>ERZ827363.10-NODE-10-length-237815-cov-17.122624_pt1 | contig 237815 bp, 218 predicted proteins | sample MGYA00519776_ERZ827363 | MGnify/ENA primary metagenome ERZ827363 (study PRJEB31778, sample SAMEA3449288) | human gut metagenome | biome: human gut; feature: human-associated habitat; material: faeces | place: United Kingdom | collected 2010/2012 ... | reverse complement strand
TTAATTATTAAAACAATATATTGTATATAAAATTTTTAGTGCGACATCCCCTTTTAGTTAAAGAGGTGGAGATGGAATTATAAATAAACTTGAATAAAAGACATACATGAATTACAATAGACTAGGAATATCTATAATAACGAATTATAGATTATCAATGATGAATTAAAGAAAAAACTCCAGCGGTAGCGGAGTTTAGGTAATTATAGATTAAAATTTAGGAGGATGACAAATTGGCAGATTACATAAATGAGATTAAGAAAAGAAGAACCTTTGCAATCATATCTCACCCTGATGCTGGTAAGACAACATTAACAGAAAAGTTCCTATTATACGGAGGAGCAATTAGGCTTGCAGGTTCTGTAAAAGCAAGAAAGGCATCAACACATGCTGTTTCAGACTGGATGGAAATAGAAAAACAAAGAGGGATTTCTGTTACTTCATCAGTAATGCAGTTTAACTACTCAGGACACTGCATCAACATATTAGATACTCCAGGACATCAAGACTTCTCTGAAGATACATATAGAACTCTTATGGCTGCTGACTCTGCAGTAATGGTTGTAGATGCTGCTAAAGGGGTGGAAGATCAAACAAGAAAGTTATTCCATGTATGCTCATTAAGAGAGATGCCAATCTTCACTTTCATCAATAAGATGGATAGAGAAGCACAAGATCCATTCCAATTACTTGAGGATATTGAAAGCGAACTTGGAATCAAGACATATCCAATGAATTGGCCAATAGGTTCAGGTAAGGAATTTAAAGGTGTTTATGACAGAAAGAATGAAAGAATCATAGCTTTCAATGGTGGTAATCATGGTGCTACAGAAGTTGAGGCAATAGAAGGTTCTGTAGATGATGAAAGATTTAGAGAAATCTTAGGATCAGCACTTCATGATAAGTTAATGGAAGATATTGAACTTCTTGATATAGCTGGTGATGAATTTGATGTGGAAAAAGTAAGAACAGGAGAATTAACTCCAGTATTCTTTGGATCTGCCTTAACTAATTTTGGAGTTGAGCCATTCTTAGAAAACTTCTTAGAAATGACTACATCACCACTTCCAAGACAATCAAACATTGGAGAAATAGATGTATTTGATGAAAATTTCTCAGCTTTTGTATTTAAGATACAAGCTAATATGAACAAAGCTCATAGAGATAGAATTGCTTTCATGAGAATATGTTCAGGTAAATTCCAAAAAGGATTAGAAGTTTTCCATATGCAAGGTGGTAAGAAAGTTAAACTTGCTCAACCACAACAATTTATGGCTCAAGATAGAGAAATAGTAGAAGAAGCATATGCAGGAGATATCATTGGGGTATTTGATCCAGGAATCTTCTCAATTGGAGATACATTATGTATGCCTTCAAAGAAATTTAAATTTGAGGGAATTCCAACATTTGCACCAGAACACTTTGCCAGAGTTAGACCAGTGGACACTATGAAGAGAAAACAATTCGTTAAGGGTGTTACACAAATAGCACAAGAAGGTGCAATTCAAGTATTTAGAGAAAATCATGTTGGTATGGAAGAAATTATCGTTGGAGTTGTAGGGGTACTACAATTTGAAGTTCTTGAATATAGACTAAAGAGTGAATATAACGTTGAAATTAAGATGGATAGACTTCCATTTAGATATGTAAGATGGATAGAAAATAATGACATAGATATAGATAAGTTAAACTTAACTTCCGATGCTAAGAAGGTAAAAGACTTTAAGGATAGAAACATATTAATATTCCAAAATGATTGGGGTATCAATTGGGCTTTAGAACATAATAAAGGTTTAATACTTTCAGGTGTAGGAAAAAGTGATGAATAATTAAATTAAATAAAGTAATATTAAAAAAAGACATCAAATTTGAGTAAATTTGATGTCTTTTTGTTATGTTGAATTTTATATTAATTAAAATTTTTAATATAAATAAAAATAAAATAGTATTAAAAAAATAATAAAAAGATTAATATTTCCAAAAATAGAAAAAAATATAATGTTGAAAGAAAGAAGTTTATATCATAAATTTTAGAACGAAACTTTATGTTTATATATTAAAAGAGTGTTATACTTAATTAGGTATTAATGTTAAATAATGGGTTGATAATTTTGTTAAAAAATATTTTATTCAAGTTAATGAAGAAAGAATATGAAATGAGGAGGAAAGCTAATGATAAGCAATGTACTAACAGAATATGTATTAAAAAATAGGAAGACTAAAGTTGGAATTTTACTTTTATTAGATTTTTCTTTAATAATATTCTCATATTTTTTATCTTATATATTTAGATTTTATTTAGAGTATATGACTTTTAATGAAATAATAACATATTTTATTGGAAATTTTAATAGGATAATTTTAGCAACTATAATATATATTACAGTATTAGCAATATTTAAGCAGTATAATAGCATTTGGTCTTTAGCAGGAGTTTCAGAATTAAGCAAAGGAATTATTGCAGTTACAGTAGCTTATGTATTAAATGCTATATTATCATTAGTGTCAACAAACAGAATACCAATTATGGTAACTACTTTATCAGCAATATTTATTATGGTTTCTTGTAATGGTCTTAGATTAAGTTGGAGAATATTAAGACGAGCAATTATTTTTAATACAACCATTAAAAATAAAAACTTTAAAAGAGTATTAGTTATTGGAGCAGGTTCAGCAGGGGCTTTAGTAGTAAGAGAATTAAGCAAAAGACCAGAACTAAAAAAGAGAGTTGTGGGAATTATTGATGATGATAAACAGAAGCTAGGAACTTATATAGATGGAATAAGAATATTAGGCAATAGATATGATATAAAGCAAATAGTTTATGAAAAGGATGTTGAAGAAGTAGTAATTGCTATTGCTAATTTAGAAAAAAAGACATTAAAAGAATTAATTAATGAATGTAAAGAATTAAAAGTTCAAGTTAAAATAATGCCAGGTCTTAATGAGATGATAGATGGTAAATTTTCTATTGATAGCATTAGAGATGTGGATGTTAATGATTTATTAGGTAGAGAAACTGTGAAACTTGATTACAGTGGAATAGCTGATTATTTGCAAGAAAAAATAGTATTAGTAACTGGTGGGGGAGGTTCTATAGGTTCAGAGTTGTGCCGTCAAATAGTAAGATTCAATCCAAAACAACTTATTATATTAGATATTTATGAAAATAATGCTTATGAAATTCAAATGGAGTTAAAAAGAAATTATCCAGAGCTTAACTTAGTAACTCTTATAGGCTCTGTAAGAGATAAAGTAAGATTAGAGCATGTATTTAATCAGTATAAGCCTCAAGTTGTTTTCCATGCAGCAGCTCATAAGCATGTGCCGTTAATGGAAGATAGTCCATGTGAAGCTATTAAAAATAATGTTATGGGCACATTGAATGTAGCAGAAGCAGCAAGTAAATACAATGTTGAAAGGTTTGTTCTAATATCAACAGATAAAGCAGTAAACCCAACAAATGTTATGGGAGCCAGCAAGAGACTTTGTGAAATGATAATACAAGCAATTAATAAAGAAAGTAAAACTGATTTTGTGGCAGTTAGGTTTGGCAATGTATTAGGTTCCAATGGATCAGTGGTTCCGTTATTTAAAAAGCAAATTGCTAAGGGAGGACCTGTTACCCTTACTCATAAAGAAATAACAAGATTTTTTATGACTATTCCAGAAGCAGCACAGCTTGTACTGCAAGCCGGTGTTTATGCAAAAGGTGGAGAAATATTTGTTCTTGATATGGGAGAACCAGTTAAGATATATGACTTAGCGAAAAACTTAATTAAGCTTTCAGGTTTTGAACCTAATAAGGATATTGAAATAGAAGTAACAGGGTTAAGGCCAGGTGAAAAATTATATGAAGAACTTCTTATGGATGAAGAGGGATTAAAGAATACAGCTCACGAAAAGATTTTTATTGGTAAGCCAGGATACTTTAATTTAGTAAAATTGAAAAAAGCTATTTCAAGATTAATGTATATTTCAAGTAAAAACGATATGGTGGAGTTGAGAAATACATTAAAAAGTATAGTACCAACTTACAAGGAAAATATAGAAGAATCAACAAGTATGGCAAAGGAAGAAATAGCAGCAACTACAACTTTCAAGTGATAAATAATTATGATAATAAGAGGTGTTTAGTATGAGTAGTGAGAGGATATTTTTAGCATCACCACATATGGGAGGATTAGAAAGGGAGTTTGTTAAGGAAGCTTTTGATACAAATTGGATTGCGCCATTAGGGCCAAATGTGAATGAGTTTGAAAAAGAACTATCAGAATATGTAGGAGTTAAATCAGCAGCTGCTTTAAGTTCAGGTACCAGTGCTATTCATTTAGCAGTGAAGCTTTTAGGTATAACAAAAGGAGATTATGTTCTTTGTTCAGCTTTAACATTTTGTGCAAGCTGTAATCCTATAGTATATGAAGGTGGAATTCCAGTATTTATAGATTCAGAGCCAGAAAGCTTTAATATGTCACCAAAAGCTTTAAAAAAGGCCTTGGAAGATTTAAAAGTAAAAGGAATAACTCCAAAGGTAGCAATTGTTGTTAACCTTTATGGTAATAGTGCAAATATAGAAGCCATTAAGGAGTTATGTGATTCGTATAATGTAAAAATTATTGAAGATGCAGCAGAAAGTTTAGGTTCTACTTATAAAGGTAAGATGAGTGGAACTTTTGGAGATATAGGAATATATTCTTTTAATGGTAATAAGATAATTACTACATCTGGAGGAGGAGCTTTGGTATCAAATAATGATGAGTATGTGAAAAAAGCTAGATTTTTATCAACACAAGCTAAAGAAGCTATGCCTTATTATGAACATAAAGGAATAGGTTATAACTATAGAATGAGTAATGTGGTGGCAGGAATAGGTCGTGGTCAATTAAGAGTATTAGACAGAAGAGTAAAAGAGAAAAACCATATTTTTAAAACATACAAGGAAGCATTTAAAGAAATTGATGATATAAAGATGATGCCAATAACAGAAGGGTGTACAAGCAATCAATGGTTATCAGTAATAACATTAAAGGAAGAAAGTAAAGTTAAGCCAACAGATATAATTGAAGCTTTAGAAAAAGAAAATATAGAATCAAGACGTATTTGGAAGCCAATGAACTTACAACCTATATATAAGGACAATATGTTTTATAGTCACAATGAAAGCGGTATAAGCGTTGGAGAAGATATATTTAATAGGGGTGTGTGTCTTCCATCTGACACTAAGATGACCAATGATGATTTAAAAAGAGTTATTGAAATAATTAAAAATCTTTTTTAATTAATATAAAAGAGGTGAATTGATATTAAAGGGAATATTTTATATGAAATTGCTAAAAGGTTTTTAGATATTATTATTTCATTGACAGCCTTAGTAGTTTTATCACCTATATTAATTATAGTAGCAATTCTTGTTTATTTTAATTTAGGAAGTCCTGTATTTTTTGTGCAAGAGAGAGTTGGTAAAGATAATAAGGTATTTAAAATGATTAAATTTAGATCAATGAAAGATAGTAAAGATAAAAACGTCAATTATTTAAGTGATGAAGAAAGATTAACTCCTTTTGGAGCTAAGCTTAGAAGTTTAAGCGTAGATGAACTTCCAGAGCTTATTAATATATTAAAGGGAGATATGAGTATTGTTGGGCCAAGACCTCTTTTAACACAATACTTATCTTTATATAGTGAAGAGCAAAGTAAAAGACATGATGTAAGACCAGGATTAACAGGTTGGGCGCAAATCAATGGCAGAAACTCAATTACTTGGACTGAAAAATTTAATTTAGATGTTTGGTATGTAAAAAATAGAAATCTTTTACTAGATTTAAAGATAATATTTTTAACTATGAAGAAGGTAATTATTAAAGAAGGTATTAATCAAGAAAATAATGCTACAATGGAGTATTTCAATGGAAGCAACTAATAGATAAAATGCTAGGAGGAAATTAAATGGAAGAGAATTTAATTAGTATAAGTGAAATATTAAGAAGCTTCAAGAAAAGATTATGGATAATTATTCTTATAACATTAATTACCACAATTTTAGGTTTTAGTAGGACAATAGGTATTGGACCATCTTATTCAGGTTTTATGAAAGTATTAATAAGTACTAGTGAAAAAGAAATGGATTATTATTCTGAAGATCAAATTGAGTATTATAGTAATTTTTGCAAAATATTTATTGAAATTATAAAGGCTGGAGATTACTTAGAAAAACCACTTAAAAGAAATCATGTTGAAACAAATTATGAAACTGTAAAAAATAATCTAGGAATTACTCCAGGAGCAAATGCACCTATATTTACAATTTCATATAGTGGTGGAAATAAAGAGGATGTAGAGAAAATTATAGATACTATTTATGATTGTTTAATTAGTGAATTAAAAGAAATTCAACCTGATGTAAAGTCAAAAATAGTTTCTGATATAAATGTAAGTACTATATATCCAAATAAAAAGAAACCTATAATATTAGGTTTTGCTATAGGGTTAATTTTTTCAAGTGGAATAGTTATGGTCTTAATATATTTAGATGGAAGTGTGAAAAATAGAAAGCAATTAGAAAAGATAACAGGTTTACCTATATTAGGAATAATACCTACACACGAAAAAGAGTTTGAAAGGGTGGTAAGAAAAAATGTTCATAGTAGATAAATTGCCCAAATCAATTACAGCAGAAAGTTATAGATCCCTTAGAACCAATATTCAGTATTCATCTATTGATAAGCAAGTAAAAACATTAGTAGTGACAAGTTCTAATGCTGGAGAAGGCAAATCAACAGTTGCTGGTAATTTAGCTTATACATTTTTTCAAAATGGGAAGAGAGTATTGATAATAGATTGTGATTTAAGAAAGCCATCTCTTCATAGAAAATTTAATGTTTCCAATGAAGAAGGGTTAACAGATGTTTTAGTTGGTACATCTAAATTAAATAATGTAATGAAAAAGATAGATGATAATTTATATCTGCTTACCACAGGAACTTTACCACCAAATCCTGCAGAAATTATAGGATCAAATACTATGGAGAACTTTTTAGAGCAATGTAAAATTAATTTTGATTATATAATTCTAGATACTCCACCAATATTACCAGTAACAGATTCGAAGCTATTGGCAATAAAGGCAGATGCTACAGTAGTTGTTGTACGATCTGAAATAAGTAAATCAAAACATGTATCACAAGCTTTTAAAGAGTTAGAGAAGGTAAATGCTAATATTATAGGAACGATTTTAAATGATGTAGAAATGTATTCAGAAAAATTATATTATGATTACTCAAATAAAAGTAAGAAAAGTAAATTTATAAATTTAAGAAATGTAATAAAGATTTAAACAAATTATAAGGTAGCGGTTGTTATGAAAAATATAGTTATTGTTGGAGCAGGAGGCGTAGGTCGAGAAGTTTCTTTGATAATACAACAGATAAATAGGTTAGAGCCAACTTGGAACTTGATTGGATATATAGATGATAATCCAGAAAATTGGGGTAATGTTGTAAATGGATATGCAGTTTTAGGTGGAATTGATTCTCTTACTATGATGTGTAAAGATACTTATGTGATAATTGCTATTGCTAATTATGAGGTTAAAAAGAGAATTGTAACAAAATTAAATAATAAATTTAAGTTTGCTACAATTGTACATCCAAAGGTCTTGATACATGATTATATGGAAATTGGTGAGGGATGCATAGTTTATGAAGGTGTTATTATAACTACTAATGTATCCATAGGAAATCACGTGATAATAAGTCCAAAATGTGGAGTAGGTCATGATACTATAATAAAAAATTATGTATCTCTTTTATGGAATGTAAATATATCAGGTAATGACAGAATTGGAGAAGGAGTCATGTTTGGATCAGGGTCTACAATAATTCAAGGGAAAAATGTAGGTATGGCAGCGATAATAGGTGCAGGAGCAGTAGTAACAAAAGATATACCAGCAGGAGCTACAGTAGTAGGAATCCCTGCTAAAGTAATAAAATTAGGAGGAGTTAATGAAGAAAGTATTATATGTAACAACAGTTAGTAGGACAATCAATGCATTTCTTGTTCCTCACATTGAAATGTTATTAAAAGAAGGCTATGAAGTGCAGTGTGCTTGCTCTATAGATAAGCCTATCAATAAAGGACTGCTAGAAAAGGGAGTAAAGATATACGATATTCCTTTTTCTAGAAATCCTTTGGGTTTAGGAAACATAAGAGCTTTTAACAATCTTGTTAAGATACAAAAAAGAGAGAAGTTTGATATAGTTCATGTGCATACACCTATAGCATCTATATATGGAAGATTATTAAAGCTAAGGTTTAACAATTTAAAGACAATTTATACAGCTCATGGATATCATTTTTTAAAAGGTGGTTCAAAGTTAGGATGGATAATGTATTATCCCATAGAAAAAATAATGGCCAAGCTTACAGATACTACTATTAATATTAATTCTGAAGATTATGAAATAACTAAAAATAAGTTAAAGCCAAAGAATTGTTATTTATTAAATGGCGTAGGTTTAGATTTAAATCAATATAAGAAATTATCTCAGAAAGAAATATTAAGCAAGAAAAAGGAGCTTGGGCTAAAAGAAAATGATTTTGTTGTTTTGATGATAGCGGAACTTAATGAAAATAAAAATCAAGTACAACTTATTGAAGCAATGGAAGTTTTAAAGGATACATATCCTGAAATAAAAGCCATATGTGTAGGTGAAGGAGATAAACTTTCAGAACTACAAAGTGAAGTTAAAAATAGAGGGCTTGAAGGTAAAGTTAATTTCCTAGGATTTAGAAATGATATTAATGAACTTATTAATATATGTAATATAGGGGTACTTCTTTCATATAGAGAAGGTTTGCCAAGAAACTTAATGGAGCTTATGGCCTGTGGTAAAAAAGTAATTGCTACTAATATAAGAGGCTGTAGAGATATTGTGGTAGATGAAACCGTTGGTGAGATAGTGGAAGTAGGAGACTATGAAGCTACAGCAAAAGCTATAGAAAATCAGTATTTATATGGAGATAATCAATTTATAATTTCAAAAGAAATTGAAAAGTATGATGTTAAGACTATTAACGAAGGATTAAGGCTTATATATAAGGAATTAGAAGAAGGAGGTTATTATCATAAAGAAGGTTATGCATATTCTGCCAATGAATAAAATGAGCGGAGCAGAAAAAATGGCATTATTAATGTGCAGCAATTTTAAAAAGTATGAACCAATAGTTGTTTGTGGTGGAGAAAGTTTAAAGAAGGCATTTGATGATAAAGGTATAGATACATATGCATTAAGCTTTGGTAAAAAAGATTTATTAAAGACTTTAAAAAATTTAAAGTCTTTAATTAAGGAAAAAAATATAGAAATACTTCATTGCCATGACAACACAGCATCATTATACGGATATATGTTAAAAAAGATATATAAGTTAGATGTAAAAGTAATTTCACATATTCATAATTGTTATCCATGGATAAAAACAGGTGGAATCAATAAGAAGATAGATGGCATCTTTAGGCCTAAATATGATTTTAATATCACTTGCGGTAGAAGAGTATATGATTTTTATAATAAATATGCACCATATTTTAATAAGGACAAAGCTGAAAGTCTTTCTAATGCAATGGATATAGAAGGCATTACAAATATTGATTTTAATGATGTTGAAAATGTGAGAAAGGAATTTAACATTCCAAAGGACAAGAAAATCCTAGGGTTTATAGGAAGATTATCAGAACAAAAGGGAATATTACCCTTTATTAATGAGTTTGCTAAGCATAAGAATAGATTTGAAGATTGCAAAGTACTTTTGGTGGGAAATGGTGAACAAGAAGATCAAGTTAAGGAGCTTATTAGTAAATTAGATTTAAATGATATGTTTATTCTTACTGGCTTTCAAGAGGATATCTATAAATTTTATCCTCTAATAGATGTGTTGTTCCTGCCATCAATATATGAAGGTCTTCCAATGGTGTTATTAGAAGGCATGGCCTTTAAGAAAGCAGTAGTATCAATGGATGTTGGAAGTATCAATGAACTGGTGACAAAGGAAACAGGATCATTAGTACGTGCAGGAGCTTATAAAGAGCTTATTGATAAGTTAGAGAGAGTTAAAAATAATAAAGATATTGCAGAAAAATATTCAATTAATGGATATAACTTTGTACAGAAAAAATACAATATAAAATACTATGTGAAAAGTGTAGAAAGCATATATGATAATGTTTTAAATAGCTAAGTGATGATTAAGGAGGAAGCCAATGAGAATATACTTATTATTTTCAATGATGGAAGCATTTATAAGTTTGATGTTAAAGGATGTAGTAGATAGCTACAATTTAACGGTACTTTGGATGTTTATAAATTCCTTTGTTCTTATTGGATGGTTTTATCATAAATCTAAGGATACCACCATGTTTATGTTTTTATTTATAGGCTTTTTACTTAGATTATTAATGATGATTTATGATACTAATGTATCAAGATTACCATTTAACACTGGTGATGCATATAAATTTGATGAAATGGCAAGGCTCACGGCTGCAGCACTGCCAGAACAGCTTTTAGAGCACTTTACAGGTTTTTATTCTCAATTTTTAGGGGTTGTTTACTATATTTTTGGAGAGTACAACTTCTTTGGACATTTTATAAATATATCATTTATCATGCTAGCAGCGACAAAGCTTATTGATATAGCTGATTTGTTAGAATTTAAGACTAGAAATGAAAAGCTATTAATTGCATTATGGCTTTTCATGCCTATACCTATGCTTATGGGATATGCACTATTGAGAGAAGCATCAATGTATTATTTTATAGTTCAATCCATTTACTTTTTCCTGAAATGGTTTGAAAAATATAATTATATATATGCAGTACTCGCCATACTAATGGGGCTTATAGGAGGAAAATATCATAGTGGAGTTATGGTTGTTGTTGTGCCATATATTTATTATTTTATTTTTTATAGTCGTAAAAAGAAAAAAATTAGCTTTAATATATTTAATAAGCTTTTAATTGTATCAGGAATAGTTGTGGCACTTCTTATATTGCAAAATGCAGGTGATGAAATATATGGTAAGGCTACAGCAGATACAGGAGGAGGTTCCGCTTACTTAACTAATATAGAAATGGATAGTCCAATAGACTTAATAATTTGGGGACCTGTTAAGGAAATATTTTTATTATTTTCACCTATGCCATGGCTTGTAAGAGGGGGATTGGATATAGCAACATTAATGTTTGATTCTACCATATTTATTTTTGGAATGTATTTAATGGTGCGGTACTTTAGAACCATGGAAAGTAAAGTTAAAGCCTTAGTTTTAGTATTGTTGCTTGGTGGTTTTGTTTTTGGACTTGGAAGTCTTAATACTGGTACGGCTATGAGACATAGAAATAAGTTTACCTCATTAGTATTAGTCAGTGGAATATATGTAATAGATAAAAATAAAAAGGTAAGTGATAATATTGAAAATTTTATCAGAAATATTTTATATAAGTTTTAGTTAAGGAGTAATAGTAATGAAGAAAATATGCTTTTTAAGTGGAGATATGTCTAGAAGTGGGGGAACTGAAAGAGTATTAGCTATTATAGCCAATGAGCTTTGTAAAAAAGAAGATTTATTTGAAATTCATATTTTAAGTACAGTAAATGAAAATATGACTTCATTTTTTCCACTGGATAAAAGAATAAAGCAAAGCAGAATTTTAAATGATAAAGCTTTAAATTTTAAAAAGCAATATTTTAAAGTAGTTAAGGGAATTAGAAATTACGTTAAGAAAAATAACATTGATGTTTTTATAGATGTGGAAGTAATAAGCAGTATTTTTTCTATTCCAGCCACAAGATTTACTAGTACTAAACATATAGCTTGGGAACACTTTAATTTCTATGAAAATAACGGATCATCATTAAGAGCTTTAGCAAGAAAAATTGATGCTAAGTGTTCAGATTATATAATCACTTTAACAGAAGAGGATAAGAATAATTATTTAAAAAATTTAAAGATTAAAGGAAAAATAGATTATATATATAATCCTATGGAAAGTGTAGAAATTAAAAATTGCAATATTAATTCTAAGCAAATAGTAAGTGTAGGAAGGCTTACATATCAAAAAGGCTTTGATATTCTTTGTGATGTAGCAAAGGATGTGTTAAGTAAAAATCCTGATTATAAGTGGATTATTTTAGGTGATGGTGAAGATAAAGAAAAGCTTCAAAGTAAAATCAAGGAATATAATTTACAAGATAGATTAATTCTTAAAGGTAAAGTTTCTAATGTGGAAGATTATTATGAAAATAGTGCTTTATATGTAATGACTTCAAGATTTGAAGGATTACCAATGACTCTTTTAGAAGCTAAAAATCATAAGCTACCTATAGTAAGTTTTGATTGTCCAACTGGACCATCAGAAATTATAAGAAATAATGTTAATGGATATTTAGTTAAAGCAAATGATATTAAAGAAATGAGTAATAAAGTTAATAGTGTTTTACAAGATGATAAAAAGTTAAAGGAATTTAGTGATAAAGCAGAACTTGATATAGATAAGTTTAATATTAATTCAATAATAGATAAATGGACAAGTTTATTAGTAAGTATTTAAGGAGAGTTATATTTAATGAGTAATCCAGTAATAAGTATTATAGTACCAGTTTATAATGTAGAAAAATATTTAGATAATTGCTTAAAAAGCATATTAAATCAAAGTTTTAAAGATTTTGAAGTAATACTTGTTAATGATGGATCAAAAGATAAAAGTGGTGAAATTTGTAATATATATTCACAAAAGGATTCACGGATAAAAGTATTTAATATGGAGAATTTAGGTGCTGGAAAGGCGAGAAATAAAGGGTTAGATTTAGCACATGGTAAATATATATTCTTTGTTGATGCTGATGATTGGTTAGAAAATAATGCCTTAGAAGAGCATTTTAAGTACATAACTAAATACGATATGGTTATAGGCTGCTCAAAAAATTGCTATTTCAATGAAGATAAATTAAGTAATTCAAAAGTTGAATATTATTATCCTGCGAATATTTATGATACTAAGGAAAAAGTCAGAAATATGTATGTAGAGATAGCAGTAAATAGTGTATCACATGCACCACATAATAAGATGTATAGAAAAGAAATAATTGATACATATTCAATTAGATTTCCAGATTATAAAAAATATGAAGATTTAACTTTTAATAATGAATATATAGATAAAATCAATTCTTTAGTTATACTAGATGAAAATGTATATAACTATAGAGTTAATAGCACCGAGGGAGTGGCAAATAAGCTACCAGATAATATGTTTGAAATATTTACTATGGTAAATGATGATTTAATAAATTTATTAAAATCATGGAATGTATTTAATTCTTATTCAGAAAATAAATTAAAATCTAAATATATAACAGATGTGGCTTCATGTATAAATGATAGTTATAATCCATATTTAAATTATACATTTAAAAAAAGATATAACTATATAAAAGAAATGATTATCAATGAAAAAGTTCAAAATTGCTGTAATAACGTAAAAGCTTCATATTTTGTAAATATAGTAAGTAAGTTTATGAGAGCTAAATTAGTATTACCTATAATGATGCTTTATAGAAGTAAGTTTATAGCAAGAAAAATATTAAAAATATAGTGGGAGTAAGTTTTTATATGATAGATATAAGTATATTAATGCCAGTGTATAATGCTGAAAAATATCTAAATGAAACAATAGATACTATTAAAAATCAAAGCTTCAGTAATTGGGAACTTATTATTGTTGATGATGGTTCTATAGACAATAGTAAAGAAATATGTACAAAGCTTATGAATGATGATAAGAGAATAAAATATATATTTCAAGAAAATTTAGGTGTATCTCATACGAGAAATGTAGCTCTTGAAAATGCTCAAGGAAAATACATTGTATTTGTTGATAGTGATGATTTAATACATGAAGATTATCTAAAGATATTAATAAACTCTATAGAAAAAAATAATTCAGATATTTCATTATGTAATTTTATTGAAAGAAAGATTTCAAATACAGGAAAAGTTGAAGATATAACTAGAGAATTTTATCCAAAAGAAGTTATGGAAATGTCAGAAATGAAAGATTATATTATGGATTTTGGAAATAGTGGTCTTTTAAACCCATTATGGAACAAGATATATAAAAAAGAAATTATAGAAAACAATAATATAACTTTTGATGAAAAGGTTGAAACTGGAGAAGATTTTATTTTTAATCTTCAGTACTTTAGGAAAACTAAAAAAATATCATTTATTAAAGAAAAACTTTATTACTACATTAGAAGAAATAATAACAGCATTACATATAAGTATATAGAAAATATGTATGAAAAGGGATTGGAAATACATTCATTGTTAGAAAGTTTTCTAGAGGATATGAATTTTTATAATAAGGAAAATGCTTATGTACTTTATGGTAATCACTTAACGGGAGCATTTTCAGCATTTTTAAATTTATATCATGATAATTGCAAATTAACTCCAAAGGAAAAAAGAAAATATATAAGAAGAATAATAGATAGACCATATGTAAAAGAATGTGCGGTTAATAGAAAAAGTGATAGAGGAATTATAGGTTTAACGTCTCTTTTAATAAGAATGAACAATACCTTATTAATATCAGCTGCATTTAAAGGAATATCTTTAGCTAGGAAGGTGAAAGTATGATGGATATAACGTTTAGTATTATATTGCCAGTATATAATAAAGAGGAATTTGTTGCACAAGCTATAGAGAGTGTATTAAATCAGGAGTATAAAAATTTAGAACTAATCGTTATTAACGATGGCTCAACAGATAATAGTTTATATATATGTGAAGGATATAAGCACCAAGATGCTAGAGTAACTATAATCAATCAAGAAAATTCAGGGGTATCGAAATCAAGAAATGTAGGTATAGAAAAAAGTAATGGAAAGTATATTATATTTTTAGATGCTGATGATTATTTAGAAAAAAATTGTTTGAGTACATTTATAAATTATGAGGAAGAAATAGAGGATATTTTTATATGCTCTTTTAAAAGAATATTTCCTAATGGAAATAGTAGAATATTTAATAGATTTAAAAATCTATATCCTAAAGTAAATGGAAGTGGTCAATTAATTTTAAAAGAGATGTATGAAACTAATATTTATGAATCATCAGTATGGACTAATATCTATGGGCGTGAATTTATAAATAAAAATAATTTGTTTTTTACAAATGGTTTGATCCATGAAGATGAGGAATGGTTAATTAAGGCGTTATTAATAGCTAAAAGGGTTAAAGTCTTAGATATGATTTTGTACAACACAAGAGCTGGAGTACAAAATTCAATTATAAATTCTATAAATTATAAGAAAAATATAAGTAAAATTTTAATTAGTGATAATATTTTAAAATTTATTAGTAATGTTAAATTTGAAGATACAGAATTGGAAAAAAGATTAAAATTAGGAATGACATCTTTTTATATAAAAGCAGTAATAGGCTGTAATATTTTCAATAATAATGAAAGGAAAGACATATTAAAATTAGCAAGAGAAAAAAAATATATATTAAAAAATGTAGTGTCTATTAAACAAAAGTTAGTTAAAATTATTTTTGATATTTTAGGACTTGATAATGGAAGTAAAATTTTAAATAAGGTGATGAAATAATTATATGAATATTAAAGTTAGTGTAGTAGTGCCAGTATACAATGCTGAAAAGTATTTAGCTAAGTCAATTGAAAGTATGCTTAGCCAAAGTTTAAAGGAAATAGAGTTAATTTTAGTTAATGATGGCTCGAAGGATAAGAGTTTAGCTATATGTGAAGAATATGCTAAAAGAGATTCAAGAATAATAGTAATTAATAAGAGAAATGAAGGTGCATGTATAGCAAGAAATACAGGAATATATATAGCTAAGGGAAAATATATTCAGCTTGTAGATGCTGATGATTATATAGAAAATAATATGTTAGAAGAACAATATAACTTAGGTGAAAAAACTAATGCTGAAGTTGTAATGTGTGGTATGAAGTTTGATGTACACAAAAAGAATGGACAGGTTGTTACCAGTGAAGCTCATTATAAAGATATGGTGTTAAATTCACAGGAAGAAATAAAACTAATATTTATGGATTTATTTGATAATCTTTTATTTAATTATACACACAATAAACTTTATAATAGAGAATTTTTAAAGAAAAACAACTTAAAGTTTATTGAATGGCTTCCAATAGATCAAGATACTAACTTTAATATAGATGTTTTCAAAGTATTAAATAAGTTAACCATAAGCACAAAATCTTATTATCATTATGTAAAAACTTTTGAAGAAACAATAGTTACAAGATATCATGCTAATAAGTTTAAAGTAAGAACTTTTAGATATGATAGATTAAAGGAGTTACTGGAAAGTTGGGGTATATATAATGATGAAAATAAAAAGAAATTAGCTTCAATGTATATTCATCACGTTATTGAATGTTTTGAAATATATAACCATAAAAAATGTGACTTAAATAATAAAGAAAAGAAGAAGGAAATAGAAAAAATATTAAATACAAAACAAGTTAAAGAATGTATGAATATTTTAGATAATACAAATTCAAAGTACACAAGATTAGTTTATAAACTTATGAAAAAAAATAATACAAATATGATTTATTTAGTTAGTAAGGTAAAAGCAATTATAAAATAAAGTTAGGGAAATGTATATGGGAAATGGTTGTATTGATTATAATAAAGGTAAGGTAAGTGTAATAGTACCAGTATATAATGTGGGCAAATATTTAGAAGAATGTTTAAACAGTATAATTAATCAAACATACAAAAATATTGAAATGGTAATAGTAAATGATGGGTCTACTGATAATTCACTAGATATTATAGAAAAATTTAAAAATAAAGATAATAGAATAAAGTTAATTAATCAAATAAATAAAGGTGTATCGGTAGCAAGAAATATAGGATTATTAAATTCTACAGGGAATTATATATTTTTTGTAGATCCTGATGATTATATAGAAATAGATTGTATAAATAAATTAGTTGAAAAAATTAATATAGATAGAAGTGAGATGGTTATATTTAATTATATAAAAGTATTCGATAATGACTTGAAGGAAGATATCAGGATAAATTTGAATTTAGACAGTAATAAAGTATATACAGGAAGACATATTGCAGAATTGATGTTAAAAAATTTAATACAAGGTTGTGCCTGGTTTAGATTTTTTAAAAAAGAAAATCTAACAAAACATGAATTTTGTTTTGAAGAGGGAAGAATTGTAGAAGACTTTTTTCCAGTATTTAAGGAAACTTGCCAAACATCAAAGGTATCGTTTCTAGATGATTATTTATATAAGTATAGACAAAGAGAAGGTTCTCTAGTGAATAGTAATTATATGAAATTAATGAATGATTTTGTATATTCAATGAAATTAACAGCTAATTATTCATATAAGATGAATTTTAATAAAGTTATAATTGAAAAATTTAAATTGATAAAGAGTTGTATTGTTGTAAAAAATTACTATGAAATAAATAAAAATAATAAGAATATGTATAAAGAATTTAAAAAAAATAAATTACATGAAATTTTTCCTAATGAATATTTAAAAATAATAGACTCTAATAATATAAAATCAGTTTTATTTATTATATCATGGAAGTTGAAAATATATGATAAATTAAGTAAATTAAGGTACTTATAATTTTATTAGGAGGATTGTATGAAGAAAAAAATTCTATTCTTAATAGAAAGCTTTGCTGGTGGTGGAGTTGAAAAAGTATTTATAGATTTAATAAATAATATGGATATAAGTAAATATGATATTACTGTAATGAGTATATGGGATTATGGTGTAAGAAAAAAAGATTTAAGAAAAGATGTAAAATATAAATCTATTTTTCCTAATATAAGAGGAATAAGCAGAGTGTTTCATAATTTTGTGGAAAAAAGTGATGGAAGTTTACTTTATAAGCTTGGAATAAGAGAAAAGTATGATGTTGAAATTGCTTTTATTGAAGGAAGAGCTACAAAAATAATAGGGGCATCTACTAATCCTAATAGCAAAAAAATTGCATGGGTTCATATTGATCTATCTCAAGGACATTGGACAAGTAGAGTTTTTAGAGAAAGCTTACAAAGAGAAAAAGAGTGCTATAAAAAGTTTAATGATATAGTTTTTGTTTCTAACTCTGCTAAGGAAGGGTTTAAAAATTTATTTGGAGATGATTTTGATAATCTTCAAGTTAAATATAATCCTATTATAGCTGAAGATGTAATAAAAAAAGCTGAAGAAGAAGTAAAAGATATAGAAAAGCCAAAAGGTAAAAAGTTATTGGTAACCAGTGGAAGATTAGCTTCACAAAAAGGATATGAAGGTCTTTTGAAAGCTTGTAATAAGTTAAATAAGGATAATATTAAATATGAATTGTGGATTTTAGGAGAGGGATGGGCTAGACCTAAGTTAGAAGAACTTATAAATAAATATAGTTTAAGTAATGTTAAATTATTAGGATTTAAGGAAAATCCATATAAGTATATAAAGCAAGGGGATTTATTTGTATGCTCATCTAAAAATGAAGGATTTTCATTAGTAATAGCAGAAGCTATGATTTTAGGATTACCTGCAATAAGTACAAATTGTTCAGGTCCTAATGAACTTTTAAACTTTGGAGAATATGGGTACATTGTTGAAAACAATGATAAAGCTTTATATAAAGGATTAAAAGAAATTATAAATGATGATAAAAAGCTTCAGTATTATAAGAAAAAATCCAGTGAAAGAGTGGATTTCTTTAATTATAAAAATAGAATTAGTGATATTGAGAGGTTATTTAATTAAACAAATGAAATTTATATGGATACAAAAGGAGATAGTATGAAAGCCAGTGTAATTATACCAGCATATAATGTTGAGGACTATATTGAAAGATGTATTATGTCTGTTATAAATCAAAGTGAAGAAGATATAGAAATAATAGTGGTAAATGATGGATCAGAAGACTGCACTTTAAAAAAAATAAGAAATTTACAAAAACTTGATACTAGAATAAAAGTAATAGATAAAAAAAATGAAGGGGTCATGAAAGCTAGGTATGATGGTCTAAAATTAGCAACAGGTGATTATATATTATTTTTAGATGGCGATGATTGGATAGATAAAAGTGCCATAGAAAGTTTATGCTTAAGTGCTGAAAAAAGTAGCAGTGATATATTAATCTATAATATATATTGGGCATATGATATTAAAAATTATTATCCTGTAAAAACATATGCAAAGGAATATGTAAATAAAAATTCTAATTATATAGAAATACTTCTACTTGGGAAAATTTCTGTAAATATATGGGATAAATTTATTAGAAGAGATTTTTTAAATAAGGTTAATTTAAATTTAGATTTAGTGTATGGTGAAGATTTAGTTAATGTTTTAAATATGTTAATAAAAGAACCTAAAATAAGTTTTTTAGATAAACATTTATATTATTATTACCAGAGAAATACTTCAATAACAAAAGTAATAGATGAAAAGGTATTTCAGTTAGAAAAATCATTTGATATGGTAAAGAATATTTTAATAGATAATAAATTATATGATAAATATATAGAACAATACAATTATCTATGTTATTTAAATATATTTATTGAAAAAGTGGTTTTTAATACACAAATTAATAATATTCATGAAAGATTATATTATAATTTTAAGAAAAGAAAAATTAGTACTAATAATAAATATATAAAAGAATATATAAATAATCAAAAATTAGCCGTGAGAATGAAGATTAAAATATTTAATTTAAATTATTATTTTGTAAAAATATATAATATAAATAGAAAAATATTAAGAAAAGGATAAGAGAATGAGAGTTAAAAATTCAATTAAAAATATTTATATCAGTGTTTTAATACAAATAATAGTTATTTTATTAGGATTTGTATCAAGAAAGGTATTCATTGATAGTTTAGGATCAGAATACTTAGGGATAAATGGATTATTAACAAATGTTTTATCTATGTTAAGTTTAGTGGAAGGTGGAATAGGGGCAAGTATAGTTTATAATTTATACAAACCTTTAGCAGAGGATGATAGACCTAAAATCATTGCTTTAGTTCAATTATATAAAAAGATATATTGGATTTTAGCTATTGTTGTTTTTGTTTTAGGAATGTGTTTATATCCATTCTTGGGATTGTTTGTGAAAGATACTAATATTAGATTCTTATTTTTAGTATATTTAATTTTTGTGATAAAGAATTTCATATCGTATTTAAATGCACATAAATGGTCATTAATTAATGCAGATCAAAAAGGATATGTATTAGCTAGATATAATCTTTTATTTAATGTTGTAACTACCATATCTAGAATATTTATTTTAAAATTCACTAATAATTATATTCTTTATTTATTAATAGAATTGGTTATTATTGTAATTCAAAATATTTGGAATGGACGAATTGTAGAAATAAGATATCCATATATAAAGGAAAAGAAAAAATATTCTGTAGATGCGGAAGTAAAGGAAAATTTAAAGACGAATGTTAAAGCTATATTTTTACACAATATAGGAAGTTATTGTGTTTTTGGTACAGATAATCTTTTAATATCAGCATTGGTAAATTTGAAAACAGTAGGGCTATATTCAAATTACACTATGATTACAACACAATTAGGAGCATTAATTAATCCAATAATAAATGGTATAGGATCAAGTGTGGGAAATTTAATAGCTACAGAAGATGATACTAAAATCTATGAAATATTTAATGTAACTTATTTAATAAATTTTTGGATTTACTCATTTGCTGTGATATTTTTATATAATTTATTGGAACCATTTATTGATTTGTGGTTGGGAGAAGGTTTATTACTAGGCAAAATAACATTTATATTAATATTAGTAAACTTTTATATATCAGGATTAAGAAAATCAGTTTGTACCTTTAAAGAAAAAGCAGGAATTTTTGCAGAAGACAAATATGTACCTATATTTGAATCAATTATAAATTTAGGAGCATCAATTATATTAGGAAAACGAATGGGGTTAAGTGGAATTTTCTTAGGAACTACCATTAGTACAGTTGCATTACCTTTATGGATACAAGCTAAGTTTGTATATAATAAAGTATTTAAAAAATCAGTTTCTATATATTTCATAAAATATATAGTGTATATATTTATAACTTTAATAGTTGGAGGAATATCAACTATACTATGTAATACTCTTGTTCAATTTGATGGCTTTTTTAGCTTAGTATTAAAGGGATTAATATGCGTAATTGTTACTAATCTAATTTATATATTATTATTTTATAAAACAAAAGAGCTTCAATATATTAAGTCTATTATAGTAAATATTATAGGAAATAAATTCAAAAATAATAGTAGCAATAAAGTAGATATTAATAAAAATTCTAGCTTGGGTTAGAAGAATAGAATTAAGGAAAGAATTTTATAAAAGTATAGAAAAGAACAAGAAATTATATCAATTATAAAGATAAAGAAGATAATAAATTATATATTTAATAAAAATACTTAGCTATCATGTCATCTATAGCTAAGTATTTTTATGGATTAAAATTTTAAGTAGATAATGATAATTTTTTTATGTTATAAATTTTAAAGTTCATATACACAATAGATGAAGTAACTTAATTAAGATACAATATACATAACAAAATAAGTGTGATATAATTGAAAATATGTAAATTAAATACAGTTGAGTTAGAGGTGTAATACAGTATGAAACTTATTAATAGAATTAATGCTAATGAAAGATTTGTTAGTGAATAAAAACATAATTATAAATATCATATAAAAAATATAGTGAAAGTGTAGATTTTTTTATTAGATAAATAGAATAAATAATATTGAGGGGGTATTAAATGATAAATGCAAATGGGAAAATAAGTGTTATAGTACCGGTTTATAATGTAGAGAAATGGTTAAATATGTGCATAGATAGTATATTGGCACAATCATATAAGAATTTGGAGGTTATATTAGTTAATGATGGATCTACAGATAAAAGTAAAGATATATGTGATAGTTATTCTAAAAAAGATAATAGGGTAAGGGTATTGAATATCAAAAATAGTGGTCAATCTGTTGCTAGGAATAATGGATTAAAAAAAGCTACAGGTGATTATATATTATTTGTAGATAGTGATGATTATATAAGTGATAATAATATATTTAAAAAATTTGTAAAAATACTAGAAGAGAGTAATTACGATTTTATTTATACATCATATTGTAGATTTGAAGATGGAAATGATGATGAAATATCAGAAGTTTTACCTATTAATTTAACTAATGATGATATTAAAAATAAAGAAGGTAAGGATACATTAATTGATTTAATAAACAAAAATTTATTTCATCATGCTCCATATTTAAAAGTATGTAGAAAAGATTTTATTATAAAGAATAAGCTCTATTTTAGAGAAGGTTATTATCATGAAGATGCAGAATGGAGTTTTAAAGTATTTTATTATGCTAAAAACTTGTTTATATATGATAAACCTTGGTATATGAGAAGAATGAGAGAAAATTCAACAATTACATCAAGAAATGAAAAAGTAGTATGTAAAAAGTTATGCGATAGATTAATTATTGCAGATGATTTAATAAACTTCTTTCAAAAAGAAAATCCTTATGAAGTTATTATTGAAGATTTGGTAAGAATGTATTGGGGAGACTTAATGATTACTAGAGGTATTAAAGAAAAAGATAATATAAATAAATGCAAAGAAGTGATAGCATCCACAAAAGAGGTTTTAAGTAAGTCTAAAGTAAAAAAATATTTAATAGGTAGTAAAGTCATTAAATATTTTGGTGTAGGGAATTTTATTAATTTATTAAAGATAGCAAGGATATAACTATGAAGGTTTGTTTTTATTTAAATACTTATGGATTAGAAAAAAAGGATTTTTCAAATCCTTTAATGGGGAATCCAGGTATTGGTGGAACGGAATTTATGTTTTGGACAATCAGTTTTTATTTAAAAAAATTATACCCTAAAATGGATGTAGTAGTTTTTGCAAATTATATTGATACACTGCCAAAAGAAATTACAGCTATTAAATGTAAAGATGAAATAGAAGCAGTAAAGATATGTAAAGAAATTAATGGTGATATTTTTATATTCAAAGGTCCATATCATGATATCAAATTATTTAATTTAATTGATGAGTTAAAAGTTAAATCTATAATGTGGTCTCATAATTATGAAAGTATCATAGGTTCTAAATATGCCAGTAGCTGCAATTATTTAAAAAGAAATTTATGTGTAGGAAAAGAGCAATATGATAGATTAAGAGATCATAAACTGTTTGAAAAATCAACATATATATATAATTGTTTAGATTTTGCTCCATATAAGAGTAAAAAAATAAATAAAAAAAATGTTGTTACTTTTATGGGTGGACTAAGAGTTACAAAAGGTTTTCATATATTAGCTAAGATTTGGAAAGATGTTGTTAAAGAAGTACCAAATGCAGAACTTCATGTTATGGGGGGATCTAAGCTATATGATGAAAATGCATCTACAGGAAATTTTGGAATTGCTGATGAAAAATATGAAAAGAGATTTATGCCATATCTTTTAGATGAGAATGGAAAAGTAATGAATAGCGTTAAGTTTTTAGGGGTATTAAATGGAGAAGAAAAAATAAATGCTATAAATGAAACAAAGGTTGGAATTGCTAATCCTTCAGGATTTGGTGAGACTTTCTGTATAAGTGCAATTGAATTTGAAGCTATGAAGGTTCCTGTGGTAAGTTGCAAGAAAAATGGTTTATTAGATACAGTTGAAGATGGTAAATCAGGAATATTAGTAAAAAGTGAAAAGCAATTAAAAGATGCAATTGTTGCTTTATTAAAAGATGATCAACTAAATGAAGATATGGGGTTATATGGAGAAAAAGCTGTTAGAGGAAAATTTGATATATACAATGTGTGCAGTGAATGGAAAAAGCTTTTAGAAGATGTGTACAGTGATATTCCACAAAGAGAAGAATTAATAAATAATAATTTTAAATACAATCTTAAATGGTTAAGGGAAATAAATAGAAAAGTTAAAAAAGCAAAAGTATTTAATTGGTTGCCACCAATAAGTGAATATGAAGAAAGAATAGTGCCTAAATTTAAGAAATTATAGAGAGGAAAAGAGGATATGAATCCAGAGATAAGTATAATAGTTCCAGTTTATAATGTTGAAAAATATTTAAAAAGATGTATTGATTCTATATTAAATCAAAGTTTTACTAATTTTGAATTAATATTAGTAGATGATGGCTCTACAGATAACAGTGGAAAAATAATAGATGAATATGCTATAAAAGATGAAAGAATAAAAGTTATTCATAAAGAAAATGGTGGACAAGGCTCAGCAAGAAATAGAGGATTAGATATAGCAAAAGGTAATTATATTGGATTTGTAGACAGTGATGATTGGATACATAAAGATATGTATAAGTGTATGTATAAAATTATAAATGAAGATAATACGGATATCGTACAAGTAGGACATAATATGGTGGAAGAATATACAAAGGATAAAAGGTGTAACATAAATAATCTTAATATAATTTGTATAGATAATATTATTGAAAAGTTTGCAGATTGCAATTCATTTGAAGTTTTACCTTTAATTTTTCCAGTAAATAAATTATATAGAAGAGAATTGTGGAAGAATTTGAGATTCCCAGAAGGGAAATTTGCAGAAGATTTAAGAATTATATATAAGATATATGATATAACTACTAAGTATAAAATAATTGATTACAATTTTTATAATTATTATATGTCTCTTAATAGTTCAACTAGAGGAGAATTTAATATTAAAAAGTTAGAAGATTTAGAAGCTTGGGAAGAAATGTTTCAATTTTTTAATAATAAATATTCAGATATTGATATAAGTAATTTAAAGGCTGTATTTTGTAGGAGGTTATTAAGATATTATTTTTTAAGTTGTGAATATAAAAATATACAAATTGATTTAAAAAAGAAGTTTAATAGTAATGTGAAAAATGTTTTGAAAAGTAAGAAGTTAAATTACAAAGAAAAATCAGTTTATTTGTTGTTTAGAATATCTCCGATATTATGTAAAAAGAAATTTGGAAAAACTTTAAATATATAAGATTATAGTACTAAAAGTAACGTGATATATATAATTAGCAAAATAAAATTTACTATATTATTTATATTTTCAATTGTATTATATAACTTAAAAATTAAATAAACAGAAGTATAGGTAACTATAAGTATAGGAGGAAGTGAATGAAATTAGGATTTTTCTTTGGTTATTAAGGAGATTTTAGGAACTGTTACCATCAAATAATTTTTTTAGTAGCATTCTTTAGAACAAATGAAATTTATTTAAAGGTAAAAAGAGTATAGTAAAAAAATGTCTGTTATAAAATAAAAATTTATAACAGACATTTTTTTCACCAATTTACATATTTGGTTATATATTAAAGTGTGAATAAAATCTAAGGAGATTGGAAATACTATGGAGATTAATGAAACTTTAAATAAATTAGTAGAAAATACAGAAGAAATAAAAAAGAAAATTGAAACTTTAGAGGAAGAGATAAAAAGTAAAGATAATGAAATAGAAAGCTTAAACAAAGAAATAGAGAATTTAAAAAATCCAAGCAGTGAATTAGATGGAGGATTATTAGGAAATTTAAAAGATATTCAATGGACAGTGGAGAATAATGCAAACTATGAAGTGAATAATGGTACTCTAATTGTTAGTGGAGCAAGTAGATATGCATCAATTAGGTGTATGTATTATGAGTTAGAAAAAGATTATGTTCCAAATGTAAGAACCAAGTATTTATTGCATGTTGAAGGTTATAAGGAAAAGGGGTGTACTGCAGCATATATTGTATCAACAGAACATTTAATATCCACTGATAAGTTTTCAATGGATTTAGAGATTTTAGCATCCTGGCAAAGACAAATTTTTATTACAATTATGTTAAATCAGTCAGCTGGTGAAGATTCAAAATTAGTTATAACTTCACTTAAGCTAAAATTATTTTAATGAGAGGATTTAATATGGATTATTTAGTTGAGGAAAGGTTAGAGTTAATAGAAACTATTAGAAATCAAGTATTAAATATAAATGAAGAAGATATTCCAACAATAAACACTATATTATTAAATCAGATAATAAATATAAATAATGAAGACAAAGTTAATATTACTTTCTCAACCATCAGCGATATGAAAAAAGCTGATTTAAAGGTGGGAGATAAAGTAAGTACAAAAGGATATTATTCTGAAGGGGATGGTGGAGAAGCAATTTATATTATTCAAGACTATAATTATTATTTAAATACTTGGCTTCCAGCAGATTGTAGAAAAGTTGGAATTAAACCAACAATGACAGATGTATATTTAGTAGATACACCGGTAGATGAATATGGTAACCATACTCTAAATAATGGCTTAGTTGCTTGCTTATTTGATAAAGAAAATATTAAAGTAGAACAATATGGAGCAAAAGGTGATGGAAAATTTGATAATATTGAATCATTTATTCATTTATTTGCTCATATGAAACATGGAAAAATTACTTTTAAAAAAGATGGCGTTTATTTAATGGGTCAAAGAAAACAAGAAAATATTCCTAGTTTATATTCATTTGTAGATAATCCCTATAGAGCATATATGTCAGGAAGAGGAGCATATATACAAAAACCAATAATGGCTAATATAGATAGTGTTGAAATAGTAGGTGAAAATTCTACTATAAAAATTAAAGATAATGATTTCTGTAATACAGGAAAGACAACTGATATGGCCATACTTCATTTATTTAGATTTGTTAGAAATTTAAAAATTCATGGTATTGTATTTGATAATAATGGTTTAACAATGGATGCAAGTCATGTTGTTAGTAATCATGGAATTATATATAAGTCAGGAAATTCAGTTTTAGATGGTGGAAAGTTAGCTCCATATTCAGAGGTAAAAGATGAGATATCAAATATTGAAATATATGACTGTGAATTTAAAGAAGGTGGAACAAGAAAAAATGTTCAGGATGTAGGTGGTGATGGAATATTAATTATTAATCCATCTGAATTATCTCATGATATAAATATTCATAATAATAAATTTACTAATTGGGGTAGATGGTGTTTTGCTATTGATTTAGGTGGTAATGGTGAGTGTATAGAAAATGTTAAATTTAATAATAATTATTGCTTCCAAGATGCTACTAAGAATATTTCGCTTTACGGTGGATGTAGAGGATTAGGATGGATAGATTTTGAAGCAAAAAAAAGTTTTAAAAATCTTGAAGTATGTGATAACTATATTGATGGATGGCACGGATTTGCATTTAATGGAGCAGGAAAAGTAAGTGAAAATATTACCATAAAAAATAATATTATGGTAAATACAACCACTAATACTGTTGGCAGTAAAGGATATCCATACACTTATAATTTTTATGGTGTTCAATCTAAAAATTTAGTGTTTGAAAATAATACTATAACACCTGGAAGCATAAAGTTAGGGTATACTCTTAATAATATAAAAGTAATTAATAATAAGTTTCCTTCAACAACAGATGCGTTTCCTCTTAATGGAATGTATGGTGATATTATAGTACAGGGAAATGAAAGAAGTGATTATGGTAAGATATGTTCAGTGGCATCAAATCAATTAAGCTTACCGGATTATTTAACTGATGAAGAAAAAAATAAGCCTTATGTGAATTTAGTGTTTAAAGATAATAAAGGAAGTATATCAGGAAAATTTTTTGATGAAAGTGAGTTGGGGATATATAGCTATATAAATTTAACTATAGAAAATAATAAAATGAAAGGAATAAATATTGAAGCATTTGATGCAATAGATTTTAAATTTGATTTAGGTCAAATAAATGATATCAATAATGTTGCGGCATTTAGTGTAAGAGGAGCAACATTTACTTCGCCAACTACCTATAATTATAGAGGTATTCCAAATGGGGGAGGTATTTACAATACAGGAGATATTATTGCAGAAAATGATAGTAAAAAAACAATATGTGTTGAAGGTGGATATGTTCCAATGCAAGGTAGTTTTGGATTAGCTGATAATGATGTTAGTTTTAATAGTGTAATTAATCCTGATGCAGTAATTAACAAAGGAACTTATATTTATACAGATAATAGTTTATATATTGTTAGTACAGCTGGTTCTTTTAATGGAGCAGAAGCTCCAACTCATAAATCTGGATATGCGAAATGTGGAAATGCAGAGTTAGCATATATTTGTGAATTGGCTAAAACTAAAACAATTAGCAAGAATTAATGTAATATTAAAAATTTGTTGCTATGAAGCAATATAATATATTTTAAGTTGATTTCTAATGATGATGAACTGCTCCTGTCAAGTAGACAGGGAAAATAATAAAAAATTATGCTACTAAGGTATGTCTCCCATATTCAAGAGGAGCATACCTTTTAATTTGTTTTCAATCTTTAAGTATTATAAAACTCTATATATTCATCAATAGCTTCTTTAAGTTCTTCATATGTATAAAATTTTTTTTAGATAGTACATTTAAGATTTTAATATGCTTTAAAAACCTTATAATTACATAAAAGTAAAAATATGATATAATTAAGAATGTGTAAAATGTATGATAAGAATTGAGGGGATAGTAAAGGTTATGAAAATTATAAAGAGTTTTCAAGGGCTAAGAGTTATTGCTATGTTATTTATTTTCTTTTTTCATTTTAAGATGTATGAGGAAGGATCTTTTGCTAATATTTACAATAAACTTTTTTAGGGAGGATATTTTGTAGTTACGTTCTTTTTCGTTTTATCAGGATTTTTAACTTTTAATAAATTAAAAGTTAAAGCAATTTCTTTTAGTATTAAAAATAGTTTTAATTACATGATAAATAAAATGAAAAATTTATATCCATTATATGCAGTAATGATATTAGTAGTATTTGTAGTAAATGTTACACCAGAAAAGATATTTAGATGGATAAATTTAAGTATGCCAAGCTTTTTATTATTACAAAGCTTTGTTCCTTTAGATGCAGTGTATTTTTCATTTAATGGAGTGGGATGGTATATATCAGTATTAGCTTTTTGTTATTTGATATCTTATTTTTTTATGTCTAAAATAAACAGTTCAAAGGCTTTGAAATCAATTATTATAATTTATATTTTCCAATGCGTATGTGTATTTTTAGGTGAAAATATTGCAATTAATCAATGGTTATTTTATATAAATCCTATATTTAGAAGCCTAGATTTCTTTCAAGGTATGCTTTTAGCTTCTTTTATTAATGAGCATAGTAGCATTATTAAGTATAAAAGTATGTCTTTTATTGAATTAATTTTAATTGGAGTATTTTTACTTCAATATCTATTTATTTCAGAATACATTCCACAATCGTTTAAATGGGGAACATTTTATTTGCCTATAATATTATTAATTTTAGTAGTTTTCTATTATGAAAGAGGAATTATATCAAGGCTTTTGGGAAATAAAATGTTTTTGGAAGTTGCAAAATTTAGTTTTGAATTTTATATAATTCATCAATTTATAATATCTCAATGTAGAGTATATCTAAGATTAAATGAAAAATTAATATTAATTTTAACTATTATTATTACTATATGTATATCAAAAGTTATAAATATGTTATCAGTTAGAATTAGTAAGAGAAATAATAAAAGGGAGATAGTTAATGCAGGGTAAAGAGAATATTTTAAAAGATTTAGATTATTTAAAAGTTATAGGAATACTTTTAGTAGTTATAGGTCATTGCACTTCAATATATACAGGGGGGGTATATAAATCACCAGTAAATGCACCTATATATGGATTAATAGCATCATATGTTTATACTTTTCATGTTCCTATGCTAGTATTTGTTTCAGGAGCCATTTACTATTATTGTATAAAAAATAAAGAAAAGTATAAAAGTTTAAAATGGTTAGTAAGTAATAAATTTAAAAGATTAATAGTGCCATTTTTAACAATAGGTTTATTTTACTCAATTCCAATTAAGTATCTTATAGGAAATATAGAAAAAGGTACATTACTTAATAGTATAAAGAACTTTTTACTTGGATTAAGTACTGGACACTTATGGTATTTATTAATGCTTTTTGATATTTTTATATTATTTTATTTATATGAAAAGTTTATTATAAACAAAAAGTATTCTGTTTCATTGAATATTATAATTTTTACTTTATTATATATTTTTTCAGGAATATTTACTGGTTTATTTTTAATTAATAGAGCAATTCAATATAGTATATTTTTTTATTTAGGATATGAATTTTTTAGAAGTAAAGATAAAGTATACTCAAAGATAGGATCAATAAAAACATCAGTAATAATTATGTTAATTCCATTGCTAATAATAATTTCATTAATATTAATTTTAGTAAGCAAAATACAAATAAATAATGCAATTTTAAACAGAGTATTTTCATTAATTAACGTAGTTATAGCAGTAATAGGAATAACAGAAACATTTTTATTTGTGTATTTGATAAATAATAAAATGAAAAAAGAAAAATTAAAGGATAGTATTGATAAATTTATAAATTATTTTAGTAAATATTCTTTTAATATTTACTTATTACATGAACCCTTAATTTTTATTGTTTTATCATATATAGCAGCTAAAAATATAAATTCAACAATTCTTGTCTTATTATGCTTTATTATAAGTATAGTTATTCCAATAGCGTTATATAAAGCATATGAGTTGATGAAGAGTGTAACTAAATTAAATGAAAATATATTTACAAGCTAAATTATTAGATTAAGTATTATTATTCTTCTTCAAAAGTTAGCTAAGATAAGCTTTGAATTTTATTAAAAATTTATGTAAGCAGTAAATTATCTAATGGGATTTATTTATAACGAATATAGGATGAGATTTTGTATGAAGTAAATTTATAAGGCAAAATAAAACATTAAATATTATCAGTTATTTGATAATATTTAATGTTTTATTTTTGTTAATTTTAATAAATTATTACAAAATATAGAATAAATGATAAAATATAAAATGGGAAATATTGATAATAAATGGAGGGATAAAATGTTAAAAATTATAGGGAAGTTTTTTAAATGGTTATCAATAACTATATTATCAGTAATATTGATAATTGTAATTTACAATATTTTTGATAATAACAGAATAAAAGTTGTAGAGCAAGAAGTTGAAGTGGTAGATTTACCAGAAGAGTTTGAAGGATTTAAGATACTTCAAATAGCAGATTTACATGGTAAAACTTTTGGAAAGAATCAAAAGAGATTACTTAAAAAAATGAATGCCATAGATTATGATATGATTGCTATTTGTGGAGATATGATGGACAAGCATACTGAAGATAATAAGCCTTTCTTTGATATATTAGATGGTTTAGAAAATAAGGAGAATATTTTTTATGTAAAAGGTGATACAGGATTGGAAGCTGTTAATGAGAATATTGGAGAAATAACTAGTGATGGACAACTATTAATTGAAAAGGGATGCAAGGTTTTAGATAAGCCTTATGCTATTACAAGAGGCGAAAGTACCTTATGGGTATCTAGATTTATTAATGGAACAACTTTTTATAATGAAACAGGTGTAGATAAGGATAATGATAATTCAGTTAAAGTTGTAGTTACTCATTATCCAAGACATGAAAATCATTATGCAACAGATCAAAATATACCAGATTACAATCTTGTTTTAGCAGGGCATTATCATGCAGGACAAATTAGAATACCTTTCTATGGAGCATTATTTATTCCAGATGTTTTTGCACCAGTATATTTTTTCCCAGATCAAAAAGAAGTAAAAGGTTTAATTACATGGGGAAATACAAATCAATATGTAACAGCTGGCCTTGGTGCTAATGCACCATATAAGTTATTACAATTTAGATTGTTTAACACACCAGAAATTAATGTACTTACTTTGACAAAAAGAGCAAAATAGTATGAAGATATTATAAATAATATGTAAAAAAAATAGTTAATTTTTATAACGAAAGTTAGTATTAAATTGAGTTTCAATTGGTAAAAAATGGTATAATGATATTGGAATTAAAATTTTAATAATAAAATTATATGGAGGTATTTTTTATGAAAGCTAAATGGAAAACGCCACAAGTAAAGAAATTAAATTTAGAGGAAACAAAAGCAGTAGAAGCAATAATTATGTATAGGAGTGGTTCACCAGAATTAGTAACTATGGATTTAGAACCATTTATAGGTTGGAAATGTCCATGTTGCCAAAAGGAAAGTGGATATATATTTACTCAAGAAGGTGAAGCACAAAATGATTTTAAAACAAATCATTTACCAAATTGCCCTAAGTATGATAAAGTACATGACAGGTGTATGAGTTAAGTGTAAATTTATTTAGCGCATAACTTAAAAAGGAATATATTAGTAATAGTATATTCCTTTTTATATAATAAATATTATGTTAATTAGGAGAAGTATATGAAAAAACACTTAAAATATATATTTAGTATTGCTATTGTTTTTTTTATTACAGTTTTAAATATAAGTTGTAGTAAAGATAAAGAAGTAGGATTAGTATACGGAGTTGAGTCAGCGCCTATAGTAATAAAAAACTATACAAGCTTTCAATGTCCAGATTGTTCTGAGTTACACTTAAAATTACATGATGTTTTAAAAAAATATATAGATAATGGTGATGTAAAATATATAGAAAAGCAAATTGATATAGAAAGATTTCAATTTGATGATTTAATTTATAAAAAAATGAATGATGAACAAATAAATGATTTTGAAAAGTTATCAGAAATATATGAAAAACAAAGTCAATGGATAGCTTATGAAAATGATGAAGATGTTATTAAACTATTAAATTTAAAAGAAGATGATAATAAAAATAATATTAGTGATTTGAAGAGGATAAGAAAAGAAAAAGAAAAGTTAGATATTCATGCAGTACCTACTGTATATATTAATGGTGAAGAAATGTCTAATAAAATCACAGCAGAAGAACTTGAAGAAAAATTAAAAAGTTTACTTAAGTAAAAAATTTGATTGTATATAAAAGGGAAAAATGGTGGAATTTGATGAACGGTTGATGATAATAATTAAGTGGAAATATGATAATATAAATATAGTACACTAAGATGCAGAAGATGTTATTAAGAGTAATTTTAATATACATAGAGAGTTTTATTTGGATACACTTCAAAAAAGGGGAGTATCCTTTTATTTTGAAATAAACAAAAAGCTTAATTTTATCACTGTGGAGGAGAAGGATGGAAAAGTATCAAGAACAGATAATTGATTTATTAAATGCATCTATACATGATAGTAAGCCAAAATTTAATTATTCTAACAATATTGATTGGGATAAAATCATTGAAGAATGTAATGCTCATAGTATAGATGGACTTTTATATCCAGCACTAAAAAATAGTGGAGATAATATAGATAATAAAATTATAAATAAATTAAAAAAAATTACACTTATATCTGCAATTCAGCAAAGTAAGCATATTAAAGATACAGAGGAAATATTAAAAGTATTTAATGAAAATAATATATCAGTAATAGTTTTGAAAGGACTAGTTATTAGGTATTATTACCCAAAACCAGATTTAAGGACAATGTGTGATTCAGATATAATTATTCATAAAGAAGATCTGCCAAAGGTGAGAAAACTTCTTTTAAATGAAGGTTTTAGAGAAGAAGAGGATGCAGGGCATCATATTGCATTTTTAAAACATGGATTTAATTTAGAAGTTCATTGGACATTAGCAAATGAAACATTTAGAAATGGGCAAAAATGCTTTCAAGAATATATTTGGAATGATGCTAGGAAGATTAAAGTTGGGAGAATTGATACATTGGCATTATCACTTGAGGACCAGGCTTTACATTTTTGTGCACATATGGCATCTCATATGGCTATATCAGGCTTTGGTGTTAGACAATTAGCAGATTTAGTTTTATTAGTTGAACATGAGGGAAAGAATATTAATTGGAATAATTTTTTATTAAAAGCAGAAAGAAGTGGATTATTAAGATTTTCTATAGGCATGTTTAAAGTATGTAATCATTTATTTAATATGGAGATACCAAAAGAGCTTAAAGATAATAATAATGATGATGATGTTATAAATTTAGTTGTAGATGATATATTCACAGGAGGAGTTTATGGGCAAAGAGATTTATCTTATACCTTTAGAGCTCAAGTGGGGTACGATATAGATAAAGATAATACCTTTAGTATGGTTAAAAGATATATACAAATAATATTACCTCCAGTAAATAAATTATCTGATAGATATGGATATGCAAAGAAATATAAAATATTGCTTCCAATTGCATGGATACATCATATATTTGTAGGAATTACTACTAAAGAATATGACAAGGAAAGTAAAAAGAAATTTTTAACCTCAACCATTAGTAATGCAAAAAGTAGAAATAAGGTTGTAAGATGGTTAGAACTTTAAAATATATTTATAATTAATGTGGTGTTAAAGGGAAGGAGTTAATTATGAGAATAGTTGTAGCAGGAACAGGTTATGTAGGATTAGTTACAGGAGCTTGTTTATCGGAAATAGGACATAATGTAACTTGTGTAGATATAGATGAAAACAAGATTACAATGATGAAGGAAGGAATTTCTCCTATATATGAGCCTGGATTAGATGAATTATTAAAGAAAAATCATGATGAAGGAAGATTAAATTTTACAACAGATTATAAAAATGCTTATAAAAATGCAGAGATAGTATTTATAGGAGTAGGAACTCCTGAAAGAGAAGATGGTTCAGCTAATCTTGATTATGTTTTTACTGTCTGCAAAGAAATTGCTGAAAATATTGAAAATGATTGCTTAGTAGTGGTTAAGTCAACTGTTCCAATTGGAACTAATGATAGAGTAGAAGCGTATTTAAGAGAAAATGTAATAAATAATGTGAATATTGAAGTGGCTTCAAATCCAGAGTTTTTATCACAAGGAACTGCAGTTGTAGATACTTTGCACGCATCAAGGATAGTTATTGGAGTTGAAAGTAAAAAGGCAGAAGAAAAATTAAGATACGTTTATGAAGCATTTAAACAACCTATAGTAGTTACTAATAGAAGAAGTGCTGAAATGATTAAGTATGCTTCTAATGATTTTTTAGCGTTAAAAATAAGTTTTATAAATGAAATGGCAAATGTTTGTGAGATTGTTGGAGCTAATATAGAAGATGTAGCTAAAGGTATGAGTTATGATAAAAGAATTGGGGACAAGTTTTTAAAAGCTGGTCTTGGTTATGGAGGATCATGTTTTCCTAAAGATACAAAAGCTTTACATTGGTTAGCTAATGATAGTGGATACGAAATAAAAACTATTAAAGCTACAATAGAAGTTAATGAAAATCAAAAGTATAAGATGTTTAGAAAAGCAAAAAAACGATTTGGAACTTTAAAAGGAATGAAAGTAGCAGTACTTGGATTAACTTTTAAACCTGAAACAGATGATTTAAGAGAAGCTCCATCTATTCCTAATATTAATAGGTTATTAGAGGAAGGAGCAAAAATAGTCGCTTATGACCCTATAGGTGAAGAAAATTTTAAAAAAATATTTAAATCAGGAATTGAATATGTAAATTGTCCAGAGGAAGCATTAAAAAATGCAGAAGTAGTGTTCATATTTACAGAATGGAAAGAAATTAAAAATTTGGATTTAAAACTTTATGAAAATTTAATGAAAACACCAATAATTTTTGATGGTCGTAATTGTTATGATATTGATTTAGTAGAAGAATATAATATAGATTACTATTCTATCGGAAGAAGTGAGATATTAAATATTAATAAAGAAATATAGTTAATTGCGAAAAAAATAGAAATTTGTAATACGATTAATTATAAAAAAATAGGAAAATATGGTAAAATATAATATAAGGTTATACATTTTATTTGAAATATATAATAAACCTTAATTAAATTATAAACATATTGGAGGTAAAAATGATAAAAAAATGGATGAATCCAGAATTAAAAGAATTAGATGTAAGAAGAACTAAAGTAATAGAACCAACTATAAGTTCACCACGTTCAATGGAACCATTATATGGATGGCATTGTCCTTGTTGTTTAAAGAATAGTGAATATATATTTAATACAGAATCTTTAGCACGTTATGATTTTAGCACAAATCATTTACCAATTTGTCCTAAATATGATGAAAATACTAAGTCATGTATAATATCTTAATTTTAAAAAGAAATTATATATGAATAAACAAGGTAGATTAATTTCTACCTTGTTTATTCATATATTATGAAAAAATTAAAAATTATATTTAAAATGGAGAGAAAGTATGAATTCAGGAAAAAGTAAGTTTTATTATGAAGTATATGGCTTAGATATTGAATCAGAAATAAAAATAGATGAGTTTGTACCAATTGAAAATATTAATACTGATAATAAAGTTAATATGATATATAGTAAAATGCCAGCCAATATAAAAAAAAGTATAGAAGATAATAAAAAAGCTTTTTTTTCTAAAGAAGAAGTGTGGTTTCATATTGATGAAGTGGCTACTTATAGAGTGACTAATGGGGAGTTCATTGAATTTGAACCTTGTGAAAAGGCAGACCCGTACATTTTAAGAGTGTTTTTAATGTGTAGCTGTTTAGGTTTTATAATGATACAAAGGGATATTATAGCTATTCACGGAGGAACTATTGTTGTTGATAATAAAGCTATAATTTTAACAGGTGATAGAGGGGCTGGAAAATCAACACTTACCACTGCTTTAAGATTAAAAGGATATCAATTTATTTCTGATGATGTAGCTGCTTTAGAAATGAAAAATAATATTCCAATGGTGAAGCATGGGTTTCCTTATCAAAAGCTATGCAGTAGCGCTATGGATAAATTAGAATATGATAAAGAAAAATATTTTTCATTTATGAGTGATACTGAAATTAAATATTTAGTGGATGCTCATGATGATTTTATATATGAGGATACTAGGCTTTTTGCTTTATGTGAATTGTCAGTAAGTGATACTGATCAGGTTCAAATTGAAGAAATAAAAGGTAGTGAAAAACTAAATAAACTTATAACCAATAGATATAGAGCAGAATTTGTACAAGCAATGGGGGGAATATCACCAATTGCTTTCAAGACTTTACTGCAAATTGCCAAGAGCATAAAATTTTATAAGATTATAAGACCAGAAGGTCAATTTACAGTAGATAAGCAGATAGAATTATTGGAAGAAAAAATTAAAACATTACAAAGTATAAATTAAGAAGGAGTGAATCATATGTTAGATTTTAAAAAGTTTTCAGGAAAAGTTGGAGAAGTAAAAAAGGATTATGGAGTTAATCTTGATTCTGTTGTTTCAAAAAATGAAGAAATAGATGATACAGATCTTGATGGTGAAAAAGTAATGATGAACCTAGATAAAGGTCAATACTTTATGATGAATGAAGTAGGAAGTAGAATATGGGAACTTATTGAAGGAAATACTTCTATAGTAAATATAATAGAAACTTTAACTAATGAATATCAAGTAGATGAAGAAACTTGTGAAAATACTGTAATGGAGTTTTTAGGAAGATTAAAAGATGCAGAGCTTATTAAAGTTCTTTAAAAAAATAAAAACATTTTTCAAAATAAAAAATCAGGATAAATTAGCTTTTATAAAAGCATTTATATATATGGGTTACTTTAGATCTTTTATATTATTTGTACCATTTAATAAATTGAGAAAGCGTATGGGTAAGATTAAGTTGGAGTCACCGCAGGAAGTAGATGATGAATGCTATAAGAAAGCTGTAAGAATAGCAAGGATAGTAGGAATAGTATCTTATCATACACCATGGGAAAGTAAATGTTTAGTACAAGCATTAACGGCTCAAAAAATGTTAAAGAAACAGGGAGTATCTACAACTCTTTATTTAGGAGTAAAGAAAGACAATAATAATCAAATGTTAGCTCATGCTTGGATCAGATGTGGAGATTATTTTGTTACAGGTGGAGGCAATAGACATGGATATGCCGTAGTTGCCAAATTTGCTAGTTAGTATCTATGACTTATTATAGTCTTAAAATAAATAAATATTAACTTAAAAGGAGAATGGAAAATGAAAAAAGAATTTGTAAAACCTGAATTAAGAGATTTATCAGTAAACTTAACAAATGATATAGAGTATGTAGATTATTGTAATTGGGTAGGTACAGAAGTTATTGGATTAGGCAATGAAGACTACACAGATCCAAATAAAAAACCTACTCAGCACCCAGATTGGGTATGGTGTAATAAGCATAATAGATGGCATCCAAAAAATCATGGTTCAAATGATTCAACAGTAAGTGGCTCATAATATTAAAAATGTAATTTAGTAAAAAATAAGCTTAAGGATAAATATGACCTTAAGCTTATTTTTTATTTTAAATAGAAAAGTATAGATTCAATTTTAAACTTATTGATTTTAACAATATATATATATAATAAAAATAAATTTTAGGATATAATATTATAAAATGATATTATTTAGGATGTGATTAAATCATGTTTTATGGTTGTAATATAAAAAATGATGTTGAGTACTCTCTTGATAAAAATATAAGAAATGAGATTATTAAGATTAGAGATATATGTATTTATAGATTAAAAAATGCAGATATATTATTATTTGGTTCTATAGCAAAGGGAAAATATAAAAATAGTAGTGATATTGATATATTAATATTAATTGATGACAATAAAAGTGTTAGTGAATTAAGAAAATTAAGACATGAATTAGAAGATGATATAGATAACCTAAATTTAAGTAGAAGTGTAGATATTAAATTATATAATAAAAATAGATATATTGAATTAAGTAAGGAAATAAGCTTTGAAGGAGATATAATAAAAGATTTAATAGATATAAGGAAGTGGAATTATGCTTAAGAGAGATATGTTTTATTTTGCAGATATTGATGAAAAATTTATAGATTCAACGAAAGATAATGAAGGATTAGAAGATGGAGTGCTAGTTCATTGTCAGCAATGTATTGAAAAAAATTTAAAAGCTATTATTCAGAAGAAGTACGGAGTGATATCAAAAGAACATAATCTTGTTAAACTATTAGAAGTATTATATTTGCAAGGTTATCCAGAATTAAAAAAGTATAAGAGTCTTTGTAGAGATTTAAAAGATTTTTATTTTAGTAGAAGATATGCCAGTGATGATTATGAAATTTTAACTCATGAAGAATATATTGATTATATTAATAATTTTTATGAGTTATTAAAGAGAATGTCTAAAAATTTGTGTAAATTCTAAATTAGATTAGTTGATATAACTGGAAATTTTATTTCCAGTTATATTTTTATTTTATTATTGAAATACTAATAATAAGTTTTTATTTACTTTTAGTTTCTTCTAAAAATTGTTTTATATTCATTAAAGTTTGAAAAAGTACAAGCCTAAATTATCTGATTTCTTGTAATTCTATCTCCAAACATAATTTCAAATTGTGCTAATATTGTTCCCCAATTTGCAATTGGTGACGTCCATTTTTCTTGAACTATCTCAGTAGCTAGATATAATGATTTTCTTAATGAATCATCAGTTGGAAATACAGTTCTAGTCTTAGTAAATTTCCTTAATTGTCTATTGAAGCCTTCTAAAGTATTTGTTGTATATATCATTTTTCTTATTTTTTCATTAAATGCAAAGAAAGTAGATAGTTTATCCCAATTTATATACCATGAATCAATAACATTTGAATATTTATCATTCCACTTATCTTTTAAACTATCGAGCTGCGCTAGCGCGATTTCTTCTGTTGGTGCTGTATATATTTTCTTTAGGTCAGCTACAAAAACTTTTCTATCTTTATAAGGAACATATCTCATAGAATTTCTTATCTGATGTATTATACAGCTTTGAATACATACATTGGGAAAGACGGTCTTTATTGCTTCAGGTAATCCTTTTAGTCCATCCATGCATGCAATACAAATATCTTTAACACCTCTATTACTTAGATCATTACAAACACTTAGCCAAAATTTAGCTCCTTCAGCTTCGCCAATCCATATTCCTAATATATCTTTAAATCCTTCTAAATCAACTCCTAAGCATATGTATGCTGCTTTAGTTACGATTCTATGTTCATCTCTTACTTTGAAATGAATAGCATCCATATAAACTATAGGATAAACTTCATCTAGCATACGATTTTGCCATTCGGCGGCGGAAGCCAAAACTTTATCTGTTATAGTAGAAATCATGCTTGGAGATAAATCAACACCGTATAATTCCTTTAGCTCAGCTTGAATATCCCTAGTACTCATCCCACGTGCATATAAGCTTATTATTTTTTTATCAAATTCATTACAATCAGTTTGATATTTTTTAACTGCTATAGGATCAAATTTAGACTTTCGATCTCTTGGTATATCTAACTCAACATCGCCAAAACTACTTCGTACATTCTTTTTAGAATAGCCGTTACGATAGTTGCGTTCTTGATCTTCACAATCTTCATCAAATCTTTCATACTTCTGACGACCTAGATTTTCCTCCATTTCTGCCTCTAATAGTTGTTGCATAACATCTTTAAATAAACGTTGTAGCAATCCGTTCTTACCTGTGACATCTTCAAGTGTTTTACACTTTTTAATTTCTGCTTGATAATCAATATCTGGTACTTTTATTTCTTTCATTTGGAATCCTCCTTTAATATAAGAATATTATTCCAAATCTACCACTTTAAAATACAAAAAAAGATGTAGTAGATTTGCTTTTTACACAAATCTTTCTACATCCTCTTATTAAACTTAAGAAAATCAGAAGTGAATTTGAATAAATATAAAAAACACCTAACAGCATGTTTATTATGTTGTTAGGTGTTTTTTTATAAAATGTTATACTAGTTCAGTGGCAACTTCTAAGATACTTTCCTTACTTACTTGTTTTAAATGACCTTTTTCCAGTCGTATTATACGATGACAAATATTAAGGGCTGAAGGTCTATGAGTTATGATGATGCAAGTTGGTTTATGGGGCAGTGATTTAACTGATTTTAAAACACTTACTTCTGTTTCAGGATCAAGAGCAGAAGTTGCTTCATCTAAGATTAATATTGGTTTCTTTCTTAAGAATGAGCGAGCTATGGCTAAGCGTTGAGCTTGTCCCTCGGAAATGCCAGTAGCTTTTTCACCAATTACTGTTTCAATGCCATTTTCTAATTCATTAACGAAATCTAAAGCGCAGGCGTTTTTTAAAGCTTCATATATTTCTTCTTCTGTAGCTTCAAAGTTACCATATCTTAAGTTGTCTTCAATAGTACCAGAAAATAAAGTATTTCCTTGTGGAACATAAGAAATTAAATTTCTGTAATCTCTATTAAAGGAATCCTTTTTATTATTTTCTTTTAAATAAACTTTACCACTGCTTGGATTTATTAGCGCAAGTATCAGTCTAATTAAAGTGGTTTTCCCTTCACCAGATGGACCTACAAAAGCAATGGTTTCACCATAAGGAATAGTTAAATTAATATCATTAATAATTTTAGTACCTTTTTTATATTCAAAAGATACATCTTCAAAAGTTATTTCTGGATTAATAAAATCAATAACTTCTTTTTCTGATGATTTTTCCAGTGGTATTTCTTCAAGTTCCATTAATCTTTCGGCAGCGGCAATAGTTGATATTAATCCAGGAAACATAGATGCCAATGAAGAAAATGGAGATTGTACCTTTCCATATAGCTGTAACATGGCTGTAAAGGTACCATAAGTAGTTACTCCAGTAGAAATATTTAAAGCACCCCAGCAAAAGATTGTAAAGTAAGCTAAGTTTGAACATAGTGACATGGCTAATCCAGTCATAGCTGAAAGTTTAGTATTTTTCATGGCTATATTATATTTATTATTTTGAATTTGTATTAATCTATCCATATTTATTTTTTCCATACAAAAAGTCTTTACAATCATTATATTTTGTACAGATTCTTGAATGAAGGCTCTATATTTAACATCTTCTTCTTGAGCTTTCTTATAAAGATATTTTAACTTTTTGCTAAAATATCTGCTTACTAACACAAGAAATGGTCCAATAAATATTGCAATTATAGCAATGGAGGGAGCTAAATAAATAAGCGTAGAAAAAGAAGCTAATAGTGTTACTAAAATTGAAATAATGTTAGGAATGGTACTAAGCAAAGTAGAACTTATAGTTGCTACATCAGAAGTTATTCTTGTCAATAAACTTACACTATGAAATTTACTTTGTTCGAGCCAGCTACTATATTCAATATGTTCAAACATTTTATTTTGAATATTTTGATTAAGCTTTGTAGAAGCATGGGTGCTTAATAAAGATGTTATAGGATTTAATAACATCATACCTAAAGTAATACTGATCATGATAATAAGATACTTTATCACTTGCGAGGTGTTACCGCCTATAGCATTATCTATTAATGATTTGGAAATTAACGTATTATAAACGCTGATTAAAGAGGAAGCTGAACTTATTACAGTAGTAAAGATTAAAAATGGTATTACAGGTTTAGCATGGGATAAAATCCACTTTATTTTTATAAAAAATTCTTTTAAATCATGAATATTTATTAATTTTTTCCAGTTCATCTAGTAATCTCCTTTTTAAAATACTAAGAATATATTAACATAAAAAGAAATTAAAACCAATTAATAAAAGTGATATTTTAGAGAATATTATAAAAAATAAATTGTAGGGAAATGTTGAAAATTGACGTATGAAAATTTAAGTATTATTTGACAAATATAGTAAAATAAATATGTGGAAAATGTAAATAATACTTAGAGGTGAATTATGGATAATGTATGGAGAATAAATAATGGTTATATAAGTAATAGTAATTTAGAGAGAAATAAGAAAATAGTGATAGTAATAAATGTAGTTGAGGATGAAGTTAGGTCATATGAAGAAAATTAAAGAAAACTATATCTTTATTTTATCCTTTATACTTCCAATAGTTATACTGTTTATAATATTTACAGTCTTAGGAGTAGGCTTTATTGGTGAAAAGACTATAGTGTCCAGTGATATGTATACTCAATATGTTGCTTATTTTGGTAAATTTAAAGAAATTTTAAGTGGAGATTGCAGTATATTTTATTCATTTAATAAATCTCTTGGTGGAAATAATATAGGGTTATTTGCTTACTATTTAGCAAGTCCATTAAATTTGCTTTTGATATTTTTTCCTAAGTCAGCTATAGGTGAGTTTATCTTTAGTATTTATTTAATAAAGATAGGGTTAGCTTCCTTATGTTTTTCCATATATATAAGCAAGGTTTATAAAAAGAAGGATTTATCAGTAGTGATTTTTTCCTTATGTTATGGACTTATGGGATATAACATATGTTTTCAAATGAATATAATGTGGATGGATGGGATGATGCTATTACCATTGGTGTCATTAGGTATTGAAGAAGTAATAGTTAATGAAAAATATAAATTATATATGATAGCTTTATTTATGGTTATTGTAAGCAATTATTATATAGGCTATATGATATGTATTTTTTCAGTATTATACTTTTTCTATAAAGCCAGTATTTATAGAAGAATTACTTTGTCAGGGACAGTTAAGTTTTTTTATTCATCAATTATTACTGGAGGATTGGCAGCTTTTTTACTTATTCCAGTGGCAATATCTTTAAGTACTGGTAAGGCTGATTTTAATTTGTTTAGTGAAGCTATAACCATTAAACAGGATTTAAGTAGCATCTTAAGCAAGTTATTTATTGGTAGTTATAATATGGGACAAGTAATGAAGTCACCTGCCAATATTTATTGTTCAGTTATGGTGGCAGAATTATTAATATTATATTTTTTTAATAAGGAAATTAAGCTAAGAAATAAACTTACTTCTTTAATAGTACTAGGTTTTATTGCTTTAAGCTTTTTTATAAGCACATTTATATTATTATGGCATGGCTTTGATTATCCCATAGGATTTCAATATAGAAATTCATTTATATTTTGCTTTTTTGTAATTACTTTATCATATGAAGCTTGGTTAAAAATTAAAAGCACTAACTTTAAAAGTTTGTTTATAGTAACGCTTTTTTTTGCAATGATAAGTATCTTAGTAAGTTATGGAGATTATGATTATTTAGATATAAATAAAATAGTAGTTACATTTGTAATTAGTGTTTCTTATGTTATTATCTTAACGATTTTTATTAAATTTAATGATATCAACAGAATTATATTGCCCTTAATTAGTGTACTACTTGTCACAGAGCTTACTTTAAATTCTTATCTTTCCATGAAAAATATTAAATATATTGATAAAGAGCATATTGGAGGCTATATTGAAACCATCTCACCATTAATTGAAGAAGTAAAATCACTAAATGATAATTTTTATAGAATTGAACAAGTTTATAGAAATACCTTAAATGATTCTATGCTTTTAAATTATAATGGTCTTGGTCATTCTAGCTCAGCTAATGAGGAAAACACAGCTAAGTTAATTAAGAGTTTTGGTTTTAAAACCAATGTCATTAATAATGTTTATAATATGGGTTCAACAATTCCCATAGATTCAATTTTAGGTATTAAATATCTGATTTCCATGGAGCAGCCAGAATTTTTTAAGTGCTATAAATATAAGCAAAATATGTTTTATAAAAAAGTTAAAACAGAAGGGAGTTATGCTGTTTATGAAAATCCTTATGCTTTACCTATAGCATTTATGGTTAATGAAAGATTAGAGTCTACCAATATCAATGAAGTTAAAAATAAATTTGTTTATAGTAACGATATATTAAAGTTAATGGTTAATGAAAATTATGATATATATAAAGTATTAAATATCACTGATATTAAATTAAATAACTTATCAGAAGTGAAATATGATGATGAAACAGTATATCAAAAGGAAATTAAGGGTGTAAAAGCTACCATAGAGCTTATTGTAAAGGCTGAGCAATATGCACCAATATATATGTTTTTAAAATCTAGTGAATATGAAAATGGTTTTAGTAGCAAGAAAAGTAATATTAGTTCACAAAATAGCGTTAACATAACAGTAAATAATAATGTAAAGTATGATCAGTTTACAGGTTATGGTTATAATATTCAATTTATTGGCACCTATGATAAGGATGAAGAAATAACCATTGAAATTTCTGTACTAAATGATAGCTTTAGTTTAGATGAAGTACAATTATATTATTGTGATATGGATAGATTCCAAGATATTTATAAAAATTTATCTTATAATATAATAGAAAATACAATATATAAAGATGGATATATTAAAGGTGATATAAAGGTAACAGCAGATAAGACATTGATGTATACTTCAATTCCTTATGATGAAGGTTGGAATTTAAAAGTTGATGGTGAGGAGTATGATTATTTTAAAATTTTAAATGGATTAATTGGTGTAAAACTTCAGCCAGGAGAACATAAAATTGAATTTAAATATAAGTTACCAGGTTTAAGATTAGGCATAGGGATTTCTATATTTTCATTGGGAATATTAATTTTAGCATTTAAAAATAAAAAAAGAGTCTTTTCTAAGTTAAAGAGTTAGAAAAGACTCTTTGTTATTATAAATGAATATTTTATAGTCACTATAATATATTAAGGTTATATTAAGGTTATATTATGTATAAAATTAATATCTAATATTTAAAATAAATTTATATAATAGTGAAAGGATGAACTGCTTTATGAAGAGAAAAGAGATTAAGGATGTTATTAAAAAATTTACATATAAAAATAAAAAGAGTTTATGTATATTTATGGTTTTAGCTGTTTTGGCTGGGGGAATTGTTATTGTTAAAATTAATTCTTATAAATCACAACAAACAATAGATTCTGAAAATTATGCTAGAACTGTTTTTGTTGAAAAGGGAGAAATAAATAGGTCAATAAATGTAAATGGTAAAATTGAAAGTGCAGAAGTATCAATGGTTTCAACATCATTAACGGAAAAAGTTAAGTCTGTTAATGTAAAAGTTGGAGACTATGTTAAAGCTGGAGATGTTATTTGTACTTTAGATGATGGTGATATAACAAAAGAAATTGAAAAGAAAAAATCTGAAATAGCTGAAAATAAGAAAGAATTAGAAGCTAATTATAATAAATTATCTAATCAGTTAAAAGAAGCAAAAAATGTTAAAGTATCTTCAGTATCAGCACAAGATAATGTAGTATCAAATTTAAAAAGTAACTATGAAAACACAGAAAATGATTTAAATAATTATGATGGAACTTATAAAAAGATTCAAAATACATATAACACAATGTTAAGTGCAATAGAAAGTAAAGTAAATAATTATAATGAAGCTGAGAATATTAAAAATTCTGCTTATAATGCTTGGATAGCTAGTGGAGGAAATGCTTCTTCTGATGAATATGTAGCTTATAAAAGTGCAGAAGAAAATTTAAATAATAAACAAAGAGAATTAGAAGAAGCAAAACAACTTTATAATTATGAAGAAATAAAAGAAAGCTATAATGCAGCACTGGCAATATTTAATGAAAAAATAAGCAATAGAAATTTAGCTAAGGAACAATATGAAGCAGCAGTAGCAAATCGTTTAAGTGTGATTAATAGTGCTGATGGAGAAATATCTAATCTTGAATCATCAGTTAATGATGCATATAAACAACTACAAAAAGCTGATGATAATGAAGAATTAAAAAATTTAGAAGAAAGATTATCAAAAACTGTATTAAAGGCTGAAACAGATGGGAAGGTAACTGAACTAAAAGTAAAGGTAGGGGCAGTACCAGAGGGACAAGTTGCTACAATTCAATCTGATAATAAGCTTATTATAAGTGCTATTATTCCAGAGTATGAAATTAAAAATGCAAAAGTAGGTATGAATGCATTGATTACTACTAATTCTAGTGATAAAAAGATTTCAGGAAAGCTTACAAGAATATCTCCTACAGCTAATGCTGGAGAAACAAGTGGTTTTTCAGCAGATATATCTATAGATGATGCTAAAGATTTATATATTGGAACAAATGCTAAAGCAGAGATAATAGTTTCAGAAAAGAAAAATGTTCTTATGGTTCCTAAAGATGCAGTTAAAGAGGTGGGAGGAAAATATTTCCTGATGGTAAAAGGAAAAGATAATCAATTTATTGAAACAGAAGTAACTCTTGGAGAAGAAAATGATTATTATGTTGAAGTAAGTGGAAGTGGCATAAAAGAAGGTAGTGAAATACTTGCTGATCTTACAAATTATAATGAAACAACAGAAGGTGTTGAGAATGAAAGTAAAGGTGAAGCATAATGATAGATAAAGTCAAACCACTAATAGAAATGAAAGAAATAATTAAGGCATATAATATTGGATTAGAAAGTGAAATAGAAATACTACATGGTATAGATTTGAAAATTTATGAAGGAGAATTTGTGGCTATTGTAGGTGAATCAGGTTCAGGTAAATCTACATTAATGAATATTATAGGGGTTTTAGATAAACAAACTAAAGGTGAATATTATTTAGATGGTATAGATATAAAAAATGCCAATGAAGCAGAAATGAATGTTATTAGAAATAAAAAGATTGGTTTTGTTTTTCAAAATTTTAATTTGATAGGAAGAACATCTGCTCTTAGAAATGTGGAATTACCTATGCTTTATGCAGGTGTACCAGCAGAACAGCGTACAAAAAGAGCTAAGGAACTTTTAAGTAAAGTTGGAATGGAATCTAGAATGAATCATATGCCTAATGAGCTTTCAGGAGGACAAAAGCAAAGAGTTGCCATTGCTAGAAGTTTAGTTAATAATCCTGCAATAATTCTTGCGGATGAGCCAACAGGAGCACTTGATAGTGAAACTAGTACTATGGTAATGAATATTTTTAATGATTTAAATAAAAATCAAGGAAAAACAATTATTCTTATAACTCACAGTAAAGAAATAGCAGAGCAATGTCCTAGAATTGTAACCATAAAAGATGGAAAAATTATAAATGATAGCAAAGAGGTGGTGAGTTAATGGGATTAATGGAAAATGTAAGGCTAGCTATCAGCAGTTTAAAAGCAAATAAGCTTAGAGCGTTACTTACAATGTTAGGTATTATAATAGGTATTGCCTCTGTAATTACCATTGTTACCATAGGAGATTCACTGGCTGCATCAATAAATAGTGAAATGTCAGGTTTTGGTGCTAGAAATATTAATATGTACTTAGAACAAAAAAATTTAATTACATATAATGAAAATGGAGAAGAAATTTATTCTGAATATGAAGCACCCACAGAAAAGGATTTTGTTACAGATGAAATAATAAGTGATTATAAAAAAAAATTTGCTGATGATTTATTAGCAGTACCTCTTTCAGAAAGTGCTGGAAGTAGTACTCTTTTAAATGGAAGAATCAAAGTTGATATAGAGGTATATGCTGTAAATGCAGATTACTTCAAAGGTGAAAATGTTAAAATAATATCTGGAAGAGCCTTAACGGAAAAAGATAATGATGAATTAAGAGCTGTTACTGTAGTAAGTGATAGTTTTGTTGATAAGTATTTTAAAGGTAAATATACATATGATGAAGTTTTAGGTAAATCTTTTGAAGCAAATATAGGAAATAATACAGTAAAGCTATATATATGTGGTGTATATAAGTATAATAAAAATGATGGAGAAGGTATGTATTCATCAGATGGAAAAACAAGTACAAAAGTATTTATTCCTATGTCAATTTATAAAAAAATTAATAATAAAAGTAAGGGGTATGAATATTTTACTATTATACCTAAAGAAAATGTAGATTTAAATGAGTTTTTAAATAAGACAAACAGTTATTTTTCTGAAGCCTATAAATCAAATAAAAAATTTGAACCAACTGGATATAGTATGGAATCAATGATGGAATCTACAAATAAGATGATTAATAGTATTAAACTAGGAATAAGTGCTGTAGCAGCAATATCACTTTTAGTAGGTGGTATTGGTGTAATGAATATAATGATGGTTTCAATTACAGAAAGAACAAAAGAAATAGGCATTCGCAAAGCATTAGGAGCAGGAAAGAGGGTTATACTTATACAATTTATTGTGGAAGCGGTAATTATATGTATAATAGGAGGTATAATAGGTGTTATAATAGGAAATTGTTTTGGAGCAATAGGTGCAAAAATCATGGGATATAGTGTTAAAGCTAATATTTATGCAATTTTATATTCAGTTGCTTTCTGTATGGCCATAGGGATATTCTTTGGATATTATCCAGCTAGTAAAGCAGCAAAGATGAATCCTATTGATGCATTAAGATATGAGTAAAGAGGAGTAAATTAATTATATGACAAAAAATATATTAATTGCAGAAGATGATGAGGATATAGTTGGTTTATTAAGATTATATTTAGAAAAGGATGGATATAAAGTTATATCTGTAGATAATGGAGAAGATGCTTTTAAAGTAGTAAAAAATAGTCAAATATCTTTAGCATTATTAGATATTATGATGCCTAAGATGAATGGGTATGAACTTACTAAAAAAATTAGAGAGATAACAAATATTCCCATTATAATTTTATCAGCTAAAACTCTTGATAGTGAAAAGATACTAGGTCTTGACTTAGGTGCTGATGATTATCTTACAAAGCCTTTTAATCCATTGGAAGTAGTAGCTAGAGTAAAGTCACTTTTAAGAAGGTGTTATGAATTTAAGTTAGATAATGTAGAAGAATCTAAGAAAATATTAAAAGTTGGTGAATTAGTATTAAATGAAGAAACAGTATCTTTAACTAAGAATGGGGAAGAAATTCAACTAACTCCAACTGAATTTAAGATATTAGCTCTTTTAATGAGTAATCCAGGAAGAGTATATACAAAGGTACAAATTTATGAAAATATTAATGGAGAATATTTCAAAAATGATGATGGTGCATTAATGGTGCATATTTATAGAATTAGAGAAAAAGTAGAAGATGATTCAAAGAACCCAATGTATTTAAAAACAGTAAGGGGGCTTGGTTATAAAATTGAAAAAATATAAAAAGGCAAATAGAAGGGGAAGTATATTTTCCCTTCTAATTAATAATTACATATTATTCACAGTAATTATTATAATTTCAGCTATATTAATAAACAATGTTAGCAATTATTTAATATTTGGTGATTATGATGCTACTTTAGGATTAACTAAGAAATATCAAAATTACTTGAAGGAAGAAAAATTTAATAAATTAAATCTAAAAGAGATAACAGGTGAAGATGGTACTATAGAAATATTAGATGAAAATTATAGTTTAATTTATTCTTTAGGAAAGGATATTAATAAGGAAAAATATAATGAAGATGAGATAAATGCTATACCAAACTATAGAAAGGATGATACATATTTAAATATATATGATTATTATAGTGAAAATGGGGAAAGTTATAAGCTAATTATTGCTGAATCATATTATTCAGAAGGTGTTATAAGCAATCCATTAAAATCTACTAGTAAATGGTTTAAAGTATTAGATAAAAATTTGAATGTTATATTAGAAAGTGATAATGCACCAGCAAAAAAAAATTATACTGAAAAAGAAATTATTTATATGAGAGGTTATTATAATAATGGACTATTTATTGAAAAGTATCAATACATTAATAATGACGGCATAAAAAGAACAGCTATTATTAAATCAAGAGAGTTGTACACAAATAGTTTCTTTAAAAAAATGAATATATTAACTAAGATAGATTTTGTTGTGTTTGGAATAGCTTATATAATTTTAGTGGTGATATTTGTATTTGTTCTTAGAAGTAAGTTTTATGAGCCATTAGAAAAGCTTAATAAAGCAATGGAACTTTTAACAGAAGGAAAAAGAAAAAAACCTGTAGATTATAGTGGACCTCGTGAGTTTGTAGATATATGTGATAGATTTAATATTATGGTAAGTAAGCTTGAAGATAGTGAAAATCAACGTAAGAAGTTGATGAATGATAAAGAACGTATGATGGCAGATATATCACATGATTTAAAGACACCTATAACAAGTATTCAAGGATACGCTAAAGCGCTTTCAGATGGAATAATTGTTGATGAAGATAAGGATAAGTATATAAAGATTATTTATGAAAAATCAAAGAAGCTTACAGAGCTTATTAATATTTTTCATGAATACAGTAAACTAGAGCATCCAGACTTTAATCTTATTTTTGAAAAAGTTGATTTAAGTGAATATTTAAGAGCATATATTGCTTTAAAATATGAAGATATAGTTGAAAGTGGCTTTAATATAGAAGTGGATATTCCAGAAGAGGAAATGGAAATAAAAATTGATAAGGTTCAGTTACAAAGGGTATTTGATAATATTTTAGGCAATAGCATTAAACATAATGAAAAAGGTACTAATATATATGTATCATTGAAAGAAAAAAATGATATTTATGAAATAATAATTGCTGATGATGGAAAGGGAATTTCAAAAGATATAGCAAATAATATATTTGAAGCATTTACAGTAGGTGATGAATCAAGAAATAGCAAACAGGGATCAGGTCTTGGTCTTGCTATAGCTAAAACAATAGTTGATCTTCATGGAGGAACCATAGAGCTTGAACCAGAATCTCTTAAGAAATTTAGTACACAATTTAAAATAATTTTAAAGAAAAATCCTAAACTATAGATTTCGTTTATATTCTTTATAGTATACTTTTTTAAACAATTAAGTTGAAAATATGAATTAAGAGAATAAAAATATATCCATACATTTTAACAAAAAAAAACAACGATATTACAAAAAGATACATTTAAATAAATTTATGTTGTAATCTTAGAATAATATTATTGAAGAGGTGGTTTTATGGAGATATATGATGAAATTGATAAGATAAGAGAAATTCTAGAAGATGAAATTGACAAAAGTAGTTCTTTAAGTGGCAATAAGATTTTAGAATTAAGTGTTAGATTGGATAAACTTATTAATGAGTATTATAGGAGTATAAATTAAAGTTAATTATAAAGAATATGTATTGGTAATTATATTATGGAAGAATCTTATAGAATAGGTGTTAAATAAATCTATTTTATAGGGTTCTTTTATATTTAGGTTTTAAGTGTTAGATTTTGAATTTAGGGAGGTATTAACTAATGATTAATGTAGCAATATGTGAAAATAATGCAATGCAAATAAAATATGTAGTAGATGTGATTAAGAAGTATTCAATAAAAGAGAATATGGATTTTATGATAGATAAATTTATCAGTGGTGAAGAGTTATTAAATAGTAACCATAGTAAATATAATGTGATTTTTTTAGAAATAAAAATGAATGGAATATCAGGCATAGACACAGCAAAAAAAATAAGGGAAACCAATGAAGAGGTTAAGATAATTTTTCTAACATCATCAAAGGAGTTATGGGCAGAAGCATTTAAAGTAAATGCATTTAGATATTTAGTTAAACCTGTAAAGGAAAAGGAACTATATAATGAAATATCTACTGTAGTTAATGAAATTAAAAGAAATAACAAATATATAATATTAAATTATAATAATGAAATAAATAAGATTTTTATAAGTAATATAAGATATTTGGAAATTGAAAATAGAAAAGTAGTATTTCATTGTAATTCAGGTAAGTATTATTCTATGAGGCCATTATCATACTGGAATGAAGTATTAACAAAATATAATTTCTATAAACCACATAGTAGCTATTTAGTAAATTTAAAATACATATCAAAGATAAACAAGGAGTTATTGGAACTATCCACTGGTGAGATAATATATTTTTCAAAAAGAAAGTATAAAGAATTTAAAGAAAAGTACATGGAGTATATAATTAGTGAAATATAAGTAAAGATATATATTCATAGTATAAGTAATATTAATAAAATTTATGAAAATAAATTTAAAAGAGTATTTATTTGGTATATAATCTAGATATAAGTATAAATATACTTATAAATATATCAACAAAAAGGGTGAATATATGAAAGGAGTAAAAAGAAGATTCGCAAATGTTAGAAACATAGCAATATTTATAAGCATTTTTATGTTTATAAGCTTATTTTCTAATATTACAGTAAAAGCAGATGAGCTAGAAGATGGAGAAGTTAATCCAGTAGTTTCAGAGAAAGCAGAAATTCAAAGTAATGAAGAATTTAATGCTGAAAATGAACTTCTTATTACAGAAGAAATAAAAGAATATGAAGATACCCAAAATCATAAGGTTACGACAGTTAATGTAAGTAATGGTTATGAAGAGTTTGTTGAAGAAACAAAAGAAGAACTTCCTACTGCAGAGGAAGCTAATGAACAAGAAGAAATTTTTCAATATGAAAAGGAATCTGAAGGAGCTATAACTGAAGATAAAGAAGAAGTTATAGTGCCTGGAGAATCTACAGAAAAACTAAATGAAGGTGACACTGAAAGTGAAGAGCCTAAAGAAGATGAAGAAGATACTGAACAAATGAAGATATCATTATTAATTAATGATGAAGAAGTAAACTATGAAGACAATATTAGCTTAAATGAAGACGATGATATTGATTTAAGTGTAATGTACTGTACTAAGGATAAAATAAAGGCTGGAGATACATTAGAGATTAAGATTCCTACATTTATCACTGTAAAAGATATAAAATATGAAAAAACTGATTTCAGTGAAGAAAGTGTTGCAGATGATGGCACTGTAAAACTTATTTTTAAAGAAAGAATTTTAGATGTAGGATCAATATACATTGGGAAAATTACCATAAGTGGTACTATAGCACATACAGAGGAAAGTGTTACTGAAGGCACAGAAGTACTTGTAAATGGAGCAGCTTTAATTGGGGCAAGCATTACAGCTATTCCAAAAGTTAATATAGAGCCTAATCCAGAAGAACCAGCAGAGGAGGTTTATAAGGGATCTGTAGTATTAACCAATGTTGAAAGAGGAAATAATGAAAAGGTTCTTGTAGGAGCTATGTTCATTTTACTTGATGAAAATCTAGATAAGATGGGAGATATCTACACCACCAATGAACAAGGGCAAATTACTGTTGATAATTTGATTGAAGGAGATTATTACTTTATAGAAATAGCACCTGAAGCAGGTTATGTTTTGGATATGATTCCAGTTAAATTTACTATTTCGAAAGATAATGAGGGACCTGTTTTGGTATTTAAGGAAAATTCACTTATGCCAAAATTAACTTTTCCAAGTGGTAATGGTAATGTCAGCAGTGGAAGCACTATTAACAAATTAAGCGGACTTTCTATGGCTAGTAAGTTAAGCACTAACACCAGCACAAATTATAGAAGAACCCTTCCTAATACAGGGGGGAATTCAAAGGCTGTGGCACTAGTAGTGGCACTTACAGCTATTTTAATAGGCTTTAAATTTGTCAGAAGAAAAAAGGACAATAATGTAACTTAAGTTAATAAAAAAATGCGTGATTGAGCAAGTGCCAACACGCATTTTTTATATAATAATATATTATATGAAAAATTTTCTAAGCTTGGATAGTATTAAATCTAAGTTCTTTTTTCCTTCATATCGTGTGATTTCTTTTTCTAGGCAATAAGGCCTAAGTTTTCCTTTGAATTTGTAAAATATAAGATAAAGTACTTCTAGTTCATCTGATGATAAGGTAGATAATGCTTCTTTTAGTGTTGAGTGTATAGAACTTGAAATTAGTAATTCTTCTAGATTTACACTATCTTCTAATAAATCAATGATATCATAATCACCTACTACATTAATATTGAGACTGGATTCTAAATTAGATTTGTGGTGATTGCGGATAAGTAGATTAAAGGTATTTCTGATGGTATTCATGATATAAGCATCATATGTTATGCTGTCTTTATTTAAATCTAGAGCATTTAAGGCTTTAAGTACTGAAAGGCTAGCTTCTTGCCTAAGATCATTTTTATCAAATCCCTTTAAGTTTGTCTTTAAGCAATATTTATTAATAAGTGGTTCATATTTGTGCAGTATAGCTAGAGCTGCATCTTTATTTCCTTCTTTAAATTTTTTTACTATGGTCTTATCCATTTTTAACTCCCCCTTTTTAAAAATAAAACACATAATAGAACATATGTTTATTATACTATATAAATATTCAGTTTTTACCAATTTGTAAAAAAATCTTATCGACAAATTATTTTAGTGAGAATAAGACATATTATAGGAATAAAATTATTATTTTTTTAATATAAACAAAATAGATGGATATAAAGCCGGTACATTAAAATTATATTTTATTTATATTAATTATTTTGGAGGAATAGATATGAATGAATATTTAGAACAAGCTATTTCCGAGGTTAATAATTTAAATGAAGGTGAAGAGTTTTTAGTAAGAGATTTGTTCAAAGGATATACTTGGAATAGGATGACAGTTGGTACTAAACTTAGTCTTGATAAGTTGTTTTTAAATGAAGTAAATACAAATAAGAATTTAAAAATCAGTGTACTCGGCAAGAACTCATTTCATCAGCCAATTTTTAAAAAACTAAAGTAAATGATATAAGCTAATTTAAGCAGAAAGCTGGTTACATGGAAGGTTAGGTTTCTATGTAATCAGCTTTTTAAGTTTAATGACACTAAATAAAACAAAAAATAAAAAGGAAAATGAATTTAAAAACACGAAGGTTTTAAATTAAAAGGGTATTATAAGTATTTACATCTATATGAAAAATATTCAAATAAATTTGAAGAATTTCTAAAAAAAATTTCACAAAATTCTTTAGGTGCATATTTATTATATGTAAGGCGAAAGACTTACAAGATAAATAAAAAGGGGGACTGTAAAATGGCAGTAAGCAAGGAAATTTCAACAACATCACTAGCAATTGAAGTGGAAAGTGGGGTGGATTCAAGTGGTAATGCTACTTACAGCAAAAAGAGCTTTTCAGGGGTAAAAGATGGGGCAGATCCAGAAAAGGTTTATGCAGTAGCAGAAGCAATCAAAGGTGTTATAGGGGCAAACACTAGATACTACTACTTAACAGAAGTATCACTACTAAAATCAGAACAATAAAAATGGAAAATTGAAAATGAAAAATTAAGGTTTTTTTTCATTAATTATCAATTAAAAAGGGGTGTTTTTTATGGAATTTACTTTATCAATGACTTTTTTAACTTCTACAGGGGAAAAAACAACAATGTCAGTTTCTAATGTGAAGGAGAATATAACACAAGATGAAGCAGTGACACTTATGGATGTTATAATAGCAAATGATATTTTTCAAACTTCTAAGGGAAACTTTGTAGCTAAGTCAGCAGCACAAGTAACTGAAAGAAAAGTAACTAAGTTTGAAATTTAGTATTTAGTATAAATAAAATACTTTAGAACTCAGAAAGATGCTGTATCAAAATAACATTTGATGCAGCATCTTCTTTTAGTTTAGCACAAGTATAAATATTGATTTTTAAAAGGATAAACGTTCATTAATTATTATAGGTATATTATTAGTAATTTATTCATAAATATAAAAAATAATTTTATTTATAACTTGAAGAAAATTTTGGTAAGTATATTAATTTTTCTGTGGAAGGAAAGTTATCTAATAAAATTTTAAGAGTAGTAATTGGACTTGCAATCTTAATTATTTTAAAGGTTGGTTTAAAAGCAATTTTACCTAAAAAATCAGTATTTGATTTCATCAGATACTTTATGGTTGTATTCTTTGGTATTGGACTATACCCAGCTATATTTAAAAAGTTAAAATTATAACTTCAAAAATACAACAATAAGATATATATTATTTTACAGTACATTTAGGGCCACCCAATAATACAGTAAAAGAGTATATGCTAGGTGCTAATGGAGTTTTATATAATTATCAATCAGCTATAAATGGTATTTTACAAATGAAGCAATAAATAAAAATGAGTTATATAAAAATCAAATTTAATATAACTCATTTTTATTTATTAAGTATAAGAGTATAAAGTTTATTCTAAATAATAATCCTCCTCCCAAGAGTATGATTATTCTAACTGAGAATTTAGTTTAGAAATAGTTTCTTCTAACTCTTTAATGGAATCAAGTTTATTTTGAAGTTCTTCTTTTAATTTAGAAAGCTCAGTTTGCTTTTCTTTAAGGGATTCTTCATTTTTTATATTAGACTTCTCTAATGAAGAAATTTTTGAAAAAGATGAATATATTTTTTCTGTAAAGAAACCAGCAAAGATGGAAATGATGCATATTATAATTATTGTTAAATAATTAGTTAGTTTTATATTTTTTCTTTTGCGTATTATTTTTTTTGTATCCATAATAACTGTTACCAATGCATAAACATTTATAAGTATATATTTTTTAAACTGATAACAGTTTTCACCTCCGCTCTATATTTTATTTATTACATATTTACTACTAATTTAACATATATTTTTTAATTTCATAATATTTAGTTTGTATCACTATCAGGTGATGAATCAGAAGGTATATCATCTTCAGCTGATGTAGGTGGAATAGAGTCAGTATCCAAATTATTATCCGGCTCGGTATTGGATTCAATTGGATTATTGTTTTCTGGAGGAACAACTACTGGAGGTTCTGGTGTTTGAGGAGTACTTTCAACTATTGATGAGTTTCCACCATTTAAACTACTACTATATGAATTATTAGTTGAATAAGAAGTTTCTTGTTCAGAGTAGCTAGGATAGCTTACATCTTCTTCATTATCTTGTAATGGAAGAGTTAAATTTGAATTCACATTTTCACCTTCACCATTTTCATTTTCTGTAGTTTCTTCAATGTCTAATCCAAGTGGAATTTGAAGACTTTCTTTTTGAGATTTTAGTTTAGAAATATCTTCATTAGCATCAAGTATTTGTTTTTCTAAAGAGGAGATTTCTAAGTCTATTTTTTGCAAATTTGATAATAATTTTTTGTTTCTACTTGTTATTTCAAGATATTTACCTTCATCATGGTTAATACCTTTAGTTAGCAAAAATGTTAAAGTAAAGCAACAAATTCCACAGAATAGTGGCATCAAAATTGCTTTATTTAAAAATTTTGATTTCATTATATGTCCCCCTATTGGTATGTATTTATAAAAAATTAATTATTAACTATAGTTATTATCGTTATTAATATGCATAAAATCAATATAAAAATTAAAAATAAAATCCATAAATGTATTATAGTAGATAAAAAATAATAAAAAAATTAAGACAATAAACGACATTGGAGTGTTAAGGATTTTATAAAAATTATTAAAAAGTATATTTAAAATAAACATGAATCATTATAAGCACTTTTAATTTATAAATTTAATAAATAGAATAACATAAAAATAAGAAATATTAAATAAGGAAAAAAATAACTTATTTGTCGTAATAAATATGAAGTTCCAATATTTTAAAAATAGGGAAAATAATATATAATCTATGAGGAACTATTATTGGAGAGGTGTTTATAATGTTTGCAATAGCTAGAAAACATAAAACAATGGAAGAAATATAACTATTATGAATAAAAATAAATGAATAAAGATATCCTATGTATAAATATAGGGTATTTTTTCATTTAGGGTTATTAAAATTACTAAAAATGTAATTATACAAAAAAATATAAAATATGATATATTATTTAAGAGGCTTATAATTTAATAATATGTTATATGGAGGAAGATTATGGTAGATATGCATTCACATATTATTTACGGAATAGACGATGGGTCTAAGAGTAAGGAAATGACTTTAGAAATGTTAAAGTTATCTATTGAATGTGGAGTAAAAAAAATAGTGGCAACACCACATTATATGAAAGGAAGATTTAATGTTGAATATAGTGAGGTAAAAGATAAAGTAAATGAATTACGACAAATGGTAAGTGAAGAAAAATTAGATATAGAAATATACTGTGGACAAGAGGTCTATTATAGGGAAAATATATTAGAGTATTATGAGGAAGGTGCTATTGGAACTATAAATGATAGCAGATATATGTTAATTGAACTTCCAATGATGGAGTTTGATGTTAATAGTGTTATTGACAATTTATATGAGCTAACATTAAAGGGAATTATGCCAATTATTGCTCATCCCGAAAGGTACATACCATTTATTAAAAAGCCTAGTTTAATTAATGGTTTTATTAAAGAAGGATATTTATTTCAATTAAATACAGGAAGTGTAATTGGTGATTTTGGTAAGGATGTAAAAAGATTAGCATTAAACTATTTAGAAAATAATGTGTATTCTGTTGTTGGTTCAGATGCTCATTCTAATGTAAATAGAAACACAGATATATCAGAAGCGATTTCAGGAGTTTTAAGAGACTATAAATGTGAATTTGGTAAAAATGGACGATTAGTATTGGAAGATAAAGAAATAATAAGAAAATTAGCACTTATAAAAGAAAGAAAAAAGTTATTTGGAATATTTTAAATCTAAATTATTTAGTACAAATACATTAAATTGGTTTTAATAGAAATAAAAAATACTTAAAAATAATAAAGAAATAGTATAAAATATTATGTAAAGTGACAAATAAAAACATGCAAAATCACAGTGAATTTAATTTAATTTAATAATAAATTGAAATTTGTGTAGTATTTTTATGCTTTAAAGTTATATAATAGAAAAAGTCGTATAATATTTATAAAAAGGAAGTGTAAAAAGTATATGGAAGAACAAGTAATTAGTATATCTGAAATAATAGATGCAGTAAAGAAAAGGTGGAAAATAATAGCCTTATGTACTTTAATAGCAACATTGTTATCAGGTATTTTTAGCTTTTTTATAATAGCACCTACATATGAAGCAAGTACAAAAGTTTTTATAGGTAAAGAAGAAAGTAGTGTAGAAAATTATAACTATAATGATATAACAATGTATCAAAAACTTTTAAAAACATATTCAGAGCTTATAAAAACTAAGGATTTAATTAACAGATCTATAACTAATAGTGAATATGAATTGGAGGTAGAAGATGTATTAAATAATGTATCTGTTACAACAGTGGCTGATACACAAATGATACAAATAGCATATAAAAGTACAAGTCCCAATATAGCAAAAAATATGTTGGAGAATATAACAAATGAATTTATTACAACAGCACAAGAATTAGTACCTAATGGTAATGTGAGAGTTCTAGAAACTGTAGAATTACCAGAAGAACCAGTAGCACCAAATAAAAAGATGAATATAGCTATAGCTTTCATTTTAGGAATGATGGTAGGCCTTGGTATAGTGTTTTTATTAGAATATTTAGATAATACTTATAAAAACAAAGAACAATTAGAAAAAGATTTAGATATACCTGTACTTGGAATTATTCCAATGTCTCATTTAGAATAGGGGGAAATATAATGTTTGTAATGGAAAAAGCACCAAAATCAATTGATGCTGAAGCTTACAGAAGTTTAAGAAGTAATATTGAATATTCTTCTTTTGATGATGAATATAGAGCAATTGTAGTAACAAGTTCAGTGCCAGGAGAAGGGAAATCAACGACCAGTGGGAATTTAGCTCTTTCTTTAGCACAAAGTGGTAATAAGGTTTTATTAGTAGATTGTGATATGAGAAAACCTTCAATACATAAAAAATTTAAAATATCAAATATGTCTGGAACTGCGGAACTTTTATTAAGGAAGGAATCTTTTGAAGATGTTGCCAATTTTTATAATGAAAATTTAACAATTATAACAGCAGGAAAAATTCCACCTAACCCTTCAGAAATGTTATCTTCTAGAGCTATGACAGCTTTTATTAAAGAAATGAAGAAGGAATTTAAATATATCATTCTTGATACACCACCACTACAAGCAGTGACAGATGCCCAAGTATTATCAACTAAAGCAGATGGGGTACTGCTAGTGGTAAGAGCTGGATCTACTAAAAGGGAAATGGTTTTAAATTCTGTGGATTTAATTAAAAAGGTACATGGAAAAATTATTGGTACTGTTTTAAATGGGGTAGAAAATAAGAAGAATAACTATTATTATTACGGGGAATAACAATAAACATTTAAATGGAGGGGTTAAATGAGTGAAGTAATTGAAAATGAAAGAAGTAATACATTATATGAAGTAATTAAAAGAATAATTGATGTAGTAGCATCTTTTACAGGACTGATATTACTATCTCCACTTATTTTAATAGTTTCAATATTAATCAAATTAGAATCTAAAGGTGAAGTGATTTTTAAGCAAAAAAGAGTAGGTTTAAATGGAAAAGAATTTTATATGTATAAATTTAGATCAATGGTAATTAATGCAGAAGAACTTAAAGAACAACTGGAAAGTCAAAATGAAATGTCAGGACCTATGTTTAAAATAAAGGATGATCCTAGGATAACTAAGGTAGGTAACTTAATTAGAAAAACATCCATAGATGAATTACCACAACTTATTAATGTTATAAAAGGCGATATGTCATTAGTAGGTCCCAGGCCAAGCCTTCCAAAGGAAGTTGAAAAGTTTGAACCATGGATGATGGAAAGGCTTAAAGTTAAACCAGGATTAACATGTATATGGCAAATAAGTGGAAGAAATAATATTGGTTTTGAAGAGTGGATGAAACTTGATATTAAATATGTAAGGGAAAGAAGCTTTAAATTAGATATGAAACTTATATTAAAAACTGTATTAGTGCTTTTTGGAGACAAAAATGCATCTTAGTTTTTATATAAAATAGTATAAAATGGGGGAATTTAAAATGAAAATAGCAGTGGCTGGAATAGGTTATGTAGGATTATCTAATGCAATTTTATTAGCTCAACATAATGAAGTAGTGGCACTTGATATAATTCAAGAAAAAGTAGATATGATTAATGATAAAATATCACCTATAGTGGATAAAGAAATAGAAGATTATTTAAAAAATAAGAAATTAAATTTAGTGGCAACGACAGATATTTATAAAGCATATAAGGATGCTAAATTTGTAATTATTTCGACACCAACAAATTATGATCCAGAAATGAATTATTTTGATACAGCAAGTGTTGAAAATGTAATTAAAAATGTAATTGAAATTAACCCACAGGCAATAATGATTATTAAATCAACAGTTCCTGTGGGATATACAAATAAAGTTAAGAATATGTTTCAAATTGATAATATAATATTTTCTCCAGAATTTTTAAGAGAGGGAAAAGCTCTATATGATAATCTTCATCCTTCAAGAATTATTGTTGGGGAACAATCTGAAAGAGCTAAAAAATTTGCTAAACTTTTAAAAGAAGGAGCTATTAAGGAAGATATTCCAGTATTATTTACAGATAGTACAGAAGCAGAAGCAGTTAAGCTTTTCTCTAATACATATTTAGCATTAAGAGTAGCTTATTTTAATGAGTTAGATACATATGCAGAAATGAAGGGTTTAAATACTAAACAAATTATTGAAGGGGTTGGATTAGACCCAAGAATAGGAAGTCATTATAATAATCCTTCCTTTGGATATGGAGGTTATTGTTTACCTAAGGATACTAAACAATTAAGAGCTAATTATGAAGATGTTCCAAATGAAATTATTGGAGCTATAGTTGAAGCTAATAGAATAAGAAAAGACTTTATTGCAGAACAAATAATTAAGAAAAATCCTAAAACAGTAGGTATTTATAGATTAACTATGAAAACAAATTCAGATAATTTTAGAGCTTCATCAATACAAGGAATAATGAAGAGAATTAAGGCTAAAGGAATTGAAGTTGTGGTATATGAACCTGTTCTTAAGGAAGAAAGTTTCTTTAATTCTAAAGTTATTAGAGATTTAAATGAATTTAAAGAAATAAGTGATGTAATAGTATCAAATAGATTAGCTAAAGATTTATTTGATGTCGAAGAGAAAGTTTATACTAGAGATTTATTTAATAGAGATTAAGTAAATTTCTCAAAGTATAAGATATATGGAGGATAGGTGTGAAAAAAAAATTTAGTATAATAATACCTGTTTATAATTGTTCAAAGTTTATAAGTAGATGTATAGAGAGCATACTGATTCAAGAGTTTAATGATTATGAAATTATAATAGTTGATAATGGTTCTACTGATGATAGCGGTAAGATATGTGATTCTTATGAAAGAAAATATAATTTTATTCATGTAATTCATCAAAAAAATAATGGGGTATCATTTGCAAGAAATATTGGTTTAAATGCTGCTATAGGTGAGTATATTTGTTTTTTGGATGCTGATGATTATATAGATGATGGCTATTTTAGGTATATAAATGAAATCTTAAGTAAAAATGAAAAAATAGAGTTGTTGAATTTTGGGTTTTACTCTGATGTTGAAAATGATAAATTAGAAAAAAAATCTTCAGACAAAATTTCATATAAAAGCAAGTTATATAAGACTCATGATGAAATAAAAAAAGATTTTATTAATCTGTGGGATAATACAATGCTATATAATATATGGAATAAAATTTATTTAAGAAAAATTATTTGTGATAATGATATTAAATTTTCAAATTATAATTGGGGAGAAGATGTTGAATTTAATAGAAGGTATTTAGATAAAATTAGTACACTATATAACTTAAGTGATTGTTATTATCATTATATTAGAGAAAGAGAAGGAGCATTAACTAAAAAGTTCAAACTTGAAATTTTCGATATTAGAAAGAAGGAGTTTGAAGATTTTAATAGTTATTTTGAAAGTTGGAATATTTCAAAAGATGAATATTATGAGTTTTCATGCAGAAGATATATTGAGAGATTACTTGGATGTATAGAAAATATATATTGTTCAAATATGAGTTTTATACAAAGGTATAATGCTATAAAAAAAATGATAAATGATGATATAACAAGAGAAGCATTGAAATTCATGAAACCAAAAAGTAAAAAAGTTTTTATAATTATGCTGCCAATAAAATATAGATTAACTTTTTCTACAATGATTATGGGAAGAATGTTTCATTTTATAAAGAGTAAATTACCAGGAGTGTTTAATAGGTTAAAAAATAGGAGGTAACAATAATGAAGAAATTATCTATCATTATTCCTGTATTCAATGGAGAAAAATTCATAAAAAGATGTGTAGATAGTGTATTGAATCAAAGTATGTATATTGATGAAATAATTATTATAAATGATAATTCTACCGATGGAACTATAGAGATATTAGAAAAAAATTATTCTAATTTAGTTAACATTAAAATTATTAATTTAAAGAAAAACCATGGAGTTAGTTATTGTAGAAATTTAGGCATAGAAAAGTCAAGTGGAGAGTATATTGGTTTTGTTGATAGTGATGATTACGTTGAAGTCAATATGTTTGAAAAGATGTATAACAATGCTAAAGATAATAATCTTGATATTTGTATTTGTAATTTTGTTGAAGTTAACCAACAAAACAGAATAAAATCTAAATATAAAAATAATGAGGAAATTTTAGAAAGGGATAAGTCATTAGAAAAATATCTGTTAAATAAAATCTCTCCATCTGTATGGGATAAAATTTTTAGGAGAAAAATTTTAAAAAATATTAAGTTTAATACTAAGCTAATTATAGGAGAAGATATATTATTTTGTTTAGAAGCTTTTTATTATTCTAAAAAAACTGGATTTGTAAATGATTATTTATATAATTATATTCAAAATGATAATTCAGCTGTACATACTATATCCTCAAAACTTCTTCAATATGTAGATGTTATTAAGTATATTCCATTACAAATAGAGAAAGATTTAAAATTAAATTTTAAAAGTGAATATAATACATTTTTTAATTCTTTAAATTTAAGAATAATACATAGTGTGTCTGCGTTATATAACAAAAAGGTTAAAAAGCAAGTATTTGAATATTTATCATTTGTTGATAAACAGACATTAAAATTAATAGTTAAAGATAAAAAAATAAGTAAATTTATAAGAGTTGAGGCATTTATTATTCTTATATTTGGATTGAAAGTGCATATATCTTTACAACCATTGTATGTTAGAATTAGAAATATAAAAAATAGGTGATTTTATGAATGAAAAAATAGATTTTGTTTTACTTTGGGTTGATGGAAATGATCCTAAGTGGTTAAAAGAAAAAGAAAAATATTCAAGTAGTAAAAATCTGGGTACGTCAAATACAAAAAATAGATTTAGGGATTGGAATAATTTACAGTATTGGTTTAGGGCAGCTGAAAAGTATTCTAGTTGGGTAAATAAAATTTTTTTTGTAACTTGGGGACATGTACCTTCTTGGCTTAAAGAAAATAAAAAGTTACAAATAGTTAAACATAAGGATTTTATACCTAAAGAGTATTTACCTACTTTTAATTCAAATACAATAATTCTAAATTTGCATAGAATTAAAGGGTTGTCTGAAAATTTTGTTTTGTTTAATGATGATATGTTTTTAAATGACTATGTTAAAGAAACTGATTTTTTTATTAATGGTATTCCAAGGGATCAATTTTCTTATAATTTAATTTCTTCTACTGGAAATGAAAATGATTCTTTTAATCATATGTTATTAAATAATATTGATATAATTAATAAATATTTTAAAAAAGCGGATGTAACTAAACGTAATATATTTAAAATTTTCAATTTGAAATATAGTTTAAATAATAATATAAAAAGTTTTTTACTTTTAGCTTGGAAAAAGATTCCTGGTTTTGAAAATCCACATATTGCATATTCATATAAGAAAGAAACTTTTCGTAAGTTGTGGGAATTAGAGTTAATAACTTTGCATAATACGTGTAAAAATAAATTTAGAGGGTTAAATGATGTTACTGATTGGTTGATAAGATATTGGCAATTATGTACAAGTAATTTTAAACCAAGGAAATCTAAATTTGGAGTGTATTTAGAGATAAAAGATGAAAATGAAAGAATTAAGAAAGTAATCCTTGAAAAAAAAGCAAAGTTAATTTGTTTAAATGATGTAGGAGAATATAAAAATTTTAATAAAACAGCTCAAGAGATTATAGAAATTTTTGAAACAACTTTACCCAATAAATCAGAGTTTGAAAAATAGGAGTGAATTTTATGGAAAAGGTTAGTGTCATTATTCCTAATTATAATGGTGAAAGATTTTTAGTACAATGTTTAAACTCAGTTATAAAACAAAATTATGATAATAAAGAGATAATAATTATAGATGATGGTTCTACAGATGAATCAAGAAAAATTATAGAAAAATATATTAAAGAACATTCTGAACATAATATAATTCCAATTTTTCAAGCTAATATGAATGCCTCTATTGCTAGAAATGAGGGAATTAAAGTTGCTAGTGGAAAATATGTAGTGTTTTTAGATTCTGATGATATCCTAGAAGATAATATTATTAAATTTTGTGTAGAATCTATGAAAAAAAATAATTCAGATCTTGTAATAGGCAATTATACTATTATTAATGAAGATAATGAGGTTATTGAAAATAATAAGGATATAATGGGTGGAAAGGAATATACATCAAATAATATTTTTAGTGAATTATTTGATGTAAATCCAGTGCCAAGTAATAAATTATATGATTTAGAATTAATAAAAAAAGCGGGATTATTTTTTGGAAATGTACGAATAGGGCAAGATTTGAATTTTTATCTTAAATATTTATTGATATGTAAAAAAATATCAACTATTGATAGAAGTGTATATAAATATAGAATTGTATTTAATAGTATGTCTAGGATGAAAAGTTTTAGAATCTTCGATATAGTAGAATCATTTAATGATGTGAAAAAATTTTATAAAATAAATAAATCTTTAGAAGTTTATCAAAATTACATACAAGTATTAGAGTTAAGGCATTATCATAGACAAATGGAAAAACAAATTTCTTTTAAAGCAAGAGATGAAAGAAAAACTATAGTAACATATTTTAAGATTCAAGAAAAAAAACTTGATTATAAATTAATGAAGAATTTTAATAATTATTACAAAAATATCTATTTTAGGTTTAAAATTAAAACTAAACTTAGTTTTTTATATTACTCTAAAATGTATTCTACAATAAAGAGGGTTGTAAAAAGATGATAAAGACTATAAGACCTAGTTTGCTTTTCTTTTATTTAGCATATACATTTATTTTACTTCAAGCAATGTTTAATAATGTGCCTAGTTTAACTTCTTTATATGGAATAATAGATAAATTAGTGATTGTTTTGATATTTTTAACTATTTTATTTCAAAATCAAATTTATAGAATTAAGGAAATAGCATGGGTGGTAATTATTTTTGCTATAGTTGTTATTTCTTATTTTTTATCAAAAGATAATATTATTTTGAAAGCAATTATGTTGATAATAGCATCAAAAGACATAAATTTTAAAAAATTTATAAAATTTGATTTAGTGATAAAGGTTATTTTTTGTTTCATAATTATTATATTTTCTCAAATTGGAATTGCTGAAAATTATGTTATTCTTAGAGCTGATGGAACAATAAGGCAATCGTTAGGGTTTAGTCATCCTAATGCTTTGGCAGCTTACTGGTTATCGATTTGTTGTGATTATATATATTTGGCATTTAATAAAAATAAAATAATTAAATTATTTATTTGTACAATTATAACATTTATTATCGGATATATTACTGATAGTAGAACAGTTATTATTTGTGTATCTTTAATGATTATTTTATTATTATATAATAATTATTTAAATAATAAAATAATTAAAAAGATTGTAATTTTTTTACCATATTTATTATTCGCATTATCATTATCATCAGCATATCTATATAAATCTAGTGATTTGATAAAAAATATTGATCGTTCATTATCAAAAAGAATTTATTATACAGAACAATATTTGCAAAAATATGATATAAATTTATTTGGACAAAAAATAGAAACAGTATCCACTGTTCAGTCAAGGTTATTAAGTATTTCTCCACAAATATTAGATAATTCATATATAGTTTTGTTGTTAAAATTTGGAATAATATTACTGTTTTGTAGTTGTTTATTATTATCTTTAAGATTAAAACTATCATATCGGGAAAGAGATAAGTTATTAATTATAATATTGATAATATTTATGATTGTAGGATTATTTGAAAATTGGTTGATAAAAATTAATTACAATCCATTTATTTTATCCTTTTCTTCATTAATATACCGTGAAAGGAAAAAAATAGATAGTATAAAATTTGGTATAAAAAAATAGGGTAGAGCTAATTTTGAATAATAGTAAAAAAATACTTTGCAATATCAACTAAAATTAAAAAGATTAATTTATAATATCTATCAAATACGTTGGAATATATAAGCTACCTTTAACAAATAAAAAGATTTTTGCTCGTTGGGAAGTTATATGAAAAGAAGTACGGAGGCTATAAAGTAAGTATGTTAATTTGATAGTGGTAGTCTAGCAAAACTTTTACGATTTATGAAGAGAAATACTTTTAAATACAAATTTCAAAGCACACAAGAAGTAAAAATATCATTTATTAGAGTGTATTTATAAGGAATTTATTTTTAGCAAATTACTTAAAACACTATAATTAGATAAAAATATTACTATCGCTAAAGATATATTTAAATATGTTATCTATAGTGATAAAGCTAGCTAAATTTATTATAAAGTGGTGTTATATATTAAGTAAATAAGTTATAATACTAAAAGAATTTCGAGATCTTATATAGAGAGATTAAAAAAAGAAAGTAGTGTAATAAACTTTACACTAGCAATATATAAGGAGGAGGTAATGTATGAAAAAAGCAAATAGTAATGTGAAAAAAAACTTTATATATAATTTAATATATCAAATATTAATAATGATAATTCCTCTAATAACAGCTCCTTATTTGGCTAGAGTTATAGGTGCAGATGGGGTAGGTACTTATTCATACACATACTCTATAGTAAATTATTTTACATTATTATGTATGTTAGGTGTTAATAATTATGGTAATAGAACAATTGCTAAAGCAAGAGAAAACAAAAGTGAGTTGTCAAAGAGTTTTTGCTCAATTTATATTTTTCAATTATTTATGGGTATTATAATGCTTATTATATATATAATATATGTATCTATATTTGTTGATAATTATAAAGGCATAGCATATATACAATGTTTATTTATTATTTCAGCTGTACTAGATATTAATTGGTTATATTTTGGTTTAGAAAAGTTTAAATTAACAATAACAAGAAGTACTATTTTAAGAGTGTTTTCAGTTATATTAATTTTTATTTTTATAAGGGATAGTAATGATTTGTGGAAATATACTCTAATAATGGCTGGAACTACAGTCCTTAGTCAATTGCTATTATGGGGATTTGTCAAAAAAGATATAGATTTTGTAAGAGTATCATTTTCTGATATTTTTAAGCATGTAAAGCCTAATTTGATACTCTTTATTCCTATAATTGCAGTAAGTATATATAAAATAATGGATAAAATAATGTTAGGTGCATTATCTAATGTTACAGAAGTTGGCTATTATGAAAATGCTGAAAAGATTGTTCATATTCCTCTTACATTAATTACTGCATTAGGAACAGTTATGTTACCGAGAATGTCAAATATAATATCAAATGGAAATAAAGAAAATATTAATAAGTATTTAGAGAAGTCTCTTTCATTTGTTATGTTTATGTCTCTAGCAATGAGTTTTGGATTAGTAGCTATTGGATATGACTTTGCACCAATATATTTTGGTATGGAATTTGAAAAGAGCGGTATATTAATTTGTTTATTAGCAATTACATTACCTTTTTTATCATTTGCTAATGTGCTTAGAACTCAGTATTTGATTCCAAGTGAAAAGGATAAGGATTATATTTTTTCCGTTGGATTAGGAGCTATAGTTAATTTAATTATGAATATTATTTTTATTCCTAAATTTCAAAGTATTGGTGCTTGTTTTGGAACAATAGCAGCTGAATTTTCAGTTATGTTATATCAAATCATATCTGTAAAAAATAATTTAAATTTAAAAAATTGTCGTAAAGATATCTTAGTATTTTTAATAAAATCATTAATTATGTTTTTATTAATATTTACAATTAGATTTATTATTTCTGATAAATTTATAAGAGTAATTATTCAAGTAATTCTTGGATGTAGTATATATGGTATTTTAAACTTAAATTATTTAAATTCAATTATAAATTTTAAAAAGTACATAAATATTAGGGGGCACAATAAGAGGAAAGTGAGATAAAGAATATGATTATATAGGTCTATTATCAGGTGATTGCTTGTCAGTTAAAAATAACAATGAAATAGTTAATGTTTTAATCAGAAATAATTGTAAAATATGGAATGGTTAATAACTCTTATGGAAGAAGAGGCAATGTATGCTTATGACTTTGAAGGAATAAGATATGATGTTGGAGATAAGCTTGGTTTCTTAAAAGCAACAGTAGAATATGCTTTAAGAAAAGAAGAGTTAAGAGATGGATTTATACAATATTTACAAACTATATTTTTAATAAAAATGAAGGAAGTAATAGCTATATAAATAGTAGTGAATTTATTAGGAGGTTAAATAAATTCATAATAAAGTTTGCTTAAAAAGAAGAGTAGATAAACAATTTTTTATATTTAAATTATAAAAATAAGCAAAAAAATAATGTAATAATATACCACTGCTGTTGAAATAACTCGTACGTATTATAAGGAAAATTAAATTATGAAATGATATAATTTTAAAGTATAAATGATAATGGAGGAGTGCATATATTAATGCAATTTTTATAAAAGTATAAAGAGTGGATTAACTCAAATACTACTTTTAAATAAGATGTAATGGATAAGATAAACAAGATTCTAAATAAGTTTTATAAAATATAATTACTGAATCTGTTAAGTTGATATGAAAAAATAGCTTTATTTTTCATAGAATTACTCGCTCTTTGAAAATTATATAGGTTTGAATAATTTATTGCACGGCAAACAAGCCTACAATAAAAATGATTTTTGCAGGTTAATCAAAGGTATTAAGTTTAATTATGCTGCGGAAAACCAAGAACTTTTATCTAAGCTATCGCTAGCGAAGCCGGCAACTTCTGCTGGAGTATAATTATTTAGGGATCCATGTGGTCTAATAAAGTTGTAGTGAAAAATGAATAAATATATTAAATTATTAGCTTTTTCAAAAGAGTTAAATCCTTTTTTAGTTTTATACCAAGCTTTAAATGTTTTATTGAAAGATTCAATTAAATTATTATTTGTATCACTAGACATTGGTTCTACAGGAATATGCTTAGTATTTGTCAATACTGTAGCGGCAGCTTCGTTATATGAAGGTAATCTATCGGTTATGAAGTTAGTAGGTTCACCACAAGTTTTAGCTTCATTTATTAATGTATAAGCTGAATCAGAGCTTCTAGATTTAGTAAGATGAAATGCTAAAATAAATCTGGTTTCTGAATCAATAGCTAACCATAGATAGTATCTTTCACCATTAATGAAAACAACTGTTTCATCCGCATGCCAATCGTCAGATTGTAGATTTAGAGTTTCTTTAAATTTATCAGCTTTCTGTTTAAAGAAAGGTGCAAATTTATTAGTCCAGCTTGCTATAGTAACATGAGAAACTTTAATACCTGAATTTATCATTAGGAATTGAGAAATAGCTCTTGTTAATGAATTATTTAGAAAATATAAAGTTAATGCTGTTAATATAACATGAAGTGGAAATCGCATTCCTTTCATGGAAAGGGACCCGATAACTAAGTTGCTAGATGCATCATCAATGTTAGTGGTATGATGTTTGACTGTAATATGATTACATTTTCTATTATTAGACTTATAACGATTGTAGTGTTTATAAGAATGATGTAAGTATGTACCTTTACCACACTTTGGACATTTAGGATAATTCATTTTAGGGAGTCCGTCACCATTGCCTAGGACGAATTGGCGCTTACATTGTCTACATTGATACTTTTGATTAGCCTGCTTATCTAATCCAAACTTATATAGTTTATGGCAATGACAGCGAGGGCATTTTATATTAGTTTTGCTCATTGTTCTTCTCTCCTTTTTAAGGGGGTATTATTAAGTCTCGCAAACCTATTGTATTTCCTAAAGTTGAGAAGAGCAATGTTCATATAACTTAACAGATCGTAATTACTTTAAAGGGGAAGAATTATGACAAAGAAAATAAGAAAAGCTATAATACCAGCAGCAGGATTAGGAACAAGATTTTTACCTGCTACAAAAGCACAGCCAAAGGAAATTTTACCAATAGTTGATAAACCAACTATTCAATATATAATAGAAGAAGCAATAGCTTCAGGTATTGAAGAAATACTTATAATAACAGGAAGAAGTAAAAATGTATTGAAGATCACTTTGATAAATCTGTTGAATTAGAGCTTGAACTTGAAAAGAGTGGAAAGCAAGAAATGCTTAAAATGGTTAGAAATATATCAGATATGGTGGATATTCACTTTATAAGACAAAAGGAACCAAAGGGGCTTGGACATGCTATTCAATGTGCTAAGACTTTCGTAGGAGATGAGCCATTTGCAGTACTTCTTGGAGATGATATTGTTTATAACGAAGAAAAACCTTGCTTAAAGCAACTTATTGATTGCTATGATGAATATAAAACATCAGTTTTAGGTGTGCAAACAGTGCCAGAAAAAGATGTTAATAAATATGGAATAGTTGATGGATTACATATTGAAGATAGAGTATATAAAGTAAAAGGCTTAGTGGAAAAGCCAGCAGTGGAAGAAGCACCAACAAATGTAGCCATATTAGGAAGATATATAATAACTCCACAAATATTTAAGGTTTTAGAAAATACAAAACCAGGAAAAGGTGGGGAAATTTAATTAACAGATGCACTATTAACTCTTATGGAAGAAGAGGCTATGTATGCATATGATTTTGAAGGAACAAGATATGATGTTGGAGATAAGCTTGGTTTCTTAAAAGCAACAGTAGAATATGCTTTAAGAAGAGATGATTTAAAAGAAGGATTTATAGATTATTTAGAAAATATAGTTTAAAAAAATCCCTAGGGTAAAGGTTGTGCCTTGGGGATTTTTATTTTAAAGAGCCACCAGCAATTGGAATTTTATCAATTGCTTGTTTTATTATTTACAGGAACGGCATAAGCTATTTCATTATTGAAAGAAATAACTAAAATGTTATCTCCTTCATTCAAAGAATTATAAATTTTATAAGAACAAACTACTCTTCTAATATAAGTGTTTGTATCAGGGAACATAACATTAATATAGTATTTTCTTGATTTTTTTGTTGAATCTCCTTTTAAAGAGTATTTAGTTTTTATTAAGCCATATTGAGCTTTTTTATATTTAAAGTTACTTGTACAGTATATTTGCTTGCTTATATGAATCAAAATGAAAATAAATAATAATAAAAAGACTAACATGAAAATTAGTTCTTTAAAGAGAGGTTTTCCATTAATTTTTAAGTCAACGTAGAAAATAAATAAAACTAATGAAAAAAAGAATAACATAGAAATAAATTGAATTATAAAGTTTTTGTTTTTATTTTTAATAAATTTATTAACAAAATCTATATGATGTATATCTATATTATTATACTGAAGTTCCCATACTTTAATTTCATTGAGATTATTTTTTTCGTATATATTTGATAATTTAGAATTATTCATATTTTCCCCTTTTATATTTAAAATATAATATTTAACTTAATAATAAAAATATATAAATTATTAAGATTACAGAATGATTTTATTTATATTATAGCATAAAAATACAATTTTAGGTTTATTTATACAAAAAAGTTTATTAATTTCATTCATTACATTGTAAAACATGGAAATATATGATAGAATAATGCTTGGGTTATAATGGATAATTTAATTTTAAATGGATTTATTAAGTTTTTTTGGTAATTAGTTTGATTATTTTAAGAGATTATAGCACAAATTAAAAATGGGGGAATAATTAAATGAAAAAAACTTTGAAACACTTTATGCTTATGTTATGCTTTGTAATGACAGTATTATTTAGTCAGACAATAACATTTGCAACAACTACTGAAAATGATAACTTAAAGGTTAGATTTGAAGTAATAAAGGTAGATGATACTACCAATGAAATTTATGGGAAAGTTAAAGTTACCAATATAGGAGTAAGACCTATAGAAGGAATAAGTATTGAAAATATACTTCCAGATGGAGTTAAACTTAAAGAGGGAAGTAGTTTAACTAAAGAAATAGGAACTTTAGAAGCTGGAAGTAGCAGTACTTTTGAATTTTATGGAGAATTAGAAAGTATACTTCCACCTATAAATAATGGGGGAGAAAATAAACCTTCTAATGATAATGCAACAGGAGAAGACAAGCCTTCTGTAGATAATAATAGTGATATAAATAAACCATCTATTGAAGTTAGTGAAGGTGTGAATAATTCTCAAGAAGGAAGTTCTTATATTAATACTGATAGTGTGAATACAGGTGATAATAATATTATTCCAGTATTAATAGTGACAATTGCTATTTGTAGTGGAATAATATTATTATCAAAGAAAAAGAATATAAATGGTAAAAAATTATTATCAATATTTATTTGTTGTATATTTACAGCTACGTTAATAAATTCAGCGGCAATAGTACAAGTTGATGAAAATAATAAGAAACAAATATCTGTTAAAGAGAACATAGTTGTTAATGACAATACATATACTATTGAAACTATTGTTAGATATTCAGTGAAGTCAAATGTAGTAATACCTTCAGGAAGTGTAGTTACTAGAGGAGAATGGATTGCTAAGCTTGTTGATTGTTTAGATTTAAAAGAAAAGCAAGAAATTGAAATTGAAATTGAAGATTTTGAATATCCATACAGTGATGTTGAAGGTACTGAATATGAAGAAGATATTTTATATGCTTTAGTTTATTCAATATTAGATGGTGAAGAAGATACATTTAATGTAAATGAACCTGCAACTCGTGAATTTGCATCTGTAACAGCTGTTAAGGCACTGAACTTTAAGCCAGTTCAAGATATTGTATGTGATGATAGTAATGAAATTCAAAATTTAAAAGAAATAGAAGTTGCTGTTTCAATGGATATTATAACTTTAGAAAATAATAAATTCTATCCATTAAGAGCATTAACTCAATCAGAGGCTGAATATATTATTCAGGGAGTAGAAGGTATAATAAAAAGTTCAGAAGTAGATTTAGATTATGATAGTAGTATTGAATATAAAGATGATGTTATTCAAGTAGATGATGAAATTTTATATGAGGTAAATGGAACAATCGTTACTTTTGAATTAAATGAAGTAACTAAAAAATTAAAGGAGAATGATATATTTATTCTTCCAAATGAAAGACCGTACAAAGTTTTAAATGTAAAACAGGAAGATGATAAGCTAATAGTTGAGACAGTAGATCCTAAAATAGAAGAAGTACTAGAATATATTGATGCTCAAGGAAATGCTACAGTTGATATATCTGGATTTATACCTGCAGAAGGTGTAGAGGTTATTGAAGGAAATTCGCCAGAAGCTAGAGGTATAAATATAGATCATGAAGGTAGTATAGGTGGTGGAGAATCAATTAATTTAAGTATTTCCAAAGAAGTAGACTATTTTGAAATTACTGGTGATATTTCATTCAATTTACCTAGTATTAAGTATAAAGCAGATATAGATGTAGGATTTTTTGATGTAGATATTAATAATGTATATCTTAAGTTCCCAATGTCTGTAGATTTAAATGGAAGTATATCTATAAGTAGTGAACCAGAAGAGAATGTTGAAATAACAGATGAATTTTTTGAATTAGGTTCAATTCCAGTTGCAGGAATACCGGGGATAATGATATATGTTGAAGTTGGACTGACTTATTCAATGGAAGGGCAAATAGGCATAGTTTTCACTTGTGAAGGTGAGTTAGGTGCACAGGTATTAAATAATAGGTTTAGAGCAATTAAAGATATTGACACTGAATTTGAGATGCCAAAGATAGAGGCTTCAGCTAAAATCGGCACAGAAGTTGGAGGGTTATTAAAAATATGTAGTCTTTGGGATGTGATTGATTTTTCAGCTGGCTTTGGAGGAGCAGTAGAAGCTTCAGCTATAATTCGTCAAAATGGTATGACTTGTATAGAGGCTGGAAGTTATATATATGGAGAGTTTTCTGCATTAGAAAGATCAATTATTAAGGATTGGCTAGAAATAAGCTATAATTGGGAATTCTGGAATAGTGAGACAAGTCCTTTTAAAGTAATACTTCATATTGAAAACTTACACTTTGTTCCTGAATGTACTTATGGAAATGGTACTTTTATAGGCACAGTTACAGAGGCAGGAAATAGAGAAGGATTTATAGAGGGTGCTTTAATACAAGTTTATAATGCTTCAAATAATAAGCTAGTAAAATCAGCTTTAAGTGACTCAAGAGGAATATATAGTATAAAAGTTAATTCAGGTGAATATATTATTAAAATTTCTAAGGATGGATATATTACTTTTGAATCTATAGAAATAATTTCAGCAGATGAAGAAAAATATCTTGAAACATACTTAATGGTAGAACAAGGGTATGAAGGTGAAGAAGGTATAGCTGGTGGTAAAATTACTAATGCTGTAACTGGGGGAAAAGTTCCTGGTATTTTAATAAATGTATATAAAGGGTGGAAGCAAATATCAGGAAATATAATAGCTACAACTACAACTGATGAAAATGGTATATATCAAGTTACCCTTCCTCTTGGTAATTACACAATTGAAATGGAAAAAGAAGGATATTTAACGAAGTATTACAATATTTTTGTTATATCAGGTAGCTCATTAGACCAAAATAATACTCCTGTACCACATTCATCTGAGATGCCTAGTGGTGATTTAAGAATGGTATTAACTTGGAGAGAAAAGCCATATGATTTAGATTCGCATTTAGTAGGACATAAAGCAAATGGACAAAGTAATTTCCATATTTATTATGCAAGCAAAACATATTTTAAAAATAATATTAAATATGCAGATTTAGATTTAGATGATATGTTTTCTTATGGACCAGAAACTACAACTGTTTATAATATAAATAGCAGTGGAGTATATAATTATTACGTTCATGATTTTTCTAATAGAAATAATAGTTCAAGCACAGCAATGTCAAATTCAGGTGCAAAAGTAGAGGTGTATAAAGGAGATTCATTATATGCTACCTATAGTATACCAACTAATACACCAGGAACTTACTGGCATGTTTTTGACTATGACGCAGCAACAAATAAAATTATTCCAGTAAATAATTTTGTTGAAGGAATAGTGTATAGATGTGATGAATTAAATAGGTATTTTGTACCTTTATGGGAGGTAGAAGAAAAAATAGTAAGTTAATTTGTATAAATTTCAAAATAGCTTGAGTTATATATAACTCAAGCTATTTAAATTTTAGATTAGGAAATGATTATGAGAAAAGTGATTAAGCTAATATTAAGTTTAATAATTATTATATGCATAGGAATTATAATATATAAAAGTTATCTTTATTATATAGATAAAAAGGAGTACTTAGATCTGGAAAAGTATAAGCCGGAAGTAAGTAGTTCTAATAATGAAGAACAAGTAGATTTGACACATATTAATAATGATTATAAGTTTTGGTTAAGTATAGATAATACTAAAGTGAATTATCCAGTTGTACAAGGTGATGATAATAAATTTTATTTAGAACATAATTTTAGTAAAGAATATAGCATTTCAGGAACAGTATTCGTAGATTATAGAAATGATATAAATAAAGATAAAAATATAATTATTTACGGTCATAATATGAGAAATGGAACTATGTTTAATGAATTGAAAAAATTTAAAGACGAAGAGTTTTTTTATAATAATTATATAACTATAATTAAGGACAATAATGAATATAAATATGAAGTTTTTTCAGTATATGCTTTACCTGAAAATGAAATAACGTTAAAAAAAGATTTTGTTGATGAAAATGAGTACTTACAGTATTTGAATAATCTAATTGAAAAGTCTTATTATAATAAGAATATAGAACTTAACTATGATAGTAACATTATTACGCTAATAACTTGCAGTTATAAGTATAATAATGCAAGAACTATAGTACATGCTAAATTATTAAATTAAACATAGAACAAAGCAATTGGATATATAATCCAATTGCTTTGTTGTTAATGGAAAACTATTGTGGTATTTCATCATTAAATATATAGTTCATAACTTGAGTTTTAGTAGTAGCAGCATCGAAAGTTAGATAATATACACCATCAATCATAGCGCCTTCACAATAACCATCAATAGGGAAACGTTGTTGTTCAACAGTTATTCCACTTAAGCCCATAGAACCTATTTTTGTTGTAAGTTTTAATATTTCATTAGTATTTAAATTAGTAGTTACATATTGAATTAAATTTGAAATAACACTTAAATATTGAGTGGTAGGAACATTTAAAGCTTCATTAAATAAAGCAGTTAATACTGTTCTTTGTCTTTGAGTTCTTTCAAAGTCTCCACCAGATGTATATCTTATCCTTGAATAAGCAAGCGCTTGAACACCATCAACATGCTGAGTTCCAGCTGTTGTTATAAATGGAGAGCTAGTGCCATCTACAGAATTTATATGAGCAATATATTCATTAATATATTGTATTTCATCTTCCATAATAGTTAAATCAATGCCTCCAAAAGAATCTATAATTTTAGGAACGGAAGCAAAATCTACTGATACAAAATCAGTTATATTTAATCCAAAGTTTGTATTTAAAGTATTAATTGCTAAGTTAGCTCCACCATAAGCATAAGCATGATTTAACTTATCATATCCATAGCCAGAAATATTTACATATGAATCTCTCATAAAAGATGTAAGTTTAAGTTTATTATGTATTGGATCTAAAGTAGCTATCATAATAGAATCAGATCTTCCAGATGTACTATCAGTACTATCTATACCAAAAAGAGCAATGTTTATTATTTCAGTGTAATCATCATACTGCTTTAGTTCTTCTTCATCAACTACACCTAAATCTTCTTCTTTAAGTTCAACTTGTTCTGCTTTATTAATTATATTATTAAAAGCGTAATAACCATAAGTAGATAACCCCGCTATAGCTATAATAATTGCTAAAAATATACCTAGTATTATTTTGCCCCACATAGGAAGCTTTTTTTTTTATCTTTGCTCATTTTAAAACTCCTTACCATATCTTTAATTTCTAATTTTATATCATATAGTATACCAAAAATATTTACTAACCATTAAAATTTAAGAAAAAATTAATGAATATTAATTATAATGTAAAAAGAGCTAAATATAATTAGCTCTTAAAATAATTATTCATAAAGGAAGTTTTGAAGTTTTTCTTTTGTTGCTTCTTTATCTATAATTATATGATACATGTCTGTCCATTCAGTATAGTGATCGCCATCTTCAGGAAATCTTACTTGGTTAATAGAGGCAGAGTTCATAGATAAAAGAGTTGATCCTATGGAAATGATTTCACTGTCAGTAAGGTTTGTTGAAACAAGTCCTAAAATATCATTAACTAAAGATAATCCTTCAGTTAATGATATATCTTTAAATTTATTAAATAGTGCATTTATAACAATTCTATGACGTTCAGTTCTTTTATAATCACCACCAGATGTATATCTTATTCTACAGTATGCTGCAACTTGGGTACCATTTAAAAGTTGAGTTCCAGTGGTAGTTATATGTTCTGTAGATGTATTATTTTCTGAATCTATATTATCAATATAATTATTTATATAGTTTAATTCATCACTATAAATATTAAGTTCTAAACCACCTAGCTTGTCTATTATTATAGGAAGAGTGTGGAGATTAACTTGTGCAAATTTATCTATAGCCAAGCCAAAATTATAATTTATAGTTTTAAGTAAGAGTTCTGCACCACCATCATTTAATGTATAGTTTAAATTTGACATTCCACCATCAGGAAGATCAAGATACATATCTCTCATCAAAGAACATAAATTAATTTCATTTGTTTTTTTATTAATGGATAAAAGCATAGTTACATCAGCTGCACCATTATTATTACTATAATCAGCACCTAGTAAAGCCATTGTAATAACTTCATCGCTATTTTCTGGAACAGTTCCTTTAGAAACTTCAGTAATAGAAGATCTATCAATATAAATACGTTCAACTTTAGAACTAAGTGTTTTTATAAAAGCAAATATTGATAAAGCTATTAAAATAATTGCAATAGATGAGAGTAATAAGATTTTCTTTAATTTTTTCATAATGTATGAACCTCTTTCGTTATAGTGTTTAAATAAAAAATGATGAATCAAAGAGTACTTTGACACATCATTTTATTTTTATTGAGGTAACTGATCATTAAATATATAATTCATAACTTGAGTTCTTGTAGCAGTAGCATCAAAAGTCAAATAATATATTCCATCAATCATAGTTCCTTCACAATAGCCATCAATAGGGAAACGTTCTTGTTCAATAGTTACTCCATTTAAGCCCATAGATCCTATTTTTGTTGCAAGTTTTAATATTTCATTAGTATTTAAATTAGTAGTTGCATATTGAGCTAAAGTTGAAATAACATCTAGATATTGAGTAGCAGGTACATTTAAAGCTTTATTAAATAAAGCAGTTAATACTGTTCTTTGTCTTTCAGTTCTTTTAAAGTCTCCTCCGGATGTATATCTTATTCTTGAATATGCAAGTGCTTGAGCGCCATCAACATGATGAGCTCCAGGCGTTGTTATAATAGGAGAGTTAGTACCACTAACAGAATTTATATTGTTTATATATCCATTTATATAATTTAATTCTTCTTCTGTTATATCAATAGTTATTCCGCCAAGGCTATCTATAATTTTAGGAAGAGAAGCGAAATCTACTGCAACAAAATCAGTTATATTTAAACCAAAGTTTGTATTTAAAGTGTTAATTGCTAAGTTAGCTCCGCCATAAGCGTAAGCATGATTTAATTTATCATATCCATAGTTAGAAATATTTACATATGAATCTCTCATAAAAGATGTAAGTTTAAGTTTATTATGGATTGGATCTAAAGTAGCTACCATAATTGAATCAGATCTTCCTGATGTACTATCAGTACTATCTATTCCTAAAAGAGCAATATTAATTATTTCTGTATAATCATCATATTGTTTTAGTTCTTCTTCATCAACTACACCTAACTCATCTTCTTTAAGATCAATTTTTTCAGACTTATTAACTATATTATTAACAGTATAATAGCTATAAGTACATAAGGCGGCTATAGTTAGAATAATTGCTGAAAATATACATAATACTATCTTTGTCCATTTAGGAAGTTTTTTTGTTTTTTTATCTTTATTCATTTTAAAACTCCTTGCTATATTCTTATATCATTTAGTATAACAAAATGTTTACTAAATATAATAATGTATAATAATATTCATTATATCATAATAAATATTATTATGAAGAATATAATTGCGTATTTAATATTAAATACGGTATAATTATAAGTGATATTTTTAGAAGGGGAATAATTATGAGTAAAAAGATTAGAAAAGCTATAATTCCAGCAGCAGGTTTAGGGACAAGATTTTTACCAGCAACAAAGGCACAACCTAAAGAAATGTTGCCAATAGTAGATAAACCAACAATTCAATATATTATAGAAGAAGCAGTAGCTTCAGGAATAGAAGAGATACTTATTATTACAGGAAGAAGTAAGAAATGTATTGAAGATCACTTTGATAAATCTGTAGAGCTTGAGTTAGAGCTTGAAAAGAGTGGAAAAGAACAAATGTTAAAAATGGTAAGAGAAATCTCTGATATGGTAGATATTCACTTTATTAGACAAAAGGAACCAAGGGGGCTTGGACACGCTATTAGTTGTGCAAAGACTTTTGTAGGTAATGAACCATTTGCAGTTCTTTTAGGCGATGATATAGTATATAATGAAGGAAAACCTTGCTTAAAGCAACTTATTGATTGTTATGATGAGTATAAAACTTCTGTTTTAGGTGTTCAAACTGTAGAAGCAAAAGATGTTAATAAATATGGAATAGTAAATGGAATTCATATTGAAGATAGAGTTTATAAAGTAAAAGGTCTTGTTGAAAAGCCACCAGTGGAAGAAGCACCAAGTAATGTAGCTATCTTAGGAAGATACATAATTACACCACAAATCTTTAAAATTCTTGAAGAAACAAAGCCAGGAAAAGGTGGAGAAATACAATTAACAGATGCATTATTAAAGCTTATTGATGAAGAAGCTATGTATGCATATGACTTTGAAGGAACAAGATATGATGTGGGAGATAAGCTTGGATTTTTAAAAGCAACTGTAGAGTATGCATTAAGAAGAGAAGATCTTAGAGATGGATTCATAGAATATTTAAATACATTAAAAAATAAAAAGTGTATATGATATTGCTATATATCATATATGATGTATATATAAGGGGATTAGATGCGTAATCTAATTCCTTTTTTCTATATAAAAGTAGTGGACACACTAAGTATAACTAAGTAAAATAATATTTAGTTATTAATTATTAGATGAGAATTTAGTTTAAAGAGTTTGATTTTTATGTCTAAAAGTTGGAATAGAGCCAAGGAGTATTGAAGTATGTATCCAATTAAATTTGAAAACTTATACTATGATAAAATATGGGGAGGCCGTGAATTTGAAAATTTTAGAGACAATTTACCTAAAGGAAATATAGCTGAAAGTTGGGATATTGCATGTAATCCACATGGAATAGGGATAGTTGCTAATGGAAAATTTAAAGGTATGGCTTTTAATGAACTTATAGAAAAATATAAAGAAAAAGTATTAGGAAAATCATTAATAAATGAGCAGTTTCCCTTATTGGTAAAGTTAATAAATTCTAGTGAGAATTTATCAGTTCAAGTTCATCCTAATGATGAATATGCAAAAATATTAGAAAATTCTTATGGGAAAACGGAAGCATGGTATGTTATTGATGCAAAAGATAATGCAGAACTAATAGTAGGAACTAATGGATGCACTAGAGAAGAATTTGAGATAGCCATTAATAATGATAATATTGAAAAGTATTTAAATAGAATTAAAATTAGAAAAGGTGATGCTTTTTTAATTAATAGTGGTTTAATTCATGCTATAGGTTCAGGAGTAGTTATTGTAGAAATTCAACAAAATAGTGATATTACATATAGAATTTATGATTATGGGAGACCAAGAGAATTACATATTGAGAAGGCATTAGAAGTAATTGATTTTAATTCTAAGCCTCAAAAGTTAGTTGAAAATTATAAAAATTATGACGGGTATAAATATACTAAGTTATGTAGAAATAATTATTTTGAAATTGATAAATGCGAGATACATTCCAAGTATAAAACTACCAGTGAGGTAGAATACTTTTCTATAATAACTTGTGTTGAAGGAAAAGGTTTAATCAATTATAAAAATAAAAGTGAAAGTATTGTAAAAGGTGATAGTATATTAATACCTGCACAGTTGGGGAAATATGAGATTGCTGGCAATTTAGAAATACTAATTTCTAAACCTGTTATTTAACATAATAAAGATATTAAGAGAGCGTATATGTTGCTTAGTTAAAACATTTGCGTTCTTTTAATATGTAAAATATTTGTTAAAAAATTAAAAAATGGAGTTGTTATTTATATAACTATAAAATATAATACTAAAGATTGGAAAAAATAGTACGAAAATAAATGAACTAAGATAAAAAAAGGAATATGAAAGATGTTAGAATTAAAAAGAATACAAGATAATTATTTAAAATATTTTGATAAAGTATTTTATATAACTTTATTTTCAATATTTTTAGTGGATATTAAGTTATATATTCCAATATTTTTAATTAATATTTTATTAATTTTAACTTTAATTTATAGTAATGAAATTAAATTAAAGTTTAGTACATATGAAATTTTCGCAGTAGGATTTATGATATGGTCTGTAATTAATACAGTGATATCCATATTTATATTTAAGAATGATATTAGCCTTTCAACAGTAGCTAAATTAAATATAAATATAGCTTACTTTATTTCACTGAGTTTAGTGTTTAGACAAAAAACTGTATCATTTAAGAAAAGTGAGTTTTTAAATTTATTAGAATTTATTATTTTGATAAATTTCATTCAAATAGTAGTGGTGTATATTCATGGAGATTTATTTGGTCAGTTAATAAAAGGAGGACTTACTAAAAGTTCATCTACTGCATATGCTGTAAATGCATATCATACAATAATTGGCTCAGAAAATAAAAATGTATGGGCTAGCAAATTCACTTTAATATTTATTACATATTTATATACAGTTATAATTGGAAAGCTTAAAATATCAAAATTAAGAGCATGCTCTTATATTGCTTTAGGGTTAACTACTATTATTTTGATTTTAAGTAGAACTGTACAGATTGCTATAATAATTCCAGTAATATTCATTATATTTACTTGGATTAATAGAACAGATTTTAAGTATAAAAAAGCAATATATATTTTCTGTGGGTTTATGGCTGTAGGAGTTTTATTTATATTTTTCAATAAGCTTTTCCATATAAATTTTGATACACAAGATGGAGGATATAGTAGATTACAAATGTGGATTAGTTCCTTAAAAGAAGTGTGGAACACTCATTGGATATTGGGAAATGGCATTGGGTATAGCGGATATTATATAAAGACAGCTTTAAATATGTCTGAATCAAATCTACATAATGTGTATTTAAATATATTTTTTGAGTTAGGGCTCATAGGGATTACTGTATATTTAGCTATGATAGTAAGTTATTTTAAAAGCTTAATAAATAAAGAAAGGCTTTGGAAAGTTTTTTTTGTTATTTTTATACCGTTCATGATAATAACTATGTTACAATATTTAGGTTTTGATAATGATATTATATTAATGTTATTAACAATTATAGCTATTAATAAAGTTAAATTTAAATAAGTATAAATTGTAAATTAAGTATATTAAAATTAATGAAACAGGAGGAAAAGAATGACGATATGTGCTTTAATAATGGCAGGTGGTAAGGGTGAGAGATTTTGGCCTGTATCTACAGAAAAGAAGCCAAAACAATTTTTAAATTTAGTTGGAGAGGAATCAATGCTTCAACATACTGTAAGAAGGTTAAAAGGAATTATCCCTATGGAAAATATTTTTATAGTAACAGCAAAAGAATATAAAACACTCATTAATGAACATATACCTGAATTGGCAGATAGGAATATTATTGTTGAGCCAGAAGGAAGAAACACAGCAGCTTGTATTGCTTTATCTGCCTTTTATATAAAGCAAATTTATGAAGATGCAAATTTAGTAGTTCTTCCTTCTGATCATTTAATTGTAAATGAAGAAAGATTTAGACAGATTTTAAGTTATGGAAATGATTTTATAGATAAAAATCCTGAAGCAATAGCTACCATAGGAATTAATCCAACTAGGCCTGATACTGGGTATGGATATATTTATATAGGTGAAGAGGATGTTGATTTAAGTAAAATAAAGCCTATTGAAGTTAATGGGTTTAAAGAGAAACCAGTATTATCTTTAGCAGAAAAGTATCTTAAAGATGGAGGATACTTATGGAATTCTGGAATGTTCATTTGGAAAATTGATAATGTAATAAAACTTTTACAAAGATATATGCCAAAGACTTATGATAGTATAAAGGCAATTGATTTTAATGATGAATATAGTATTGTAGAAAATTATAAAAATACTGAAGCTATTTCAATTGATTACGGAATAATGGAGAAAGCAGATAATATATATGTTATTCCTGGTGACTTTGGATGGGATGATTTAGGAAGTTGGAATAGCTTAGCTAGATATAAAGACACTGATGTAAATAATAATGTAATTGATGGAAGTATTGTTGTTATTGATAGTTCTGAAAATATTATTCAAACTAAGAAGAAAACTTATATTATGGGTGTAGAGAATATGATGGTTATAGAAACTGAAAATGAGATTTTAGTAGTTAATAGAGAGCACATATCGAGAATAAAGGAATTGAAGAATTATGAAAAATAGAGTTGTGATTAATAGCAGTATATTAAATGAATCTCCAGCAGGACTTGGGGTATATGCTAAGAATGTAATACAAGAACTTAATAGGTTTGATAATTATTTAGTTTTATCTCCAGTGAAAATAGAAGGGGTGAATGTAGAGGAAATTAGTAAATATGTATCTCCTAGTTATAAAAAAATAGGTGGATTTGCTAGAGTTTTATGGACACAATTTGTATTACCTTTTAAAGTTAATAAAAATGATACTATTTACCATCCTTTTCAATATGTATCACTTTTTACGAAAGCAAAACAGATAATTACTATTCATGATTTTATTCCTCTTATATATCCAGATGTTGCAAAGCATCAAAATAAGTTTTATAAATATCTTATGCCATTATTACTGAGAAAGGCTGATAAAATAATATGTATTTCTCAAAATACAAAAAAAGATTTAATGAAATTTTATAATGTAGATGAAAAAAAGATTAAAGTAATATATAACGGTTATGATAGTAATTTATTTAACTGTAAGAATGTAAAAAAAGAAATTATTAAAAAATATAATATTACTGATGATTATATGATTATGGTTGGAGCTTCTTATCCTCATAAAAATCTAGAAATGGCATTGTATGCATTAAAAGATTTAGAGGAAGAATGTAAATTAGTAGTTGTAGGTAAGGATTCTAAATATATATTAAAACTGAAAGCTTTAGCTACTGAATTGAATATAGAAGATAAAGTAAAGTTTATTGGATATGTACCAGATAAAGATTTACCTTCGTTATATAGTTATTCAAAAGGCTTTATTTATACTACTTTATATGAAGGCTTTGGTTTACCAATCTTAGAAGCAATGGCTTGTGGAACAGTGGTATTATCTTCAGATAATTCTTCTTTACCAGAGGTTTATGGAGAAGGTGCACTTGTTTTTGAAAATAATAACTCAAAAGATTTAAAAGATAAAATGAAGCTTATAATAAATGATGAAGATTTAAGAGAGGACTTAATTGCTAAATCTTTTGAAAATATTAAGAGATTTTCTTGGGAAAATACTGCTCGAGAAATAAATAAATTATTTTAGGGAGAAACTATATGTATTTTTATATTGGAGTAATTCAGCTATTGATTCTTACAGTAATGCTTTTTAAGTATTTAAAAAGTTCGGGAATAGTTGTTTTTGCAGACGGAATAAAGCTAATGTTATTTTTATGGCTAGCAAATATAGGATTATATAATATTTCAATAAGCAAATTGTATAATCCAAATTATCAAATAAATATTGTTGTAATATTTATTTGTATAATATTTTTCTTAGTAGGTAGAAGAAAATATATTAAAGCTGAAGATATTAAAATAAGTATGAAAGAAATTGAAGATAATAAAGAAGATTATATAATTTATAAATGGATAACCAATATTTTATTTTTAGTAGCTTTTTTAGTGTTTTGGAAAAATACCATTAAACATGGACTAGCTATATTTGATGAAAATAAGATTGATAAGCAAGTAATAGATCATTATGATGCATATATAATATATATGTTGGTGGTTGTAGCACAGATAAAATATATATTATTTAGAGCTAAAAGAAGCTTTGCAGAATTGATTATGTTTATTTTAAGTTTAGGAACTTTAATGCTAACTTTAAATAGAGGACCAATTGCATTTATTGTGGCAGCTTGTTATATTTATGAAATATTTAATTTAATAAAAAATAAAGATAGAATGTCTAAGAAAATTTTATATAGTATTTATGGAGGGTTTATACTAGTAGGATTAATATTTATTTATTTCTTTGGAGTTATAGGTGATATGAGAATGGAATATGTTTTAAATAATATATTACATAAAACTATTAATGAACATTATTTAATGCCTACATGGGTACCTTCAGGAATACTTTGGATATATATTTATTTAACAAGTCCACTTGAAAATGCAGCTTTTGCTATAGCTGGTGGAGGAGTTAATTTTACTTTCTTCAACAATTTATTTTATCCATTTATTAAGTTTTTTGCTAATATAATTGGAAAAGGAGAAGGTTATAAGCAATGGTTAATTTCAAGAGGAAGCTATGAAGCTTATTTGAATGAAGAAGTGGGATTAAATGCTACTTCATTTATTACCGATGGAATGCAAGATTTAGGTTATATAGGACTTATTGTTTATATATTAATATTTTTAGCATTAGCTTATTTAGGAGTACAATTAATTAAAAAGAGAATAGCTTCCTCAATTGGTTCTATAATAATTTATGCAAATATTATTAATATACTTTTATGGAGTGTATTTAGTAATTCTCTTAGAATTCCAACATTGATTTTATATATTTTATTTATAGGGATTGTGGAAGTTTTAAGAAAAGTAGGAGTATTTAATAGATTTTTTAATCTATTAAATAGAAGATAATTATGAAGAGTGTTTTTATAATTTTGTTAAACTATAAAAGTGTGGAAGATACTATAGAGTGTGTAGAAAGTTTAGAAAAGATAAATTATAAAAGTTATGAAATTGTTATTGTAGATAATAATTCTCCAGATAATTCCTATGAAATACTTAAAAATCAATTAAGTCATAAGCATCATGTTATTCAATCTGGAAAAAATGGTGGTTTTGCTTTTGGAAATAATGTAGGCATTGATTATGCTTTAAAAAGAGGAGCTGATTATGTTTTATTAATAAATAATGATACTACAGTAGAATCAGACTTTTTAGAAGAGCTTATTATCTCTATAGAAAGAGATGAAAATTATGGCTTAGCAACAGGATTAATGTTGAATTATTATCAGCAAGATACTATTTGGTTTAATGGTGGAGTATTAGATTATAATAAATTTTATGGATATCATTTAAATGAAGGCCATAAACTAAGTATAGTGCAAAAAGAAAATGATTTTTATGAGGAAAAGGAAATTTCCTTTGCAACAGGGTGTCTAATGCTTATAAAAGCAGAAGTATTTAGAAAAATAGGTTATCTTCCAGAAGGATATTTTATGTATTATGAAGATGTAGATTTTTGTGCAAAGCTTGCTGAAAACGGATATAAAATAATATATAATCCTAGAAGTGTAATATATCATAAGATAAGCAATTCATCAGGAGAATCAGAATCACCTTTTGCTATAGAATGGAATACAAGGAATAGATTAAAGTTTATGATGAAGTACAAAAATAAGGTATCTTATGGAAGATATATTAGGTTTGTTACTTTCTTCTATATAACTAGAGTAATAAAGTATTTACAGTATTTAATTAAAGGTAGGAATGATAAAGCAAAGGCACTTATAAAGGGATTAAGTGGTTAAGGAGAAATTATGAACAATAAGATGAAGATTGTCTTAACAGGTTTATTGACCATAGCAATGTTTATAGGAGTAAAGTTTGGACCTGTTAATGAGATATATAAGTTAGATGTGAATTTAGAAAATATGTATGATCAATTAGATAGTTATTTATATTCCATTGAAGTTTATGCAAAGAGTGTAGATATAACAAATGATGATCAAGTTTATGAACTTCAGGAGCAAATAAATTTAGGGAGGGAAATGTTAAATAACATAGAGATATACATTGATGTTAAAAACAATCCTAGAATTATAAAAGAAGAAATACTACCACAATGGTCAGAACGATTAGATTCACTACAACAAGTTATTTTAACCCAATTAATAGATGAAATTATAAATTTAAAAGATTATTATAAAATAAATACAGAAGAATTTATTAATAAAATTCCAGGTAATATTCCTGATCAATGGAAAGAATATTTGAAAAACTTATTATATAAATAATAAAATAAAGAAAATAGGTATAAAAGCTGAAAAATGTTATTTATATCTATTTTTTTATTTAATAAAAAATTTAGTTTTATTTAATATTTATTATGTAAATGTAAAAAAAATCCTTATACAATAATTTTAAATTTTATTTAAAATTTTATTTAAAATTTTATTTATAAATAAAATATAAAATATATATGGTGAATATTGTCGGAAAATGTTTAAATTTGAAAAATGAAAAAACTTAACCAATTTAAATAAAGTTGATATAATACTCTTATGAATTAAAGGACAAGCTTTTAAAATCAAAAATTTAGTTTAAATGAAATTGAGAATAAAAATAAGTTGTCCAATAATACATAATGATTTGATTTTTTACAAAATATCATTAGGATTAGAAAAGTAAAAAAACTTTGAGTTTTTTATCGTAATAGGATGAAACTCATAGAATAAATAATATTTTTATATAAATAGGAGGATTTACTTATGAGTAAAAAAGTATTAACTGGTGCAATGGCTGCACTTATGGCAACTGGTGTTGTAACTCCAGCTATGGCAGAAACTACTAATGTAACAGAATTACACAAGACTGCATTTGAGGCTATGCAAAAAGCTGAAAAAGAAAAAACACAATTATCAATTAATGAAGCAAGACAAGCTTTAAAAGTATTTGCAGACGCAATGCCAAATCATGCTGATATATCTACTTGGTCAACAAGATTAGATCATGTACAACAACCAATATTTGCCACTATAGTTGAAGGACTAGTTACTTTACAAAAAGAAGATGCTGAAGTAACTCAAGATAAAGTAAACAAAATATATGAATTAATATTCAATGATGAATCAAATGATTTAGATGATGTTCCAAGTGAGTATAAAGATGGTCAAAACTATGGATGGACTGAACAAACAGATAAATTACAAGAAAAACTAAACATAGCTACTGCTACTGCTTATGAAGATGCTAAAGCTGCTATAGCTAAAGCTAAAACTGAAGAAGAAGTTGCTGCCGCTAAAGAATTAGTTGCTAATGCGGAAGCTCAATTAGCGAGCTTAAAGACTGCTTATAGAGAAGTTGTTCGTACTGAAGCAAAAAGAATTGAAGGATTATTAGCTAAAGAAGTTGAAACTTTAACTAAAAAAGAAGAAGCTTTAAATAAATATGATTTAAAAGTAACTTCATTTGAAGTAAAGAGAGGTTATGTTGAAGTAACATTCAAGGCTTTAGCTAAAGAATTAACAGATGTTACTTTAGAAGTTCTTGATAACAAAGGAAATGTGGTTGAAGTAGAATCAGTTAAGCTAATAGATCAAGGTGAAACTACTGCAGTATTCAATTTTACTAATATGTTATCTTCAGAAGCTAAAGGAACTTGGACAGTAAATGGATTAGCTATTAACTTAGATGAAGTTAACTTTGTTAGCAAGGTAAAAACTACTGAAGAAGGAAAGTTATATGATGTTTTAAATAACAGTAAATACTTTACAGGATTAGTAAAAAATAATTCTAAGGCTTATTACAAGTTAATTAGTGAAAAATCAAAAGATATTAATACTATAGCAGATATCCAAGCTATAATTGAAGAAGGAAATAAAAATGTACAAGATGAATCTAAAATAGAAAATTTAGTGTATGTAGCTAAAAATGGTACTTCAACTCAATTTAAAAATGCTATAAATGGATTAGGATTTGAAAGAGTTAACTCTGAATGGATGTCAAACTACAAATCAAAAATTGGTGAATTAACTACAAATGAATTTACAACAGTTCAAAATGCAATTAATACTACTAATAATGAAAAGATAAAAGAAGCATATGGAAAAGCTGATACAATAGCTAAAAAAGAAGAAGTATTAAATTTAATCAATAAATATGTAAAAGCTGAAAAGAAAGAAGAAGTTGATAAAGTAAATGAAGGAGTTAAAGCAGTTAAAACTGATATAGCTCTACTAAAAGTAACAGAAGCAAAAACAAATGCAACAGTTATAAATGCTTTAAAAGAATTAAGCAATGTTGTTAATAATAAAGATGTATTTAGCTTTGAAAAATTAGTAAATGAAAACTTAAAGGCTGAATATAAAACTGCTTTATCAGGTAATAAAGAGATTACTAATGCATTATTAAACAAAGATAAAAATGCTGTAGAGGTAGTTAAAAATGCTGTAGTGAAAGCTGGAAATGATGCTGCTAACAAAAAAGTTACAGAAGTTGTTGTTAAAGCTGCAACTGCATTAAATGATGCTAAAGAAGAAGATAAAGTTGATAAGAAAAATGAATTAGTTAAAGCTTTAGAAGAATTAGTGATTGCTTCTGCTAAAAATGCTGAAAAGTTTGAAATGAAGAATGTTGAAAAAGCATTATTATCTGAATATGCTAAAGAATTAGTAGGTAAAACAACAGTTGCTGAAGTTAAGACTGTAATTGAAACAGTAAATTCATCAGCAGTTCAAAATATAATGAAAGATGCTACTGCAGAAAATATTTTAGAAAAATTAAACCATGAACACTTAGCATTAACAAATGTTGTTAAAGAAAATGCAAAAGCTTATGGATTAGAAGCAGAAACATTTAAGAAATATACTACAGCTAAAGAAGTATCTAAATTAGTTGGTATTATAAATAATAAAGAAGTTATATTATCATCATCAAAGATTGAAGAAGTTAAATCTTCATTAGTATCTTATGTAATAGATCAAAACTTAACAACAATAAAGAACTTAAAAGATGCTCAAAAAACAGATATAGCTGAATTATTAATAGCTGAATTAGCAAAAGATAAAGATACAACAAATAAAAATATTGAGTATTTAAATGAAAAAATTGCTACAGTTGAAGTTGTAAGAAAAGATTTAATTAGTAAAGTTACTGATAAAGGTATATCAATATCAGATGCAGTTAATGCTTTAGAAAAGATATCTAAAGAATTTAATGAATTAGATGCAGCTAAAAAATTAGTTGTTGCAGAAAAATTCTTAGATGCTAGAAAAATTTCTAATGGAAACGTAACAGGATTAAATAGCTTTGCTGATGTAGTTGCTTTACTTAACTCAGTAAAATAATTTAACTAAAAATATAGTATAAGGATGGGATTTATTATCCTGTCCTTATGTTATAATAAGGAGAAATTATGGCAAAAAAAATTATTTTAGGTAAAAGAAATACAATCTTGGATGATGAGTTTTCTCTAAAGATAGATGGAATAAATCATTTATCAGAATTAAATTTAAGTACAACTATATATGAGAAAGAATTTTTAAAATTAATAAATGAAAAAAATTTTGAAAAATGTAGTGATATAATTTCTTTAATAGGAAGAATATCTAAAGGAAGATATATTAGGCTTAATGAATTAAAAGTTATATTAGCAATTGAAAGTGTATTAGATAAATATGGTAAGGGTATAAAATGCTTTGAAGATTATTTAGAAATTAAAAAAGAAATAAATAAGATATATTTTTTTGAAGCAGAAATTGATATTTTATTAAATAATAAAGATTTTAATAAAAAAGTAAATTATTTAAAATTTATTGAAAAAGAAATAAGTTTGAAAGAAATTATAGATAAAACTATAAATGATATAGATAACATAAAGGTAAGTATAAGTGGAATAAAAGAAATTGAGAAGTTAAAAAAAATAGATGAAACTATTTCAACTGAAGACATAGAAGAATTAAGAAATAAATATATAAATAAGTTAGAAAAATTTTATGAAAAATTAAATTTTGACAATTTAAATAAAGATGAAATTAATAGTTTTTTAGGAGGAAATTTCCATCAGGAGTTTTCAAATTCAAAAGAAATAATTGTTTTTTTTGAGCATATATTAAAAGAGAAAAAAAGTATTGAAGTAGTTATTAATGAGTTAGAAAAAGTTTATAGCTTCTATAAATTTAATAATTGTAAAAGTATAGAAGAGAGAGTTTTAAGTTTATATAATAATAAAAATATGGAATTTATTGAATTGCCAATGATTAATAAAATGAAAATTGTTGAAAATGTTTTAAATAAAAATAAATTAGAATTTAATTATAATAACTTTGAAGAAGTGTTTAATAAAGAATTAAATAGTGTTATTAATATGAATAGAGAAAAAGCTATTAGTTTATTTTAAATTTTTTATAACGAGGAAGAGATTATGAATAATTATGATAAACAAATAAACTTGGTGGAAGATCTTAATAGAAGTAGTTTTTTGAATGAATTATTAAAAAAAGAATTAAGTTATATTTGTGAAAATAAAAATATATGTAATGAAAGTTTGAATTTAGTTAAAAATTATATCTCAGAAAATGATACTGAAATACAATGTGGTGTTTTTATAATAAACAACTCAAATACTGATATATATTTAAGAGAGCTTCCTGTGAGATTAAAAGTATATGAAAAGATAATATTTGAAGAGTGGATTATTATAAATAAGGATATAAAAGCACAAGAAGCTATTTTTCAAGAAATTATTATTTCAAAGGAAAAGATTGATGAAGAATATGATTTAAATTTAACTGAAGTTATGGTTGGAAGAATTAATGATTTAAGAGCATATGAAGATATTGAAATAAAGGAATATCCAAAGTTTAATAAATATGGTGCATATAGAGAGATGAAAAAGTTTATAAGAGAACTTCAATTAATAGAGGAAAATCAAATTAGAATAGATAAATTTAAAGTAGGAGCTTTAAATGAAGGATTATGCATAATAAATTTATTTAGAAATTCTTCAAAAAGAGAAATAAATATAAAGAGTATTCCTATAGAGGTTTATACTGAAAAAGAAATTTTAATTTATAAAGGTACATACATATTAGAAAATGGATTTAATATTGGAGCAAAGGAAGGAAAATTTTATAATATAATTATTCCGTGGAGTAATTTTTTAATTTCAGAAGCATCTACTTTACATAATTTTTATGTAAAATTTGTAGAATAATTGAAAAAGTGCTTTGATTTATGACAAATTATAGGATAATAAAAAAATATTCTATAATTAATATGTAAAAGAGAGGAGTAGTTTTCTGCTTCTCTCTTTCCATTAAAAGATATGCTAAGATATTTAATAAAAACTTGAAAGTAGGATAATTTAATGAGTAAAATTTGGAAAAGAATATATGATTATAATGCTAAAGAAATTGAAAGATTGCAAGTTTTGGTTGATAATATAGAAGATTATGATAAGGAAATGTCAAGGCTTTCAAATGAAGAGTTAAAGGATAAAACTGCTGAATTTAGAAAGAGGTTAGACCAAGGTGAAACTTTACTTGAAATTCTTCCAGAAGCTTTCGCTGTAGTTAGAGAAGCTGCATATAGAGTTTATGGTATTAAGCATTATAGAGTTCAATTACTTGGAGGAATAGTTCTTCATTTAGGAAGAATAGCAGAAATGAAAACAGGTGAAGGAAAAACATTAGTTGCTACATGTCCTGCATATTTAAATGCACTTACAGGAGAGGGAGTTCATATAGTAACAAGCAACGAATATTTGGCAAAAAGAGATTGTGAAGAAATGGGTGAAATTTATTCATTTTTAGGATTAACATCAGGTGTTATTTTACATGAGATGGATAAAGAAAAAAGAAGAGAAATATATAAAAATGATATAGTATATGCTACTAATAGTGAATTAGGATTTGATTATCTTAAAGATAATATGATTACTGATAAGGAAGAAAGAGTTCAAAGAAAATTAAATTATGTTATTGTTGATGAAATAGATTCAATATTAATAGATGAAGCAAGAACTCCTCTAATTATATCAGGTGATGGTGATGATGCTACAGATTATTTTGTTAAAATTGATGAATTTGTAAAAGGGTTAGAAAAGGATATTCATTATAAGATTGATGAAAAAATAAAAGTTGTTACATTAACAGATGAAGGAATTCAAAAGTTAGAAAATCACTATAATATAGAAAATTATGCTAATATAGATAATATAAAATTACGTCATCATATAACTCAAAGTTTAAAAGCTAACTATATTATGACTAGAGACATTGATTATGTAGAGAATAAAGATGGTGAAATTAAAATAGTTGATACATTTACAGGGAGAGTAATGGATGGAAGAAGATTTTCAGATGGATTACATCAAGCTATTGAAGCTAAAGAAGATGTTGATATTCAACCAGAAAATAAGAGTTTAGCTACTATTACTTTACAAAATTACTTTAGAATGTATAAGAAACTTTCAGGAATGAGTGGAACTGTTGTTACTGAGGAAGAGGAGTTTCAAGAAATTTATGAATTAGATGTAGTAGTTATACCAACTCATAGAGAAATTAAAAGAATTGATAAAGAAGATAGAGTTTTTACTAATATAAAAGATAAATACTATGCAATAATTGATGAAATAATATGTACACATAAAAAAGGGCAACCAGTGTTGGTAGGTACTGCTAGTATACAAAAATCAGAAGATATATCAGCTCTTTTAAAAAGAAGAAATATTCCACATTATGTTTTAAATGCTAAAAATCATATGAAAGAAGCAGAGATAATTGCTAAAGCTGGAGAGATAGGGGCTATTACTATTGCAACTAATATGGCTGGTAGAGGAACTGATATTAAGCTTAGTGATAAAGTTAAAGAAATAGGTGGGCTTAAAATAATAGGTACTGAAAAACATGATTCTAGAAGAGTTGATAATCAATTAAGAGGAAGAGCAGGAAGACAAGGAGATCCAGGTGAATCAATATTTTTTGTATCATTGGAAGATGATATGATTAAAAATTTTATTCCTGAAAAATTTAAAAAAGTATTAAAAAAATTAGAAAGTGAAAATGGAGAAATAACAAATTCATCTGCTAGAAAAGGAGTAGAGAATGCTCAAAAGGCTGTAGAAAGTGATAGCTATAATGCAAGAAAAGATGTAATTGGATATGATGATGCTTTAAATAAGCAAAGAGAAGTTATATATGAACAAAGAAATTTTGTTATTAACTGTGAGAATTTAAGAGATGAAATTATAAGAATTATAGAAAATGTCATTAAAAATACTATAGAAAATATTGATTTTGACAACTATAGTACTATAGATAGTAAATTAGATAAGTATATTGAGCTATATAAAGAAGGAGATGATATAGATTTATTAATTGAGAAAGTAATTAAAAATATTGAGTTATATGAAGAAAGACATGATAAAAGTGAATTCTTAAATGAATGTAAAAAGATTTTATTATCTAATGTAGATGAAGCATGGATGAAATACTTAAGTGATATAGATGTTGTTAGACAAGGAATAAATTTAAGAAGTTATAAGCAAGTGAATCCAGTACAAATATTTATTATTGAAACTAGTGAATTATTTAATGAAATGACTTATGAAATAAAAGAAAAAACAACAATAGATATTTTAGAAAAAATAAATATTTAATTATTTATTTGTAATATTCAATATTAGAAATAAGTAGGATATGTTGATATTCTACTTATTTTTATTAACTTGATGTAACTAAATAATTAGGAGAGATAAATGAGTTTAAAAACAGATAAAAAATATTTAATTAAATATACTATTATTTTTATATTACTGACTTTAATTATTTTTAATCAGTATATTTTTGGAGATAAAGTGTATATTTTTACAGATATAGGTTCTGATACTAATGTATCTTTTTGGCCTGTATATAAATATTTAATTGAAAGTATTAAAAATGGAGATTTAAGTTTATGGTCATTCAATATAGGTATAGGAGGCAGTATTTTTTCATTAGGAATATTTTTATTTGATCCATTTAATTTAATTTTAATACTAGCACCTATTAAATATTTACCATATGGATTATTAATAGCTAATATATTAAAAATGTATTTAATGGGAATAGGCTTATTCTATTTACTTAAAAAATTTAATGTTAAGGAGAAAATAGCCATTTTAGGCGCGATAATATGGTCTTTTAATGGTTTTATAATGTTGTGGGGGCAACATTATATGTTTGCTACTACTATTATGCTTTTTACTTATGTAGTCTTAGGAATAGAAGTATTTCTTAGAGAAAATAAAAAAGTAATATTTATAGTAAGTATGACATTACTTTTAATGAATTCTGCATATATGGGATATACAGTAACTATATTTATATTTGTGTATGGTTTACTAAGATATTTATTTGAAAATAAATTTAAAATAAAAGAGTTTGTTAGATATTATATTAGATTAATTAGTTTATATTTAACAGCAATTGGTTGTAGTGCAATTATATTTTTACCAATGTGCTATCAATTACTTACTTCTCCAAGAGTTAAAGATGCTGATTCAATAATACCATCATTAATTGCTGATAAATATACATTAGCATCTAGTTTTGCTAGATTATTTAGTAATAATATAATGGGGATAAATGAGTATATAGGGAATCTTAATTATTATGAATCAATAATTCTTAGTACTTCTGTGGTTGTTTTATTATTAATCCCACAAATTTTTTCTTTTATTAAAAATAAAAGAAAAAGATATATAATTTTTATATCTATGATAATAGGAATAATTTCAGTTTCATCACCAATGGTTGCATATGTATTTAATGGTTTTACAACAATTGCATATAGATGGAGTTTTGTAATTATGCTCCCTATGGTATTATGTGCTTTTATATCTTTAAATTATATATATGAAAAGAAAATTTTATCAAAATTAAATTTAATAATTTCAACAATAGTTGTATTACTTATATTTATATTATCTATATTTTTTATTGTAAATAATAGTGGAATTATATCAAATGAAATTAAGATGTTAGAAATAGCAATTCAATTTATTATAATTATAGTATTTATAATAACTAATTATATAGTTTTAATGTTTTATGTTAAAAGAAGAAGTAATGTGTTTATAGCTATGTTATCAATAGTTGTGTTAAGTGAGTTGATTTTTTTAAACTATCCTACAGTAAATAATAGAACGAATATTACGAAAGATTATTTGACTAACAATCATGGATATTATGATGGAACTATAGAAGCTGTAGATTTAATAGAAGATAAAAGCTTTTATAGGGTAGCTAAGGAATATAAATCTGTATATATTAATGATCAATATTTTCAAGGATATTATGGATTAGAATCTTATTTATCTTTAAATACTGCAGGATATATAGAGTTTTGTGAGCAGTATGATAATTTTATAGCTGGATATGTTAATTGGATAAGTGATATAAGAGGAGATAAAAATATAAGATCAATTTTAGGCGTCAAATATATTTTAGATAAATATAATAAGATAGATAATGAATATAGTTATTATAATAAACTAAATGAAATAGATGTTTATAAAAATGATAGTACATTTCCATTAGGTGTTACATACGATAACTACATATTAAAAGATGAGTTTTTTAAGGAAATTCCTCTAGCAGATAAATCACAGGTTATGTTAAATACTGTTGTATTAAAAAATGATGTTAATTATATAGATCGATATAAGTATTTAAAAGAAAATATTCAAGGAGATGAAATTCCATATATAATTACATATAATAATTTAAAAAATTTAGAAGTTAAAGATAATAATATAAGTTATGTTTATATAAATGAAAATTCTAGTATTGATTTTGAAATTAATAGTGTATGTGATGAACCTATAGTTTTAGGATTTGATATTGATATTGAATCTCCTATGATAGGACATTTATATTATACAAAAGAAAATGGAGAAGAAGAGGAATATTCTTTTGTAATTAATCATGTTATGAAAACATATGGATTACCTATAGATTATAATAAAGTAAAAAATATAAGATTAAGTCTTGGACATGGAAATCAAGAAGTAAAGATTAATAATATAAAAATTTATAAGAAGAAAGATATTCTTTCTAGTGCATTAAATAATAAAGATTTATTTAATATAACTGAGTTTAAAGAAGATAAAATCACAGGAACTATAAGTAATGAAAGAGATAAAGTATTAGTTTTTTCAATTCCTTATGATAATGGATGGAAAATTACAGTAGATAATAAAAAAGTAGAAACTTTTAATGCTAATGGTGGATTATTAGGTATTAAATTGGAAGCTGGAAATCATAATATAGTATTAAATTATATGCCTAAAGGATTAATTATAGGAATGTGTATATCAATAATAACTTATGTAATATTAACAATTTTTTATATAACAGGAAAGACTAAAAAGAATGTAAGGAAGAGTAGGAATAATTAAATGAATTTGCACTTAGAAGATTTTAAAAAATATATTTTTAGAAAAATATATATAATTTTTACCATGTTGCTTTTAGGAGTAGGATTATCAGTATTAGCATTAGGAGAAAAATTTACTTTTAATAATTTGTTATTTAATACTTTTATTATATGGTGTACAATGACAATTTTTTATTTAGTTTATGAAACTATTAATGTTTGTAATATTGATGAATTTAATAAAAATAAGAAAAGCTCAATTTTAATAATATTATTTATGATAATAGCTTTATTTAGTTACTATGTATATCACTTAAAAACAGAAAAATTTATTAGGTTTTGGGATTATATAGAATATTGGAAAATTGCTATTGTAAGCGGAGAAAGGTTGAGTAATGAAATATTTAATGGAATAAAAGAAATAGTTTATAGTATTTACTATAATGATCACAATGAAATTCCTTCATTATTTATTCAAAGTATTTTTAGATTTTTGAAACAAGGAAAATTAGCATATATATTTTCAATATTTATGGTTTATACAACACCCTTAGTTATATTATTTGGAGTATTATTTAGTAAGTTTATTAAATATAAATCAAATATAGATTTTAATATTAAATTAATAATAGCATTAATAATAGTAACATTTTCTTCTGGATTAAATCATCCATTATTATTGGGGTATATTGATATAATTGGTATGGTATTTATATTATGTATTATGATAATAATTAAAGATTATGATTTTAGTGAATTTAAATTAAAAAATAATATATTATTAGGTGTATTATTTTTATTACTTTTTATTTGCAGAAGATGGTATGTATACTGGATAATTGGATTTTTTATAGCAATAGGTATAAGCAATGTTATTACTGAAATATGTATAAATAATGATTTTCAAAGATTTATAAAAAAAATAAAAAATATATTTATTTTTGGTTTTACTTTGTTAATAATTGTATTATTACTTTTTTATCCTGTAATTGAAAGGATTATTAAGCTTGATTTAGCAGTGGCTTTTTCTGCTTATAAAAATGGAGGAGTACTTTATGAAATTAAAGACTTATTAATTTCTTTAGGAATAATTCCAACAATTATCATGTTTATAGGAATAGCTATAGGTTTTTATAGAAAAGAAACAAGAGAATATTCAATAATGCTATTTATAATTCCTATTGTAGCTATAATAGTTTTTGTAAGAATTCAAAATATGTCTTTACATCATAGATATTTGGTTTTACCAAGTTTTTTATTATTTCAGGGAATTGGTATATTTGGAATAATAGATTTATTTAAAAAGATTAATATTAGATATATTGTAGCAATAATACTAATGATGATATATATTACTAATTTTGTATTTTCAATAAATAGTATAAAATTAGGGAATTTATTTACAAACAGTTTAATAGAGCCACTTAATATATGTAGTTATGATGAAAATATAAAAATTGCCAAATACATAGAAGATACATATATAGAAACTGGAGAAAAAACATATATATTAGCAAGTTCATATATATATAATGATGGAATTATTGAAGGATATTATTTACCAAATATGAAAATGTCACAAATGCTTTATCATGTTAATCATATTGATTTAAGAGATGGTTTTCCACTGCAATTTTTAGAAGCCAAAAGTTTAGTTGTAGTAACACCAGAACAGTATCACATGAGAGCGGAAGATCAAAGAGTTATAGGGATTCTGACAAATGCAGTAATAAATGTACCAGAAGTAGCAAAACATTATGAATTGGTAAGCAAATGGAATTCAGATGAAAATGAAACAATTTATTATTTAAAGAGAATTAGCGATTTTGATAGTTCAGCTATAGACTATTTAAAAAATGAATTTAATAAGTATTACTATAATTACCCTGATTTATTTGAAAATAGACTAAAATCGATATATAAATAAATTAAATTTATTATGTAAATAAGTTTATTATTGTGTAAAATGTTAATAACATATTATAATTAAATACTGAATAATTACAATAAAAATAGAATAATAATTGAGGTAAGTATTATGGGCATGAAAAAAAATATATTTATGGTTTTTTCAGCTAATATGTTATCGTTGATATCAGGCTTGGTAAATGGATTTGTTATTCCAGCAGTATTAACAAAAGGGGCATATGCAGATGTTAAAACTTATACTTTTTATATATCATATTTAGGATTATTACATTTGGGGTTTGTTGATGGAATGTATATTAAGTATGGTGGTAAGGAACTTGAGGATATTGATAAGGGTGAGTTGAAGGCAGAACACAATACATTTTTATTAATGCAATTGGTTGTATCAGGATTATTTTTAGTGTTATCGATAGTAATGAAGAATATGATGTTATTTTTATTATCTGTAACGGTAATACCAGTAAATACACTTCAATTTTATCAGTTGTTTTATCAAGCTATAGGAAAGTTTAAGGATTATTCAAGGAATATATATATATATAATGGAGTCATGGTAATTTTAAATATATTATTAGCTTTAGGATTTAGAAATAAAAATTATATTTTTTATTGCTTAGCAGTATTAATATCTAATATTATTGCATGTATATTATTAGAAGTAAAATTCTTTAGAGATATAAAAGGTATTAAATCAAAATATAATAAGGGAATATATAATAATATAAAGGTTGGTGTATTTATATTATTAGGTAATCTTTCAGTTATCTTTTTTCAAGGAATTGATAGATGGTTTATAAAGCTATTTTTTGATAGTAATGCTTTTGCAGATTATTCATATGCAGTATATATGCTTAGTATCATAAATACTTTTGTATCTGCTATATCTGTTGTATTTTATAATTATCTTACTAAAGGTGAAGATGAAGAGAAGATAAAAATACTGAATAAGTGCTTCTTGATATTGGGAAACTTTGCAAGCTTAGGGTATTTTGCACTAGCAGCGGTAGTAAATATTTTTCTACCAGATTATATGAGTGCTTTAAGTATCATAGCTATATCTTTTGCAGCTTATCCTTATATGATTGTAATAAATACTTTATATGTAAACTTATATAAAGCGAGAAAAGATCAAGTTAAATACGTAAAGATAGTATTTGGTATGGTAGTAGTTTCAGTTATATATAATTTTATAGCAGTTATATTTTTTAAGACACCAGAATCTATTGCAACGGCTACAACAATAGCATTTATAACTTGGTATATATACTCAATGAAAGATTTTAAGTATTTAAAATCTAATATGAAGGAGATATCATATCTATTAATAATGATTGTATCATTCTTAGTTCTTTCTCATTTTACAGGATGGTTTGTTGGTGGAGTAAGTTATTTAATAATAGCTTTAATTATAAATGTAATATTTAATAGAAAAGAAATTATGGAAATAATTAATGTAGCTTTTAAAAGATAACAATATTTATTAACTATAGATTAGTAAATTCACGCAATATAAATTAAAAACAGAAAGCATTAACAACAGTTTTTATATGTTATTTAGACAATATAAAACTTGTTAATGCTTTATTTTATCAGTAATATTACTTTATTTTTTAGTTTGGACTTTAGAATTACCATTGACCAGGTAAAGCTAGTATTTCAACTGTAACATTTCTTCTTCCCCAAGCAATACAATCTGCTTCTGAGTTAAAGTAAAGGTCAATAATATTTCCGTTTATAGCTCCCCCTGTATCAGCAGCAATGGCTATCCCATATCCTGAAACGTAAACTTTAGATCCTAAAGGAATAACGCTAGGGTCTACAGCAATGGTACTTATACCACCAGGATTATAAACTGGTTTAGTACCAGTAGCTGTTAATGTACCACCAGTATAAGCTGTTGATTGCATTGTTAATGTTGATAAGGCTGTAGAACCTGAGCTTGCCCCAGGTGTAAATGTGACAGTCATTGATTCACCTCTTGATGGAATGGCAGCTTCTGCTTTGGCCTTTTCTTCAGCATTAATTTTTTCAACTTTAAGATTACCTTGGGAAATACTATTATTAGCAGCTTCAATAACTGTAGAGCTATTTAAAGTAGGTATTAAATAAGTTAAAGTTGAAATTGATTCTTGTAATTCAGATATAGTATTAGAGTTTTCTATAATAGATACAGAATACGCAATAAGTTTTTGCTCATTTGCTTCTATTACAGATGAAACTTTAGATTGCTCTTCATTAAGTTGTGCCATTTTTGTTTCTTGTTCAGATTTCTTGCTTTCTAATTCTTTTAAAGAACTTTCAGTTTCTTCTTTTAGAGCTTGTAAAGAAGTTTCTTTATTGCTAAGCTCATCCATTGTAACTGTTAAAGTTTCTTTTTTTTCTTTTACTTCACTAATTAATTCTTTGTCTAGATATACTATCTTGCTTACAGCATCAAATCTGTCAAAAATATCAGTTAGGCTTTCAGAAGCAAGCAAGTATGCCAGCATATTGGACATTAGATTACTTTTTTGGATATTTCTAAGTCTTTTGCTTAAAATAGATTCTTTTTCTGATATTTCTATTTCTGTTTGTTCCAATAAAGCTTTTGTACTTTTAATTTCTGTTTCTGTATTTGCAATTTGTGTTTGGTTATCTTTTAGCTTAGTATTGATATTGTCTATTTCTATATTTATATTTGCAATTTCAGAATTAAGGGACAATATTTGTTCATCTAGTAAGTCATATTGGGCTTTGCTTTCTGAGATAGCTTGTCTTTCATCATCTAAATCATCAGCATAAACTGAAAATGATCCAATTATGTTAGTGAAGCAAATAGTTGTAGCAAGTAATACTGATAGTACTGTTGATTTTCTATTCAAGAAAATCACCTCCTATTTTTATTTCTAACTTATTATTACTATAAATAATCAAATAAGTTAGATGTATCCTTGTTGGATATATAAATAATTCAAAGCTTTAAGTAACTGATATTTTGTAACTTAAGAGGCTGTGAAATTATAATATGTTGCTATTATACCACAAGATGTTGACTTTGCAAAAAACCTATATAATAATAAAAATGTAAAAGGATTACCTAAAGGGGTGTATAGAATGGAAAAGATTAAAGTTTTGTCGGTATTTGGAACAAGGCCAGAAGCGATAAAGATGTGTCCTTTGGTTAAATTGTTGGAAAAAGACGAACGAATTGATGCAAAAATTTGTGTTACAGCACAACATAGAGAAATGCTAGATTCTGTTTTAGATATATTTGATGTTAAACCAGATTTTGATTTAAATATAATGGCACATGGGCAAACAATAATAGATATATGTAATAAAGTGTTAACAGGGGTAGATAAGGTACTTAAGGAATTTAGACCTGATATTGTACTTGTTCATGGAGATACGTCAACTACGTTAAATGGTGCTTTAGCAGCTTTTTACAATAAAATTCCAATTGGTCATGTAGAAGCTGGACTTAGAACAGGAGATATGTATTCACCATTTCCAGAGGAAGCAAATAGAAAATTAACAGGGGCCATAGCTACTCTTCATTTTGCACCTACAGAAAGTAATGAAGCTAACTTAGCTAAAGAAGGAATAGTTGAGAATGTATTTAGAACAGGAAATACTGTTATTGATGCATTATTAAGTGTAATAAATAAAGAACATAAATTTGAAAATGAAGAATTAAATAAAATAGATTTTAAGAACAATAAGGTTATATTGCTGACTGCTCATAGAAGAGAAAATTGGGGAGAACCAATGAAAAATATTTTTGCAGCTGTGAGAGAAGTGGCAGAGCAAAATAAGGATGTTCAAATAATATTCCCAATGCATAAAAATCCTTTAATAAGGGATTTAGCAAGAGAAAGTTTTAAAGGTATTGAACATAAGGTAGCATTAATTGAACCATTGGAATATGTGGACTTTGCAAATTTAATGAACAAATGTTATCTGATAATGACTGATTCAGGTGGCATTCAGGAGGAAGCACCTGCACTGGGAAAACCTGTAGTTGTTTTAAGGACTGAAACAGAAAGACCAGAAGCGGTAAAGGCTGGAACAGTTAAACTAGCAGGTGTTGAAAGAAATAAAATATTTGAAATCACTAATGAGTTAGTAATTGACGATTTAGAATATCATAAAATGGCACATGCAATAAATCCATATGGTGATGGAAAAGCTTGTGAAAGAATAGTAGAATTAATAGTGAAACACTTTGAATAATTGATAATTGAGAAAGAAAGTACTTAGTGACTTTCTCAGTTATATTTATTTTAATATGATAAAAAAACTTTATTAAATTGATTAATAAAGTTTGATTTATGTAGTATGTTAGGTATATAATGAAAATGTAAACAATTTAATGTTTAAAATAGGGAGGTATATAAATGGCCGTTTTAATATCAGGTGGTATGGGATATATAGGAAGTCATACAGCAGTAGAGCTTTTAAATGGAGGTTATGACGTTATTATTGCAGATAACCTTTGTAACAGTAAAGAAATAGTTAAAGAGAGAATAGAAAAGATAACAGGTAAGACTACTAAGTTTTATAATGTTGATTTAACTTTAGAAGATGAAACAGAAAAGATATTCAAAGAAAATAATATAGATTCTGTAATTCACTTTGCAGCTTTAAAGGCAGTAGGTGAATCAGTAGAAAAGCCATTAGAATATTACTATAACAATTTAACAAGTGCACTTGTTATGTTAAAGGTAATGAGAAAATATAACTGTAAAAATTTTGTATTTAGTTCTTCAGCAACAGTTTATGGAGATGCTAAAGTAGTGCCAATAACTGAAGATTCACCACTTTCAGCAACAAATCCATATGGTCAAACTAAACTTATGATTGAAAATATGCTTAGAGATATCTGCCATGCAGACAAGACTTTAAATGTTGCATTACTTAGATACTTCAATCCAGTAGGAGCTCATAAGAGTGGAACTATTGGAGAAGATCCAAATGGAATTCCAAATAATTTAATGCCATACATCACAAAGGTTGCTGTAGGTCAATTAGAAAAGTTAAGAGTATTTGGTAATGATTATCCAACTCATGATGGTACTGGAGTAAGAGATTATATTCATGTTGTTGACTTAGCTGATGGACATGTTAAAGCATTAAAGAAACTTGAAACTAATCCAGGACTTGTAACATATAATTTAGGTACAGGAAAAGGGTATTCTGTGTTAGATGTAGTTAATGCATTCAGTAAAGCATGTGGAAAAGAAATTCCTTATGAAATAGTGGATAGAAGACCAGGAGATATTGCTACTTGTTATGCAGATCCAACAAAAGCTAATGAAGAGTTAGGTTGGAAGGCTGAAAGAGGAATTGATGAAATGTGTGAAGATTCTTGGAGATGGCAAAGTAATAATCCAAAAGGATATGAAGAATAAACAAATAGTATTTTTTTAGTTAAAGTCTGCTTATTTTAGTATAAATATTGCTGAAATAAGTAGGCTTTTTTGTTTTTTAAATATCTAATTAAAACTTTTATTAACAAATTGGTTATATTATTGACAAATTTAGAGAGTTAATAAATAATTATTTAAGACAATAAATATAGAAAAATAAATAATTATAAAGAATAAGAGGTGCAAGTATTATGACCATGAGCGTTAAGAAGAATTATTTGTATAATTTATTATATCAAATGACTTCAGTTTTATTGCCTGTACTAACAATACCTTATGTATCAAGAGTTTTGTCTGCAGATGGAATAGGTATAAATACTGTTACATATGCAAATACACAGTATTTTATTTTGCTTGGTAGTTTAGGAATAAGTATATATGCAACTAAAAAGATAGCAACTATAAGAGAGAAGAAAGATAAGTTAAAGAAAACTTTTTGGGAGATATTTTCTATTCAATTTACTGGGTGTATTTTGGCTTACATGGTATTTGCTTTAACACTAGGGCAAAGTCACAAATATGGAGTTTTCTATATGCTACAAGGATTTTATATATTAGCAGCTGCTGTTGATATATCTTGGTATTTCCTGGGTATTGAAAATTTTAAAAATGCATCATTAAGAAGTTTTTTTGCCAAAATAATTTCTGTAATATTAATATTTATTTTTGTAAAAACAAGAGATGATTTATGGAAGTATATTTTAATTAACGCAGGAACAATGTTTGTAGGACAATTAATTATGTGGTTTTATGTCGGTAAGGATATGCTTAAAGTTAAAGAAATTGGTAAATTAAAAATAGCAATGCACATTATGCCTATACTAGCATTATTTGTACCGCAAATAGCTACGCAAGTTTATACAGTTTTAGATAAAACAATGATAGATTTATTTAAGGGGGCAGTAGAAGCAGGATATTATGATCAATCACAAAAGATAGTAAGAATATTATTATCTGTTGTTACTTCTTTAGGTATTGTAATGCTCCCTAGAATTGCTAATCTATTTAGTAAAGATGATTTAAATGAAGTTAAAAAGAGTTTAAGAAAAGCATTTGTTGTAATTAGTTTTTTATCTATACCGATAACTTTTGGTTTAATAGGGATAAGTGATAAATTTGTACCAATACTTTTTGGTAATGAGTTTTTAAGTGTAATTCCATTAACTAAGATTTCACCGGTATTGGTAATAATAATAGGTCTTGGTAATGTTTTTGGTACACAGTATTTACTAGCTATAGGAAAGAATAAAGAATATACAGCATCTGTTTGTATAGGAGCATTAGTTAATTTTTGCTTTAACTTATTATTAATACCACGATTTGCAGCTATGGGAGCAGTAATAGCTACAGTGTCAGCTGAATTATCAATTGCATTAATCCAGTTTTGGTTTGCCAGAGTGGTGTTTGATTTTACTTGGATAAAAGAAACATATAAGTATTGGGTAAGTGGGATATTGATGTTAGCAATTGTAAGATTGGTTGGAAATGTAACACCAATTAGTATTTTATTCCTTGTACTTCAAATAGCGATAGGATCTCTAGTTTATTTTATATCATTAATCATACTAAGAGATAAATTTTTATTTGAAGCAATTGAAAATGTTATAGATAGAATTCGTAAAAGATAATTTATATAAAGAAGGTAAAAAATGATTAAAGTTTTAAAAAAAGTTAACTATTTAAGAAAACAAAGAAATTATAAAAAGTTTATAGATAATATTTTGAAAGTTGTAGATTTTACTCCTATTGAGAATAATGTTCCAGAAAAAGTAGAAAAGATAACTTTTATTATTCCTGGAATGCCATTATATAGTGGAGGTCATACATCAATTTTAAGATTAGGTACTGAATTAAGTAAAAATGGTTATGATGTAAGATATTTTTCAATTTATGATAATGAAAGTCTTGAAGAAATGAAAAGTAATGCAGAAGCTACATTATCAGGATATAAGGGGACTTTTATTAATGGATTAATTGAAGATATTGAAACTGATGTAGTAATTGCAACTCAATGGGATACAGTTTATTATGCAAAAAAAATTGATGGATATAAAATGTATTTTGTACAAGATTATGAGCCATATTTTTATATGTTTGGTGAAGCTTTTATAATTGCACAAAAGACTTATGAATTAGGATTCCATATGATAAGCTTAGGAGCTTGGAATAAGCATATGGTAGAAAGAGAATGCTCAATAATTTCACCAATAGATGTAATTACTTTCCCTTATGAGGGAAAAGAATATTATGATAAAGGTAGAAATTTTGATGAGTATCCTAATAAAAAAGAATTCAATATGGCTGTTTATGTTAAAGATACTGGAAAAAGAGCACCATATATATGTCAACATATGGTTAAAAAGTTGCAGGGTGACTTATTGAAAGATGGTATAACTTTAAATGTTAAATATTATGGTGAATCTACTGACTTTAAATGTGATGGAGGAAAAAATATAGGAAAGCTTACTAAAGAGGAATTGTTAGAGTTATATAATAATTCAGATTTTGGGATGGTTGGATCGTTAACAAATATATCTTTAGTACCATATGAAATGTTAGCTACAGGATTACCTATATTTGAATTTAAGGAGGGAACATTTAATTATTTCTTCCCTAAAGGTTCAGCTTTAGTTACATCATTTGATTATAATGAGTTTTATGAAATGTTTAAAAATGCAATTAATAATCCAAATTTATTAAAAGAAATAAATAAAGTTTCAAAGGAATATTTAAATACTTTAAGTTGGCAAAATACTGGTAAAGAATGTGTTGAAATATTAAAGAACTTGAAATAGGGGGAAGAACTCTATTAGAGTTCTTTTTTAAAGTTTTTTAGAGAATTAATTATTTATGATATAATTTTATAAGTTGTAAAAGAATTAATTTTATAAATTAATATAAAGGAGAGAAAACTTAATGAAAACTATATATTTAGTTTTACCTTGTTATAATGAAGAGGCAGTGCTTCACGAAACATCTGCTAGATTAAAAATTAAAATGAATCAGCTTATTAGTGAAAATAAAATAAGCAAAGATAGTAGAATAACTTTTGTTGATGATGGTAGTAAAGATAATACTTGGAGTATTATTGAAGAACTTAAAGAAAGTGATGAATTATTTGCAGGGATTAAATTATCAAGAAATAGAGGCCATCAAAATGCTTTATTAGCAGGATTAATGACTGTTAAGGATTATTGTGATGCAGCAATCTCTTTAGATGCAGATTTACAAGATGATGTTAATGTAATTGATAAATTTATTGATAGATTTATTGATGGGTGTGATGTAGTTTATGGTGTTAGAAGTGATAGAAAAACAGATACTGTATTTAAAAGAACTACTGCACAAGGATTTTATAAAGTAATGAAACTTTTAGGAGTTGACATAGTTTATAATCATGCAGATTATAGATTAATGAGTAAGAGAGCTTTGGAAGCTTTAGGAGAATTTGAGGAAGTAAATTTATTTTTAAGAGGAATAGTGCCTCTTATAGGATATAGAAGTGATGTGGTTTTATACGAGAGAAGTGAAAGGTTTGCAGGAGAGTCTAAGTATCCACTTAAAAAGATGCTTTCTTTTGCTTTTGAAGGTATAACATCTTTTAGTGTAAAACCTATAAAATTGATATTAAATTTAGGTATGATAATGTTTACGACAAGTTTATTATTTTTAATATATTTTATAACTTTATGGTGTCTTGGCAAAACAGTTGAAGGATGGGCAACAATTGTTGTATCAATATGGATGTTAGGTGGAATTCAACTCTTATGCTTAGGAATAATAGGGGAGTACATAGGTAAAATTTATATTGAAACTAAAAAGAGACCTAAATTTATAATAGATAAGTTTATAAAAAATTAATTATAGATTTAGGAGGATTTTAATATGAAGTTAAATAGTATAGGAAATATTTTATTAAAAATATTTGCATGTGTTTTTACAATAGTAAGTTTATATTTACTATTTATTAACATTACATCAAATTATGGAAGATTATTTCCTATGAATAAATTAATAGTAGTATTAGGGGCTATAATTATATTAGCTATATTATTAATATTAAAACATATATTTGATAGGTTAGATGATAAAAAATTGATTAAAATTAGTATTTTATTTGGCATAATATTATTAATTTTACAAGTTATTTTTGTTATATATTGCAGAGTTAAACCAAGTTGGGATTTTGGAGTTATATTTTATGACGCTCATAGAATAGCTAATTCAGTATTTGAATTACCAGAATATTATTATAATTTTTATCCCAATAATATTGGTGCACTTCTTATGTATACAGCATTATTTAAATGTATAAGTTTATTTACAACAAATGAAATAGTTTATCTTATTGTGGGGAGCATTTTTAATATAATAATGATAGATGGAGCTTTAGTGCTAACATATATTTTAGTTAAGAAAGTATTTAATTTAAAAATGGCAACATTATTTAGTTTTTTATCTATTTTTATAATTCCATTATTTGCTTATTCTCCAATACTTTATACAGATACAACAACTATGATATTTCCAGTAGCAATATTATTATTTTTATATAATTATAATGAAAGTAAATCATATTATGAGATTTGGAATTTAATAGGTATAGGTGTGTTTGGGGCATTAGGTGTTATATTAAAAACTAATATAATTATTGTGGTAGTTGCTATAATTATATATATATTATGCACTAACAAAATAATAAAAGGTTTGGTTAGTAATTTAATAATTTTGATTTCATTTTTAGTTATATTTTCAGGATATAAGGCTATTGCAAGTTATGTAATGCCTATAAAATATAGTGAAGCAGGACTTCCTATGACTCATTGGATAATGATGGGACTTAAAGGTGATGGCGGTTATAATAAAGAAGATGTAGATTTTACCTCTTCTTTTAAAGATAAAGAAAAAGCTAAGAAGGCTAATATAGAAGAAATTGAAAATAGACTTAGAGATTATGGATTTAAGGGATATTTAGAATTTTTAGATAAAAAAATAAAGTTTACTTGGAATGATGGAACATATTATTCTATTAATAAATTATGTAGACAGCCATTAGAAGATAATAAAGTAGAGGAATATGTAATTGGGGAAAAGAATAATATAATTATTTATATTGCTCAAATGAGTAATTTAGCACTTATAGCCCTTATATTTATTTCTTCAATTGCAGCATTTAAATATAGAGATAAGCATAAAATTGTGCAATGTGTGCAAATAGCTATATTTGGAGTATTTTTATTTTTAGTTATTTGGGAAGCAAGGTCAAGATATTTAGTTTGTATTTTGCCGATGATGATGTTTGCTGCTATAGGAGGATTGTATTCTTTAGTGGGAGGAGAAGATCATGAAATTTATAAATGATGGTGTAATTAGATTTATAAAATTTGGCATGGTTGGAGTAATAAATACATTAGTAAATTGGATAATATTTTTTATTCTAAATGCACTTGGTATGTATTATATACTAGCCAACATTATTGCATATATTTTAGGTACTGTTAATAGTTATTTATGGAATACTTTATGGGTATTTAAATATAAGGATAAGGCATCAACAGAGACAACAATAAAGTTTATTATTTTAAATCTTATTGGACTTGGATTAAATACAGGAATATTATATGTATTAGTTGATTTATGTAATTTAAATAAATTTATAGGGTTGGTTACAACAACAGCAATAGTGATGATTATAAATTATATAGTTAATAAGCTATGGGTATTTAGTAAATGATAGCTAAAGTATAAAAAAAGAGGCCTAAGTGGGCTCTTTTTTTATATCTGTATTAAAAAGTTTCTCTAAGTGCAGTTATATTTTTGGCAACATATATTATTGTATAAGTATCTCCAGTATTATATAATTAATAATACATTAAATAAATAGTTAAATTATTGTTATATAGTTAAAATAAACAAAATTAATAAAAAAGTTACATGCCATAAAGAAAACGATTCCAACGACATTTAATTGACAAAAACATAGCTATTATAGTATCATAATGGATAGCCTTAACAGTTATAATTTGAAATATTAGTAAGTATAAACTACACTAACAATATTAGGTGTGGTTTTTATAATATAGTTGTTTTTTAGAACGTATGTTGTTTGTTAAATATAGAGGAAAACTTTAATGCAACGTTGCAAATAAAGAAAACAATAATAAATCTTTTAAGTGAGGGTTATAATATGAATAATGTAGTTTCTACAGATATTGTAGATAATGAAAAGGTAAGCTTATATTCAATTACAAAGAAGATTATGGATTTGGTTTTATCTTTCATAGGATTAATTTTATTGATTCCTGTATTCTTAATTTTAGCTATCTTAGTTAAACTGGATTCTAAAGGTCCAGTATTTTATGCACATACTAGGAAAGGTAAGAATAGAAATGATATAAAAATATATAAGTTTAGGACTATGTATTCTAATTCAGATGAGATTTTTGAGTCTTTTTCAGATGAGCAAAAAGAGGAGTATTATAAAAATTTTAAATTAGATAACGATCCAAGAGTAACAAAGATTGGAGATTTTCTAAGAAGAACAAGCCTAGATGAAATACCACAATTAGCAAATGTTTTAAAAGGAGACTTAAGCTTAGTTGGTCCTCGTCCTATTGTAGAAAAAGAGATATGCAAATATGGACAATATGCAGATAAGCTTTTTTCAGTGATTCCAGGGGTAACAGGATATTGGCAGGCACATGGAAGAAGTGATACTTCTTATGATGAAAGAATTGAGATGGATATGTATTATATTGATAATAAATCAATATTACTTGATATTAAAATTATGTTTAAAACAGTTATATCTGTTATTAAAAAAGAAGGCGCAGTATAAATTGAAAGTTAAAATGGAGGATTATTATGTCAGTAACAGTAATATGTCCCTTATATAAATCAAAGCAATATATTAATTCATTACATAAATCATTACTTATGCAGGAAGATATAGATTTGAAAGTAATTAAATATATATTAACTGATACAGGTGATGGAGTAGATAAAATAGTAAATGACTTAGAAAAAGCAGAATTAACAATCATATCTATAAGTGATTTTTCACATAGTTTGACAAGAGAAAAAGCAGCAATGGAAAGTGATAGTGATATTATTGTGTTTATAACTCAAGATATTATTATTAAAGATAAAAAGTGGTTATATAAATTATGCAAACCTATTTATGAAGGGAAATGTGAGGCGGCATTTTCAAGACAAATATGTGATAATCAGTCTATTGAAAAATACACAAGAATAAATAATTATCCTAAGGAATCTAGAATTGTATCTAAGAAGGATACAGAAAGATTAGGAATAGTTACTTTCTTTTTCTCAGATGCAGCTTCTGCCGTTAAAAGAGATATATATGTTAAGTTAAATGGTTATGATGGAAAAGATTTATTGACTAATGAAGATATGTATCTTGCATATAAAATTATAAATAACGGTTATAAAATAATGTACAATTCTGAAGCAGAAGTTATTCATTCACATGATTATAAATTTAATGAATTATTTAAACGTTACTTTGATCAAGGAGCGTTTTTAAGTGATAATGCATACCTTACTCAATATGGAGCCAGTGGTAGTGCATTTAAATTACTAAAAGTAGTAGCAGTTGAATCTCTAAAAGATAAGAATTTTAAAGCATTTTTCAATATAATACCAAATTTTGCTGCTAGATTTTTAGGAGATAGAGTTGGAAAAAGATATAAAAAGCTTCCACTAGAGAAAGTGAAGAAGTATTCTGGTAATATAGGTTATTGGAATAGAGTAGAAAACAATTTAAATAAGAAAAGGTAGGTAAAAGATATGAAGGGGATTATATTAGCAGGTGGATCTGGAACAAGACTATATCCGGTAACAAAAGCAATGTCAAAGCAAATGGTTCCGATATATGATAAGCCGATGATTTATTATCCAATGTCAGTTTTAATGCTTGCAGGAATAAGGGATATATTAATAATATCAACACCAAGAGATATTATTAATTTCAAAGAATTATTTAAAGATGGAAGTGAATTTGGATTAAATATAGAATATGCAGTACAAGAACATCCAAATGGATTAGCAGAAGCATTTATCATAGGAGAAGAATTCATTGGCGACGATTCAGTGGCAATGATATTAGGAGATAATATTTTCTATGGACAAAGCTTCACAAGTCATTTAGAGAATGCAGCAAAACTGGAAAAAGGAGCAACTGTTTTTGGATATTATGTTCAGGATCCAAGAGCATTTGGCGTGGTTGGTTTTGATGAAAAAGGTAAGGTTACTTCATTAGAAGAAAAGCCAGAGTACCCAAAATCAAAATATGCAGTACCAGGGCTTTACTTCTATGATAACTCAGTAGTGGAAAAAGCTAAGAATATAAAGCCTTCTGAAAGAGGAGAATTAGAAATAACTGATTTAAATAAAGTGTATATGGAAGAAGGAACTTTAACAGTAGAGTTATTAGGTAGAGGAATGGCATGGCTCGATACAGGAACTCACACATCTATGCTAAAGGCATCGAATTTTGTTGAAGCAGTGCAAACTACACAAGGAACTTACATAGCTTGCTTAGAAGAAATATCATATAGACAGGGATGGATATCTAAAGAACAAGTTATAGAGTTAGCAAAGCCGCTTATGAAAACTGGATATGGTAAATATCTTATGGATATAATTGAATAGTAATTAAGTGGTATAAGATAATTATGGATTTAATTAAAAAAATAGTGAAATAAATATCAATGAAGGCATTAGGAATTATTGCAGTTGTTTTAGTATACAATGCATTTCCTTATTTATTAAGAAAAGGAAAGTGATATTAAATGGGTAATTTTAGATTTATAGAAACAAAGATTCCAGATCTTTATATTATAGAGCCAAATGTATTTGGTGATAATAGAGGTTACTTTATGGAAAGTTATAGTAAGAAGGATTTTGAAAAAGCAGGTCTAACTATGAACTTTGTACAAGATAATGAATCAAGATCAAGTAAGGGAGTACTTAGAGGATTACACTTCCAAACGAAGCATACTCAAGGTAAGTTAGTAAGATGTACTGAAGGAGAAGTTTGGGATGTTGCTGTAGATTTAAGAAAGGGTTCACCTACTTATGGTCAATGGGAAGGTGTGTATTTATCAGCTGAGAATAAAAGACAATTTTATGTTCCGGAAGGATTTGCTCACGGGTTTGTAGTTTTATCAGATGTTGCAACTTTTAATTACAAGTGCACTGATTTTTATGCTCCAGAATATGATGGTGGAATTCCGTGGAATGATAAAAATATTAACATACAGTGGCCAATAGAAGGTTTGGACATATTATTGTCAGAAAAAGATAAAAATCATAAACAATTAAAAGAACAAGACCTTCCTTTTGTATATGAAAAATAATGAGAGGTATGGAGGAAAAGTTATGAAAATAGTTATAACAGGTGCTAATGGGCAACTTGGAAAAGAACTTCAAAAGATAATAAGAACGGGGAAAGCAGAAATTGGAGAAATATCTAAAAGTGTAGCTTCATCTGAGGTTTTTGCAGCAGATGTTGATGTTTTAGATATAACAAAGCTTGATAATGTGAGAGCTTATTTAAATGATATTAAACCAGATGTAGTAATAAACTGTGCAGCATTTACTAATGTTGATGGTTGTGAAGAAAATTATGATGCAGCATTTAAGGTAAATGCAATAGGACCAAGAAACTTAGCTATGGTTTGTGAAGAGTTAGGTTCTAAGCTTGTAAATGTATCTACTGATTATGTTTTTGATGGTAAGCTAAGGGAAACTCAATTAAGAGAATATGATAAGGTAGAGCCACAAAGTGTTTATGGAACGACTAAATTACAAGGTGAAAACTATGTAAGAGAGTTTTCGTCTAAGTATTATATAGTAAGAACAGCATGGCTTTATGGATATGAAGGAAATAACTTTATATACACTATGATGAGACTTGGAAAAGATAAAGATTCAATAACTGTTGTTAATGATCAAAAAGGTAATCCAACATCTGCAAATGATTTAGCATATCATATTTTAAAACTTATTGAAACGGAAGAATATGGTGTATACCACTGTACAGCAAAAGGTGAATGTACATGGTATGATTTCGCTAAGAGAATTATGGAACTTGCAGGATTAAACTGTGTTGTTAATCCTATTTCAACTGAGGATTATATAAAAGGTCTTAATAAGAAAATAGCTAAAAGACCAACTTATTCATCACTTGATAATATGATGCTTAGATGTACAGTTGGTGATGACATGAGAAATTGGGAAGAAGAACTAGAAACTTTCATGGAAAATATTAAGAATAAGGGAGAATAGTGAAATGAAAACATATTTAGTGACAGGTGGAGCAGGATTTATAGGTTCAAATTTTGTATTATATATGCTAAAAAAATACCAAAACATAAGAATAATAAACTTAGATAAGTTAACTTATGCAGGAAATTTAGAAAATTTAAAGTCAATCCAAGATGACCCTAGACATATATTTGTGCACGGAGATATTTGTGATGCAGAATTAGTATCATCATTATTTGAAAAGTATGAAATAAACTATGTAGCTCATTTTGCAGCAGAATCACATGTTGATAGAAGTATAAGAGAGCCAGAAGTATTTGCTAAGACAAATGTAATGGGAACAGTTAATCTTTTAAATTGTGCAAGAAATGCATGGGAAAATGAAGATGGAACTTACAAAGAAGGAGTTAAGTTCTTACATGTTTCAACTGATGAAGTTTATGGTTCACTAGGAGAAACAGGATATTTCATGGAAACAACGCCGCTTGATCCACATAGTCCATATTCATCAAGTAAGGCAGGATCAGATCTAATGGTTAAGGCATATCATGATACATATAAAATGCCAATGAATATAACAAGATGTTCAAATAACTATGGTCCATTTCAATTCCCAGAAAAGTTAATACCATTATTAATTAATAACTGCTTAGATCACAAAGATTTACCAGTATACGGTGATGGAATGAATATAAGAGACTGGTTATTCGTTGAAGATCATGCTAAAGCAATTGATATGGTAATAAACAACGGAAGAGTAGGAGAAGTTTACAACGTTGGAGGACACAACGAAAGAACTAATATCCAAATAGTTAAGACAGTTATTGAATACTTAAATGAAAATGTTGATAAGGAAATAACAGAAACATTAATTAAGCATGTTGAAGATAGAAAAGGTCACGATAGAAGATACGGAATTGACCCAACAAAGATAAAAGAAGAATTAGGATGGTATCCAGAAACTGCTTTTGAAGTTGGTATAAAGAAGACTATTCAATGGTACTTAGATAACCAAGAATGGATGAAAAATGTGACATCTGGAGAATATCAAAATTATTACAATAAAATGTACAAATAAATATAATAAGTATAAGTAGAGGTAGGTTAATTAGGAGTATAAATTATGATAGAAGAGAAAAATGAGATTTATAAATTAGTATATGTACTAATGGCTTTAGCTATACTTTTAATTCCTTTTAATAATTTACCATATCTAAATAATATATTAAAAGAATTATCATTTAGTGCTACATCTTATCCTATGTTGATATTGATGACAATTATGGCTATTTATATATTAAAGGAATCGAAGGTTGTTAAAGTTAAAGATAAAAGTATTTATATATTAATAACTTTTGTAATTTTATGTTTTATATTTTCAGTACTTAACATTAGTGATATAATGACAAATTCATTTAAAGGGAAAACAGGAATAAGAAGATTTGTATTTCAATATCCAATGCTTGTTTTTGGAGCTATAACTAGTTATTGTTTTTATTATTTTTTAAGAAAAACTAAAATAATATTATGGACTATAAGAAGATGGATTTTATTTTCTACTATAATAGCAAGTGCCTACGGATTTGTTGAAATGCTTAATATGTTAAATATTATAGACACCAGTGAAATATTAAAAGCAGTATCAAATGTAATTCAACTATATGCTAGAGGAGAATTATATCCTAGAGGTATAAGAACAGTTTGTGGAGAAGCATCTTATTTTGGTATGTATGCAGCATTTGTTCTTCCATGGATTTTAAGTTATATTTATACGGAAAAGGAATATTGGAAAAAAGGAATAGCAGTTGTATATGCACTATATTTTATAGCTTTAGTTTTATTATCAAAATCAAGAATGGGATTACTTATTTTTTGGTTAGAATTTATTATTTTTGCAATTGGAATAATTATCATGAAGGGTAATTGGAAGAAAAAGCTTATAACAGTTCTTTTATTCCCATTGGTATTTTTAACATCTAACATAGTTAATAAAGTTGGATTTAATGAAGAGGTGAAATATGAAAATACTGCATCAAATGCAACTGTTGGAGCAGTAGTAGAGTCCTTAAATGATGAAAATAATATGTCTAATGTAGCTAGGTTTTCAATGATGAAAGCTGCTTTCAGAATAGGAAATCAACACTTATTAACAGGTGTAGGTGTAGGACAATATGCTTTTTATGCTACAGATAATGTTGAATCAGATGATTATAGATCAAGTGAAGTTACTAGATGGTTAGATCCAAATCAAACTCAATATTGGCCTACTGTATTTGCATTACATGCTAGAATATATGCTGAAAATGGAATAATATGCTTTTTAATTTGGGTAGCATTATGGGCATATATTGGTATATCCTTATTAATTAGATATATTAAGTATAACGATATTAAAACTTTGATTTTAATGTCAAGTGTAGCAGGTGTTTTATTAGCATGCTTTAATATTGACACATATATATATTATCCATTATGGATTCTTATAGGATTGTATTGGAGATTTGGAAAAGAAAATATAGAGGAAAACAGTGGTGAAAGAGATGAAGAGATTTTCTTTAATTATGGCGACTTATGGAAGAGAAACAGAGGTAGAAAGCTTTCTTAATAGTCTTAAAAAATCAAATTATGATTTATCTTTAGTTGAAGTAATTATAGTTGATCAAAATGATAAGATTGATTTAAATCATATAATAGAAAGACATAATGATTTAAATATTAAGCATATTAAATCAACAGTTAAAGGATTAGCTAAAAATAGAAATATTGGTTTAGAAGAGAGTCATGAAGGAATAGTTGCTTTTCCAGATGATGACTGTGAATATCTACCAGATACATTAAACATTATAAGTAATATTTTTGAATCTAATTCGGAAATTGACGTAGTTATGGGAAGAATAGTTGAAAGAGATGGTTCAGATTCATTAAGAAAGTGGCCTAAAGAAGAAATAAAAATCAGTAAATCTAATTTTTATACTAAATGTTCATCAGTAACTATGTTTTATAGAAATGGTTCTTCTTTAAGATTTAATGAAAAGTTAGGTGCAGGTAATTATTTAGGCTCATGTGAAGATAGTGATATACTTTATAGAGCTTTAAAGAGTAGTAAGAATATAGTATATAAACCAGAAGTGCAGATATATCATCCTCATTACAGTTCAGATACAAATATGAATGAAGGAAAAGTTAAAAGTTATGGCTTGGGTTTTGGAGCTTTTTGTAAATTTAACTTTGACTTTAATATATGTATTCTTTTTATTAAAGCAGAGGTATTCCATGTATTAAATACTATTATAGGAATATGTACATTTAATAAAGAAAAAATAAGAAAAGGATATATTGCATTTTCATCAAGATTAAAGGGACTTACCGTTGGGTAGTCCCTATATAAGCTTTTTAAGGTGGTGAATTATATGAAAGAAATAGATGTATCTGTTATATTATCAGCGTATAATGAGGAAGAGCGCTGGTTTAGGGAAGCTGTGGAATCAATTATAAATCAAAGCTATGAAAACTTTGAATTTATTCTTATATTAGATAATCCTAATAATACTTTATTAGAAGGAATAATAAATGAATATTGTAATAAAGATAATAGAATAGTCTACATAAAGAATGAAAAGAATTTAGGATTGGTAAAAAGTTTAAATAAAGGCTTAGAATATGCAAAAGGTAAGTATATAGCTAGAATGGATGCTGATGATATTGCAAATGTTGATCGATTAAAAAAACAATATGAGTTTATGGAAGCTAATAAGGACATAGACTTAATTGGAACCAGTGTTGACTTCATTGATGAAAATAATTGTATAATTCAGAAAAATACTTTTGTTGTAAAGAATAGTGATAAAATTAAAGATTATTTAAAATATACTAATGTTGTTATACATCCAACATTTTTCTTTAGAAAAAGTATTTTGCAAAAAGTAAATGGGTATAGAGAAATTTTATTTGCTGAGGATTATGATTTTATTTGCCGTGTTGTTGCCGCTGGATATAAAGTTAGTAATTTATCGGAATCATTATTACAATATAGAATAAGAAAGAATAGTATTTCAAGAGATAAAACATTAGCACAGATATATAATGCTTTTTATTTAAAAAAATTATATAAGGAAAGACTGAAGTGCGGAAAAGATAGTTACTCTATAGATGGCTTGTATTCTGAAGATAAGATATCAAAAAAAGAAATAAGAAACTTTGATAAGTCGGAGCAATTAAAATCTACAGCTGATAATAAAAGAAAAAATGGTAAAGCATTAGAGCGAAAAATAATTTTTGCATATTCCAAAATTATATCTAAATATGCAAGAAGAAATGCCATGTGCACAGCTTGGTATAAGATACTTGCAAAAATGTATGAATAAAATAAATATGTTTTTTAGAAAGGTAAGAAATGAGCAAAAAAGAAGTTTTAATTGTAGGACCTAATTTTTATGGTTATAATGAAAGTGTTGCTAAAGCTTTTCAAGTTAAAGGCTTTAAAACTAATATAATAAATTTTGAAGAAGAAAATATTCCAGTTACAGGGAATAAACTTGTAGATAAATTTTTACTTAAAGCTAAAAGAGAATATTATGTAAATGAATATGGTAAAAAAGTTAATCAGGAAATAATTGATTTTGTTGATAAGAATAATATAAAAAATATAGTTGTAATTAAAGGGAGCTATATTACTAGAGAAACTTTAGAATATATTAAGAAAAAAGGATGTAAACTGATAATGTGGATGATGGACTCTGTATATAGAGAGAGTCAATCAATGGATACTTTAGAATTATATGATTTTAGATTTATGTTTGAAAAAACCGATATAAAAAAGTTGCAAGAAACAAAGAATATAGATAGCTATTTTCTTCCTCTATGTTATGATAATTTTGTTTATGATGTTAAAGGAATTAAAAGAAGTATAGATATTTCTTTTGTAGGTAGTTTTGCAAACTATGAGCATAGAGTAATATTATTTGAAAAAATAATAGAGGAATTTAAATATTGTAATATTGAAATTTATGGTAAGTATTTAATGCCTAGTAAGCCAAAGAGATATATTAAATATTACTTAAAAGGATATAGAAAATATTTCAAAAATAGATTTTTATCACCTAAAGAAGTAAGTAATTTATATTCTAGATCAAAGATATGTATTAATATACATAATAAACAATCTAAAGAAGGATGTAATCCGAGATTTTTTGAAATAATAGGTACAAAATCTTTCGAATTAGTAGATAATATAGAATATATACAAAAGAATTTTAATGATTATACTGTTATTTATAAAGATACAGATGATTTAATAAATAAAATTAGATTTTATTTAAAACATGAACAAGATAGAGAGTGCATTATAGATAAAGGATATGAATATATTTCCCAAAATCATACTTTTATAAATAGAATAGAAGAAATTATTTCTATATGTGATATATAATATGATATAAGTATTTATGACTATTTTACATTAGTTCTTTTTTTAATACAAATATTAATATTTTCTTAAAAATAATATTTTTCTTTATTACAAGAAGAATTAATAATATAATATATATGTTATTTTGAGTAGCGTTTAAGCGTAGGAAGAATTTAGGGAGGAATTTTATGGCTAATTCAGTGAGGAAAAAAGTATATTTAGCAATAAAAAGGTTAATTGACATAATAGGTTCTTTAATTGGCATAATATTATTAAGTCCCATATATATTATTATTGCAATTTTAATTAAATTTGATTCACCAGGAAAAATTGTTTTTGGACATACAAGAAAAGGTAAAGGTGGAAAGGATATAAAAGTTTATAAATTTAGAACTATGTATTCAAATGCAAATGAAATTTTTGAAAGTTTCACTTCTGAGCAAAAAGAAGAGTATTATAAGAACTTTAAACTAGATAATGATCCAAGAGTAACAAAACTTGGAGGTTTTTTAAGAAAGACAAGTTTAGATGAACTACCACAATTATTTAATATATTAAAAGGAGATATGACTATTATTGGACCAAGACCAATTGTAGAAAAAGAAATATCGAAATATGGAGATAAGGCAGAAAAGTTATTTTCAGTTGTACCAGGATTAGCAGGATATTGGCAGGCAAATGGTAGAAGTGATACTACATATGAAGAACGTGTTGAAATGGATATGTATTATATTGATAATATGTCATTTTATCTTGATGTAAAAATTTTATTTCAAACAGCAATTTCAGTATTAAAAGGTGAGGGTGCTATATAAGGAGTTAACTATTGTTAGCTCTTTTTTTGTTTTATATAGTATATAGAAATTTAAATTAAAACAATTTTAGTTTAGTAAAAATAAATCGATAATAGATTAAGAGGTGAAGTAAAATGAAGAAAAAATTTATTATATTTTTAATAATTGTATCAATATTTACATTGGTATCTTGTTCTAATGAAACAAATAAAAGTGAAAGTAGTATAGATAAAACTGTAGAAGATAATTCAGTATCAGCAGATAAAGAAGTATTTCAAAAAGAGGAAAATAAAGAAGAGAAGAATAAAGAAGAGAAGAATAAAGAAGAAGTAAATAATGAAAGCAAGGAAAATGTAGAAGAAAATAAAATAGATAATAATAGTATTGATGATAATATAAATGAAAAAGAAAAAAAATATAATGATAAATATAATATAATAAAAGATTTAATTGAAAATAAAAAGATGACTATAAAAAATTCTAATTATAGAGAAATTGAAGCAGAAAATGGATTAGGAGAAAATATAGTATATAAACTTAACGAAAATAATAAAATTGTCATAAGTTCTTCTGTAAGATTAACAACTATATTAAATGATGGAAAGTATGATATTAGTGGAAGCATATTTAGTAATATTTTAATTGAAGTATTAAATGATAATAAATATATAAAAGATATAAATGAAGCAATTGGAAATTATTTTACTGAAGAAAAAGATATTTATACAAAAGATATTAATGAATTAAAAATAGATGTAAGTCAAGAATTTGATTTTATAAAAATAACAGTAACAGTTTAATATTATATTAAATAAGCTTATATTATTTTAAAATTATATTCACCAATTGGATATTTTATGGTATATTTATAATTGTCTGTTAATTAAATAATTTAACGAAAGGAGGGATAATTTGAAGAAGATAGCTTTAATGATTACTACATTATTTGCATTAACTAATATAGTGGTGCCATCTACAGTAAGTTATGCTCTTAATAATATAGAGAGTGTTAAAGTTTTGGATGAAAATAGTAATTCTAATGAAATAATAGAAGAAAATTTATCGGAAGAAAATACTGAGGAAGATATAGAAAATATTATCAGTGAAAATGTAGAAAATAATGTGGAAAATCAAGAAGATATTGAAGCTTTAGAAGAAGTCACTGAAGATTTAAATATTAATAATGAGTCTGATATTTCAAATGATGAAGCCCAAGAAAAGAAGGAAATTTCTAAATCTATTGATAATAATATTTATGAAAAAGTAAAGAAGAATCCAAAGGAATTAAATGATTTTGAGAGTGATATTCAATTAGTTGCTAGTGAGAGATCAAGAACTACACGTGAATCAATAGTTGATGATGATATTTATATTGCCGCAGAAGATGTAGAATATCATGTTAAAGCTGAAGGTGATGAAGTTATACTTGTTGGTGAGTATACAGATGGTACAATTGAAACAAGTAAAGAAGTAGCAATTTATGATGATGCATTAATTGAACAGCTTGAGCAAGAAGAATTTAAAGCTAACTATGAAAATGCATTAAATTTTGAGTATTTAGTTAAAAAAACTGATGCTAATTATGAAATTGTAGAAGCATATTCAGATGGAAGTTTCAAGTATATAGAAAGTGCAGATACTATTGGTGAGGCAATGAGTATTGCATTAAATGAATATGAAAGTGATGAGGCAATTCCATGTGTAATTGATAATTATGGTGTTGTAGTATATTCTACAAATGCTATGGCAAGATTTTTTAAGCATACAAATGGAAAGGTTGATAATTCTAACGTTACTTTATTATATCAAAACTCTAATCTTTCGGGGGTAACCAATTATATTAATCATAATTATGTTGATGATGCTCCTATTTTAGAGGATAATGGGAATGCTGTTAGGGTAATGGTTAATGGATATAAGGGTTGGACTAAAAAGGATACTAATACTGGTACATATGACGCGGTAATAGTTCCAATGAATCAAGTAACTAATCCAAGTTATTATACTGTAAACAATGGTCAACTTCAACATTATATTACTACAGATATAACTGCAAAAAGTGGAACTTCAGGAAGTTTTAGAACAGTTGGTGTAGCACCAAGTTATTTAAGTGAAGGTGTAAAATATTATAGTTATGACGCTAGATATTTTTATACAAATTTACATACATTAATTAATGATATGAAAGGAAATTCATATTTTAATGCGGTAAATGGATCAAATCCTTACTATAATTACTATCAATATTTACCATTTAGAAGTAAAAGTATTTATAGTGCAAGCCAATTAAATTCTTTTATAGAAGCTAACACTCAAAATAACAGTAAATTAAGAGGGATAGGGCAATATTTAATTAATGCCCAAAATACTTATGGAGTAAATGCTCTTCTTATATTAGGTATTGCAATAAATGAATCAGCATGGGGATTATCTAGTTATGCTCAAAATAGAAATAATTTATTTGGTTTAAATGCAGTAGATTCTAATCCAGATGATGCAAGTAGATTTAATTCAGTAGAACACTGTATAAATGAATTTGCTAAATATTGGATTTCTTCTGGATATAGTGATCCTCAAGATTCTAGATATTATGGTGGATTTGTTGGAAATAAGTATATGGGAGCTAATGTTAAATATGCTTCTGATCCATTTTGGGGAGAAAAAGCAGCATCTTATGCTTTTTCAGCAGATAAATATTTAAGTGGAAATAATATTAATTCATTGAATGATTATAATTATAATCAGTTAGCAATTTATTCAGCAGCTGGAAAAGTTGTAGATAGAAATAACAACTTATTGTATAATGTTTCTAATTCTATGGATTATTATGTTACATTTGTAGGAGTTCCTGTAGTATTAACTACAACAAAAACTCATGTAATTGGACAAGATGTATGTTACGAAGTATATCCTGAAAGAACTACGCCTTTATCTTCAAGTGGAGGTAGTGAATTTAGTGAAAATTATGATTGGAATAATAGAGGATATATTAAAGCATCTAATGTAAAACTAATTAATACTGGTAAAAATACTTCTTCTAAAGATGAAAAGCCAGGAATAACATATCAGGCACATTCTGCTAAATATATGTGGCTTCCAGAAAAGCATGAAGATGAAGTTGCTGGAACTGTAAATGAGTATTTAAGAATGGAAGCTATAAGGATTTCTCTTCAAGGATATAATGGTGCATCTGTTAAGTATAGAGTTCGTGGTGAAGGCTATAATTGGCAAGAGTGGGCTAGTGATGGACAAGTTGCAGGTACAACAGGTCAAAGTAAGCGTATTGAAGCCATTGAAATAGTTACTGAAGGAATGCCAGAAGGATATTATCTTCAATATAGAGTTCTTGTTCAAGATTATGGTTGGATGAGATGGGTAAATGAAGGAGAAACAGCTGGAACTATCAATGAATGGAGAAGAATTGAAGCTATTCAAATAAGAATAGTTAAGGGAGAGTCTACCATTAAATATAGAACACATCTTGCAGATACTATGTGGCAAGATTGGCGTTATAATGGACAAATGTCAGGTACGGTAAACCAATATAGAAGAATTGAAGCAATTGAAATAATAGCTCCTGATTTACCAGAAGGTGCAAGTATAAGATATAAAACACATCTTGCAGATACTATGTGGAGTCAAGATTGGGTATATAATGGTACTATGTCTGGAACAACTGGTCAATCTAGAAGAGTAGAAGCAATAATTATTGAATTAGTTAATGCTCCGGATTATGATGTTATGTATAGAGTTCGTGGAGAAGACTATGGTTGGACAAATTGGACAACTGGAGGACAAATTGCAGGAACAACTGGACAAGGTAAAAGAATGGAAGCTATTGAAATAAAACTTATAAAACATTAAAGAAAAGCAGCTACGATTTATGTAGCTGCTTTTTATTTAATGTTTTGCGAAATTTAAAGTTAATTGGTAGCAATAATATTATTATGTATAGTGGAAGCCACATTAAAGCAACTCGGTTGATTATAAACGAATCCTTACATAATACTAGTAAGCCGCATAATAATGTGAAATATATTGAAAATTTAAATAAATAAGTTAATGAATTATTTTTATTTACAAATATACTTATTAAAAGCTTTATGGCAAATACAATTGTTAAGATAGTACCTACAATATTTCCTAAAGAAAATAGTATTAGATATAATGATCCAGATTTTAAGAACTCAGGGAAAATAGGATCAACAACTATATGAATAAATGTTTGAACAAATATATTAATTACAAAGGTAATTCCACTTCCATATAAATTTTTTAATGCTATTTGTAGATTAGACATTTGACCATCATTAAAGCCTAAGAACATAAGCTCACCATTATTAAACTTAAAATTGGAGAAGAATAATAAAGTTAGTATAATTATTAAAAAATAAAGTATATCTTTAATTGTAATAATTTTTTTATCATTTTTATAACAAAATATTAATACTACTGGTAATATTAATGGTAAATATCCTCTAATAGGAAATATTAATAGTAAAAATAATAATAATTTTTTATAATTAAGAGGCTTTTTTAATGAATAATATAGAATTATTATTAAAAGCATTAAAATAATATTATCTCTCATTAATATTGTATTAGTAAGTATATAGCCAGGCAATAAACTAAAAATTGATACAGTTATTAAGGATTTTTTTTCATCTAAATACATTCGTGCTAACTTGTATAAATATATACTTGTTGGTATATATGCAATTAATTTTATAAGTATTAAATCAACTACACTATTAATTCCTACAAATCTAAGTAATGCTAAAAAGATTACAAATATGTTTTTGTATCCAAAACCAGGAATATCTGCACCAGTTATATATTCATAGGCTGGAAATGAACCTTTTAAAAGATCTAATAATTCACCATTTTTTAAATGTTCACTTAGCAAAGCAGATTCAAAAAAGTATCTTTCTTCATCACAAAAATAAGAACCAGCCACATCTCCAAATAAGATTCCATATTTAAATCCAGAATTAATGTTATTGTAATAAATTAATATGGTAATAAGTGAATATATTCCAATAAAAATAGAAGTAATAGTAAATAAATTTTTATTTATTATATTTTTTCTATATAGATAGTAAGAAATACCCATAAGAAAAGCAATAAGTATAACTGACAAAAAAGTCATAATGAGCTCCTCCCACAATAAGTTAATTATATGTGATTTTATTATTAAATAATAGTTTTCATTCTAAAGTATTTTAAGTATTGACTATATTAGAAAACTGTAAACATGCACTATATACAATATAACTATAAATTATAATTAAGTAAAGATGATATGAGGAATAATTATTGAAATAATATTTTATTATGCTATTATTAATTAATAGGATATTTTAATTGTTAGAGAGGTATTAGTAATGAAGGTAAGGAAAGCGATTATTCCAGCAGCTGGGTTAGGTACAAGATTTTTGCCAGCAACTAAGGCACAACCAAAGGAAATGTTACCAATAGTTGATAAACCAACTATTCAATATATTATTGAAGAAGCTGTAGCATCTGGAATAGAAGAAATATTAATAATTACAGGAAGAAATAAAAAATCTATTGAAGATCATTTTGATAAATCTGTAGAATTAGAATTAGAACTTGAAAAGAATGGTAAGATAAAAATGCTTGAAATGGTTAGAAATATTTCTGATATGGTGGATATTCACTATATAAGACAAAAGGAACCTAAAGGATTAGGGCATGCAATACATTGTGCTAAATCTTTTGTAGGGGATGAACCATTTGCTGTAATGTTAGGTGATGATGTGGTGGATAATGATGTCCCATGTTTAAAGCAACTTATGGATTGTTATGATGAGTATAAGACAACAATTTTAGGTGTACAAGAAGTAATACCTGAAAATGTAAATAAATACGGAATAGTAAATGGTATACATATTGAAGATAAAGTATACAAAGTAAAAGATTTAGTAGAAAAACCTTCAATAGAAGAAGCACCGAGTAATGTAGCTATTTTAGGAAGATATATAATAACTCCTAAGATATTTGAAATATTAGAAAATACTAAACCAGGAAAAGGTGGAGAAATTCAATTAACAGATGCTTTAAAAACTTTAGTGGAAAATGAAGCTATGTATGCTTACAATTTTGATGGAAGAAGATATGATGTAGGAGATAAATTAGGTTTCTTGCAAGCAACTGTGGAAATGGCTCTTAAGAGAGAAGAGTTAAGAGATGATTTTATTAAATATTTAGAAACAAAGCCATGGGAAAATAAATAATTATAGAAGGATATATAAAGACTATAAAAAGTTTTTATATATCCTTTTTGTTATAAAAAGGATATAATTAAATTGTACATGTTAAAAAAATCAATATATGTTAAAAGTATTAAATTATGAAATGAGTGTAGTTATATGGATAAGCTTTCTGTGATAGTTCCTTGTTATAATGAAGAAAAAGCCATACTTTTATTTTATAAGGAATTTTGCAAAATTTATAGTTGTATGAAAGATGTTGAATTTCAAGTAATATTTATTGATGATGGATCTAGTGATAATACGTTAAATGAAATTAAAAAGATAGCCGATGGAGATGAATGTTGTAGTTATATTTCGTTTTCAAGAAATTTTGGAAAAGAAGCTGCGCTATATGCTGGTTTAAATAAAGCAAGTGGCAATTACATAGCTATGATGGATGTAGATCTGCAAGATCCGCCAATATTATTGCAAGAGATGTTTTATTTTATAAAAGTTAAAAGATATGATGCTGTTGTAGCAAGGAGAGTAAATAGGAAAGGAGAGCCTATAATACGCTCTTGTTTTGCAAGGCAATTTTATAAGATTATTAGAAGGATATCTAAAAATAATATTGTAGATGGTGCAAGAGATTTTAGAATGATAACAAGGCAAGTAGCTGAAGCAGTGCTTGGTATGAATGAATTTAATAGATTTTCCAAAGAGATGTTTAGTTGGGTTGGGTTTAAAACTAAATGGATTGAGTATGAAAATAAAAATAGGATTATAGGAGAAAGTAAGTGGTCATTTATAAAACTGTTTACTTATGCTATTAATGGAATTATGGCCTTTTCAACTATACCTTTAAGTATAGCAACAATAGCAGGTAGCTTATTTATTGTGGTATCAATGATTATGATTTGTATATTTATTATAAAGATTTTATTTTTTTCACAAAAAGTTGGTGAATTATCATTGTTAATATTGGCAATGTTTTTTATTGGAGGAATTCAATTGTTTTGTACAGGAATTGTAGGGCAATATTTAGCAAAGGTATATGTTGAAACTAAGAAGAGACCTATTTATATTATAAAAGAAGAAATTTAGATAATAATTAGCTTTTATAAAGTGAATATAGGGTATATTAGATTGTTTTTAAACAGTCTAACACACCCTATATTTTTTAATTTTAACGAGGAATTAAACCAATCTTTTTTTGCATCTTTCTAAGAAGTTTCATAGAAACGTAATTAGCTTTTTCAGCACCTTCTTTGTAAATTGCTTCTAAAGCTTTCTTATCACTCATAAGCTCGTTAAACTTTTCTTGAATTGGAGCTAATTCATTGATGATAACTTCTGCGGTATCTTTCTTTAAATTAGCATATCCTTTTCCTACATATCTATCTACAACTTCATCTGGAGTAACATTTTCAATAGCACAGATAATATCTATAAGATTTTTAACACCAGGTTGTTCTTCAGTGTAATTTATTACACCGATACTATCAGTAACAGCTCTAGCAATCTTTTTTCTAATAACGTCTGGTGAATCCATAATCAAGATGTATGAATTAGGGTTTTCATCAGATTTAGACATTTTCTTAGTTGGTTCTTGAAGACTCATTATTTTAGCACCAGTCTTTGGAATATAAGGTTCTGGTACTTTAAATGTATCGCTGTAAGTTGTATTAAATCTTGAAGCTAGAGTTCTTGCAAGTTCTAAATGTTGTTTTTGATCTTGCCCTACAGGTACTAAATCAGTATTATATAAAAGAATATCACAAGCCATAAGTACTGGATATGTAAATAGACCAACACCGATAGATTCTCCCATTTTTTTAGATTTATCTTTATATTGAGTCATTCTGCTAAGCTCACCCATGTAAGTAGAGCAACTTAATAGCCAGCAAGCTTCACTATGGGCAGGAACATGTGACTGAATGAATAATGTATTTTTAGCTGGATCGATTCCAGCTGCTAAATATATAGCTAAAACTTCAAGAGTTCTTCTTCTTAAATCTTTAGGTTCTTGTTTTACAGTTATTGCATGTAAATCAACAACACAATAATAACAGTCATATTCATCTTGTAGCTTAACCCAATTTTTAAGAGCTCCTAAGTAGTTTCCGATTGTTAAGTTACCTGATGGCTGAACACCACTAAATATAACTTTTTTATTTTCTGTTGTATTTTCCAAAAAAAACACCTCTTTTCATATTTTACGTAATTACATATTAGTTTAATTATAGAAGTAGGAAAAATTTATGTCAACGATTTAAAAAAATAATAGAAAAAGCAGCCTAAGGGCTGCCTTTTGTCTAGTATTTCTTATCTCTGTTCATTTTTTGAGTTTTTCTTGCTTTTCTGCATTCTGGGCAACGAACAGGATCATTTTCAAATCCTTTTTCTTTGTAAAATTCTTGTTCTCCTACAGTAAAAATAAATTCTTTTCCGCAGTCCTTACAAGTAATTTTTTTATCTTCCATTTTTAACCTCCTCAAAATTTATAGGGCTTATTGACACTTGATACATAACCCTTTAAAGATGAAGGGGTACTTTCTAATGATCATATAAAATCCTACTAAATTTCATTTATAATATTATTATATACATATATTTCCAAAAATGCAATTGAATTGTTTGTTGGAAATAATTATGCCTTTTTTGAAGATTTCATTGAAAAAGCTGTAAAAGCTATCAATGGAATCAATATAAAGAAGAATAGATTGCTATAATTATAGTATTTCAAAATATTAAATAAAATATAATTATTTTTTGATAAAAGTGAAGCTAAAATAAAAATAATTATAGAATATGTAGCAATATATATTTTGTCATTTTTAATATATTTTTTATAAATAATATATATTCCATATGTACTTAAAAGATATTTTAAAAATAATCCTACTATACCTTCCATTAAGAAAAACAATTCACCAAAATCAATGAATCCACCTAATTGAATGCGCTGACTCATGGTATATTCAGGATAAAATAAATTAGCTGCTCTAGATGGTCCAAAGCAAGAAATAATACCTATTATTGAATATATAGAGTATAAGGCTATAGTGCATAAGGCAATAAGGCTATGTTTTTTTAAATTATCTGCTTTTGTAAGATGCTTCAAATATGGTAGTGAAATAGCAAATGATGAAATGCATCCTAATAAAAGTAGAATACAATTAAAATAGTTTCCTATTGTTAAATTGTTTGTAAAAATCGGAAGGATATACTTAGTGTTTTTATAAGGCTCAGAAAATATGCTTAATATTAAACAGTTTACTATAAAAGAAATAATATTTATCGTAGTGAAAATTAATATTGTACGAACCTTCTTCCTTATTAAAAATAATGAAGGTAATAGGAAAAATAAAAGTATATACCATTGAGGAGTAGGTAGGAAAAAGCAGGTTTTAATGCAATTAGCTTCTACCATAGCTGCTTCCAATGAAGATAAAAATAATCCTATAGCAAATAAGAAAAGTAGAATATTTCCCATAGTTTTAGATAGACCGATGGTGAAAATATTATTTATATTGTAGTTTCCTTTTCTTGCTATTATATCTAATAGATAAGTAGCAATGCCAATTAATAATATAAATGCCGCAATTAAGCATATCCAAGTATCTCTTCCCCCTATGGTAATAAATTGTGAACAGTAAATTTTAAGACTTACAAAGGTTACTGCATATATAAAAATTATATAGTGTTTTGTTGATATTTTATTTTCATTCATCTCTCCACCTCGTATATATTTTAGTATTCTAAAATAGTATTCTCAAAAAAATGAATATTAAACACTATGGGAGGAATAATATTCTTAGGTGATGAATTATGAATAAAAATATCGATTATTTAAAGGAAAGGTTTAAAGACTGCTTTGATGTTAAGTTTAGAGAGTTATCTACTATACTTGGAAATGGGACAGTGGTATTTATTGATGATTTATGTAATAGTCAATGGATGATGGAGTATATGATACTTCCTCTTAGAGGTTTTGGAGAACTTAAGGGAGAAGAAGGTATTAGTACTCCAAAAGATTTAATAGATAAAGTTTTAGATATGAATATGACTGGTATAGCCAAGGATGTAGATGATGCAATATTTCATGTTTTAAGCGGAGATGTAATATTAGTATTAAATGATTATGAAGAGATAATATACAGTGAAGTAAAGAACATGGTAAGAAGGGGAATTGGAATACCTGATACTGAATCTGTATTGAAGGGACCAAGAGAGGGATTTAATGAGCTCATAGTAGATAATGTTGCTTTGATAAGAAGAAGGCTTAAAAATCCAGATTTGAAATTTGAAGCTGTATATGTTGGAGAAAAATCTCAAACAGCTGTAGCCATAACATATATAAAAGGAATTGTAGATGAAAATGTACTAGAGGATATAAGAAAAAAAGTTAAAAGTTTAGATTTAAGATTTGTACTAGATTCTAATTATATTGAATGTAACTTAAAGAAAGAAAATTCATTTTTTGATACAGTAGGATATACAGAAAAACCTGATGAAGTTTGTGCAAAAATCTTAGAAGGAAGGGTAGCCATTATTGTTGATGGCACATCATTTGTAATAACTGTACCTTATTTTTTTATGGAAAATTTTCAAATGCCAGATGATTATTATGTAAATAAATATTTTACTAATTTTAATAGGGTATTAAGATGGATTGCCTTTTTTATAGCTTCATTCCTACCAGGATTATATGTAGCAGTAATAACTCATCATTTCTCTATGATACCTACATTATTTATATTTAGGCTTGCTGTATCAAGGGCTGGAGTTCCTTTACCAACTTTTGTTGAAGTAATAATAATGATGCTTGCTTTTCAATTTATAAAAGAAGCAGGAATAAGATTGCCAAAGGCCATTGGAAGTGCTATGAGCATTGTATCAGCATTAATTTTAGGAGATGCAGCAGTTGGTGCTGGAGTAGCATCAAGAATTACCATAATTGTAGTAGCTATAAGCACATTATGTTATTTTCTAATACCAAAACTTTATGGAGCAGTATCATTTTGGTCAATAGTTATTGTTTGTTTTTCAGCATTGCTTGGACTTCCAGGATTCCTTTCAGCTTCGCTTATTTTTATGACTCAGATATGTGAGTTAGATTCTGTAGGATATCCATTCCTATTCCCATTAGGAAGCTTAAGTGAATATAGATTCAAAGATATATTGTTTAGAGGAAGTTTAAATAGGATATCAAGAAAAATAATTGGAGTAGGATGTGATAAAGATGGCAAAAAGAAATAAAATATTCAAAATACTTATCATCTTACTTATTCCATTAACTTTAACAGGTTGTTTTAATTATAGGGATATAAACAAGGTAACTTTTGCAACAAGTATGATTTTTGACACAGATGATTTGAGTCAGGTGATAGTATATCTAGATTGTATTAAGCCTTATAGAAGTACTAATGAAAGTTCTGATAAAGGTAGAAGGCTTATTTTTAAAGGTGTAGGAAAAACTACAGAAGATGCTTTAGAGAAAATTGATAATTTCTCCAGTGCTAAGCTAAATTATAGTCAAGTAAAAGCATATATATTTACAGAGAAGGCAGCTAAAGTAGGAATTAAAAAATATTTAGATTTAATAAATAATTATGGTGAAATGCAAATAAAGCCTAGTGCATTTATTTATTATGGAGATGTTGAAGAATTGCTTAAAGCTACGTCTGGTGATGATGAATTCTTAGGTATGTATTTAAATGATATAATGAATAAAAAACCATTTAATAGTCTTTCACTTCAAGCTAATGTAAATTATTATTTAAGCAATAGACTTATGGGAGATAATACATTGTTACTTCCAGCAGTAAATTTAAAGAAGGATGTTTTAGACCAAAAAGTTCAAATAAATGGTTCTGGTATATTAAAAGACAATGTACTTGTTGAAAGGTTGGATCAGGAAGATACATTATTATATGAACTTATGATGGGAAGTGTCTATGAAGGTACATTTGAAATTGGTAATCCTAATACGGACACTGATTTTATAAGTTTAGATGTTTTATCAAGTTCTGAAGATAGTATGTTGAGATTTGATAATAATAAATTTACTTTGGTAAAAAATATTGAGGTTGATTTGGAAATTTCAGATATTCAAGGAGAGGCTATTGTAGATAGTGAATTTATAAATTATATAAAAGTTAATGAAGAAGAATATATTAATAGTTATATAACTCAATTGTTTAATAAGTATAAAGAAAAGGGAATAGATATATTTAATGTTTATAGAATGAAGGAAATTTATTATGGAAAAGAATCTATTGATGACCCTTTAAGTATTTGTGATTTTGAGGTAAATACAAAAGTAAACATAAATGGAACTGGATTATCAAAAAATGCTTTATAAATATTAAAGAAAAAGATGAAAAATAAAATAAAAAATAAAAACTTGATATTTTTACCAATAAAGGGTAAAATTATATTAAGTTAAATTAAAATATAGATAATATTACTATTATATTATCTATATTTTTTAATGTAGCTTTTAATTTTTTTTATGTTAATTATTGAGAGGTTTAAAATGAATAATACTATTAAGGCATATGATTATATAAATGAAGAATTTAAGCTATATAAGGATAAAATGGAGAAAAAAGTTAAAATATTAGAGAATATAGTTGAAGTTGAATTTTATCTAAATAGTATTGTAAGCAAATCGGATTTTTTTAAAGAAGTAAATAATATTATAATATCCGCACTAAAAATTGATTATAGCACCATATATTTAATAGAAAATGATAAATATGTAGCTAAAGTATCAAATAATAAGTTTAGTATGAAGGTATTAGAAGAAAAGTATATTTACCTATATGACGGTATTGATGTATCAATTTTTAATATAGAATATGAAAATAGTAAGGATAATATCACTAACTCTAAGTCAATAATGCTGATTCCTTTAATATTAGGGGATAGGATTATTGGATATATATTTTTAGAACATTCGGAAAAGGGATATTTTAGTTATAAATATCAAGAATATATTAAGAAAATGGCTAATTTGATAGCTGTAGCTATTAAAAATGCAGAGTTATATAGAAAATTAAAATTAGCAGCAAAAATTGATTATCTTACAGGTTTATACAATAGAAATTATTTTTATAATAGAGTAGCTAAGAGTAGTAGAGATAGAAAATATTATGCAATTGTTATGATTGATATTGATAATTTTAAGAGTATAAATGATGAATATGGACATCCTGTAGGTGATATTGTTATTAAAAATATTTCACAGATAATTATGAATAACATTAGGGAAAGAGATATTGCTGCAAGATATGGAGGAGAAGAAATCATACTATATATTGATAATGAGCAGGTAAATGAGGAAGAGATATATAATATGATTGATGATATAAGGAGAAAAATAGCTAATAATAGCATTATAATAGAAGAGGATATAATTGAGGTAACTGCGAGCTTTGGTGTAAGTTTTAGCAAGTCAGAAGATCACATTGATGATGTTATCAAGGAAGCAGATAGGCTTTTATATAAAGCAAAAAGTAGTGGAAAGAATAGAGTTATTATACATTAATATAATTGTTGCATGTCTATGATAGAGTAATGTGATTATAGATATGCAGCATTGTTATTTTATTTTCATAAAAACTTAAAAATAGTTGGAACATTTTCAGTATGTTTTGAATATTATATAGTACAGGAAGGTATAAATTTATAGAGAGCTGAAGAAAATGTTGTTATAAATATGGGCGATTTTTTCATTTATATATAGAATTAATTAGTGAATAATACAAAGTAAATTGAGAATAATAATTTTAAGTAATGTAAGTGCTTTAATATTGTTAAATGTTAATTATAATGATGATCTAATCATCATTAATAAATAATCATAGAAATAAGGAGTGGTTCCAATGATACAAGTTTTTTGTGCAAGGAGAGGTTCTGGAAAGACTAAAAGATTAATAGAATTAGCTAACCACCAACAATTAGAAGCTAAGGGAGATTCAGTTTACATTGATGATGATTCAAGACCAATGTTACAGCTAAATAGATCAATAAGATTTGTTGACACGATGGAGTATGAAGTAAGAGATTGTAATGATTTTTATGGCATGATTTGTGGTATAATCTCATCAAATTATGATATAGAAAATATATATGTAGATGGGTTATTTAATATAATCAATTGTACAATGAAAGAATCAGCTCAATTAATAAAAAGAATAGCCAATTTAACTGATAGATTTGGAATAAATGTATATATTAATATAAATATTAATGCCAGTGAAGAGGTGCCTGAAGGAATAAAACAATATGTAGCATAAAAATGAAAGAGGTCAGTAATGATCTCTTTCATTTTTTAAAATAACATTTTCTTGATAAAAAACGTTGTTATAAGATATACTGTATATAGTGATTTACGTAGGAGGTAAAGTTAAGATGGCTAATATTTTAGATGAATTATTAGAACGTGGATACATAAAGCAATTCACACATGAAGATGAGACAAGAGAGTTATTAGAAAAGGAAAAAATAACTTTTTATATAGGTTTTGATCCAACAGCTGATAGTTTACATGTTGGACACTTTATAGCAATGATGTTTATGGCTCATATGCAAAAGGCAGGCCATAGACCAATAGCATTACTTGGTGGTGGAACTGCCATGGTAGGAGATCCATCAGGAAAAACAGATATGAGATCTATGCTTACAAAAGAACAAATTGAACATAATGTTTCATGCATTAAGAAGCAAATGGAAAGATTTATAGATTTTTCAGATGATAAGGCTATATTAGTAAACAATGCTGATTGGTTATTAAACTTAAATTATGTAGATTTCTTAAGAGAGGTTGGAGTACACTTCTCAGTAAATAGAATGTTAAGTGCAGAATGTTTTAAGCAAAGATTAGAAAAAGGTCTTTCATTCTTAGAATTTAACTATATGTTAATGCAAGGGTATGATTTCTATGTATTAAATCAAAAGTATAATTGCAAAATGCAACTTGGTGGAGATGATCAATGGTCAAATATGATTGCTGGTGTTGAACTTGTTAGAAGAAAAGCTCAAGGTCAATCTATGGCAATGACTTGTACACTTTTGACAAATAGCCAAGGACAAAAAATGGGTAAAACAGTTGGTGGAGCTTTATGGTTAGATCCAGCAAAAACATCTCCATTTGAATTCTTCCAATATTGGAGAAATGTTGATGATGCAGATGTTGAAAAATGCCTATCATTATTAACATTCTTACCAATGGATGAAGTAAGAAGATTAAGTGCTTTAGAAGGTTCTGAAATAAATAAAGCCAAGACAGTACTTGCTTATGAAGTAACTAAACTTGTTCATGGAGAAGAAGAAGCAACAAAAGCTAAATCAGCAGCAGAAGCATTATTTGCTGGTGGAGTAGATATGAGCAATGTACCAACAGTTACTATAAGTGCTGAAAGCTTTGGTAAAACAGTTCTTGATATTATAGCTGAAACTAAAATAGTTCCATCAAAAGCTGAAGGAAGAAGATTAATCCAACAAGGTGGTCTTTCATTAAATGGAGAAAAAGTTACAGAAGTAGCAAGAATATTTACAGAAGAAGATATTCAAGATGGAGCTGCTTTAATTAAAAGAGGAAAGAAGAATTACACTAAAATAGAAGTACAATAATTCAATAAATAAAGGAGATAGAAATTTTATCTATCTCCTTTATTTTATATAGTTGGATTATTTCACTGAATATATAAATAAGAAGTTTAGAAGATAATATTTTTTACGATAACTAAATTAGATACTTAAATATGGTTAGCTAAGCCATAATGAATGGAGGGGTGAAAAATTAATAATATATCAACATTTACTTATGGAAAATATATAACAACAGAAAAGGTGAGCTTTAGAGGAGGCTATGAATTTAATCAAGGAGATACTTTAAAAGGAAGAGTTATTAAGGAGGATTCCCAAAGTAATAAGGTTACCATAAAATTAACTAATGGAATGGAGATAGAAGCTGAACTGCAAGGTGAAGTGGATTTAAAAGGTGGCTTATTAAATTTTGAAGTAGCAGAATTAAAAGATAATATGTTGTTTCTTAAGCTAACTGCTAATAATACGGAAGTAATAAATGAAGAAATTGCCAAGGAAAGTATTGATGAGATAATGAACTTTATCTTGAAAGAAGGTTTAAAGAAGGAAGATTACAATATGCTTAAGGCTATGGTGAAATACAATATACCTCTTACTAGGGAAAATATTACTACTGTAAAGAGCATAATGGAATTTAGTGATAAGATGAATAATAATCCAGTAGAAATAAAAAATTTTATAAATTCTTATTTAAATAGTAGGGATATTGCAGCAAATAGTAAAGAAGGAGTTTATGTATCACAAAAGCTTTATGAATTCTTTGAAGCTTTTTCTAAGACTAATTTACAAGAAGTACTTCTATTCTTAGAAAATGACATTGAATTTACTAAAGAAAATTTAGAGAGTTTTAATAAGTTATTTAATAATGAAAATGCTATGGAAAAAGTAATTAATGAGGTTAATGAAAAATTAGGTAATGCTATAGCAATTGAAGATAATACTTTAAATAGAGAAATTTTAGAAAAAACATTAAATCAAGAATATTCAAAAGATGTTATTGAGTATAAGAATAATAGCAATAATGACATTAATGATATGAAAGAAGTTAAAGATATTAAAGAGATTAAGAATATTAATGATATCAAAGATATTAAAGATATTAAGAATATTAATGATATCAAGGATATTAAGAATATTAATGATATCAAAGATATTAAAGATAATAGTATTAATAATATTAGTATATTATCAAAAAGCTCAACAGGAAAAACAATTCAAGCAACATTAATAAAGGAAAGTTCAAAGGATAATATAATTAATGATGGTGCAAAAAGTGATTTTTTTATGGAAGATGATGTTAAAGAAATCATTAAAGTACTAAAAAATGAAAATAAGTCTATGGTTAATGAGAATAAGTCTGAACTTAATATTAATAAAGAAGTTTTAAGAGAAAGTATATTAAAACATACAGGAAAAGAAGTAAGATTAAATGATGCTGAAGCAAAGTTATTGGAAGTTATAATTAATAAAGATGAAATTAAAGATAAAGAAATAAATTTTATAAAAAATTTATTTAATAGTGTAGAAAGTAAACAAAAAGGTGAAGAAAAAGAGTTAAAATCCAATGATATAAGAGAAAATATATTTAATATAAGTAAGGATTTATCTAAAAATATTACAGAAAAATCTGAAGGAGCTAAAGAGGTCATAAGAAATATAATTTCTAATTTAAAAGAAAGTGACGAAAATTCTTCGCAAATTTTAAATATAATGAAAAATAGTATAAATGATTTAAAGTTATTCAATAAAATTAATGATCAATATTATTGCTTAGATGTACCAATAAATTTTAAGGAAAATGAATATCCATGTAAGCTTATTATTAAGGATGATAGGAAAGAAGGAAAATCTATAGATAGCAGTAATTTCAAGGTGGCTATATCAGTTAAAACAGTAAAGCTTGGCACAGTTGATGCTCTTTTAAATGTAAAAAATAGGAACATTGATTTGCAATTAAAATGTGATAAAAGTGTTATGAATTTATTTGTTATTTCAAAGGAGAAGTTAAAAGAAATAGTTGAATCATCAGGATTCAGTACTAAAATAGAAATTGTTGAAAGGACAGAAGAACTTCAACTATCGTCTTGTAGAGAATTTTTTAATGATAATAATATTGCGGCAGTGGATATTACAGTATAAGATAGTAGGTGGAATATAGTGCAAAATAGAAAGAAAGCTGTAGCTTTAAACTATGATGGAGCTAATGCACCAATAGTTACTGCAGTAGGAATGGGAATTATAGCAGATAAAATATTAGAAAAAGCAGAAGATAGTGAAGTTCCAGTGGTTTTTAATAAGGAACTGACAGATTTATTATGCAATGTTGATGTAGGAGATGCTATACCAACAGAAGTTTATGAGGCTGTAGCTCATATAATTGCTTATATTACTGAATTAGATAGCTCTTTATAGGAGGTTGAAGTTAAAAGATGGCATTATATGCGATATCAGACTTACATTTAGCTTTAAATGTTGATAAGCCTATGGATATCTTTGGAGAAAGATGGCTTAATCATGACGAAAAGATAAAGGAAAATTGGATTAGTAGGATTACAGATGAAGACACTGTACTTATAGCAGGCGATATATCATGGTCTATGAAATCGGAAGATAGCAAGGTTGATTTAGACTGGATAGATAGTCTTCCAGGAAAAAAGATAATTTCTAAAGGAAATCATGATTATTGGTGGAGCAGCATAAGCAAGTTAAATGCAATGTATGAAAATATGAAGTTTATTCAAAATAATTTTTATACATATAATGATTATGCTATTTGTGGAACTCGTGGATGGGTATCACCTGATAGTGAGAAATTTACAGAAAAAGATGCAAAAATATATGCTAGGGAAGCCATAAGATTAAGGTTATCTTTAGAAAGTGCAAAGAAATTAGGATATTCTAAAATAATTGTTATGATTCATTATCCACCATTTAATGAAGGTTATGAAGAGTCAGAATTTATGAAGATTTTTAAAGAATATAATGTAGAAAAAGTTATTTATGGACATTTACATGGATTAGGAAGATTTAAAGCAAAAACTGGAATAATAAATGAGATAGAATATATTATGACTTCTTGTGATTTTATTGATTTTAATCCAGTAAGAATTTTATAAGTAATGGGGATATCTCAAAATAAAATAGGTTATTTTGAGGTATTTTTATTTTAAATAGAGAATAAGAAATTATTTTAAAAAACAATTTTTAAACAAAGATAGTGAAATTTTGTTATAATAGTAATGAAGTAACATGAAATTTACAAAAGTTTTTATTTTATAATAAACGATAAATAAGGGTGATAAAAAGAATGGCTATTCAAAATTGGAAGAATTTTTTAATGGCTTATGAACAAGCTATTGATGAATTAAAGGTGAAGTTAAGAAGCATAAGAAAAGAATATAGAAGAAGAAATGAATATTCACCAATTGAATTTGTAACAGGAAGAGTTAAGGAAGTATCAAGTATATTAGAAAAGGCTAATAAGTTTGAAATTCCTTTAGATAGGCTGCAACAAGAGATGGAGGATATAGCTGGTATAAGAATTATGTGCCAGTTTGTTGATGATATAGATAAAGTGGTGGAGCTTTTAAGAGTAAGAAAAGATATGCAAATACTTTACGAAAAGGATTATGTAAGTAATGTTAAGTCAAGTGGATATAGAAGTTATCATGTAATTATTAAGTATACAGTTAATATGGTTGATGGGGCAAAGGATATATTGGCTGAATTTCAAATAAGGACATTAGCAATGAACTTCTGGGCAACGGCAGAACATTCATTAAATTATAAATATAAGCAGCATATACCAGAGGAAATAAAGGTTAAGCTTAAGAAAGCTGCTGATGCAGCCTTTGAATTAGACCAACAAATGCTTGAGATAAAGGATGAAATAAAAGATGCACAAAAATTATTTGAAGTTAAATCAGATATTATTTCGTCTATTATGAATAATATTTTAACATTAATATCCTTAGGTAAGGTTGCTGAAGCTACTAGGTATGAAGTTCTTTTAAATAGGCTTATAGAAGAGGGAGAAGTTTGGGAATTAAATAATCTTCTTGATATAACGAAAAAAGATTTGGAAAGGTATAAAGACAACTAAAATATTGATAATAAATAAAATACAATAAAAATATAATCATGCACAGGATCATTTTATGGTTGCAATGGAAGTAATTACTTTGGTAGAAAGAATGATTAAATTATATAAGATTATATATAAAGAAGTAGATGAAGAAAATAATAAACTACATACTACGTAGTTTATTATTTCTATATATTTTTTTTATGTCAGTAAATGTTTTCAGAAAAAGTTTAAGGAGGAGTTTAGAATGAAGGTATTATTTGTTTGTGTTCAAGGTTTAGCTAGTGCTATAGTTATTAGTTCATTAAAGAAACAAGCTAAGAAAGAAGATATTAATATGGATATTCTTGCTGTAGGTATACGTGAGTTTGAAAAGGAAATAGAAAAGGGATGCAATCTAGCAGTTATAGCACCACAAGTAATGCACAAGTATGATTATTTGAGTAAGATATCCAATGATAGAGGAGTACCATGCATATTAGTAGATAAAGATATTTATGGGTCAAGATCAGAGATGAATCTTCTTAATATGGTTATGAAGGAAATAAAGTAAATGAAGTATTCATAAGACATTAACATGATAATAAGTATTCATATTGATTAATATAAAAAGTTTATTCTCATGTTGATGTCAAAATAAGAGCACTGATGAGAATGATTATTTATGTAGTTTTTTCTATTGGGACCTAGCATTAAATATTTATGATATAATATTGATGGGGGTGTACTATGAAAGATAAGATAACTAAAAAGGATAAATGTTTTATAGCAATATTGACTATTTTATTTATAAGCTTTTTCCTAAATTGCTATCAAGTTATAGTAAACAAAAGATATAAAAGAACCATTGAATTGACTTGTTATGGAAATATTGAAGAGATAAGAATAAAAAATGAAAATGTGCTTAGTATTTTAGATAAATGTATTAAGGCTAGGAATATTAGTAATGAGGAACTATTAAAACTGTATAAAAATTATTCAGCTATTGCTAATGCTGAAATAGATCTATTGGAATACTACTTAGAATATAGAGATAACCCTAATATAAAAACCAGCAATAAAAATGTATCCATTGAAAATAAAAATATTAATGGCATATATTGGCAAATAGAAGAGGTTATTTATAGTTATATTAAAAGCAATTTAAGTGAAAAAACTGAAAGTATGAAAATTAATGATGATAAGTTAGAGGAAGTTAGTGTGCTAAAAGAAATGGCAGAAAAATTAAATGAATATTACATAAGTTTTTATAATGAAAATTGCTCAAATTTAGACGAAGATTCTAGAGCTGATAAGATAATAAAACATGCATATTGGATTAATATATTAAAGGAAATACAAAATATTAATGAAGAATATATTGATTATGAGTTTTCTAATGAAAACATTAGTTAATATTGAATTATGAATTTTGGAATAAATTCATTAATGGAGTTAGAATAATATTTAAAAAATCAATTAAAAAAGAGTGCTACTAAGCACTCTTTTTTAATGACCGCAGCCACCTCCGCAAGAACCGCATCCACCTGCAACTTCGATAACTGGTTTAAGAGATAATCCTCTTCCATCATTTTCTTCAGAAGAAAGTAATTTAAATCCACCAAATTCATCAACTAATTTGCTTTCAGCTATGAAAGTTATATCATTCATTGTTTCAACAACATCATTTTCATTTGCTTCGTCAACAGTTATATTAAAAGCTGGACCACTGCATCCAAAACCTGCTAAGTTTATTCTAATACTATATTTTTCCACTTCATTTTCATCTAAGAAAGCTTTAAATTCTTTATATGCTTCTTCGCTTACTAAAAACTTATTCATATTATCACCTCAAAAATATTTTTCCAAATTATATTCATAGTATACCATATTACTCGGAAATAGCAAGGAATTTTTAAAAGGAGTATATGAGAGTAAAGGACATTTTTACAAAATTATAAATTATATTGAAAGTTAAACAAATTAACAATATAATAAACCTATGTATATTGGCTAAAAATGTTGCTAAGAAAGGAATTGTTTGATTTGAAGCCCTTTAATAATAGTTATGTTTTAGAAAAAATAGATGAATATAGCAAAATAATTTCACCAGCTAAGGTTGGTAGCTATGAAATAAAAGCAATTGATGGATTAAAAGGAATAATACAAGGCTATTTATATGCTAAAGAAGGAGAAGTTAATAAACCTATATTAGAACTTCATGGACCAGAGCATATATGGATGAGACTTACTCCTTTAGAAGTAGAAGGTGCGTATTTTTCAATAAAGAGAGCTCATGGAAAAGTAGGTGTAGTTGGCTTAGGGTTAGGCTATACTGTTTGGGAAATGGCTAAGAAAGAAAATGTTAGTGAAGTAACTGTTTATGAAATAAGCCAGGAAGTAATTGATTTGTATAATAAGAATTTTGCTGACAATCCTAAAATAAAAATAATTCAAGGAGATGCCTATACTGCAGAAAAAGATAAATTTGATTTCTTTTATGCAGATATATATGAATACAAATTAACTTCACAAGTAGTAGATGATTATGAGAAGTTTAATAGGCTTCATGAAATAGAGGAATATGCTTTCTTTGGTATGGAACATTTCTTATTAAGCTGTAAATATGAAGAAATCGTATGGGTTTACATACCTGAAAGTTGGATGGAAATGAGTAAGGATGCTTACAGAGCATTAGGTGAAGCAGGATACCTTTCTTATTATACTGCATTAGATGAAGAATTAGTAAGTCAAGTACTTGCTAAATTTAAACCAGTGCTAGAAGAGCTTAGTTAATTCATAATAATCAAATAAAAAAAGAGTGATTAGGCACTCTTTTTTTATTTTACTACTATATTAACAAGTCTTCCTTTGATTACTATGACTTTAACAATATTTTTACCTTCTGTAGCAGCAAGTATATTTTCATCAGTTAAAGCAGCTGCTTTAATTCCTTCTTCATCTAAATCAGTAGATACATTAATCTTAGATTTAATTTTTCCGTTTACTTGGATAGCTATTTCTACTTCATCTTTAACAAGAGCATTTGGATCAAATATTGGCCAAGCTTCGTTAAATACTGAGTATTCACCAGTTAATAGATTCCATTGTTCTTCAGCAAAGTGAGGAGCAAATGGTGCTAAAGTCTTGATGAAGTCTTTGCATACAGTCTTTAAGAAGTCTAAGTTTTTAGTTTCTTCTTGAAGATATTTAGAAAATGCATTAACAAATTCCATCATTCTTGCTATAGCAGTATTGAATTGCATCTTATCAGCATCTTCAGTAACACCTTTAATTGCGTTGTTTAACCAGAAGTTTAATTCTTTTTCAGTTTTATCAATAGTGATTTTATTGTTTTCTCCATTAGCAATAGCTTCTCTAGCTAAATCTAAGTATCTTTCAATTCTATCTACGAATCTAGCAACAGATTTAATTCCATCATCACTCCAAGCTCCACCTTCTGTGTAAGCAAAACCAAACATTAAGTACATTCTAAATACGTCAGCACCGTATTCTTTAATGTAGTCATCTGGAGAAATAGTATTTCCTTTAGATTTTGACATCTTTAATCCATCTGGTCCTAAAATTAAACCTTGGTGAGTTAAGCTCTTAAATGGTTCGTCAAAGCTTAAGTATCCCATATCTCTTAAAGCTTTAGTGATAAATCTAGCATATAGTAAGTGCATGCAAGCATGTTCAGGTCCACCAACATATTTGTCAACTGGTAGCATTTTGTCTACTAAGTCCTTATCGAAAGCTTTTTCTGAGTTTTTGTTATCTACATATCTCATTTGGTACCATGAAGAACATACGAAAGTATCTAATGTATCGCATTCTCTTTTAGCTGGTTTACCACAGCATGGGCAAGTAGTATTGATGAATGATTCACATTTAGCCAGTGGAGATTTTCCATCAGGTGCAAATTGAACATCATATGGTAATTGTACTGGAAGATCTTTTTCTGGAACTGGTACAGTACCACAGTCTTCACAGTAAATCATAGGGATTGGGGCTCCCCAGTATCTTTGTCTAGAAACTAGCCAGTCTCTTAATCTATAATTAACTTTTGATTCACCTAAGTTATTTTCTGCTAATTTAGCAACAATTTTTTCTTTAGCTTCTTCAGTAGTTAAACCATCAAATTGTCCAGAGTTAACAAGTACTCCGTATTCACAGTATGGAAGTTCAACTTCTTCACCTTTTTTGTTAGTGATAACTCTTTCTATTGGTAAGTTAAATTTAGTTGCAAAAGCAAAGTCTCTTTCATCGTGAGCTGGAACAGCCATAACAGCACCAGTACCATAAGTAGCAAGTACGTAATCACCAACCCATACAGGTACTTCTTTACCGTTTATAGGGTTTATTGCATATGAACCAGTGAATACACCAGTTTTTTCTCTTGAAAGAGATTGTCTTTCTATATCAGATTGCTTTTTAGCAGCTTCTTTGTATTCTTCAACGGCAGTTTTGTTTTCTGCAGTAGTTAGTTCATCTACTAATGGATTTTCAGGTGCTAAAACAACATAAGTTACACCATTTAATGTATCAACTCTTGTTGTAAATACATCAAAGCTAGTTGCTGAATTTTTAACTTTGAAAGTAACTTGTGCACCAGTAGATTTTCCTATCCAGTGTTTTTGCATAGCAACAGTTTTTTCTGGCCAATCTAAAGTATCTAATTTTTCTAATAACTCATCAGCATATTCAGTTATTTTAAAGAACCATTGAGTTAAGTCTTTTTTAGTTACTTCAGTAGAACATCTTTCACAACATCCTTCATGAACTTGTTCATTAGCTAAAACTGTATTACATGATGGACACCAATTTACAGGGGCTTTCTTTCTGTAGGCTAATCCCTTTTCATAAAGCTTTAAGAATATCCATTGAGTCCATTTGTAGTATTCAGGAGTGCATGTGATAACTTCATTTTCCCAGTTAAACATAGCTCCCATAGCTTTTAATTGATCTTCCATAGTCTTGATATTTTTTTCGGTAGAATCCCATGGATGAATTCCTGTTTTAATAGCAAAGTTTTCAGCTGGTAGACCAAAGGCATCAAATCCCATTGGTTGGAATACATTGTATCCTTGCATCTTCTTTAATCTTGCCCATGAATCAACTGGACCATAATTGAACCAGTGACCAGCATGTAATTGACTTCCAGATGGGTAAGAGAACATTTCTAAAACATATAATTTTTCTCCTTCTTTATTAGGATTAAATTTATAAAGTTCAGTTTCTTCCCATTTCTTTTGCCATTTTTTATCAATAGCAGTTCCATAGTTACTCATTTTAAAATCCTCCCTAGGTTAATTGATAATTGAAAATTGATAATGGATAATTGATGTAAAAATTCCTCAGGAGTTTCATACATAATTCTAACTTTTCAATTATCTGCTTTTAATTAAATAAAAAAGCTTCCATCTCTATATTTAAGAGACGAAAGCTATTATTTCGCGGTACCACTCTTATTAGAAAATCAAAAAAAAGATTTTCTCACTCGAAATCGTTAACGGGAATCCCGTACTTGCTTTTGACAAGTAAGTTCCAAGACAAGTTCCTATAATGTAAACACTGTTTTACACCTTCCAACAGCTCTCTTAAGATTACAAGGTTATAGTACTACTTCTTTTCAACACTTTATACTATATTATTTGTTTTTTATTATATAGTAATTAATAAAGTTAGTCAATAATAGTGATAAAGCCTTTTTATAGGAATTTCAATATATAATATAATATGTTTATTGTATACCAATACATTATACAATTTAAGAAAAATTTAAAAAAAGAATATACTATATTATATATTTTTTAATATGTGGTAAAAATTGTTTTGTAGAAGGGGTTAAATAAGGGTATAATCGTAAATAGTTTATGAACATTAATATTTTGTAAAAATAATGCTCGTGTATAAGTGAAAAATTCTTGTAAATACTAAATTAGAGAGATAAGAATAAACTAACTGATGAAAGAAAAGGAGATTTTTATGGCAATTTTAAATAGCATTATAGGTATTTTATTTATATTTGCAGTGGCATACTTATTATCAAATAATAAGAAGCGTATAAAATGGAGAACCATAATAATTGGATTTTTAATTCAATTTGGATTTGCATTAGCCGTTTTAAAGTGGAGTGTAGGTAAGTATGTTTTAAGCAAGGTTGCTCTTGGAGTACAATCAGTTATCGATTATGCTCAAGAAGGTATTAGTTTTGTATTTGGTTCACTAGCTAATGATGGAAGTATATTTTTTGTTAATGTATTATGTGTAATAATATTTATATCCGCAGTTGTTTCTATACTTTACTATTTAGGAATAATGCAGTTTGTTATTAGAGTTATAGGGGGAGCTTTATCTAGGCTTTTAGGAACTTCTCAATTAGAAACAATATCTTCATCAGCAAATATTTTCTTAGGTCAAACAGAGGCGCCACTTTTAATTAAACCTTATGTTTCAAAGCTTACAGAGTCTGAATTGTTTGCAGTAATGGTTGGTGGATTAGCATCAGTTTCAGGTTCAATATTAGTAGGATATTCAATGCTTGGAATTCCAATAGAATACTTAATTTCAGCAGCATTTATGGCAGCACCAGCTGGTCTTATAATAGCAAAAATTCTTTGTCCAGAAACAGAGCATGATAAGGTTCAAAATGAAGTTGAAATGATTAAAGATAATTCAGCAAATGTTGTTGATGCAGCATCAAAGGGTGCAATTGATGGGTTAGGTCTAGTTCTTAACATAGCAGCTATCATTTTAGCATTCGTTGCAGTTATAGCATTAATTAACGGTTTAATTGGTTGGATTGGAGGCTGGTTCGGTGTATCTGACTTAAGCTTACAAGGAATATTAGGGTGGATATTCTCACCAGTAGCAGCGATAATAGGTGTTCCGTGGGGAGAAGCTGTAACAGCAGGATCATTAATAGGTCAAAAATTAATATTAAATGAATTTGTTGCATTTAGTAATATGGCACCTTTATTACCAGAATTATCAGCAAAGACTACAGCAATAGTAACATTTGCCTTATGTGGATTTGCTAATATTTCTTCTATTGCTATTTTAATAGGTGGTATAGGTGGAATGGCTCCAAATAGAAAAGCTGACATAGCAAGATTGGGATGGAAAGCTGTTTTAGGTGGAACACTAGCAAACCTTCTAAGTGCCACAATTGCAGGACTTCTTTTAACTATATAGTATAAAAAATCACATGGCAAAAGATCAATGTCATTAAGTTAATAAAATTACGTTAGTAATTGCTAAAGAGTATGATATAAAAAAGTATCATGCTCTTTTTTTCTAAAAGTTTTGATTTTTGTATTTTTAATTTTATAGGCTATAATATTATGGAGAGGAGTTGAAAAGTTATATGAATACTGTTTTAGTAGTAGATGATGATAAGGAAATAGTTGATGCAATTGAAATATATTTAAAAAATGAGGGAATTGGTGTTATTAAAGCATATGATGGTATACAAGCTATTCAGGCATTGATGGAAAATGAAATACATTTAATATTGATGGATATTATGATGCCTAAGATGGATGGATTACGAACTACTATGAGGATTAGGGAGGAAAAAAATATTCCAATAATATTAATATCAGCAAAATCAGAAGATACTGATAAGGTATTAGGTTTAAATATGGGAGCTGATGATTATATTACTAAACCTTTTAATCCTTTAGAACTAATTGCTAGAGTAAAATCACAATTAAGAAGATATATGACTTTAGGAAATTACGTTAATGTTTCTAAAGAAGATGAAAAGGTAATAAAGTCCAGTGGATTAGAAATCAATTTGGAAAGTAAAGAAGTATTCGTTGAAGGTGAGTCTATAAGGGTTACAGCAACAGAGTTTGGTATATTAGAGCTATTATTAAAAAATAAGGGAAGAGTATTTTCTATTGATGAAATATATGAAAATGTATGGAAAGAACCAAGCTATAATGCTGAAAATACAGTTGCAGTACATATACGAAGGATTAGAGAAAAGATAGAAATCAATCCTAAAGAACCCAAATATTTAAAGGTGGTGTGGGGCATTGGTTACAAAATTGAAAAGTATGAATAAGAAATTTTTTAACTATTTCTTATATATTCTTATATTCATCTTTTTATCAATGTCGATTTTGTCAGGAGCTGAAGTGATTAACAACTATGATTTAACACTGCCAGAGAGGATTTATGTTGATTCATATCTAGCACAGGAAATAGATGATTATATAGGAATGGCGCTAGATTATGCTATTTATTATAAAAATGATGAATATGTTAATGATATAAACAATATAAACCAATATGAAATTGATAGTTATAAACAAAAAATAGAAAAAAAGATTGAAAGCCAATATCAAAATATCAAAAGTATAAGAGAAAGTTCGCAAGGTTTTCATGATTATAGTTATGATGAGCAACAGGCTATATTAAATGAAGAGAGAAAGAAGATAGAAGAGAAATATGCATATGATGAAGCAAGTTTACTTGAAGAAATTTTAGAAAGTAAAAAGACTGCATATGAAAATCTAAAAGTTCAGCTAAGTGCTTATAATAATATTGATTTTGCAGCTTTTGATATATTGAGTAATAGCTGGATTACTAAAAAAAAAGCAGATGAAGATTTGATAAAAGATACAAAATACTATTCTATAAGAAAGATTACCACTAATGATGGTGTTACTGAAAATGTATATATATCAGGAAAAAAATCTACTAATTCTCATATAGTAAATAGAATTAAAAGAAATTCTTCAGGATATTATACTAGTGGAAATTACGTATCATCATATATACAAAATCAATCATCCAAATATTATTATTTAAATAATTATAGTATAGAACTATATGTATGGATACCAAAAGTTTTGCAGAAGGGAGATTCTATATATAGTGCTTATAAATCTATTGAAGAGATAGGACATGTTATAGGTATTAAGATAATAGTATGTTTGGTATCAGTAGCTATATTAGCATTACTATTATATTTAAAAAAGAAAGAAAATAGCAGGATGCATGAAGTTGATATATTAATAGATAAATTAAAGAAATATCCATTTGAATATAAGTTGGGAGGCTTATTGTTAGCATACATAGCATATAAGCTAATATTTAATAGTTATTATAATAAAATACTTGGTGAAGGAAGATATTTAATTAGCTTTACTTATAGGAATATACTTACATTATCTATTATTTTAATTTTATTATATGTAACAGTAGAGACGTTAATAGTAAGCTATTCTGAGGGAGCAATTTTTGAAAATACTATTAGTAAAACCATATATTATACAACAAAAGATATAATTAAAAGAGGATCGTTCATAAAGAATATCTTTATAATTGGAATTATGTATATATCTACAGTAGTTATATTATTGTTGGTAGGTATATTTAATAATGGAAGGTTATTATGGCCATGTTTTATAGTAGGCTTTTTAATAAGTTTTGCTCTACTTATCAAATTAATAAAAAGCATGGTATATTTAGATAAAATAATGCTTGGGGCAAAGGATGCAGCCAGCGGAGAATTAACCTATAAGATTGAGGAAAGAGGAAAAGGATACTTATCTAACTTGGCACATGATATCAATAATATTAAAGAGGGCTTAAGAAAGTCTTTAAAGAATGAAATGAAGAGTGAAAAGATGAAAAGTGAGCTTATAACTAATGTCTCTCATGATTTAAAGACTCCGTTGACCTCAATTATAAATTACATTGATTTATTAAAGCGAGAACCTATAGAACCAGAAAGTGCAAGAGATTATATTGCTGTTCTAGACAGTAAATCTCAAAGGCTAAAAGCGCTAATAGAAGATTTGTTTGAAGCTTCTAAAGCTGCAAGTGGTGAAATGGAGCTTCATTTGGCTAAAATAGATATAGTGCAGCTTCTAAGACAGACTTTAGGTGAGTTCGATGAAAAACTCACTGAGAGTTTATTAGAGATTAGAACTAATTTCCCAGAAGAAAAAGTTTATGTTAATGGAGATGGAAGAAGATTATTTAGAGTCTTTGAAAATTTAATTTCCAACATAACCAAATATTCTTTAAGAGGGACAAGGGTATATATTGATATTATTAAGGATGAAAAAAATGCCATTATTGTAATGAAGAATATCTCATCTTATGAACTAAACTTTGATGCTGGGGAAATAACAAATAGATTTAAACGTGGAGATGAAGCAAGGACTACAGAAGGATCTGGTCTTGGGCTTGCTATTGCTAAAAGTATAGTAGAGCTTCATGGCGGAGAACTGAATATAGAAATTGATGGAGACTTGTTTAAATCAATTATAAAAATGGAATTATATCAAGAGAATAATTAATAGAAAGAATCAAATAGCATTGTTATTTGGTGCTTTTAATTTATTTAAAGGAGTTAATAGAAGAAAGAAGTAACTAATGATTAAAAATATAACTATTCTTATCTAATTGATAATTAATATCATATAGAGAGGCTATAAAGCTTTTAGTAGTGCTAGTTGAAAGATATTCTCAATTAGAAAAAAATTTAAAAAATTTTAAAAAAAGGGCTTGTAATTAATAATAATTATTATATAATAATAAGTGTAAGGTTACTTACAAGAAACAGAAGAGTAATTATTCAAAGTAGATATATAAATTTAAAAATATATAAAAGATTTTAGGAGGAATAAAATTATGAAGAAATTTGTATGTATAGTATGTGGATATATTCATGAAGGAGAAGCTGCACCAGCAGAATGTCCAGTTTGTCACGTAGGAGCTGATAAGTTCAAAGAACAAACAGGAGAAATGACTTGGGCTGCAGAACACGAAGTAGGAGCTGCACAAGGAGCTTCAGAAGACATAATGGCTGATTTAAGAGCAAACTTTGAAGGAGAATGCTGTGAAGTTGGTATGTACTTAGCTATGGCAAGAGTTGCTCATAGAGAAGGATATCCAGAAATCGGATTATACTGGGAAAAAGCTGCTTACGAAGAAGCAGAACATGCTGCTAAGTTTGCTGAATTATTAGGAGAAGTTGTTACTAATTCAACTAAGAAAAACTTAGAAATGAGAATTGAAGCTGAAAATGGAGCAACTGAAGGTAAGTTCGATTTAGCTAAGAGAGCTAAAGCTGCTAACTTAGATGCAATTCATGATACAGTTCACGAAATGGCTAGAGACGAAGCTAGACACGGAAAAGCATTCCAAGGATTATTAAACAGATACTTTAAATAAAAAAATAAATGAATATAGAGTTATATCAAATTAATTTGATATAAGATGATGAAAAAGGAATTCTAATTTGAATTCCTTTTTTAATATTAATAAATTTGAGGTTTTATATTCCTTATTAGTATAATATAAATTAATTAAAGTATATAATAAAAATATTATATAAAACCAAATGCTAAGGGGGAATAAAAGTGCAATTTTATATTGCTGTAGCTATATTACTAATGTTAGTTAATATGATATCTGTATTTTCTTTGATTTTTATTGAAAGAAAAGATCCAACTACTACATGGGCTTGGTTATTAATTTTGCTGCTTATTCCTGGAGTAGGATTTATTGTTTATTTACTTTTAGGACAGAATTTAAGTAGACAGAAAATATTTAGAGAAAAGAAAATAATTGATAAGACTAGAGCTGCTGGATTAGAAGAAATGCAGGAGATTCATGGAATAAAGATGGAACTTCAAGATGAATACAGTGATTTAATCTTAATGAATTATAATCAATGTGGATCAATTTACACTACAGGTAATGAAGTGAAAACATATATAAGTGGTGAAAAGAAATTTCAGGATTTAATTAAGGATATTAGGTCAGCTAAAAGCTTTATACATATTGAATACTATATTTTTAGATTTGATGACTTAGGAAAAGCTATTATAGATGAGTTAAAATCAAAGGTGGATGAGGATGTTGAAGTAAGGCTTTTAGTAGATGGAATGGGCTCTAAAAATTTAAAGCAAAAAGAAATAAGATATATTAAGAGTTTAGGAATAAAATTTAGTATCTTTTTTCCAGGGGCATTTCCAAGAATAAATACAAGAATCAACTATAGGAATCATAGAAAAATTGTAATTATTGATGGTGAAATAGGATATGTAGGTGGATTTAATGTAGGAAATGAATATGTTAATAGAGGACATCAATTTAAATTCTGGCGAGATACTCATTTAAAAGTGAAAGGGCAAGCTGTAAATGAGTTAAATAAAAGATTTATTTTAGATTGGGATTATGCTTCTAATGAAAATTTTGATAATATAATAAAATATTTTCCTAAGCCTAAGGAGTATGGACGTGTAGGTATGCAGATAGTATCTTCTGGACCAGATCATATGGATGAATATATAAAAATTGCTTATATGAAAATAATAAATAATGCTAGAAAGTATGTATATATTCAGACACCATATTTAGTTCCTGATGAACCGATTTTGGAAGCTCTAAGAATATCGGCATTATCAGGTGTTGATGTGAGAATTATTGTTCCTGATAAGCCAGATCATTTCTTTATGGAGTGGGTATTAAGTGCTAATATAGCTAACTTAATAGATTATGGGGTGAAAATATATAGATATAATAATGGTTTTATTCATTCCAAAACAATAGTGTCAGATGATATTGTTAGTAGTATAGGAACAGCCAATATGGATAATAGAAGCTTTAGATTGAATTTTGAAGTTAATGCTTTTATATATGATGGAGTAGTGGCTAAGGAACAATCGAAAATATTTTTAAATGATCAAAAATTCTCAACATTTGTAACAAAAGAAGCATATGAAAAAAGAAGTAGGGTATTAAGAATAAAAGAATCTTTAATTAAGCTAGTATCACCTATTCTATAATTTAAAAAGTATTTATAAGAGGTGCCTATAGGTGGTGAAATATAGGAGTAATCTCAGAACATTAGATTATTTTATGTATTTTACTATTTATGATAATATAAAATTATATTTATGTGTATAGATAAATGAATAATTAAGAATGGATAGTTAAAAATTCATTTTTAATTCTTCATTTTAATTTTTATTGAGGTGGCGTTTTTATTGGAATTAAAAATTGATTTAATTAAAAGAAGTTATCCTATCATTATTGAAAAGGGATTAATTAATAATATTCAATATAAAATAAAAGAACTATATAAAGGAAAGAAAATTTTTATCTTAACAGATGATAATGTAAATAATTATTACGGAAATAAAATAGTAGATAGCTTGAAAGCAGAAGGATATGATGTAAAATTAATGGCTCTTGAAGCGGGAGAACATAGTAAGTCCTTTAGTACATTACCTAAAATATACAATGAAATGTTAGATTTTAAATTAACAAGAAGTGATATAGTTATTACTCTAGGTGGTGGAGTAATAGGTGATATTGGAGGATTTGCAGCTTCAACTTACTTGAGAGGAATTAAATTTATTCAAGTGCCTACTTCTCTTTTAGCACAAGTAGATAGTAGTGTTGGTGGAAAGGTAGCTGTTGATTTACCAAGAGGTAAAAATCTTGTAGGAAGCTTTTATCATCCAATAGCAGTTTTTATTGATCCAGAAGTATTAAATACTTTAAGTGATGAATTCTTTACTGATGGAATGGCTGAAGTAATTAAATATGGATGCATTAAAGATAAGAAGTTTTTTGATTTTTTAAATAGCTTAGATAGTAAAGGAAAGCTTATGGATAATATTGAAGAGATAATTTATACTTGTTGCAACATTAAAAAGCTTACAGTAGAAAGAGATGAAAAAGATAAGGGTGAAAGAATGTTATTAAACTTTGGTCATACACTAGGTCATGCCATAGAACAGTATTATAACTATTCAAAATATACCCATGGAGTAGCTGTAGCTATTGGTATGTATGAAATAACAAAAATAAGCGAAGAAAAGGGTTTTACAAAAAAAGGTTCAGCAGAGAAGATTAAAGAAATACTTAAAAAGAATAATCTTCCTTATGAAATGGATATCAATATGGGAGAGGTTATTCACAGTGTTGAACTAGATAAGAAGAACTTAGGCAATGACCTTAATTTAATTTTACTTAAAGAAATAGGAAATGCAGAAATAGTAAAAAGCAACAAAGGCTATTTTGAAAATTGATAATTTAAATAATGGAGGAATTTTTGTGGCTGATTTAAAAGTAGGAAACATGAGGCTTATGGGGAATGTAAAAGTGCCTCCTTCAAAAAGTATGGCTCATAGGGCAATCATTTGTGCAAGTCTTTCTCATGGAGTCTCTAAAATAGAAAATATTGATTTTTCAGATGATATTATTGCCACTATGGAAGCAATGAAAGCATTGGGAGCTAAGATTTATCAGAATAAAAATTATATAGAGATTCAGGGAATAAATCATAATGAAGATAATAAAGAGTTAAAGATTATTGATTGCAATGAATCAGGTTCAACTTTAAGATTTTTAGTACCAATTTCTTTATTGATTCCAGGAAAAAAGAAGTTTATAGGCCGAGGTAATTTAGGAAAAAGACCATTAAATACATTTTACGAAATATTTGAGCAGGATAATATAGAGTATTCTTTTGAGGAAGGTATTTTAAATCTGCAATTAGAAGGTACCTTAAAAGGAGGAGAATATTATTTAGCTGGAAATATCAGTTCTCAATTTATAACTGGATTATTATTTACCTTACCTTTAATTAATAGGGATTCAAAAATAATAATAACAACAGAAATGGAATCAAAAGGTTATATAGATTTAACATTATCTGCATTAAGGGATTTTGGTATAGAAATAATAAATAATGATTATAAAGAATTTATTATTAAAGGTAATCAGCAATATAAAGCAAGAAATTATAGGGTAGAAGGTGATTATTCTCAAGCTACATTTTTCTTAGCGGCAAATTCCATAGGTAATAAAGTGGAAATAGATGATGTGTTAGCAAACTCAGCACAAGGTGATAAGGAAGCTCTTGATATTTTAGCAAGGATGGGAATGTCAATACAATGGAATAAAAGTAAAAATAGAATTGTTCCAGTAAAAAATATAGGTTTAAAAGCCACTGTAATAGATGGTTCTCAGTGCCCAGATATTATTCCTGTATTATCGGTGGTAGCGGCTTTAGCACAAGGGACTACTAAGATTATAAAGGCTGGTAGGCTTAGAATTAAGGAATGTGATAGATTAAAGGCTGTAGCATCGGAACTTACTAAGCTAGGTGCTAAAATAGAAGAAAAAGAAGATGGGCTTATTATTGAAGGTGTAGAAAGTTTAAAAGGTGGAGTAGAGGTGTGGAGTTGGAAAGATCACAGAATAGCAATGACTTTAGCAATTGCAGCTACAAGATGTGAGGAGCCTATTATATTAAAGGATTATGAATGTATAAGTAAATCATATCCATCATTTTTTGATGATTACAGAAGATTAGGAGGTATAGCAAGTGAGTGGAATGTGGGGAAATAAAATCAAGATATCTATTTTTGGAGAATCTCATGGTAATGCCATAGGAATTAATATAGATGGACTTGAACCAGGTTTTGAAATAAATTTAGATAAAGTATCATCTGAGATGAAAAGAAGAGCTCCTGGTAGGAATAATTTATCAACGCCAAGAAAAGAAGCTGATGAACCAGAGATATTAAGTGGATTTTTTCAGGGAAAGACTACAGGAACTCCTCTTTGTGCCATCATAAGAAATAATAATACTAAGTCTAAGGATTATGGAAAGCTTAAAGATATAATGAGGCCTGGTCATGCTGATTATACAGGGAAGATTAGATATAATGGTTTTAATGATTATCGAGGTGGTGGTCATTTTTCAGGAAGAATAACAGCACCTATTGTTTTTGCAGGAGCAATATGTAAGCAGATATTAGAAGCAAAGGGAATTAAGATAGTATCTCATATAAAATCTATTGGTACAATTGAAGATAAAAGCTTTTTAGATGAAAAAATTACGGAAGGTTTTATTAATTCATATATGTCAAAAGAATTACCATTAATAGATGAATTGAAAGAAGAAGCTATGAGAAAAGAGATACTGCTAGCTAAGGAAGAGTTAGATTCAATTGGTGGTACTGTTGAGTGTGCAGTTCTTGGGATAGAGCCTGGAATAGGTAATCCATTTTTTGATTCAGTGGAATCTACTTTAGCACACTTAATGTTTTCTATACCAGCAGTAAAAGGCATTGAATTTGGTAGAGGGTTTGAGCTTACTCAAATGAGAGGAAGTCAGGCTAATGATTCTATGTATTTTTCAGGAGAAAAGGTTTTGACTAAGACCAATAATAATGGTGGTATATTAGGCGGAATAACTAATGGCATGCCAGTTATATTTAAGGTTGCAATAAAGCCTACATCGTCCATATTAAAGTCACAAAATACTGTAAATATCAATACAGGGGAAGAAACAGTTTTAGAGGTAAATGGTAGACATGATCCATGTATAGTTCAAAGAGCACTTCCTGTAATAGAAGCAGCAACAGCAATAGGAATTTTAGATTTAATTGAAAATTAAATCTAAGTTAATCATTTCATGGATGTTAGCGGTGGCGTTTAATTGATAGGAAGGGGTATTTCAGTGTTAGATATAGATAAGTTAAGAGATGAAATAGATGATATAGATAAACAGATTATTGAGCTTTTTGAAAAAAGAATGGATGTTGTGTTAAATGTGGCAAAATACAAGATGGAAAGAAATCTTCCAATTTTTAATGGAGCTAGAGAAAATGCTGTTATTGAGAAGAATTTAAAAAGACTTAAAAATAAAGATTATAGTGACTATGCTGAAAAATTTTTAAATGATATGATGACAACCAGTAGAGAACTTCAGCAAAGTATAATGGGGCAATTAAAGATAGGAGTACAAGGTGTAGAAGGCTCTTTCAGTGAAGAAGCAAAAATAAGCTATTTTGGTGAAGAAAAAGGTATGGTATTTTATGATGAATTTGAAGATGTATTTGATGCTTTAAAAAATGGTGAGATAGATTATGGTGTATTACCAGTGGAAAACTCATCAACAGGTGCCATTACAGTGGTATATGATTTAATGAAGGATTATGGCTTTTATATTGTAGGAGAACAATGTGTAAAAGTAAGACAAAATTTAATTGGATTAAAGGGTACAAAGATATCAGATATAAAGGAAGTATATTCTCATCCGCAAGGGTTTGCTCAAAGTAGTGAGTTTTTAAAGGAGCATAAAGAATGGATTCAAATACCATATCATAACACAGCTTTAAGTGTAAAGTATGTCTGTGAAACAGGGGAAAAATCAAAAGTAGCTATTGCCAGTGAAAGGGCAGCTAAGAGATATGGACTTGAAGTTGTTAAAGGTAATATCAATGATGAATCAGAAAATACCACTAAGTTTATTGTTATTAGCAAAAATTTAGAATATGATAAATTTTCTAATAGGGTAAGTATAGTATTCTCACTAGAGGATGAAGCTGGAACATTATATAAACTTTTAAGGCATTTTTCAGAAAATAATATAAATCTTAAAAAGATAGAATCAAGACCAATAAGCAACTTGCCATGGAAATATGTATTATATATAGACTTTGAAGGAAATCTTAATAATGCAGAAGTAAAAAATGCAATATCATTAATTCAAGAAAAAAGCAGATACTTTAAATTATTAGGAAATTATAAAAGCAAAGAATAGAAAAAATAAAAAATTAAAAAAGGGGGCATTGTAATGGAATTTTTAGGTGTGTTAGGAGAAAAGCTTCCACATACTTATTCTCCTATAATAAATAAAAGAATAATGGAGCTAATTAATGTGGAAGGAGCTTATAAAAAGTTTGAACTGCCAAGAGGAAATATGCAGAAATTCATTGATGGAGTGAAAACTTTAGATATAAGAGGATTTAATGTAACCATTCCATATAAGGAAGAAGTTATGTCTTTCTTAGATTATATTTCTGATGAAGCAAAGAATATTGGAGCAGTAAACACTGTAGTTAATAAAGATGGAAAGCTTTGTGGTTATAATACTGATTATTTTGGCTTTCATAGTACTTTAAAAATAGCCAATATAGATGTAAAAGGCAAAAGAACGGTTATTTTAGGTAGTGGTGGTGCTAGTAAAGCTATTAGGGAGGTACTTTTAGATGATGGGGCTGAAGAAGTATATATAGTAAGTAGATATCCACAATATAGTTCAGAGAATAGCAAGGATAAAAGAGTTAAGCTTATTAATTATGATGAGTTGGCAAAGGTTAATGGATATTTATTGGTAAATTCTACGCCGGTAGGTATGTATCCAAAAGTAGGTGTATCTGCTGTGGGAGATGAAATTATAGAAAAATTTCAAGCGGTAGTTGATATAGTATATAATCCTACAGAAACAGAAATATTAAGAAAAGCAAGAAGTTTAGGAAAGATTTCAATTGGTGGATTATATATGTTAGTAGGGCAGGCTGTAAAAGCAGAAGAAATCTTTCACCAAATTGAAATAGATAAAGAAATCATAAATATTATTTATAATGAATTGAAGAAAGATTTTTAGTGGGGTAAGTAAATGAATAATAAAGAAAAGAATATAGTCTTAATAGGATTAACAGGCTGTGGAAAGACCACTGTAGGAAAGATGCTTGCACAGAAGATTAATTATGATTTTATAGATATGGATGATTTTATAATTGAGTCCACAGGTAAGACAGTACCTGAACTTTTTGCTGTAAGTGAAGAATATTTTAGAAGTTGTGAAACAAAGGCTTGCAAAGCTTTAAGTAATAAAAGAAAAACAGTAATAGCTTCTGGTGGTGGTGCTGTTAAAAAGCAAGAAAATATGAAAGCATTTCATGATAATTCTATAATAATATTTTTAGATAGACCTGTAGATAATATTGTAGGTGATGTTGAGATAAAAAATAGACCACTTTTGGTAAATGGCCCAAATATTCTTTATAGATTACATGATGAAAGATATGATTTATATAAAAATCAATGTCATTATAGAGTTGAAAATGATAAAACATTAGATGAATTGGTTAATACTATAATTACTATAATTAATAATGAATAAAATAAAAAAATGAAATGGAAGCTAATTTTTGAGCTTCCATTAATTTTTTCTTGCTAATATGGACATTGCTTTTTGCAAAATTTCATTTTCTTCCTTGATTTTTTCAAAATCTTTCTTTAATTCATGAACTTCTTTTAAGGAATTATCAATATTTATATTAATACAACTAGTACTAGAATCATCAACAAAATTATAATTATTCTTTTTATTATGAAATTCTCTATATTCAGTAGGGGAACAGTTTACTCTGTTAGTAAAAATATTGGTGAAGTGGGTTGGATTATCATATCCAACTTTTCTTGCAATAGATACTAAAGATTCAGTGCTATTTATAAGCATAAGCTTGGCATCGCAAATTCTTAAATCAATGGCATAGTTTATTGGAGAAACACCATATTCTTTAGTAAAAGAATGGCTTATATGACCAGTACTTATATGAAAAACCTCAGAAAGTTTCTTTAAGGTTATTTTTTCAGTATAATGCTCACTTATATATACAAGTACATCTCTTATAAATGAAGAGTGATTATTTTCAGATAATTCTTCTTCATGAGGAATTAAATGATAAAGAGTTGAAGTTAATGAAGTGGCTAAAATATCACAAACACCATGAGAAATAGAATTATTATTTAAGCAAAGATTATATATTTCCTTAAATGTATTTTTTATAAAATCCTCATGAATTCCAGCATTCATTATATGAAATGTTTTATTAGGTAAAAGCATAACATCTTCAGTATTATAAGTAATTTTGTAATTACCTATAATACATGTCCAAGCATCAGCAGGATAATCTTTATCAGAAGTTATGGAATGAAGAACGCCTTTTTCCATAATAAGAATTTGACCTTTTTCCAATGTGAATGTATTCATATCTACGGTATACTCAGCTTTTCCATCGGCAATATACACTATTTCAGTAGCATTTTTATGTAAGTGATAATTATATACCCAACCAGGATTATTAAAATTATGACAAAGTCTTAAAAGTTTTGGTTGTTTATTGTTTTCAAATATATTGTTATCTTTTGGTGTAAAGTCATAAGAAAACATAAAAAATACTCTCCTAAATTATTAATTTTCAAGACAATTATATAATTAAACTTCTATATATTACAATAAAATTATGGAAAAAAGCAAGATAATATAGCTTAAAATCATAAAAACCCATTAAAATCGTAGTTAAATCATTAACAAATAGCAAGATAATTTTTTAACAATGTAATATAATTAGTGTTCAAAATTTTGAATTAATAATATAATAAATACATAAGATGACAGAAGAATTCTAAAGTGAATTGTTAAAAAATATACATTCAATTGAGAAGGGGAATAAAAATGAAAGAGCAAAATAAATCAATGAAAAGTTTGTATCCAACAGCTTTTGTACTATATTTAAGTTTCTTTGTACATGGTTTTGGTGCAGCAATATTATCACAAAATACTAAATCATTTCAAGTTTTATGGAATACTGATGCAGCAGGAGTACTTTATGTAATATCTGCATTAGGTATAGGAAGATTAATTACGTATCCTTTTTCAGGAGCAATTTCAGATAAGTTTGGTAGAAGACTTACTGTTATTATAGGGTGTTTAGTGTATATAGGATTCTTTGGGGGAATATTATTGGCACCAAATACAACAGTAGCTTTCTTTGTAGCAATATTAGCTGGTGTAGCTAATGGATTCTTAGATTCAGGAGTACTTCCTGCAGTTATGGAAATATTGGTGCAATCATCAGGGCTTGCAAGTATTTTATCAAAGTTATGTATAGCAATAGCACAATATATTTTGCCAGTAATGGTTACTTTCTGGGCATCTAATGGATTATGGTTTGGATGGACATTTGTAATTTGTATAGTATTATTAGCAATTATATCATTATTATTAACTAAGCTTCCTTTTGCAACTGTAGGAGAAGCTAAAGTAGAAACAGCAGCAGATGTTGTACAAGTTAAATCTAATTTTTGGATTGAAGGAGTAGCTTTAATTATAATGGGATATACAGCTACAGCAACTTTCCAAGTATTTTTAAATATAAATAAAGATTATGGAATGACATTCCTAAATATGACAGAAGCAGCAGCAGGTAAGATTGGATCAAACTATGCATTAGGTTCAATATTTGCAGTATTACTAAATGTTGTTTTAGTTAAATGGATTAAACCAGTTAGAATGATAGTAGTATATCCAGCATTATCATTAGCAACATTATTATGGATGTATTTTGTACCAAGTCCAATAGTAGCGCAAATAGGAGGTTTCCTAATTGGTGCAACATGTGCTGGTGGAGTGTTACAATTTTTAGTTTCTGTAATGTCTGACCTTTTCCCAGCTTCAAAAGCTAAAGCTGTAAGTATGATTATGATAGCAGGTGCATTATGTGCATTCAGTATAACTGCTATAGCAGGAACAGTAACTAGCAAATTTGGTGTTCAATACACATTATTAGTATCAGCAGTATTAGCTGTAGTTAGTATAATAGCATCAATAGTAGTTAATATAAGATATAATATGTTAATGAATAAATAAAAAAGATTGAAATTTCACTTCCTTATGATAATCTTAAGGAAGTTGAATTTTTAGATAAAACACAAAGTATATATAGACAAAGAGAGGATGAATTATAGTGAAAAAAGTAATGTTATTACATGGTGTTAATCATAATATGTTTGGTAAAAGAGATCCAAAGCAATATGGAACAATAACTTTAGATGGAATTAATAAAAAAGTTGATGATTTAGCAAAGGAATTAGATATAGAAGTTACAAACTTCCAAACTAATAATGAAGGTGAATTTGTTGATAAAATTCATGAAGCATATTTAGAAGGATATGATGGAGTTATGTTAAATGCTGGTGCATGGACTCATTACAGCCATGCTATAGGAGATGCACTTAGAATGTTAGAGTGCCCAGTTATTGAATTACACATGTCAAATGTACATGCTAGAGAAGAATTCAGACATCACTCAGTTATATCACCAATAGCTTCAGGAATAATAGTTGGTCTTGGTTCATCAGTTTATACTTTAGGACTAAGAGCTTTTGATGATATATTTAGAGGAAATAATGACTAATTAAATTTATTTAATACTTTTATATTAAGGAGATTAAAGTAATGGAAAAGAGAATTACAGGACATACTGAATTAATAGGGCTTATGGCTTATCCAATACGTCATTCAAGTTCACCAGCAATGCATAATGCAGCATTTGCTAAATTAGGATTAGATTATGCATACTTAGCATTTGAAGTAGATAATGATTCTTTAGAAGGGGCTGTTCAAGGAATAAGATCTTTAAAATTAGTTGGATCTAATGTTTCTATGCCAAATAAGACAGTTGTACACAAATATTTAGATAAATTATCTCCAGCAGCTGAAATGTGTGGTGCTGTTAATACAATAGTAAATAAAGATGGTGTATTAACTGGTCATATAACAGATGGTACAGGATATATGATGTCTTTAAAAGATAATGGTGTAGATGTTATTGGTAAGAAAATGACAATAGTAGGAGCAGGGGGAGCTGCTACTGCAATAGAAATACAAGCAGCTTTAGATGGAGTTGCAGAAATTTCTATATTTAATAGAAAAGATGAATTTTGGGCAAACGCAGAAGAAACTGTAAGAAAAATCAATGAAAAAACTAATTGTAAAGCACAATTATTTGATTTAGCAGATTTAGATAAGTTAAAAGAAGAAATAGCAAGCAGCTATCTTTTCACTAATGCTACAGGGATGGGAATGAAGCCGTTAGAAGGACAAACTTATATTCCAGATAAAGCATTCTTAAGACCAGATCTTATTGTTTCAGATGTTGTTTACTATCCAAGAGAAACTGAATTGTTAAGAATGGCTAAAGAAGTTGGATGTAAAACTATGAATGGTCTTGGTATGATGTTATTCCAAGGAGCTGCAGCATTTAAGATGTGGACAGGAGAAGACATGCCAATAGAATATATGAAAGAAAAACTAGATATTAAATAATAATGTTTAGAAGGGTTGTTATTAAACTGACTTTTTTAGGAAGTTTTTTTAACAACTCTTTTGTCAATGAATGAAATAATATGGTAATATTACAAAAGAAAAGTAAAGGAGAATAACAGTTATGAAGATAATTAAATGGTTAGATGATAACTTTGAAGAGTTTATTCTAGTTATTCTTTTATTAGCCATGACTTTAATAATGGGTATACAGGTATTTACTAGATATTTATTAGGTAATTCATTAGCTTGGTCGGAAGAAATAACTAGATATTTATTTATATGGTCAGGGTTCATTAGTGTAAGTTATTGCACAAAAAAATGTATATCTATAAAAATAGAACAATTTATATCTATCTTTCCTAAGAGAGGAAAAGCAATGATTAAGTTAGTAAATCATACAATAGAAATAATATTTTTCTTATTTTTAATTCCATATGCTTATCTTTATTTAAAATCAGCCGTAGTTAGTGGACAAACAAGTCCTGCTTGTGGTATTCCAATGTATTATATACAGGCTGCACCATTATTTAGTTTTATACTAGTCGCTATAAGGATTATACAAAGATGGATAGAAGAATTAAAATTTATTAGGGAGGTTTAGTATATGATGACAGGGGTTATATTTTTAATATTCTTTATATGTTTGATGATAGCAATACCAATATCAATATCTTTAGGAATTGTATCAATATTACCAGGTATACTAGATTCTTCATTTACAGTAAGTGCTAAGTATATAGTTAGATCTATGTTTGGAGGTTTGGATAGCTTTCCTCTTTTAGCAGTGCCAATGTTTATATTCTCTGGAATATTGATGGCTAGAGGAGGAATATCAAAAAGGCTTTTTAATGTTTTTTCTTATTTTTTAGGAAAATTTACGGCAGGTATTCCATGTGCAGTAATTGTAACCTGTTTATTTTATGGTGCCATATCAGGCTCAGCACCTGCAACAGTAGCAGCTGTTGGAAGTATGACTATTCCGTTTTTGTGTGAACTTGGGTATGATAAAAAATTTGCTACAGCAATTGTTGCAGTGGCAGGAGGGTTAGGGGTTATTATTCCACCTAGTATACCATTTATAATGTATGGGACAACAACAGGAGAATCTGTAAGTGATTTATTTATGGCAGGAATAATTCCAGGAGTAATTATTGCAGCTTTATTAATGATATATTCAATTGTATATTGTAAGAAGTATGGAGAAGATAGAGAAAAAATTAATAAAGTAACAGGTGAATTAAGAAAAAATGGTTTGTTTAAGTTATTAAAGGAAAGCTTTTTTGCTTTATTATCACCTATAATTATTTTAGGATGTATTTATTCAGGAGTGGCTTCACCAACAGAAGCAGCTGTTATATCTGTATTTTATGCATTAATTCTTAGTGTTTTTATATATAAAAGTATTGAGATTAAAGAGATATTTTATGTTTGTGTTGAAACCATAAGGACTTTTGCGCCAATATTATTTATTTTAGCAACATCAGTTGCTTTTTCAAGAGTTTTAACATTAATGCAGGTGCCACAGATTGTAAGTGAATGGATATTAACTAATTTTAGTAATAAAATAATTATATTATTAGTGATAAATTTAGTGTTATTGGCAGTTGGAATGGTTATGGACACCACTCCAGCAATTCTTATATTAACACCTATATTATTACCAATAGTTACTGCTATAGGTGTAAATCCAATTCAATTTGGAGTAATTATGATTGTAAATTTAGCTATAGGTTTTATTACACCACCAATAGGAATTAATCTTTTTGTGGCAAGCTCCTTAACTGATGTGCCAGTTATGGATATAGCTAAAAAATCTATTCCTATGATTATTTGTTTCTTAATTGCATTATTATTATTTACATTTATACCATCAATAAGTTTAATGCTGTTATAAAAATGGAGGTATGTCATGAGGAAAAGAAGCAAAAGAAAAATATTATGTTTTTCACTTGGAATGATACTAACTGTATGTTTAACAGGATGCAGTACAGCATCAAAAGATGAACAGGTACAAACATATGCATGGCCAATTGCTACAGCAAGCCCGGAAGACACTGTAACGCAGATATTAGCAGAAAAATTTGCGGAAGAAGTAGATAGGCTTAGTGAAGGAAAAATGCGTATAGAAGTATATTCTAATAGTATATTAGGTGGAGATAGAGAACTTTTAGAAAGTTGCAAGGATGGAGATATCCCCTTTGTAGTTCAAAATACAGCACCACAGGTTTCTTTTATTAAAGAAGCAGCAATATTTGATTTACCTTGTGCATTTTCAGATATCAGTGAAGTTAGAAGCGTAGTTGATAATAAGGAGTTTTTATCAATTATGAAGAAGGCTTATAGAAATTCAGGGTATGAACTTATGGGATATGCTGATCAAGGTTTCAGAGTTATGTCTACTAATAAGCTCATAGAAGATATAAGTGATTTTAAGGGTCAAAAGATTAGAACAATGGAAAATACTAATCATATAGAGTTTTGGAAGGCTATAAGAGCAAGTGCTACACCAATGACTTTCAGTGAAGTTTATATAGGACTTCAACAAAATACTATAGATGCACAAGAAAATCCTTATGAAGTAATTGTATCTAATAAATTGTATGAGCAACAGAAATATATTGTTGAAACCAATCATTTAGCACATTTAATATCATTAATAGTTAGTGAAGAGTTTTATAAAGAATTAACTAAAGAGCAAAGGGAAATAATAGATGCTGCATCGGAAGCAGCTATTAAATATGCAAGAGAAGCTTCCGATGTAAGAGTATCTGAAAAAATAGATGTTATTAAAGAGAGTGGAACAGAGATAATAAAAGTTTCTGATGAGCTAAGAAATAAAATGCTAAATGCCAGTGAAGAAATTTATAATAGTATTAGAAATATAGTTGGTGGTGAATTAGTAGATTTATATATTGAGAAATAGTTTTTATAAATATTAAAAATATTTATAAAAAGAGAAGATTGAAAAAAAGAAAAATTAAATTTTTAACATATAAATTAATAATAAATGCATTAAATTCTAAATAATTAAAAAAATGTAAGAAGAATAATGATAGTAATATCATATAGAAAATATTTATTAAAATATATAAAAAAAATATATTTTAACTTGAAAAAGGGGAGTGGTAAGTTTTAGCTACTCCTATTTTTATTGTTATTATAAGAATAAAATGAAATTGGCAATTTATAGACAAAAATTAGGTGTTAATAAGTAATCTATAGAATATATCTATAAATAATGTGCTTAATATCAATTGGAATAGTGATGAAAGGTACAATATAATAAATATAACGTTAAATAATTAACGTGATTAAAATAACAATTATTTCAATGAAGAAATTAATGATTTAGCAATATTTATAAGCAAAGATAATGATAAATAAATTTATAGTTAGGAGATATATATGAATAATTACAAAAACCTTTTAAGTCCTATAACAATTAAACATATGACAGTAAGAAATAGAGTAGCAATGCCTCCTATGGGAACAAATTATGGTGGAGCTATGGGAGATTTTACTGATGAGCATATAACATATTATGAAAAAAGAGCAGAAGGTGGAACAGGTCTTATTATAGTTGAAAATGCTTGTGTAGACTTTCCTTTAGGATCAAACGGTACAACTCAAATAAGATTAGATCATGATAGATATATTCCAAATTTATTTAAATTAACAGAAAGGTTACATAGACAGGGTGCGTCTGTAGCTATTCAAATTAATCATTCAGGTGCTTCAGCAGTTCCAGGTAGAATAGAGGGAAATACTCCAGTATCATCTTCTAATATACCATCAAAAACTGGAGGGGCAGTGCCAAGACCTTTAGAAATAGAAGAAATACATGCAATAGTACATAAATATGCAGAAGCTGCTAAGAGAGCTCAAATTGCAGGTTTTGATGCTGTTGAAATTCATGGTGGACATTCATATTTACTATGTCAATTCTTATCACCTGTGTATAATAAAAGAACTGATGAATTTGGTGGAAGTGTTGAAAATAGAACTAGATTTGCAAGATTAGTTTTAAAAGCTGTAAGAGAAGCTGTAGGACCAATGTTTCCAATAAGTTTTAGATTTAGTGCGGAAGAGTTAGTTAAAGGTGGAAATACATTAGAAGATTCTTTAGAAATGCTAGAATATTTACAAGAAGATGCAGATATTTTAAATGTATCAGCAGCTTTAAATGATTCACTTCAATATCAAATAGATGCTAACTATTTAGAAGATGGATGGCGTTCATACATGGCTAAGGCTGTAAAAGAAAAGTATCCAGAAAAAGTAGTTATAACATCAGGAAATATAAGAAATCCTAAGATTGCTGAAAGAATAATTGAAGAAGGACATGCAGATATGGTGGCTATAGGACGTGGACTTATAGCAGAACCACAATGGGTTAATAAGGTTAAAAGTGGAAGAGAAGATGAATTAAGAAAATGTATATCTTGTAATATTGCTTGTTCAGGACATAGAATTGGATTAAATAGACCTGTAAGATGTACAGTTAATCCAAGTGTAATATTTGGAGATACTCATAAAGAATTAAAAGTAAACAAGGCTACTAATGTGGTAGTTATAGGTGGAGGAACAGCTGGACTTGAAGCAGCTTGTACTGCTGCAGAAGTAGGATGTACTACATTCTTATTTGAAGCTAAGCCATACTTAGGAGGATTAGCAAGAGAAATAGCAAAACTTCCAGCTAAAGATAGAATAAATGATTTCCCAGATTATTTAATAAACAGAGCTAAAAAATTAAAGAATTTATATATATTTACTAATACTACTGCAACGATAGAAGCAATAGAAAATTTAAAACCAGATGTAGTGGTAAATGCTACAGGTTCAAACCCTCTATTACCTCCAATTACTGGATTACACAACGTAGTTGATAAAGAAAATGAAAAAGTAATGTCTATCTTTGGATTTATAAAAAATATTAAAGAATTCGAAGCAATGAAATTAGAAGGTAAGAAGATTGGTGTAATTGGTGGAGGAGCTGTTGGGCTTGATGTTGTTGAATATTTTGCTAATAAAGGTGCTTGTGTAACAATTGTTGAAAGAATGCCAGCAGTAGGAAATGGATTAGATTTTATAAGTAAGATAGATTTCTTATCTATGTTAAAGAAAAAAGAAGTTGACGTAAGAGTTGACACTTCATTATTAGAAGTTAAGCCAAATAGTTTTATTATTAATAAAGATGGTGTAGATGAGGAATTAGAATTTGATTTTGGATTTGTATGTTTAGGAATGAGAGCTTATTTACCATTAATGAATGAATTAGAAGAAAAATTTGCTTCTAATGGAGTAGAAGTTGTTAATATTGGTGATAGTGTAAGAGCTAGAAGAATTATTGAAGGTGTTGATGAAGGTAGAAATATAACAGATACACTAAAGAGAATAGGAAGATTATAAGATATAGTTATAAGCTAATGTAAAATTAATATTTTGCATTGGCTTATTTTTATTAATATATATAATGGATTAAAAAGTGCTATAATTTCAGATATAATAAATATTTATTTATATTTTATAGGTGGAGAAAAAGATGAATTTAAATTATTTAAGATATTTTAGAGTATTAGCCAAAATGGAGCATTATACTAAAGCTGCAGAAGAGCTAGCAATAACTCAACCCAGTTTAAGTCATGCAATGTCAACTTTAGAAAAGGAACTTGGCACATATCTTTTTGAAAAAGATGGAAGAAATATTAAACTTACTAAATATGGAAAAATATATTATGAATATGTAGAGAGAGCATTAGGAGAATTAGAAGAAGGCGAAAAAAGAATTAAAGAGCTAATAGGTATAGGAACTGGTAGCGTAGAATTGGGATATATATTTACTTTAGGACCTGAATTTGTACCTAAGTTGGTAAATGGCTTTATAAATGAAGAAGGGAATTCAAAAGTTAAATTTACTTTTGGACAAGGAACTACATCCTGTTTATTAAAGGATTTAAAAAGTGAAAAATATGATATAGTATTTTCATCTATAGCTAAAGATGAAGAAGAAATAGAGTTTGCACCTATAATGGAAGAGGAGTTAGTAGTGATAGTAGATAAAGACCATGTTTTGGCCAGTAAGAGTTCGGTAGATTTAGCAGAGATAAGTGAATATCCATTTATTGCTTTTGGTAATAAAAGTGGAATAAGGCAGATAATCGATGGGTTATTTAAAGCTGTTGATAATAAGCCTAATATTATTTGTGAAGTGGAAGAAAATAATGCCATTGCTGGATTGGTGGAAGTTAAATATGGTATATCAATAGTTCCTAAAATTACAGCACTAAAATACTTTAATGTGAAGATATTGCCAATATCTAATCCACAGCATAAAAGGTATATTTATATGGCTACTTTAAAAAATAAATATCAAAGTCCAACAATGAAGATGTTTAAAAAGTATGTTGAAGAGTTTTGTAGAAAAAATAGTCTTGGATAAAAATATAACTTAAAAAAATTCCTATGCTAAAAAATACATTATATTATGGAAAAATAGGGATTTACTAATGTGAAAATATATAATTAGCATATTTTTTATGCTAAAATATATACAATAATTGTAGAAGAATTTTAGTATGAGACAAAAAATTTAGCTGAAATTATAAAATAGATGTAGTTGGAGGTAAGTATATGATTGTAGTAATGAGGCCTACAGTAAGAGAAGATACTATTAATTTTGTAAAAAGTAATTTAGAGAAATATGGCGTAGAAGTCAATGTATCTAAGGGAGGTACATATTGTATTTTAGGATTAGTAGGAGATTCTTCTAAAATAGATTCAGATAAGATTTTAACTTTTGAAGGCGTAGAAAAAGTATTAAAAGTACAAGATCCATTTAAAAAGGCTAATAGATTATTTAAGCCTGATGACAGTATAATAAATGTAAATGGCACTTTAATTGGTGGAGGAAATCTTGGCGTAATGGCAGGTCCTTGTTCAGTGGAAAGTGAAGAACAAATTTTAGAGATAGCTAGAGCAGTTAAGAACTCAGGGGCTAATTTCTTAAGAGGAGGGGCTTTTAAGCCAAGAACATCACCTTATAGTTTCCAAGGCCTTGAACTTGAAGGGTTAAAACTTTTAGAAATTGCTAAAAAAGAAACAGGGTTAAATATAGTAACAGAAATAATGTCTACAGATTATATTGATGAATTTGTTGATAGAGTTGATGTGATTCAAGTTGGAGCAAGAAATATGCAAAACTTCGATTTATTAAAGCAATTAGGTAAGACTAATAAGCCAATACTTCTTAAGAGAGGAATTGCTGCAACTATTGAAGAATGGTTAATGTCTGCTGAGTATATCATGGCTGGTGGAAATGAGAATGTAATTCTTTGTGAAAGAGGAATAAGAACTTATGAAAATTACACAAGAAATACTTTAGATTTAAGTGCAATTCCTGTAGTGAAAAGATTATCACATTTACCAATAATAGTTGACCCAAGCCATGCTGCTGGATACTGGTATTTAGTTGAGCCTCTTGCTAAGGCTGCCATAGCTGTTGGAGCAGATGGACTTATGATAGAAGTTCATAATAATCCACAATGTGCATTAAGTGACGGACAACAATCAATTAAGCCAGCTGCTTTTGATGAGCTTATGAAGAAGGTAAAAGTAATAGCAGAAATGGAAGGGAAAAAACTTGTTTTTTTATGAAGAGAGAGTTTATGAAAATAGTAATAGTAGGGTTAGGGGTTATTGGTGGTAGCTATGCCATGGCATTGAAAAATGCTGGGTATGAAGAGGTTTATGGTATAGATACTAATATTGAAACATTAAAAAAAGCTAAAGAAATAGGCATAATTAAAGAAGGATATGTTGAAGGAAAAGAAGTAATTAAGGAAGCAGATATTATTATTTTAGGCATATATCCTAATTTAATCAAAAGATTTATAGAAGATAATAAGCATAATTTTAAAGATGGAGCTATAATAAATGATGTTACTGGGATTAAGGAATTGTTTATTAATGAAGTATTAAGTATATTGCCAGAAAATATTGATTTTGTCTTTGGTCATCCCATGGCTGGAAGAGAAAAAAAGGGTATAGAATATGCTAGTGATGAGGTTTTTAAAGGAGCTAATTATTTAATTACCATAACTGAAAAGAATAAAGAATCTAACATTGAGATAATAGAAAAGATTGTTTATGATTTAGGATTTAGTCATATTAAGGTGATAACGCCTAAATACCATGATGAAATGATAGGTTTTACCAGTCAGCTTCCTCATGCATTGGCTGTTGCTCTTATTAATAGCGATGAAGAAGGAAGAGATACAGGAAGTTTTATTGGTGATAGCTATAGAGACTTAACGAGAATTGCTAATATTAATGAAGGATTATGGAGTCAATTATTTTTAGGAAATAAGAATAATTTATTAAAATCTATGAAAGCTTTTGAGGTAGAATTCAATAAGATACTTAAATGTATAGAAGATGAAGATAAGGAAGCGTTGGAGAAATTATTTATTAAGTCATCTAAAAGAAGAGAAAAATTATAAAATAAAAAAACTATGGTCTTTCCATAGTTTTTTATATTTTTAGGAGGATATTTGCTTACACTATAGAATATTCAAAGAATAATATAAATATGAAAAAATTTATTTTATCTGCCTGGTGTTGAACTGGTGATTCCTCTTTCTGCTAGAATATCATAAATTGTTTGTGAAGTAGTATCAGCTAGTGTATATCCAAGAGCAGTAACTACTTTTTCTAAGTTTTCAATAGAATCAGTTTCTATTTCAATATAGGGGAAAGGACAAAAGTTCTTATCATTAATATCTATTTCTACAAGAGAATTTTCTAATTTATAACTTTCTCTATATTTTTTTATAGATTCTTTAAGTTCTAAACCTAGGGATAAGAAGATTTTTCTAGACATTTCAGCATCCATAACTATGGTTTCATTTTCCTCCATAACTTTAAATGTATCTTGGCTTAGCATTTTTTTTGTTGTCATAAAGATTGTTTCTTTATTAGTAAGTCTATCAGTTATAGTTCTTATTCTTGCATATCCTTTAGCTTGCAGTAATCTTCCATCAGAAAAATCATAAATCTCATTTACTTGATCTTCTGACTTTACTTTTACACCACCTAGAGCTAATAATTTTGATCTTATATCTTCTACATCAATATCAACAATTCTTGTTTCTAATTCTTTCATAAATTTCTCCTATACTATATAAGTGTTTTAATTTCTAAATCTAATAATCTATTTTTAAGCTCAGTATAATCTATATTTAGCTTAATATCATCAAGATTAACTTGGGCTATTGATTCAATATCAGTTTTTATAGTAGCTAGCTCTTTACTCATGAAAGCAGATTCTTTAGCACATAATTGTATACCAAATACTTCTTCGTTTTTTAGCTTTTCTATATCTTCAGCATTAGAAAGTCTTATAGGGAATTTTAATTTTCCTAGCTTTTCTTCAAATAAAGGTTGTAAAGTAGTATCTTCTTCAGTAACTTCATCAAAAATAGCATTATAATTAATTTTATCACCATTTCCTAAGGCAATTACACCATCAGCTAGCATATAAGAAATTGGAGAACGACCAATACCTAAGCTTTCCTTGAAGAATTTCTTAAGTTCTTTTTCTTCTTTAGCACTTAAATTTTCAATTGTTTCATAGATAGCTTCAATAGTTCCATATTCTTGTAGTAGTGGAATAACAGCTTTCTCACCAACGCCTTTTACACCAGGGATATTATCAGAAGTATCTCCACAAAGAGCTTTATATTCAACTATTTGATATGGCTCTAATCCTTTTATATCTTTTAAAGTTGAAAGAGTAAATTCAAAGAAGCCATCAGGTACGTTAAATTCTTGTCTGTTTAAATTTAAATCTTCAAACATCTTATCAGCTTTGCTGCTACCTAGCCATACTCTAGTGTTGCTGTCGACTAATTGAAGATAATCTTCGTCTTTTGTGTGAAGAAAGACAGGAATTTCAGTTTGAAATCTTTTTGCCAGTGAGCCAGCAAAGTCATCAGCTTCATAAACTTCTTCATCATCTCTTCCACTTAAGAATTGAGGTATTATTCCTTGAAGAAGGTTTTGTGTACTAATAAACTGCTCTTTTAATGGATGAGGAGTTGCTTTTCTTGTACCTTTATATGTACCACCAGCAATTTCTTGTCTGAAAGTTTGTCTTGAAACATCCCATACCACTGCTAAGTGAGTAGGTTGGTTTTTCTTAATTAAAGATAAAAGCGTTCTCATGAAAGGAAATACACCGTTAGTATATCTTCCATCAGAAGTTTTCATAAGCCTTTCTAAGGCCTTTTCTTTATCTTCATCAGTCTTGGCCATTAAGTAAGCAGTAGCAGTGGCATAAAAGCTAGTGCTTAGCAAACTGCTACCATCTATAATAAGTAATTTTTCAGTCATAATATACTCCTTATACAATAGTTTTTTTATTATAAGTATAACCTCTATTATAACAAAAAACTATAGTTTAAAAATACTATAGTCGGTGTTAGTATAAAGTAGTGGACACATTAAGATGAACTAAGTAAAATAATATTTAGTTAAGAAAGGATGTGTCCATTAAGGGAAATAGTAGAAGTATACAATCAAAAAATATAATTATATAATAGTAGAAGTATTTAAATAAGGAGTGTTTATTTATGGAATACGTTAATGATATAAATATTCAAGAAGCAGTAATACATATTTTAGATAGTAATGGTATTGATCCAGTTCTAAACGAATTTACTTTAGAGCTTACAGAAGATATATATAAGTTTTTATATAGACATATTGAAAAGTGTTTTAAAGATGAAGAATTAAAAACAGCTGTCTTTAAGGAAGAAAGAAATATAGTTAAAGAAATTGTACAGGATTATTTAAATGGTGTAGACCATGATATAGTGGATCTTTCTAAGGAACTAGCAAGACAATTATTTGCCATAATGAATGGTAATACTAATATTCCATCATGTGATTTAATTGTTGTTTCTTTAATAACAGATCAAGGACCAATGATAGGTATACTTAAAATGGATTATGTTAAAAACTATACTCATCAAGTAGATTTTGTTGAAGATAAAATAGGAATAGGAATAGTTCCACAAATGGCAGGACTGCCAGGTAGTGGTCAAAGAATTCAAAAAGCTGCATTTATAAAGCCAATAAGAGAAGAGAATAAGTTCGATTTATACGTTATAGATAAACAAAGAAAATCTAAAGATGATGAAGAATATGGTGCTAATTATTTCATGAATCATTTCTTAGGATGTTCAGTGGTAGCTAATAATAGAGATATGACAAAGACATTTTTAAAAGCTACAGAAGCATGGACAAGAAGTAATGTAACAGAAGATGCAGTAAAAGCTGAAAAAATAAGAACAGCTGTAAAAAGTAGATTAAAAGAAGATGAATCTATTAATATAGAAGATTTAGCAACTCAATTATTCCATAATGAGCCAAATGCAAAACAAGATTTTTCTACCTTTATCAAGGGTCAAGGAATTGAAGAGGAAGTATCTGTTGATAAAGCTTGGGTTGAAAAGAAATTAAAGCGTGTAAGATTAAAAATAGATAAAGATATTGACTTATATATTAATGAAGAAACTTACCATGATAATAGTAAATTTGAAATTCAAAGAAATGGTGATGGAAGTATTAATATGATAATAAAACATGTTATAAATTATATAGAAAAATAATATTAAGAATTAAAATAAAAAATGATATAATAAATTAAATAAATTATGTAATGGAGTGTTAGTATATGCCTAGAGTTTTATTAAGTCCTAAAATAGACTTTGTATTTAAGAAAATATTTGGAAATGAAAAACATCCTGAAATACTAATATCTTTTTTAAATGCAGTTATGGAGCCTATTGATCCTATAAAATCAGTACAAATTAAAAATTCAGATATAGAAAAAGAACATATAGAAGATAAGTATAGTAGGTTAGACATAAAAGCTATAACAAATAGTGGAGAATATATTAATGTAGAAATACAGGTAAAGAATGAATATAATATGATAAAACGAAGTCTTTACTATTGGAGTAAATTATATGAAGAACAAATTATTCAAGGTGATAACTATGAAAAATTAGCTAAAACAGTTTGTATAAATATATTAGATTTTAAGTATTTGAAAAATAATAGGTATCATAATGCATATAGATTAAAAGAAATTAAAACAAATGAACAGTTAACAGATGTAATGGAAATTCATTTTATTGAAATACCAAAGCTTAAAAAAGTTAAAAATTCACAAGAAATAACAGATATGCTAACAGCTTGGATAGAGTTTATAAATAATCCAGAAGGTGAAGTTATTTCTAATTTGGAGATGTCAAAAAAAGAAATAAGAGAAGCAAAAGAAGAACTAATTAGATTAAGTGCAAACTCTAGAGAGAGAAGTATTTATGAAAAAAGAAAAGAATCATTGCTAAATAAAACTAGTGCTATTATAAAAGCTACAGAAGAGGGAAGAGCTGAAGGAAGAGCTGAAGGCAGAGCTGAAGGAAGAGCTGAAGGAAGAGCTGAAGGAAGAGCTGAAGGAAGGGCTGAAGGAAGGGCTGAAGGAATAGAAGAAGGTAAGAAGAATGAAAAAATTAAAAATATAAAGAGCTTTTTACTTCTTGGTATTGATGTAGAAACTATAGCTAAAGGTACAGGAATATCTGTTGAAGAAGTAAAAAGGATAAAAGAAGAAACAAAAAATTACTAGATAAATTCAAATTAATTTTTTGTATTTTTATTAAAAAAATCTTAAAACTATTATTTAATAGTGGATAAATTTAAAAATTTATAGTAGCATAGTAATAAATTTTTAATAGGAGTGTTTTTTATGGTAAGAAATAAACTTAAGAATATGGCATTAAGTATTGCAGTACTTATGGGGCTTGGAATGGCTTCACCAGTATTTGCAAAATCAGACTATAATCCAGGTGACATATTAGCTCTAGGTTCTGACTTAACTGATGCACAAGAAGCAGCTTTAAGAAAGTATTTTAATGCGCCAGATGGCACAAATACTATATATGTAACAGATGAAGTAATCATAAAACAATTAGGTTTAGATCCAAATGATCCAGCTAATTATGCTGGTGGATGTTATTCAAGTGCATATGTAAAATTATTAGATGATAATAGTGGAATTAATGTAAAAGCTACTAATTTAACAGAAGTAACTGAAAGTATGTTGATGAATGCTTTAATTACTTCAGGAATAACAGCAGCAGATGTTAAGGTTTCTTCACCATTTAAAGTTACAGGAACTTCAGCTTTATCAGGAATACTTGCAGGTGTTGAAGAAGTTGGTGGCTTTGAAATTTCATTAAAGCAAAAGGAAACAGCGCAAAAGGAAATTGAAACGACTGTTGAAGTAGGAGATGAAATTGGTTCAGAAGAAGCTTCTACAATAATTAATGATATTAAAACTGAAGTAATTAAAGAGCAGCCAAAAACAGAAGAAGAAATTAAGAAGATAGTTGAAAATATTACAAATCAATATAATGTGAATATTAGTATTAATGCAAAAGATTCCATTGTAAACTTAATGAGTCATGTTAATGACTTAGGTTTAGATTACTCAGAATTAAAGAGTTCTTTAAAAGAAGCAAGTAATAAATTAAGCAATAATCTTAAGGAGTTAGGAATTAAGCTAAAGGAAGAAGGTTTCTTTGAAAAGATTAAAAACTGGTTTGTAGATTTGTGGGACAAGTTTATAAATTTATTTAGAAGCAATGATAATAATGAAGAAGAAAGTAAAGAAAATGCTCCTTTAGACTTTAATCAAGAACCAATAAAAGAGCAATCTGACGATGAAAATCAAAATTTAGAAGAAGAAATTAGACCAGTGGATGATACACAAATAGGAGACACAATAACAGAAGATTCAGTAAATGATGAAAATGTAAATGAGGATACAACAACTTCAGAAGAAAAACAAGTATCTGATGATACAAATACTAACTCATCAACAATGGATTCAGAAACAATTACAAATTAATTAAAAGCTGAAAGCTGGGAATTCTTAGCTTTCAGCTTTTTCTTTATAGTGTAAAATTACTTTAGTAATTTTACAAGGACTGCTTTTTGAGCATGTAGCCTATTTTCTGCTTCTTCAAAGATAGTATCAGCATGAGCTTCCAGTATTTCATTAGTGATTTCTTCACCTCTATGAGCAGGAAGGCAGTGAAGTACTATGGTATCTTCTTTAGCTAATGTCAAAAGCTTTTTATTTACTTGATAGCCATCAAAATCTATCCTTCTTTTATCACACTCTTCTTCTTGTCCCATGCTAGCCCAGACATCAGTTACAATGACATCAACATCTTTGACAGCTTCTTCTGGAGAAGTTGTCATAAAGAAAGAAACACCATTTTTATTTGCTAATTCATGGCCTTTATTTATATAGTAAGCAGGTGGCTTATAGTCAGAAGGATTAGCAATAAAAACATCCATTCCTAAAGTAAGACATGCTACTAAAAGAGAATTACACATGTTATTACCATCACCAATATATGCTACTTTTAAGCCATCAAGAATTAATTTTTTTTCTCTAATTGTCATTAAGTCAGCTAATACTTGGCATGGATGCTCATCATCAGTTAAGCCATTTATAATAGGAATTGAAGCTACTTTTGCAAGAGTTTCTACATCTTTTTGTGAAAATGTTCTTATCATAATACCATCTAAATATCTAGATAATACTCTTGCTGTATCTTGAATAGGCTCTCCACGACCAATTTGTAAATCTTTTGAGCTTAGAAATAGAGGATGACCTCCTAATTCATACATACCAACTTCAAAAGATACTCTTGTACGAGTAGAAGCTTTTTCAAAAATCATCCCTAAAGATTTCCCTTTAAGCAAATGATGTTCAATTCCATGTTTATTTTCATATTTTAATTGATCTGCCAGGTTTAAAATATCTAAGATTTCTTCTTTAGATAAATTATCCATACGTAATAAATCCTTTTTCATAAAAACCCCCTTAAATCAATTAACTTAGGCATTTTAATAAAATGGCTAAGCCTTTTTTTATTTCTATTTCACTTATAGTAAGTGGTGGCAGAAGTCTCACTACATTTTTGCCAGCAGTTAGTATTAAAAGACCTTTTTCAAGAGCTTTCTTTTGTATTTCATCTGGAGGACAAGAGACTTCAATGCCAATCATAAGACCTAAGCCACGTATATTTTTAACTAAAGGCAGCTTTGATTTTGTAAGTGTTTGTCTTATAAATTTCCCCTTGGCTTGTACAGATGATAGTAATTCATCATTACAAATTTGATCTAAGACAGCCAATGCACCAGCGCATACCACTGGATTACCACCAAAAGTTGAACCATGATCGCCAGGTGTAAAAGTATTAGATAATTTTTCATTACAGAGTATAGCACCAATAGGTAGACCTCCGCCTAAGCCTTTAGCAAGTGTAATAATATCAGCTTCTACACCAAACTCCTGAAAGCAAAAGATATGACCTGTTCTACCTAGTCCACATTGAACTTCATCAAAAATGATTAAAACATCTTTTTCTTTACATACATTACATACTTCTTGTACAAAGTTACTATTTAATAAATTAACTCCGCCTTCTCCTTGAATTGCTTCCATTATAATAGCACATACATCATCAGTAAGCTTTTCTTTGAAATCTTCTATAGAATTAGGTGTTACGTAGTCATAGCCATCTGGAAATGGATCAAAGTATTTATGGAACTTATCTTGTCCAGTAGCTGTAATGGTAGCTAAGGTTCTTCCATGGAAAGAATCTTTTAAAGAAAGAATTTTATTTCTTTTTCCACCATATTTCATATAGCTATATTTTTTTGCTAGTTTAAGGGCACCTTCATTTGCTTCTGCACCAGAGTTGGAAAAAAACACTTTACTCATTTTAGAGATTGTAGTTAATTTGTTAGCTAATTTAACAGTAGGAGTGCTTAAAAAGATGTTTGAAAGATGAGCAAAAGAATTAAGCTGATTTAAAATAGCTTCATTTAATTTTTTATTGTTATAACCAACAGAGCTAACGCCAATTCCACTGGTAAAATCTATATATTTTTTATTATTTTCATCAAATAGGCAAGAACCTTCCCCATGAGTAATTATTATAGGCAGAGGAACATAAGTATGCATTAAACATTCATTAGCTTTTTCAAATAAATTCATTGAAAAACCCCCTTAATTAATTGATAATTTAAAAGATTTCTGTTCCAATTCCTTTTTCAGATAGTAGCTCAAGTAGTATAGCATGAGGAATTCTACCATCTATAATAACTGATTTTTTTACACCAAGGCGTACAGCTTCAACGCAGCAACTTATCTTAGGTAACATTCCGCCTTGAATTACTTTGTCTAAAGTAAGCTTAGGTATTTCATGAAGCCTTAAGGTGGAAATTAATGAAGAAGAGTCCTGAGGATTCATCAGTACTCCTGGAACATCTGTCAGTAAAAGAAGTTTTTCTGCCTTAAGAGCGGCAGCAACTTTAGAAGCACAAGTATCAGCATTGATGTTATAGCTATCTTTATGGTCATTATCAGTACCTATGGAAGCAACCACAGGAATGTAGCCTGCTTCAATGGCTAACTTTAAAGGGGCCGTATTCACATTAGTTATTTCACCAACATATCCTAAGTCCACATCGGAATTTATCTTTTTACAAGTAATAAGATCACCATCTATACCTGAAAATCCCAATGCTTTACCACCACAATGACCAAGAAGTTTCACAAGATCTTTGTTGACTTTTCCAGCAAGAACCATTTGAGCAACATCCATGGTATCTTTATCAGTATATCTTAGACCATTAATAAACTTACTTTTATGATTTATTTTCTTTAAAGTACCACTAATATCAGGACCACCACCATGAACAATGATGGGATTTATTCCTATACATTTCATTAAAACAATATCGTTGATGATAGTTTTGGTTAATTTATCATTAACCATTGCATTGCCACCATATTTTATCACCATGGTTTTACCATAGTAGGCTTGTATAAATGGTAAGGCTTGAATTAATATATTTGCATGTTCACTATGATTCAATCTAATTCACTTCCTAACTTCTATAATCGCCGTTAATTTTTACATAGTCATAAGTTAAATCACAGCCCCAGGCAGTAGCAGAGGCCTTGCCAGAATGTAAATTAATATTTATCTTCACATCATCCTTTAATAATATTTCTTTGGCTTTACCTTCATCAAATTCTACATAACAGCCATTTGCACATACTAGTATTGAATCTGTTTCACAAGCAAATTCAACAGTTACTAAATTAGGATTAAACTCAGTATTAGCATATCCTAAGGCACAAAGTACTCGGCCCCAGTTGGCATCGCTACCAAAAATAGCAGTCTTAACTAAGCTAGAGTTAATTACACTTTTAGCAAGAATTTCTGCCGATTTCTCATTCTTACAGCCAGAGACATTACATTCAATTAATTTGGTGGCACCTTCACCATCTTTGGCAATTTCCTTAGCTAAATGGATATTAAGGGTATTTAATGCTTCAAGAAAAGTATAGTAGTTATGGTCTTTTTCATTTATGTTATCATTATTAGCTAAGCCATTAGCTAGTATCACAACCATATCATTAGTACTGGAATCGCCATCAACACTTACTCTGTTATAGGATATATCAACAGAAGATTTTAAGGCTTCTTTTAAAAGTTTTGCATCAATATTTAAGTCTGTAGTTATAAAAGAAAGCATGGTAGCCATATTAGGATGAATCATACCAGAACCTTTGGCCATGGCACCTATAACTACAGGAGTACCGTTAATTTGGAATTCAATGGATATTTCCTTCGTAGCTGTATCAGTAGTAATTATTGCTTCAGCAGCAGAGTGTCCCCCATAACTATTAAGCTGAGCTATAGCTATAGGGATACCATCTTTAATAGCATCAATGTTTAAGGGAACTCCTATTACCCCAGTAGAAGCAACTAAAACATCATCAGCTTTTATATTTAAGGCTTTTCCACAAAGAGAAGCCATTTTTTTAGCTTTTTCTAAACCATCATCACCTGTGCAAGTATTGGCATTACCACTATTAATTATGATGGCTTGTGCACATTTATTATTTAAATGCTCCTTGGTGATAAGTAGTGGGGCACCTTTAACTTTATTTTTTGTATAAACGCCACATGCAGTAGCTGTAACATCAGAATAAATAATAGCTAAATCTTTTTTTAAGGAACTTTTTTTTATGCCGCAATTAATTCCTGCAGCCTTAAACCCCTTTGGTGCAGTAACACCTTTATTTATATTAATTTTAATTTCAATAACCTCCTTAAAAATTAAAATGGAGGGCTTATCATATTTAGCCCGCAATCTTCATTTAGTCCTAGAATTAAGTTTAAGTTTTGTATAGCTTGTCCAGCGGCACCTTTAATCATATTATCTATAGTGCTGATAATTATCAATTTATTTTTTCGATAGTTTTCATGTAATGAAATTTGACAATTATTAGAGTATTTTACATTTTTAATTTCTGCTGTGGTATTTAAAGGTAATACTTGAAGGAAGTTTTCATCTTTATAAAATTCTTTATACATATGATATATTGCTTCAAGTGATAGGTTATCTTTTGGTTCACAATAAATTGTTGAAAGAATACCTCTATTTATTGGTAGAAGGTGAGGAGTAAATGTTACTTCCACTGATTCACCAGCAATAGATGAAAGTGTTTGCTCAATTTCAGGAGTGTGTCTATGAGAGCCTATTTTGTAAGGTGCAAAGTTTTCATTTAATTCGGCATAGTGGCTTTTAAGAGAAAGTCCACGGCCAGCACCTGTAGCACCAGATTTTGAGTCAATAATTATATTGTTTGTTTTAATTAATGAATTTTTTAGTAAAGGCATTAAAGCTAAGGCAATGCTTGTTGGATAACAGCCAGGGTTAGCAATAATGCTACAATCTTTTATTTTTTTTCGGTTTAATTCAGGTAAGCCATAAACGCTAAGCTTATGTATATCACTATTTATAAAATTTTTACCATACCATTGTTGATAATCTTTTTCAGAATCAAGTCTAAAATCTGCACCTAAATCGATGATTTTCTTTTTTCTTTCTAAGGCTTTTAGAGCAAATTTTTCGCTAAGTCCATGAGGAAGAGCAGTGAATATTACATCACATTTCTCAATAACATTCTCAGGATTTTCGCAAATTAAATTGATTTTATTAATAAGAATTTTATAGATGGAAGCTATTTCTTCACCTTTAAAAGATGAAGACGAAATAGCTTCAACATTAACCAAAGGATGGGTTAAAAGTAGCCTTAAAAGCTCTATGCCCACATAGCCTGTAGCACCAATAATTCCTACTTTAGACATTTTAGCACCTCCAATTTTTCACCTATGAAGTTTTCTAAAAGGGAAATTTGATTTTGTACTGATGAGGAGCTAGGGCCTCCCATAACACTTCTGCCTTCTACACAAGTTATTAGATCTATGGCTTTATATACATCTTCTTCAAAGAAAGGAGAAAATGATTTAAATTCATCTAAAGTTAAATCGTAAATAGTCTTATTTTCGTCTATGCAATATAAGACGATTTTACCAACTATTTCATGAGCATTTCTAAAGGCTTCACCTTTTTTTACTAGGTAATCAGCAACATCAGTGGCATTGGTAAATCCACCAGAAGCAGCTTTATTCATTACATCCTTTTTTATTTTCATGGTATCAAGCATTCCAGTAAAGGTTTGGATTGATAGTAGTACAGTATCAAGTCCATCAAATAAAGATTCTTTATCTTCCTGCATATCTTTGTTATAAGCTAAAGGAATTCCTTTCATCACAGTTAAAAGCGTCATTAAGTCACCATAAACACGGCCTGTCTTACCACGAACTAATTCTGCTACATCAGGATTTTTCTTTTGAGGCATTATGCTACTACCAGTACTATAAGCATCATCTAATTCAACAAAGTTAAATTCATCTGTACACCAAAGGATCACTTCTTCTGAAAAACGTGAAAGATGCATCATTATAAGTGAAAGGGCAGATAATGCTTCAATGGCGTAATCTCTATCTGAAACAGAGTCAATACTATTTATTGTAGGATTATTAAAGCCAAGTTCATTACTGACAAAATTTCTATCTATAGGATAAGTAGAAGTGGCCAATGCACCGCTACCTAAAGGCATTTCATTCATTCTATAATAGCAGTCTAGAAGTCTGCCGTAGTCTCTTTTAAGCATTTCAGCATAAGCCATTATGTGATGAGCAAAAGTAATTGGCTGTGCTTTTTGCATATGAGTATAGCCAGGCATTATGGTATTTATATTTTCCTTTGCTTTATTTAAAATTACAGTTTGTAAATTTAATACCTGGTTGGCTACCATTATTAAATATTTTTTTACATATAATTTAGTGTCTAAAGCCACCTGATCATTACGGCTTCTGCCAGTATGAAGTTTTTTTCCTTCATCACCAATATAATATGTTAGAGTACTTTCAATAAAACTATGGATATCTTCTGAAGCGTTATCTATATCAATAACTCCGTTTTCTATTCTTTTTAATATTTCATTTAATCCATTCACTATTTTTTCACTGTCCTTTGATGATATTATTCCTTGTCTGCCAAGCATTTTTACGTGAGCAAGGCTTCCTATAATATCTTCCTTATACATACGAGAATCAATAGATATTGAGGCATTAAAGGTATTTACTAATTCATTAACGCCAGATTTAAATCTTCCCCCCCAAAGCTTCATGGTTATTGATCCTGTTTCTTAATTGCTGAATGCATTTTTGAATTTACTATTGTAGGAAGACCAAAAAGATTTATAAATCCTTCAGCATCTTTTTGATTATAGATACCATCTTCACCAAAAGTAGCATATTCTTCGCTATATAAGGAATAAGGAGAAGTCATACCAGCATTTACGATATTACCTTTATATAATTTTAATTTAATTTCACCAGTGACAGTTTCCTGTGTTTTATTGACAAAGGCAGATAAGGCTTCTCTAAGAGGAGAGAACCATTGGCCATTATATACTAAGTCAGCAAATTTTAAGGCAATGATTTCTTTATAGTGGGCAGTTTCTTTATCTAAACATAATTCTTCTAGATCTTTATGAGCTTTGTAAAGAATAGTTCCACCAGGAGTTTCATATACACCACGAGATTTCATTCCTACAAGTCTGTTTTCCACCATATCAATTATTCCAATAGCATTCTTTCCACCAATGTCATTTAGCTTTTCTAGTAATTTAACACCAGAAAGTTTTTCACCATTTAAAGCAACAGCAATACCTTTTTCAAAAGTTAAGCTTATATAAGTAGCTTCATCAGGTGCATTTTCTAAAGTGTTAGAAAGCTCAAGAATCTTATGATATTTTGGCTCATTTTCAGGATATTCAAGATCAAGGCCTTCATGGCTTAAGTGCCAAAGGTTTTTATCTTTACTATAGTTTGTTTCATAAGTAATTTTTAGCGGAATATTATGGTCTTCGGCGTATTTAATTTCTTCTTCTCTAGATTTTATATCCCAAATTCTCCATGGAGCAATGATGTCCATATCAGGAGCAAAATGTTTCACAGCAAGTTCAAAACGTACTTGGTCATTACCTTTACCAGTACAGCCATGGCAAATAGCATCAGCACCTTCATTAAGAGCAATTTCTACTAATTTTTTACCAATGATAGGTCTCGCAAAAGAAGTTCCTAGAAGATATTTCCCTTCATAAATAGCACCAGCTTGAATAGTTGGGAATATATAGTCTTCCACAAATTCTTTAGTTAAATCTTCAATATAAATTTTAGATGCCCCAGAAGATAAAGCTTTTTCTTTTAAGCCTTCAAGTTCATCTTTTTGCCCCACATTTCCAACAACAGCAATAACTTCACAGCCATAATTTTCTTTTAGCCAAGAGATAATTATAGATGTATCTAATCCTCCAGAATAAGCTAGTACAACTTTATTGTATTTTTTCATAGATATAGCCCCCTTTTATAAATCATCCAAAATTTTAGAAATTTTTTTAAAAATTACTAAATATTTATATATGATTATATTCCTATGTGAATAAATATGCAATAATTATTTTTAAAAATGCATAGAAACTTTGCTTTTAGATTTTAATTGCATAAATAGTTAATAAAGATGTATAAAATGTGTAGAGGTAAAATAAAAAACAGCATGAAGTAATATATTTAATAATCTTAAAAAATATACTACTTTATGCTATTAATAAATGATAACTGTACCAGAAATATTTATTGATAGTGAATAATAAAATTAACAAAAATTAAAATATGTTTTTTAAATCAGGTACTTGAAGGTCTTTTATATGTTGTGCTGCAAATTTCAATAGATGTAGTGAAGTAGAAGCCTCAGACATATCATCTTTTTCAATATAGACTGTAAGCTTTAGAGCTTCGTTTAATAACACGTCATAATCAAGATGATTAATATAAATTGAAGGAATAACAGCTTCTTCATCAAGACGGCTAAAAATAATCATAGCAGCTTCAAAGCTTTCTTCTTTATTTTCACTGGATAGTCCATACTCTAAAAATTCGCAATCGTTGATTGTTTCTGTACATAAATTTTTAAATTTCATATCTGAATAAAATAAAAAAGATATTAAAACCAAAAAAATAAAAATTGAAATTAATGAATTTTTCATTTGTCCTCCTCAATATATTCATCATATCTTTGAAAAAAGAATTTTCCTTCGGTATCAGTCATAGCTAGAATTATTTCTTCAATTTTTCCTGCTTTATGTTTATCTAGTTCATGTTGTATCCAAGCTTTATTTTTTCTACTGCTAGTTAATGAATTATTATTAATATGGCCATCAAGAATGTATATAATAGGTAATCTTGGTGGAGAGCTACTGGAACTTTTATTATTTTTACAAGATGACTTATGCTTTTGAGTATCTGAAGAGAAACCATTTCCTTCACTAGCACTATTACTAGTAGGTTGAGTATTGCTTGAACATTTAACTATAGGACTTGGAGAACTAGAACTTGAAGCAGAGCTTGAGCTAGTCAAAAATGACAATTGTCCGTTATTTTCCAAAATTGCATACTCAATTTCATTTAAATCAAAGTAACCAGCTAGTCTAAGTTCTTCCATAAGTTCATCTAGATTGATTTGTTGTTTTGAAAGAGCCTTCATATTTATCTTGCCTTTATGAACTAAAATTACTGGCTCACCTTCTAATATTTTTCTCGCCAATTGGCTTTTAAGTTGAAGTTGAGTCAGAATTGTTTTTATAAATAGCAATGTAATTATAGGTATTATACCTAAAATTAAAGGAAGACGCGTATCTTGCATTGGAAGTGCTGCTAAATCTGAAATCATTATTGTTATTACAAATTCGTAAGGTTGTAACTCTCCTATTTGACGTTTTCCCATCAATCTCATCACCAATATTACCAGTGAGTAGAGAATAATGGTTCTTATTAATACTATAAACATATGCTAAAACCACCTCAAAATAAGTATTTGTAAATATTACTCTTTTATGCAAAGTATATCTTTTATAAGCAGAAAGATTTTAAGACAAAATAATATAAAATGATAGAAAAAAATCTTTTTATGTATATAATAAAAATAAGAGGTGAACAGTTTAGGAGGAAGAATTATGGACAATATACGAAATAATTCTAGAACACTACAATTTATATTTATAAAAGCAGTTTTAGATTTATATAAAGATGCAACAGTAACTATGGAACATAGTATAGGAAAATGGGTATTTGGAGAAATTCATAAGAAAGATCCTTTAACTGCTGAAGAAGTAAATGATATTAAGAAGGAAATACAAAAACTAATTGATAAAAATTATCCTATAAAGCGAATTAAGGTAAAAAGAGAAGATGCAATAAAAATTTTTCAAAACTACGGTATGGAGGATAAAGTAAAGCTATTGCAGCAAACAAGCTTTCAAGTAGTAACTTTATATGAATTAGATGGAAGATATGATTATTTTTATGGACCAATGTGGGAATCAACAGGTGTCATTAAAAATTTTGATGTTAAGTTTTATAATGGCGGATTTATTTTAGGATATCCAATAGATGAAAATTTAATGATAGTAAATAAATTTGTAGAACAAAGAAAGCTCACCAATATATTTAGAGAAACTGAAAAGTGGTTAAATATTTTAGGAATAGGGGAAGTTGGCTCATTAAATGAAAAAATATCAAATGGAGAGCTAATTGATTTGATTATGATAAGCGAAGCTCTTCATGAAAAGAAAATTGCTCAAATATCAGATATGATAAGTGATAAAAAAGAGATAAAAGCTGTTTTTGTATCTGGACCAAGTTCATCAGGGAAAACGACCTTTGCCCATAGATTAGCTATTCAGTTGAAGGTAAATGGATTAAGTCCAATACCAATATCTCTTGATAATTATTTTGTTAATAGGGAAGAAACTCCAAGAGATGAAGATGGAGAATATGATTTTGAGTCAGTAAAATCTATAGATGTAAAATTTTTTAAAAATCAAATGAAGGAATTATTTGAGGGTAAGGAGGTAGAAATACCTATATTTAATTTCTTAACAGGATATAGGGAAAAATTAGGTAACAAGGTGAAAATGCCTAAAAATGGCATCCTGATAATTGAAGGAATTCATGGACTTAATCCAATTTTGACATCTTCCTTAGATGAAAATAATATCTTTAAAATTTATATTTCAGCATTAACACAGTTAAATTTGGACAATCATAACAGAATTTCCACAGCTGATGTAAGACGTGTGAGAAGAATTGTTAGGGATAGTTTATCTAGAGGTAAAAATGCAGAAGAAACATTGCTTATGTGGCCAAGTATAAAGAAAGGTGAGGAAAAAAATATTTTTGTTTATCAAGAAGAAGCAGATGTTATGTTTAATTCTACTTTAGTATATGAATTATGTGTATTAAAGAGAAAGGCCCTAGAAGAATTAGATAAAGTAAGTGCAGATAGTAGTGTTTATGATGAAGTAAAAAGGCTAAAAGCATTTTTAGGATTTTTTGATGAGATAGATAAAGCACTGGTACCAGAGAATTCAATTTTAAGAGAATTTATTGGAGGGAGCATCTTTTATAAATATTAATTAATATTTATAAATTGGTAATGGATAATTAGTAATTGATAATTGCTGATGAAAGTCTTGGACTTTCTGAAGAATATATTTGTGAAATTTTCTTAAACAGTTTCATCCATACTTAAACAGTTTCATCCATAATTATCAATTATCCATTATCAATTAAAAAGACTGGGGGTAGTTTATGAAAAGCGTAGGTGTATTTGATATTTTAGGACCAATAATGATTGGACCATCATCATCTCATACGGCAGGTGCAGCTAGATTAGGGAAGATAGCAAGGGCAGTTGCTGGAGGTGATATAAAAAAAGTTATCTTTTTATTACATGGATCTTTTGCTAAAACATATAAGGGACATGGCACGGATAGAGCTCTTGTAGCTGGTATATTAGGTATGGAACCTAGTGACTTAAGGTTAAGGAATGCATTAGATATTGCAGAAAAAGAAGGAATTAAAATAATTTTTCAGGAAGCTGATCTTGGTGATGTTCATCCTAATACAGTTAAAGTATTAATTGAAGGTCGAGAAGGTGAAGAATATGAAATGGTTGGTTCATCCATTGGTGGTGGAAGTATTAATGTTACAGAAGTAAATGGAAGTAATGTTGAGTTTACAGGAGCATATCCAACACTAGTGATTTCACATATGGATGTTCCAGGAGTTGTATCACAAGTTACAGCACTGTTATTTGAGTTAGATATAAATATAGCTTTTATGAAGGTAATTAGAAGCCAAAAAGGAAAAGAAGCAACTATGGTTTTTGAATTAGATGGAGAAATGACTGAGGAAGCTGTAGAACAAATTAAAAGCTTTGGATACATAAAAAAAGTTATTATGATTAATCCAATTAAGGATGGTGAGTAATATGCTAGAAGCTAAAAATGGTGAAGAATTATTAAGAATATGTGAATCAGAAAATATTTCTTTAAGTGAATATGCTATTAGAATAGAAATGGAAAATAGAGAAATAACGAGAGAAGAAGCTTATGCAAGAATGAGAGATGTATTGCAGGCTATGAAAGATGGAGCTAATGAAGGTAGGGCTAAAGAAGTTTATTCAGTTAGTGGACTTATTGGTGGAGATGGTTATAAAATGCAGAAATACCTAGAAAGTAAAGAGACTTTAACAGGTGATGTAATTGTAAAAGCCATGGCCATGGCGTTATCGTCATCAGAGGTAAATGCTTCTATGGGAAGGATAGTGGCTTGTCCTACAGCAGGATCTTGTGGAATATTGCCAGCAGTAGTTTTATCAGCAGGAGAAAGACTTAATAAAAGTGATGATGAATTAATAAATGCTTTATTTACTTCTTCAGCAGTAGGAATGATTATAGGAAGAAATGCAACTCTTTCTGGAGCAGAAGGAGGATGTCAGGCAGAATGTGGTTCAGCATCAGCTATGGCAGCAGCTGCTGTAGTTGAGATGATGGGTGGAACTGCAAAGATGTGCTTAGATGCAGGAGCTATAGTATTAAAAAATATATTAGGATTAGTATGTGATCCTGTAGCTGGTTTAGTGGAGATACCATGTGCTAAAAGAAATGCAGCAGGTGCTGTAAGTGCATTATCAACAGCAGAGTTAGTTATGGCAGGTGTTAGCTCTCATATTCCTTTTGATGATGCAGTAACAGCTATGTATCAAGTAGGTAAAAGTCTTCCATCTTCACTGAGAGAAACTGCTTTAGGGGGAGTTGCAATTACTAAAGCAGGATTGATTTTAAAGAAAAAAGTTTTTGGTGATGAAGAATAAGAAAATAATAAAAAGAAATTAGCTTTTAAATAAATATTAGATATAAAGTTTAAAATAGAAGTGGGCAAATTAATTTGTCCACTTTTATAATCCTTAAATAAAGGTATAATCCTTTAACACTATTGATTAAATATGAATACTATATTATAGGCATGTTGCACTCTAGATAATAAAGTGAGGATAATAAAAAATGAAACTTAGCAAAGAGTCGATTGCTGGTATTTTAGAAAAAGAAAGAAAAACTAACCCGAAAGTACATTATATTTCAGATATGACTAAAGCTAATGAATTTGCAGAAGCAGTGAGGATTTTTAATGGAAGAAGTATAATGGCTTATGGAATAGAAGAAATTCATGAAATAACTGCAGCAAGTAATTCATTAGTAATTGGATTAGAAACGCTGGATAATGGAAAGATATTAGCAATGGAGAGAGCATTAAGGATAGCTAAGAAACGAAAAGTACCAGTATTATTGGATTTAACTGAAGTAAATATTTCATTATATAGAAAAAATACAGCTTTAAGCTTTTTGAATAGATACACAATAGATCTTGTAAAAGGAACGGTAGAAGAAGTACAGGCCTTGATAAGGTCACAGAAAAAAAATAGATGCAAGAAAAAAAATATAAAGGACGAGTATAGAGATTTTGCCATAAAAAATAAGACTTTTTTAATTGTAGAGGCAGAAGAATACTATATAACTGATGGATATAGTGAGTTTTATATAGAAAATAATAGTATGGATTTAAATAAAAAAATAGGATTAGGCTATATTTTCACTGCACTATTAGCAATAGCTATAGGAGGGGTTGATAATAGGAAAGAAGAAATGGTAGCCATATTGATAGCTGTTATGATATTTTCTATTGGATGCAGTTTAGAGGGAAATAAAATTAATGAGTGTTATAAGGATGGCTTTTTTAAGTTAAAGGAGTTATTTTTGGATGAAATAAAAAATATAGATGAAGAAAGGATATATGCTTTAGGAAAGATTATTTATAATTTTAAAAGTAAAAGAGTAAATAGATGAGAAATATAATAGATGCTTTAGTATAATATTAAAGCATCTTTTTTTGAGAAATATAGAAAAAATGCTACTTGTTAATATTTACATAAAAAGATATTTATATTAAAATAGGATATAATTACCAATACAATATAGATAATTTTAAGATGTCAATTATAGATTAATGGTTAAAAGAGGAGAGGGAATTATGAAAGAAAAGAAGTTTACATGTGATGAAGAAATATTAAAATGGCTCACTGAAAAAAATTTATCAGGAATAATTAAGGGAATTAATCAAAATAAGGGAATTATAAATGAAAAAATAGCTTCTGTAATATATTGTAGGAGCTTTATTAAGAAATTTGAAGATGAGTATAATAAGATATTTAATAGTTTAGGATTTAAAATATCTAGAATTACTGATGATTATATTTATATAAGCTATATTGATAGCAAAATTGAGTTTTTTATAGCTAGTAGCGAATTTATGAGAAGATATGCTAGAGTATTATTTAATAATAAAAATACTATTGATGATGCAATTTTAGACAAGTTTCAGCTTGTTAATACAGAAGAAAATATAAATAAATTTATTGAAAGATGCAATAATATTTTAGAAGATAGTCAGTATAAGTTAAAATCAGAAGTTGTAGATGGGAAAATAAGTAATATTATGAACATATTTAAAGGGGAATTTTTGGCAAAAGTAAATGCAGAGATTTTTACAAGGAATATAAAGAAGTATTTAGTGAAAATAAATGGGGATGCTAAAAGAAATACAATTACTTTCATTGATAGAATTAATACATGGAATAAAGTTACAGTAGAAGTATAGATTATTAAAATATATAATGTTAAAATAATTTTGTATTATTAAGTTTTAGGAGGAAATGTTATGGGTGCAAAAATGTTACACACATGTATAAGAGTTGCTAATTTAGAAAAATCTTTAGAGTTTTATAAAGAAGTATTAGAGTTAGTTGAAACACGTAGAAAGGATTTTCCAGAGCATAAATTTACATTAGTTTATTTATCAGATAAGGAAGATGGATATGAGTTAGAATTAACTTATAATTATGATCCAGAAAAGCCATATGATATAGGTGATGGATTTAGTCACATAGCTATAGGAGCACCAAATATTGAAGAACTAAGAGAAAAGCATTTGAGTCTTGGTTATGAAGTTACCCCATTAAAAGGTCTTCCAGGAGAACCACCAAAATACTATTTTGTAACAGATCCAGATGGATATAAGGTTGAAGTTATTAGAACAGAGTGCTAATTATCATAATAGCTTAAGTAGGGTGTTTACTTTTAGTAGTGCTCTACTTAAATTATTACAAGTACTAAAATAAATTAAACAGTGCATATAGCTTTGATTATTCACTTAATTATCGAAGCGTTTAATTTAAAAAAAGGGGGAGGTAATTTTGAGTTTTGAGTATTTGAACTTTAAGTCTATATTAAATGAGCATGAGGAAGTGTTGCAAGAAGATGTATGCTTTGTTTTTTATGAAGGACAATTAATAGTTAAGTTTAATGCTAATGAAATAAATATTCCTAGGAGAAGGGAAATAGAAGAATTAGGTTTAACTATTAATAAAGAGTATTGCTTTGGTGAATTTAATATAGGCAAATGTTACATAGTTGAATGTGAAGACATAAAAAGACTGCCAATGAACTTTCAAATTATATCGTTATATCAATTAGGACAAATTGTAGATGAAGAAATTTTCTTAATAGCAGGAAGGGCTAATCATTTATTAAACTGGGATAATAGCCATAAATACTGCAGTAGATGTGGTTCGCCAAATATAAATAAAGAGGATGAAAGAGCTAAAGTTTGCACAAAATGTGGGACAGTAACATATCCAGTTATATGTCCAGCTATAATAGTAGCTATTACTAGAGGTGATGAAATACTTTTAGCACATAATAAAAATTTTGAAGATAATATGTACAGTATAATTGCTGGTTTTGTAGATGCTGGCGAAGATTTAGAAAGTACTGTGAAAAGAGAAGTTTTGGAAGAAGTAGGAATTAAGATAAAGAATATTAAATATTATGGAAATCAAACATGGGCTTTTCCTAATTCATTAATGATAGGGTTCTTTGCTGAATATGAAAGTGGAGAAATAAAGGTAGATGGCAAAGAGATACTGGATGCAGCATGGTTTAAGAAAGATAATTTACCTAATCTACCAAAGAAGATGTCCATTGCAAGAAAAATGATAAATAATTTTATAGAAAATAAATAATAAAGAAGAGCTACTTAATGGTTAATATCATTAATGTAAAAATTTTATGATAGGTATTTTCGCTTTTAATATTTAATGGTATAATCATATTCTAGTCATTCCTTATGTGATGTATTTTGGTTTTTAGCGAAAGTATTATATCACAAAAGAATGATTTTATTTATGTTTGATGCCTTGCTTGGACAAGCTTCATTGTGTGGGAAATTTTACTATTAAACTCTCTTTTGATATCATTGCATTCATAATACTTTCTAAGTGTTTTAACTGTAACTTAACTAGATATAAATCAAAATTTAATTGTTTAAAAAATTTGTATAATGATAATTTATCTGATATAATTGTATCTTGAAACATTTATGTATAGCTACTTGCTGTCATTGTTGTGTGTAAACTTAGTTATAGCAATAGTTTATCATAAATGTTTTTTATTTTATCTATTTGTAAAATTATTCAAGTGTTTTTGCATTATTATAGAAAATAAATATACATTACAATTTATTTGACAAAAAAATATATAAAATGAGATAATATGACTTGTGTCGAAATATAGGAGGAGTTATGTATAATTTTATAATAATTTTCAATAAAATAATGTTATTTTTATTTTTAACACTATACTCATATCAAATTTTTTATGCCATTATAGGTGTTTTAAAGAAAAGTAAAAATTTTAAAACAGATGTTAAAAATAGATATGCAGTTATAATAAGTGCTAGAAATGAAAGAGTTGTAATAGGTCAATTGTTACAAAGTATTAAAAATCAAAATTATCCAAGCCAATTGATAGATATATTTGTGGTAGCTGATAATTGTTCAGATGATACTGCACAAATTGCTAGAGAAGCAGGTGCTATTGTTTATGAAAGAAATAATAAAAAGTTAGTTGGTAAAGGATATGCTTTAGATTATATTTTTAAAATAATAATGAGAGATTATAAAGAAAAAGAGTATAAAGGCTATTTTATTTTTGATGCAGATAATATTTTAGATAATAATTATATTTTAGAAATGAATAAGGTGTTTAATAATGGGTATAAAGCAATAACTAGTTATAGAAATTCAAAGAATTTTAATTCAAATTGGATTTCAGCAGGATATGCATTGTGGTTCTTACGTGAATCTAAATATCTTAATAATTCAAGAATGATTTTAAATACAAGTTGTACTATATCAGGTACTGGATTTTTAATAAGCCATGAAATAATAAAAAAGAATAATGGATGGAAATATCATTTGCTTACTGAAGATTTAGAATTTTCAATGGATATTGTATTAAATAATGAAAAAATAGGATATTGTCATAAAGCGAAATTTTATGATGAGCAACCTTGTACTTTCAAGCAATCTTGGAATCAAAGACTACGTTGGTCTAAAGGATTTTATCAGGTGTTTAAGAAAGATGGATGGAATTTATTTATAAATATATTTAAAAATAAATCTTTTTCATCCTTTGATATGTTGATGACTATAGCACCAGCTATGTTTATTTCTTTACTAGGATTGCTAGTTAATTTTACAGTATTTATAATATCTATATTAAATAAGACTGATATGTTATTAGTACATCAAGCTACATTAAGTATAATATTCACTATTTTTAATTATTATTTAACATTATTTGCTTTTGGTGCATTAACAACAATAACTGAATGGAAAGAAATTAGAGCTACAGCTTTTGAAAAGATACTATATACTTTTACTTTCCCTTTATTTATTGTAACATATATACCAATAGCAATAGTTGCTTTATTTAAAAAGGTTGAATGGAAACCGATAGAACACACAATAATAATAGAAAATACATAATAAGAAAGAGCTGCCATTAAGCAGCTCTTTTAATGTGGAAAAATTAAGCTTTGTTAATTGATCCGAATAATTCCATTTTTTCTTTAACTGTAGCTTTGATAGCTTCGAATCCAGGATTTAATAATTTTCTTGGGTCAAATCCTTTTCCTTCTAAGTCTTTACCAGCTTCTACATATTTTCTAGTAGCTTCTTGGAATGCTAATTGACATTCAGTGTTAACGTTGATTTTAGAAACTCCTAAAGATATAGCTTTTTTGATCATATCTTCTGGAATTCCAGTTCCTCCGTGTAATACTAATGGCATATTTCCGCAAGCTGTATTGATTTCTTCTAAAGCATCAAAAGCAAGTCCTTGCCAGTTTGATGGGTATTTTCCGTGGATGTTTCCGATACCAGCTGCTAACATAGTAACTCCTAAATCAGCAATTGATTTACATTCTTGAGCGTCAGCAACTTCACCTTTACCAACAACACCGTCTTCTTCTCCACCAATTGATCCAACTTCTGCTTCTAAAGATAATCCTCTTTCAGAAGTAACTTTTACTAATTCTTGAGTCTTTTCGATGTTTTCTGCTATTGGGTAGTGAGATCCATCGAACATAACTGAAGAGAATCCAGCTTCCATAGCTTTGTAACATCCTTCGTAGCTACCGTGGTCTAAGTGTAAAGCAACTGGAACTGTTATGTTTAATTCTTCTAACATTCCGTTAACCATACCAACTATTGTTTTGTAACCACACATATATTTTCCAGCACCTTCAGATACTCCTAAGATTACTGGTGAGTTATTTTCTTGAGCTGTTAATAATATTGCTTTTGTCCATTCTAAGTTATTAATGTTGAATTGACCAACAGCATATTTACCTTCTCTTGCTTTGTTTAACATTTCTTTAGCTGAAACTAACATGGCAATACCTCCGTGTACTTTAAATATTAATGGAGAATTAATTTAACTTATGTATACAAAATTCTCCCAAAGTTTATTATACCCTAAATATACAGGAAAGAAAACATAAAATAACAAAAATTAGTTGTTATATAGTATGAATTGTGGACAATACTAGATTAAATGATTAAAATTTAATTATAATAAAATATAAAAAGGGGAGAAAAGTTATGTTAGCAGATTTACATATGCATAGTTATTATTCAGATGGGACAATGTCTCCAAGAGAAATAGTGGAGGATGCAAAAAAAAGAAATGTTCAATTAATAGCAATTACTGATCATAATGTTTTAGATTCATATACGGAGCTTAAAGAAGCAGCTGAAGAATTTGGTATTAATGTTATTAGAGGAGTAGAAATAGATGCAAGATTTGAAGATATAGTAGTACATATCTTAGCATATAACTTTCAGGATAATGAGAAGTTATTTAATTTAGTTCATAAAGCAAAAAATGAATTATTAGAAACGAGTATTGAGCTTATAAAGAGAATGGAAAATGATTATGAAAATATAAGCAGTGAAGATTATGAAGCATATGATTATGATAGAAGAAAAGGAGGCTGGAAGGGAATTCATTATTTATTTGACAGAGGTATAACTAGTGAATTGTTCGAAGGTGTAAAATATTATGGACAATATAAATGTGGGCATGAGTATTTTGATTATCCAACTGTTGAAGAAGTGATAGACGCTGTTCATGAAGCTAATGGATATGTAGTTTTAGCACATCCATGTAATTATTATAAAAATAATACTAAAGAAGAGGTATTAGAAAAGTTAGAGAAGTTTAAAAGTATAGGTATTGATGGAGTTGAATGTTATTACCCTGCCAATAGTGAGATGATGACAGAAACTTGTATAGAATTTTGTAAGAATAATAATATGATTATAACCGTAGGTTCAGATAGCCATGGAGATTTTGGAGCTGTAAGTAAGGGCATTGAATACTATATAGGAGCAGTTAAGAAAGATAGTTCTGAATTAAATTTAAAAGATATGATTTAATAGAAAGAATATACATTTTAGGTAATTTTATTAATAGATTAGAGGACAAGAATCTAGAGTTTACAAAGATACTAGTATAAAAATTTTATGCAGTGAAATTTATTATAATAACAAAGTAAAAACTTGATATAGTAAGCACCCTTTAACACTATAATATGTTATAAGGGTGTTTATTTTATAAAGAGGGTGGTTAGAAAATGATAAGAGCTGCTATAATTTATTTTTCAGGTACAGGCAACACAAAATTTGTAGCATGTAATATGAAAAAAAAGTTGGAAGAGAAGAATATATATACAGATTTGATAAACATTGAAGAAGATACTGTACTTCCATGTAATTATAAATATATAGTTATAGGGGGTCCTATATATGTTGATTTATATCCAGATATATTAGTTAACTATATAAGGAAGAATTTATATGGATATACAGGTAGGTGCATGTTATTTTCCACTCAATCCTCCAATGAGCCATCATCGGCTTTTCAAGATGTTTTAAATAGAGCTTCTTTTCTTAATGTGAAATACTGCCAATTTGTACAGATGCCTAATAATTTTTATAACTTTATGTTTAAAAAGACACCTAAAGATGAAGAAGAAAAACGGATAAAAGATGCTATTAAGGTGGGAAGTAAAGCTATAGAAGATTTTTTAAGTGGTGAAGAAAAAATATATCATACAAATTTTTTAAAAGTAGATTTTGTAAGAGCAGTCTATAAAATATTTTATCCCTATATCACAAAAAGATTAATAAAAAATATAGAAGTTGATTTGAAAAAATGTATTCATTGCAGGATGTGCGAAATTAGATGTCCAAGAAAAAGTATTCATATAAGCAATAAAGTAAGATTTAATGATAAATGCTTATTATGCCAAAGGTGTATGAATAGTTGTCCAAGAAATGCATTTTTATATAAGAAGAAAGTTTATGATAAATATGAACCTAATTTCAAAAAGTATTAATAAAAAATATAGGTTACTAAGAAATTAAGAGGGATACATTAAGTTTATGTATCTCTCTTAATATAAAGTCTATAATATATTAAATTAAAGTAATGTAAGCTTCACCAAGTAATTTAAGTATTGATTTTTCAGGTTGACTTTCTGTTATTATGGCATTAAAGTCAGAAATATTTGCAAAGATAAAACTGCCAGTAGTTTGGAATTTTTCATTTAATGTTACGATATAAAGTTCTTTAGAAATACTCATTATGGCACTTTTAGTATAAGCATCTTCTGAAAGAGCTGTACTGACAACACCATCAGCTAGGCTTATACCTGTACATCCAATAAAAGCTTTTGTACATCGATATTGTTTGATTTGTGCAATAGAATGAGAACCAATACTTCCACCAACAAATGGATTGTAGTCACCACCAATAAAAATAAAGTTTGTTTTACAGTTTTCAGGTATAAGTGATGATATTTCAAGCATATTTGTAATTAATGTTACATCTTTGTTGTTTTTTACAATTAATTTAGCAATCATATAGGAAGCAGTAGAGGCATCTAGAAAGATGGTATCTTTATCAGTAATTTCATTATAGGCTTTAATGGCTAACTTTTCTTTTAAATCTATGTTTTTAGAAACTCTCTTGTTAAATGATTCTACATTTGAATAGGATTGTTTTATATTAATGGCACCACCATAGGTGCGCTGCAATAAATTTTTCTTTTCTAAAAATTGTAGATCTTTTCTAATCATGCTTTCGCTGACATTAAACTCTTTGCTTAAATCTTTAACTAGAACTTTACCGGTGTTATTTAATAAATTTAAAATATGTTCATGACGTTCCTCAGTAAACATTATATGCAGCCCCTTATTAATATTATTTATTATCATTATATTATAAAAAAAATGGGAGTTCAATTGACTAAGTAGAATAAATAGTATAAAATGATAATAAATGATAGAAAATGATAAAGAGAGAGAATGTATGAAGAAGATAGTTTTTATGAGAAGGTTGGTGTGAATAGTCAATTAATTTTATTAGAATATGATTTATTGTTAATAAGGAAAGTAGGTAGAAATAAGTCTATCTACTTTTTTGATTTTATAAATATGCTGAACAATTATTATGTGAAAAGAAATATAAGTGTATAAAATTTTCAAAACTAGTTTTAAAATGGAATAAAATGGATATAATTTACAGTAAAGAATAATTGTTAATTAAGGAGTGTATTTTATGAGGTTAAAAGGGACAAGAACCGCTGAAAATTTATTAAAATCATTTGCAGGAGAATCACAAGCTAGGATGAGATATACTTATTATTCAAGCTTAGCTAAAAAAGAAGGTTATGTGGAAATTGCTAATATTTTAATGGAAATAGCAGAGCAAGAAAAAGAGCATGCCAAGAGATTTTATAAATTCTTAAAAGAAGATTTTAAAGATGAGGGGATTGAGATAACATCTACTTATCCAGTATCATATCATGATAATACTTTAGATAATTTAAAAGCTGCGGCATCAGGAGAAAATGAAGAATGGACAGTTCTTTATCCAGAGTTTGCAAAGGAAGCAAGAGAAGAGGGGTTTTCTGTTATTGCAACAGCTTATGAAAGAATTGCAGAGGTAGAAAAGAATCATGAAAAGAGATATAAAAAGCTAATTAATAACTTGCAAAATTATACTGTTTTTAAGAAAGAAGAATCAGTGCTATGGATGTGTACTAATTGCGGATACATCTATGAAGGGAAAGAAGCACCAAAGTCGTGTCCAGCATGCTTACACCCACAAGGATACTTTAAAGTTTATAATGAATAATTATAAATTAATGATGAATTATGAATGACAAAACTCACAGAGCTTTTAAATTATATTTTTTAAACTCCCCTAGGGGAGTTTATTACTTAAATTTATCATTTAAATATAAGTTCATAATTCATGAACTATTTTACTTCAATAAAAATCCATTGTTGATTCCAGCCATTATTATCACTCTTTGGAAAAGTTTATATTAGTACAAAGAAAAAAGCTAGTTAAAGTAAGAAACAATAATTTTGAAATTTTATTAACTAATGCTCAATGATAAATTAATAATTATCAAATATAAAATGCACTATTATAGATGTTATTATAAATTTGTTAATTATGTGAAAATAGTATAAAATTAATGATAATATTATTATGAAGGAGCAGGTTTAATGTCAGAATTAGATTTTATTTATAAGAGAAAAAGTATAAGAGATTATAAAGATGCAGTAATTCCAAAGGAAGATATACTAAAGATGTTAGATGCAGCAACTCATGCACCATCACCAAAGCATCAACAAAATTGGCATTTTGTAGTGGTACAAGATAAAGAAATAATAAATAAAATGGCTGAGGCAGTAAGCAAGAGTCATGAATATATTGCTTCATTAACTAAAAATGAAGATGAAAAGAAAAAATTTATGAGAGTATTGCCTTATTATATTAATTTCCAAAGATCATCATGTGCCATATTAGTTTATGCCAATGAATATAAGATGGTGGAAGAGAAAATATTAAGAGAAAATAATGTAGGTGAAGATATAATAGAAGTTATGAAATCTACACAATCTGCAGCACAAGGAATTGGAGCAGCAGTAGAAAACTTTATGTTAGCAGCAACAGCTATGGGATACGGTGCTTGCTATATGACGGGTCCAGCTCATGCTAAAAAAGAAATTGAAGAAATAATCAATTTTGAAAAACCTGAATACTCATTAATGTCCATAATTTCACTAGGAGTTCCAGCAGATGAAACACCAGATAGTCCTAAAAGAAAGCCATTAGAAGAGGTTGTAACATTTATCTAAAAAAAATTCTGAAGTAATTTAAGCTTCAGGATTTTTTTCTATTAGTTAAGATAGAGCATTAATTTTGAAGTTTAAAAAGCTCAAAAGGAAATAGATAAATATCTTACCTATCTAGGGTGTATATTATCAGCAGTAAGTGCAATAGTAGTATTAATTCCTTTTATTATCAGTATTATGAGAATTTGATACAATTTTTATTAGATAATCTCTATCTAAAATGGTGTAAGACTTTCCATCTTTAGATAGTATATTTGTATTACAAAATAAGTTAACTACTCTTAATAAGTGACGATAGCTTGCACATAGAAGTTCTGCACATTCTGTTAAGTTATAAGAAAATACTCCATTTTTTTCAGTTCTTAATATAAAAGATGCTAATCTACTTTCTAAGGATTCATAAAGATTTGTACAAGTAGTATTATTCATATAGCTAAGTCTTTTACTAAGATTTTCACAAATATATCTTAAAAAGATAATATCATTTAGAAGTAATTGTCTATATTTCATAGATATGCCTATACAGTGTACCATTGAAGTTGCTTGAACTGAAGCAGTTGGGGATTTTTGCCAAAGGCTACAAGCTTCACCTATAATTTCAAATGAATTAAAATGAGATAAATACATTACTTTACCAGATGTTGAGTATGAAAAAACTTTAATAGTTCCACTTACTAAAAAAAATAGATATTCTGAACATTCTCCTTCGTTAATTAAAAAGTCACCTTTTTTAAATGAAAATAAATCTAAATATTTACTAATATTTTGTGAAAATAGCTTAGTTATACCTGTGCTATTTATATATTCATCTAATAATGCCTTATTCTTAACTTTTGCCATAATTTCCTCCCCATATATATGTAGATTAATTATTAATTGTTCGTTAATTTATAGTAAATATTTTAGCATAACAAAAAATATATAACAATAAAGATGTAAGTTAATAAGTGAAAGAAAATATAATTATATTAAAAAAATGCTGAAAAAATGGCTAATAAAGATGATTTTACAGGAAAAATACGAATAATAAATAAAAAAAATAAAAAAATATACAGATTTTTTTCGTAAAAACATGACTTGCGTCATATTTTTTTGTGTTTATAATAATTATAATATAATTGATAAATGAACTATAGGAGATGAAATAATGAAAAAAATAGTAAAGTCTTTATTACTTGTTATGACTGTATTTCTTTTTGCTGGATGTTCTAATTCAAGCAACAATCAATCAGCAGGAAGTGAAGGAAATAATGGAGATTATTCTAAATTAAGAGTAGCTCTAATTTCAGATACAATAGGAACAGAACAGTTTATTCTTCAAGCATATGAAGCTTTAAAAAAAGCAAGCGAAACATATGGATTTAAAATGACATCAATTGAATGTACAGATACTGCAGCATGGGAAGAAAATACAATTGCTGCATCAAATGAAGGATATGACTTAATTATAGGTATAGGTTGGCAAGCTGCTGATCCATTTAGTGCTGCTGCTGACAAATTCCCAAATACAAAATATGCTGTAATTGATACAACTGCGTCTAATGAAAAAGTAACAAGCTTTGGATTTGATGAAGCACAAGGTTCATACGTTTTAGGAGCAATGATTGGAACAGCTTTCCCTAACGAAAGCTTATATGGATATATATCATCATTCCAAACACAAGCTACATACAAATATAGATATGGATTCTCAGAAGGAGTAAAATCTGTTAATCCAGCAGCTAAATTTATGTATAACTATACAAACTCTTACAGTGATACTAACTTAGCTTATGAATATACATTACAACAAAAAGCTGCAGGGGCTAATTTTATATTTGGTGGAGTATCTGCTAGTGCAAACTCAGGTATATATCAAGCTGCTCAAGAATTAGCTAAAAAAGGTACACCAATATACACAACAGGGTTAAGTATTGATCAAACAACTTCTGAAAACCCAAGTATAATAAGTGGATTATTAAAGAATACTGGAGCAGTTATGAATACTATAATTGATAGATTCTTAGTTAATGGGTTAAATGGTGGTGCACAAGTTCTTGGATTAAAAGAAGGTGCATTTGGAGTTGTTGGTGTTTCTCCAGAAGAAATGAACTATAGAAACACAGAAATTATGACTGATGAAGTTTTAGCAGCTGGTAAAGCAGCAGCAGAAAAAATTATTTCAGGAGAATTAGTAATTGAAGTTCCTGAAGAATCTGCAAACTAATAAGAATATAATAAGCACTTAGTGCAGTTATATAAAGAGGTGAAGCAATTTTCGCTTTGCCTTTTATTATATTTTCCTAAATTAATTTAGAAAAGGAGTAAGTTTTACATGATTTTAGAAATGAAAAATATTGTTAAAACCTACGGCAATGTTGTAGCTAATAACAAGGTTAATATTAATCTAAATAAAGGAGAAATACTTGCTGTTGTTGGAGAAAATGGTGCTGGAAAATCTACAATAATGAAGATTCTTTATGGGTTAGAAAAACCAGATTCTGGAGAAATATTTATAAATGGAAAGAAGATGAACTTCCATAATCCATCAGATTCAATGGCACAAGGAATAGGTATGGTTCAACAACATTTTATGCTTTTTGAATCAATGACTGTTGCAGAAAATATTGTATATAAAAATGAAATGAAAAAAGGAGTATTTTTTGATTATAAAAAGAATATTCAAATGGTTGAAGAACTTTCAAAGCGTTATATGTTAAAGGTGGATCCTAATGCTATTGTGGAAGAGTGTCCTGTAGGACTTCAACAACGTGTTGAAATCTTAAAAACTCTTTATCAAAATGCAGATATTATTATTTTTGATGAACCATCAGCAGTTCTTACACCTATTGAAGTAGACGAGCTTTTAAAAACAATGAAGCAATTAGCTAAAATGGGTAAAAGCTTAATAATTATTACTCATAAGCTTCATGAAGTTATGGAAGTTGCAGATAGAGTAGTAGTAATGAGACTTGGTCAAGTTGTTGCTGAAAAATTAAAAAAGGATACAAGTGTTGAGGAATTATCTTATTTAATGGTAGGAAGACAAATTGCCAATAGGGTAATCCCTGAAAAAGAAACTAAAGAAGTTCTTTTAGAAGTTAAAGATTTAACTTTAAAAGGTGAGCATGATAAAAATATTTTAAATAAAGTTAATTTACATATTAAAAAAGGTGAAATAGTAGGTATTGCAGGTGTATCTGGAAATGGTCAATCTGAGCTTATTAGATGTATTACAGGATTAGAAAAGGTTGATGGTGGTAAAGTTACTATTGATAAAAAAGATATTACAAATAAAACTGTAATGAACATAAGAGAAGCTGGTATTGCACATATTCCAGAAGATCGTTATATGTGGGGAAGTGCACCAGAAGCTACTTTAGCTGAAAATGCCTTAATGGGATTTGAGGATACTAAAGAGTTTTCTAAAAGGGGAATATTAAATATTCAAAAAGTTACATCTCATGCAAAAGAATTAATTTCTAAATTCCTTGTTAAAGCAGATTCACCTTCGCAAAAAATAAAAGAACTATCAGGTGGAAATGCGCAAAAACTTATTGTTGCAAGAGAGATGGCCATGGAGACGCCTCTTATTATTGCTTGTGAACCTACAAGAGGTATTGATATAGGGGCTATAGAGTTTATACATGATCAGCTTGTTGCAAAGAGAAATAGCGGAGATAGTGTTTTATTAGTATCTTCTGAATTAAGTGAAATTATGGATTTAAGTGATAGAATTTATGTAATTTATGATGGTGAAATTGTTGGTGAATTTAAAAGAGGAAGCATTGATGAAAAGGCATTAGGTCTTTTAATGGTAGGAGGTAAAAATAATGAAAAGTAAAAACTCGTTATTGGAAGGCAGTGCAAAAAGTAAATTTTTAGCTGTATTTGAACCATTAAAACATCCATTGCAAGCTATATTTGTTGGATTGTTATTAGGTGGAGTAATTATTGCACTTTCAGGATTTAATCCTTTTGAAGCAATCATAGGAATGTTTAAAGGTGGATTTGGTTCAGCTTATTATTTAACTACCACATTAACACGTTCAGTTCCAATTATATTTGCCGGGCTTGCTGGTGCATTAGCTTGGGGATCTGGTTATTCAAGTTTAGGTGCAGCAGGGCAAATGGTTTTAGGTGCTTTTACTTCAGCAGTTGTAGCAGTTATATGTCCAGGACCACCAGCTTTTGTTGTGGCAATGTCTCTTGCTAGTGGAGCTTTAGTAGGTGTTTTATATTCACTTATTTCAGCTTATGTAAGTGAAAGATTTAAATTAGATTTACTTATTATAACACTTATGATGAATTATATTGCTGATTACATAGCTTCTTACTTTACAACATATGTAGTAAAAGATCCTTTAGGAGCAGATTCTTCAGCAATTCAAACTCAAAAATTAATAGACAACATTTTACCTAAAATGTTTGAAGGATATTCATTGCACTGGGGATTTGTAATTGCGGTTATTTGTGTTTTAGTTGTACTTTTCATAATGAAAAGAACAAGCTTCGGATATAAAGCAAAAATGGGAGGTTTAAACGCTAATTTTGCAAATTATGGTGGAGTTAATAGTACTAAAATGATGTATTATGTATTAATGCTTAGTGGAGCTTTAGCTGGACTAGGTGGTGCATGTGAAGTTTTAGGTACAAGATATCGTTACGTAGATAATATGATTACATCTCCAGGATATGCATGGACTGGTATTATAGCTTCATTAATGTCAAGCAATCATCCAGTTGGTATTTTAGTAAGTGGTATTTTCTTAGCTGGAATTACTACAGGGGGAAGTACCATTGAGCGTAGTATGGGAGTACCATCAGAAGTAACAACAATTATTCAAGGTATAATTACTTTATTAATCACTGCAAAGTTTGCTGTTAAGTGGTATAAGAAGAAACAAAATACAACGGATAAGGAAGGAGTAAAATAATGGAGTTAAGTGTAGATTATTTAGCAGTGGTGGCTAATTCAACTCTTCGTATGATGACACCTATTTTATTAGTAACTTTAGCTGCAGCTATATGTACTAGAGTACGTATTTTTAATATTGCAATGGAAGGAACAATGTTAACAGGAGCATTCTTCAGCATTGTTGCCAATTATTATACTCATAATGTATTTTTATCTGTTCTTGCAGGAGCAATTAGTGGAATGATAGTTTCTGCCATTGTAGGATTTTGTATTATTAAGCTAAAAGCATCTCCAGTTGTTGTTGGTATGGCTACTAATACCATGATGGGTGGAGCTACAACATACTTACTTTATATAATTTTCAAAACAAAGGGAGTATTTACAGATCCAAGTTTAGTTAGTCTTCCAAAGATTGATTTACCTATAATTAAAGATATTCCTGTATTAGGAACTATTCTTTCAGGTTTAACATTTATTGATTATTTAGCTTTTATATTAGCAATAGGAATATATATTTTCTTATATAAAACAGTATTAGGCTATAGATTACGTGCTATAGGAATTAATAAAGAAGCTGCAAGAAGTCTTGGTACTCCAGTAGAAAAGTATCAATTCTTAACAATAAGTTTATCTGGAATATTATGCGGGTTAGGTGGAGTTCTTCTTTCTATGGGAACTGTAACTTTATTTATGCAAAATATGACTTCAGGACGTGGATATATTGCCATGGCTGCTAATAATTTAGGAAAGTCTCATCCAATAGGAGTTCTTTTATCAAGTTTATTCTTTGGATTTTCACAAGCAGCAGGAAACGTACTTCAAAATACATCATTAAAAACACAAATTACTGCATCTATTCCTTATGTAGCAACAATTGTTGCACTTATATTATTTAGCATACAAAATAAAAGAAAAAAGAAAAATAAGTAGGTGAATAAGTATGAGGTTTTTACACTTATCAGATATTCACTTTTTAAGAAAATATCATAAAGCTGAAAAAGGATATAATTCTATTTTTAATAATATGACAAACCCTGTAGAACAAATTAAAAGTTGTCTAAAGAAAGTAGATTTAAAAACTATAGATTTTATTATTATTACTGGTGACTTAGTAGAGTCAGGGAGCGCTGAAGACTATAAAGTTTTAAAATATGAATTAGATAGGTTGTTTAAAGGTATTCCATATGTAGTTACATTAGGAAACCATGATAATAAAGAAGCTTTTTATAAGGGTTGGTTTAATAAGGAATCTAATAAATCCTATAATGTTGTTAAAGAAATAGGTGACTTAAGGATAATAAGTTTTGATAATTCCAACTATAAAAATAGTGATGGATTTATTTCAAAAGAACAATATGAATGGATAAATAAACAATTAAAAACTGATTGTAAAAAAGATACCATATTAATGCTTCATCACCACCTTTTAAAAGATCAATTCACTACTCCATCAATAGATTTTGATGATAGTTTTGAGGAAGTTATAAATAGTAGTGATATTATTGGAATTTTTACAGGCCATACTCATCATCCCTTTAAAGGTGTTTTTGCAGACAAGCCTTATTTTACAGCAGGAAGCTTGAGTTTTGTAGGTTATGATGAGAATAATGGTATTGTAAGATTTGAAGAATATCCTAGATTTAGTCTTTGTAAATATAAAGAAGGAAAAATTTCAGTAGAAGTAATTTCAGCTTTAGATGAAAGTAAGTTATTGACAGTAGTTAATTTTAAAGAATAGATTAAACTAGTATGAGTTTTTATAAAATATACATAAAAGTTCATTGAAATAATATAGAGATGTTAAATTACATTTTTGTAATGTTAATGAAAGATAAATCCCTATGATGTAAAGATAAGATAAAGATATAATAACTAATGTAATATAGAAATATATTTCATTAGTTATTTTTTTATTATAAAGAATATGAAAAGAGGAGATAAATATGAAAAATATTTTAACCTTGTACAATAGTAATAAATGATGATTTTTGTGATAAAGCAGAAGTAATTTTAAGTAGAGTGAATGTTAACTTTAAATTAGATAAAGATAAATCACAAGATGAATTAATGAAGCTTATAGATGATTTTAATGATAGAAGATATAGTTACTAAGAATGTTAGGGGTAAGTAAGAAAAGTATCAATAAGACGATATTTATGCAAACTTTAGTTTACTTTAGTATTCCAGTTGTTTTGGCTTTTGTACATTCGATAGTGGGTATAAAAGTTACAAATACTGTAACAAGATTGCGTAAAAAGTTAGATGGATTAGGTATTCAAAATGTCATTGAAACTAGAAGAGGACTTGGGTATATAATTGAATGAAAGCAAGTGATTTTTTAATAGCAGAAGAAATAAATAAGATAATAAAAGCATTAAGCAGAGATATGCACGAAAATGTTAAACATTATCGAGAAATACAAGAAGAGTATAGGGAATATATTGAAACATGGGTACATGAAATAAAAACCCCAATAGCATCTAGCAAACTTTTAATAGAAAATAATAATAATGATGTTACCAAGAAGATATATATGCAAATTGATAAAATAGATAATTATGTGGAACAAGTTTTATATTACTCTAGAAGTAATGAAGTTGGTAAGGATTATATTATAAAAGAAGTTAGTATAGAAGATGTAGTAAAAAGGAACTATAGTGATGATAGTATTTCCTAAAAATAATTTTGTAATTAAATAGAATAAAAAATATGGATCGTATAAATAATTTATAATAAGTAAAAAGCAGGCTAATTAATATATACTGTTAATTAGCCTGCTTTTTACTTATATATAAATGTCTGATAGTTCAATTTTTACATTTTCACTAAGGTTATCATATGAAGTATATTCAGTTTCTATATTGGAAGGTTCTGTTAAAGGTAATTTTATTAAAAAGCTAGTTCCCTTATTAAGCTCTGATTTAACAGAAATTTCTCCATTATGTAATAATACAAATGATTTTACAATAGATAATCCAATACCACTACCTTCATTTTTTCGAGAAAAACTAGTATCAAGCTGGGTGAATTTATCAAAAATTCTATTTAAATCTTCTTTAGCAATGCCTATACCATCATCTTCCACTGATATATATAAGTAATCTTTAAAAATTAAATTTATTCTTATTTCACCATAAGGTTTAGAAAATTTAATAGCATTTGATAATAAATTTAATATGATTCTTTCAATTTTATCTGAGTCGAGTTTCAAGATTATATCTTCTTTATTAGTATCAAAAATTAAATTTAAATTTTTAGAGTTTGCATAAGGAATTACAGAACCAACTAATTCTTCTATTAGATTTACTATATTAACAGAAGATAAATTTAGTTTAGTATCATCTAACTCATGTTTTTGTACATCAATTAGATTATTTATTAATCGTAATAATCTTTTACAATTATTATCAATAATAGTTAAAGTATTGTTAGAATAAGAATTATATTCTATATTATTATAATTTATTAATTGTATAGCAGACATAATTACATTAATTGGAGTTTTAAGTTCATGACTAATGTTAGATATAAAATGAGTTTTTATTTTGTTTGCTTCTTCAGCCTTATGCATAGCATTTATAATTGCTTTTTCATACTGTTTTTTGTAAATAATATACAAAATTAAAGCACATATCATACTTAAAAGTGCAAGCAGTAATATCAATGAAGCAATAAATATATTTTTATATTCTTTTATTATATTAATTGGATGATTTAGTATAACAGAATCTTTAGGTAGATTAGAAATATTTATATTAAATTTTTTTAAAGCTTTATAATCAAAATAATATTCATTTGCTGTATCATCATCAATTAATAAATCCTTAGCATCATATCCATTTAAAAGATTCAATGCTATGGAGCCAGCTTTTTTTCCTTGTATAAAATGATTTATTACCTTTCCACCAATACTTCCATAACCTACATCATAATTTAAAGTGGAGTAAATTGGAGTAGATGCACAATTTGCAGCAATTAATTTGTTAAGTGAATTCTTATCAAAATTATCAAGATCTTTAAATTTATTTATGTAAAGTTGTATTATAGCATTATTATCAGAAAGATTAGATAATGTAAATAATACTTCTGATAAAGTTTTATCTTTTGTTAAAATCCATTTAAAATTAATATCAGGATAATCTTTAAGAATTTCTTCATAAGTTGAGTCACCATATGTATCAATAAATGTTATAGTATCTACATTAGGATGAAAAGTTTTAATTAATTCAATATTATCTTTAATAGATTCAACTTCATATACTCCTGAAAAAAAATCAAATTCTAAAGCTCGATTTAATCTTTGAAAATCTTGTACACCTAAGAATGAAATGGGAATATCTTTAAATAAATCATCTCTATATTTAATACAAAATTCTGTTGCATCATCATCACCAGCGATTACAGCATCAATTTCAGTATAGTTTTCTAATGAATATTTAAGTAAATTATAAAATTTTTCTTCATTTTCAATACTATCAAAAGTTTTTGAATTCATATATTGAATTATTACATTAGAGTCTGCAGTTAATCCTTTTTTTATTCCGTTAAATTGGTCTTCAATACTTATAAAACTAGGATCAAATGAACTGATAAAAAGAATGTTTAATACATTTTCTTCTGTGCTTAAAGCAAAAATAGAATTTGTTTTAAGAACAAAGGAATTGCTTATAAATATTAGTAAAAAAATAAATACTTTAAATTTTTTCATATGTTTCTCCAAAATAAATGTTAAAAATTATAAGCATAATTATAACAAATAAAAAAAAGAAAAAATGTAAATTTTTGTCGATTGAAAAAATTAAATTTTTAACTTTCTAAAAGATAATGGAGTTTTTCCGTGAAGTTTTTTAAACATTTTTATAAAATTACCACTATGGTTATAGCCAACTTTTTTTGCAATTTCATCAATGCTTAACTCAGTGGTAGAGAGTAAATTTTCTGCTAAAGCCATTTTAAGTGATGTTGTATATTGGCTGATAGACATATGATATCTAGATGAAAAACCTGCTTTTAATTTTTGCTCATTTAAAAAAATAGTTTTGCTTAATGCACTGATAGTTGGTGGATTACAAAATTCATTGGTTAAAATATCATGAGCTTTTTGAATAGCATTTACATCAGAAGCTGTTAAAGTTACAGTGCGATTTTTTCCAATTGTTACATGTCCATAATTTAATTGGTTAGTAAAAACATTTTCTGGAGATGATTGAATTTCTAAATTAATTAAAGCAATACATTCTAAAATTTTACTTTCTAAATATAAAGATGAAAGTTGACCTTTTTCACCACGACTTCTTAAAGTTTGAATAATAGCAGTTACTTCAATGGGCAGATAATTATAAGTAAAATTAGTAATGAAAGCATGAAAATCTAAACTGTTTGGAAAATTTTTTAAAATAATTTCATCAAAATACTTTTTATAGATAGTTATTTCTGCACCGTGAAAGTGTTGACCTTTTTTCCAGGATTGCTTTCCTTTTAACCCTTTTTCATTAACAAAAAAAGAAGATGGTGTAAATGAGGAAATAGGGTTATTTTCAATCTCAAATTGAGTTTCTCCACTATAAACAGTACCAAATTTTATAAGTTCTTCATTATGTTCAAATGAAATAGAAAAATCATTTGGAATAGTATAATCACCAATTCCAAAATCATAATATCCTTCTCTTGTATATTTAATAAAATAGCCAAGATTTTTTTTATTTTCATTGGTGTATAGTATGTAATTATCTTTAGGATAAGCTGTAAATGTCATTTTTTTTAAAACATTATTTTGAAATTCTTTTGTACTTTTAGCAATCATTTATATAAGTCCACTTTCTTTAATTTTAATCATTTCTTTAATTTTGATAATAATATATTTATTATATCAAAAAAATGTTCAAATAGATGATAAAATTATTAAATTAGGTGTATAACTTGAAGTGATAATCATTCTCATATACAATTTGAACATAGCAAAATGCAGAAAACAAATGAAGTGTGGAGGTACGCAAAGATGAAAAGAAGTTTATTAAAAACATTGGCATTGGCTTGTGTGACAAGTGTAATGCTTATGGGATGTGGTAAAACAGGAAATGTTGCAGAAAATGTTGCTAAAGAAGATACAATGGTAGTTACGGATGTAAGAGGGGAAGTTGAAATACCATCAAATCCTAAGAGAATAGTTGATTTAAGTGGAAATAGTGATATTTTATCAATTTTAGGATATGATGTTGTAGGTACAGCAAATAGTGATGCTTATGATTATACTAAATTTCCTTCATATTTAGAAGAAACATTAAAAGGTGCTGAAATTTTAGGATATAGTATGCAAGATACTATGGATGTAGAAGCTGTAATGAATTTAAATCCAGATTTAATTGTAATATCAACAGTTCAAGAAAAAATGTATGATCAATTAAGTGAAATTGCTCCAACAGTAATGATTCAATTAGAAGCTTTAAATTGGAAAGATGATGTTAGAAACTTAGCAAAAGTATTTGATAGAGAAGAAGTAGCTGAAACTTGGTTAAGCAATTATGAAACAAAAGCTAAAGAAGCAGGAGATAAAATTAAAGCTGAATATGGTGAAGATACAACATATCTTTCATTCTTAGCAAGTGGTGGACAATTCTTTGTGTTTGATGGTGCAGGATTTGGAGATGTATTATATAACGATATGGGATTAGCTAAACCATCAGGAATGCCAGAACAAACTGATATAAGCCTTCCAGTTGTTACATACGAAGGATTAGCATCAATAGAAGCAGATTACATATTTGCAATAGCTACAGATGAAGATTTAGCTCAAATGGAATCAAATGCAATTTGGAACAACTTACCAGCAGTTAAAGAAGGTCATGTAAAGGTGTTACCTTCATCACCATACTTTAACCAAGGATACAGCTGTATAGGTAGAGAAAAATTAGTAGATGAAATAGGTGACATGTTAAATGAAACAAAGTAGTAAGCGTTTATCAATATTTTTGATTTGCAGTTTGTTACTTTTAGTAGTAGGACTGGTTCTAGCCGTAAGGTTAGGATCCGTCCATATTGCTTTTTCAGACATTTTTAACAGTATTTTTAATTATAGTGAAACTTTAGAACTTATGCTTGTTAGAGATGTTCGTATTCCAAGAGCACTTTCTGTTTTAATGACAGGAGGAATACTAGGAGTAACAGGTGCAATGATTCAAGGTGTTACAAGAAACCCTATAGCAGAACCATCTATACTTGGTGTAAGTCAAGGGGCAACTTTAGTAATAGCTATTTTTTATGCAGCAGGAATAGGAATAACAACAAAAAATGTAATGATTGCTTCATTTATAGGAGCACTTATAACTGGTCTTATAGTTTTAGGCTTTATATCTAAAAAAGCAAATAATAATTCCATTGCAAAAATCCTTTTAGCAGGAACAGCCATGAGTACATTCTTCGTATCCTTAACAACAGTAATAGGACTTTTAACAAATCAATCTCAAATGATAGGTTTCTGGGTTTCAGGAGGATTTAGAAATGCAACTTGGGCAGATTTTAAACTTGTATTTATTGTAGGAATTATAGGTCTTATAATTACAATGATATTATCACCAAAGATAAATATTTTAAATCTTGGAGATGATGTGGCCATTGGTCTTGGTGAAAGTCCAGAAAAAATAAGATTTATTACACTTATGGTTATGATACCTATGATTGCAGCAGCTGTTGCAGTAGGAAAGAACATAGCATTTGTAGGGCTTATTATCCCTCAAGTAGTAAGAAAGATTTTAGGTGAAGATTATAGAAAAAATATTCCTTGTTCATTTTTACTTGGAGCAGTGCTTTTAACTTATGCTGATATTGCAGCAAGAATGTTATTTAATCCATATGAAACTCCTATTGGAGTATTTACAGCAATTATAGGAATACCATTCTTTATTTCAGTGGCTAGAAAGGAGAGAGGATAATGAAGAAAAATAAATTTAAATTAGTTTTAATAATTTTAATGGCTTTATTAATAATCTCCTTTGGAGTGTCCCTATGTTGGGGTACATATAAGGTTACACCTTTAGAAGTTATAAATACTTTACTTGGAAATGGAAGTAAACTTCAAAATACAGCAATATTAAGTATAAGATTACCAAGGCTTTTAGTGGGAGCATTTGTTGCCATTGCATTATCAACAGCAGGAGCAATACTTCAAACCATCACTAAAAATGATTTAGCTGATACAGGAATAATAGGTATAAACGCTGGTGCAGCAGTGGCAGCAGTATTATTCATTACATATTCTACAGGAGCTTATTATAGTGAATTAGGACAACTTTCAATATTTGTACTGCCATTTATGGCCATAGTAGGTGCATCAGTTACAGCTATTATAATTTATATGATGTCAACAACTCATGAAGGAATAAGACCTAAAAGGTTATTACTTATAGGAATTGGATTAAATGCAGCACTTAATGCTTTTATAACTTTCTTTACATTTAGAGGTGGAGTAGGAGATTATAACAGAGTATTAATATGGACATCAGGAAGTCTTTGGGGATCAGGATGGAGCTATGTAAAAGTGATTGTTCCAATAGTAGCTGTAATGTTTATATTGGTTTTATTAAACCATAAAAAATTAGATGTTTTAAATCTTTCAGATGAACTTGCCATATCACTGGGATTAAATATAGAAAAAGAAAGAAAAAAATTCTTAAGCTTAGCAGTTGTTTTAGCAGGAACTGCCACAGCTTTTGCAGGAAATATTGGATTTTTAGGACTTATAGCACCACATATTGCAAAGAAATTAGTGGGACCTTATCATAAAAAGTTTATATCAGTATCAGCAATGATAAGTATAGTAATAGTACTTATTGCAGATGCAGTTTCGAGAAATTTATTTTCTCCAATTGAAATTCCAGTGGGAATAACAGTATCAATATTTGGAGTACCATATTTTATTTATTTAATGATGAAGGAGAAATAATTATGGAAGCTATTAGTGTAAAAAACTTAAGTGTAGCATATGAAAATAACACAATAATTGAAGATTTAAGTTTATCCATACCTAAGAGGAAAATAAGTATAATAATTGGAGCTAATGGATGTGGTAAATCAACATTTTTAAAAACATTAGCTAGAATTAATAAACCTAAGGCTGGAGAAATTTTTATAAATAAAAAAGATATTAAAAAGATAAATGAAAAGAATATAGCAAAGGAAGTGGCATTTCTTCCTCAAGGGCCAGTATGCCCAAGTGGACTTACAGTAAGAGAACTTGTGGCCTTTGGTAGATTTCCACATCAAAAGCTTATTGGTGGCTTAAATAGTCATGATAAAGAAGTTATTGACTGGGCAATAAAAGAAACAGGACTAAGTGAATTTGCAGATAGAGAAGTTGAAAATTTATCTGGTGGCCAAAGACAAAGAGCTTGGATAGCAATGACTTTAGCTCAAGAAACAGAAATAATAATGCTAGATGAACCTACAACTTATTTAGATATGTCTTATCAGCTTGAAGTATTAGAAGTTCTTGAAAAGCTAAATAAAGAAAAGAATATTACAGTGGTTATAGTTCTTCATGAGCTTAATAATGCATGTAGATTTGCAGATAACATCATTGGATTTAAAAAAGGAAAAGTTATTTGTGAAGGAAAACCATTAGATGTAATTACTAAAGAAAATTTAAAGAAAATATACGGAATAGAAGCTAATCTTACAATAAGTGAAGATGGCAAGTATCCAATATGTATGGAATACGATCTTTTTAGGGAGGCTTAATGAGAAATAAAAACTTTTTAATAATAGTAATAGGGCAGATAATTTCTCTCTTTGGAAATGCCATACAAAGATTTAGTATGTCATTATACTTATTAGAGTTTACAGGAAGTACAGCTGTATTTTCACAGATATTAGCAATATCAACAATACCTTATATAATTTTTGCACCTATTTCAGGAAAGCTTTCTGATAGTGTAAATAGGAAAAAAATAATGGTATATTTAGATTTCTTTTGTGCAGCACTTATTGGAATATATGCATTTATATTATTAAGAGGAAATGATAGTGCACTTATAGTTGGTACAGTGATGTTTATATTATCAATATGTTACACATTATATGGACCAGCAGTAACATCTTCCATACCTCAAATAGTAGATGAAGAAAATTTAACTTCTGCCAATGGAATAATAAATCAAGTAGGATCAATAGTAAATGTGGTAGGACCTATTTTAGCTGGAATACTTTATGGATTACTTGGAATAAAAGTTATTGTAATAATAAATGCTGTAAGTTTCTTATTATCAGCAATTATGGAAATGTTTTTAGATATTCCAGATGTGGCTAAGAATGATGAAAGTACAGAAAAACTAGTATCAATGGACTTTATAAAGAAATCATTTGGAGATATGAAGGATAGCTTTGTATATTTAAAAAAGGAAAAGAAAGTTGTTCTTGCAATTATAGCTTCATATGCATTTTGTAATATATTCTTAGTACCTATTTTATCAATAGTTGCACCATATTTTATTAATGTATTACTTGCACTTCCATCAGAGATTTATGGAATTGTTGAAGGTGTATGTGTACTAGGTATGATATTAGGAGGATTCTGGATAAGTATAAAGCCAAAGATGTTCTCAATGAAAAAGGTACATTATACATATTATCCTATGATAGCTGGTGTTACACTAATGTCTATTTTAGGATTTATAAAGATAAATAATTATGCAATGGCAACAATTTTTGCCTTTGGTGGATTATTAATTATGTTATCTTTATCATTATCAAATGTACTTACATTAACATTTATACAAAAACAAGTTCCATCAAATATGCTTGGACGTGTATCAGCATTTTCAGTGGCAGTGGCAACAATAAGTGTTGCTCCAGGACAATTATTATACGGACAACTTATTGATATAGGAGTTCCATTGGGAATAATTCTTATTGTAACAGTTATATTTAATATTATACTTATTTTGTTCATTAAAAAAAATGTAAGTAATACAGTTGTAGTTGAAGATTTATGTAAACAAGATAAGTTAACTAAGATAAACTATAATAAATAGTTAGTTAGAATATAATTTATTAAGCTTATTAGAGAGGAAATCGTATCAAAAATAACTGATACGATTTCTATTAATATAATTTTATTTAACTTTAGTCATCCATAGTCCATGAAGATCACAGTAAGCATAAATTTCTTGTAACTGTTCATCAGGACATAAAGCAAATTGGATAACAGGTTCTGTATTTGGTTTTAAATATTTACGTTGAGTACCTTGGTTTGTAACTATATGTATCCAAACTATGCTATGAGCTTCTTCCATAGGATGTTTAACACTACCTACATCTACTTTAACAATATTTCCATTAATCTGAAATTGTGGAACGTGTTTTTCTTGTGCTGCATTTGTAGAATTAGCTACTAATTCCTTCATAGGTTTATTATCACAACATATTTCACAGCCATTAGTTGATATTACTTCTACTATATCTTTCTTATCTTCACTTATTAATAATTTATTTTTAAACATTATAAAACCTCCATAACTATTTTTTTTAGTATGTGCTGTAATTAAAAAAATTATTTATCTACAAAGATTTTAGGCTAAAATTGAATAAGAAGTTGTTTTATGTTATTATTTTATGCAAAGTTACTTAATTAATGATAAAAGGTTAGATAAAGTAAAATAAAATAAAAGCATTAAAATATTAGAGGTACATTATGAAAAATAATAAAAAATGTAAAAATAAATACAAACAGATTCTTATAGCTGTTTTTTCAGTAATTATAATTTGTGTGGTAGTCCTTGGAGCGGGATATATGTATATTAGAGCTAATATATATAAGAAAACAGAGCCTTTAACATCAGAACATTTACAAGCACCTGTTAAAACAAAAGAAGAAACTATTGGGTATACAGAAGTTGAGGGAATTACTAATGTATTATTAGTAGGCGTTGATGGAATTGATTTTGATGAAAAATATCAAAGATCAGATTCTATGATTATTGCTACTTTAGATAGTAATAAGGAGAAAGTAAAATTAACATCTCTATACAGGGATACATTAGTTTACATTCCTGGTTATGGAGAAGAAAAGATGAATTTAGCCTTTAGTTTAGGGGGACCTGAACTTGTGATGGAGACTATAAAGTATAATTTTGATGTAAATATAGAGAAATATATAATGATAAATTTTGCTGGTTTTGAAGCTATAATTGATCAAATAGGCGGAGTAGAAATTGATGTGAAGGAATATCAATTACATGAATTAAATAAATATATAGGTCAAGCTACTGGGGGAGGCGATTGCCCTGTGGAAAAAGCAGGTTTACAAATTTTAAATGGTAAACAGGCTTTATCTTATGCAAGAATAAGAAAAGGTGTTGGCGATGATTATGAAAGAACTGAAAGACAGAGGGAAGTACTTTTTAAAGTGGCAGAAAAATTACAAAAAACTGATGTTATTAAGTATTTTTCTATAGCAAATAAGATGTTAGATTATCTTAGAACTAATATAGAGATTATGGATGGTCTGAATATGGCGTATACTATTTCAAAATTTTCAAACTTAGAAACAGAACAATTAAGTATACCAGTGCACGAACTTTGTGTTGATGAAGAATTTAATGGAAATATGGCTTTAAGAATGGATAGATATGAAAATGCATTAATACTTAATGATTTTATTTTTAATGATACTTTACCTGATTTTATTTTAAATAGAAGCACTGAAAAAAATCAAAGTATTTATTATGAATATGAAGGATTTGGAGAGTAAAATTACGAATATTATAAAAAAGTAAGGAGTTATTATGATGAATAAAAAAATAAAAGAATTAAGCAATAATATTAAAATGCCAGCCATTGGATTTGGAACATATAAGTCAGGCAATGAGGATGAAACAGCAGAAATAGTTAGTTATGCTTTAAAAGTAGGATATAGGCAAATTGATACAGCTTCATTTTATGGCAATGAAATTGGCATTGGCAAAGGAATAAAAAATAGTGGAATTGATAGAGAGGAAATATTCATTGTAACAAAAATTTGGAATTATGACCATGGATATGAAAACACTATAAAAGCTTGTAATGAATCATTAAAGAAGTTACAAGTGGAGTATTTAGATTTATATCTTATACATTGGCCTAATGAATTAAATGCAGAAACATGGAGAGCTTTAGAATATCTTTATAAGTGCGGAAAAGTTAAAGCAATTGGTGTTTGTAATTTTAAAATAGGTCATTTAGAGGAGCTTAAGAAAACTGCACAAATAATGCCAATGGTAAATCAGATAGAAATACATCCATTAAGTAATAAAGAAGGAATGCTTCAGTATTGTCAAAATAATAATATACAATTAGTAGCTTGGAGTCCTATAATGAGAGGAAGAGTATTTTCCAATGAGTTAATTATAGGTCTGTCAGAGAAATATAAGAAAACAATAGCCCAAATAATTTTAAGATGGCATGTACAAAGAGGAGTTATTCCTATACCAAAATCATCAAATAAGGAAAGAATAAAAGAAAATTTAAATATATTTGACTTTGAAATTTCTAATGAAGATATGAAAATTATCAATTCTCTTAATGAAGGTGATAGTGTATCAGTGTCAGGAGTACCAGATAATACAACATATCTTAAATACTAGTCAATCAATGAAAACATTTATCTAAATTAGGTAGATGTTTTTTATTATGATAATAGTAAAAATATTATATTAATATTGGATTCATTTTTGAAGATATGAGAGCATATAATAGTATTTGAACTTACAATATAAGGAGCATTTTAATTAATAAATATTTATAAAAAAGAGTAAGTAATATAATAATAATTAGCTTTAATTCTGAAGTAATAAGTAAAGTAATAAAAAATATTAAAAATTATACAATTTAGTGTAGGCTTAATAATTTTAAAGGGGAGAAAAAGATGATCGATGTGCATGTACATTTAGAAAATGGGCCATATACAAAGGAATGGTTAGATCAATTTGTTAACAAGGCCATTGAAAGAAAAATCAAAGAGGTATATTTTTTAGAGCATACTTTCGTTTTTAAGGAATTTTATTTTTTATATGATGAAATGAAGAATTATAATGCATATCAAAATAATTGGTATGGAAATAAAGTGAAAAAAGCACGTAATATTAATGAATATATTAAATTTGTGGAAGAGATGAAAAAATATAAGTTTCCAATAAAAATGAAATTTGGACTTGAAGTATGTTATTCACCAGAACATGAAGAACAAATAAAAGTATGGAAGGAAAAACTGCCATTAGATTTTATGGTTGGTGCAGTTCATTTTATTGATGGATGGGCATTTGGTCATAAGATGCAGAAGTGGAAATGTGAAGATTACGATATGAATAAGATATATAAACGCTATTTCCAGTTATTTATAGATTTAGCGAAATCTAAATTATTTGATGGATTGGCCCATCCAAATGCATTGCAATGTTTTGGTGCTTTTCCACCAGGTGGTTTTTATCCAATGTATGTAGAATTAGCAAAGCAGATTAAGGCTAATAATATGTATATAGAAGAAAGTAGTGGACTTTCTATTAATTATGGAAATATGCCCTTAGGTATGAACTATGATATGCTAGAGGCTATGAGAAAGGAAGGAGTAGAAATTTGTACAGCTTCTGATGCTCATAATCCTAAAGATTTAGGAAAATATATCAAGGAAATGGAAAAATATATTTTACTACGGTAAAATTGAATACTTTTTATAAAGATGGCACTATTAGTATTTTCAGTGTTTGAATTTAATCTTGCAAATGCAATATTAACAGCTTTAAAAATTTTATAATAAGTATTTTTGATTTTAATATTTAATGGTATAATCATATTCTAGTCATTCCTTATGTGATGTATTTATGTTTTTTGTGAAATTATTATATCACATAAGGGAAGACTTTATTTTTACAAATTTTGTTTATTCAATAACCTATAATGAAACAAAAAAGTTATTAGAATGCTTAAAATGAGGAGTTAATAGGATGAAATTTTATTTTGCACCACTAGAAGGTGTTACAGGATACATATATAGAAATACATATAATAAGTTTTTTGGCGAAGAAATAGATAAATATTTTACACCGTTTATAGTACCAACAATGAATTATTGTTTTACCTCAAAAGAATTAAATGATATTAAGCCTGAACACAATAAAAATATTAAGGTAATTCCCCAAATACTTACTAATAATGCAGATTATTTTTTAAGCACAACAGAAAAGTTAAATGAATTTGGTTATGATGAAATAAATTTAAACTTAGGATGTCCATCAGGAACTGTGGTTTCTAAGTTTAAGGGATCAGGATTTTTAGCAAAAAGAGAAGAATTAGATATGTTTTTAGAAGAGATATTTTCAAGAGCAAATTGCAAAATATCGTTAAAAACAAGAATAGGTAAAGATTCACCAAATGAATTTTATGAGCTTATTAAAATATTTAATAAGTATCCGTTAGAAGAGCTAATAATTCATCCAAGAATAAGACAAGACTTTTATAAAAATACTCCTAATATGGAGGTTTTTAAGGATGCAATAAAATTAAGCAAGAACCCCTTAGTTTATAATGGTGATATTTTTTCAGTGGAAGATTTTAAGAAATTTAAGTCTGAATGTCCAAGTATTGATACAGTTATGCTAGGAAGAGGACTTATGGCTAATCCAGGACTTATAGGAGAAATAAAAGAAAAATCTATAGTACATAAGGATACTCTAAGAGCTTTTCATGATGAAATATATGCTAGATACAAAGAAGTTCTTTCTGGTGATAAAAATGCTTTATATAAAATGAAAGAGTTTTGGTTTTATATGATTCATAGCTTTGAAGACAGTGAAAAGTATGCTAAGCGTATAAGAAAGTCTAAAAGTGCGGCAGAATATGAAGGGATAATAGTGAGCCTATTTAATGAACTTGATATTGCAGGAGATAATGAAAGAGGATTTTCTCTAATAAAATAATTGAATTATATATAGCAAATATTAAATGATAAAAGAAGAAGGAAAGGTGAGAGCTATGAAAAGAGGAATTGGAGCATACATATCAGCAATATTAATTATATTAAATGGAGTTATATGTATTGTTAATCATCAGCAAATTTATAAATGGATTCCAAGCCTTTGTGGAGCTATATTATTGATAAAAGGAATAATAATGCTCATAGAAGGTATAAGAGCAAAGGATTATGCCACTTTAGAAGGAAAAAAATTTGAAAGGGCAATAGTTATTATTGCTATAGGTATAGGAATAATTATAAGAGAAAGTGATGCATTATTTATTGTTGGTGTATTTTGGGGATTAGAAGGCTTAAATAAGGCAACTAATTATTTAAACGAAGGATTATACTATTTTACTAGGAAAGAAAAGTTTATTTTTCCAATGAGTAAAGCTATAATTGAATTTGTTTTATCTAGTATATTAATATTTGATCCATTTTCTAAGATAGCAGAACATATAGTGATATTAGGTTTAGAACTGGTATTAGAAGGAGTATCTGAATTTGTAAATATTTATAAAGGAAAAGAAGAACTGTTAGCATAATATTTATTGAAAAGAAGCTTCCGTGGAAAGGAAGCTTCTTTTCAATATTTAAATAGAGTTTTGTTTTCTAAAGAATATATATAAAATTATTACTAATTTTCCTTTTTACCAAAAACTTTTTCTTGAAGAGCTTTACCAGTTGGTGTAATAGCACATCCACCTAAAGCAGTTTCTCTTAATTCTTCAGGTAAGCCTGTACCAACTTTGTACATAGCAGCAACAGCATCATCAAAAGGTATCTTTGAATTAACACCTGCCATAACCATATCAGCAGTACATAAAGCATTTATTGCACCAGAGACATTTCTCTTTGCACAAGGTATTTCAACAAGACCTGCAACAGGGTCACAAACTAATCCTAATACATTTTTAAAGATGATAGCAGTAGCATCTAAACTCATCTTTGGTGTTCCACCCATAAGTTCAACTACAGCACCTGAAGCCATAGCAGCAGCAGAACCACATTCAGCTTGACATCCACCTTCAGCACCTGAGAATGTAGCATTCATTCCGATAATCATTCCAATGGCAGAAGCGGCAAATAAACCTTGAATTAATTCATCATCAGTTTTGTTTAATAAGTGCCCAGTTGTTAGAATTACTGCAGGAAGAATCCCACAAGATCCAGCTGTTGGACAAGCAACTATTTTACCCATAGCACCATTTACTTCTGAAGAAGAAATAGCCATAGCCATAGCCATAACAATTCCGTTACCCATTAATGAGTTTCCAGTATTGCAGCATTGTTGAAGACGGTAAGCATCTCCCCCTATAAGCCCGCTTAAAGAGTAAACCTTCTTTTCTCTACCAGCAGTAGCTGATTCTTTCATTGCATCAAGAGTTATTTTCATTTGAGCAAAAAGATCTTCACGAGAAACATTTTTAAGTTCCATTTCTTGACGAATAGCATATTCACTTAATGAAATTTGTTCAGCAGCACAGATTTCTAAAAGTTCTTTACCTGATCTAGCAATTTTCATTATTAATTACCTCCTAAAGAATTTATTAAAATAACACGGTTTACACCTTAAACTGCTTTGATTGCAGCTATTAATTCTTCTGATACATTGTTATCTACTTCGAAAGTCATTGTAGCATCTTTACCTTTTTGACTTCTTACAAGAGTCATATGAGCTATGTTAATATCGTTATCGTAGAATAATGTTGAAACTTTTGATACAGTACCAGGAATATCATCGTGGCATGTGATGATTGTTGGATATTCTCCAGTTATTTTAACTTTATTTCCGTTTATTTCGTATATTTCAACTAGTCCACCACCGATAGATGAGCCAAGCACTTCCCAATTAATATCATCACAATCTGTCATAAGGATTTTTACTGTATTAGGATGAACTTGTCCTAAATCTGCTGGTAAGAAGTGTACTTCTAATCCTTCTTTCTCAGCAATTAAAAGAGCATCTCTTAATCTTTCATCATCAGGCATCATTCCTAAGATACCAGCAACTAATGCACGGTCTGTCCCATGTCCTTTATAAGTTTCTTTAAAAGAACCATGAAGTAAGAATGTTACATCTTTAATAGGTTTGTTAACAATAGTTCTTGCTATTTTACCTAATCTAGCAGCACCAGCTGTATGTGAAGATGATGGACCAATCATAATTGGGCCTAAAACGTCAAATATTCCAATGTTAGCCATAGTGTTTATCCTTTCTTGTGTAAAAATTTAATATTTATTATAAATAAAAATCTAATCTTTAGAATTTTCTAAAATTGTAATTGTTTTCCTTGCTAATTATACAACAATCGACAAAGTATGTAAAATGTTTTAAATTTATAAAAATACTTGCTATGGAGTTAACTTCAAGTTATAGGATTAATTCATAAGGTATAGAATAAATTTTCAAGAAGTAATCTCATAGTTTATAATTAATATGAAAGAAAGGGAGGAAGTGTTTTGGAGGAGCAATATATTGAGTATATTTTAAAACAGTATTTTAATGATATAAATTATAGTGTAAAGGATGGAAATAGTGGTATGAATAATACCACCAAGTTTTTAGTTATAAATGAAGAAGAATATGTCTTGAGGATATATGAAAGTCATAATGATAAGAAAAAAGTAGGTTTTGAGCATAAGATATTAGAGGAATTAAATAGAAGAAATCTTTCTTTTGTCATACCTAATCCTAAAGTTAATTTTAAGGGCGATACAGTAGCTTTAAGTATTGATGGTAAATTAGCATCTCTTTCCAAAGCCATTAAAGGAAATAATCCTTATTTGAAAGATAAAAAACAATTTTATAGTCTTGGTAAGGCTGTAGGAGAAATAACTAGAGAATTATCTCAAGTAAAGATAGAAATACAATCTAGCTACCAGCCTTGCTATGAATTAGAAAAATCGTATCCTACATGCCCCTTAAAAGATGTAATAGATTTTTGTGATAATCCTTCTGAGGATTTTAAGAGTGAAAGAGGTATTTTAGGGGGATTGAAAAAATATTTTATTGAATTTAAAGACATAATACCAATATTAAGAGAGCTTCCTCATCAGTTTATTCATGGTGATATTAATAGTTCTAATGTGCTAGAAGATGAAAAAAGAAATATTTGTGCAATTCTTGATTTTGAGTTTACTGCTAGAGATTTAAGATGTATGGATTTAGCCATATGCTTATCAGAAGCTATTGCCAATGATGAAGATGATAAAGTTAAATTTGATAATATAACAAACTTTATGACAGGATATAAGAAGTTTATCTCTTTAACTGATGATGAAATAAAAGTAATGCCATATTTGATTATGTTACGTAGGCTAGATGTGATTATTCATTTTTTAGTTAGATATAATGAAGGAATTAATAATAGCTATATCACTGCTGATAAAGTATTAAGAGAGCAGCTAATTAAAGGTAGACGCTTATGTAGATGGGTAGAAGAAAATACGAATCGTATAAGAGAAATTTTAAAATAAAATTGACTTATTAAAAAGTATTGAAAATTTTTGAAAATGGGCACTTTTTATAAAGATGACAACTATAATAATTTTAAGTATACTTTAAATATAGGTATAATTTATGGAGGGTGAAAGGTATTGCATATGATAGATAGAAAAGCAAAAGCTGCAGAGCTACATAGCAATAGATATACATGTTCACAAGCTGTTGCTTGTGCATTTTGTGATGTAGTTGATGTTGATGAAGAAACAATGAAAGTCATAGTAAGAAAATATAGTGGAGGAGCTTATAAGGTATGTGGAGCTGTAATGGGAGCATATGTTATAGCTAACTTTATAAAAGATAATAGAAATATGGAGGATCCAGCAGAGTGGAATGAAGATGATATTGAGTTGTTACAAGAAATAGAAAGGAGATTTAAAGAAAAAAACTCCACTGTAATGTGCAGGGAATTAAAAGGGATAGGGACTGGGATAGTATTACGGCCATGCAGAGGCTGTGTAGAAGATGCAGCAGAAATTCTTGAAGAAATTTTAGCGGAAAGAAGTTAAAAAATATGAGTACATGATGTTAAGGCATTATGTACTCATTTTCTTTTTTAATTTCAATACTAAGATGTTTCCAAACTGTTAAAATCATTGTTGAATAAGCAGCTATTCCCCCAATAAAATTAGAAATAGGTTCTGCTAAAAATACTCCATTTGTACTTAAATTAAATAATCTAGGAAGTAATATAGTAAGTGGAACCACAACTATTATTTTACGAAGTAGTGAAAAGAAAATTGCTTTTTTAGATTCCCCTAGAGCTACATAAGTTGATTGAGCTGACATTTGCAGGGACATCATAAAGAAACCAAAGAAATAAATATTCATACAATGAGTAGCCAAGGCAACTAAATTAGCTTCGTTATTAAATATCTTAATAAAAAATTGTGGAAAGACCATTAATATAAACCAAATAGAAGTAGTATAAATTATGCAGGCGATGGAACTAAATTTTATGGCGCTTTTAACTCGTATATATTTCTTGGCACCAAAGTTAAAGCCAAGAACAGGTTGAGATGCGCTGGTAATACCCTTCACTGGCATCATAACTATTTCTCTTATGGAATTAAGTACAGTCATAACTCCTACATATAAGTCACCACCGTAACTTTGAAGAGTAACATTGCAGACCATTTGAACAATACTATTAGTTATGGACATAATAAATCCTGATAAACCTAAGGTAATTATATTTTTAAAATGAATAATATTTATTTTAAAATATGCCTTTTTTAATTTTAGTATGGCATCATTGCTCATTAAAAAGCGCAATACCCAAATGGCAGAGAGAAACTGTGAAAATATGGTGGCTAAAGCAGCTCCTTTTACGCCCATATGTAGTAGGAAGATGAAAATTGGGTCTAAGATTATATTAGTTATGGCACCTACCAAAATAGTCATCATACCAATGCGACCAAAACCTTGGGAATTAATAAAGCTATTCATACCTAAGCTGATCATTACAAAAACGCTACCTAACAGATAAATTGTTATATAATCATTAGCGTAAGAAAAGGTATTATCACTTGCACCAAGAAGATATAGTAGGGGCTTTTTAAAAATTAATATAACAATAGTAAGTATTAATCCAGTAATCAGTAATAAAGTAAAAGAATTACTCATAATTTCTTCTGCTTTTTCATTATTTTCTTTTCCACGTTCAATGGAACAAAGTGGAGCACCACCCATTCCGTATAAATTAGCAAAGGCCATTATTATGGTTATAATAGGAAAAGTTATTCCAACACCTGTGAGAGCTAAACTTGATGCATTAGGAATTCTTCCAATATACATCCTGTCAACAATATTATAAAGAATATTAATGAGCTGAGCTAAAGTCATAGGAACTGCTAATTTTAAAATATTTTTAGATACACTTCCTTTTGAAAAATCTTTACTTATAGACATGAAGAATACCTCCTAAAAACTTAATTTTATCATAAAATCAAGAAAAATAAAAATTTATAGGAGATATTAAGTAACTTAAAAAATTTAATATTAGTATTTTAGTCTTGCTCATACGATAATATAGTGCCGTTAATAGCATTTATATCATAATTATATTCTCTATTATTATAGTGAAATTCTACTTCATATATATGTATACCATCATCATAATCTTGAGATACTTTAATAAAAGTAACTTGATTATCTGTTAAGTTAGCATGTTGCAATGCTATATTTTTTGCCTCATCAGAACTTATTAAATTTTGTGTAGAAGAGCTTTGAGAATTTGAATAAGAAATAGTATTAGATGGATTATAGTATTCTGCATCATAGTCAAATTTTAATATTTCACCACTGTAAGCATTTATTTCATAATCGTATTCTGTATTATTATAGTAAAATTCAATTTCATATTTATTAATACCATCATCATAATCTTGAGATACTTTAATAAAAGTAACTTGATTATCTAATAAGTTAGCATGTTGTAGTGCTATTTGTTTGGCTTCATCAGAACTAATCGTATTTTGAGTAGGTAAATTTTGATTAGTTGAATAAGGTATATTATTAGTATTTATAGTGTTGCTATTAGTATTTTCACTTGAATTATTTAATGAAGTTGTAGTACTTGATTCATATGAATTATTCAATCCAACTGTATTAGAGCAACTAACAAAACCTAAACAAGTACTAAGTATAATTGTAGATATAATAATTTTTTTCATTGTTATTCACCTCTAAGTTAATTATATTATTAATAATTTATTTTTTTATAAAGTGCAGATTAAAATATAATTAAAAATTTTTAATATTTAATTATAATTAAATATTAAATAAAGCTATTGGCTTTAATTGTTCGTTTAATTATTTTATAAATTCGCGAAAAAATTATTTTTGATAGTAAAAAAATAATATATAATAAAATTACGAAAATAAAATTATTTACCAATAAAGTGAAATATAAAATTTTAAAAATGTAAATAATTTAAAATTACAACTAGGGGGAAATTATGAATAAAGGAAAAATATCATGCATTTTAGCTGCTGCTATGATAACTACTCAATTTAGTCCAGTTGCAGCTTTTGCAGATAATAAAACTGAGTTGATAAGTAATGTTTCTGCTGAAGATTCATCAAATGAAACTAAATATGATAATACTCAATCTTTTGATGAAGAACCAGTAAATGACCAAAATAATAATGATGAATCAAAAGAAAATCAAGATTCTAATGAACGAGATGACAATAATTCAAATTTAGAGGAAGACTCAAAAGATAATTCATCAGAAAAAGATAATAATGAGCAAAAACCAAGTGATAGTATTGATTCAAATAAAAAGGTGAGTGTAACTGGTAAGTTAGAACTAGACATGAATTTTGCTATGCCAATAAAAAATACTGATAAAGAAAAAACAAATATAAAAGTTACTTTAATGAAAGATGATAAAGAAGTAGGCCAAGTTCAACTGGGGAATGATAATTTGCAAGGAACAATAGGGAATGTTAACTATACCCTTCAAGCATTAAATGGAAAGAGAATAGCAATTGAAAATGATGCTGAAGAATTAAATTTTTATCAATTAACATTTACTAACTTAGATTTAGGACAGTATTCTCTTAAAGTTGAAGGAGAAGGATATACTACAGCAAATGTTAGTAATATTGATATAACAAAATCATCAAAAAGAGTTAAGATAGGGACAAGCGATAATAGAATAGTACTATCTGATAATAATTCAGAGAATGAATCAGAAGCTAATGTTGAATATTATCCAGGTGTATTTTTAGCAGGAGATGTTAATGGAGAAAACTCTGTAACAAAAGAAGATTATGAAGCTGCTAAAGTAGAAATGAAAAATAAAACAAATACTAATACATATGACATAAATAGAGATTCAAAAGTTGACATAACAGATTTAACTTACATACATGGAAATATAGGAGCAACAGTTAAGACAGCAGAAATAGTTGATACTGATCCAATTATAAATCCAGAAGCTGTAGATGTTAAGTTAGATGATACTAAAGTTTCTATAGGAGAAGGACAAGATATAAAGAATATTTTAGTAGGTGATGGTTCAAAAATATCATTATCAACAAAAACAGTTGATGGTGAAGAGGCTCCAGAAATATCTGAAGAAAATCCAATAAGTATTCCAATGAGTTTATCAGGTTCAACAAGTGATTCAGAAATAGAAACAGCGTCTTTAAGAACTTCTGCAGAAAATACTATAAACATGGAGCAAGTGGTGATAAAGGCACCTAGAAATACAAGGCCAGCATCAGGAAGTGTTGTTATTGATGGTGTAGAATACAAATATGATGAAAGTAATGTAAAACAAAGTTTAGCTAGAACAGCTTCAGGTGAAGCAATGGATGAAATAGTTATTGACTTAGGAAAGCAAGTGGCCGTTAGTAAAATAACTATAAATGTTACTGGTAGTAGAAGTAATAAAAATTTAACAGAAATTGCAAAGGTTGAATTTTTAAATAATGTATATAAAGAATTACCAAAACCAAATATGAATATACCTGTAATTAATAGCTTTACAAGTTCAACTGCTGTTGGAAATGAAGCTATGACTATAGGATGGGATCACCAACCAAACGTAACAGGATATGAAATAAAAGTTGAAGAGCTTAACGAAAATGGAAATGTAGTTTCAACTAATCACTATAAAACAAGCGAAAATACATTAAACATAACTCAAGTAAAACCATATAGTGTTTATAGATTTAGTATTCAATCTCTAAATGGTAAGGATTGGGCAAGTGGATATAAAGATGAGCAAGATGATTATGATGCTAATGCAACAGGAGAAACCAATTTAGCAACTAATGTAAATGATAAAGATGGTAAACCAGATAATGTTGATAATAACTATATGCCACATGCATGGAACTCTACATCAGGTAATTTAGATACAAATTCAAAAGATGAAGTAGCAAATAAAAATTATTTTGGTGCAGATTCAATTGTTGAATTACAAGTTATACCAGAAACGGCACCGGAAGGTCCAGAAGGAATAACTGTTACTGGAACATATAAAGGCTTAAAAGTTAGTTGGAAAGCACATCAAAAAGCTAAAGACTATGATTTATATTATAGAAAAATTGGAACAGGTGCATGGATAAAGGCAAATGATCCAAATGATCCTAAATATGTAGATAGTGATACAACTAATGATGTACCAGATGGAGCTTATGATTTAAGTACAGAACAAAAAACTGATTCAAATGAATTAATAAGAGGTACAAGTTATGAAATAACTGGTCTTGAAGATCAAACAACATATGAAATTAAGATGACAGCAACTAATCATCATGGTACAGGTGGATTATCGAAAACTTATTTAGGAAAGACAACAGCAATAGTTCCACCTAAGTTTACAAACTATGGATTAATAAATACTGTTGAAGATGGTAAGGTTACTCATATAGAAAAAGTTACAGTAAAAGAAAGTGGTGCATTAGAACTTTCAAATAATACTGGTATGAGTATATTTGATAATGATTATTCAACTACATGGGTACTTAATGATTGGGATTCAGGAGTACATTATGGACAAAGAGCTCCAATAGTAACATTTGATAAGGAATATACATTTGATACTATAAGATTTGCTACAAAGTTAGAAAATACTTCTAAATACCCACTACCATGGCAAGCTAAATTAAGAGTATACTCAAATGATGATACAACATATAATAATCCAGTTGAAGTAATACAACTTAACGATATTAGAGTTTCTAGTAAAAGAGCAGAAAATGGAGTTAATTATGTAGAAGTAAAATTACCAAAGCCTGTAACAGCAAAGCAAGTTGAGCTTAATCTTGCAGGAGGACGTAATTTAAGTATATCAGAAATGAAATTCTATAATTATGATAGCTTAGAAGATGAGGTAAATGGATTATTTGCAGATGATTTAAAGCTTGTATTAAAAGATGAAGTAAATCAAGCGAAGATTGATGAACTTGTAGAAAGAGCTAAAGCTATAGATCCAGTTAGCTTAGAGTACCATCCAAATCAAAAAAATATTTTAGATGAATTAGAAATAGCACAAAAGATTTTAGATGATGTAAATTTAAATAAAGAAGTGTTAACTATTGATGGAAGTATACTTGATTTTTCACCAAATTTAGGTCAAGCAAATGCATGGCAATCATTGGGAGTTGTTGCTAAACCAGGTGAAACTATAAATATTTATGTGGGAACTGAAGAAGGAAGAGCACACACCAAATATGAAGTATTATTTACTCAAAACTATGCAGAAAGTGGAACATGGAACTTAGGAACTGTACAAATTGGAAATGGTAAAAATGAAGTAACTGTACCAAGTGGTAAGTTTAATATGGATGTTGAAAAAGGTGGAAATGTATATATAAGACCTGTTTCAGGATGGTATGAACAACAAAAAATAAATGTGCGTGTAAGTGGTGGAAGTAAGATTCCGCATTTAAATGTAAATAATATAATAACTGATAGTAACAAACAAGAAGAAGCTAAGAATTTAATAAGAGAATACATAAGAAATCTTAAATTATATGTATCTGATTTACCAAGTCTTTACCCAACAGTAGAAGATAAGGAAAATAATCAATACAAATATGATGAAAAGACAGCTGTATTAAATAGTACAGAAATTGAAAGTGAAAGAGTAATGTTAACTCTTAGCGCAACGGAAGTTTTAACAGGTATTACACAAGGTCTTAATGGAGATGAAAATGCTGAAGTTGACAGATTATATGATGCACTTTTAGCTTGGGAACAACTTATGGAAATTTCATATTCATTAAAAGGTGTAACAGAAACAGCTATTGACTTTAATAATAATGGAAAAATAGATAATAATAAATCTGATACTGCTAGTTTAATTGATGGATTAACAGAACAAGAATACTTTAACAAACATAGAGCTCCAAGAAGCCGTATAAATATAAAATATCAAAGAATGTTTACAGGAGCATTTATGTATGCATCTTCTCATCATGTTGGAATAGATGCAGGCTCTGGTATTGGATTAGTACAAGGTGTACCATTTAAATTTAATACTACAGGAAACATAACTAATCCTAATGAAGGCAGTTTATATGGATGGGGTATATCTCATGAAATTGGACATACTCAAGATGTAGCAGGATTAACTCAAGCTGAAGTTACAAATAATATTTTAGGATTAATTGTACAAACATTTAATGGAAAGGCAAATTCAAGACTTGAAAATGGAACTTATACTACAATGTATGACAAAGTAACATCAGGTAGTGTTGGAGCAACTAGTGATATAGGTGCAAAACTAGGAATGTATTGGCAATTACATTTAGCATATGATAATAATGAAACTTATAAAATGCTAGAAAATAATAAAGATACAGATCCAAATAATGATTCATTCTACGCTAAGTTATATAGAGCTAATAGAATGAAAGCAGCAGCACCGAAGGAAGAAGGATATGATGCAGTAGAACAAACATTTATCATGAGAGCTTCTGATGCAGCACAAAAAGATTTAAGAGAGTTCTTTGAGAAGTGGGGAATATTAGCAAGCCCTAATACTAATAAATATTTAGATGAAATGAAGTATGAAAAAGAAACAAGAGCTATATACTACTTAAATGATGAAGCAAGAAGAAGAAGATTAGATACATCTAATACTGAAACTATGGCTAAGGACACAGCAGTAGTAGCAAACTTTGGAAAAGATAATGAAGGAAATCAAATTACTTCTAAATCTTACTTAAATCAAAAAGAAGTTCCATTAAACTTAAGTGTAACAAAAGATTCAGATAAGATTTTAGGATATGAAATTATAAGAAAAGAATCAACAGCAACAGGTATTGTGGAATCGCCAGTAGGTTTTGTTGAAAGAGACAGAACAAGTGAATCAGGGGTAACAACTTATGTTGATTCAATAGATACATTAAATAATAGAGTTGTAGCATATAAGGTTGTTGCTTATGACTATAATTTAAATAAAACTGAAGAAACAGTTATAGGAGAACTTAAAATAGCTCACAATGGAAGTATTTCTGAAACTGATTGGGTATTAAGTACTAATACAACTAATGATGAAGATGAAAGAGATGAACATAGTGGTCATGGAACAATGCAACATGGTGTAATAAAGAGAATCAATGACAATAATACAGATACAGTGTTCCAAGGTATGAAAGATGGAAGAGAAGATCCATATGTAATTATTGATTTAAATAAAAATAATTCACTAGTAGGTTTAACTTACACAGCACCACAAAATACTGCTAAGAAATTCTCATTTAGAAATCTATTCAGTAGAAATACAGAAAAAGTATATACACCTATATCAAAATATGAAGTGTATACAAGTTTAGATGGAAATAGCTGGACATTAGCAAGCAGTGGAACATTTGACAACACTAAGACTACTCAAACAGTATATTTTAGCGAAGATGGTAAAACAGAAGCACAACAACTTTGGTCATATGATGCAAGATATGTTAAATTAGTTGCTAAAGGAAATTCTGAAATATCAATAGCAGAGTTAGATTTATTAACGGCTGCTGGTGATAATATAGAAATTGGAACAGATAATAATGAACAATTATCTAAAAATGGAATTGGTAGATTAAAATCTGATTATGAATATGAAACTGGCAAAGTTATTCCAAAGGGGTCTATAATTGTAACAGGTGAGTATAGAGGAAATCCTGCATTTAATATACCTTTAGTATTAAATGAAAATGATGAAAACTTTGCAATAAAAGCAAATACTATACTTTTAGCTACATTACCAGAAAATTCAGAGCTTTCAGAAGTGGCAAAAGGAACTTGGATTTATTGGATAGAACCTAATAATCAAGGAAAAGTAGAGAGCGATAAAGGTCAGGTAGATAATATAGAAGGAACTTCAATTAAAGCTGAACTTTACAGATACAATAAATTAGATAATAATGGAGCACCAGTAGGTCAAAGATTAGTAAGTGATACGTTCTTATATGAATTACCAAGTGATTTAAAAACATTACCTGAAATAGAGTTTAATAGTTCTAATGCAAGAGCAATTAAAAATGAAAATACAACAGTTATGGAAATAAATGGTGATTTAATGAACAAAGCATTTGAAAATAGATAATAGTAGATAGTGTAAAGTTTCGTATGAAAAAATAGCATAGGGCTAATTTGGCATAATAATAGAAAAATAACTTTGCAATATCAATTAAAATTCGAAAATTGAATATGACAAAAAGACCTTCGGTATCGGAGGCAAAAATTAAATCAATATTTAATTTTATAGTTTATCAAGAAGTTTTAGATTCTTGCATATTTAATATGGTTTGTTGACCGAGATTGATAAGAATTTGCCATTTTGCTGGCATGTTATCAGCGATATTTAAAGCATCCAATTCATTTAAAGGACGATGATAGTTATATGGGTGAGGTCTTAAAAAGTTATAATAAGCAACCCAAAGAGAGAATCCATAAAGAGCACCT
>ERZ827363.9-NODE-9-length-238115-cov-22.967055_pt1 | contig 238115 bp, 215 predicted proteins | sample MGYA00519776_ERZ827363 | MGnify/ENA primary metagenome ERZ827363 (study PRJEB31778, sample SAMEA3449288) | human gut metagenome | biome: human gut; feature: human-associated habitat; material: faeces | place: United Kingdom | collected 2010/2012 ... | reverse complement strand
GGAGAGCATCTGCCTTACAAGCAGGGGGTCACAGGTTCGAGCCCTGTAGGTCCCACTGATGCATTTGTTTGTGTCATTAAATTTTATAAGCCGGCGTGGCGGAACTGGCAGACGCGCAGGACTTAAAATCCTGTTGTGGCAACACAGTACCGGTTCGATTCCGGTCGCCGGCATTAAAAAAAGCAAGAACCTCCGGTACAAATATTGACCGGAGGTTCTATAATTTCCTTTATATAATTCATTTTCTATTATTTATTCAGTTTCCTATAAATCACAGAGCTGTTTGGCTTCACTGTAACTTCAATGACATCACCCTGCTGCATAGATTTAATTCTTCCGCAATTATAGAATTCCCTGTTAGTTTCAATAAGTCGTTCCCAGACTGTTCCATCTTCTGAACCAAGCATATAAACCGGTGGGGTTATGGTCTTTGGTTCATCAGAAGTATTTACAACCGTAAGAATTGCATCCTCTTCATCAAACCTTCCGTAGCATAGTAAGTCTTTTTCCCATAACAATGGCAGATATGAGCCCGTTTTCAAGACCTGATTTTGTTTGTGAATACATATTGCCTCCCTGTAGAATTCTATGAGTTCCAGATTTTCTCTTCCCCAGGGATAGGTTCTCCTGTTGTCAGGATCTGTCCAACCACAAACGCCTGCCTCATCACCATAATATATGGTAGGCGCTCCTGGGAGTGTCATCTGCATAACAACACCCTGCTTAAATATTGCCTCATCAGTATTGATGCCTGCTGCCTCACTACCTGAAGTTGCAATTCTTCCAACCATTCTGTTTGTTCTTGTTAAAAATCTCGAATGATCGTGATTAGATAATTCATTCATAGCTACTAGCAAAGACTCACTTTGCATTCTTGACATTTGATAAAGCATTACATTATTAAATGCATCTGCATCACCACGCACTTCCGGTTTTGCGTTGTCAGAATGTTTATCAACACCTGTTAAAAACCATGTAACGGGATCCATAAATGCATCATAATTCATAATAGTATCCCATTCATCACCTAACAACCATGAATGTGCATCTCCATAATGTTCCGCCAGAATAATGGCATTAGGATTGGCTTCCTTAACCACTTTTCTAAATTTCTTCCAAAATTTATGGTTAAATTCACTGCTATGGGACAAATCTGCCGCCACATCTAGTCTCCAACCATCTACATTATAAGGTGGCGATACCCATTTCTTTCCTATATCCAAAATATACTTACAAAGTTTTTCACTGCCCTCATAATTAAGCTTTGGCAAGGTATCAAATCCCCACCAGCCTTCATAACTGTTGTTATCATTTTCATCTGTAAATTTAAAATAAGAATGATAAGGACTGTCCTTACTTTCATATGCTCCCGGAGCATAGTTGGCATTGTCCCTGTACAGTTCCTCTTTATCCATCCACTTATTAAAAGAACCGCAATGGTTAAACACACCATCAATTATAATTTTAATATTATTTTCATGAGCCTTCTCCACTAATTTAATAAACAATTCATTGCTTGCTTCCAAATTTTCAAGGCTTCCTGTTCTTATTTTGTATTTGTCAGCATTTGCATTAGTTGACTCCTGTTGTCCTATAGGAGTTCCACCGTCCTTAACTATTTTTCCAAAATGCGGATCCACATAATCATAATCCTGAATGTCGTATTTATGGTTTGAAGGAGAAACGAAAATCGGATTAAAATAAATCACCTCAACTCCAAGTTTTCTTAAATACTCCATCTTGTCCATTACCCCCTGAAGGTCTCCGCCATAGAACTGTCTTGTTCCGTCCGTTGCAGGATTTTCGCTCCAATCCTTCACAGCCTCAACACCTCTTCCAATATAAGCATATTCGTTGTCCACCACATCATTAGTAGTGTCCCCATTACAAAAACGATCTACCATAATCTGGTACATCACTGCTCCCTTTGCCCAATCAGGTGTTATAAATCCCGGAGTGATTTCAAACTCACCCTCCTCCTGCAGATAATCCTTTGTTCCAAAGAAATTATAAAACTTAACTTTACCACCATTTAATATTTTAAAGTGATATCTGCAAGGTTCATTCTTTAAAACAAGGGTTGTTTGAAAATAATCAAACCCCCCTTTTGTTTTTTTGTACTGCATCAACAATTCAACTTCATTCATGCAGATTAATGCCTTTGAAACTGTTCCTTTTCCAGCTCTCAAAATAAAAGTATAAGTTCCGAGTTTTTTATCATATTTACAAAACTGATTCGTAGTGTCATGAAATAATGTGTCTTGATTTATGCTCATCTTATTATCCTTCTAAAATTATTTAAAATAAAGCTTCAAACTCTTCCTGTCCTATTTTTTCCTTTTCCATAAGCAACGCAGCACTTGCATGGAGCTGTTCCATATGCCGTTCAATAATTTCCTTTGCTTTCTTATAGCAGTCTTCAACAATCCTTCTTACTTCTTCATCAATTGCTGATGCTGTACTTTCACCATATGCTTTTGAATGTGCCAAGTCCCTTCCAATAAATACATCGTCTGAATCATCATCATAATTAATAAGACCTAACTTCTCTGAAAAGCCGTATTTTGTAACCATTGCTTTTGCTGCGGCTGTTGCCTGTTTTATATCCTGGGATGCCCCGGTTGTAATGTCATCTAAAATCAATTCTTCAGCAATACGACCACCAAGACTTACCATAATTTCCTGAAGCATTTTGCCCTTTGTAAGGAACATTTCATCCTTTGCAGGAAGTGGCATTGTGTATCCCGCTGCACCCGCTCCCGTTGGAATTACTGAAACTGTATGAACCGGTCCCACATCAGGAAGTACATGGAATAAAATCGCATGGCCTGACTCGTGATATGCTGTAATTCTCTTTTCTTTTTCAGAAATAATCTTGCTTTTCTTTTCTTTACCGATTCCTACTTTAATCATTGCCTGATTAATTTCGTTTTGAGTAATATATGCCTGATTCTGTTTTGCTGCAAGAATAGCTGCCTCATTTAAAAGATTTTCAAGATCTGCCCCTGTAAATCCCGCTGTAATCTGGGCAATCTGCTGTAAATCAACATCGTCCCCAATAGGTTTGTTTTTTACATGGACTTCCAAAATTTCTTTTCTGCCCTTAACATCAGGCCTTCCAACCATTACTTTTCTGTCAAAACGTCCCGGTCTTAAAATTGCAGGATCAAGAATATCTACACGGTTAGTTGCAGCCATAACAATAATTCCCTCGTTTACACCGAAACCATCCATTTCTACAAGCATCTGGTTAAGAGTCTGCTCACGTTCATCATGTCCACCACCCATACCTGTACCTCTACGTCTTGCTACAGCATCTATTTCATCAATAAAGATAATACATGGTGCATTTTTCTTTGCCTCTGCAAACAAGTCTCTTACTCTTGATGCGCCAACACCTACAAACATTTCAACAAAATCTGAACCTGAAATTGTAAAGAATGGTACTCCTGCTTCTCCTGCAGTTGCCTTTGCCAGTAATGTTTTACCTGTTCCCGGAGGACCTTCAAGCAAAATTCCCTTTGGAATTCTGGCACCAAGCCCAATATATTTCTTTGGATTTTTAAGGAAGTCTACTATTTCTTCCAGTTCTTCCTTTTCTTCCTCAAGGCCTGCTACCTTAGAGAAATCCATATTCTTAACTTCAACAACAAGCTTTGCACGGCTCTTACCGAAGTTAGCCATCTTTCCGCCACCACCATTAGCGTTGGCGTTCATCATCATAATAACAACAACCACTACTATTCCCAGCAATATCATAGGAACTATCGTAGTTAAAAATACGCTGTCTCTGCTAACGTCATCAACATATGGCTTTATGGTAATGTTATTATCTGCCTTTATTTTGTCTGTATCTTCAGTAACCTTATTGACATCCGATACATATACAACCTTTGTGCTTCCACTTTTTAGCTTAATAACAAGTTTTCCTGTTGGAACTTCCTTATTCTGTTTTATTGTGAGACTTTCAATGTTTCCATCTTTCAAATCCTGCAAATAATTGCTATATCCATAATCACTTCTCACCATGTCTTTTGTAAAACTGTAAGCAATTACGATTAAAACAATTAAAATTCCCACAAAATATAATCTTGCGAACTTGTTTCTATTTCTATTATTCACTTATGCCTCCAAAAAAGTTTTTTATGATTCTATTACTCCAATATATGGTAAATCTCTGTAGCTCTGATCATAGTCAAGCCCATAACCAACTACAAATTTATCTTCTATTTCAAATCCAACATAATCAACATCAAAATCAACCTCACGTCTGTCAGGTTTGTCAAGCAGCGTTGTAACCTTTATGCTGGCAGGATTTCTCTTCTTTAACATTGGAATCAGCTTACTTAATGTATATCCTGAATCAATAATGTCTTCCACAACGATTACATCAAGTCCTTCAATGCTTTCATCCAAATCTTTTTTGATTTTTACTTCTCCTGAACTTTCTGTTCCTGCCCCATAGCTTGAAACACTCATAAAGTCCATTGTAATAGGAACTGTCATTCTCTTAGCTAATTCTGTTGTGTAAAATACACTTCCCTTTAAAATACAAATAAGTCTTACTTCTTTTTTTGCATAATCTGCACTTATCTGCGCTGCAATTTCCCTAATTCTCTTATCTAATTTTTCTTCACTAATATACTCACTTATTTTGTGTATCATCTTTCTTCTCCTTATCATATGAAATTTTTATTATATTTTTTGTATCTTTGGTTACTTTATATTTTGCACTGATTCTGTATCCCAGAACCCATACTATACTGTTACCGTCTGCCAAAAGCAATACCTTATCTCTCTCTTCCCTTGGAATCTTCTCGTTAATAAAGTATTCTTTTAGTTTTTTCGTTCTGCCATTATCATCAATTGCAATATAATCTCCTGGTTTTCTTGTTCTCAGTACTAGCCTGTCTATTTTATCATAATCAAACCATTTAGTATATAATAATTCTTCTATATTTTCCCTGTCAAAATCAGCTTTTTCCGGCATAATTTCCATATTGGGGACACTATATATTTTGTTTTCCTTTATCAGCATCTGCTCCGGCACCGGCTCATGATTTTCAGTTTCCTTTACCTGGGTAATTTCCACACCCTCATATTTTTTTATCGCCACCAGATTATAAGGCAATTCAATCTTTTTTGACACCTCCATTTTCAGCAGTTCTTTTACACTTTGAACATGAACTCTTGTAATATCTTTTAATTTTCCGGCAATTTTGTAAATCTGTTTTCTAATTACTTCACTTAAGATAGCTGCCGGCAGTTTTTCTGCCTCATTAATTATTATGTCATGTATAACATATTCCTTATATGTCATATCTGCCTGACTGTTTATATATTCATATATTTCACTTAAATTATTTGCCGCATTTACAATATTATATTCAACTTTTTCATTTATATTTTTTTTAATATACGGAATCACATCCAGTCTCAACTTATTTCTGCTATATTCCGTATCTGAATTGGTGCTGTCATTTTGGTATTCAATGCCTTTTGTCTTTAAGTACTCTTCTATTTCTTTCCTTGTGCAGCACAAAAGAGGTCTTACAATTTTTTCTCTTTTAACAGGAATTCCCATAAGTCCTTTAATTCCCGTTCCCCTAAATAAATTAAACAGAATTGTCTCACTATTATCATTTAAATTATGAGCAACTGCAATTTTATCTGCATTAACTTCCTTTGCAATCTCAAAGAAGGCAGCATATCTTGCATCCCTTCCTGCCTCTTCCTCTGATTTTCCGGTTTTCTTTGAAATACTTGGCACGTTAACCTCTTTCAATCTAAAAGGTACATTCAGTTTTTCACACATTTTCTTTACGTGCATGGCATCTCTATCTGCCTCTTCTCCCCTGATTCCGTGATTTACGTGGACAACAAGAAGTTTAAGATCCAGCTTTTCCTTCAAATCATTTAGCACATATAAAAGACACGTGGAATCAGCGCCTCCCGACACCCCAAGAACGACGCTGTCACCGTGTTTAAATATTTCATTATCTGTTATAAATTTCTCTACTTTTTTCATCATAATCTAATAATACTTTATGGTTTATCCTATGTCAAATCATGGTACTTCATTGTTTATCTTATGCCCGGTTAACATATTTTATCCCAGATTCCCGTACATATTACGGTCATGTCATCTTTTGGAATTCCATCGGAAATAGCCAATGCCTGACTTAAAATTTCCATAGCTATTTGTCGCGGATTTGATGTGTCGATGTCCATAATTATTCTTCCCATTGCTGCCTCCTTATCTTCAACTTTTAGGGCATCTACAATTCCGTCCGAAACCATAACCACAAAGTCCCCATCATACAATTTTTTTGTTATAGTTTCCATATCCACTTCCTCAAAAACTCCCATTGGAAGGGATGTTGACTTAATGCATTCCACCCAGTTTCCCCTTTTTATATAGGTGCATGCCGCTCCTAATTTCAGAAACTGACACATTCCCGAGTACTGATCAATTAATGCCATATCCACAGTTGCCGGCTCCTGCCACTGATTTCCCGTTAACATAATAGAGTTTGCCAACTTAAGTGTAGTGCTTTCCCCAAAACCACTGCTTAAAAGTTTCTCCAGCAGGTCTATAATTATTTCACTGTATTTTCCTGCCTTTATGCCCGAACCCATTCCATCACAAATACTCATAAATGTCTGTCCTGTATTAAGCTCCATTACCGTAAAATTATCTCCGGAATATCTATCGTTTTTTCTAGAACGTCTCGCAGTACCACTTATAGTCATAAAATTCACTTCTTCAAAAAAACAATACTCATTATAATCCTCTCTGATACTTTCTATACTGTTTGACGACAGTCTCAACTTCTTTCCCGTAGCCTCTGCTATAACGTTTTTCATTAGCTGAATTTTTACATCTGACTTCTTTTTCTTTTTGGCGCTAAGTCTTATTTCCACTCTGCCTTTGCTGTTTTCTTCTATGGATATCTTTTTTGCGATTATTTTTCTTTCCCTTAATTTATGCCTTATATAGTCTTCTATCCCAAGAAATACTCTTTTTTCTTCTGTCAAATCAGTAGTATAACTTTCCATCAGCCCCGCCATTTCATTTAGTTGTATGGCCATTGCCTCTCTGGTCTCCAGCATTTTGTTATACCATAAATAGTTAAGTCTTGCCCTTTCGAGATACTGTATCTGTCCGTTTTCGCATCCATGACAAATACTTCCCGCAATTTCCTGCTCAATACAGTTTTCCATACTTTGATCATAATCACCGTCAATGCCTGACATCTTTTTTATTTCCGTTGCCAGATTTCTAAATGCCTTGGATGTTCTTATGATACCTTCGTTCTTTACTTCCTGCTCTCTCTTTAAATCTTCCTCCCTTACTTTTCTTTTTGGAGTAAAAAACATAATTCTTTTTACAAAATATGAAAAAATTATAGTCATGGACCAGGTTAACATAATTATCGGAACCAATACATACAGTTCTTTATTTAGCATTCCATTTAACGACCAGTCCAACGCCTCTATTGCGACACTTATTATCGTAGCAATCAGGGCTGAAATATAGGGATTGAAATCAGAAGACATTTCCCTGTAGCGCCCTACGCACAATCCTGTGGTAATCATAATTGTTCCGTATTTCATTGCCGCCAACACACCACCATAATTAAATATGGTAAATATCATAATAGGCCACGCTGCAAAAGTTATGTACTTTACGGAACAGATAGCTGCAAACCAACTTTCCGCAATAGGATAATACCCAAGCATTGGAATGATGCACATTATTATCGATATCATTAGTAATAACAATGGTTTTAGTACCTTTTGTTTCATAAGCTCCCCCCTTTTGAGTTTTTACGGAGAGTAGTATACAAAGTGTCAAACTATTTTTTTGTCAAAACAAGGTATCAAAATCATTAGAGTTTTCGACATTAACATTTTAGCAACTTCAAAGGGGCTGTCGCTAGTGCGACAGCCCCTCTATTATCAAATATTTTAGTCCTCCGGCTTAAAGATTACTTCATTAGGATAGAGAAGCCCAAGGTTTCTAGCCATCTCTTCTATGTAATCATCAGTCTTCACGTAAGCTTCTTTGTCCTTTAACTCCTCTGATAGCTGAAGTTCTTTCTTATATTGTCTCTGTAGTTTTGCTTCCTGCTCTTTCAAATCTGACAGGGTGTTGTATTTTTTTATCATTTGGGCACCAAGTACAACACAAAAGGCAATTACCACAAAAGATATCATAATGATCATTTTCTTATTCTGTTCTCTTTTTTTTCTTATTACACTTAGTCTTTTTGTTGCTGTGATTCTTTCCTGTTGCTTTGGCATATTTAATTCCTTCTTTTATTCTTGATTTTACATTTAACTTTAGTTTAATCATTTTATATAATTTTTTCAATGGCTTAGACAGGATATTTATTGTTTTCCACAAAATGGAAGCTGCCTTATCAATTATTTTCGAACCGATAAACACTTCAAATATTGCCATGACTCCCAGTGTTATTACTATTGAAAAAAATCTGGGACGACCAAAATTGTACTTGAGATAAATTTCAAATATATAAATTGAAGCTATAGTCCAATATAAAATATCTTCAATTATGACACGGACCAGACCACAATTAAAAACCCTTCTAAAAATCCTTATGGCATCATAACAGAGTATCAGAATCAGACCTCCATAAATACTCATGAGAATTAACAGGACTTCTTCTCCTATATGGGCGCTCATTACTTAAACAGCCTTTTTATAACTGATTTTCCTTTTTGTCCATAATCTTTCGTCTCTGAATAAGTTACGCTGTCAACAGTGCCCTCTATATCAACTTCGCCCTTTTCCAAACTTAATCTTGTAACTTTTAAGTCCTTCCCTTTAATATGTATCATGCCTAAAACCGACTCCAGCAGAACCTGATTTAAATCAAATTCAACTACGTCTTTTATACCTGTCATTGTTGATCTTTTTCTGTTGTCCAATGATAATTTATGATTTCTGGAAATATTATTCTGTTGTTCCACCGATACCACACTGTTTTTTTAACTTAGTAAAATATATTCCAAAAATTATATTAATATTCACCATTAATTAAATTTCCCTGTACATGTCAGCTGCTGCTTCCTTCTTTACTGTATCTGCAACATTTAATACTTCTATTTTTACCGTTCTCTGTCCAAACTGAATTTCCAGTTTATCTCCAGGTTTAATATCACGGGATGCTTTAGCCGGCTGTCCATTTACAAGCACCCTGCCTGCATCACAGGCTTCATTTGCAACAGTTCTTCTTTTTATTATTCTTGAAACTTTTAAATATTTATCTAATCTCATGACTCCTCCATAATATATATATGCATTAACTAAATCCTAAATTTACCTCTAAAATTTTGTAATTATCAAAAGGGTACGACTCATAAGAGAAAGGACTGTTACAGATGTAACAGTCCCAATTATGTTTAACTCTTATTCATAACCTAAACTAATTAAGTTCTTTCTTTAAAGCAGCTCCTGCTTTGAATTTAGGAACCTTAGCTGCAGGAATAGTAATCTTTTCCTTTGTTGAAGGATTGATTCCCTGACGTTCCGGTCTTTCTGTAGCTTCAAAAGTACCAAATCCAACTAACTGAATCTTCTCACCCTTCTTCATTTCTTCTACTACAACGTCTGTAAAAGCCTTAACTGCCTTAGCTGCGTCTGCTTTTGATATTCCAGCTTCTTCTGCGATAGCTGCTACGAATTCTGTTTTATTCATCGTAATTCCTCCTTGATTGTTTATGCGATACAATTTCCACGCGTATCTAATAGATATATACTCCATTTAGGGCATTTTGTCAAGGAAAATACACTATATACAGGGCTTTTTGGGCATTTTTAACATTTCAAAACATTCGGCATAAAATATTATGCTTCCATCTGTCTTCCAAGAAATGAAGCCGCTACACCTGCCAGTTTCTGCTCTGTTGCACTTACATTTTGCTTTTCGTCTTTCCCCATAATTATTACACTGCCAATTATGTCTCCTTCGCAAATTATGGGGTATACAACCTGAGATTCCATTGGTTCGTCCTGACCTTCATAAATTGGAATTGCCCTTACGTGACCGCCTTCCGTTGTAAGATTGTCTCTTTCATTAATAAGATTTTCCAAATCATTACTTATATTTTTTCCTATCATATCTCTTTTTGCGCCACCGGCAACTGCAATAATCTGATCCCTGTCACTAATTATAACTTTATAACCTGACACTTGTGCCAGACTTTCTGCATATTGCTTTGCAAAATTATCAATTTCACCAATTGGAGAATATTTTTTCAATATAATTTCCCCTTCTCTGTTGGTGAAAATCTCCATAGGATCTCCTTCCCTAATTCTCAAAGTCCTTCGTATCTCTTTTGGAACAACGACACGACCTAAGTCGTCTATACGACGTACAATCCCTGTTGCCTTCATAATAAACCTCCATTTGCAAATTAATTTGTTTTAAACTAGTATCTGTAAATGGTGGTATTTTATACCTGATTAAAAATTATAATTTTCATTTTTTTATAATGTTAAATTTCAACAACAACTTTGCTGCCCTTGGAACGGTCTTTAGTTACAATAATCTTTCTTTCAATTCTGTTTTTAAGTTCCGTTACATGTGAAATTATTCCAACTAAACGATTGCCATCAGTAATTGTAAGCAATGCATTAACTGCCTGATTAAGTGATTCCTCATCGAGTGCTCCAAATCCCTCGTCTACAAACAGGGTATCAAGCCTTATGCCACCTGACATTGCATGTATTTCATCGGACATACCAAGAGCCAGAGACAATGCTGCAATAAAAGATTCACCTCCTGATAAAGTTTTTACACTTCTTTCAGTTCCGTTATAATGATCAATGACACTTAAATCCAAGCCACTCTGGCTTACCTGATTTGCTGCACCAACCATTCTTTTTAACTCATATTGTCCCGACGACATAGCCATAAAACGGAGATTTGCCCTATTAATGATCCTGTCAAAATAATGCATCTGCACATAAGTTTCCAGTTGGATTTTGTCCTTACCTGCCAGTTTTCCATTGGCGGTATTTGATAGGGCACCAACCGTACTTAACTTATCTTCCAGTTCCTTTAACTTAAAATATTTGTTTTTTATGAGCCCTAAAGTCTCACTGTTAATGTTAATTCTTGTGTCTACATCCTTTATGGCATCGGCATATGCTTCTTTCTCTATTAGAGCTGCTTTTCTATCTTCATTTAATTTATCCATGTCATACTCTTTAGAATTTTCAAGTTGTTCCTTAACAGTGTCAATTATGCTTTTGGCATTCTCAATTTTAGCCATAATATCTTCATATTGTTTTTTGGCATTTTCCTGATTTTTAATTAATGTATTCAGACTTTTTTCCTTACCTGCAATACTTTCTATTGCCTCTTCTTTTGTTTTATATTTTAACTTTTCTTTAAGCCTGTTTAATTCAGTTTCAACACCTTTAAGATTAATTTTATTGTCAATTATTTCACTTTTAGCCTGTTCTACATTACGTTTTTTCTCAACTATTTCACTTTCTGATTCCGGGATTTTTTGTTCCAGAGATGTCTTTAATTCTTTATTATTCTCCAATTCATAAAGTTTTAATTTTATTCTTTTTACATTAGACACATTTTCCCCTGAAATTTCATCAATTTTCTGCTTTGCTTCCGCAATACTCATTTCTCCAACCACAGCATTGATCTTTAACTTAATATTTTTTTCTAAGGCATCTGCCTCGCCCTGCATTCTATTGGCTTTTAAACTTAAATCTGTTACTGACCTTTCTTTTTCTATCAGATTTTGCTTTTCCTGATCTAATTCTTCTTTTGTAATCTGTTCACCCTGAATTTGTGCTATATGTGGATGTTCCCTTGAACCACAGACCGGACATGGCTCGTTATCCACAAGGGTTGCTGCAATAATTCCCGCCTGCTGATGTAGGAAATCCTGTTCCCTGTTAAAATATATTTTATTTAACTTAACATATTCAGCATTTTCCACCATATACTGCTGTCTGACGGTTTCAAGAGCCTTGTTTTTGTTGTAATAATCTTTAATGCTTTCCAAAAGAATATTAATCTCATCTTCTACCTTTTCCAGTTTTTCAATCTGGTTAGATACCTTAATAATATCTGCATCAACATTTTTTAGTTTATTCAACTTGTCTTTGTTACTCTCAAGGTCTTTTTCCAAATTTTCTATGGTTTTATGTAAACTATTTATTTTTTCTTCTGACTCATTTATTACTACTTTTAACTTGCTTTCTTTTTTACTTAAAATCTCCAACTCTTCATAATCTGACAAACCTGCTTTTTCATTTTTTATCGCATACTCCAGTTCTTTCTTTTCAGGTTCCTTTTCTTTCCAGCCATCAAGTTCAGCCTTACGCTTACTTAACGTGTCTTTGCCAGTCTTCAAATAATTCTCTGCCTGTTCTTTTTGCTCTTTAGCCTTGATGGTCGCCTGAGCCTTTCCGATTTCTACATTTATTTTTGATATTTTTTCATCAAGTTGTTCCAAAGACCGGAATTTTTTTTGCAAAATTTCTTTGTCATTTTTTATAATTTCCTTTACAATTTCCACAACATCTTCAATCCCTGATTTTGCTCTGTTTTCTGCTGCCTGACGGAATTTTATGTTCAAAGGATTATCACCGGAAACCTTAACCCCTTCTATATATTGGGCAATACTTTTGGACTGATCCATATATTCACCATAGAGCCTGTTGTATTCCTCTTTAAGTTTTATCTGAAGCACCTTATATGGTCCTGTGTGAAATATGTGACTAAAAATTTCACCTTTACTTTTTGTATCTGCAAAAAGCAATTTAAGAAAATCTCCCTGGGCAATCATGGCAATCTGTGTAAATTGTTCCTTATCAAGTCCTATTAACTCCTCAACTCCACGAGTTACTTCCTTAAACTTTGTCAGAGGTTTTCTTCCATCTTCAAACTCCATAGTTGCCCCTGCCGTTTTTTTCGTCATCCCCTCGCCACGCTCTTTAGGTCTCATATATTCAGGATTTCTTGTTATTTTGTATTTCTTCCCCTGATACAAAAATTCAAGACATACTTCCGTCGGAACCTCCGGTAGTGCATACTTGCTTCTAAACATTGCTGTTTCCCTGTTTTCACCACTTGCGGACCCATAAAGGGCAAAAACGATGGCATCAAAAATAGTGGTCTTTCCTGCTCCGGTATCTCCGGTAATCAGATAAATTCCCTTTTCCCCTAATTTTTCAAAATCTATTTGGACCTTTTCTGCATATGGTCCGAATGCTGATATTGTCAGTCTTAATGGTCGCATTATTTTACCCCCATATTTTATTAATTAAATCATCTATAATTTTTCGCTGCTTGTCATTCATTTTCTGATTATTTTGCAATTCAAAAAATTCCTCAAACAGCTCATGCTTACTTTTATTCTCAATTTCTGAAACTCCGTTTACAACCTGATTTTTCCTTGTCCTCTTATTATCATAATCAAGTTTCATAATATTAGGATATATTGTTCTAAGAAGTTCCATGGCATTAGGCTTGTCTTCTTCATCAGTTAAAGTTATATGAATATAAGATTTTGTATCCATATCTTCGTAAAAAGATTTTGCCGTCAACTCATCATATAATCCTTTTATTTCCACCATATCATGTGGTGGTTTAAGTGGAATTTTTTCAAACTCAACATTTCCCTTCTTATTCACATCCACTATAAGAGCTGATTTTTTGTGATTTACCTCAGAGAAAGAATATTTAAGAGGTGTTCCCGCATATCTTATAGTTTCCTTTTCAACATGCTGTGGACCATGTAAATGCCCCAGTGCCACATAATCAAACCCTTCAAAATTCTTGGCAGACACTTCATCAATGCCACCTATAGGCATATTTTCCGAATCGCATCTTTTAGCCCCACTTACATACTGATGTGCAATAAGTATATTTCTCTGCCTTTTGTTAATTTTGGTGTTTTTCATTACCAGTTCCATAGCATCTTCATATGTGGAAACTTCCTCATCCTTATAAAAATGCTTTACAATAGCCGGTTTTATAAAAGGCAGCATATAAATATTTATTTTTCCGTTTTTGTCGTCTAAAGTTATTTTCTCAGGTATTCCTGAAAATGGCTTTGACATATAAATTTCTGCAAGGCTCATTATGTCTGCGCCGAACCCCACCCTCTCCGGACTGTCATGATTTCCACTTATTATAAAAGTCTTTAACTGTCTTTTTGCAAGATTGTTTAGAAAATCATCCAGCAAAATAACCGCCTCTGCCGAAGGTACTGACTTATCATATACATCCCCGGCAATTAGAACTGCCTCAACTTCTTTTTCGTCAATAATATTCAAAATCTGCTTTAATATATATTTCTGATCTTCTATCATAGAAAATTCATTTACTTTCTTTCCAAGATGCAAATCTGCCAAATGCAAAAAGCGCATACGTTACCTCCCTATGTTTCTAAAACAATTACCATAAATACCATCAATACAAAAAGCGGGGATGAAATGCCTAAAATGTCATTCCGTCCCCGGCTTATATTAACTGGAATTTATGTATTAAAATTCTGCTCCTAATGTAGCTGCCATTACTGCTTTTATTGTGTGCATTCTGTTCTCAGCCTCATTAAATACAATTGAATGTTCAGATTCAAAAACTTCATCCGTAACTTCCATGCAATCAAGTCCAAACTTGTCATAAATTTCTTTTCCAATCTTTGTATTTAAGTCATGGAATGCAGGCAGACAATGCATAAATACTACATCGCTTTTAGCATTATTAATCAAATCCATCGTTACTCTATATGGAAGAAGATCATCAATTCTTTCCTTCCAAACAGAATCCGGTTCACCCATTGATACCCATACATCAGTATAAATTGCATCAGCATCTTTTGTTGCAACCATTGGGTCTTCTTCGAACTCAATTACTGCTCCTGTTTCTTTTGCTATTTCATGGCACTGATTAATTAAATCCTCATTAGGGAAATATTTTTTAGGGGCACATGCGACAAAATGCATGCCAAGTTTTGCACAACCTACCATTAGAGAATTTCCCATATTGTAACGGGCATCCCCCATATATACAAACTTAAGTCCCTGTAACTTTCCAAACTTCTCTTTCAGTGTAAGAAAATCTGCCAATATCTGTGTTGGATGGAATTCATTTGTAAGTCCGTTCCATACAGGTACTCCTGCATTTTTTGCCAGTTTCTCTACAAGATCCTGTCCGAATCCACGATACTCTATACCATCAAACATTCTTCCAAGAACTCTTGCAGTATCAGCTATGCTTTCCTTTTTTCCAATCTGAGAACCTGTAGGATCAAGATATGTGACTCCCATTCCCAAATCGTGTGCTGCAACTTCAAATGAACACCTTGTTCTTGTGCTTGTTTTCTCAAAAATAACTGCAATGTTTTTTCCTCTTAAAACGTCAACAAGCTGACCATTTTTTTTCTTAGCCTTAAGATCTGCTGCCAAATCAATAAGGGCCTCAATTTCTTTCGGTGTAAAATCCAATAATTTCAAAAAGTGTCTTCCCTTAAAATCCATAGTAACCTCCATCTATAGTTAAAGTATTTTTATTTTTTCAAATCCTTAATGTACTCTAGTATTTTAATACTCTTTCCTGATTTATTCAATGTTGGAAGTGAATTTAATGTGTGCTTATTGTTTCTTCTGATTTTTTCAACATAAAGCTCCATCCTCTTTTCAAGTTCTTTCTTCCGGCTGGCAAGTCTTTCCTTTTGAACTGCCGTTACCTCTGCTAATTTTTCTCTCTGCTCCAACGTACTTTCGGCAATCTTTTCTTTCTGTCCTGTTGCTACTTCTACTAACTTATCCTTCTGCTCCGCTGCTAATTCCACAATCTTATCTCTGCTCTCCCCGGCAAATTCTGCTGCATTAATTGCAGTATTTCCTACTACGTCCTTTAACTGATCTCCAATGCCATACAAATCCTCAGCGATTTTGTCCAGCTGTCCAAGGCTCTTTTTAATTCCAATAAGATTTTTGAGAGTTGCAACCATATCTATAATGAAAATGACTACAAAAACCGTAATAATTATAAGCTGAGCGGTTTTAGGTATTTTCTTTACTATAGCCATAATTGGCGTATGAACAAATCTAACTGCAAATACTACTGCAATTCCCCACATAATACTGAAGGCAAGGCATATATATCCGCCAATGTTAAATTTATTCTTTGAATAATCCCACCATCTCATGTGAAAGATTTTGTCCAAAATCCATCCACCAAAAAGTTCCACTGCTGAACAGATTATCATTCCACCTAAAAACAGTAGCCATACATTACTCTTAACAGGTGCCAAAGCCACTAAAACTCCAAGCATTCCGCAACCATAAATCGGACATACCGGTCCATTCAAAAAGCCTCTGTTTTCAATTCTGCCGGATGTTACGGCTACAAAGGCTACTTCCACACACCAGCCTAGAAAACTATATATAAAAAACAGCAATACAAATTCATTCAATGTAAATATCATACTAATCTCCTATTTCACATATTTAGGTATTAGTATAACACATCACTGACACTCCACATACACTTTTTAATATTTATTCTAATTGAAATTTAACAAGAGTAGATTGAAAATTACTGCTTTTTGAAATTTTAAACTTTTAACTTTTTTGTCTTACTCCATCTGCCTTTTGTTATTCCGGATATTGCTCTCACTCTTACATAATATCTTTTTCTAACACGTAATTGTCTTAACAGATATGTATTCTTTCCTGTACGTTTTGTTCTTACGTTTTTCTTAAATTTTCTGTCAGTTGAATACTGTATCTGATATATTTTAGCCTTACTTATCTTCTTAAAAGTAATTCTCACTTTTCTATTTTTAAGTTTTTTTACTTTTAGAATTTTTATTCGCTTTAAACTCTTTTTATTTACACCGGCAACACGAGTTGTGGCTTTTTCGTTAGTTGTTGGTTCATTCTCCTTTGTTACGACCTGTCCTAAAGTTGTAGTTGGTTCTTTTTCTGTAGCGTTTTCCGATGTTGTTTCGTCAGTTGTTTGATTTTCTACAGTGGTTTCCCATGTTGTATTTTCTGTAGTTAATATTTCAGTTGTCGGTTCTACTGTGACAGGTGCCTCAGTTTGTTTCTCAGTTGTTGGTTCTAATGTAGTTGTCACTTCCGTTGTTGTTTGTTCTTCCGTTGCCATCTCTGATGTTGTTGTCACTGCCGTGGTTGGTACTTCCGTTGTAGGCGCTTCTGTAGCTGGATTCTCCAATTTGTTCTCCAATTTTGTGTATACCTTTATTCTTCCTACATAATTTTTAAGTTGTGTCCATCCACTACCGTTGTTTATATATGACATTTCCCTGCCATTTTTATATGAAGTCATTATTTTGGCGTCGCCCTTTTCATTTGAAACACTTACTATTGCAGAGAACCATTGGTCTTTTTCGATTTTTACCGGCTGATTCAGTTCTATTGTTACATATCCGCTGTTTTCAAAATATGCCGTTGTAGTATTTGCCAGGTAACCACCTGAAACCGGTACATTGTCCTGTCCACCATAAGGATAATCTACATTTTTATATATCTCCACTTTAGCGGTTACATTTTCACCACCAATAGCCACATTTACTGCTTTTATATATTCGTCTTTTAGATTATCAGATTTTTTTGCTTTAAACACATTTGCCACTGACTTATCTTTTCTTAATGGGAAATCGTCCATGCTTCCATCATAGTAATAATTAAAGTCATACTTGTCCTTTGGTGCAAATGAAAATGCATAAGAACAACTGCTTGTATTGTCATATGACAGCCAAAAATACTCCAATGATTTGTAACTGTTTTTTACAAGCCAACCACCCTTTTGGGTAGCACCATTTGGTACAAATTTGTCTGATGGAATATTGTCATCCCAGCCAATGATTGTGCATGCATGGGGAGAAATTGTACTGCCCTGTTCATTCTTTGGATTGTAGTATAACGTTTCTCTTGCATTATTGTACTGAAATGTTACTGCCCCATATTTTGCTATGGCTTTTTTTATTGACCTAATGTATTCTTCCGGATTTGATTTGTTTTCAGGTATATAAATTGCATTTTCAAATCTATATGATGGATTTTCATATGGATTTGTTGTAACCACATTACCCGATACCGGTGCCCACCACATTGAATATAACCTGGCAATTTTTAGTGGGTCTCCTGACTGCGTCAAATAATTTACTGATTGCCAGTCTCCATCTGTATTTCCCAATGGATCGCTTTCTCTCTTAAAAACTCTATAAGCTGCCGCCATCGGATTTAATGATAGTGTATCTTTTGTTACTGTAGGATCAATTCCACTTTTCAAAATGGATGATTCTGCTGCTGCAATGCTTGAATATGCCCAACACAAATTGGTATCTCCCTGATCTTTTACCGGTGTTACTATGCCATCGTCCCTTCCATCATATTTTTCCCTGTCTGAGATTTCTTTAATTTCAGTCTGTTGTTCTTCAAAATCACCTTCTATTTTAAATGTTAATTGATTATCAGTTATGTTTGTGACTTCAACATACATATCATCGGTTATTTCCAAGCTCTGATTCAGTTTTAATGGTGCGTCAGATTTTGTTGCATATGTGCCACCTAATGTTTCATAATTCCACTTTCCTGCAACGCATCCCATGTTGTTTGGGAATTTTGTGTCTTTGTCTACCAAATAACAAACAAGTCCTGAACCAATTGTCAATCCTTTTAGCTTCGTTCCATCTGCTTTATACAATTCTTTTGACTGACAATCATACTTATTACCACCTGTGCCGAAATTTCTATATTCTAAGTACAATGTTTTATTGGTTCCTTTTAAATTTAATTTATATCCGACTATCTGTGAATCTCCTCTAGTCGCTGCTTCCTTTAAGGTATACTGTCCATTCTGATAAATTGTTTTAACATTATCAGATGTAAGCCACCCCTTTGCTTCTCTTTCTTTTACAGATATAAACTGTGGCACAGGTGACATATGCTTTGCCATTGCAGACATATAGTATACCGGCGAACTATTTGAGCTATTGTACAAGTCCTTAAATCCTAAAATGTGCCCCATTTCATGAGTCGCCACTGCCATAGGCAAAATCACGTTTCCCCGATTATCCTTGTATAAATAATTATAGGAATTTGTCACCTGTACATAGTTTTTACTTGTAATTGTTTTTCCATCTACATTTATTTTTACATAATCTGCATAATCCTTATAATTCCACAAAGGTGAGGACCAACCCACAGAAATACTCTGAGTTGTATTTTTGTAAATAATGGTGATTGCATCGATTGCCCCATCGTTGTTTTTATCAAGTTCAGAAAAGTTGTACTTTTTTGTACCATCATAATTTGTAATCACATTGCCCGCTGATATAGCTCTGTTTATAGCTTCAGACCAGTCTGTTTTTAGTTCGTACATACGCTGTGATTTTTCTCCATTGTCCATATAGCCTTCAGGATTTTCATCGCTGTATTCAGCATAGTAACCTCTTGAATGTGACAATTGTATAGAACCGCCTTTGTCAAATAAATATACACTGTTCATATGTAACTTTCCATTTGAGGCAGTTTTATAATAATCTGAAACATTATAATCTGCATTGTTGTAAGAATTGTCTGTGATTTTTCTAACAGAATTGCCACTGTATTCATTGTCTACAAACTCATCTTCGTCTGAAAACCTTGCAAACACAATAAGGTTTGTAAAATTACATTCTCCTTCTAAACTCTGTAAATTCAAACCTGAATAATTTTCACCATATATTGTTCCATTTGGAATTATGGAAAGGGCCAATATAATCACCATACATACACTTATTATTTTCTTCATAAAAACTCCTATTTTTTGTTTAAATTCTACCGTTTCTTTAATAGTAGCATCATTATATTATATAGTGATAATTTAAACAACGTTTTATAATTACAATAGAATATAATTTTTGTTGCCTGATATTCCTTTATCAAGGCTAGTACTAATTATTTTGTGAACTTTTATATACAATTTTTTCTGTGTTACACCCTCTGCTTTTTCTTACTAATGTAATTTGACAAAATAACAAACACGATAGTAAATGCCAGCACAACTCCAACATTTATGAATACTGGTTTTAATGTATCTATATTAAAACTTTCTATGGTTTTAATTAACTGATTATTTGCCACAAAATAATATGTTGGTAATATGTGGGCAATTTTTAACACATAATCAGGCATGTATTCAAATGGTACAAAGCATCCACATAGGAATGATGTGCCAAGTGCCACCACATTTACAATACCACCGATTGCAGCTTTGTTTGTGGTAATGTTTCCAATCAAAAATCCAATACTAAGACCACACAAAGCGAATACCAGAGAATTGAGTACAAATGCCAAACCATTTGCAGTAAACATGGTATCCTTAAACAAAATTAAACTAAGTATCATGTAAAGTATCCACATTGCCACTATTACTATTGCATTTGAAAAAAGTACAATTCTGTTATATTTCCTGTAATTAAAACTACTTACAATAGTTCGCTTTCTTACATTTTCCTGTTTAAGACTTGCCAAAATCATGGTAATACAGTACACACAGCCTGCCAAAAGTGCATAATTTAAAAAGTTAAAATAAGCTGTCATTGTACTCATTTTTGACGTATCAAGCGAAGATTTCACCTGCACTTTCGTATCATTTCCAACTATATTATTTACCTTTTCTATCAACTGCCTTCCACTGTAGTAGTCCTTGTAAGTCTTAACCGTTTTAATATATTTTTCCACAAGCATTCTGCTGTATGCTGCATATTCATCACCGGTTTCTTTGTATTTAAGCGAAGGCTCCTTACCCTCTTTTAAATCTTTTCCAAAATTCTCCGGGATATAAATTACAAAGTTTACATCTCTATAAAAAATGGCATCATTTATTTTATCCTGATTTGATGTGTCAATATCCTTAATATTTGCATGCTTTTTTATATAATCAACAAATCCATCTGTGATAACATTTTTGCTATCATTATTTACAATAAGCATGTCCGGTTTTGACTCTTCAAAGTTTGTCACTTTATTTCCTGATGTCTGATTGATGGTAGTAATTGCTACCAGCATCACTGTATACAAAATCAGCATACCTTTCAGTTTATTTAATATTTTTAAGATTGTGCTAAATACTGTCATACTTTTCCCTCCTTAAACTTACGAAAGAAATAATCAAACAGATTGCTACAAACACCAGTAAATAACATACATCACGGAAATATCTGTCCAATGTGTTGTAATAATATAAAGAATAAAAACCATCTGTTATAAGATTGTTTGGATTAATCAGATTTACAATTGGAGCATTTTTGTCTATTACATATTTTAACGTTACTCCCATCATTCCTGAAAGCACGGAAAGAAACATTGTAACAGCAATTGTGATACCTGTCTTTGCTCCCTCTGATACCCTGAATATTGAAGCAATCAAAATGCCAAGGGAAATACCTGCCAGATTGCCCACAGCTGCAAGAAGCAGAACCAGTAAAGGATTGTCTCCAAAATCCACCTGCAATGCAAACTTCAAAAACAGCATTAAGATGGCAAGTCCAACCAGACTAACAAAATAAGAGCCCATTGCTGCACTTAATATTACTGTACTTTTTCGGTTTGGAGATACTGATATTCTCTTACCTTTGCTGCTCATATTGGCAAGGCATGCGTTAATTGCAGTCAGTCCAAGCATTCCACCGTACATACATGCCATGGCAATAAGAGTGTAATACTCTATCTGCATATAACTTAGATTGGAGCTGGAAATATCGGTCATTTTCACCTGCTGATTTTGAATTTTATTTAATATATCACTGACTGTTTTTGCTGTATCAACATTGATATTTCCTTTTTCCATCTGTTTTCTTATGGCCTGCTCACTTAAGTCCGTTACCATTATTTTGTTTTGGGTAATTTCATTTACCACAAATTTTAGCATGGTCTGGTATGTACCATTTTCTTTTACCACTACCTGTGGCTTGTTATTTTCAAAAACAATATATCCTTCAACGTCCGAATCATCCAGCAATAAATCTGCCTTTTCTTTTTTAACATACTGCACATTAAACAGCTTGTCTTTACCTTTTGATAATTCGTCTATTGCCTCTTTGTATATGCTCTGATGTTCAAACTGCTCATTGTTTACCACTGCAATGTCAAAGACTTTAAGCACTTCATCTTTTTCAATATTGGAAAATGCCATGTTGAAAAAGATTCCTAAAATTATTGGAAAGGCAAATGTCCAAAAGATTAATATTTTATTTTTGAATAATGTTTTGATAGTATACTTCAAATTATGAACAAACATTAGTCTCTTAATTCCTTCCCTGTTAATTTCAAAAATACATCATTTAAAGTTGGGCCTACTCTTTCAATTTTTTCTTCAATATTGGCCTCTTTCTTTAACTCCTCGCTTGTTCCCTGAGCAATAATTTTTCCTTTATCCAGAATAATAATTCTGTCACAAAGAATCTCCACCTCTTCCATATAATGAGTAGTGTAAACAATGGTTGCCCCATCATCTCTTAATTTCTTTATGCCATCTAAAATATTGTTTCTACTTTGTGGATCAACAGCCACTGTTGGTTCATCTAAAAAAATCAGTTTAGGCTTGTGTGCTATGCCACAGGCTATATTCAACCGTCTTAGCAACCCTCCTGACAACTTTTTAGGCAGATATTTTTTAAATTCTTCCAAACCGACCAACTTGATTGCATCTTCAACGTACTGCTTTCTTGTATTTTTATCTTTAATATACAATCCACAAAAATAATTAATATTGTCATAAACGCTTAATTCATCAAATACAGCAACATCCTGAAAAATAACACCGATTTTTTCTTTAATGTCATATGAATCCGGCTTCATCTCCTGACCAAATATTTTGATTGTGCCACTTTGGTATTTTATCAATGCCAGAATGGAATTGATAGTTGTACTTTTTCCACTTCCATTTGGACCTAAAAGTCCCAATATTTCTCCTTCGTATACATCAAATGACAAATCATCTACAGCCTTTTTCTCTTTGTACTCTTTTGTTAAATTTGCAATTTCTATTACCTTTTCCATATAATGCACCTCATATATATCTTACATTTTTATTTTCTTTTTAATTTTTTATTTTTCACATTCTCCAATACTTCTTTTTTTATATTTCCTCTATCTACTTCCAACAAAACCATAGAAATATATTGTTCTCGTAACAATTCATCAATTTCATCATCTGTAAAATTGCATGTGTTGTTTAGCACCAAATTTGCAATTCCATTGACATACAACCACATTTTTAAGTGGAACTTTTCTGCTTCCTTTTTTGATAATCCTGTCTGTTTTGAAATTGTTTCAAATATAGGCTTTGATGAACCGGTTAATTTAATAAAATCTATAGCACCTTCCCTGTAGTCACTGTTGAATAACAGCCTAAAAATTTCAGGTTCATTTTGAGCAAATTTTATATAATTCCGTCCTATGTCTTTATACACAGGTCTATCATAATTACTATCCATCATCGCATTATCAAACACTTTGGCTACTTCTTTTAAGACATCTTTTTTTATATCATCCATACTGGAATAAATATAAAAAATAGGTTGGGTTGAACATCCTAGTTTTTTTGCCAACTTTCTGGCATTTAATCCGTCCATACCTTTTTCTCTTATAATATTCAATGATGCGTTTATTATATCTTCTTTATATATTTTTCTTTTTGCCGGCATATTCCTGTCTCCATTTATAACGAATGTTATTTATAACAATTGTTATTATACTACACATATGAATATCTGTAAAGAAAAAGCCGTAATTGAAATTAATCAATAACGGCTTCTTAATATATATTACTTTATGCTCTTGTCAGATACTCCATAATTCTTTTGGAATCCTCAAGTTCATGTGCTACAATCTCCAACTCAGGAATTTCTGTTGTAGAGGAAAAAATAGTATCAAGCGATACAATCTGGCATAACTTTGATTTCAAATTAAGTCTGTCGCCATCTGCTGTAATCAACTCGACTTTTCCTTTGCATTCATCAAGTATCTTCAAAAATTCTTTAGGATCTTTTAAGTTTGTAATCTTCATAACTTAAATGCCTCTCTTTCCTTTTTATTTTAACTTTTGTTTTTCCTCGATTTCTTTTATCATATCAATTCTAACCTGATGTCTTCCACCTTCATATTCGGCATCAAGCCACTCATCTACAATCATCTTTGCAGTTTCCACTCCAATTACTCTTGCTCCAAAAGCAATGATGTTAGAATTATTGTGCTGTTTCGATAATTTTGCGCTGTATGGCTCACTACATACACAGGCTCTTATTCCATTAACTTTATTTGCTGCCAATGAAATTCCTACACCTGTTCCACAAATGAGAACTCCACAATCAACTTCTCCACTTACTACTGCATTTGCCACAGCTTCACCATAAACAGGGTAGTTGCATCTTTCCTTGGAGTCTGTTCCATAATTTATAACTTCGTATCCTTTATCTTCAAGATACTTTTTTATTTCATTCTTCATATCCACTGCTACGTGGTCATTACCTATTCCTATTTTCACTTTCCTACCTCACTTATAAAAGTTACTCTGCAATTATATAGTCACCACAAGCCTCAACTACATCCGTGACTTTCTCACAGATAATAGTAGCTTCTTCTAAATCCAATACCTTGCATAAAGTACTTCTTCCTGACTTACTGCTGTCTGAAAGTATATATGTTCTTGCTGAATTTTTGTTTACAAGCTGCTTTTTTTCTGCTTCAAGCAAATTAGGTGTATTAAATCCTGCCTCCCGTGAGAAACCTGATATTCCTATAAATGCCTTATCAAAATAATAATTCTCCAGAAAATTGTTCGTAGCAACACCTATGATAGAAGCTGTTGTTCTATTTATTTCACCGCCTGCGATAATACACTCCAAATTAGGATTTTGCAATTCCTGATAAATCAGGGCGTTTGTCGTAACAATAGTAACATCTTTGTTTTTTAAATACTTCACCATAGCTAAAGTCGTACTACCTGAATCAATGTAAATCGAATCTCCATCATGCACCAATCGTGCTGCTTCTTTTGCGATTTTCTCTTTCTCTGCTACATTTTTATTCTGTTTTGACATAACTGGAATTTCATATCCGCCTTTTTTCAAACAGGCACCGCCACCTCTAAGTAAAGTAACTTCGCCTTCCTCTTCCATGCTTTTCAAGTCTCTTCTTACAGTAGACTCAGATACACCGCCTAATGCTCTGCAGATTTCCTCTAAAGAAACTACCTCGCTTTTCTCCAACAATTCAGTTATTTGTAACTTTCTTTCATATGGAATCATACTTTACTCTCCTCTAACAGACTAATCATACACTTCGCTGCCAATATTTGTCAATATTTAGCAAATTTCTTCAAGTGTTGGCATGCTGTCCTGGGCTCCATATCTGCAAACTGTTACAGAACTGCATTTCGTTGCAAATTTGCAGGCACTAATTAAATCCATTTCTTCTATAAGACAATGACTGATTGCTCCTATATAAGAATCTCCTGCACCTGTAGTTTCAACTGCTTCAACCTTTATTGAAGGAATAATCTCTACTTTTCCCCCGGTGGCAACAACAGAACCTTCAGCTCCAAGTGTAACAATAACACTGTTACCCAATCTGTCTGCCATTACTTTTATCTGTTCTACTGCTTTATCCACAGAATCAATTACTTCCCCACAATAAAATTCAGCTTCGACTTCATTTACAACTAATATATCTACCATCGACAGATACTCTTCCTTAATCTCGATGGCCGGTGCCGCATTAAATATCACTATGCATCCTGCTTCTTTTGCCTTTTTAATACTATATTCAACAATTTCTGCAGGTATTTCATTCTGCAAAATGCAGACACCGGACTCTTTCAAGATAGGGAGGGAACTATCAATATCTTGTTTGCTTACCTCATAATTCGCACCTTTTACAACAACTGCATATACGCTTCCGTCCTCCAGATTATTTATTACTGCCATTCCACTACTTCCGGAAGTCTTTCTGACGTACTCTGTATTAACATTATACTTTGCAGCTGTTTTCAGAAGAAATTCTCCCATTTCATCTGAGCCGACACATCCTACCATATATGTAGGGTGTCCAAGCTTTGCAGCCTGGACAGCCTGATTGGCTCCTTTTCCTCCGGCGCTGGCAACCATGCCGTTTGCCGGAAAAGATTCACCTTTATATGGCATTCTTGAAATTTTTAATATCATATCGTAGTTTAAACTACCAATTACTGTTATCTTATTTTTCATTCCACATCCTCTTTTCTTAGCAGATATCTATTATGCAGTCTTCTTATGTCTTGAAACAAATCCTTTAATATCCTGCTGAATGAATTCAAAGTATGAAGCTACGATAATTATAATACCTGTTACTACGAACTGCCAGAAGGAGTCAACGTTGATAACAACCATACCTACTTTTAATACTGATAACATAAGTGCACCAATAAATGTTCCAAGTGCTGTACCTTTACCACCTGCCATTCTTGTTCCACCAATTGCTGCAGCTGCGATTGCATTTGTTTCATAAGCCTGTCCTGCTGTTGCTTCAGCTGAACCTAAGCTGGCAAGCATTATCATTCCGGCAATTGCTGCACAAATTCCACAGAAAATATATGCTATATATTTTGTTTTGATAACATTAACACCAGAAAGTTTTGCTGCTTCTTCGTTACCACCTACTGCGTAAAGGTAATCACCACTCTTCATCTTTGATAAGATTACATGTGCAATTACAAACACTACAATCATTACTATAATGTAATATCTGATACCACCGAACATTTCACCATTAAAGACATTTCTATATGAGTCCGGTACATTTGTTACAGGTACACCACCTGTTACTACGTATGCAATACCTCTGTATAAACTCATTGTACCAAGAGTAGCAATGAAAGGCTGCAATTTTAATTTGTTAATAAGGAATCCGTTAAATGCACCTAAAACTGCACCAATAAGGATACCAACTACTATCGCAAGGAATGGATTCATTCCATAATTAACTGTACAGGATGCAACTACAATACCGGTTATGGCATATGTACAACCTACTGAAAGGTCGATACCACCGGTTATAATAGTGAACATCATACCAACGGCAAGTACACCATTTAATACCATCTGCTGTAAAACAGTTATAAGGTTATTATATTGTACAAAATTCTTATTAAGTATTGTAAATACCACACACATTGCAAGAGTTGCAATAAGTACTACAAATTCTCGCTTATATTTATTCCAAATATTCTTCATTTTATTTACCTCCAATTGCCAAGTCAAGAATTGAATCTTCAACGAAGTCAATCTTACTGGTTAATTCAGCTGTTATTTTGCCTTCGCTCATAACAATGATTCTGTCACTAATTCCCATTGCTTCAGGAAGTTCCGATGAAACTACAATAATACTCTTTCCTGCTGCAACAAGATCTTCCATCAAGCTGTAAATTTCGGCTTTTGCACCTACGTCGACTCCCTTTGTAGGTTCATCAAAGATTATAATGTCAACATCTGTGGACATCCATCTTGCCAAAATTACTTTTTGCTGATTACCACCGGACATGTTGCTTGTTAAATAATCAACACGTCTTGGGTGTACGTCCATTGCCTCAAAGAAATACTCCGCATTTTTTACTTTTTTCTTTGTGTCGGTAAATGGACCTTTCATATATTTCTGTAAGCTAGATATAGCTATATTTTCATAATTATTTGAAAGATTCATAAATCCTTGTGTCTTTCTGTCTTCAGGTAACAAGCCGATTCCGGCTTTCAAAGCTTTTGTGGTATTCCAACTGCCCTTTATTTCTTTACCTTTAAGGATTATTTTTCCAGAAGTTCTCTGATCTGCCCCAATCAGGGTTCTCATGATTTCTGTTCTTCCTGCTCCAACAAGTCCGAAGAATCCAAGAATTTCTCCCTTATGAAGTTCGAAGCTTACATCCTGATAATTTTCGTTTGTCAAATGTTCTACGCTTAAAACAACTTCATCTGTTGCCGGGCTCTCCTTCATTCTTGAAGCTACTGCCGATACATTTCTACCAACCATTGCATGAATTAATTCTTCTCTGCTTGTATCAGCTATATTAAGTGTTGTAATAAACTCACCATCTCTTAAAATTGTGGCTCTGTCACAAATCTGGAAAATTTCTTCCAATCTGTGGCTTACATACAAAATTGTAACGCCCTGTTTCTTTAACTTTCTAACGACTTCAAAAAGTGCTTCTGTTTCTTTTAATGTAATAGAAGCTGTTGGTTCATCTAATGAAATAATTGTTGAATGATGATACAATGCTCTTGCAATTGCCAACATCTGCATTTCTCCGGCTGTTAATGTACTAACCAGGTCAGATGATTTGAAATTACAATTTAATTCTGCAAGAATTTCATCAACCTCTTTATTCATCTTTTTAAAATCTATAAATATACCTTTTTTAGGTTCATAACCCATTGTAACGTTCTGTCCAACCGTAAGATCTTTTACTACAAGTGTTTCCTGATGAACCTTTGAAATCTTACCGTTTACGATAGCGTCGTTTGTGTCTTTAAAGCTTACCTTTTCGCCATGTAACTTTATTTCTCCCTCATACTCCGGATACACACCATGAAGAATATTAAGCAATGTAGATTTTCCTGCTCCATTTTCTCCAAGTAATGCGTGTACCTCACCTTCTTCTACAGAAAAAGATATGTCTTTAAGGACATGTGCTCCTGGGAAGCGTTTGTTAATATTAACAAATTCAACAGCCTTCGCCATAATAGTCCTCCTTTTTATTTGTGGGAGAAAGTTCTAACGCCTTCTCCCACATCTTTGTGATTTGTTATTATTTATCTGATTTATTTTGCTACATATGTAGGATCTGTCCATCCAATGATGTCTTTTGCATCTTTGTCAACATTTTCTTTGTCGATAAGTGCCTGTGGTGTATGTGTTACTCTTGGAATATCCTGTCCTGCCAATACTCTTAATGTTACTTCTGTAGCAACCTGTGACATATAGTATCCAAATGAGTCAACTGTTGCATCTAACTTTCCTGCTCTGATTGAATCATAAGCTTCACCGATACCATCAACGCCTACTACAAGGATGTCTGCTTTTGCTTCCTGAACTGCTTCAACTACACCTAAAGCCATATCATCATTGTTGCAGAAGATAGCCTTTAAGTCAGGTTTCTGCTGAATCCATGTGCTTGCTAATTCTTTAGCTTTCTGACGATCCCAGTCAGCGTTCTGTTCTGCTACTACATTAAGTCCTGATTTATTATCTTTAATCCAACCCTTAAATCCTGCTGTTCTTTCACGAGCTGCGAATGCTTTTGCCATACCAACAACGATAGCTACATCACCCTTGTCACCAAGTTTCTTTGATACCCATTCTGCTGCTAATTCACCATTCTGATAAGCATCAGGTCCAACAAAGTAATCTGCTGCTGAAATAAGTCCGTCGTTTACGTTGATTGTAGGAATTTTTGCTTTCTTAGCATTATCAACTGATGATGTTAAGTTTGAATCTGAAATTGGGCTAAGCATTAATGCGTTGTATTTCTGGTTTACAAGGTTATCTGTCATTGTCTGCTGTCCGATTTCATCACTTTCATCTGTTGTTCCGTCTACTTTAACTGTTACATCAACTCCTGCTGCCTTAATTGTCTTAGCTGCCTGTTCGTAACCGTTTTTGAAGTTACGCCAAAATTCATTTGAGAATGATTTTGCGATAGCACCAAGTTTAAGATCTTTATCAACCTTAACTTCTGCTCCTAAATCCTTACGGATTTCTTCAATTGTCTTACTGTCTTCAACCTTATCCGGATTGAATTCCTCTGTCTGTGTTTTTTTTGAGCCTGAATCTGATGATTTTGATGCATCCTTTCCTGATGATCCACATCCAACAAGGCCAAGTACCATTGTTGTGGCAAGTACCACTGCTAAAATTTTCTTTCTCATTTTCTTTTCTCCTTTTTGTTCTTTTTATTTTTTGTTCTCCGTTTATTTCAACATGTCCAGTAAAAGGCGATGTGCCTCAATACCGTCACGTTTGGATACTACTTCTGCGATTCTGTCCATTCCAAGTTCATCAACTATCTTGGAAATTTTTTCGAAAGAATCGATGTTTGCCTGAGTTTCAGCTTTTGCTTCTTCTCTAATAGGGAAAGTATCAAAGAATACCACTCCCTGATAATTGTATTTTTTTAAGTAATAAATAAATTCTGCCGCATGTCCGATATTTACTGATCCGAATATCATTCCACTGTCCATCTGTGAATATCCGTCATTCATATGTAATCCGTAAAGTTTTCCCATGCTGGCTGCTATAGCCAATCCGTATGCCGGACAGTCTCTCTTCATAAGCATGTGACAAAAATCTAATGTACATCCAACATTTGGCCTGTCAATTTCTTTTATAAGAAGTAACGTCATTCCCGTACTGTCTACCATTGAGAAATTTCTCGGTTCAAACGGTTTATACTCAATGCTGTATTTCATATCCGGTCCATAATCTGCTACTTCTCTGATTGCATCAATCATCTGGTTCCATGCCTCTTCGTAATCTACTTGAAAAGCATAATCAAAACCATCATTTTCCAACCACAGTGTTATGTATGTTCCACCAAGTTCCCTGCAAATATCTGTAGCCTCTTTGCAATACTGAATTGCTCTTGCTCTGAGTTCAGGGTCCGGATTAGTAAGATCACCATTTGTAAAATCATTTCTCCATCTTACTGCAAGACCGTTAACCTTTAGATCACCTATGGCTTTTTTAATTTCTTCAAGATCATATCCTTCAAAATGTTCAGGATAGTTAAACTCTAAATGAGTTATTCCATCCATCTCATGATATGCCTTGATTGCATCAAATACATTTTGTCCTTTCAGGATAAATGAATTAAATCTGCCTGCGTAGTTCATATTATCTTCCTTTCTTTTTATTTCATTATTTCTTATCTCTTGTCACAATTGTATGATTATTTTCATTTTTCGTCAATACTTTTCATTATTTATTACGTTTTGTATAGTTTTTACACGTTATTTTTGTGCATTTTGTATGTTTTTGTATCGTTTTTTTACATATTGTTAGTTATACCTTACTATTTTGATATTTTGAAACGTTTCATATTTTTTCATTATTTTTCACTTTTTTGTGTCTTTTATTGAGAATTTGTGTCCGTCTTTTACTATTTGTACATAAAAAAAACAGGATTACCGCAAACCTGTAGCAACCCTGTTTATCTTTATTAACTTTATTGGGTATTTATTTTTCCCTGTTTTTTAATAATTTTCCTGCATATATAATTGCACCCTTTACGCCATTTTCTACCTTATCTTCAGAATACTGAATATCAAGGCTTTCAGCTGGATATGGTTTTCTAAGATGCTCGTACATTTTTTCCTGTAAATATTTCTTTGGAAAATCCTTCATGTTGATTACACCACCACCAAAAATGACTGAATCCGGGTTCAATATATTCATCTCTGTACTTGCAACACAGGCAATATTATCTACAAACTCCTTAAGCACCGGTTCATCCCAATGTTTTGTAAAAAGTTCGCCCATATCTGTTTCAGGAAAATACCTGTCTTTAATTTCAACCAGATGCCAACCTGAAGCATAACATTCTGAACAGGCTACATTTCCACAACCACATTTTCCTGTTCCACCAATCATAGGTATATGTCCTAATTCTCCTGCCACACCATCCTTTCCTGTTAAAGGCTGTCCATTAATAAAAATTGCATTTCCAATTCCCGTACCTATGTACACACCAATTCCTATGCCTTCTTCTGCTAAATTCTTCTCATGGTAATCCCAGAAATATAACATATTAACATCTTTTCCCAATGCCACGGGAATCCCCAGATTTTTTTCCAATGTTCTTCCTAAAAACATATGATCCATACCTTTAATGTTAGGAACCTGAAGTATCTCCTCCCTGTCCGCACTAAGCGTAGCCGGTATTCCTATTGCGATCTGTCTGACATTATATTGTTGACAGTATTTATCCAAATATTCCTTTAATATTATGGTCATACTTTCTTCAATATTTCCATTTTTGAATTTCTCTTTTGTCGACACTCTCTCAAAGTCTGCAAGTTTGCCATTTTCATCGGTATGTCCAATTCTAATATTTGTTCCACCTATATCAATTCCAATAACACAATCTATTTTCATTTCTTTCCTTTCAAATCTATAGTGCTCTCAATCCATCCAGTAACTCTTTGTATGATTTACCTTTTCCAAATAAAGCAGAAGTTCCTAATATGAAACCTTTCACTCCAAGTTTTGACAATGTTTCAACTCTTTCAGGAGAGCAGGCTCCATCCAGCATTACTTCAAACTTATACTTATCTTTCAATTCAATAAGCTGCTGAATCTTCACATCTACCGATGGAATATATTTTTGTCCTGCAAATCCCGGATTTACGCTCATTACCATTACATACTCTACAAATGGCAATAATGGTTTTATAGTTTCAACAGCTGTTCCCGGATTAATTGCAATTCCCGGAACCGCACCGGCATCAATAATTGTCTGCAATGTTCTTGTAGGATGAACATCAGCCTCCGGATGTATGTATATTATTTTTGCTCCCATTTCTGCAAACTTTTTAACATAATTTCCCGGATTTTGTATCATCAGATGTGCATCTCCCGGTATCTTTGCATTTTTGTAAATATACTCTGTATCCTGTAATCCCATTCCGAAATTTGGTACGAAGCTTCCATCCATAATGTCTACATGAAAAATATCCGCACCGGCCGCCTCTAGTTCTTCAATCTCCTGCTGCAAATTTCCAAAATTTGCGCACATCATTGACGGACACAACAACTTTTCCATAATAACTTACCTCTTTTCATTTTGTATTTTCCTGTTTTTAATACTCTAGTTGATATTTTTAGTGTAATCATTACTATTTTTTCTGTCAACAATTATGTTTTAACATCTTTATTCATTTTTTGCCCTTGACATCATACACATTTTTACTTTACACAATGTGTACAGTTTCTATATTTCATTTTTTACAACAGAGAAATTATAATCAATCAACAACCAGTTATTTATAAATAATTGCATAATCTGCCAATAGGAAGCCCCTCTCAAATTGTACTCATATATCAGCTCAAGTTTTGCCTGAATACTTCTTGCATCCTCAAACCAGACTTCATGTTCTACGCCATTATCCATATATCTGAAATAAGGACTCATGGCAGTTTTATCAAATTCTATAACCACATTGTTTTCAATGGCAATCCTCACTGCCTCCACGTTGCCTATGGTTTTTGCCTTGGTTGTTCCCTGTACAAAAGGCAAGGGCCAGTCGTATCCATAGTTAGGTATTCCCATATTTATTTTTTCCGAGAAAATTTCCGTAACGGCATAGTCAAGTACCTGCCTAACCTTATTAATTGGTGCCACTGCCATAGGAGGACCATAGGTATATCCCCATTCATAAGTCATTACCAGCACGCTGTCGGCAATCTCTCCCAATGCTCTGTAATCTTTTCCTTCATACAAAAGTCCCGGCTGATCCGCGCTTGTTTTAGGAGCCAAATCCACGGAAACCGTAAACCCCACTTCATGCATGGCAAGGGTTACCTGCCTTACAAATTCCACAAAGGCTTCCCTGTCCTCTGCCTTTATATATTCAAAATCTATGTCTATCCCCTCAAAGCCTTTGCTCGTCATTATGTCAACCAATTGATTTATTAAATTGGTAACTGCCTGCCCATTACTAATTACTTCTGAAATTAATTCATTACTAAATCTCCCTGATTCATCAAAGGGCGTGAGTGTCAGTATGGGCAGCGCTCTATAATTTTTTGCTGTCTCAATCATAAATTCATCGCCCAGCTTAGGATATATAAGATTTCCCTCACCGGTAAATCCATAGGAAAACACTGCCAACTCTGATAGTGAAGGCAGTGTTTCATTTAATACATATTTGCTGATAAAAGGATATGCGAAGCCCCTGAAAACACCGCTTCTTTTATCTTCCCTTGTTTCACCATTGTCAATCAACAGCGCCTGACCTATTGCCAACTCATAGGGATATACCAACTGATTGTCATAAATAACAGATTCTACATTGATGCCAAATCTACCTGCTATTTTATCAACGGTATCCGCTTCTTTCACAACGTATATTTCCATAATTCCCCCGGTTCTAATATAAATATTAAAATATATGATAGTTTGTTTTGTTTTATACTTTTGATTTGGTTGTAAGTCGCCTGACGAGTCGCCAATTACGTAAAAATCAGAATTTACAAGTAAAAAAACATCCCGTGGCATTTTACAAATAAGTGCCACAGGATGATCATCAAAATACTAATTAATTATTCTTTTATTTATTTAAAATGTAATTATAAAGCTGTGCCAGATAGCCGTGAACTGGGAATGTCATAGCAAATACCAATGACACAATAGTCATAAGCTTAATTAAGATATTGATTGATGGTCCTGATGTATCCTTAAACGGATCACCGACTGTATCACCAACAACTGCTGCCTTATGAGCGTCGCTTCCTTTTCCACCACCGAAGCCACCTTCGATGTACTTCTTAGCATTGTCCCATGCTCCACCTGAGTTTGCCATAAATATAGCCATCATAACACCACAAACCAATGCTCCGCAAAGCATGCCGCCAAGAGCTGCAGATCCAAGTAAATAACCAACTGCAAGAGGTGTAACTACTGCCATAACTCCTGGAATAATCATTTCGTGAAGAGCTGCCTGTGTGGAAATTCCAACACATGATTTATAATCAGGCTTTGAAGTGCCTTCCAAAATTCCTTTATCCTTCTTAAACTGTCTACGAACTTCTTCAATCATTTTGTTTGCCGCTTTTCCAACAGAATTCATTGTAAGAGCAGAGAAAACAAATGGAAGCATTCCACCGATCAGCAATCCAACCACTACTGATGCTGAAAGTATATTTATGCTTGAAAGATTTGCAACTTCTGCATAAGACACAAACAATGATAAAGCTGTAAGGGCTGCGGAACCAATTGCAAAACCTTTCCCTATAGCTGCTGTTGTATTTCCAACTGAATCTAACTTATCAGTAATATCTCTGACACTTTCATCAAGTCCTGACATTTCTGCAATACCACCTGCATTATCTGCGATAGGTCCGTAAGCGTCCACGGCAATTGTCATACCTGTTGTAGAAAGCATACCTACTGCTGCAAGGGCAATACCATACATTCCAAAAAATGCATATGAAACAAGTACACCTGCAACTATAAATAAAATAGGAATGGCAGTTGACTTCATACCAACTGAAAGTCCACTGATTATATTTGTTGCAGAACCTGTTTTTGAACTTTCTGCAATCTGTTTAACACTCTTATATTTTTCAGATGTATACATCTCAGTAACTTTTCCGATGGCTGTTCCTACCACAAGTCCTGCAAGAATTGCAAGGAATGCATTGAAACTCTTAAAAAATGTATAACTCAAAATCGCTGAAGCAACTATTTCTATCAATGTAGCTCCGTACTCACCATAGTTAAGTGCCTTTTGCGGATCAACATTATCCTTTCCTCTTACGAAGAAAGTAGCAATAACTGAAGCTAACACTCCAATGGCTGCAATTACAATTGGGAATACTATATGTTCAATTCCAAAATTATCTTTTCCTGCAACAACTGATGCTACTGCTAATGTAACAACCGATACAAGTGCACCAACATAACTTTCAAAAAGGTCTGCACCCATACCAGCAACATCACCTACATTGTCACCTACATTATCTGCTATAACAGCAGGGTTTCTAGGATCATCTTCAGGAATACCTGCTTCAACTTTTCCAACAAGGTCAGCTCCAACATCTGCTGCCTTTGTGTAAATACCGCCGCCAACTCTAGCAAATAATGCGATAGATGAAGCTCCTAAACTAAATCCGGTAAGAATACTAACTGAATCATTAGTAAATCCTGTTGTGTTCATAACTACAATAAGTATAATTCCAAGACCTAAAATACCAAAACCTACAACGCAAAGTCCCATAACTGCTCCACCTGAGAAAGCAATGCTTAAAGCCTTGTTCATTCCACTTTCCTTTGCAGCATTGGCTGTTCTTACATTGGCCTTTGTTGCAACAGTCATTCCAACATAACCTGCAAGTGTTGATAACAAAGCACCAATTATGAAACATACTGCTGTGAGCCAGTTAATTCCAAATCCAAGTATCAGAAAAAGCACTGCAACGAATATAATAAGAATCTTATATTCTGCAAATAAAAATGCTTTTGCTCCCTCGGCAATAGCTCCTGCAATTTCCTTCATTCTGTCATTTCCGGCATCGCTCTTATTTATAACGCCTGTCTTAATAAAAGCAAAAATAACAGCTATGGCTCCCGCTATTGGAGCCAGGCAAATCAATTTATTCATGTTATTGCTCCTTTCAATTCCTGTAACATTTCTTCAAACTATAATATGTAGTAATATAGTTTTTATGTGTTTTGAGTTTGTTAAAATAATAACGAACTTTGTCGTTTTAATACTTTACCATTTTAAGCTCTTTTATTCAACTCTTTTTTCAAAAAAATAATTATATTTTTTTTCACTAGCAAAAGTGAAAGGGTAATTTTTAATACAATAAACAGTGAATATTTTTCATTTTACATTTTTTAAGTATATGTTATAATCTAACTAGTTTTGTAAAGTAAATACTTTACTTAATTAATATAGACTGAAAAACATTAGGAAAGGAGAGTACTACTATGAGACATGAATTAGACCACATCGATGAGCAGATTATTAAGTTACTCCATGACAACGCCCGCATTCCCCTTAAATCAATTGCGAGCAAAGTCTTTCTATCTTCACCGGCTGTTTCAGCCAGAATTGAAAGATTAGAAGATGCGGGAATTATTACAGGCTATACAGCTAAGATTAACCCCGCTGAACTTGGTTATCACATTAAGGCATTTATCAATTTAGAGGTTAATCCTGATCAGAAAAAGGAATTTTATCCTTACATTAAGCAGTGCAATAATGTTGTGGAATGTAATTGTGTAACAGGAGATTACGCAATGCTTATTGAGGTAATGTTCAAAAGCACTGAAGAATTAGACCATTTCATTGGGGATTTGCAGACTTTTGGCAGCACCAAAACGCAAATTGTTTTTTCTACATCAGTGGAACATCGTGGCATACCAATGTCAAACGACTAATAGGATTTTTAACGGCCAACCCGACAGCATGTATTCTTTATAACGCGTTAACGGGATGGTCGTTTTTTTAGGAGAAATTTATGAAGCATGAAAAAGAAATCAACTATTTAATAGAATTAGTTAAATGTGCCGTTACCGACAATATTCCCTCCATTCCTGAAAAGGATATTGACTGGGAGTTTATTTATAAATTATCTAAATTACATAAGATTCTTTCTACTGTATATTTTGGCATTTCAAAATTACCTAAGGAAATTGTTTCTAATATTCCACACATAGATAACTATACACTGGCTTATAAGAAAAATCTTGTTTTGGACGCCAATAAAACTTTTGAGCTTACCCGAATCAAAGAACAATTAGGAAATCATCACGTGGATTATGTCCTTCTTAAAGGAAGCGTTATTAAATACATTTATCCTGACACTTCCATGCGACGTATGGGTGATATTGATATTTTGTTTCGCAATGCCAATGAAGTAACAATTGATGAAATTTTTTCTTCTCTTGGATACACACTTGGAAACAAACTCGCCAAAGACTCATCTTATTTCAACCCTACAACTCAAACTTATGTTGAAATGCAGGAGACACTCATTGATTACGGTTTTACCGAATGGTTCTATTATTTAAAAGATATATGGGGTAGATGCGTCACATCACCGGACTCTCCGGGCGAATACATTATGACTAATGAAGATTTTTATATTTATCATATAATTCATATGGCAAAACATTTCAAAAACGGTGGCATTGGAATAACCCACGTTCTTGATGTTTACATTATGTGGCAAAAATACAATCTTGACTATAACTACATTAATTTAGAACTGGAAAAAATCGGATTGGTGAAGTTCCACAATGTCGTTAAAAATATTGTAAATTATTGGTTTAATGGGGAAATTAAAGATTTGAATTCACATACTAAAAATAGTTTATGTCAGGATATAAACCACTCTTTATCTCCTGATGAAACAGATTTAATTGCAAAATATATTCTACGAAATGGCGCCTTTGGGAAAAAAAAGCAACAGGAAACCAACGCTATTGTGAAACGTGGTGATTCCAAGGTTTCCCTTCGAAAAAAAATCTTCCCTGAAATGGAAACTATGGTTAATTATTATGGAGCCTTTCTTGACAGGCATAAATATCTTCTTCCGTTTTATTGGCTACGACTTAATTTTGAAAGACTCTTTTTACGTGGCACACGAAGCCGTCAAAGCCTTAGCAACATGTCTGCCATAACGGAAGAAAATATATCCGATACAAGGGATGTTATGAAAATATGCGGGCTATAATATTGTATATACCACAACCAATCATAACCCCAATAGAGTTCAAAATCACATCATCAATATCCATCTGACCAAAGGCTGTTATATATTGAATCACTTCGATAGCAATAGACAAAAGACAGCCCTCCACCACGATTTTCAGAAATTTCTTTGTCTTGTATTTTGTTAAAATTGAACGTAGAAAACCATAAGGCAGAAACATAACAAGATTACAAACCAGATTTTTGAAAAACCAGTCTGTCAGGCTGTGTACATTTTTCACATACTCGATTATGGTCTTCAAAGGAATAAAATTGGGTGTAACTCTTATTACTATTCCACCATTACTCCATGATTTAACTGAATTAATTACCAGCGATGTTGGAAATTTGAGAACCAATACAATCACAAGAACAATCATATAAACTGTAAACAATATTCGCCAAAATAATAAACTCTTTTTGTCATTAATTCCAGCCCTAATGTTAGTTTTCTTTCCCACCACTTTGGTCTGCTCCCTGATCCTCAATTTGGTTTTCATTTTGGCTTAACCTTCTTTCATCTTCCAAAACCTTCTTCTGCTCTTCTGTTGTTTCTAAAGAAATCTTCTTGGAAACCGTTCTTCCTTTAATTCTAAACTCCTTATCAGATACTTCACCGTAAGCATCGGCATAGCCATAGCCGCCGTATCCATAACTACCTTTTCTGTAACCGTATTTTCCATAATACTTGCTACCATAGCCTTTTCTGTATCCGTAACCGTAATGTTTTCCATATCCATATGCTATGTTAAGCTTTCCTGCCGTACCATTAAGAACACACCCAATAATAGGCTTTCTTGTATAGGAAAATTCCTGCAATGTATCAATAATCTTGTGAACCTTTGCACATTCCTCTTTTACAACATATACAACGCCGTCACTATATTTTGCAAGAACTGCTGCATCCGGCAAACCTGCACATGGTGGTGCATCAATAATAACATAGTCAACTACCTCTCTGCCTTCATTAATAAAATGCTCCATTTTTTCTGAATTAAGACATTCTACAGGTTGCTTAGATGCTTCCCCCGGTGCCAACATAAGAATCCTTGTTCCTTCAACGTTTACAATTGCCTCACTGCTCTTAACTTTCTTCTGTAAGAAATCCTCCATCTTAAATTTAGCAATTTCCTGGTCAACCATTTTTGCCAGAGAAGGTTTTCTTAAATCACCATCTATAAGCATTACTTTATTCTGACTCTTTGATAGTGAATATGCCAAATTAAGGGCAAAAGTACTTTTCCCCTCCCCGTCAAGGGTACTTGTAACAAGAATAACCTTAGCATTATTCTTTTTAAATTCACGTTCACAACGGGAGTTTATTGAACGCATTGCCTCAAGATATCTGAAGCCCACTTCCTTATTAAGAATTGAGAATGGGTTTTTGCTTCCATTTTTCTTACTGCCGGCAATTCCCGGTAAACCTCCGAGAAAAGACACACTAAGATATTTTTTAACATCTTCCTCTGAACTAATTGTCTTAACAAAAAAGGCATATATAATACTTGGAATCAATCCCAATATTAATCCTAAAAACGCGAATTTCACGATGTCTTTTATAGGACTATATGGATTGGTAGGCCGGTCAGCAACTGTAGGCTGCTCCAACACATCCAGTTTGGTATCGCCGATTACAAATTCAGCTACACTTCCATAATTTTTCATAATAGATTCCAAAACTTTGTAATTCATTTCAGGATCACTTCCTGAAACATTAATGCTCAAAATATTTGTTGATTCTACAGCATTAATACTTATTACACATGGAATATACTTAATATTTAAATCTTCCTTAATTATTTCGTAAAAAACTTCGTTGTTAATAATATAATTAAAACTTACACTTAAAACAGAAGCAAGCTGGCTATTGTTTGTGTAAGACATATCATCCCTGCCCTCATATTCAGGAGCAGTTATTGAAAAGGTTGCTTTTGATTCATAATTCGGAACATAACTTTTACTATATCTGCGATATCCGATAAAGCCCAATAAAATAGTCAGAATCAGTGCAATGTACCAAAGTTTTTTCAGCCCCTTACCAAATCCCGTTAAAATCTCTGCAAGGTTGAGCGGTTCTTTTTCATTTGTCTGTGGGTTAAAATTGATGTTAGTCATAAATTTCCACCGCCCTTTCATCTTCAGAATTCTTAAGAATATTTCTATTATTTAAAGTAAATGTTTTATAGTCATTTAGAATACATCCAAGGAATTTACAGTTTGCATCATTCATAATATTGATACAGTTTATAATATCTTTTTCATAAGAAAAATCCTGTCTGATAACAAGAATGGCGTAATCAATTATATCAAGTAAAGCTTCCGTATCAGAAACCATAGACATCGGCGATGTATCAATAATTACATAATCTGCCAATTTACTGCACTTTCTAATCAAATCCTTCATAGCTCCTGACTTCGCCAATTCATACGTGCTTGAGTGACCCTTTACAGACATAACAAGATCAATTCCAAGTTCATCGTGATACATAACTTCATCAAGACCACATTCTCCCTGAAGAAGTTTTATCATATCCACAATTTTACTCTTTTTAATGCCGAGCATCTTACACATGGCAGGTTTTCTCATATCTGCATCTATTATAATTACTTTCTTGCCTTCCTTCGCCATCGATAAAGCAATGTTTAAGGCAATGGTAGATTTGCCCTCATTTTCACATACACTGGAAATCAGAACAACATTCCGTTCAGGCCTTCTTTCGTGCTCATATTCAATTCTTACACGAATATTGCTTATGGCATCAATAAATTTTGAACTAATTATAGGACTGCTTATTAGGAGCGCTTTTACGCTTTGTGCAATTTTCGCCTTCACTGTTCTGTTTTTGTTCTCATGATAAATTGTTCCAAGCAACGTAGTTTCTAACCGGTCTTCAACTGCTGCTTCAGATTTTATAGTTCTTCTCAAAATACTTTTTGCCGCTAATAGCAATAAGACACACAAACCACTTATGATTCCCACCTGGACAGACTTTCTCCTAGGTGTCAGGAAATTATCAGAATGAGTGGGAACTGTCGGTGCTTCGAGCTGGTCAAAAACTGCATCCGAAGTCAAATACTCTGATAATTCAGAATAATTGTTCATAATCGAGCCAATTGCCTTAAAAGAAGAAATGGGGTCACTGGTAGTTACAGAAACCTTCATAAGGTTCGTTTCTTCAATTAGTTTCACTTCCATCCGGGCAGCCAGTTCATTTTGATGTAAATCCTTACGTATTCTGGTCTGCATAATGTCAGAATTCAAAAGACTCCTGAAAACAGTTATTACACTGTCGGCAAAACGCTTGTTGGTATATACGTAACCTGTGCTCTGCTTTGGCGTAACTACATAAATTGCCGAACTTGTATATTCAGGTACAAAGCTTGCCTTAATATAAGCGTGAGTAATCATCATTCCAATAATCGCAACCATAATTACAATCCATATGCCGGATACCAAGTCCTTAAATAAACTATATAAATTTATATTTCTTATATTAAATCCCTTTTTCATGCTACTCCTCCACCATAACTGTCAGGTAAGCATTTCCTTCGTTACCATCATCATCCATAACACTATATTTCACACTGTAACATCCGGCCTTATTAGTCTTAACCGATGAACCCTTTATTTTTACTTTATCCTTCGATATACCTTTTCCATCAGAATCCTTTGCAGAATCAATGTATTTCTTTGCACTGAACTTGTCCCCTTTTTTGATATAGACAATGTTCTTAGTCAGCTGTATAGTCGGACTTATGTTGTTACTCTGGCTTACTGCAACCTCAGCCTTAAGCTTTACAGTGTCTCCCAGACTGTTGGTAACCTGTGCGGTTACTACATTTTCGCTGGAAACATTGGTGGATACCATATTAGACAGAATTTTTACTTTGTTACTAATATCTCCGTCAATAACATCCTTCGCACCAATAAGACTTGTCACACTGGTGTTGGAGCCCATTTCAATGCACAATGGTTTCTTGACTATAAATCTTGGGGATTTATAATCCGTAAACCTTACCTTTCTGGTAGCCTTAACAACATGACTGTCCGAATCTGCCACCGCATAGGTAACATTACAAATATGTTCTTTTTTATTTACAAATTTCGATATGGATTCTACTACCAGATTTCCGGTAATATCTCCATCTTTCTCATCCATTGCCACCACGCCTTTAAGCAGTGCATCTTTGTCTTTTACCGATGCTTCAATCTGCTGTTCACTTATCTTAATTTCCGGCATTGATGAGTCTGTGCTATTCTTGTCACTGTACCAGGTTATGGTATATGTAACTATCGAAAATAAAAATAAGGCGATTATAGCATATTTAACATACCTCATAAAATCCTCCAAAATGTTTTTCTCAATTAAATTTATTTTATCAAAATGGGGTGTTTGTGTAAACTGGTGTGGGAAACAGTTTACTAAACATTACAAAATAACTTCTTTATAATATTCTTTATTTTTCTTTTTACCTTACTCCATACAGGTTCTTTTAAACATTGATTTATTAGTTTTTCTATATCTTTGCATTCATCTATCGTATCAAAAAACTTTTGTCTTTTTCTGTGCTCTTCTACATTATAAAAGTATGACGGATTTCCACCCGTTATGGCATTAATATCTACTTCATATAAATCAAATTTGTCCCTGATATTATCAAATATTTCTTTTCCTTTTTCAGTATTTATAAAGAGGGCTGAAGTTCCCCTGTCGTCATAAGCCTGTGGCACCTGCCTGTCCACTCCCCAAAAATCACCAAGTGTAATATCACTACATCTGTTAAATCCCCTGCTTTTACAATTATAGCATGATTTCCTAAGAGATAAATTTTGCACAAACGCCTGCAAGTACGCATTATCACTCATTTTTTCACTAAAGGTACTACCATCCGTATAATCTACTGTAAATGAATAATCATACCAACTGTTTTTTTTATTTCTAAAATTAATTTTTTTAATTGTCCCCTTTGTTTTCAAAAACTCTAAATATTTTTTCCATACCTTTGCATCCGGGACACCGTGACAAATAAAGTCAACCAAAAATAAATTCTCATATTTTTTCTTTAAAAATTTTGCTAATCCTGCTACCTGACATGGAGTTCCCGCAAAAAGAACTTTTCTACCTTTTCCTAATTCCTCTTTGACCTTTGCATATGTTCCTGCTAAAAGACTTGGTGCATACTTGCTTCCCATAAACCTGTTAATTTGACTTTCATCTTCACAAAAGTCATGAACAACATTAAACTCATTATCAAAACATGCTGCACATATAATGCCACCTTCGTTGATGAACCATCTGGCTAATTCATAAAACGTGCCACCGGATGTGCTTATCTCCCGTATGTTATTTTCTTTATTTATGCATGCATAAGTCTTTATAATTTTTTTATCAATCATATCTTTTCACCAAAAATTATTTTCTCTTTACAATCTTTAATGCCATTTCTTTCGTTTGAGTAAACTCCTGTAACTTAAATGTCGACACAAGGAATACAAAATTAGCTCCTACAAAAACAACGATTCCTTTTACAATAAATCCTATTACTCCGTCAATTGTTATGTATGAGCAAAGCCAATAAAAAATCACACAGGAAATTACTGTAACAACAACATACCATAACGTTCTCAATATAAATTCAAACGCATTCCTATGAAAAATAACTGTAAACAAATTGTATAAAAGCCATGGCATTCCTACAAACAGCATACTGATAACTGTTGATAACAGAATTCCAAACAATCCAATATATTGAACCATTATTAAATTAAGTCCAAGGTTTGTAATAGATACCACCAGAGGTCTCCATCTGTCTTCATGCCACATTCCTGCAGCATCCTTATATGTGTTAATTAATCTGTTAATTTCGTGTAAAAAGAAATAGCAACACATACATATAACCATAGGCATGCTTAGCATATATTTCTCTCCTACCCAGATTTTCATAAAAGGCTGGAATAAGCACAACAAACAGCAGGTACACACTCCTGCTATCCATGAAATAATTAGAAGAAATTTCTTTAAATCGTTATAATTTTTTTCATCACTCTCTATAATAATGCTGTTTCCTATGCCTGCAGTACAGGATGAAAACAATATTCCTATAAATCCAAATATAGATGACATTATATAAAAATAATTATTGTACATTGCAAGAACTGTCAATCCAAGAAATGCAGATATCACTATACTATCAGCAGAATCTACTACAACTCCGCCTATTTTTGCCGTAAACAAATCCTTTATTCTATGATTAATTATTTTTATTTCTTTCTTGTCCAGTTTCCCTACAGGCTTGTATTTCGGATACATTTTATCAACTATTACAGCTGTCACAATATTGTTTAGTGCTGTTGTAAATAATGCAACTATTACGTATAAGTAGTAATTCCTTAGGAATATTGCACCAATCTGTAATGCATACTGCAATGTCGTAATAATCATGCTGATTTTATTTCCAATATCCAGACGCTGATGTGCCGAAAGCAAACTGTTTTTATATGCAAAAAGAAAATATGATAGAACTGTAGCACCAAGATTTAGCCAATATAATACTATCATACTAATTCCATCCGGTACATCTCCCTTAACCAGTTTAGGTATCAATGGTGTAATTACAATTCCAACCACCAAGATAACACTACCGATGATTCTATAGTACTTTCTATAGAGACTCATAAGTGCACATATTCTTGGTGTGTCATCTTCGGCAATAGGCTTATACATACTAAATACCATTGCCGAGCCAACACCTAATTCTGTAAGATTAAGAACAGATAAAATAGATGTGAACAGACTTCCTAATCCTAAATATTCAGCTCCTAGGACATATATCATTGCTGTTCTAACTGCAAATGGTACAAGGAGTTGATATATTTTTGCTATTGTTCCATATATTATGTTTCTTGTTGCGTTTCTTGTACGTTCTATTTTCATATATCTAATGTTACTAAATACCGTTAGTTTCCCTTCTATTTGTATTTTTATTGTTTAAAAAGGATACGTAATCAAACTCATCCAGATATCTCTTACCTGTTAACCCGTCATATTCAAATATTTTTCCTGATGACTCATTTTCATCATAGCAATCCACCACTGTAAATTCTTTGTCACAATATTCTTCTTTTCAATCAATTCACATTTTAAACCCTTTTTTACCCATTTAAGCTGTTATCTAAATAATCGCTAAACTCTTTTTGTTTTCCTTTCAAAATCTTGTCCACTTCATTAAAGTTTATTTTCGCTTCGCTCTCAAAGTCAAAATCGTAATTCACTAAATTCTTAATTTTAAACTCTTCTGCCAAATCTGTTAATCTGTTATTCATGTCTCCTAATGCTGCATCTCTTGAAATTGCATCAAAACTCTTTAAATATCTTTTATATTTCTTTATTAGTAACTTGATTTCACCCACAAGGCTATCTCTTGACTGTGAGGTCTTCAAGGTCTTAACATTATTTTTTCTATCAATTAAAACCTTCTGCAGTGCATAGTTTTGTAATCTATTTCCATAATTTTCACCCTCTGTTATTGTATAAATTCCAATTTTCATACATTCGGCTCCTTATTCAAGTTATATCGCTCCAAATTAAATAAATACGCTTTTTAAAGTATTTTCCATAACATTCCTAACATATAGCGATATAAAAAAAATAATACTTTATGTTTAAACGAAATACTTCTAAATTTTCGAACTTCTTTCATATTTGACATTATAACACTTTTAGAATCTATAAACATTTTTTTCACCTAAATATCTCTTTATAAAAAAGATGCTGTCTACAATTTTTAATTCATAATCTTTTGATGCATTAAAATCAATTCCCCACTATCATTCTTACTTTTCAGAAAAAAACCATAACATTCTCTACTTCCCTCCATTGTTTGTCTTTGTGGAACTACTTTTTTCTCAAAACCTTTATCATATTCACAATAACCTGAGCATACCACATCAGCGTTTGTTTTATTTATAACTGAATACATTCTCTCAATATATTTCTCATCTATATAATCATCTACATCAACAAACATAACAAAACTACCAACAGACTGTTTTTCCCCATAATTTCTTGCTTCAGACACCCCCTCATTTTTTTATTGAAAATTCTTAAACGTTTGTCTTCTTTAGCCAATTTTTCCAACATTTTTTTGTTCCATCCTCTGAGCCATCATTAACGATTACAACTTCTAATTTCTGATATGTTTGAGTTAAAATACTTTTTATACATTTTTTTAAATATTTTCCCCCATTGTATATTGGCACAACAATACTAATGAGGCTCCCTTTTTCATTTTGTTTTATCTCCATTCACCAATCCCACACTTCCCTTTATATTATTTGTGTAACTCTTCATATATTATTTCTTCTAAAAATACCGAATATAAGACCATAAACCAACGTTCCCACAAATCACAGTATTTGTAGGGACGCTAATATCAAAATAATTACAAATTGTTTTAAAAAAACTGCTATAACTAAATTTCCTTTTTACAATTTAATCTTTTATCAGTCTACATACTGCAATTTTATTAACCTTTTTAACCATACTATTTAATCCCACTGCTGCCACAATGCTAATGAATACTGTTATTACAATATATAGTAGAACACCATATTCTTTAACTATATTCTTTGTTAACATATTTATTATTAATCCATGAACAATATAGAACTCATACGATATCCCATCTAAAAAATCTATTAGTGGTATTAATTTTTTCATACGATTTCCTAAATAGCAAACTACCAAACATATAGTATAATCAATAATAATTAGTCCATAAAAAATAATTATGCGATCATATATTATACTTCCATCATAAAAATGTCTCATAACAATAACAATTACACCAGTAACTATGGAAATTACAATGCTAATTAATAATCTTCCACCACCTACTTCATCCATAATAATGCTATTTCCTTTAAAATATCCCAAAACATACACAAGTATTGCTATTAAACACCAACTAAAAGTGTGATTCAAAACCATTCCCGCGTTAGTTGCGTACGATAAAACTAATTGCAATAGTATTAAAATAAGAATAACAAAATATAAATATTTTGTATCTTTTAGTTGAGACTTAATGCGATATAAAGCCGGTGTAATTACATAACACATCATAATCAGTGTTAAAAACCACAAATTTGTTCCTCCGACATTTACACCTAAAAATCCCTGTAAATTCAAAGCATAAATCAAGGCATATTTAATTTCAAATTGCCCCCATACTAATGCTTCTAATATAAAATCTATAACCATAAAAGTCCATAGCGGAATACATATCCTTATTATTCTTTTTTTTATCCACTTTTTCCAATTAGTTATTTTTTTCATTCCATACAGATACCCTGAAATAAACAAGAAAATGAATACACCTGAATTTGTCACCTGCACTATAAAAGATTGCATAGGAAACTGAATAACACAAAAAATGTGATCAAACACAATCATGAACATTGCAATAACTCTAATAAGCTGTATAGATTTATTTTTATGTTCCAACTTTATCTCTTCACCTCCTAGCCAACACATTATCCCTCTCTAACAATACCAAACATAAAGCCATAAATCAACGTTCCCACAAATCACATTATTTGTAGGAACGCTAACACTAAAAATTATTACTCATTACTTCTTTTTCAACTCATTCTTCAAATACATATTAGCATCTTTAAAGAAACTCACTACTATCAATATAATAACAATTCCTATAGGAAAGGCTGCAATAATTGAAACACTTTGCAAACTACTTAAAGATTTTTTTGAAAAGATAAGTGCAATAGGAAACATTATAAATAATATAGCCCAAAATGTTCTAATCTTTTTATCCGGTACTTCGTTTGTTTTTAATTCTTTATATGAATAAGTAGATATAACCATCGTTAACGCGTCAAACGTTGTCGAATAAAAAGCTACCATAGTAATACATAATAATATTAATCCTACCGCCGGTAACGGTAATGTATCAAAAATTTTGATTATGGATTGAGATATATCACCTCCATTAGCAATTGTTCCTGAAATATCAACACCATGCTTCATTTGTTGTGCCAAACCATAATTGCCAAGTATAATAAACGAGGAAAAAGTTCCTGCAAGCCCCCATGCATACCCACCTATTACAGTATTTTTTATTGTTCTTCCTCTACTGATAATTCCAATAAAGAACGGTGTTGCTACACACCATACCATCCAATATGCCCAATAAAAAATAGTCCATGTTTGTGGAAAACTATTTTCACGTAATGGATCTGTCCACGTAGACATGCCAATAAAGTTCTGTAGCATATTTCCTACACTACTAATACCAGTTTCTATAATATACGATGTTTCTCCCCCCCCTATTAGTACATAAATTAAAAGTGCAAAGAATAAATATGCACAAAAGCCTGCAAGTTTAGAAATACCTGTCATTCCAGATAGCACTGTGATTGTATACACAATTGCAATAATAAGCAATATAATAATTGATGTAGTGATTGTCGGCGTAAACCCAAAGACCCTTCCTAACGCACTTGATAATAGTGGTGTTGCAAGAGAAAAAGTTGTTGCCGTTCCAGCAAGCAATGCAAAAACTGCAATTAAATCAATAATTGTTCCCAATACTCCATCGGTTTTATCTTTTAGAATAGGTCTACAAGCCTCTGAAAACTTTTGTTTACTACGACCACGTATATGCAACATAAATCCAAATGCTACAGCCAATATAATGTAAAAACTCCACGCTATTGGTCCCCAATGAAACAATGGGTACGTAGATGCCCATTTTTGAATACCTCCCATACTTGCTATATGTTGCTCGTTAGCATATAAAGCCCATTCACAACAGGAATAAAATAAAATATCCGCTGCCATTGTTGACGTAAAAATCATAGTTCCCCATTTAAAATTACTATATTCAGGTCTTTCTATATCTCCTAATTTTATTTTTCCATATTTAGAAAATGCCATATAAAAAGATACCAATAGCGCTCCTATTCCAATTACCACATAATACGAACCCATAGTATCCCCTAAAAATTCTCTTATATTTCCTACCACTACAGCTGACTGTCCCGGGAGCAACATAAATAGCGCACATAATGCTACTATACCTACTAATGGTATAATTGTTGTAGTCCAATCAATTTTTTTAATTAATTTATCATTAGTTTTTTCCATGTTTTACCTCCACATAATTGGAATCTATTTCTATTAATTCATCAATACTATCTATCTCAACAATATCATCTTCATTTATTTTTCTAATTCCAAGATTGTATTCTTTCCTATAGCAAAACATTGCCAAATCATCCCAATATATTTGCTTGTTATTTTTCTTTTCAAACTCAAAAACTAAATGCTTTTTTAATTTTTTGCAGTCATTTTTATTCCAAAAAGACACTCCATGAAGTTCCCATCCTTGTCTTCCTCCCATTCTACTACAGTCTACAACAGTCCCATCACTGTCAACTGTTTGTAGCCACTCATTCGTGTATCCTTCTACCCATGAGCTACAATAACCGGAACGTTCAATGTTTGGATTCAATATATTATAATTATTAAGTATCTGATCTCCATCAATAATAACACACTCTGACAAATGCTCCCTTGCAACATACAGTGAAGATATATTATTGCATTTATCATAATATGGATTTTCAATAAGATTGATTTTCACTTCACTTCCATTAGGCGTTTTTACACATTCATACTCATCAAGTATAACATCAAACTTTTCTTTTAAATATCCTACCACTATATGTATTTCCGTAATTTCATTCCTTATTAGGCCATTAATCACTGTATCAATCATCCTTATTCCATTAACTTTAATCAATGGTTTAGGAATTTTATTTGTTATTGGTCTAAGTCTGGAGCCCAAACCTGCTGCCATAATAATAGCACGTCTTATTTTAAACATATTTATTCTCCTCATTTAGTTCTTTCAAAACAATTCTACTGAAGTCCTTTGCATACCTATATTGCTTAAGTGAATACTCTCCAAACTCCTGTCCCTTTTGCCTTTTATATTCACACCAATTGCTCCACAACAATCCTGCAATTGCAATATATGCATATATCTTTAATCTCACCTGTTGAGAACAGTGATTTTCAAAATAACAATCAATAAGCTTGTCTATATTTTCTTTATCATACATCGAATAAATTGCAAACATAGCAATATCCAAGTGAGCATCCTGCATTGCTGCATATTCCCAGTCAATAAGAGTTATATTTTCCTTTCCACTATCATCTTTCCAAATAAGAAAATTATCTGCATTTGCATCAATATGAGACAAAGTCCAAACTTTTTCCTGCGAATCTATAAAATTTTTTAGTTTATACACTATTGTTTTCGTCTGTTTGTAATCCTTGTAACACGATTTTTCGCTCCATAAACTCTCATAAAACTCAATCTGGCCAAATAAGTCAAAAGAATGTTCAACTGACAAATTTTCATTATGAAACTTTTTTAAAGTTAACATGCACTTTCTAACTGAATTCCAATCACTATCATCGCAATTTACTGCATTTTTTATGTATTTCGTTATTTTATAGCCATTGTCTGGATTTATATAATATATCTCGTCACTGATTCCAACATTTTTTATTCTTTGATAAACATTATATTCCTTTTTCCTATCAATAAGTTCACCTGTACCCTCTCCCGGTATTCGCATTATATACTGTTCTTTGTTAAACTCAAATTTAAACGAACGATTAGTCATTCCCCTCTTAAGAACAGTAATATTTTTTATAAAATTTTCTTTAGTTCCGAAAACTCCCGCAATTAATGTAATAATTTTAGATTTTAAATTATTAGAATTTTCATCGATATTTCTCAATTGGTCAATAGTATTGATCTCATAATTACCAGTATGGGAAACAACATTTGCAACTACCATCATCTTACTATCATTATACAAGGTCTCTTCCCAAAATGAATCCTTATATGCATCGTCACAGCTATACTTTTTCAAATTCTCTTTAACTATAATTGAATCACTTTTGTTTATATAAGCTATTCCCAACATACTATTTCCACGTTCATCTTTCTTTAAACGAACTAATTCTTTTTTTCTATTAACCCGTACATCACTATTAATTACGCTTTCATCAGTTACCATATACCACGAATATATTTCTCTTTTTGAAAAGGGATTTTTCTCACAATATACATCACATGGTACTATATATGTGTTTCCTATCTCTTCACTTACCTTAGCAAGGGAATATAAATTATTTTTCAATGCATATTCCATATTTACCCTTATTTTTACTCCATACTTGTCTATAAGATATTCATAACTTTCTTTTAAATAGCCCACAACAACTGTAATCCGATCTATATCTACAGCCTTTAGTTGTTCAATAATATGCTCTATTAATACCTTACCTTTAACTTCTAATAAACCCTTGGGAACTTCTGTATTTATAGGAACCATTCTCATCCCAAACCCTGCAGCAAGAATTATAGCATTCTTTGGTTTATTTCTTCTAAATAATTCTTCGCTTTTTTCCGTAAGTTCAAGACTGTTGTTAATATATTTATTCTCACACAACTCCTTTATACTTTTATTTATCTTTCCTAGCGAATATCCTGTTTTTTGCGCTAAAGTTCTTTGTGATATATTTCCATCTTTATCAATTTTTTTTAGTATTTCAAAATCTTGTTCGTTCATTTTGCTTAGTATCCTTTCTTTTGTGAACGCATATGTAAAAAATAACATAACACTTTAATTATTACAAGATAAAAACCTAATTATTCCCTAAAAAATTTCTTTCTAATTTTGTTTTTTTGAAAAAACATTCCATTTTTTTATACATTATAGAAAAAGTTACAGTTAAAACAAAAGCAAATACCACATTCATCAATTTTCCCATACTAAGTGTAAAATGTGAAACAATTGCATCTAAATAGCGTATTACAACCGTATGTATTAAAAAAGTGTATGCTGATATATTTCCAATATATATGAAAAATCTATTTGCCATCATTTTTGTTATTAATCCCTTATTTATTGCAAATAAATACACGATTGCTATGGAAATTGGAAGAAACATAACTGCACTTCTACTGATAATATTTTCTAATAAACTCTTATTTGTTGCCGATTGTATACACAAATATATAATTGATGATAATATTGTTGCTACTACCAAAATACTTTCCCACACCGTATACACTTTTGCATTTAAGTTATGTACATTTTTCTTAAACACCACACACAAATTAACACCTGCCAAAAAATCTATACTTCTAAATATTGGCGAAACATATGTTACTCCAGAAATAATTTCCATATTAAATTTATAAACATCGCTTATAATAAACACACTTGCTACTATTGCTATTTGTATTACATATAACATGCAAATGTTTTTTATTGCCTGATCAATAGATGTATATCTTATTTTATTTTGTATTAATGGAAAAATTATATATACAAACAGACATACTGATAAATACCATGAAACCCCATTTAATGAAAAGTATATATCTTCCCTTGGAATAAATGCCTTTAGCAACAAAACATTTGCTAAAACCTGATTAACAAGTTTCATAACCGAAGAACACGTGGCATTCTTTATCACATTAGGTACCATTAATACTAGTACTCCCAACATTGTAACTATATGCAAAGGATACAGCTTCTTTATTTTGTTTATGGAAAATTGAATTGCCCCTTTTATTGAATAATTCATTTCCTTTTCCCAATATGCATATGTCATAACAAATCCTGAAAGTACTAAAAAAATTGATACACCCACACCACCAAAACTTCCATTTATTGCATCTGTATGTACCAAAAATATTATTATAAAAGCTATAAACCTTACTGCCTGAAGCGACTTGATTTTTTTATTTGTTTCTCCCATTACGTGCTGCCCTCATTCTTAACAATAATATTAAGTTTCTAAATTTTTGTTTATGTATTCTCTAAATTTTCGTTTTTCTTGATTTAAAATCATCTCTATCTTTTTATGATCTTCTTTAGCCCATTGAGTAAACCCTGACTCTTCACTATATATAGCATTTTTTATATCAAACATTTCAATTAAAGACGTAAATCTACTATTCATATTATTTTTATTGTTTTCTTCTCTTGGAATAACCATAAATTTCTTATTAAAAATAATTGAAAATACAGTTGCATGGAAAGAATCTGTCACAACCCTATCCGCATTATCTATCAGCCATACAAATTCTGAAGGGTCATAAGAAAACTCTTCATCAGATGAAACTCCCAAATTTCTCCAAATATCTTCTAAGAAAATAATTTTTTTTTCAGTTTGAATAGCATATTCCTTCAAATTCTCAATCAAATCATTATTAACATTACCTAGTAAATAGCATAAAATATAATTATTCTTTTCTATGTTTTTAGGTCTTCTTGCTATTTGTCTCCATTCTTTACCAGTTAACATTAGCGTTGGATCAATTAATACTTTCACTTCTCTTCCTACAATATTTTCACATATTTTTTTTGCTGCTCTTTCCCTCACTGATATATCATCTAATTCCTTTAACCAAATTGATATTTGTTCAGAATTGCTTTTATCAATTTCTTCCACCCCAAAGCTTGCTGACACTGATATTTTGTTTTTCCCCTTTACAAACGATAGGAAATGACAGCCAGTATTCATTTTGTAGTTAGGATTCCAAATTTGATCACTTCCGCAAATAAAATAATCAAATTCATTGCACAATTTTTCATTGTAATCATCTGATATAATATAGTTTTTGCTAAAGTTAATATATTTCTTGTTGAATTTCTCAAATCGTTCTATTCTCTTCTCAAAACCAGTGTATCTATACTTTGTAGTATGCTTAATAACTTTTTTTATAAAAGTTTTAAAAGTTTTTTTCTCATCTATCTTTCTGATTGTCAATGGGTTATACCCTATTTCTTTTAATGTTACCTGCATAGCATAATTCTGTAAACGATTACCATAGTTTGCCCCGCTTGTAATTGTTACTATTCCTACTTTTTTCATAATTACTTCCTTTTCAATATTTTATAACGATAAATCTTTATAAAATGTAAACACAGAATAAAATCTATTTTATTTCTAATTCCATTTCCTTTAGTTCTTAATACATTAATTTTTTTAATAAAAATGTATTTTTCTTTTTCGTTTTTGTACATTTTTTTAAAGTGTGTATTATTTTCGTATATTAATGTATTTATACTTTTTCTTACTTTACACAGATACTCCGCATTTAAATATGGTATAACATACTTTTCAACATGTTTTTCTTTTGCATAATTTTCTATACAACTATACCAATTATTACTTCTCAAATCATCCTTAGAGTCCCATCTGGAATAATCATTTGTTAATGAATTCTGATATATTCCATAATTATATAGGCACTCATGTATAAATCCCAGTCTTTTAGTATTGCATAAAACCTGAAAATTAAATATACCATCTTCCGAGCCTACAATACGTTCATCTAAAAAATGAATCTTATTGTTTTTAATTACATCTATTGCATATAGCCCCCTCCATATTGAGAACATTGGATTTTCCTTACTATTTTCTGATGTAAACCATACTGCATTTTTAATAACATCCCTTTGAATGCAATCTTGAGTATATAATTCATAAGGAAACCTAATATTTTTTTCTACTTTTTTGCCATCTGAAAATATCTCATAATTGCCACAAAAACACACATCTAGTTTATCCTTAACAATCCTATCATATAATTTTTCATACATTGTATTTTCTATATAATCATCCGCGTCAACAAAACCAATATATTTTCCCTTTGCAGCACCTACTCCACACTCTCTGCTAAAACCTGCACCACTATTTTTTTTTGCTATTACCTTAATTCTTCTATCTTCATCCATCATTTTCATACAAATTTCTAAAGTTTCATCTGTAGAGCCATCATCTACAAGAATAATTTCCAAATTTGTGTATGTAGATTTCCTAACACTTTCTACACATCTCTCAACGCTTTCTTTTGCGTTATACATTGGAATAATTACACTAATCAAATCCTGTTTGTCATTCACAAGTCATTTCTCCTTCTTCTGTATTAAATAAAATTGTAACCGCATTATGATTTTCCCGCTCTTCCTCTGGTGGTAATTTCATATAATCCCCATATAATTTTTCTAATATAAAATCATATTTACATGGTGCCGGGAATTTTTCATTTTCAAAATCTAGTAATATAGGCTCTCCATAATATTCAATTGGAGCGGTCTCTTTTGAACATTCCACATAACTGGCGTAATCAACATAATATTTCCCTTTTTTGCTATGGGAAGACACAAAATCACTGATTTTTATAATCCTATGAACAGACAACGGTTTAGTAATAAAGTAAAGTAACTTACACACCTTAGATACCGCTTCACAACCTAATTGCCTCATAGAAACTACATATATTAGATTCTTAATAATTTTATCTTTGAAATTAAAAACAAATCCTTCATTTTTTTTACTATAATCTAATGGGAATATGTCCACAAATATACCTTTATGAATTTTTAATTTTCTCACACCCTCTTCATCAAAAAATGTATGTTTTTTTCTTATTTTAGTAAAAGGCAAATGATATTCCGGTTCAGTGTCCGTATTTTGTAATATGTATTGTTTATCTAATTTGCCATTCAAGCATAATGTTATAAATTTATTATAATCATCTCTTGGCATTACTATATCTATATCATCATCCCAGGGAATAAAACCTTTATGCCTTACTGCGCCAAGCAATGTGCCTCCACATAAATAGTACTGTAAGTCATTTTCTGTACATATTTTATGGATTTCTTTTAAAATTTCGACTTCTACCTTCCTCAATTCAATCATTACTTTTTCATCCATTTTGCTTTTCCTTTACATATTACATTTTTAATTAGATTAATGGTTTTTTAACAATTTTATATACATTCTTGTCAAATAAATAAAACAAAAGTATTTCACTTTAAACTTTAACTCAATTTTTTTGTTTTTTAATATCAATCTTTTATATTTTTTAAGTTCTGCTATCCATTCGTTCTTCTCCGGATTATTCTCATCTCTATAAACAATTTCTGAATATACAAAAAATCTGGATAATATTTGAAACGCTTCCGCATCCGCCATTTTCTGTGGAACTTCCTTTTCTGTTATCTCCCTTATTTTGTCACTTATTTTTATTTTATCAAATGTGTGTGGGGTAATTACCTGCGTTGTGCAAATTGAGTTTTCTCTAATTCTATAATTGTAAAAACATTTATTATTATAGAACATCATATCTGCATTCAAATAGGCATTAAATAAAGCATAGTAATCTTCACTATTTAGTCCTTCCGGAAACCTTAGGGATTCAAAAATTTCCGCCTTGAACAACTTATCACAAACACTTCCACAAAGTCCTTCTTTATAATAATAAAACCCCTCTAACAAATCATTCCTGTAATATATTTTTTCCTCATCAATGTCTTTACTCTCAATACATTTGCCATTAATAATTTTATTCATTGCACAGCGTACGATAGGTACTTTTTTTTCTTTCATATTTTTCAACATATAATTAATTGCATCCGGATGTATATAATCATCACTATCTACAAAATTTACATAATCGCCTGTGCAAACGTCTAACCCCGCATTTCTTGCCGACGATAATCCACCATTTTTCTTATGTACAACGACAACCCTTTTATCTTTTACTTTCCATTCTTCACAAATATTTCCTGAATTGTCTGTCGATCCATCATCTACCAAAACTATCTCTATGTTTTTGTATGTCTGCATAACAATACTCTGCACACATTCATCTAACCATTGTTCTACATTAAATATAGGAACTATTATTGAAACCTTATCTTCCATTTTCCCATCTCCTTAATATCTATGCCCACTTATCACTCTACAGACAAGTATATTTTTTCTAATTTCTTTGCAACATCTTTCATATCAAACCCAGCTTCAATTATTTCTTCCGCATAACCTTCTCTTCTACATCTTTTTATTTGTCTGTCCATTAATTTAGCCCATTGTTGCGGGCTACTTTTTATTGAATAGAAGTTTATTAAATCAGTAAGATTTACCTGCTTTGTTGTAGTATCAGACACAAAACAAGTAAGCCCTGAGGTCTGAGCTTCAACCAGCACTACAGGTAATCCTTCATAAAGAGACGGTAACAAAAATGCATCCATCATTTTATACAAATCATTAGTATCCTCTCTTGTTCCTAATTGTATTACTTTTTGTTCTAATTCTAATTCTTTTATTTTTTTATCTACTTCTTCCTGCATATCTCCTATTCCAATCATAACAAGAAGAGCTCTATTGTTTATAATTGAATATTCTTTAAAAATCTCTAGTAAGTATAAAGGATTCTTTTGTTCTCTATATCTTCCAATAAATCCTATGACAGTAGTGTTTTCATCTATATTAAATTTGTTTCTGTACTCTTTTCTAATAACTGCATCAAATCTAAACTCACTAACATTTATTCCATTCTTTATCCAATGAAAAGGTATATCATTAAACATATACTCTCCTGCTGAATCTGAACAGGCTAAATATACATTTGGGTATCTACTAATCTGTCCTGCAACCTGTCTTTTTCTCAGTTTATCTATAAACTTCTTTATTCCATATTTTTCTTTTTCTATCCCTGCACTATTATGTGAATGAAGAATTCTCAATTTTATTCCCGATTTTTTTGCGTATTTAAGCGGAAATGCATATGGAAAATTTGCATGTATATGAACCCCCTTTATTTCAGGATGCTGTTTAAAAAAATCCTTTAAACATTTTCGTGACTTAATTATTGACTCTCTTTCAGAATACATTATCCTAAAAATTCGCCCCCCCATTTGCTCTATCTCATCTTCAAAAGCAATACGTGGACTGTTGTGGGAACATAAAAAATCAAATTGAACTTTGTTTCTATCAATATTTCTATAAACATTCATTATAAATGTTTCAATGCCTCCAATATTTTCTGACATTCCCCATACTAATATTCTTATTGTTTCTTCACTGTTCATAATATGTATTTCCAACCTTTAATTTATATGCTGTTTAACAGCATTTTCCATTCGTCTACAATTTTATTTATATCAAATTTTTCGGTATTATCTAATGCATGTTGTGAAAAATTTATGCGTTTTTTATCATCCTCGACCAAATCACAAATTCTATCTGATAATAACTTAATATTTTCATCCTGTACTAAATACCCATTAACTTCATCTAAAACACACTCTCTCGGTCCTGTTTTTATATCAAAACTTACTATAGGTAATTTATAAGACTTAGCTTCTAATAGTGTCATAGGAAGCCCTTCAAATCTGGAAGTCATAACAAAAATTGATGATTCTCTATACTGTTCTTCTATGTTGTTAACATTTCCCATTAATTTTAAATTATTAGACAATTTTTTTTCATTTATAGATTTTTGTAGTTCTGCATAATCTTCGCCTTCACCGAACACTAACCATTTCCAATCAGAATGTTTCTTCAACACTATTTCTGCCACATCCACTAATCTGTCAAATCCTTTTTGATATGTTAATCTCCCTACACTAATAATCACTTTGGAACTTTTGTTATATATATTATCTTTTTTTCTATCAATTACAGGGTTGCATATTGCTTTAATGGGGCATTTAAATTTCAATTCCTCATTATAATATCGCTTATCCTGCTCTGTAAGGGTAACTATTGCATCTAAATATTTTACAGCAAATTTTCTAACATAACTTCTCATTTTTTGATTAGGATGATGGTATATGTTAAAATGCTCCCATGATATTACTTTTACCCCCGTTAGCCATTTAACCGGTATAGAATAAATATCTATTATTCCATCAATATCAATTAGAGCATCTATATTATTACTTTTAACTACTTTTTTTAATCTATTAATATACCCCAATATATGAGTTAAGCCTTTTACCTCTTCTTTATATAAAACATTCCTCTGTATGTTCTCATCTAATTTAAAAAAAGTATCTTTTTTGTTTTCAGTAAGACTAACAAAGCTGACTTTATATCTTTCATCCTTATTTAATTCGTTAGCTATTAATATAGCCACTCTTTCAGTTCCCCCGCTTCTCGTAATATCCCCCGAAAAAAAACATAAATTCATTCTGTTCATAAAACCTCTCTATATTAAAAAAGCTGCTAATTTCCAAAGATCATAATTTCCTGTCTTAAACGCCTCTTCCAAATCCCTTTTCATTTTGCTTCCATGAACCATATATTCCGGAGGGCGTATTTTGTTTAACATGTCGCAAGCTAAAATAAAAGCGCTCTTTATCACTTCTTCATCCATTAATGAAAGTCTTCTATACAAAAAAGTTGACATATGGTTAAAAACAATATCGTAGAAAACCTCATCATTTTTTAAATTATTCTCTTCTACTTTATCCATAACGTCTTCCATAACCCAATAATGATCCAAGCTTTTTGGTGTTAAACGTGCAGTTTGTGATATTCCCTTTGGATTAATTCTATACCCACATACTATCTTATCTAAAGTCACCATTTTTTTACACATACGATATATTACAGAAGAAATCAGCGTATCCTCATACCATGCTCCAACGGGAAATCTAACTTTTTCAAAAAGACTTCTTTTGTAAACTTTTCCCCATGCATAGCCTGGTTTTTTTACTGCTTGGCTCGCATCACCTACTATTATTTGATTTTGAATAATGCAATCCTGCTTTGTATCAAATTCTTTTGAAAACATATAAAAACTACCAACTACAATGTCTGCATCATTTTCACAGATTGAATCCATCATATTCTCGATTGCACCTTTGCACATTACATCGTCAGAATCCAAAAAAAGCACATATTTCCCTTTTGCTGTATCTAATCCTACATTTCTTGCCTCCGATAATCCCCCATTTTTCTGATTAATATATGTTATTCTTTTATCGTTAAACTCTTTTATCTTACTTTCGGTATCATCCGTTGATCCATCATTTATAACAATCACCTCATAACTATACTTCGTCTTCTGATTTAACACAGTTGACAGGCATTCATTGATATACTCTTCTACATTATAAGCGGGAATTATTACCGATAATTTAACGCTTGGATCTATTGGCTGGTTATTTGCTTTATACGTCATATCCGGCTTCGGTCTAACACCAGATATAATTTTTCGAGCATTTAAAACATTGTTGTACGATATTGGAATACATTTATTTCTTATTTTTATAAATATTGAAGTAATATAATAATATATTTTTAAAATTGTATATCCAATTTCTGTAAATAGATTAGCAATAACTTTATTATTTAGTTTTCTTAAAAAAGTATTATACATTCGTTGTTTCATAATAAATTTCTCTCCTAATAGCTATATCCCTTCTTCCTAAATATTCATAGGCCATAATGTGGAATAGCGGAAATGTTGCAGCCTCATGTCTTACCCATGAGCCAAAATCTGGTTCAAAAACAAAGCTACCAAATAAATAGGCTGTAAAAAATGTCAGGGCTAATAGCACATCATTATTAAGCCGTTTCAAATTTTTTAAACCTTTAATCCAATACACTAAAATCCATATCTGGTATATGAAAAACGGAAAATAAACCGGACTTTTCACAATCAATTCCACTGGAATCATCATTCTAACGGAACATATTACATAATTTGCCATAAATAAACCATAATTTCCTTCAACTGGCCAAATATTAGCAATTGTAGTATTTGCATCTTGATTTGCATACTCGTCCCTTACCGTCATAACCGTCTTATATTCTTCCGGCATTGCAAACTGACTTGCATAAACAAAAGCAAACATCACTGCATAGCAGAAAACCACTACTATCAACACATGAATTAGTCTTATTTTTTTCATCTTTTTTAATATATAAAAAATAAAGAACAAAACCAATGACATTACTGCCATCATAATATAGTATTCTCTAAATGTATTAGATTCCCAATAGTAAATTAAACTTCCCCCTAATAATTTAATAACCGGATTCTTAATTGGCAAAAAAACTATGACCATTATGCACATAAAGAAAAACATCTGTATAGGCTCCTTAGCCAACACAAATACATATATATTCAGTAATCCTGTTGCCATTAATGTATATATGCTTTCCATTAGTGACATCTCTTTTACTCTTGATATAATAATCATTAAAAGTATAGTAAATACGATTCCCAGTTCAATGCTCCACTGTTCTATTTTAGTAAATCCAAAATAATTTATTTTACTAAATATATCAACTACCGTTTCATAAGCATCTCCCCAAGCCTGCATTTTTCCATCTTTATTCATCATACTTTGCATTCTGGAACTGTCATAAAAATATTTGTCCGGAAGTATAAAGAACTGTATTAGTTTTCCAATTATTGCGACGATTGGCATTAAAATTAAAGTTGTATCTCTATTTGATTGTCTAATTTTTTGTTCTGATAAACTCAATATTCACTCCACTCACTGCTCTTTTAGCGTTTTTATTTTCTTCTTCACATTTGATAATCTATAATAACAATAAAAAGGGTAAATGTTTTTAATCTTAAAACATATTTTCAATATTTTAAGATAGCGATTACGGGAATTGGCGTTACAAACATACCTCTCATATTCTAAAACTTCATTAAATACTTGTTTAATATCTTTATACCTATCCCAATCATCAAATATATTTTTTACAATATAATCCGCCACCAACTTCATAACGACATCATTAACAATAATACTTTGCTTCAAGTAATTCTCTTCCAACTTTGTTTCTAACAACTCTATAAAATTATTAACGGATTCTTTTTGTACCCTTCTTTTAGACAGACTATTTTCGTACTGAATATAATGATATACATAATCATTATAAATAATCATCTTATTAACATTTTCAAAATAGTCTATATTAAATAATAAATCTTCTCTTTCTGAAACTTTCTCCTCAAACAGAACATTTTTTGTTTGAATTATTTCTTTTTTATATATTTTATTCCATACATATCCAAAGTCGTTTGCAAAAGTTTCCCCTTTTAAGCTGTCCAATAATGCCTCTTTATCCAACACTCTAGTTTCTACATTGTTATGGGATATTACCTTCTCATCTCTTACATATAAAAAGCTCAAAACCTCTATTTCATCTTTTAATAATTCAATAATTTTTGACATTTTGTAACTTTCTACATAGTCATCACTATCTAAAAAATAAATATACCTTCCTCTTGCCTTCTTTATCCTATAATTCCTTGTTGATGACACACCACCATTTTGTTTTTTAAAAAAGTAAAAACGCACATCTTTTTTGCAGTATTCCTTGCAGATCACACTACTATTATCTGTAGAACCATCATCTATGAGTAAAACCTCTATGTCTGATGCTTTTATTTTATTTATGCTTTCTAAACATCTTTTCAAATAAAGCTCTGCATTATAAATCGGTACAATAATACTTAATAATATTGGCTTTTGATTAAACATAAAAATCTCCTACTTAATCTGCACTAAAACTCACCATCAATATTTTTCCCCCAATTCAAACCTAATTGTTACTCTAATCATTTTCCACGGCTTGCTAACACATAGAATTCCTTCAACAATTTTACGTTATCACTTATATCAAAACCTGCTTTTTTAACTCTTTTCTCCATCTCAAACATATCTATTTTTATATTCACCATCTCCAACACTTTCTCTCCCCACTCTTCTTCGCCATCCTCCAGTGCCTTATACTGAATTTCCCCTGTCAGATTAACATCGTTTTGAACATTATCTGACACTAGGCATCTAAGTCCTGCAGCCTGCGCTTCCACCAGAGTTACCGGAAAGCCTTCGCTGAGAGACGGCATTACAAAAATATCCATAGCCTCCATGAGATTATTAACATCCTCTCTGACACCTGTGAATATTACCCTATCCTCGAGTCCAAGTTTTTTCACCTTATTTTGAATCTCCTGTTTATAGGAGATTTCTTCTTTGGAATTTCCACCACCTATTAACAAAAGTCTGCTGTTGTTTTGTATGTTATTAACATATTTAAATATATCTATTAAAAAACTTTGATTTTTTACCGGCACAAATCTTCCTACATGCCCTATAATCAAAGTTTTTTCATCTATCCCTAATTCAGTTCTTATATTTTTTCTTTCATTATCTGAATGTCTGAATTTTTTTGTGTCTATGGCATTTTTCATTATCACTACAGTTTTATTTTCCATGCCATCATAAGACATAGAATCTATGCTATTACTTTTTTCAACATATTCCTCCATAGAAACAATATTTATGTCATCTCCAAACAACCATTTAGCCGCTTTTTCACCACAGGCTACTCTATGAGTACAATACTTATGCATTTTCTTTCTAAAATACAATCGCATTATCATTTTCAAATCATGGCCTTTAGGAGCTGAGTGTGCATGGACAATTCGCACCTTTATCCCCATCTCCTGAGCAATCTTTAATGCATAATAGCTTTTCTCTTCCAGATTTGAGTGGATTACATCATAGTCATTATGTTCTTCCAAAAATCTTCGAAATTCTCTTCTGTAACGTCTGAATTTTCCCGGATACAGCGCACACATATGATATATTTTACTGTCAAGTTTTTCCACTTCATCCTCATAATCAGCCCTTCCGGGTCTATTAATAAGAAAATCCATATGTATTTTTCCCCTGTCAATATGTCGCAGATAGTTCATCATCATTGTTTCTGCTCCAGCCCTGTCCATAACAGTTATAAGTACAAGGACATTAATCTTTTCCATTCTTTTCCTCTTCATTTATGCGCTTAATCAATCTATTTTTTGCTCTTGCCAGGAATACATGCACCTGTCTTGCCTTTATACCAAAAGCTTTTTCTATCTCTCCCTCTGTCATTCCCAGATAGTATCTTGCCCAAATAACAAGAGAATCTCTTGGCTTTAGTTCCTTCATACATCTGACAATAAGGTCAACTCCCACTTTGTCTATACAAAGTTCTTCAGCACTTCTAACTGATTTATTGTTAATTTCATAATCAAGGGATCCTAATATGTCCTCATCATCCACATATGTTTCTCTGTCTTTTAAATGTTTTCTAAAATAATCCTGCATAACACTTTTCACTGTTCTAATGTGATAAAAGGCCTGCTGGTATCTGTTAAGATTTCTTACTGTTTCATAATTATTTATTATTTTGATAAAAGCCTCATTTATTAATTCCTCTGCAACATCTCTGTCATTCATACTCTCAAATATGATTTTATACATTAATCTATAGTATGCATGATACCATTGTTCCACTTCGTGTCTTTGATCATCATCTTCAAGTGCTAAAATAACTGTCAGCATGTATTCTTCCCCCCCCGTTAACGTTTTTATTTTATCTGCTGTATGTTTTGCTTATTTTATTAATGCCTCTTTATAAAAATTTTCCAACCACTTTGCCTGTTTCTTCACATCGAAACCTGCATCTGCAATTTTGTTATATGTGTCACTTTTAGTAAAATTGTATGCCTTATCAAGCACCACCTCTGCCCATTTTTCAGTACTGTCATTTAGTGCCACAACGTCAACATTGCCTGTGATATCACACTGAATCGGAACTTTGTCGGATATTACACAAGGCAGGCCTGCTGCCTGAGCCTCAATCATAGTTACCGGCAATCCCTCAAATAAAGATGGCAAAAGAAATACATCAAAACTTTGCATTATTCTCTCAACATCTTCTCTGACTCCAAGAAACTTTACATATCCCGTAAGCCCTAACCTGTCAGTTTTTTCCTTTATCTGATTTTTCAGTGCATCATCTTTTTCTCCCCCTCCCACCAATACTAGTACGGTGTCAGGGTCTTTTTCATGTATTGTTTTAAATATATCTATTAAAAAGCTATGATTTTTTTGTGGAAAAAATCTGCCTACATGACCAATAACCTTTTCATTCCCAAGCCCCAATTCTTTACGGACTTTCTTTGCAATGTCCGGATTGTATGCATATTGCCTTGCATCTATTGCGTTATTCATAACAATAACTTTATCTCTATTTTTTTTCCCATACAACCAGTCCCCTGCTTCGGTACCACAGGCAAACATATGGGTATTATAATATTTAAGCATGAATCTAAAGTAATATCTTACAAAAAGTTTTGGATTTATTCCAAGAGGTCTGTTATGAGAATGCGAGATTCTTACCTTCACTCCCATTTTTTTTGCCACCTTAAGAGGCAGGTAGCTTCTTTCTTCCAGATTACTATGTATGATTTGATATTCAGGATGATTATTGAGAAACTCTTTCATTTCCCGCTTATATTGTCTGAATTTTCCGGGATACATGGGGCACATATGATATACCTTTCCGCCAAGACTTTCTATTTCCTCCTCATAGGCTGCCCGATATTCACGATTCGTTAAAAAGTCAAATTGGATTATCTCTCTGTTAACATTTCTCATGTAATTCATAATCATGGCTTCTGCACCACCACGATCCATTACTGTATCTAAAACTAAAACATGTATTGGTTCCATATTATACCTTTCTTTTGTAGTTTAGCATTTGTATTTCTGCCCATCCTGTTTAGTCTTTTATTATTTGTCCGTCAGGTACATCTTCTCTAACAACAGCACCTGCCCCGATAGTAACATTGTCTCCGATATGAACCCCCTTCAAAATCACGACATTAGTTCCTATCCAGCAATGCTTTCCTATAGTGGTCTCTCCAAGGCTATATCCCTGACTCTTTATTGGCTCATTATCATTTCTAAATTTGTGGTTATGATCATAGATATGACAATTGGAACCGAAAATAGTACCATCCCCAATGCTTATATGTTTTAAAGAATTAACAGAACAGTTATTATTAAAAAAACAGTTATTTCCAATTTCTACTTTTCCTTCTCCCTCTATGGCAATATGAAATCCATATCGCCATGTTGTGTGTTTTCCTATACAAATCTTATTACCGTATATTATTTTGTATCCGGATTTTTTAATAAACGCTTTGATGTGACACCACAGTTTAATAAACTTCATTCTGCTATCTCCAATGAACCTTTATCCTATTCTTTATCGTATAATTCTTTAAATTGTTTTATAAGCCAGCCACTATTATATATATCCATAATGGACTTATGTGCATTTTCTATCATTTTTAAATCAGGGCCATTATTTTGTACCTCAGTAATTGCTGAAATAAATTCATCTGCATTATTACATGTGTATCCTGAATGTCCGTGTTCAATAACATCTCTGTTCCCTACTACATCACTTACAATACAGACTTTTTTCATGTACATAGATTCAAGCAATGAAATGGGTAATCCTTCATATTTTGAGGTCAACAGAAAAACATTGTATTCCAACGCCTTCTTAATGACTTCTCTATTATCAACCCATCCGGTCACTTCTATATTAGGGCTGACTAGTTCACCTCTTAAATCTCCATCACCAATCCATACAAATTTAATCTCTGGCATTCTCTCTGCTATTTCATTAAACAGTTTAGGATTTTTCTGGTGGTCTATTCTACCTACCGTGTATACAACAAACCTGCCAGCATCCTTATGTTCTACCGAATCAATAATAGAATTAATTTTATTCAGGTTAATCCCATTACTAATAAACGTAGATTTGGAAGTGACAGTTTTACTTTGTTCCCATTCACCCTGTCCACACGCTATAGTTATGCAATTCTTTTTGCCTAATATTTTCTCCACCAACTTAAAAATCCGTCTCTTTGGCTTTGATATATCCTCCATCAAAAAGCTATAACCATGAGGGGTATAAAACAGCTTATATTTTCTGCCACTAAAAATGCCCCTTCCAATGGCTCCTGCTTTAGATGAATGCATGTGAATTATGTCAGGATTTATTTCTTTTACAATTTTTCGTAATTCAAAACAAGCTCCTAAATCCTTTTTAGGATTGAGCTTCTTCGTGAAGTTATTTACTTTTATTAATTTAACATTACTGTTGAAATAATCTTTGTAATTATCAGGTGTTTCTTTTCTTATGCCATATGCAATAACAACATTATAGTTTTCACTGGTCCCATTAGCCAACTCAACTAAGTATGTAAAAATGCCACCACCCATAGCTTCAACAAGGTGTAATACTGTCTTTTTTTCTTTCATTTGCATACTGCAACTTTCCTACAATTATAGTAAGTTTTTCTGCACAATCACCCACATTTATAAAGATAATTTTAACATTCTATAGTTCTTTTTGCAATAAAATTGGCTTTATTTGTATGGTTGTTTACATGGTTATCTTTATTTAGAATTATACAAATATGTTTTTTGTATAAGTTTCACAAAAATCCATGCTCCGTTACTTACTAATCTTCCTGCTCATCGCAAGTGCTGATGCAATAACAGCGTCCATATCATAATACTTATATTCCCCAAGACGTCCGCCGAAAACAACCTTAGCCTCCTGCCATGCCAGTTCCTTATACTTCTCATATAAAACACTATTTTTTTCGTCATTAACAGGATAATATGGCTCATCTCCCGGTTTCCACTCTGCACTATATTCTCTGGAAATTACTGTTTTTGGAATATCATTTCCATCTTCATCCTTTCCAAATTCAAACCACTTATGCTCTATGATACGGGTCCATGGTGTTTCCCCATCAGTATAGTTCACTGCTGCATTCCCCTGAAAGTTAGGCATGTCCAAAATCTCTGTATCAAATCTCACTGAGCGATACTCCAGTGTTCCAAGCTTATAATCAAAATAGGCATCTATGGGACCTGTGTAAATAACCTTGGATGCCATAGCATCATATTTTTCTTTATCTTTCAGGTAATCCACATTCAATTCTACATCAATGCCTTCCAACATATTAGCCACCATCTTAGTATATCCACCAACAGGAATTCCCTGATAAAGGGCATTAAAATAGTTGTTGTCAAAAGTAAGACGAACCGGCAATCTCTTTATGATAAATGAAGGGAGTTCACTACATGGACGCCCCCACTGTTTCATTGTATATCCTTTAATTAATTTCTCATAAATATCCGTGCCAACCAGAGATATAGCCTGCTCTTCCAGATTTTTAGGTTCTGTAATACCTGCCTGTTCTCTCTGCTCCTGAATTTTGGTAGCCGCCTCTTTTGGAGTAACAACTCCCCACATTTTATTAAATGTATACATATTAAAAGGAAGGCTATACAATTCCCCATGATAATTGGCTACAGGCGAATTGGTAAATCTATTAAACTCCGCAAATCTGTTCACAAAATTCCAAACCTCTTTGTTATTTGTATGGAATATGTGCGCCCCATACTTGTGCACATTAATATTTTCTATTTTTTCTGTGTAGACATTTCCTGCAATGTTTGGTCTTTTGTCAATTACCAGAACCGACTTTCCCTTCTCCTTCATCTGATTTGCAAACACGGCACCATATAATCCGGCACCAACAACTAAATAATCATACATTTTTCTATTTCCTACTTCTATTTTTTTAATATTGCTTTAAACTGCTTCCACGCTTTTTTTCTTCCTGAAAACGGTAACTTTATTATTCTATAAACATATGCAAAAGGCAACAACACTTTATATTTATAGGTAATGGGATAATATTTCTTAAAGAATGCAGGTTTTGGAAAAATCCTGCTAAGCATAAATTTCAGTCGCGATGACATCTTAATCTCTTCTCCCGACTGGTATCCCATCTTATGCATCGCTACATGTGCATAGGTTCCATGAGTTCCTGAATCAAATATATATAACAACATATCTTTTTGTCTGTCATTGAGTTCATCAAGACTTTCTGTGTCCGCTCCAAACACCTTCTGCGCTAATCTTCTATACTCTTTTTCAAACTCCAACGTTCCTGTCTTTTTCAGTTCTTTATTTATATAATGAAAATCAAGTTTTTTCTCTTCTTTTCTCATAATCAGGAACTCATCCAGCAAAGTTCTCAATCCTATACCACTTGCTTGAAAATGTTTGTAAGTGTGAATTATGAAATAAACATAAAAATCTTCTTTTGTAAAAACATACTGATATTTATTTTCTTTTCTCGCCAACCGCTCAATTACATTTTCGTAGTATCTAGTCCATTTGGGGTTAACATCCTTGTCAAACAAGGCACTATGAATTTCAAAATTATATACCGGTGGCTTTAGATATTCATTATCATTAACCTGACAATAATTATCTATCTTATACCCTCTCTTCAACATATATTCATGAATTAATGGCAGCCCTGCACGGTCAACCAAAATATCATTGTCAGACATCTCCCTCAATTCCGGGCTTGGATAGTATTCTCTTATCACCAGCCCCTTAAGTAAAACATACCAGATATGTTTTTCCTCAAGAAAACTGACAATCTCCTCTCTCTCCACATCAAACAACGCGCTATTGTATGTAACTCTGTTTTTGTATGCCTGCCACTGCTTAAACTCATACTCATCCATTTCATCCTTAGCCTGTTCCAAGGCATTAGCCATAAAAGCCGCCAAATTGTGCTTCCTACATATCAAATATAACTCCCGCATATCAGATATGGATGAGACATCTATTTTCCTATTGTTAACAAAATTTCTTATTACAGCAAGTATACTGCAATATAGTAAATATTCCTGTTTTTCCATAATCCTATTTATTCAACTCTTCCAATATTTTATCTACGTCATATTTAGGCATAACCTGTTTTGCAATTTCTCCTATACCTGCAATCTTATCAATGTTTTCTTCCAATTGGTCTGCAATTTCTTCATAGGAGAGATTTTTAGCAAGTTTTTTACATACCTGCGAAATAATTGTTTTCAGTTGACCCTGCTCCAAGCCTAACTTCTGGCCCTGTTCTAAGCCCTGTTCTAAGCCCTGTTCCAAGCCTTCCGCTCTTGCAGCTTCCGTTGCCATCTCTTTTTCGTCCTCAAGCCATTCGCTCAAACGCATATACTCCGTCCTCCATTCTGCACTTAATTTTATTCGCTCTACCTCTGACTTGAGTATAGCAGAAAACGGAGCGTCAGTAAACTGACACTTAACTGCCTTAAGGAACAATTTGCAATCCTCACTTATGTTTCCAGACTGACCTTCAGTATTCATAAATATAGTTGTTTTTCCCTCATCCAAGGAAAGCCCCTCTACCTCATCGCACTTATTGGTGAATGTATATTTATATTGATTTTCTCCAAACAAATCAAAATCACATATAAAAATAACATACACCCTGTTTAAATTCTTATACCTGCATCCCCTTTCCAATAGATCCAAATCAATTAAATCATGGTAATAACGGCTTCTTTTTTTCAAATTGTCACTGTTAATCTTTTGCATTTCCACACTATAAACAGATTCTTCCCCTCTTATATACACATCAAGGCGTATACTCTTAGCATCACTTCTTATAGCAATGGTTTTCAATATATATATTTTGTGATTTTTGTTTTTGGTCATTTGTACGTGGAAATTTGAGAAATAACAATTATTTTGGTGTATTTGGGGGTTGATTAATTTAGGGAAATTGGGGGATACACTCTAGGTTTGAATATGACAAGTTTATACACGTACTTTTGCTTCCTTCGCACTGGCTGGGACCGGAATTACACCACAGATTTGAATATGACAAACTCATACATGTACTTTTCTTTCCCTCGCACTGGCTGGGACCGGAATTACACCACAGATTTGAATACGACAAGCCTCTACACGTACTTCCAGCCCAAACAAAATAGCAAAACACAAAAATACACCAAAAAGTTTGAACATAACAAACCTCTACACGTACTCCCCCCAAATATACAAAAAAAGACCCTCTTCAGCAACAATTCACATAAGTTTGCCTTCGGCATCATGTAAGCTCCAGCCTCCCATAACATCACTTAGGGGATCAAACCAGATATCCCTGTTCAAAATCGTTCTAAACCAAATCATTGCCATAAAAACCAGAAGCAGAGCTGCTCAAAAGGGCTGATATAGTGCTGTCAGCACATTTTTTATTATATTGGCAATTATATCATTTGCTTTTTCCATAATTTTTAATCCACTATTTTCCTTTCCTTGCCGCTACATTCTATTATCCACAATTTCATTCAAAAAAGCCACACTTTTCCACAATTTTCATTTATAATTATAGAAAATACAAAAAAGCCAACACATCAGGAGATTTTATGGATAAATCAGATTTATATACTTCCGGACAATTTGCAAAAATGGCACATGTGTCTGTCCGCACAATCAGGTATTACGATAATCAGAACATTTTAAAACCTACATATATAACAGATTATGGGGCACGTTACTATTCCCAGAAAGATTTAGTTCACCTTCAGCAGATACTGTTGTTAAAATATCTGGGATTTTCTTTGGACGATATTAGGGAAATTACTATCAATGACAATAATTCACAGATGCTTTTAAATTCTCTAAATATGCAGTTAAAATTAGTTGAAGACCGAATTGAACAAATGCAAATGGTTGAAAAAGCCATAAAAGACACCACAACTGCACTAAAAAAAGACCAACACGTAGATTGGAGTCAAATGCTCGACCTTATACATTTGACCAATGCAGAAAAATCCATAAAGACACAGTACAAAAACGCAACGAACATTTCTGCACGAATTAATCTTCACAATCTGTACTCTCATAACAAACAGCCATGGTTTAACTGGCTTTATGAGAATTATAATATCCAATCAAATATGAACATTTTGGAGGTTGGCTGTGGCAGCGGTGCCCTGTGGCTTCAGAATATCAATTCAATCCCCAAAAATATAAATATCTGTTTATCAGACATTTCTCGGGGAATGCTTAGGGATGCCCGACGTGAAATTGGCACAGGCGATTCGAGATTTACCTTTCAAGCCTTTGACTGCGCAGACATACCCTTTGCTGATAATACTTTTGACCTTATTATTGCAAATCATGTACTGTTCTACTGCGATAATATTGACAATGCCATCAAAGAAATACATTGCGTGCTGAAAAAGGGAGGTCGCTTTATCTGCAGTACTTATGGTAGCAGCCATATGTGCGAAATAGATAAGCTCGTTAAGGCATTTGATTCAAGAATCAGTTTATCCGACAATAAATTATATGAAAAATTTGGTTTGAACAACGGCAAGGAAATCCTGAGTAAACAATTTAGCAATGTATCCACGAAAATGTATGAAGATTTTCTGGAGGTTGACCAGGTTACACCGCTCATAGAATACATTCTTTCATGCCATGGCAATCAAAACGAATACATTCTTAGCAGATATCAGGAATTTAAAACCTACGTTATGAATAAAACCAAAACTCCTTTTCACATTACAAAAGAAGCAGGTATTTTTATCTGCACGAAATAAATTAACACTAACTCTAGAATTTATGGAAACATTCATTTTAGAGTTTTTTTAAAAAGCGCTTGAAGGTTACGTAACGTAATCTTTTATGATATGATTAACATAAACGAATGACATAAAAGAAAAAAATACAAAGGAGTAGTATTATATGAAAGGTATAATTTTAGCCGGTGGTTCAGGCACCCGCCTTTATCCACTTACCATGGTAACTTCAAAACAATTACTTCCTATCTATGACAAACCGATGATTTATTATCCAATGTCAGTTCTGATGAATGCAGGAATACGTGACATTTTAATTATTTCGACTCCTCAGGATACTCCACGCTTTGAGGAGCTGCTTGGTGACGGTCACCAGTTTGGCGTTAATCTTTCCTACCAGATACAACCTAGTCCTGACGGACTGGCTCAGGCATTTATCATTGGTAAAGATTTTATCGGTGATGATAGTGTCGCCATGGTTCTGGGTGACAACATATTTGCGGGACATGGTCTTAAAAAGCGTTTGAAAGCAGCTGTTGAAAACGCTGAGAATGGAAAAGGTGCTACCGTGTTTGGATATTATGTAGATGATCCGGAGAGATTCGGTATTGTGGAATTTGATAAAGACGGCAAGGCGGTTTCCATTGAGGAAAAACCTGAGAAACCCAAAAGCAATTATTGTGTTACAGGTTTATATTTCTACGATAACAAAGTTGTAGAGTATGCTCAAAACCTTGCACCAAGTGCAAGAGGTGAGTTGGAAATAACTGATTTGAATAAAATTTATTTAGAAAACAATCAGCTAAACGTTGAACTTTTAGGGCAGGGATTTACATGGTTAGATACGGGAACCCATGAAAGTCTGGTGGAAGCTACTAACTTTGTAAAAACTGTAGAAACACATCAGCACAGAAAAATTGCCTGTCTGGAAGAAATCGCTTACCTTAACGGATGGATTTCCAAGGAAGACGTTCTTAAGGTATATGAAGTATTAAAGAAAAACCAATACGGTCAATATCTAAAAGATGTATTAGATGAAAAATACTTAGACGTATTACATTAGAAAAAGGAGATTTTTATTATGAACATTATAGTAACCGGTGGTGCCGGATTTATTGGAAGCAACTTTGTATTTCATATGTTAAATACATACCCTGATTACAGAATTATCTGTGTGGATAAACTTACATATGCAGGAAATTTATCTACATTAGCGCCTGTTATGAATAACCCTAATTTCCGTTTCTGCAAAATCGATATTTGCGACAGAGATGCTATTTATAATCTTTTTGAAGAAGAACATCCTGATATGGTTGTTAACTTTGCGGCAGAAAGTCATGTGGACCGCTCTATTGAAAATCCGGAAGTTTTTCTTAACACAAACATTCTTGGAACGGCAGTCTTAATGGATGCCTGTAGAAAATATGGTATCAAGCGTTATCATCAGGTTTCTACTGACGAAGTATACGGGGACCTTCCTTTGGACAGACCTGATTTATTCTTTACAGAGGAGACTCCTATTCATACAAGCAGTCCTTACAGTTCATCAAAGGCCGGAGCTGATTTGTTAGTTCTTGCTTACCACAGAACTTACGGACTCCCTGTAACTATTAGCAGATGTTCAAACAATTACGGTCCATATCACTTTCCTGAGAAGTTAATACCACTTATGATTGCCAATGCATTAAATGATAAGCCCCTTCCTGTTTATGGCAAGGGCGAAAACGTTCGTGACTGGTTATATGTAGAAGATCATTGCCGTGCAATCGACTTGATTATTCACAAAGGCAGAGTTGGTGAAGTGTACAATGTTGGTGGACACAATGAAATGAAGAACATCGACATTGTTAAAATTATCTGCAAAGAATTGGGCAAACCGGAGAGCCTCATCACTTATGTAGCAGACAGAAAGGGTCACGACATGCGTTATGCTATCGACCCTACTAAGATTCACAATGAACTTGGATGGCTGCCGGAAACTAAGTTCGAAGACGGAATCAAGAAGACAATCAAATGGTATCTTGAAAATAAGGAATGGTGGGAAACTATCATTTCCGGAGAATATCAGAATTATTATGAAAAGATGTATGGAAACAGGTAATTGGTGTCAAAAGGAGTAAACATGAAAGTTCTTGTTACTGGAGTCAAAGGTCAGCTGGGCTTTGACGTTGTAAATGAATTAAAAGAAAAAAATATTGAGGCTGTCGGTGTTGACATCGAAGAAATGGATATCACTGATAAGTTTTCAGTTAACAAAGTTATTGAAGAAGTAAATCCTGATGCAGTAATTCACTGTGCAGCCTGGACTGCCGTAGATGCTGCTGAGAATGAAGATAAAAAAGAAAAAGTCAAATTAGTCAATGTATATGGAACACAAAATATCGCTGATGTATGCAAAGAATTAAATATTAAAATGATGTATATATCGACAGATTACGTGTTTAACGGTGAAGGCACTACTCCATGGCAGCCTGACTGTAAGGATTATGCTCCGCAAAATGTATACGGACAGACAAAACTTGATGGAGAACTTGCCGTTTCAAATACTTTAGATAAATTCTTTATTGTAAGAATAGCCTGGGTTTTTGGCAAAAATGGAAATAACTTTATCAAAACTATGCTCAAAGTAGGCAAAACCCACGATCAGCTAAAGGTTGTATCAGACCAAATTGGAACACCCACTTATACATATGACCTTGCCAAACTATTGGTATCAATGATAGCTACTGACAAATACGGATATTATCACGCAACCAATGAAGGAGGTTATATCAGTTGGTGGGATTTTACAAAAGAAATTTTCAAACAGGCAACTGAACTGGGATATGAAAGATATAGCGAAAAAAATATTACAGTTACGCCTGTTACAACAGAAGAATACGGTGTATCAAAGGCAAAGCGCCCATTTAACAGCCGTCTTGATAAAACCAAATTGGTTGCTAACGGATTTACTCCGCTTCCAACATGGCAGGATGCTGTTCGACGCTACTTAAAAGAAATTGATATTGACAGTTTATAGACAAAGGAGAGAAAAAATGGGACAAATTAAAGTTGAGAAAAATGCAGGTGGAATTAAAGGATTATGTGTTATTGAGCCAACAGTTCATGGTGATGCCAGAGGCTATTTTATGGAAACATATAATCAGAAGGATATGGAAGAAGCAGGTCTTGATATGGTATTTGTGCAGGACAATCAATCCTGTTCAACTAAGGGTGTTCTTCGTGGACTTCACTTTCAGAAACAATTTCCACAAGGTAAACTTGTCAGAGTAGTAAAGGGCAGCGTATTCGATGTCGCTGTAGACTTAAGAAGCGATTCTGAAACATACGGAAAATGGTTCGGTGTTGAACTTACAGAAGAGAACAAAAAGCAGTTCTACATTCCTGAAGGATTTGCTCATGGATTTCTTGTCCTTTCAGATATTGCAGAATTCTGCTACAAATGTACCGACTTCTACCATCCGGGAGACGAAGGCGGTCTTGCATGGAACGACCCTGAAATTGGAATTGAATGGCCACAGTTGGTCGGAGAATATAACGGAACCGCAAGTAATGAAGGATATAAATTAGAAGATGGAACCGAGCTTAATCTTAGTGATAAGGATAAGTTGTGGGTTGGATTGAGAGATACGTTTAAGTTTTAATTCAAATTATTTTGTAGTTTGGAGTAGTAATGAGGACTGGCGCAAGCGCCAGCCCTCATTGATTTTGTTAAACACGGACTCATAACCGATAAATCACACTAAAAATCTCTTATATTTTTAGCCAAGCTAAACGGGATAATTTCTTTATCCCTTGTTTCTGTATATGCACGCTCTTCGTGCATATACTTTACAATATCCTGAGATTTATACTCTCCAAATTTGCATATTACCGAATCTAATACTTTCCGTTCTTCCTGAGATAGAATATTTTCATCAATTTGCTCATTAGCGAGAAAACGATACTTTGTCATTTCAAATCCTTCTTCTTCCTGCATATGGACATTCTCTAAACCAACAATTTTATAATGACCAACAGGCAGTGCCCCCATAGTATCATGACAATATACCAATCCTGTTATTGTATTATCGTATTTTTTTGTAATAATTCAAATGCAGCTTTTGGATTTTCTCTAATTATTCTAAGCATATTATCATAAGCTTCATCTTGGATAGCCTTACTCTCGTATCTTGAGATTGTTGCCTCTCCCCATCCTAATAATCTAGCTAAATCAACTTGAGATAATCCATACATTTCTCTTATTGCAACAATTTGATCAGATGTCAGCAAGTCGTGTAACTTTCTATAGGCATTACGAGCATTTAAGAGATTAACATTTTCCATCTTTCCCGTTACAAATTCATTCTCATCTTCAGCACTATCGGGACAAAGATAATATGTTTCCACATAATTAATTTTCTCACCCTTAATGATTATTTTAGCAATACGTGTCCTTTCCTCAATCTCATGAACCTTATCGCAGAGTGGACACTCCATTTGAATTTTTCTAATAAGATTGCTTCCGTTCATTGCTTTTTCTCCTTTCACCGATGTTGTCATTATCTATATGGGAACTCCATATCATGCCTCGCATAATGAAACGACAGACACAATACTCTCTTAGTCTTTCAACGATGCCCGTTTATCAATACTATTAACTATTATTATACTATCAATTGATAGTGTGTCCAGTAATCTAACCTTTTTTAGAAAATTTATCAGGATTCTATTTTCATACTATATTTACATTTTATTCACTTTATGCGCAAATTATATTTGTGTCTTGTTTGTATTTTCTTCGTGTTTATTTAATAAAAATATGTGCTGTAGCGCAAAAAAAAAGAAACCTTTTCATCTCGGTTTCTCTAACATACTAAATAACTGGTTTAATTATGGTGCTTTGCCACCAACTATGGTTCTTGCACCCATCCGGCTTTATTATCCTCTATGCTAAAGAGTAAATGCAAAGTTTTAACGTTGCCAGCACAACGGAAACAAATACCTTATGCTTCGTGCCCTTTTCGGAGGAGATTTCTCTCCTGATGGTTGTATCATACTCAAAATGGTAAAAAATATCAGCTAGTATATTAATTTTTCCAGAAAATTTATACAACCTATTATCTTATTTTTTCTCTATCTAAATTCTATTTATTTTAAGCGAATTAAAATCTCATATCTATTCATTTCGATGTCGAATTTTATAAATAATATAGTATATAACGCCTCCTACAGTTCCACCCAAAGTATTGTAAACTAAATCTGATATCTGGAAAGTTCCCAGGTGAAATAATAATTGGGAAAACTCAATAATTAATGAAATCACCCCCACTGTACTTGTAGCTACCCAAACTGTATTGATAAATCTATGGTTTTCTCCTAACAATTCCTTTTGAAATATCCATAGAACTAGCATTATAAAGGGAATAAATAACATAATGTTTTCAATGGATTCCGTTGTTAGTTGTCCTTTTGCATCTTTAAATCCCCAGCCTCCCATAATGTCACTCAATGGATTTGTCCAAAAGTCCCTATATAACATAGTTCTGCATAAAATCATAGCCACATAAAATGTCAAAAGGAAAATTTTACGAAATTTAATATCTTCTTTAAACGATTTAACCCATAACTCTATACTTTTCTTAAAGACTTCTACGGGTTTCCATTTATTTTGTTTACAATAAAGATACAAATACATTGCTAAAAATGCTATAAGTATCGCCGCCCAGAAAGGTTTATACAACGCTGCTAATACATTCTTTAAAATTTTTTCAAATACATTAATTGCCATTTTAACTTTATCTCCACTCAAACTTTATCTTGGTCTTATTTTTCTTATACTTTTATTCAAAAACATTAAAATATCATTAAATTCCTTTGTAAGAAAAATAAAAGTTGTAGCCACTGTGAACATAATATATATTGTACATCCTACTATTGCATTAAAAACAAATCCACACACAAGAAACGCAATCACCTGAATAAATGGATAAATCATTTCCTTAAAAGTATATTTAATCTTTTTAAAATCTGGCAAACACAGAAAATACCAACATATTGCAGATAACAGCGTTCCTACTGCAAAGCTTTCTTTTACCTGCACTATTTTGTAGCAAACAATATTAAAAATAAACGCAATTGCAATTACAGCCACTAGTTTTATAAAGTATATTTTTTGTTTTCGCTGTGCCTTATATAAATTAACAAATATGCTTTTAATAATTATATAAAATATCTGTGCTGCAAATAGTAAAAACATAACCTGTAAGGAATTTATGTACTTATTTAAATATATTTCCAATATAAATCTTGCTGGAAACGCACATGACACTATTGCACTTGCAAAAACCATTACATAATTTCTAACTTTTCTAATTTGATTTATGTCAGTTGTCTTACAAAAATAATTATAAAGCGTCACTGTTACCGGTGTGATAGCTGTATTCATAAAATTTTCCATACTTACTGCAAAGGAATATTGAGCAAACGCAAAAGTATTTAAAAGTACCTTTACAAACCACCTATCCATACTGGTAAGTAAGATTGAAGATAAATTTCCAATCGTAAGTAAAATTCCGGCCTGTACATTTACACAAAATTCTTTAAAAGAAAAAATTTTTGCTTTTATACTTTTTCCGACTATTTTGTGACAATTGATTTCCAAAACTATCCATATTCCAATATACACAATAAGATTACTAATAAGATAATAACCTCCATTGTCTGCTTTAAGAATAAAAATTCCAAGCATATTCGCAACAAAGATCAACATTGTACTTGCATTCATGATCTTACCATACAACGAAAATTCACCTGTTGCCTGATATAATTGTTTAAAATAATTTGCTAAGTTAAGTGGTAATATTGAAGCCGAAAAGCAAATAAGAACCATATTCCCTGTAAATGCTGAAACTATACTTAGAACAATTGTAACGGCTATTTGAAATGTCCTTAAAGTATATAAATTGTTCTTCAAATCTAATTTGTTAATTTCACCAACAGCCTTGCCCCCATACTTAATATACATTCCATCAACGAATCCTATATGAAACAAGCCTGCGTAACTCACATATAATTGAAAAGTTTTAATCATAGCATAGTTTTCTACACTGAGTTCTTTAGGAAGAACAAAATTTGTTATTAAATTAAAGAACAAATTTATTACATTCGCAATTAATACGTATAACATTCCTTTTTTTAAAGAGTTAGCCATTGTTTTTCTCCAATATTTTTCTTTTTGGTACTGCATCAACAATATTATATGCCACGAACAAAACTACCGTAAGCCAAAACATTTGTGAAGCATCCGCCACACTAAACATCTCTATGACATACACTATAAAACAAATAAAGAAAACATTATTTATGTTAGATTTATCTCTTTTTTCTGAAAATTTGTTTGCTGACCTTATTATTCCAAATATTAATGTCAAGAACCCTATTGTTCCCAACAATCCTTCTTGTACAAAATAGCCTACAAATCCATTGTCTATTGTCGTTGTCTCAAACCATCCAACTGTATCCTTATAGTATTTTAAGATCCCTCTTGTATGGCATGAAGCTCCTAACCCAAAAAGGGCATTATGCTTAATAGTCCAATATATCCCCGTAAATTGAATCAGCCTTGACTCTAATCCTGTAGACGAATTTCCACCAAAGTCTTCAATTTCAATATTCGTATTCATAATAGCAAATAATGATTTAAAAATATCTGAAACCTGATTTGCCACACTTGGTATCAAAATGAATGCTAGTCCACCAATTATTATTACAAACATTATTATTTTAATTAATTTTTGTCTTCGGGCTTTGTTCATTCGCATTATGGCTATAATCATCATAAATGCTAAAGCCACTATTGATCCTCTTGATTCGGTTAGTAACAAAGCTAGTAAATTTAAAATACAAATTATTAAGTATATATTTTTTTTCTTATTTTCATATAAATAATATGCCAATGGTATTACCAAAGCACAATATACGCCATAATACACCGGATGTCCAAATCCAGCCTCAGCTCTAACTATTCCCATTCTTGTGGTAGCTGCCATAAGCATTGTTCTCGAAACATTGTTCAAATAATAAAAAATATTCTGCCCTATAATAACCGATATAATGCTCATGCAGGCAACAATTCCGCTTCCCCAGACTGCAGCATTTATACAACCGACTACCTGTTCTCTTCCGTTAATAAACTGCAATATTGCAATCATCAATATTAACTGTTCAAATATAATAGAGAATTCAGCATTAATAGCCTCAGACAACCCTAATGAGTAGAATGCATTAGCTAAAATTCGTCCCGAAAAATATAATAATAGTGGAATAAACATATTAATTCTCTTTATTTTTTTTATAGGCAAATGTATTTTTCCTTTATTATATATCAATCCACTAATTAGCAACAATAAAATCAAAATTCGTCCTGCTTTTAATAAAGGCAGTCCTCCACCAAGTTCTATTGCAAAATAGTCAGGTAATACCGGATATATTGCAAAGAAATAATACAACGCATATTTCTTTTTAAATATAATAATATAAGTTGATATCAAAACAAATAATAACAGAACTATCATTATATAACCTCTTACAACGAATTAAACACAACCATTAATTTAGCTTTTATAAACGATCTTCTAGGAGCCACTCTATTTTTTATGCTCAAAATTTTCATTTTGTTTAAAAATGAATTCGGATACTTTGAAAATGTTCTAAAACTCTCTAATTCTTTTCCATCTTTTAATTCATCTGCGAATTGCTCAAGTATTTCAGCAATCATCTTTTGTCTAGGACTTTTTCTTTTTCCTAATATCATTTTTATTTTATTTTTAATACTGATATGCGTGGTGCCTACAACATTTCCACCATGTTGTCTATATTGAATTCCAACCTTCTCCGTGGAATATATTTTTCCACCTGTAGCCACACATACAAAATAGAGCCAACAATCATGCATTGTAAGCCTTGTGGGTACACGCTTTTTCACTATGTTTAGTAAACGTTTGTTGAATACCATAGTACACCCAGGCACACAATATGTTAATAGCATCTCTTCAAAAAAATCACATCTACCACTAATTTTTCTATATTCAAGATGCTGCCTATCCTTGTCCACCAATTCAATGTTGCAATAACAAAGTTTTGGCAATATTGAAGAGTCTTTCTCCATTTCTTGGATTGCATTACTTATCTTATCAGAATACCAGAAATCATCTTGGTCACAAAAGGCATAATAATCATATATTATTTCTGCGTTGCTAACAAGATTTACAAAACTTTTTGCTGGTTTAAGATTCTCTCCCGTATACCACTCAAGTTTTCCTTCCTTTTTATATTCCTCTAATATAGTATGTGTTTTATCCGTCGAACCATCATCACGAACCAAAATAGATATCTCAACGTCTCTCTGGCCCAACACACTTTCAATCTGTTCCTTTAAATACTTTTCCCCATTATAAGTTGAAAGTAACACTAAAACTTTCTTCATGTATTTTCCCTTCTATATATCCTTCTCACTCCAGAAATAGGAAATAATATTATCAATCCCGTCTTTTTTATCTGGATAATCTTTTGTATTCTCTATTCTTTTTTTTGCAAAATCATCAAAACTACCTATCACTTTTGCCGGGACACCCGCCACTACACTGTTTGGTGGAACATCCCTTGTAACAATACTTCCAGCTGCCACAATAACATTAGGACCAATTTTTACATTAGGTAAAATTTTGCTTCCAGCCCCAATCATTACATGGTCGAATATTTCAATGGTTCCCATATAATACTTTGCCTTACCATATTTATTATATTTTGAAATATTATTAATCATATAAGATGCAATATCATGCGTAATCAACCTCACGTCTGCTGCAATTCTAACATCATTATGCAATTTAACTAAATATGGTTCTGCCGGTAAATCTCTTGTATGATAATAACAATCATTTCCCATTTGCATAAATACCTTTTTTTTCTTTAAATATGCTGCCCTTTTCCATCCATTTGTTGCCAATAATAGTCTTATTTTCGTCCAACGAATATCTTTGCTTTTAAATATCATTTTTATTCCTCATTATTCAGTATGTTTTCTAAATAATCTAATGATTCTATCCTTTTTTCCTCTAAAATTTTATTTACTTGCGCAAAATCTATTTTTTCATCAATATATCTAAAATCATCAAGATTATTTACTATTCTATTTTCTAATTTTGTTAATTTTAATATACTCTGATTTCTACTACTAGTACCTGTCTTCGGTAATATTTCAATAAACTGTGTATTAAAGTTTAATGCAAATGCCGTTCCATGAAATGAATCTGTTATAAGACAATCCGCATTTTTTATCAGACTCAAAAACTCATCAAGATTCGGGAGCCACACAAATTTTCCACCCCTTCCAATTTGATGAAAAAGAGGAGAAACTCTTAATAATGGCAATTTTGCTTTTTGGGCATACTCTTTAGCATACTTATTCAAATTTGAATCATTATGTATCTGATATATCAAAACATATTTTTTTATTTTTGGTGCCTTACTTATATATTTCGACCATTCTTTCGCAGTAATTAATAATGTTGGGTCCAGAACCTGTTTAGCCTCTATTCCCATTTCCTGTATCAGTTCAACTGCTCTATCCTCTCTTACCGCGATATTCTTGTATAACTTTAATTTGTCCTTAATTTCATTTATAGAATCCTTGTCATAATTTGCCTTTCCAAAACTAGATGCAAAGGCAACTCTTGTGGCATCATCAGGTAGAAAATTTAAAAAATATGCCATATCAATTTTTCCATTTGATACAGGTCCCCAAACCTGATCACTCCCCGTTACAAAAATGTCATTACTTTTTCCAAATTTTTTTTCTAATTCCTCCCTGCTTTTGCAACGCTCAGTCATTTTTAGATACTTTTTTCTCATTTGCAAAAACTTGTGATGCATCACAATGTATTCCGGTTCCCTAGACAATATGTACGCAGCCTTTTTTAAAAAGTTCTTGTTCCAATTACTTTTTTCTTTAACTTGAGTAAATGCCACTTTTACCCCCGTTTCCCCCTCAGGAATGTAATCTATTATTCTACAATCATAATCAAATCGTTGAAGAAGTTTTTGTGTGGCAATAGCCTGTAACAATGACCCATAGTTTGCCGGTGCATGACGAGTTATTACATTTATTCGCATTAATAAATTATCCTTTCAGTATCTTCTTTAGTTTAATTCCCACTTTTCTCGGAATTTTATTATATATGGAATGTGCAATTATTTGCTTCATGTACTTCTTTCGAAACCACCCTTCAACTTTTTCATATCCATATTCCGAATAAAGTTGCAATATTTTCTCTCTACTTTCCTTCTTTTCTGATGGTTTTTTTAATTGTCCATTCCTATTGCTTACCTTTGAAAATGTAGATTCATTCATCTGTAATAAATCTGAACTTTCTTTACAAATTGCTAACCCCTTGTTACTATTTGCCAAAATACAGGAAATACCTTTTTTTTCTTCATATCCATACTTTCCTAATAATTCTGGATGTTCATGTTCAATCCCCCAATAATCTCCTATTGTTAAATCTCCCACTCTAAGTCTTGTTGCATATTTACATTCATAGCAATTTTCGCGGTATATTTCTCCATCCAAAAATAATGTGTTATAAGAATTTGCTCTGGCTCGAACATATATATTTTTTAATTTTCCATTAATGTCTATAATATCGATGCGTTCATTCATCCCCCATCCTTTTTTCTTATCTCTGAATGAATATCCAACAACTTTTTTCCCTTTTCTCTTTCGGGTTTCCATTTGAATATAATCATCAAAAAACTTTGCATTTGGCACACCATGACAAATTAAATCAATTGTAACAAGATTTTGGTACTCCTTATTTAAAAAACTATATAATCCTGCAACCTGACACGGTGTTCCTGAAAATAACACTTTTCTGCCCTCATCCAAAAATTGTTTAGCTAGAATATACATATCACCTATTGCACTCTGTACATACTTAGAACCTTGAAGTCTATATAGTTCGCTCTCTTTTTCTACAAAAACATGATGTGGTACTGCATGCCCCTTTTCAAAATCTAAAGTAGCGCCAAATACAATTCCATCATCTGCTAATATTTGTTTTGCAATAGCAGAAAACACTCCTCCTGAAGCTGAATTCATTAATTGACTTTCATTTTTATTAACAGCGGCAAACACCTTTATTGGTTCATTTTGCGGTGTTTTGTTCTGATATGCACAAACTTTTTTACATAATTTGCAACCCACACACTTTTTCTTATCTATAACAGGGTAAAGAAATCCACATTCATCTTCCTTTATCTTTATTGCTCTTTGCGGACATATATTTGCACATGCCCCACATCCACAACAATTAACTTTATTTTTAAACAAAATGACATCTTCCATGTTTTCTTAACTCCTAAGTAATATTATCTACCAAAAACTTCCTGCTCTTCTCTCTGCCCGCATCAAATTTTATTTTCACAACATCATAGTCTATTCTTTTCTCAAGTTGTTTAATAAGTTCCTCTGCTGTACCACTTGTTTGTTTTTCATCTAAATCAAATTCCTTTAACAACGAGCCAACTTTTTCTATTCTACTTGGGTTTGTTAAATAACAGGCAAATTGCCTATGGTTCAACATTGAAAAAACAGCCCCATGAAACGTTCCCGTAATAACATATTGTGCATTTCTAAACATCCATACCCATTGAAATGGTGTAAGATTCACTGTGATATCTGAATATTTTTTATCGCATTCTCCTGCTCCGTATATATCCATTTTTTTCTTTTTGGCATATGCAAATATTTTTTCTTTTTCTTCTTCTTTCAAACCATCACAATAATAGAAAAGAATATACGGTCTATTTATACCTTTAACACTTTCATCGGGTATTTTTGCCAAAAAAGTAGGATCCACTACTCTCTCAATCTCTTCCTCACGTATCTTTTCAACAAGTTTTTCCGTCAAATAATCTCTTGCCGACACCGCTTTAAATCTCTTAATTCCTTTAATAACGTAATCCGGAATATCGTTTTCTTTAGTTTCACCAACACTAGGTGCGTATGCTATAAGTTTCTCCTTATTTAATCCTATACCAAATTTAACTTTAGCATTTCCCTTTGTTTCGCAATAATTCCAAACTTCATCACTTCCAACCACTATATAATCCAGTTTTAGTTTCTCTATTCCTCTGGCATCATAACATATTTTAGTTAAATTCATATATTTTTTTCTGGCTCTGGAAAATGTCCAAGGTAATTTAATCTTCTGCGTCCAACAGGCTATGTTTTCTTTTTTTCTATAAAATCGAAACCAACCTCCTGTATTAATAATAAAATGTTTAATATTAACACAATTAATTATATATACATCATCTTCAGGATGTAATTCCTTTATTGCCTGTTGCAATGAATATGCCTGTAAAAAAGCCCCAAAATTATTTATATAGTGATGTGTCAATATTCCTATTCTCATTTTTTCTCCTTGTACAACTGTAAATATCTTTCCTGCAGTTTTTTTGACTCAATTTCAATATTATAATTTTTATCAGTAATTAAGCTCATATTATTTTTGCGGTTTGTATACTTAAACTTGTCTATAATTTCATCTGCCCACACGGTAACATCAGTATCTAAAGAAATAAATTTTGTCTTTTCCAACAATTCTATCTCCCTTGTAATACAATCTGAAAATATACATGGTAAATCATTAGCCTGTGCCTCAACCCCAACAACCGGAAGTCCTTCCCAAATTGAAGGCAACACAAAAACGTCAAATGCATTATACCATTCGTTTGCATTTGCTACATTTCCCACAAACACTACCCTATCATCGAGTTTTTTATCATTTACTTTTTTTCGAATTTCATCCATCAATTCGCCGTCTCCCAGCAACACCAATACCGCATCTTTATCTTTCTGTGCCACTCTCTCAAATACATCAATTAAAAATGTATGATTTTTCTGTTTCATAAAACGTCCCACATGACCTAACACATTTTTTCCGTCCAAATTATATTGTGATCTTAAATTTTTTCTAATATCTTCATTGAAAACGAACTCTTTAACATCAATCGCATTAGGAATCAACTCATAATCTTTCTGTCTTACTACTTTATCACCAAAATAACATCTGGCTGCAGCGATCCCGCAAGAAAAATGATAATTCATATTTGCCGGAAGCATAGCTTTACAAACCAATTTTATTGGCAATTTCCAATCTTTTGTAATACTTGCTCCATGTGCATGGAAAATTCTAACTGGAACATTATTAACCTTTGCAGCGTGAAGTGCATAAACACCTAAAGCACCATTATGTGCTTCTACTATGCGATATTCCCCATTCTTTTTAAAAACCTCTTTCATATACTTCAGATATTTAAAATACTTTATAGGATTTAATCCTGGAGTATGGAAAATTTTTCCTCCCATCTGAAGAATTTCTTTATCATATGCCCCTGGTTTTTCTTTATTACACAAAAAATCAAACTGAATTTTGTCTCTATCCATATGTCGATAATAATTCATCAACATTGTCTCTATTCCAGCTCGATCCATGTTGCTAACAGAATGTAGTATGCGTATCATGTCTATGCTCCTCGTTATTTTATAACTCTTTTCCTATCCTCTATACAACTCCATCGTTTTCTCCACCACATCATCCCAACTATACTTCTCACAGATGAAATCTGCAGCGTTTTTCTTATAGTTTTCTACAATTTCATTATCATCACAAGCCTCCTGCAGTTTTTTTCTTAAATCCTCTACATTCGACTTTTCAAACACTATTGCCTTATCTTCTACAACCGAAGCACATTCCTCAATATCCGACACAAGACAACAGTTTCCATAACTCATTGCTTCCAACAGGCTAAGAGGCATGCCCTCTAAATCACTTGGAAGCGTATATATATATGCATTACCATACAATTCATCCAGTGGTTCTCCCTGAACGAATCCGGTAAATATTATTCTTTCATCATCTCCGGCCATTTCTTTTAATTCATTGGAAAATTCATCAGTATCTGAACTTCCTCCTGCAATAACCAGTTTCTTGTCAGTTTTCACATCCTTAAATGCTTCCACCAGATATTTTATCCCTTTTTCAGGCACCAATCTGCCTAAATATAAAATATAACTATCCTTTTTCAGACCCCATTTTTCTTCTATTTCGTTTGTTCCTTTTATTTCAGGGCGGTTTACTCCGTTAGGAATGTATACCGTGTCACGATTATATGTTTCCTTAAAATAATCTTTCACACCTTTGCTTAAAACTATAATTTCATCTGCATGCTTCGCCGCACACTTTTCCCCTAACATAATATAAGTGCTTGCCAGCTTTCCCCATTTTGCCCTCATATGATCCAATCCATGTATAGTTGCTATGCATCTCTTACCAAACAATTTAGGTAACCACAACATAGCACAAGGTCCTTCCGCATGGAAGTGAACCACATCATATTTTCCAAAGGCTGCTCTGATAGCCGCAAACACTGATGATGACATTGCCGCCAAACCACGACAATTTATTGTTGGAACAGTTTTTATTCTTATTCCCTTATATTCTTTGATTTTCCGGGCATCATATTCTTTTCCACTTACGTGATGTCCCCTACGATTATAACAGGTAACATTATTTCCATTTTTTACCATTCGGGTGGCAAGTTCTTCCACCACAACCTCAACCCCTCCCTCTCTGGAAGGAATTCTCTTTTGTCCCAACATGGCTATATTAAATTTATTTTTTTTTCGTAACCTGTTCTCTTTCAAATTATTCTTTTCCCTTTTCGTGTTTTTCTAATTCATCTCACCATAGCCACATTCCCTGACATAATCAAAATCAGGCATCGGCTTTGTTTCTCACAATAATATTCCCTCCATACACTAATATGATATGGAGGGAATCCTTACATCCTCATTTTTCCATGAAGACACTATAGTTCTTTATTTTTTCTTAATTATAACAACCTTTGTCTTTGTTGTGTAGTTCTTAAGTGTAACTGTAACTTTGATCTTATACTTGCCCTTTGGAGCATTCTTCTTGAATGTTACTTTACCCTTCTTATTTACTTTGATGTACTTTCTAAGTTTCTTCTTTGTACTCTTCTTGCTATACTTAACCTTTGAACCTTTTAATTTCTTTGCAACTTTGATTCTGTAAGTTCCACCTTTTTTCTTTGCTTTCTTAACTACTGCTGGGTTAGCTTTCTTTGCGATTGTGTATGTAATAGTCTGCTTTCCTGAGTATTTTCCAATACCTTCAATGGTAATTGTATATGTGCCTGCATTTACGAAATCAGCTGTACCTGAAACAATCTTGTAATCAACATCTTTCTTTAATGTGATCTTCTTTCCATCAACTGTTATTGTAAATTCAGGTGTCTGAGCCTTTCCGTTGAAAGTTACCTTTGATGTTGTAGTGCTTGCACTTCCAATAGCAACTTTGCTAGGCGATGATGGTGCTGCATATGCTGCAGTAGCCGAAACCGTCATGACCATTACTGCCATGGCCACTGATAAAATTTTCTTTAATTTCTTCATTTTTCTCCTCCTATTATAGAAATTTAATTAAATTTATGTAATTTTATTTTACATTCTTTTTTGATTTTTGGGAACCCTTTGAATAAACATAATTATATGATTTATACTTTCCATAGTACTTTTTGTACATAACATCAGATGTTTTCACCTTATTAAGCACCATACCCAATAACTTACATCCTGTCTGTTCAATCTGTGCCAGGGATTCCTGAATATATTTTCTAGGTGTTTCTCCACTTTCCACTACCAATATAGCACCATCACATAAAGGTGCAACTATGCTGGCATCTGCCACACTATCAAGCGGTGGTGTATCTATAATAACATATCTGTACTCTTCTGACAATCTTTCTAAAAACTGTTTTAACCTTTTATTTTCCAATATAACTGAAGGTCCCTCTATAGTATTAATGCATGGAACACAATATCCATTGTCTATGTTAGTTGTATACACAACATCTTCGTATTCCGCTGTACCTGTAAGATAACTTCCGATATCATTATTTTTTTCTACACCTTTTAATCCATATCTCTGCTCCAGCATGGATTTCCTCATATCCAGGTCAACTAACACGGTAGGACAACCTGCCTCTGCAAGCATTTTCCACAGATTAACAGACACACTGCTCTTTCCTTCTCCCGGAAAAGTACTTGTCAACATAATTATCCTTGTATCTTCCCCTGTAAATCTTACATTAACACGAAGTCGGTTTAGTGCCTCTTCCATTGCATATGTAAGTTCTTTTGTTTCGACATTTATCTTCTTCATTACCTCAATTACCTTTCACTTCTGTTACTTTTCGTTGCCTTCAGATTCTTCAACTTCCTCAACATATGGTAAAACTGCCAATGGTGTCATACCGAAATACTTTTCAATATCTTCTTTTGTCTTTATTGTATCATCTGACAGGTATTTGAAGATAAACCACGCCATGCATAAAAGCGTACCAAGCAATGCTCCTATTGCCGTGTACTTAAGATAACTTGGCCCTGTTTTTATCTTTGCCTCTCTTGCCACCTGTGCTATGTTAGGCTTGAATGTTCCCATAGTATCAGGAATATATTCAACTGCCTCATCAGCCAATGCATTTGCTATTGTTTTCGACACCTTAGGATCCGTAGTTGTAACATTTATATTTAAAATACGAGTATCTTCCGGATTCTCAAGTGATATCATCTTTTGTAAACTTTCAGATGAAATTTTGTAATCATAGTCTTTTTCTATTTTTTCACTAACCTTATCAAGAACCGGATAACTAAGTAAAAGTTCAACATAGTCCTTTGTCAGGTTTGTTCCCACCGACAAATCCGAAAAATTAACAACTGAATCTTTCGTAGCTGAAACCACATACAATCTGGATGTTGATGTATATGTAGGTTTTATAAGGAAATAAGAATACATGTTAAACACAACAGCCCCCACCAAAAGAAACATTACTATATAATGGAGTTTTTCCATTAATACATAGGCTATTTCCTTTAAGTCTATTGTGATTTCATCATCTTTGTCTTTGTAATTATTATTGTTCATTATACTCTCCTATAATTTTAATCACATTGTTTATAAAAAAGCTGAGTGATCGCATCCTTAACACTATTCTCATCAGGTTTAAATTCTTCCCAGCCTAATTCATCCAAATCTTCTTTTCCGGTTATTTTGATTTCTCCGGAATCTTTGTCATTTGCAAGAAGCATTGCTATTTTTGCAAATCTTCCTTTGTCAATATTTGTTACCATATAATCATTTATTGATTCATATATTGTATTGGCAAACTTGCCGTCTGCCTTTATCTTCTCCTTCATAATAGGTTTCAATGCATTAACATATGTGGATTGTCTGCGCATTCTGCTATCATTAAGACCTTTGCCTACGTTAATTCTGTCATGTATGTAATGTTCAGCCTGCTCATCTGTAAGATGTACCTTTTCTCCTTTTTTCAGGGAAGCATCTGACTTTGAGAAATCATCCTCTATCTTAACTGTAACTCCCCCTACCAGATGATTAATGGTAGGAATTGCTCCCATGTTTACTGCTATATAGTTGTCAATCTCATGACCTCCAAGGAGTTTTGATACTGCCTTTACAGTGTTCTGACAGCTTAATTCTTTTCCATCTCCATTGGCATGCGCCAATGCTATCTGAACCGGTGTGGTAGCTAGAACCTTTCCATTATCATCTAAAGTATCTACATTGGTAATTGTATTTCTGTTAATGGGAAGTGTTATAAAACTATCATCACTTGTGTCTCTTACTAACAGCATCAACATGTCACACTGTCCCGGCTCTTCCATTTTTTTAGTTATTTTGTCTTTGGAATCGACTCCCATAAAAAGATATGTTTCAATGCTTTTTTTAGGTTTATAATTCTTATCTCCCACCTTAATTGTTTCTACGTCACTGTTTTTTTTATCAGCCGGCACTGTTCCTGATTTATCTATGCTGTATAAAACAATTCCCAGTACTACAATGACTGTTACAACTAATATCAAAACGACTATTGATTTTTTAGATATCTTTTTATTATTTTCATGTTCTTTTTTACAATTCATTTGTTTCTGTCCCTGAAAATTTTATTTATTTCAAAGCTATCCCCAGCAGAGCACTTCCTGCTTCAGGCCACTTTTTCTCGCATATAATTAATGCCAATAATGCGACAAAAAGTAATACACTAATTATTATAGACACTTTTTTTGACATTTCATCCTCCAATACAAACATTCCAATTATTGTTGTTCACCATTAATGGACAATAATTTCGCCCCTAGTGAATCTATATTGTTTAATACTTCTCTACCTGCTTTTTTCTGCAGAATCTGCCTTCCCTCTGCCAAATCCTGCGGTCTGTAATGCACGCCGTGGCAATCGCTTCCCAGCAGGTGAGCCTGTTGTTTTTTGAACATTTTTACCAAACGTTTGGATTTTCTCCATTCTTTAAGACTTCCGGCATTTATCTGAACATAAAGGGGTAATTCCATTACTCTGCGCATATATTTCCTGTTCCCTGAAACAAACAGATATCGTTCCAAATGTGCCAGCATAATCTGTATGTGTCTTTCTTCAATCAGTCTCTCCACCTCAGATACCATGGGCTGGTTCCACTGTCCAAAGGGCATTTCCAGCAGTAACAGGCCGGTATTTCCAACAGTCAGTTTCTCAATTCCTTCCGCCTCACTTATCCCTTCAAAATAAGCCACTTCTGCCCCGGGTATAAGTTTTGGCATATCACTTTCCCTGTGTTCTGATACACATTTGTACGCTTCTTCTCTTGCCTCAAGAAAATGACTAATACTAATCCTTGTTGCATGAAAATGAGGTGTGGCAACCATATAATCAATTCCCTGTTCTTTACTAATTTTAAGCATTTCTAAAGAAGTCCCCAAATCCTTACTTCCATCATCTATTCCCGGAAGTATATGTGAATGAAAATCAATTATCACTGCTCTTTCCTCTCATCATGCATAAAGCCACTATATACTGCGGAATATTATATCATATTATATATAATGGTCAACTATTTGTACTCTTTCTATTGTGAACCTTTTCCTGTAATCACCGTAACTATCGTTTTAACAATAATCTTAATATCCAGTGTAATGCTCCAGTTTTTTATGTATTCATTATCCAATTTAACGATTTCTTCGAAATCTGTAAAATCACTTCTGCCGCTAACCTGCCAAAGTCCCGTAAGTCCAGGCTTCATTGCAAGTCTGCTTTTGTGATGAAGTTCATATTTTTCGTATTCGTCCATCGTAGGTGGCCTTGTCCCCACCAAACTCATGTCACCTTTAAATATGCTCCAAAAGTTTGGGAATTCATCCAGTGAAGATGCTCTTAAGAAATGTCCAAATCCCTTACGTGTACCGTCCGGTCCGCTTCCAATGATTCTGGGATCTGCATCCACCTTAAACATAAGACCATCCATTTTGTTTTTCTCCATTAATTCTTTTTTTCTTTCCTCTGCATCAGAATACATGGAACGAAACTTGTATATTTTAAACTTGCGTCCATTTTTTCCAGCTCTCTCCTGACCGAAAAATACAGGTCCTTTTGGATCTGATATCTTTATTGCCGGTGCAAGGAATATAAACAGGATTCCCGTAACTATGCATCCTGCCAGTCCGGCACATATATCAACTGCTCTCTTGCAAAACATTTCAAAGGATGAAATCGTTTTTATGCTTGTTGTTAAAATATTTATATCATTAATATGTCCAAAAGATACATTAGGAAGTCCTCCGGCAAACATATTCATCTTAACATTTACAGTTATTCCCATCTGAAGAAATTTGTTTGTCATTTTTTCAATTTCTTCCTGTCTATTCATATCCTCACATAGTAGTACACTGTCTACTATGCTTCTACATGCGTATTCATACACTTCTGTGCCATTTGCCACAACAGGAATTCCTTCCAGCTCCTTCGTCCTTCCATCCCCATCAATCAATGAAATGCCTATTATATCGAAACTTTTATCCGTACCATTCAAAAGTTTTTCAATTGTTTCACCAGCATATTTTTCACTGGAAACCACAAGCATTTTTATTTGTCCTTCGCCTGTTGTATTTTTGTTTTTGTAGATTTTTTTAAGAATTATATGTGCCAGATAAATTGCCAGAGTATTCATAAAGAAAAACGCCAGAAGCATAATTCTTGAGAATTGTTCTCCTATCTGTAACACAAACATATATCCAAACATAAATGCAATTAACTCAATATTCTGAACTAATACCACTTTAAATTCTTTCAAATATCCTCTTCTGAGAATTCCAGAATAATTGTTAGAAGAAAAAGAAATGAACAATTGCAGAATTATGGCTACAAAAACAAGCATTCTATAGCCTGATAAAGCGTACATATTTCTAAAGCCGTTTCTTAACCAGTAAGCACATAAGAAAGTTATGTTAAGACAGATTAAATCGGCAACGATAAAATCCCAATGTTTCAGCCAACTGCTCTTTTCTGTGTGCATTGCTTTTCTCCTTTCAATTTTTTTATTATTCCTGTATGCATTTGTGTTAATAATATCTTATATTTATATACATTTCAACAAAATTTCCACTTTTTCGAATTATTTCCAATTTATTTCTTCCCATTTTTATTACTTTTTTCCTGTTTTTTAATTTTATTGTTTGTAGTTGTTAACTTTATTGTATTTTTTGATTTTCTTTTTTGTCCTATTTGTTAACTTTTGTGTCTTAAGTGTTAAATCTCTTCACATATTATTGATTTTATTTTTTTCGAAAGCTAATATGGAGTATATATTGATAAACGAGGTGCTTTTTATGAATTGGAGAAATAAATTTTCTAACTTTATGTATGGAAGATACGGAATTGACAATCTTTCAAGGTTTATGCTTGGCTTGACATTTGTATTATGTATTCTTTCATTTTTTATACACGGACGTTTAAATGGTCTTTTAAGCTTTCTTATTCTAGTATCTATAATAATTATATACTTTAGAATGTTTTCAAGAAATATCTATAAGAGAGCTGCGGAAAACGAAAAATTCCTGAAATTTACGGGACGTTTCAAAAATTCCCGTCAAAATGCTGAAAAATATGCAACTCAGCGAAAGTATTATAAGTTTTTCAAGTGTCCGGGCTGCGGGCAGAAAATCAGAATTCCTAAAGGACATGGAAAAATTGAAATCAGATGTCCAAAATGTAACACAAGATTCATCAAAAGGAGTTAAACTTTGTTTGGATATGTTGTAATTAACAAACCTGAATTAAAATTTAAAGAGTTTGATATATATAAAGGATATTACTGTGGTCTCTGCCATACTTTAAAGAAACGATATGGCCTCCGTGGACAGTTTACTCTCACCTATGATATGACTTTCCTGTCTATGTTGCTTACTGCCCTTTATGAACCGGAAGTTTTTCAGGAACAGCATCGTTGTATGGCTCATCCTGCAAAGAAGCATCTTATGATTAGCAGTAAATACACCGATTATGTTGCCGACATGAATGTTCTTTTGGCCCATTTCAAAGCCATTGATGATTGGAAAGATGACCATAATGTCTTAAAACTCGCTTTTTCTAAACTACTAAAGTGGAACAATTCTGATTATAAACAAAAAGCTGACGACATTGCACACCTGTTAGATGAATTAAACAGATGTGAGCATAAAAATGAGCAGGGTATCGACGTCGTTTCAGGAATTTTTGGCAAAATCATGGCTATTCTATTTGTTCCGGTTAATGACTGCTGGTCAGCTACTCTGGAGAGAATGGGATTTTTCCTTGGAAAATATATTTATATATTGGATGCTTATAAGGATTTAGAAAAAGATATTAAAAAAAACAGCTATAATCCTTTTAAATCTATTTGCAATGATGAGGGGTTTGATGATAAAATCAAACAGATGCTCACAATGATGATTGCTGAGTGTACTAAAGAATTTGAAAGTTTACCTATCTTAGAAAACGCAAATATTCTAAGAAATATATTATATGTAGGAGTTTGGACGAAATATTATGAGTGACCCATATAAAGTATTAGGCATTTCCAGAGATGCCACAGATGATGAAGTTAAAAAGGCATATAGGGAAAAGAGTAGAAAATATCATCCTGATGCCAACGTCAATAATCCTAATAAAGACAAGGCTGAGGAAATGTTCAAACTGGTTCAACAGGCATACGACCAAATTATGAATGAACGAAAGAACAAAAGTGCTTACTCAGGATATAGCAATTCCTCAGGAACCAGTGGTGGTTATTACAGTGGCTCCGGATATGGTGGTTATAATGAGTACAATCCTTTTGGAGAAGATGGTCCCTTTGGTGGATTTGGTGGTTTCGGTGGTTTCGGCAATCAGTATGGCAATACCAACCAAAAAGATTCTCACTACGTTGCCGCTGCTAACTATATTAACAGTGGTCATTTCAATGAGGCTTTAAATGTTCTTAATTCTATTCAGGACCGTACTGCAGAATGGTATTTTTTAAGTGCCGTTGCCAATAATGGTGTAGGAAATAATGTCCTCGCTCTTGACCTTGCCCGGACAGCCCTGCAAATGGAGCCAAACAACACTACGTACCAACGTCTTGTACAAACACTTCAAAGTGGTGGCAATTGGTACAGTGACAGACAGTCTATGTTTGGTGGCGACTCCGGCAGTATGACCTGTTGTGCAGACCCATGCACTACACTGTGTCTGCTCAACCTATGTTGCCATTGTTAGTTAAATAAAAAACAAAAAATAAGGATATATATATTATTGCAAACACGTTGCATTTCTATCTTTGCCCCGTCGCATATTAACAATTGCCTCCGCAAACTCGTCCCTTGGGGGACTCGAACAGTGCTCCGGCAATTGTGCTATGCTCACAAAGATGACGAAATGCTGCCTATTGTTTGTCATAATATATATATCCTTATTTTTTGTTTTTTATTTTAATCCAAATTGCAGGAGTTTAGTTGTGTCAGTCCAGCGTTGTGCATCGGTCTGCGCATTAAGTACTACGGAGATGCACTCTCTGTCTCCTTTCTTTCCTACGGATACGAGACACTTTCCTGCTGCACCTGTGCTTCCGGTTTTTAGACCCTTACAGCAGTCGTAGTAGTAGCTACTTTTTTTGTTCAGTAATTCATTTGTTGATGTCCATGTTTTGTTTAAAGTTTCCGAATATTGGCTTGATTTTTTGCAAATGTCTGCTATTGTCTTGTTTGAGTATGCTTCTATGGCTATCTTTGACAGGTCGCTGGCTGTAGTGTATTGGTTGTTGTCATCATAGCCGTCAGGAGATGTGAAGTGGGTATTTTCCAATTTCATGTCTCTTACGTTTTTATTCATTTCCAGAACGAAGCGTCCAACACACTGTGATGCCGTGAAGGTTTTCCCTTCGTTTTCTATGTTGTCTTTAAAAATCGTCTCTCCTGTAGCCTTTGCCAACACATATGCCGCATCATTTCCCGAAGAAATTAACAACCCATTAAGGAGTTCTTCAACTGTGACAACCTGTCCCTTGGCAAATCCTGCCTTGCTGGAATCTGCCGCAATCATATTGATTTCATCCCCTATTGTCACTGCATCATTAAGGTTCATAGTCTGCAGCACAGTAAGTGCTGTCATTAGTTTTGTTGTACTTGCAGGATACATCTTTTCGTTAATGTTTTTTCCATACAAAACATTTTTACTATTTATGGCAACCACTATTGCCGCCTTGGCACCTATGGTCTCTGTAAAATTACTATCATTTGAAGATACATAATTTAATGGATGTAAATTATAATCTGTCCATGGATTTTTCTCACTAATAACGTAGTTATCATGTATAAAATCCGAAACAGCCACATTACTTTGTGCTGCTTCCTTTACCGGGTTTTCATATTTTTTTGTTTCCTTTTCAATGTTAAATGCATAATTTATAACAAAAATTATCATAAGTGCTGCCAACATTCCGCTAATTATGCATCTTATTCTTTTCTTCACTTGTTTTCCTCCAACATTAATCCACCGGAACTAGTTTAAATCTTTTAAAGTAAATATTGGTTTGCTAAATGTAATTTCTTCCCATTGTTTCTCTGCCGTAACAGTATTTTCGTTTTTCCATGTTTTATACGTTTTTTCTGCAAGATTTTTTTCCATTGCATCTAAAACCTCTTCTGTTTTCTTTGCAATTGCATCTTTTTCGAAAATTTCCTGCAACCTTTTTCTTTCAACACGGATTTTTTCCACCAGAACCGGACTTGTTAATTTGTAATAGTTTTCTAATTTTAAATCCAGTTCCTGTTTTTCCTCATCTTCCAGTTTTACACCATTTTTCATTCCATATTCATACATGCACTCACGTCTGCATATATCATCAAGTACTGTACTCTTAACCATTTCTTCCATTGTTATTTTTGCCTTGGTCTTGCTGCTCCAGTTTATTTCCTTGTTTTTTGTGAGATAGTATGTTTCGTAAGTTGCCTGAGCAGTGTAAGCATAGTATTTTGCCTCATCCAGGTATACCTCTGTGTTACCTGCGTGAATTGCAACTGTTTCATCAGGTTTTTTTGTTGTCTCTTCAACTTTTTTTGCTTTTTTAGCGCCACATCCCGTTAAACTGATTAAAGTTGCAATAACAAGTACAAGTACTGTTGCCATGTATTTAGTTTTGATTTTTTTATTATTTGCTTTCATTTGTTATGTTCCAATCTTTTCATTCCAATGCTTTTATTCCCTAAGGGTCGACAGTGACTCTATAAGTTTCTTTGCCCTCTCAATTACATTATCATCACTAGGCTTTGGTGAATACTCAAATTTAGGTTCCACACCATTTATAAATTTCAGCCTTCCCTTATATTCTCTTACAAGAATTGGAATTCTATTCACATCAATATCCGCCTTAGGCCACATGGTAATTTTGATTTTGTCTTTGTTGCCGGATATTTCCGTTACAAAAGCTTTCTTGGCCTCAGCCTTAAGAAGAATTACTTTAAGAAGATTTTCTACCTGAATTGGAATATCTCCAAATCTATCCAGAAGTTCATCCTGCATATCCTCGTATTCTTCCACAGTCTCTATGCCTGCAATTCTCTTATAAATATCCATTTTAAGACTTTCATTTTTGATGTAATTGCCGGGAACATATGCATCTATAAGCAGATCAACTTTCGTTTCAAATTCATCTGCAATTTTATTTCCTTTCAGGGTTTCAATTGCCGTATTTAACATCTTACAGTAGAGATCGTATCCTACCGCCTCTAAATGTCCACTCTGCTGGGCGCCCAGAAGATTTCCCGTTCCTCTGATTTCCAGATCTCTCATGGCAATTTTTACACCGGAGCCAAGTTCCGTGAAATCTCTTATGGCCCCAAGTCTCTTTTCCGCAACTTCCGTCAGAATTTTGTTTCTGCTATACATAAGGAATGCATATGCCATTCTGTTGGATCTTCCAACTCGTCCTCTAAGCTGGTAAAGCTGGGACAATCCCATTCGCTCTGCATTATGAATAATCATTGTATTGGCATTTGATATATCAAGTCCTGTCTCAATAATTGTCGTACATACAAGCACATCAATATCTCCATTTACAAAATCATACATAATTTCTTCCAGCTGTCTCTCACCCATCTGTCCATGGGCAAAAGCCACTCTGGCTTCCGGCACCATTTTTTGCACCGTTGCCGCCATTTCCGCAATGTCCTGTACTCTGTTATGAACAAAATATACCTGTCCCCCCCTTGCAAGTTCTCTGTTTATGGCATCCCTTACAATTTCTTCATTGTATTCCACAACAAATGTCTGTATAGGCATTCTGTCCTGAGGCGGTTCTTCCATTATGCACATATCCCTAATTCCAATAAGACTCATGTGCAGTGTTCTTGGAATAGGTGTAGCCGTAAGGGTAATTACGTCTACGTTATTCTTCAATTCCTTTATCTTCTCTTTATGTTTTACGCCAAATCTCTGTTCCTCATCAATTATAAGAAGTCCAAGGTCTTTGAATTTCACGTCGGAAGACAAAAGCCTGTGGGTTCCAATTACAATGTCCACATATCCTTTTTGCAAATCTCTTATGTTTTTGTCAATATTGCTTTTTGTTCTAAATCGGGACAGCATTTCCACTCTTACAGGGAAATCCTTAAATCTCTGCTTAAAAGTCTTGTAATGTTGCTGTGCCAAAACTGTAGTTGGCACAAGATATGCCACCTGCTTGTTATCCTGAACCGCTTTAAATGCTGCTCTTATTGCTACTTCCGTCTTTCCAAATCCTACGTCACCGCAAATAAGCCTGTCCATAATCTTGTTGCTTTCCATATCCTTTTTTACTTCACTTATGGCTGTAAGCTGATCCTCTGTTTCCTCAAACGGGAACATTTCCTCAAATTCCTTCTGCCATTCCGTATCCTCTGAAAAGCGATATCCTGTACCGTTCTGTCTTATTGCATAAAGTTCAACCAGTTCCTTTGCAATGTCCGCTACTGCCTTCTTTACACGACCTTTTGTTTTATTCCATTCCTGACCTCCCAGCTTGTTAAGCTTTGGTGGTTTAGCTTCACTGTCTGCATATTTTTGAATCATATCCAGTTGTGTTGCAAGAACATAAAGATTTGCCCCGCCAGCATATTCAATCTTGATATAATCCTTTACCACATGGTCCACTTCAACTTTTTCAATACCACGATAGACACCAAGTCCGTGGTTTTCATGCACCACATAGTCACCTATATTTAAATCTGCAAAACTGGATATGTTAACACCTGAATATCCATGCTTCTTACGTTTCTTTTTCTTCTTTTCTCCAAAAATATCCGTATCGGAAATAGCTACGAATTTAATCATTGGATATGCAAATCCTTTTCGAAGCGCTCCTCTTACAATCATCACTTCACCGGGCATTACCTGACGTTCCTTGTTTTCTTCAAAAAAGGCACTGATTCCGTAATCTCTCAAATCCTCCGCAAGTCTTCTGGCTCTTGTTGTTGACGATGTAACTAACAACACACTATATTTTTGTTCTTTATATTTCTTTAAGTCCTCTACAAGCATATCGAACTTACTGTTATAAGGACTTGTGTTTCTCGTTGCCACTTCAACAAATTCATCTGTTTCAAACTTCTTTATTTTCTGGGCAATCGCGGTAAAAAGTACCTTTGGCGCCTCATTTATTTTTTCTATTATAGTTTCTTTGTTCCAGAGAATATCAGTCTGACCTGCCAGTACATAACCCTTCTGCAGTCTGTTACTCATGCTCTCCCTAAATTCAGTATCCACAGCATTTAACTGTTCCTCTACTCTTTTAGGCTCATCAATAAAATATATTGGATTTGTAAAATAATCTAAAAGGCTTACAAGTCCATCGCAGAAGTAGTTTACATAACTGTCTATTGCCACGCCATATGGATTTATTTCCATATTAGTCAGAAACTCTTCAATAGTCTGTTTTAATCTGTTAGCCTCTTCTGTTTTAAAATCTTTTCTGAATTTATCATATGCCTTATCCAATGCAGCTCTTATTTCTCCAATACCTGCATCTATTTCTTCTTTTGTTAGGAAATATTCACTGGCAGGATAAATTCTTATAGTCGAAAGATTTTCTATGGAACGCTGACTTTCTATTTCAAAGCTTTTAATTATGTCAACCTCATCATCCCAAAAATCTATTCTGTAAGGGACTTCATCTGTAAGAGTATATATATCCACAATACTTCCCCTTACGGCAAACTGTCCCGGACTGTCTACCTGAACTACCGATTCATAGCCCATTAGAACCAATTTTTTCTTAAGGGCATCCATCTCTATTACGCTGCCCTCTCCGATTTCAAAGTAATTTTCCTTTATCTTCTCTAAAGGAAAAATCTTATCCATAAAGGCATCTGCTGTCAGGATAACCGTAAACGGCTTATTCTCAACGATTTTTTGAATAAATTCCAGTCTTTGTCTTAATATATAATTTCCATGAACATCTGCACTAAAGAAAATCAAATCCTTTGACGGATACATAACAACATCATCTGTAAAGCATTTCATGTCATCATATAATTCTTTTGCTTTTATTGCACTAAAAGTAACAATGACTTTCTGCTCATAGCCATTGCTCAATCCCGTTATAAAATGTGCAAGTTGAGAGTCCATACATCCTGTGACCTGACAGGATTTTCCATCGGACAGGCAGTTCTTCACCTGCTCATATTCATTTAATTGTAAAAGCGGATAATCAAAACTATTCATAATCCTCACTCTTTTAGTTATATTTATTCATTGCCGTCTGGGCACCATACATAACTATTAATTCTGCTGCTGATGCTGCATCTCTTATGGCATCATCCACAAAAACTCTGTCCTGCTTTGAAAATTTTCCAAGAACATGTTTTACCAAATCGCCCTCATTGGCTCCAACACCAACTCTTATTCTTGTAAATCCATCGGTTCCCGCATGACTGATAATGCTCTTTAGCCCATTATGTCCCCCTGCACTTCCTTTGGTTCTTATTCTTATTTTTCCTACTGGAAGACTTATGTCATCAGATACTACTATTATATCCGATTTTGCATCCAATTTATAAAAATCCATAACCGCTCTTACGGATTCTCCACTAAGATTCATGTACGTCTGTGGTTTTACCAATACAACTTTTTCACTGCCAATGGTTCCAATTCCACATAATGCCTTGTGCCTTTTCGTCTTTACTTCTATTCCCATTTGTTCAGCTAATTCATCTATGACATCAAATCCTACGTTATGTCTTGTTTTTTCATATTTTTTGTCTGGATTTCCCAGTCCAATAATTGCGTACATATTCTGACCTTCCTTTAATTATATACGTCCGATTATAGCATTTTTCATTTTCTTATACAACTGCCCCGGGTGCCTTATCTCCTAACATAAAACCTATATTCCTTAGCATAAAAATCCGACCACAATCGTTTGCAATGAACACAAACCAATCGTAGTCGGATTAATTATTTCTGAATCACCGATCTTATTCAGATTTTTACTGTGGGTCATCCGGCTCTAATAATGCCTTCTCATATGCTTCAAGAACTATGTTCTGAATTGACGCTCTGGTTTCAGAATTAATAGGATGTGCTATATCTCTGTATTCACCGTCTGCTGCTTTTCTGGACGGCATAGCAATAAACAATCCTTTTTCGCCTTCAACAACTTTAATGTCATGAACTACGAATTCATCATCAATAGTTATTGATACGACTGCTTTCATCTTTCCCTCTTTAGTCATTTTTCTGACTCTCACATCTGTTATGTTCATAATTTGTACCCAGCCTTTCAATTACAAGTCCGCTCGTATTCGAAAGACGCAAACACATGAAGTGAAAAAAATCGTGTCTGCATTTTTATCCTTTCTTTTTTATTTTTTCCACCCTTTTTGCTTTTTATTTATAAGCTATATCTGAAATTCCTTTCATTTATAATTCTTAATTCATTAGGATCACCTACATGTTCTCCCGGATTAATTGTACTATGACTTTCAATAATACAGTTTTCGATCACTGCATTGTCTCCAATATATACATCATTTAAAATAACAGCATTTTTAATCTGGCAATTATTACCTATATACGCCTGCTTGAATACAACGGAGTTTTCTATAGTACCATTAATAATACATCCACTTGAAATCAGACTGTTTACAACGTTTGATCCCGGATTATATTTTGCCGGTGGTAAATCTTCTACCTTTGAATAAATATCCGGATATTGTTTAAAGAAAAAGTCTCTCACTTCAGGCTTTAAGAAATCCATGTTAATGTCATAATATCCCTTAACGCTTGCTATATGTTTCCAGTAAGTTTCTAACTGGTACACATATATTTTCTTTGATGTTTTATTTCTTATAATAATATCATTTACAAAATCATATCTGTCTTCAGCAATACACTGTTCCAATAATTGAATTAACAGTCTTCTTCTTACTATATATATACCTGTAGATACGAGAGTTCCCGAACTTTCCATTGGCTTTTCTTCAAAATCAAGAATTCTGCCATTATTGTCTGCAACAACTACACCGTAAGAAGATACATCTGTGCCTTCCTCCACGTTCTTACATACAACTGTAATGTCTGCTCCTGTTTCTACATGTCTTTCCAGTGCTTTATTGTAGTCCATCTTATATACTGCATCTGCTGATGCAATAATTACGTAAGGTTCGTGACTTTTCTTCAGAAATCCAATGTTCTGTGCCATGGCATCTGCAGTACCTCTGTACCAAAATCCATTATCTGAAGTAATTGATGGTGTAAATACATATAAACCACCCTGTTTTCTTCCGAAGTCCCACCACTTGGACGAACTTAAATGTTCGTTAAGGGACCATGCATTGTACTGTGTAAGTACAGCTACTTTATGTATATGCGAATTGGTCATATTACTTAATGCAAAATCTATAGCTCTATAACTGCCTGCTATAGGCATAGCTCCTACTGCTCTTTTCTTTGACAACTCCTGCATTCTGCTGTTATTTCCGCCTGCTAAAATTATACCTACTGCTCTCATTAATTCTCACCTGCCTTAATTATATAGCCACCTGATGGTAGGTTTCCTTCAGGATAATCTGAATACTCTGTCTTGCCTGATATTGCAACATTCTTTCCGATTGTAACCTTGTCAGGAATTAATGAGCCTTCGCCAATAATTGTCAATTCACAGTTGTAAATCTTCTTACTTAACTGGCTTTCTGCATACTCAAAAGCACCAATCGTACAATCTTCTCCTATCTCTACGTTCTCTGCAATGATTGCATTTTCAATTCTGCTTCCTTTTTTTATCCTTGTGCCCTGCATAATAATGGAATCATGAATTTCCACTCCCTCTTCTATTTCTACATTGGCACTTATTACGGAATTAAAAACACTTCCCCTTATGTCGCATCCTTCACCAATAATGCTTCGTTCTACTTTCGCATCTGCTGATACGTACTGTGGAGGCAATGCGTCATTCTTTGTATAAATTTTCCAAAATTCTTCGTATAAGTTAAACTCAGGAACAATATCAATAAGCTCCATGTTAGCTTCCCAATATGACTTAAGGGTTCCTACATCTTTCCAATATCCTGTATATTCATAAGCGTATATTGATTTTCCATTTTGATGAATATATGGAATAACATGCATACCGAAATCACAATTAGGCTGATCTTTTAGTTTAATCAGTGCTTCCTTTAATGCCGGCCAGCTAAATATGTATATACCCATAGACGCCAGATTGCTCTTTGGATGTTCCGGTTTTTCCTGAAACTCAGTAATCTTGTGGTTTTCGTCCGTTACTACCACACCGAATCTGCTGGCTTCCTCTATAGGAACAGGCATCGCGGCAATAGTTACGTCTGCATTATTTGCTTTGTGATAATCAAGCATAATCTCGTAATCCATCTTATATATATGGTCACCTGAAAGTATCAGAACATAATCCGGATTATAGGATTCAATATAATCAAGGTTCTGGTAAATCGCATTCGCAGTTCCTGTATACCATTCTGTGTTCTCACTTTTTTCGTAAGGTGGGAGAACTGTCACCCCTCCTATGTTTCTGTCAAGATCCCATGGAATACCGATTCCTATATGGGCATTTAATCTTAACGGCTGATACTGTGTAAGTACACCTACAGTATCAATTCCTGAATTAATACAATTGCTAAGCGGGAAATCAATTATCTTGTATTTTCCCCCAAAAGCAACCGCCGGTTTCGCTACTTTTGCTGTTAAGACTCCAAGTCTGCTTCCCTGGCCCCCTGCCAGCAACATCGCTATCATTTCTTTTTTTACCATGTCACTCACCTCGCTGCTTTAATAAGTAATAAAATTATACCATTAATTAGCTTTCAAATAAAGTATTTACCGCCTATTTTTATTCGTCATTTTATTCATTTTTTCATTTTTAAGCGTTATTTTTTTACTTTTGTTGTTAAAATTGTACAACCTTTTTTCGTTTTTTTGTCACATTTTATTTTTTTTGATTTTTTTAACAAATTATCCCATCATATTTTCTCTTTATTTTTTCTTTAAAAATTGCCTTAACAAGTGTATAATAATTACAGTTTTTCAGATTGGAGAATTAATTATGTACAATTTAGATTTTAACGTACCTGCCAAACTCCATTTTACCGGAATTGGTGGAATCAGTATGAGTGCACTTGCTGAAATAATGATTTCAAGAGGATTTACAATTGTTGGCTCTGATTCAAGGGAATCAGAAATAACTAAACATTTAGAGTCTTTAGGCGCAACAATTTATTACGGACAGAAAGCCGGAAATGTGTCTCCTGACACGGAAGTTCTTATTTACACTGCTGCCGTAAAAGAGGATAACCCTGAATTAGTTGCAGCCAAAAGCATGAATATTCCGCTTCTTACAAGAGCAGAATTTTTAGGACAGATTATGCTTAACTATCCTATGGCTGTCGGAGTAGCCGGAACTCACGGAAAAACAACTACTACATCAATGCTTTCCCAGATTATGCTTCAGGCAAACACTGATCCTACTATTTTGGTAGGTGGTATAATGCCGGCGATCAAGGGAAATACCCGTGTAGGACATTCTGATAAATTAATCACCGAGGCCTGTGAATATACAAACAGTTTCCTATCATTTAAACCTAATCTTGCCATTATTTTAAATGTGGCAGCTGACCACCTTGACTTTTTCAAGGATTTAGATGATATCAGACACAGTTTCAGAAAATATGCAGAATTAGTTCCTGCTGATGGAGCTTTGGTTATTAACAGTGACATTGATAATTTAGAATATTTTACTGAAGGTCTTCCATGTACGGTTATTACTGTCGGTTCAGATCCTTCGAAAAGTATGTACAGTGCTACAAACATTGAATATGATGAGTTTGCCAGAGCTTCATATGATTTAGTTGTTAATAATAAAGTAAAAACTCATATTAAACTTCATGTTACAGGTGAACACAATATTTATAATTCACTGGCTGCCATTGCTGCTGCTCACTTTATGAATATTAGCGATGAGGATATTATTTCCGGCCTTACCCAGTATGGTGGAACAGACAGACGTTTCCAGTACAAGGGAAAAATAGGTGATGTTACAATTATTGATGATTATGCTCATCATCCTGATGAAATTACTGCTACTCTTAAGACTGCAAAGCATTATCCTCATAAAAAGATGTGGGTAGTGTTCCAGCCACATACATACTCCAGAACTAAGGCATTGCTTCCTGAATTTGCTAAAGCATTAAAAGAAGCTGATGCTGTTGTTCTCGCAGATATTTATGCTGCAAGAGAAAAGAATACTCTTGGCATAAGTTCGAAAGATGTAATGAATGAAATCAAAAAACTCGGTGGAACTGCATACTATTTTCCAAGTTTTTCAGAAATAGAAAATTTTTTATTAGAAAATTGTGACGGCAATGATTTGTTAATAACAATGGGTGCCGGAGATGTAGTAAAAATAGGCGACCACCTTCTTGGAAATTAACTTATTAACATTCCACAAAATTTTGTTGATAACTTTTAACAAGATTTTGTGGATTTTTTGTTTACATAACATAGTTGTTTAGCAACCGCTTTAATGTTCGTAGGAATAAGCCTTATGACAAATTTCGACATTTTATTTTTTCTGTTTATTATCATTATTAACATTATTAACATTGCCTGCAATCCCTTTAAAATAGGGCATTTCAGCCAATTTGTGACGTTGCATTTTTATCTTTTTATGCTATACTCATCTTGCGCGTGAGATATGGAAAAACTTAAGGCAACAACATCACATGAAAAGGGATTTGATATAATGAATAAATTAATTTTTGACAGAGGAAATTTTTCGGATTTTACATCCGTTTCAAATATTTTTATAGATGAGTATATGCCTGGTGCAAATGGTGAATTTATTAAAATTTATCTTCATTTACTGCGCCTTGTTAACACAGGTTGCGAGGATTTATCTATATCTAAAATTGCGGACAAGTTTAATATGTTAGAGACAGATGTTATACGTGCCCTTAATTATTGGTCAGATCAGCATCTTTTGTCTTTATCATTTGATAATTCTTACAATATTACAGGAGTAAGACTTGAATCGTTAAGCCATAACCGTTATATTGTTAAAGGCATTAGTGGAAACAGAAAAGATGAAGATACCATTCCTGAAACTTTAGCTACGGCATCAGGAGAAGTTTCTCCTATGGCTGTTCCTGAAAGCACCGGAGTTATCGTTCCTGCCAGAAAAAAATACAATTCAAAGGATATTGCTGTTTTTTCAAAGGATGAACGTTTATCTCAATTGACTTTTTTGGCTGAAACATATCTAGGAAAAACTCTTACGTCTTCTGATGTTAACTGCATTATTTATATGCTACATGAATTAAATCTGGCTGCAGATTTTATTGAATACATACTTGAAACTTCTATTTCTAACGGACATAAGACTTTATCATATGTTGAGAAACAGGCCGTTAATTACTTTAAGAAGAACATACTTACGATAGAAGAAGCAAAAGCTGATGCCAGACTTCGCAGTGAAATCTGCAAAAGCATCTACAAAATATTCGGTCTTGAAGCAAAGACTCCTGCTATAAAGGAATTAGATTACATTTCTAAATGGACATCGGAGTTGGGCTTTAGTGACAAAATTATTTTAGAAGCATGCAATCGTACTATGGAACATACTCACACTGCCAGTTTCCAGTATGCTGATAAGATTTTGCTTACCTGGTCAGGAAATAAAGTATCTTCTATGGATGATATAAAGAAACTGGATTCTGCACATTCAGAAGAAAATAAAGAAAAATATAAGAAACCAAAGGCAGTTTCAAGACCAAAGAATGCAAAACAGTTTGCTTCCCGTGGTTACAATCATGTCGAAATTGAAAAACAGGCCAGAGCCAAAGCTGCTGAAAAGGCAAAGCTTGTTTCACAGCAGTAGCAACGATATCTTTAATTGGAGAATTATATGGGATTAACAAGACAGCAGTTTGATTATATTACAAATAAATATAACAATAAAAGACTGGAAAACCAAATAAAGTTAACCGACCGCATTAAGACAGTTTACGAAAAAGTCCCTGAAATTAAACAGTGTGACAATGAAATCAGTTCTCTTGCCATAAGAGCCGCCAGACTTGCTTTAGATGGCGACACTTCAGCAAAAGATACATTATCAGATGATATTGCCAAGGTAAGTGACAGAAAACATGCCCTACTGTTAGCCAATGGGTACAGTTCTGATTATTTAGATCCTATTTACGACTGTCCGTTTTGTAAGGACACCGGGTTTATTAACGGTAAACCTTGTGAATGTCTTCAAAAGGAAGTTGTTAATGATATTTATGTTAATCCGGAATTGATGGAAGTTCTGAAGCGGGAAAATTTCGATACATTTGATTTCGATTTTTACTCTGACGATTACATTGATGAAACCATCGGTACTTCTGCTTTAGACAACATTGAATCTGTTGTAGATTACTGCCGATATTTTATAAATAATTTTGATAATAAATATGACAATCTTTTATTCTATGGTGCTGCCGGAAGCGGTAAAACTTTTCTGATTAACTGTATTGCCAAGGAACTTATTGAAAAATCTTATACTGTTGTCTACTTGACGGCTGTACGTTTTTTTGAGATATTATCAAAGCACACCTTTAATAAAACTAATGGGTCCGGTGCCAGCCAGCTTACAATGCATGAATTATTACACTGTGACTTGTTAATTATTGACGATTTGGGAAGTGAAATGAAAAATTCATTTACTGATTCTGCCCTGTTTGATTGTCTTAATGATAGACTTATACATCAAAAATCAACAATTATATCTACTAATCTTTCATTGGAGGAATTAAACGAAAGTTATTCCGACAGAGTATTCTCAAGAACTATCGGCGGATATACTATTTTCAAGATTTTTGGTGATGATATAAGAATAAAGAAAAAATTATCTAATTAACACACTTTTACACATGGAGGAAATTTTACAATGGCTATTAACAAATTTATTGAGTCAATTCCGGTTGGGCCCCTTGCAATTGTGGCTTTATCAGGAAGCAAAGCTTTAGGCGAAACTGTAGACGCTTATATTTCTAATTGGAGAAGCGACAGAGTTGAAGCTAAAGAATCACCAATAACTTTCAAGGGATACGTTAAGGATTCTTATCTCTTAGACGTTAACACTCCAAGATTTGGTACAGGAGAAGCAAAATGTACACTTAAAGATACTGTACGTGGTACAGACCTTTACATTATTGATGATGTAACTAACTACAGCATTGAATATACTGTATGCGGACATAAGAATCATATGTCTCCTGATGATCACTACGCTGATATTAAGAGAGTTATTGCAGCCGCTGCCGGTAAAGCAAAAAAAATTACTGTAATTATGCCTTTCTTATATGAAAGCAGACAACATAGACGTACTTCAAGAGAGTCTATGGACTGTGCTGTAATGCTTCAGGAATTAGTTAGCATGGGGGTTGATAACATTTTAACTTTTGATGCTCACGACCCACGAGTTAACAATGCAATTCCTATCAGTGGTTTTGAATCAATTATGCCAACATATCAGTTTATTAAGAACCTTTTAAGAAATGTTGATGACTTAACATTGGATGATGATCATTTAATGGTTATCAGCCCGGATGAAGGTGCTATGGGAAGAGTTGTTTACTTTGCAAATGTACTTGGAATCAATATGGGTATGTTCTATAAACGTCGTGATTATACTACTATTGTTAATGGTCGTAACCCGATTGTTGCTCACGAATATCTTGGTGAATCAGTTGAAGGAAAAGACGTGTTAATTATTGACGATATGATCTCATCTGGTGAAAGTATGCTTGATGTTGCAAGACAGCTTAAGAAGAGAAAAGCAAAAAGAGTTTTGGTTGCTTCAACATTTGGTCTCTTTACTAACGGACTTGATTCTTTTGATAAGGCTTATGAAGAAGGCTTAATCTACAGAGTTATGACAACTAACTGTATTTACCAGACTCCTGAACTTCTTTCAAGAGAATGGTACATCAATGTAGATGTTGCAAAATATACTGCACTCTTTATTGACAGATTAAACCATGATTCTTCAATCAGCGACTTACTGGATCCATACGAAAAAATCCAGAGAAAAATTGAAGTATATAACAACAGAAAGTAATAGTTATATTTTATTAAAAGAGTGATATTTCCGGGGCAGACAGAAGGCTTACAGGGAACAATCGAAGCACTTGATTTGTTTAAATATAAAAAGAACTGTTAGTTTTATAGGGAAACAGTGATTTCAAAATCACTGTTTCAGATGCACTGAGTGCAGAATTTATCAGAAATTCTGCATGAATTGCATCGGTACTATAAAAATTAACAGTTCTTTTTATATTATTAAACATTCAAGTGATGAGCTGTTCCCTGTAAGCCTTCTGTCTGCCCCGGGAACAATCACCTTTTTAAATTAAAATATTCTATAACTTTATGAAGTTATACTCCAGGTTCAATTTATCTGCCATGACTTTTTCACGCGTGTGACAGGAGAACAGTATTACCTGCTCCATACTTTCTGCCATGAATTTAAGTGTGTTGCCCATTCTCTTGTTGTCATACATTACAAAGGCATCATCTAAAAGAATAGGTTTTTTGTCCTTTTCAAAAATAATGTCTGCGGCTGCCAGACGAAGAGCCATATACATCTGCTCAATTGTCCCCTTGCTTAGTCTTGAAGACGGCATAAGGGATTTTTTATTGTTTATGGTAATATTTAGTCTTTCGTCAATTGTAATGTTGTCATACTTGCCATTTGTTATTTTTGACATGTAATATGACGCCTGCTTGTTTAAGCGTTTTCCAAAACTGCTTCTGATTTCATTTGCAATCTCTTCTATGTTACGCTTTGCTTCCTCAATGGCATGAATTTCTTCTTTTGCCTTCTTAATATTTTCAAGTCTGCGTTTTAACTCTTCGATTCTCTTTTCAAGTTCAATTTCATTTTCTTTCTTCTGTTCTAATGCAAATTGTGCCTTTGAAACGCCATCATTAAGAGATCTCTCCTGAGCTTCAATTTCTCTAATCTCATCACTATAGTCATCAGAACTTACCTGTGTATTTTCTTCCTGCTTAATAATTTCCTGAGTCTGATTCAATGCTTCCTGTTTTGTTTCAAGCTGACGTCTGACGTAAATTTCTTCATGTTTTGCCGCCTCCAGTTTATCACTTGTCAGTCGCAGTTCTTTCAGAATCTCAAATTTCCTCTTTTTGTGCTTTTTCTTAAAGCAGTATCTTATAATGGCAAGTACAAATAAAATGAATGCTATTCCCATACAAATCGCCGGGCGCATATAGTATTCCTTAATTGTTATGAACTGCAGATTTCCTACTACAAATCCAATAGCAGCTCCCACAAAAGCCAAAGCCAATATAACAAAAGTAACCGGCATATTGCTTTTATTCATTATCTTGTCCATAAGTGCTTCCATTGTCTCATGTGAATCAATTCCCTTTTCCAAAAGACTGCTTTCTAATTCTTTCTTATGATTCTTAATCTGTTCCAACTGGTTGCTGTACTTCTCAACTTCATTTGTGTAGGAAATAGCGTCCTGATAAAGTTTGTCTTTTCTCTCATTTTGCTTTGCCAGTTCTTCAAGACGTTTTTTGTCCAGGGCTGAAAGTTCTTTCTTCTTTTCCAAAAGATGATTTACATTCTCTTTCTTCTGTTCAATAGACGATATAATCTTATGTTGTTCTCTTTCGGTTATTTCAAGTTGTTCTGTAGTTAACTTAACTGACTTTTTAATTATGTCCTCTTCACCAATTTTATTTTCAGTAATTATTTTCTTCTTCTGAATATCAAGATCTGAAAAGGCTTCTTTTATATCTATCTCCATAGACTTAGTTGCCCCAAGATTTGCCGCATAATTCTTAAGTATTACTTCCAATTCCTTATCTGTAACACTTCCCAGCTGGCTTATACTTATAGTATTGTAATAGCAGCTTTCATCAAGACCTGCAAAAAGTTCCTCAATCTGCTCTTCTGTTAATTCAATTCCTTCATCCTCATTTATAACTCTGAAAAGCCTATGCTCCCTGTTAAAATTTCTCTCAATTCTGTAATTAGTACCATCATTTTCAATACGCATAATGCCCTGATAGTTTGAAGGATTCTCCCACGGTTCATATTTACTGTACACATCTCTTCCACTGGCTTTTCCACGTTGTTTTTCAATTCCAAAAAGCATACCTCTTATAAATGTATGAAGAGTTGTTTTTCCTGCCTCATTTTCACCATATATAATGTTAAGTCCCGGCTCCAATGAAACATTTTTGTGATTAAATTTTCCGAAATTCGTAAGCTGTATTTCCTTTATAATCATAATCTGTCCTCCATTGCATCCATCAGAGCTTTTGTACCATAGTAGAGAGTTTTCTTATCAATCTGACTTAACGGTTCTTTCTCTAAAAATCTCCCAATAAACATGCCCAAAATATTATCTTTATTATCGTAATATAATTCCTCAAAATCATAATCCGGTACTGTCAAATCCCTTATTAACACCACATTTCCTACGTTAACTATATCTCTTTGATTAATTTCAAAATCCGGATCCCTGTATCCGTCTAACGTAATCTTGTACATATTTTCTTCTCCGTTTTGCTTTATCATATCTTCTATTCTATGACGGATTTCAAGGTTTGTTGCTGTAGGTGTTACAGTGTATTCTATTTCTTTATAAATCCTTTTAGCAAAAGGTACAAACTCAACCTCAAGCCCACGCTTATTTACCTCACCGTAAATATAACCTCTTTCACCAACATCATTCATATCCATTGGTTCCAAATCCCCACAATATGCCATAGCGTTTTTTTCGTCAATTTCAGGCTTATGAATATGTCCTAAAGCAACGTAATCAAATTCAGACATTGCCAGCCTTTTCCTGTTAATAGGGATGTGTTTCTCATCACCACCGTGAGCTACCAAAATATTAATCATATCAGGATTGTCCAAAATTATTCGGTCATACACTGAGTCCTCTATTTCCGTCTGATGATAACTCAGACCATACACACATGTATTTAATTCCGGGATTTCTACCTTCTGAATATTCTTATCTCCTAAGAAAATAACATTGTCACTCCATTTAAATCCTTCGTAGAATGATCCCTTTTTAATGGCATCATGATTTCCCGCACAAAGAACAACTTTTGTGTTTTCTATTGTGGAAAATAAATAATCTACTTCCCTAAGTTCTCTTAGAAGTGGCTGTCTGTGAAATAAATCTCCGGAAATTATAAGCATATCCACGGGATCCATCTTTATTTTTTTTATAAGCCTCTCAAATGTAGCCCAAATCTCATCTCCACGATTTGCCGCCCATTTATATTTATTCTCCGGGTTTGCCCCCAGATGAATATCTCCTGTATGTATGAAACGCATAGTTCCTCCTAATTTCCATTCCGACATAACAATGCCGCTAATTCTATCAACAGTATACCATTAATAGAATTAACGGTCAAAGTGCCACTAATTTTTATAATTATCCTCGAAAGTCCATATTTTTGAACCCCTGTTATTACATATAAGTCCGTAGTTATCCTTTGCCACATTAATTGCGGCATTCTTATCATCATATACCCCGATTAATCTGCCATGACCATATACAAAATATCTTTCACCTTCACTATTATTAAAGTCCGCAGAAATTTCTGCATCTTTGTCAAAAACAACCGTTCCTCTCTTTATAAAGTTAAACTCTGTATCAGATGCAAGATTATTAACAAATGACAATGCTAATTCTTTCATTTTAATATCATCCATATAGTATGAGGACTTAGCCGTTACCGTCTTTTCTTCCGTATTGTTCAATAACTGATCATCTTCAATAGCCTTGCCCTTTTTCCAACGTTTGAAGCTAATAACTGAATCAGTAACTTCTATGTTACTCAAGACCACATTATTTTGTGAATACTGTTTTACTTCTTTAAAGTCTTTGTCCACTATTTTCAGCTCTGTAATAGGGAATCTCTTATATTTGTCCACTGACGAATCAGCAAGTCCATAAACAAGGTTTTCTCCGGTATAGCCACATACAGTTATTTTTTTGCCATTTCCGGATATTTCTTTCTTGCTACCATTAGTCAGGTTAACAATAGTTATACTGTCACTGTTATTTAATGTGCAATCAGTATTGTAAGCAACCATGTTTCCCTTATCATTTACAACACATGCTCCATCCTGAAAACGTCCTGCCAGAACACCGAATTCCTTTGTCTTCATATTTGCAAAGTAAATTGTATTATCAAGCATTATATAAACTGTCTTGTCGCCCTCATAGCATAATTCTGACATTTGCTGTTCAAGCACCTGAGCTTCCTTATCAGTTGGAATAAATACCACTTCCGTAGATTCATTTTTCGACACATTGTATTTCATTATGGATATTCCGTTTTCCCCAATATGCTTGTCTGAAGGACTATACCCATAAATCATATACTCAACATTGCCATCATCATCAACCTTCATAACTCTGGCTTTCGTCTTGTATAATTTGTCTGCATTTTGAATTTTCTTTGTAAAAATAGTCTGAACCTTTTTGGACTCTGTATTAATTGAATAAACTTCCCCGTTTATATCCCATGCAAGATTCTTACCGTTATCACTTTCAACATGATTAACTTCTTTTTGTTTCTGAATTCCGAAATCAATAAAGGCATTTCCAACATTATTCTTGTTAACTTCCCATATCTGGTTCATCTCCCTGTTATAGGCTAATACGTAAGTCTTTCCCGAATAATTCCATGCAGTTATTGTTTCTGCAATATTATACCGTTCTTCCTTTTTCTGGGCGTTCTTTGATCTAACCCTGTATAAAAGAGTGTATGTTACTGATTCTCCCGTTTCCTTAATATGAATATCTTTTATTGATATTTCAACATTTCCCACTCTCTCCACATTGTTCATAGAACCCCATAGAATCATCTTAAGAATGTTTCTGATTGTAACTTCTCCCAAATCATCATTTGAGTATCTTGAATCCGGTTCCAGATATGCCTGAAGCTTCAATCCTTTTTCTTCTGAAAAAGTATCGTCACTTAATTTCTTTACGAATTTCAGCTGACCATCAATTACGTCATCTTTATCCATTATCATAATTCTTGTGTAATAATAAACCTGTTTATGTCTGTCAGTATCCATTATAAGCTTAAGGCTGTATTCTTTGCCCTTTTCCATAATAGGACTTGCAACATAACTTGCACTTACAACTCCTTTACCTACATTTTTTAAATCTGCTGTAACATCACCACTGTCAACCAGATTATCTTTTAACAAATCATAAACTTCGTAACTTATTTTCTGTATTTTATTCTTTTTTGTCTGTATTTTTAAAGGAACCTGTCTTGCAGAATTTATTGGAATAATTACATCTCTCATGTGGGCAATGTTCATTTCCATGGTATATCCCTCAATTCTTCCAATTAATTCATTACCATAATAAGCAAGCACTTCCGGAACAGCATCTGTGGATGCCTCTGTCTGTTTCTTAGTCTCCGTATTTTTTTCACTTCCGTTAAACCTCACTGCTATTACTATAGCCAGCGCAAGTATAAGTACAATTACAACTGCAATAATTACTTTTTTCTTCATTTCTAATGATATTCCTTTATTTTTTCAATTATCTATTATGCACACAAAGGGCAGTCTCTAAACTGCCCTTTTAATATTTTTACGAATATTAGTGTTTTGTTAACACCTTCGCAGACAAATTATCTGTTCTATTTTGTTTTTTCTTAGCCACTTTTCTCTTCTTCATAACTTTAGGGAATTCAAACACTACACATTCAAATGGTCTAAGTGGCATTTCCAGTCTGTAAGGCTTTCCATCACACTCCTCAGGCAATGCTTTGTATTTAACTACCTGGGTATCTCCTGTTTCTGTGGTAAGAATTCTCTTATAAGTTCCCGGTTTTGGAACTCCCACACAGTACCCCGGTCTTTCTACCGGTGTAAAATTACACACAAATCCTACTGAATTCTTATAATCAGGTTCTGTGGTCTTTCTTATAAAGCTGAATATACTTCTGTCTGCATCATTAGCATTTATCCATTCAAAAGCACCATAACCTTTTGTCTCTGTATAAAGCGCCGGATAAGCTTTGTATATGTGAAGTAATTTCTTGACATATTCCTGCATATCCTTGTGTTCAGGCTCTTCTAACAGGAACCAGTCAAGGCTTCTCTTTTCGGACCATTCCCTAAGCTGTGCAAACTCCTGTCCCATAAATAAAAGCTTTCTTCCCGGATGTCCCAGCATAAATGTATACGCCGCCTTAAGATTTTTGAACTTATCTGCGGGATATCCCGGCATTTTGTTAATCATTGAACACTTAAGATGTACCACCTCATCATGCGACAGTACAAGAATAAAGTTCTCACTAAATGCATAAGTTATTCCAAATGTCATCTTATTATGATTATTCTTTTTGAAATACGGATCTAATTTTGTGTATTCAAGAAAGTCATGCATCCAACCCATATTCCATTTGTATGAAAATCCTAATCCTCCGTCTTCCGGAGCCATAGTAACCTTTGGCCATGCAGTAGATTCCTCCGCTATTATGTAGGCTCTAGGATTTCTATATCTCATTATACTGCTTAAATGTTTGAAGAATTCAATTGCTTCAAGGTTTTCATTTCCACCATGGATGTTAGGAATCCACTGTCCGTCTTCTCTTCCGTAATCTCTGTAAAGCATTGATGCCACAGCGTCTACTCGCAGTCCGTCAATATGATATTTTTCCACCCAGAACAATGCGTTGGCAATAAGGAAATTGCTTACTTCTGTCTTTGAATAGTCAAATACTTTTGTTCCCCAGTCAGGATGTTCTCCCATTCTTGGATCTGCATATTCATATAATGGTGTTCCATCAAAATATGCAAGTCCGAATGCATCCCTTGGGAAATGAGCCGGAACCCAATCCAAAATTACGGCAATTCCTGCTTTATGGCACTCATCAATAAAGTACATAAAGTCTTCCGGTTTTCCGTATCTTGAAGTTGGAGCGTAATATCCTGTTACCTGATAGCCCCACGAACCGTCAAAAGGATGTTCCAAAATTCCCATAAGTTCAATGTGGGTATATCCCATATCTACAACATAAGCCACCAATTCTTTGGCTAATCGTCTGTAGTCATAAAAACCATCTTCATCATCAGGTCCCTTAAAATCCTTCTTCCATGAACCTACATGAACCTCATATATTGACATTGGTTTTTCGTAATGATTTTCTGATGCCTTCTGGCTAATCCACTTTGAATCATTCCACTTATATTTATTTAAATCTGTTACCTTTGATGCATTTTCCGGTCTGACCTGAGCCCAGTTTCCATAAGGATCCGCTTTATATAAGGTATCTCCTGTCCGTGTGGAAATAACGTATTTATACATTGCTCCCTCACCTACTTCAGGAATAAATAACTCCCATATTCCCGAATCATTGTTCATTTTCATGTTATGGTCAAATCCTAACCAGTCATTAAAGTCACCAATAACGGCAACATTTACTGCATTAGGAGCCCATACTGCAAAATACGTTCCTTTTTTTCCGTCCACTTCTGTTATATGAGCACCCAGTTTTTCGTATATTTCATAATGAGTACCCTCTCCGAACAAATAACAGTCATCCTTTGTTATAGCCAATTTATTTCCCATATGGTTTTCCTCCCGACCGGCACCACTGCCCAATTATAGTTTATTTTTATACTCTGTTATAATTAATTAAACAACCCTTGAGAATAATATCTCTTTCATCATCAGTCATTTCTCCTAATTTGAGAGTAAATGGTTTTAATTCGTCTCCCACAACATATGCAGGAATTTCCGTAGCCTTATTCTTTACTGCTTCCGCAATGTTTGGTACGAATAAATAATCATCCTTCTTAAATGGAAGTGCCTCTTCTTCATAAATGAATGGCAACATTCCCCAGTTAATTAAGTTTGAACGATATCTCTTTGTTGCGTATTCCTGTGCTATATTTGCCCATCCGCCAAGTACCTTCTGACATGATGCAGCCTGTTCTCTTGCTGAACCGTCTCCAGGTTTTACTGCATATATAGTACTTCCAACTCCAAGATTGTCTTTATTTATATCAGGGAACTGTGTCTTAATAGTATCTACTATTTTTTTGTATTCATCTGAATATTCACAAACACATTTTCCTTCTTCTCTTGCTTTTTCTACTTTCTGAACTTCTTTAGCCTTACCTACGTATTCAGGATCCTTTCTTGAAAGAGCGAACTCTGCAAGACCTAAAGGATTTGAACGGTATGAAGATGTTTCTCCTGAAGGAATAAGTTCATCTGTAGTAGTTACAGGGTCATGAATTTCTGACACAACCTTAAGTAAAAGGTTGTCTGTAAGTGCAACCATTTCAGGCCAGTCCTTAATGTTTGGTCCAAACTGAATTTCCGTATCAGGATCTGCAACTCCTTTTGAATCAAATACTCTGTTTTCGTAAATAGTCTTATCGAAATGATATTTACGTCCCTTGTATTCAACATCCATATCTGTAGCTGGTGTAAGATATCCCTTATTAGCTGCAGTAGCTGCAATAGATCTCGCATCCATAAGTGCAACTGATGCAATCTGTCCGTTCTGCAATTTACTTCCTTCTCTGTTAGGGAAGTTACGTGTTGAGTGTCTGATACTAAATGCATTATTAGCAGGTGTATCTCCTGCACCGAAACATGGTCCGCAGAACGCTGTCTTCATAACACCGCCGGCTTCCATAATAGAAGCTGCTGCACCATTTTTGATAAGTTCCATATATACAGGCATTGATGCCGGATATACGCTAAGTGTAAATTCATCTGATCCGATATTCTTTCCTGTAAGAATATCTGCTGCTGCACAAATGTTTTCAAATCCACCACCTGCACATCCTGCAATGATACCCTGATCTACATATAATTTTCCATTTCTGATTTTATTTGTAAGCTTGTAGTCAACCTGTCCGTCTAATGATACGAGAGCTTTCTTTTCAACATCTCTTAAAATATCTTCAAGGTTGGCGTTTACTTCATCGATTGTGTAAGTATTACTTGGATGGAAAGGCATTGCTATCATAGGCTTAATAGTTGATAAATCAACGTAAACCATGCCATCATAATATGTAACTTCTCCCGGATTTAATTCTTTATATTCATTAACTCTTCCGTGAATATCATAGAATTCTTTAATGTTTTCATCTGTTCTCCAGATAGATGAAAGACATGTAGTTTCTGTTGTCATTACGTCAACACCGATTCTGAAATCGGCACTAAGACTTGAAACTCCCGGACCTACAAATTCCATTACTTTATTCTTTACATAACCTTTATCGAAAACTTCGCCGATAATTGCAAGGGCTACGTCCTGAGGACCTACTCCCTTAGCAGGTTCGCCTGTCATGTAAATTCCAATTACTTCAGGTCTGTTAATATCATATGTCTGTGAAAGAAGCTGCTTAACAAGTTCAGGTCCACCTTCACCCATTGCCATGGTACCAAGTGCACCATATCTTGTATGAGAGTCAGAACCAAGAATCATCTTTCCCCCACCTGCAAGCATTTCTCTTGCAAACTGATGGATTACTGCCTGATGAGGTGGCACGTACACTCCACCATATTTCTTTGCACATGTAAGTCCAAACATATGGTCATCTTCGTTGATTGTTCCACCTACTGCACATAAACTGTTGTGACAGTTTGTAAGTACATAAGGAATAGGGAATTTCTCTAATCCTGATGCTCTTGCTGTCTGTATGATTCCTACGAATGTAATATCGTGGGATGTTAACTTGTCAAACTTAATTTGAAGTTTGTCCATATTATCTGATGTGTTATGTTCTTTCAATATATTGTAAGCAATTGTATTCTTACCTGCCTCTTCTTTTGAAAGATACTTATCACCTAATTTACTTTTTAATAACTCTTCATTGCCATCTTCAATAACTTCTGTTCCGTTAAGGAGATAAGCTCCGCCTTTACTTAATTTGATCATTTTTTCCTCCTCGTAATCACTAACTTTTCAGTCTATTTAAGTATACAAAATTTAGGGGTTATTTTCAAGTAAAGGGGCACTATATAATATTGACAAATATTATTTTTTGTATGTTTTTATTTATTTTTAATTACAAATTATACTGTTTAAAAGAATTACTTCTTAATTTGACTTAAACAATGCACTGTAATAAAATAATATCTAATATTTACGTGAAGAGAGAGAGTAAAATATATGAAAATTGCAGTAGTCAGTGATGTACTTGGCGAGGAAAATAACGGAACCACAATCGCCGCAATGAATTTAATACGGACACTAAAGGCTAAAGGACACGAAGTACGGGTTATCTGCCCGGACGCTGATAAGTTGGGACGGGATGGATACTATATTGTTAAGACACTAAACGTAGGTCCTTTAAATAATTACGTGAAAAAAAACGGTGTGAACATTGCACGTCCTGATAAAAAAGTTATTCACGAAGCGCTAAGGGATATTGATGAAGTTCATATTATGGTTCCTTTTCTTGTTGGATGTTACGTTGCAAAATATTGTCATAAACATAACATTCCCCTGTCTGCAGGATTCCATTGTCAGGCAGAGAACTTTTCAAACCATTTATTTTTAATGAATGCACACCATTTTAACAAAGGATTATATAAATTCTTCTACAGGCATTTATATCAGTATTGCGATGCAATACATTACCCTACGCAGTTTATAAAAAATACATTTGAAAATGTTGTAGGTGTGACTCCGGGATATGTTATTTCCAATGGTGTAAACAGACAATTTAACCGGGATATTCCTAAGAAACATATAAATGACGGACTTTTCAGAATACTTTTTACCGGAAGATATAGTAAAGAAAAAACTCATATTGTTCTGCTAAAAGCAGTGAACAAAAGTAAGTATAGAAATAGAATTCAACTGATTTTTGCAGGAGAAGGACCTCTGGAAGATAAGATTAGGACTTATGCTTCAAAGCACCTTCCAATCCAGCCTGTTATGAAGTTTTATTCAAGGACAGAACTTCTTGAAGTGCTGGGGTCGGCAGATCTTTATGTCCATGCTGCGGAAATTGAATTGGAAGCAATTTCATGTCTGGAAGCAATTTCATGCGGACTGGTGCCTGTCATAAATAACTCGCCCCGTTCCGCCACCAAATACTTTGCTCTGGATGACAAGAATCTCTTTAACTGCAACAATTCTAAGGATCTTGCTTCTAAAATTGATTACTGGATTGGACATCCAAAAGAAAAAGAACAGCGAAGCCTTGATTATTCAGACTTTGCAAAACAATGGGAGTTTGACAAGTGCATGGACGAAATGGAAAAAATGATAACCATATGTGCAAATTCCAAGGCACATGTACAAACAACAGATTAATACGATTAAAAGGTATTTGCTTATGAAAACTATTTATTATAATGATGAATTAAATGACGACTTTGCTTCTACTCAGGGTATAAAAACAAAGCCACTTCCTGAAAACTACAAGTGGATGCATACCGGAGTTATCTGGAAATTGTTTTCCGGCGTGTTATACTATCTCATTGCATTTCCACTGGTAAAAATTTTTAACACTTTTATTATCGGTCTTAGTGTAAAAAACAGAGGTGTTATAAAACGATTAAAATCGGGGTGTTTCTTATACAGCAACCACACTCAGCACATAGATCCTTTTCTCTCTGCTGATGTTTCGGGATGGGGACACCGTACTTATTTTATGGCAGGAAATGACGCTTTTTCCATTACCGGCTTACGGTATCTTGTGGCAATGCTTGGTGCCATGCCTCTTGGATACAATATGGAAAGCATGAAAAAAATGATAAACACTGTGTCAAAGCGTTATCAGGAAGGGGGCTGCATTACAATTTACCCGGAAGCCCATATTTGGCCATACTACACCGGCATAAGACCTTTTAAAAGTGCAAGTTTTGCTTATCCGGTAATTCTTGATGCCCCAACAGTTGCAATGGTTGTAACTTACAGAAAGCGTCGATGGCCTTTCAGACTTTTCTTTAAATACCCGGCTATTACCATTTATTGTAGTGACCCTATGTATCCAAATCCTACCCTTAGCAAAAAAGCAGCCAAGGAAGATCTTAGAAACAGGGTCTACAATTGGATGAAGGAAACTGCGGAAAAAAACAGCACCTACGAATTTATTCATTACGAAAAAAATCCTGTTAAAGATGAAAATGCTTTGCTGTAGGCTGTTCTTTTGCATCAGTTGATTCCGTATTTTTACACATTTTTATTTTTTCTTTAATTTTTTGAACTGTATGTATTTCACCTGAATTCCGGCAAGCACATCCTCAAGTTTAAGATTGTATGCTCCCTTATCAAGTTTAACTTTGCAGAGTTTCTGAGTAATCCAGTTACCGTCTGTTCCGTTTGTCTGAATTACTGCCATTGTCTCGCCATTAGCATTAACATTAACTGTTGACTGCGCCAGATTTGACTTTGCAAAAGATATATTAACTATTATAGTATATTCTGCATCTTCTTCAACTACTAATGTTGCTTCTTTTCCACCGTTAAACATTACTTTATTATCTTTTGCCAATAAGAATTTTTCGTATTTTGCTTCAGTTTCAGGAACTGCCGGGTAATACTTCGCAACGTCTGTATCTACTAATTCTCTTTCAATTACAGTTGCATTCAAAATAAAGTTGCAAATGTTCTTTGTAGCTCTTTGAAGTTCTCCTATTGTAAGTTTTCCTTCTTCTACTGAGCTTTCTGTATTGTCACTATTTGAGTTTACTTCCGCACCATTGTTGTTTACTACCATGTAAACATCATTCTGTGCGCGTACCATGTCACGTGTATCCTGATTGGATTCCTCGCCACCGTCTACAACATCATTCATTTTTGCCCACCAGTCAGTCATTACAAGACCTTCGTAGCCCCATTCACCACGGAGTATTGTTGTACAAAGATCATAGTTTGATGCAGCCCAATGTCCGTTAATCGGATTGTAGCTTGTCATTAATGTCATAACTGTCTTTTCTTTTACTGCCATTTCGAAAGTCTTAAGATAGATTTCTCTTATAGCTCTTTCTGAACATACGGCATCAATTTTGAATCTGTGTGATTCCTGACCATTTAAAGCAAAATGCTTAATTGTTCCCCATGCTCCACCGTCCTTAATACCGCCGGTTGAAGCTACTGCCATTGTTCCTGAAAGATATGGATCTTCTGAATAATATTCAAAGTTACGTCCATTTAATGGATGTCTGTGGATATTTACTCCTGGTCCAAGGAGAGTGTCAACTTCATTTCTTCTAAGTTCCTCTCCTTCCATTGTGTAAAGTTCTCTAACTAATTTATCGTTCCATGACGCAGACAATGCTGTTCCTATTGGAAGCTGAACTGCCTTTCCGTCATAGCGGAGTCCGCTAGGTCCGTCTGCTGTACACGCTGCCGGAATGCCATAGTTAAACAGTGCATCAGATATTCCGCCAAAGGCTGAAGCTGTACCCTGAGTTACTCTAGGGTTGCTCATTCCCTCACCTCTGATAATCTGTGCCATTTCTTCTACTGTCAATTGTGCCACAAAATCATCTAATGAATTCTTTCCTTCATGAACATCCTGAAGTGTTATTCCCTTGTCTCCTGTTATAGGCATTGACTTTGGAAGATTTTCCTCAATTCTATTTGCCATATCAACTGTTGGTTTCTGAGAAGGAACATACTCTTTTTCAAATGTTCCATCTGCTTTTTTATTACCTGGTCTTAAGATTGTAAGATTATCATCATTTGGACACATTACCTCTGACAACTCTTCAACAACCTTAAGTTCATCTAATTTATATGTAAGGACATCTTTTACATTTCTTACGCTGTTACCAACATAAATTACATAATCTCCTGCCTCTAAAACATAGCATGATTTATGTCCTGTTGCACCGCTGTCATCATATGATGTCATATCATTAACATTAAATTCAATGCTAAGTGTCTGACTTTCCTTTGGTGCGAGCTTGTCTGTTTTTGCGTAGGCAACAAGCTCCTTAACCGGCTTTCCAAGTTTGCCCTGTGGCGCACTGTAGTATACCTGAACAACTTCCTTGCCTGCAAACTTATCACCTGTATTTGTAACTTTTACTTCAAGTTTGATTTTTCCTGCATCTTCTTTAGCAGATACTGTTTCAATATCAAAAGTAGTATATGAAATACCATATCCAAATTCAAACATTACCTTTTCAGGAGCAAAAGTTTCAAAATATCTATATCCAACATAGATATCTTCCTGATAAAGGTTCGTTAACGGATCACCAAAGTTATCATTTGACGGATAGTCCTCTAAGTTCTCTGCAATTGTGTCCGGAAGTTTTCCACTAGGTGTCTCTTTTCCTGACAAAACATCGGCAACTGCATTTCCACCTTCCATTCCGCCTGACCATACATAAGCCACTGCTTTGATTTTTCCATTAAACTGTGAATCATTCATCCACTTCATGTCTATGGTATTAGATACATTTAAGATAACGCAAACATCTTCAAATGCCTCTGTAATACTCTTAATGTTAGAAAGTTCTTCCTTTGTCAGAAGGTAGCTTCCTTCTCCATTATAATTGTCTTTATCTTCTCCGGCTGTACGTCCTACAATATAAACAGCTTTGTTAGAAACTGCTGCCTGCTCCTTAGCATATTCCGGTGTGATATCCATATCCTTCTGAAACCATGGTTCACAAGCCCAGCCGCCACCGCCGTTATCAAAGGGATGATCCTTCAACCATTCTTCATAGTCAGCTGCTAATTTTTCATTAATTTCTAAATCAGAATTTCTAAAACCTTCTATAATATTAGTAGCATATTCAACCTGAACTGCTCCACCCGAACCTGTTCCGCTTCTGTAATACTCTATCTGTGGGCGACCAAATATAGATATTTTGTCTTCTTTTGTCAATGGGAGCATATTATCTTCATTCTTTAAGAGTACAATTCCCTCCACTGCTGCCTCACGATTTTTTTTTGCAAATCCCTCAACAGGAATTCCTTTTAAACTGTTACCCATTGTAATCCTCCATTTTTTCAGATTTTTATATCTTTTATCTAAAAAACACTATATCATATGATTTTGGCAAATGCCATATTTTACGGGGAGAAAAATGTTTTTATTATACTATGTACTCCCCTAGTTTTCAAACCATTTTTTTTATATGTTTTGTCTTATAATACGGGGATTTTTTTCTCTTTGATTGTTGATTGTAACGTTTTTATTTATCTGCATTGAAACTTTTTTATTTTTATGCTCCGGCATTTATGTCTCTTTTTTTATTTAGTTTTTATGGATTTATATTTTTTCAATATATTTACCTGTTTTCTTTATTGCTTTAACGTACTAAATAGTGTAAAATTATTTTATGTTGTGTAAGAGATTTATTTTACAAAAATGAGCGAATAGAAAGGAACAGACAAATGGGAAAATATTTTCAAGAAGACATTGAAACTGCCTCTCGTGAAAAGATTGAGCAGATTCAAACAGACGGACTTTTGGACGTGGTAAAGAGAGTATATGAAAATGTACCTTTTTACAGAAAGAAAATGGAGGAACAGGGTGTTACACCGGATGACATTAAATCTTTGAATGACATTTCGAAATTACCATTTTTAACAAAAGATGATTTAAGGGATGCTTACCCATACGGACTTTTGGCAGTACCTCTTAAGGATTGTGTACGTATTCACTCAACTTCAGGTACAACAGGTAAGCGTGTTTTGGATTTCTACACAAAAAAGGATATTGATATGTGGGAAGACGGATGTGCCAGAGCACTTGTTGCCGCCGGTGGTACAGACGAGGATGTTGTTCACGTATCTTACGGATACGGACTTTTCACAGGTGGTTTTGGATTAAACGGAGGTTCTCAGAAGGTTGGTTCTTTAACACTTCCAATGTCCTCAGGAAATACCGACAGACAGCTTCAGTTTATGACAGACCTTGGTTCTACAATTCTTTGCTGTACACCAAGTTATGCTTCTTATCTTGCTGAGTCAATTGAAGAACGTGGCATCAAAGACCAGATTAAATTAAAGGCCGGAATTTTCGGTGCTGAAGCATGGTCAGAAGATATGAGAACTGATATTGAAAACAGACTTGGAATCAAAGCTTATGATATTTATGGACTTACCGAAATAGAAGGTCCGGGTGTTGCCTTTGAATGTCAGGAACAGAACGGAATGCATATATGCGAGGATTATTTTATTCCTGAAATCGTAGATCCTGATACTTTAGAGCCGGTTCCTGACGGACAGATTGGTGAATTAGTATTTACCAGTTTTGCTAAGGAAGCTTTTCCTATTATCAGATATCGTACAAAGGACATTACATATATCACAAGAGAGAAATGTAAATGTGGCAGAACTCACGCACGTATTCACAGACTTATGGGACGTTCAGATGACATGCTTATTATCAAGGGTGTTAATGTTTATCCTTCGCAGGTTGAAGAAGTTCTTATTAAACATGGTATGCCTGCTAACTATCAGCTTATTGTTGACCGTGTAAATAACAGCGACACAATGGAAGTTTTAGTTGAGATGACACCTGAAATGTTCTCTGATACAGTTAGCTCAATTGAATCCAAGGAGAAAGAAATTGTTGCTGCTCTTAAGAGCATGCTTGGCATTTATGCTAAAGTTAAATTGGTTGAACCAAAGTCAATTACACGTTCAGAAGGAAAAGCTGTCCGTGTTATAGATAAACGTAAAATTTAAGGAGGTTTTTATATGTATATTCATCAGATTTCAGTGTTCGTTGAAAACAAACCTGGTAACATTGCAAACTTTACCAATTTTCTGGCTGAACACAAAATAGACATGCGAGCATTCCAGATTGCTGATTCAAGCGATTTTGGTATTATTCGTATTATTGTAGACGATCCTTTTAACACTCTTACTTTGTTAAGAGACAATAATTGGGTATGTAATCTTGCACATGTTATTGGCGTAAAGCTTCCGGACGAGCCGGGTTCAATGTCTAAGGCAATGAATGTTATCGCTGCTAACGGATACAGCGTTGATTATGTTTATGCCTTCCTTGCAAGAGGCACAGACGATGCCCTTATGGTATTCCGTGTTAAGGACGAATACACAGACAAAGTCGCTGCTTTGCTAGTTAAGAACGGAATGAAAACTGTTGATCAGGAAGATTTGACTAAAATGTAGTTTAGATGTTGATATTATTTTTTCGACAGATGCGCCTGAAGAAAGCTAAACCCGACGATCACAAGACCGTCGGGTTTTTCGTTTTCTCACTATGTATTTACTTTATTTTTATTTTTACATTTGTTCCGTCCAGGGATGTGTTTTATTTAGGAAGTTTTACTTCGCTCTGATCACTTTTTTAATCCGCGGTCCCTGACCATTGCTCTTACTTAATCCTGTATTTATATAAATGTTCAGCTTCTTACCAGTCTGTGCTCCCTTTGGCAGCCATACAGTGTAGCTTTTCTTATTGCCTTTTATCCATGTATCACCAATCCTCATACCGCCGATCTTCGGAACTTTCTTCTTCAATGTTACTTTTACTTTGTATTTTGTCCATGTATACGGTTTGTGGTAAATCGGTGGGTACCAGTAATCTCCACTCCAGTGTCCTGGAGATGTCCAGCCTCTTACTTTCATCTTTTTCTTCTGTACAATCTTAATAGACTTCACAGCCGGTTTCACTGCCGAACCAGTCTTCAATGTCACTACGTCAGACGGTGTACCGGTTGTTCCATTCGCATAAGCCTGCGTACGGAACTTATAAGTTGTCAACGGCTTCAGATTCTTTACTATAGTTGCTTTATAACAATTATAATCTTTCACCGTTTTTACAGTTATCCACTTACCACCTTTGTAAATCTGAATTCTAGCATTTGTACCCATCATCTTCGTGGATCCTACGGTTACTTTTGCATAATTATGATAAGTCACTACTGTAGGTTTTTTTAATTTCTCTGCCGGTACATAAAGATTTGTTGTATAAGTCTTTCCATTCTTTGTTTTGAAGGTAAGCCAACTCTGTCTACCAGCTTTAATATTATAGATTGGAACTTCGCCATGAGCAACCTTGTTGCTGTTATAGTTCCATGTCTTTCCAGAAATATGATCGTATACTTCTACGATTTTATCATCGGAATTTGCAGGTACCGTCTCTGCAACGACTTTTATGTTTCCTAACTGTGATTTCTTTACTTCTTGATGAGAACATTTAATCTTCTCAGCCGAAATATAGTTATGTCCATTCAGATTAAAATCAAAAATTGCCGGGTAATAAGCACCCTTGCTAGTAGATATGCATACATAATATATTCCACGCGTTAGTACCTTTGCTCCAGGCTCCCACGCCTCTTTGCCATTGTATTGTGAGGATCCTTCGCTATAGATTTGATTATTATTAGAGTCATAGACACGAATGAACGTACGATTCTGTCCGAAATAAGTTGCTCTTTCTGTGTTAACAAGGTGGAAGCTTGGATCAATCACTGCTTTGTCTGCAACATTAAACTTGTACCAACGTTCATCTGTTCCCGTTCCTGTCAGACCTTCATAAAGACTGTACGGATGTCCGGATAACGGAATCTCATATGCTGTATCTTTTGTAAGACCAATCTCGTCTTCTTTGAATCCGATTTTTTGATCAATGAATTCTGCGGTGATAGTAATATCCGTATAAGCTGCTGCATTTCTTGTAAATTCCACTTCACAGGCCTTTTCTACCCACTGACACGGATATAAATAAAGTACATTTGCATCCTTTACTGCTGTAGCCATACGGCTGGCAACTTCATGACCACCTATCCATAATTTCGTATGGTAATTCCGCACAGGAATATTGTGCGAAAATGTTACTTTCATCGGCCTCTGTGTATTATTTGTTACTTCAATATGCTGTTCAAGCCCATCTGTTCTCTCAAATTGTACTATTTGTGATCCTGCAGATTTAAATTCCACTGAGTGCGTAACAGATTCCGCTTTCACTCCAATATCAGTTGTGAACCAGCCACCTACAACCAGGGCGCATAGCAGCAATCCCTTCAGTAAATAGTCACCTATTCGTTTCGACTTTAATTTCCTCATAACTTGTCCCTCCTTCTTATCTTCTTTTAATAAGTTCCAGAGTATCTTTTAAAAACGACACGATTTCTCTAGTTAAAGTATAACAAATGCATTCGTTTTTTACCCTGTACTCAAGGACAGGTTTTCAGTATTTTACTGAGAATTTCAATATGTAAACAAATATTTTCTGAACAAAGTGCGAATATTATTGAATTTTTTCCGAGCTGCTCGGAATGATAAAGTTTTTATTTGTCACTGCGATTGCCAGCCGCGTCTTATTGGCATAACCGGTTTTTGACAAAATATTAGAGACATGGAATTTCACCGTCCTTACGGAAATGTTCATCCGCTCTGCGATCTCGCTGTACTCAAGCCCATCGCACACAAAGCGAAGCACTTCTATCTCTTTATTGGTAAATTCTGAACTATCCGCGAGACCAAGCTGTACGCTCGGTGTTTTATCTGGAAATACACTTTCCCCGTCCATCGTCCGATTAATCACATCAATCAATCGTTCAGGGCTAATATCCTTATACCAGAAGCTGTCTACTTTCGCCTCTCTTGCCCGCTGCAAATATCCGACTTCCACCATGGAAGTTACGATAATGATTTTTATATTTGGAAACTCTGCCTTTATTTCTGCTGCCGCTTCGATCCCATCTTTATTTCCGGATGTGCATACGTCCATCAACACAAGGTCAATCCGCTGTCTTCTACATATAGCAAGGGCGACATCCGCCCCATTTACGCTTGCCGCAAACTCATAATTATTGCTCTCTGAGATTACTCTCTCCATATTTTCACGCGGCATCCTCTGATCCTCTACAATTAATACCTGTTTCATACTCTCTCCTCTTGAAATGTAATCGTCAACGCAAAGTACGGAAATGACTGTATTCGCATTTCTCCACCATAGTCAAATACATGTCGGGAAATATTATACAATCCGCCTTTTGGAATGATCTCTTTATCCGGCGCTGCTCCATTATTTGTGATGCAAATGCTGTATTGATGATTTTCATTTTGCATCTGGATGGAGAGCTCTGTCGCACCGGCATGGCAGACGCCATTTGTCAGACACTCGCGCATTGCAAGGATGCAGATACTAGCCAGTTCTTCTGACTCCGGCAAATCTCCCACACACACCACTTCTACGCCAAGTGTCTTTGCATCCTGCAGAAATCTTTCAAAATCGCCTTCTTCCAGCGGATATTGGTTGTCGTTCCAGATTGCATTTACGGCGTGGCGAAATAAGCGCACCGCCTCTTTATCATCTGCATTCTCCTGTGTCAGACTCTGTCGGATCGCAGTCAGTCCGGCTCCCATCTGATCGTGAAGCTTTGTCTTTGCCGCAAGTACTTCACGTTCACGCGTCAAGATTAACACATTATCCGACAGATAGCGGAGTTCTTTTGCTATTTCTTTTAACTGTTCGGTCTGCTTTGTCAGATTTATTTTTTCTTCATATTTTTTTGTAATATCCAGGAAAATAGCTTCTGTATAAGCCTTTCCTTTCCGGTCTGTCACTTTATTTTCCCGATAGCTCCATGCCTTCCCGTCAGGAAAAAGGTAGATTTCTTTGTTGTTAATCCGGCTCACGCCATAACGCTCACACAGGCACAGTGCCTCTTTTAATTCCTCTTGCTTTTGCAAATCTCTGTGAGCGATTGTTTGAAATAGGCGATACATCTGTTCATTGCAAAGTTTCACATATCCATCTTCTGTAAAATAACAGATTCCAATGGGCAATACATTCATCGCCTCTTTAATAGAATTCTGTCGGATTTTTTCTTTTCTTGTACGATGCATCCAAAATCCTTCCCAGATAAGCAATCCATCGATCACACCGACGATGCACCACCAAATCCACAGTGAGACATCCGGCATTTGAAAATAAGCTGGTTTTCCTCGCTCTGCCTCGTAAGAATAGGCCAATGCATTTACAAGAAGAAACAAAAATACGAAGATTGCGATATTCATATGCCACTTTCGATTGTCGATCTTCATATCGTGGAAAACAAGAAGCAAGATCAAACTCGCCACGAGACTTAATAATATTGCCAGCATCAAAAATGTCTGCATTACGATTCACCTGCCTTTTCCACTGTAAATACAAATCGCCATATGCCATCTTCGCATGTGCAGGACTGTGCCATTTCTGAAAAACAGGCAAGATCAGTCTCGCTTTCGATCTCCATACAGAATAGAACATCTTCACTCTGACTGCGGAGCTTTATCCACACCGAAGCGCAGCTGTCTACACATTTTTCCACTACATTTTCAAAAAATTGATACATAACAACAGCATCTCTTACATAGATTTTCTCCCCTTCCGGGAATGAGCATGCGCAGTCAATATCTAACAATCGTAAACTGGAAAAGGATTCCTCTATACAGGCTTCCAACTCGACGACGTCTGATACTTTTGATCTTTCTTCGATAAACTCTAGATTTCCGCGTCTTTTTATATATGTTCCAATGAGGCTGATTTTCACTAAAAGGCTACGGCTTTTCTCCAGCTCTTCTTCCTCTTCGTAACGATTGAGCAATTCATTTAAAAGATTGATCTGTTTGGCAGTCTGTGTCTGCAGCTTGTCGAATAAGCGGTTTTTCTCACGCAGCATATTGATGGCTGCCTTCGTCTGATAATTTTCCTGCTCGATACAGTTACTTTCTTCGATCGTCTTTCTATTTTCTTCCATTCTCTCAAGAAGCTTAATAATGTCTTCCATATCTTCCTGCCAGAGAACATGACCACCACGAATTGTTCGGTTCTGGATCCGCGTCTTTTTATCGATCACCACATCCTTCTCCACCGCATCCTTCATCGTCTTTTTCGATAATGGCATTGCATTCGCAGATGCATAACAAACGTTGTAATTCTGATCCGTGATCTGAGCACCCAATGTACAGACTTCAAACAGTTGATCGTACCCAGTATTTGTCTGGATCAATCCGCAGCGCACACAGCTTTCCAGTATGCCAACGAAAAACAGACATAAGACAGCGGTAATGTCTCCGCCAATTTCCTGTACCCACGCCACACCGCTTATGAAGAGCACTGCATAGAGAACTGCAGCGCCAATCCCAAAAAGGGGAAGGTATTTCTTTTTCTGTGAATGCCTGCACTTGTAAATCATCAGAACAAAAGCAGTTAGAGCGCAGACTACTTCCCAAATCAACACCACATAATAGCCCCATCCGTATGTGTAATGACTGTCTGACCACGCAGACCCTGCCGGAAAGGAAAATACGAGCTGGTGCAGATCATTGGACAGCACAAGCAGAACTAAGACAGCTGTTGGAATATATACTCCTTTTAACCATTTAGGCAACCGATATTCTTCCGACTTTCCGAGAAAGAATGCTGCCTGCAATACTGCTACAGGAATGAACAACATCGGTATGTAATAGCTGTACCACAAGTAACGCGCGATCTGGTTATCCATTGTGAAAAAATATTTTGTCGTGCGCACAACAAACCAGAATATGATCAATTCTGCTATAAAAATCAATACATTCCGCACCGATTTCTGAATAACTCTTTTATAAATACTGATGCCCCATCCGATATATACTCCAACGTAGATCATTGTCCGCAGCATACCACATATAATGCGGAGCGAACTTATTTTTCCTAATCTGCGACAGAGCAATGCCGCGAGCATACATAGCAAAAAGAGCTGGATATTCAACTGTTCACTGGATTCGTTTTTCTTTTTCATTAGCGTATTCAAATGTATTCCTTTACTGTATTATTCTATATTTTCTATCACTTCTATCTTACTATATTTGCACAGTTTCGACCACATGATAACGCATTTCATACCATCGTTGAAAAAAAAAGAAAGAACAGCCCCTACCACAGTTCGTTCTTTCTCTCTGCCTCATGTGCCGCAAGCATGGCCTAAATACAGGATCTATGTCCTAAGGATAACGGCTCTTTGCTAATAGCAGTCACACTAACACTATTATGATAAGAAAAAATTCCCTGTTTTGCAAGTTAATTCGTATAAAATCTTCTTCCAAATCACTGTTTGATTCTTTTATGGCTGGATTCCGCCCTGAAATGGAATCGATAATATATTTTATAAGGGGCAACCAATTTGGCTGCCCCCTTTATTTTTTATTGCTATTATTTTTAATTACTTCAGAATTAATTTGCTATATAATTTTATATTATCCACTCTTTATTTCACTTTAAATACGATTGTTTTACTCCTTTTATATCCATTCTTTTTAGCATATACTCTAATTTTCTGATTCTTCTTTAGTTTCTTTCTCAACTTAACCTTAAACTTTCCATTCTTTTTAACCTTTACTGTATATGTTTTCTTTCCAATCTTAATTTTTACAACACTGCCCTTTGTTGCCGTACCCGTAATTTTCTTTGTATTTTTCTTGTAAGATTTCAGTTTAGGTGGGTTTAATGTTTTAACAACCGGATTAGTATTCTTATTTGAATTTTCTTCAATAACATTTGGAGTTACTTTAATTTCGCCCACATTATTCTCTTTATCACTACTTACAGCAATTTTTAAGTAGTAAGTTCCAGCAGGCACTGTTACATATCCGGTACTTCCACTGCTAGGATAAGGTCCATAAGAATGTGAACTATATCTTTGAGTACCTAATACGTAATCGTCATAACCTTTACTACTTGATGGTTGTTGATTGATTTTTGACTGATAACTAACTCCACCCAAAGATACTAAATCATATGTCACCTCCGGATTGAAGCATGATGGAGTGTCAGCTATAGACATATTAAAATTAACCTTTGATTTTTTATTAAGTGTGATTTCAAAGTATTGTTCACCATAAAGATTTGAAATGTAACCGTAACTTACTTTCCCATTTGTTAGTGGTATCATTGACTTTGATGATATACCATTAACATTTCCAGTTCTATTTAAATATTGAGCTTCAATGGTTGTTGTTACTTTACCAGATGAATCTTTCCCATAATAACTATCTTTTTTACCATCATATTCTACATAATAAGTACCTTTTTCTAAAATAAAATATCCTGCATAATTTTCATATGCATCTATATAATCACTATTACTTCCTACAGATTTACCTACTTGTTTGCCACCTGATGTTGTCACTCTTGCGTTAGTTAAAGCTCCAAGATTTGAAAGATTACTATAGCAAACTGTTGAATTTACAGATACTTTCACATATGCAGTATTTGTTAATGTGAATTTAACTTTATATACATCTGTTATGCTTGATGTTCCAGAACCCCAATTATATGTATTGCTCACACTTGAAGGATCCGAAACCATAATAGAATCCACCTTATTAACAACTGCATCCTGTTCTATATTTTTAGCTGACACAGCTTTTGTTCCACCCAGCAGCACCATTACTGCCAGTACACCTAAAATAATTTTTTCTTTAATTTCCATCTTTTTCTCCCTCTTTATTCTTGGTAGTGTCAAATAACACTCCTTTTTTATAATCTCTAAAAAAGTATATTTTACAATTTTTTGCTTTTTTCACTATTAACTTTTATTTAATTTTAACTTTATAAGCTTTAGACCAACTAGAGTTTAAAACCTTTCCATTATATAACTGAGAATTCTGTACTCGCACATATATTTTTTTCTTTTTCTTCAACTTAGAGTTTGAAAGCGTGAAACTGCACTTCTTAACTTTCTTGTCCAGAATTTTCTTTTTGAAATTTTTAGTTGTTGAAACCTGAACTCTGTAACCATATGATGAAGCTACTTTTAAAATTTTAATCTTTACCTTTTTTGCTTTTTTCTTCTTGTTAGCTTTCAAAACCTTTGATGGCTGAACCTGTATCTTAGCAAAATGGATTGTGGCATTTTTAAGTTCCTTATTATTGTCACTTATTCTAATTTTTAGCCAGCCCTGCTTTGAGCCTCCATAATATATGTCCTTAAAATTTTTACAACCTTTAAAAACTTCAAATGATATATTCTGAACATTCTCCGGTATGGTAATACTTTTTAGTTCTGAATTTGCAAATGCATCATAGTCAATTTCTTTTACTGATGTTGGCAATACTATGTTTTCTGCCGGCACATTGGCAAACATATATGAACCTATCAAGGTTACTTTTGAACCTATGTTAATTGTCTTTAAGTTCTTACATCCTGCAAAAACCGGGCTCACCGTTCCTTCGCAGTTTACTGCATTAAAATTAACTGTACTTAATGACTCGCAGTTTTTAAACGCTTCAAACCTTATACGTGTTATCCCTTCCGGTATTGTAACACTTTTAACGCCTGAATTTGCAAATGCATCATTGTCAATTTCTTTTACTGATGTTGGCAATACTATGTTTTCTGCCGGCACATTGGCAAACATATATGAACCTATCAAGGTTACTTTTGAACCTATGTTAATTGTCTTTAAGTTCTTACATCCTGCAAAAACCGGGCTCACCGTTCCTTCGCAGTTTACTGCATTAAAATTAACTGTACTTAATGACTCGCAATTTTTAAACGCTTCAAAACTTATACGTGTTATCCCTTCCGGTATTGTAACTTTGCTAATTTTCGAGTTCAAAAAAGCATCATAATCTATCCCTTTTACTTCATAACCATCTATTGTTGACGGTATTATAACATCTGTTGCGCTGCCTAAGTATTTTTCAATAGTTGCATCTCCACTACTTAAAGAATACTCATACTCCCCACTTCTAATATTTTCCGCTTTCACTGTTCCTGAAATCATTCCCACTAACATCAATGTTACTATGAATGTAAGCACAATCCCTACATATTCTTTTGATTTTTTCATAAAAAACTCCTTTATACCTTCCTTTGATAATATAATTCTGCTATGTTTCTTAATGACTATAACATTTTTTTGCTTATAACTCAATATTTTTAATAATTATGAGTTAGCTTTGTGATTCTCTTTTATCACTCGCCATTAAACCTACAAATGAATTTTTATATTATCTCTCTTTAAATTCAAACTCTTCATTTCCAAGCTTTACTTTATCGCCATCATTCAATTTTACTTCCACACCACTTTGTATCATCTGATTATTTATATATGTATGATTTGTAGAATTCATATCGATAATAGAATATTCTTCACCATTGGTAACAATGTCCGCATGACTTCTGCTAACTGCTGCATTATCGCCTATAAAATAGTCCACATAACTCTTTTCTTTACCTAAACGATATCTAGGTTTATTAATTAATATTCTTTCATTATTTTTAAGTCTAATTAAATAAGGTATTATATGTGTTGGTTTTATAGGAGTTTCCTGCTCTGACAACACTGTTGTTCCACCAAAGTCTGCTCCACCACCTAAAATTGTTGTTTCTCCAAAATCGGCTTCTACATCTGCATATGATTTTCTCGGTTGCATAATCACATTCTGCTGTACATTTTGTACCGATTGTACATACGAATTTTTATTTTCTACAGGTGATTGTGGTGCAACACTGTCTTGCATCTTAGGTGTTTCCAATCCCGGCACTGAGAAATTAGCTCCAGGAACTGAAAATGGTGCCTGAGTATTGTTCTTGTCCTTTTTATTTACATTGTTACTTTTTTTAGTTCCACTGTTTTTTTCTTGTTTTTGTTGTCTATATTTCTCCTTGTTTTCCTTGCTATAGTGCATCAGTAAATGAAACATAGATATCTCTTTTTCATCTTTTCCCTTTTTTCCGACATTAGTTGCGCCTTGCGGTACATTCATTGCTGACACCGGAGGTTGTACTGGTGGTACAGATATTCTGTTATCAGGTATGTTCTGTCTTACAACAGGTTCTTTTTGTATCGAATTTACCTTCGGCTGTTGTACACTATTCACATCAGTTCTATTAACTATCGGCTCAGCTTTTTGTGTCTGAGAAGAAATATTAGAATTTTGCTTTTGTACATTTATGTTTTGTTTTTTACTTGATTGTGTACTGACTGATTCTAACTGTATATCTGACAATAACTGTTTAAAATTATATACATTAAAAGATGAAGAACTGTTTAAAAAGTTCATCAGTTTAGCAACATAATCACAGTTCTCAGTCTGATCAAATTGATTTGAAAACATAATCTCCTTAAAAAACATACTTACATCTTGATTTTTTTCTATATCATTTGATACTGGCAAATATACCAACTTCGCCTTACTTGTCGAAACGTCAACATATATGTAATCCAAATCAAGCAACATTGACTCACTGTCTAACATATATTCATCCGATGATATTAAAGCATCTACTATGCTCTCCAATACACCAATTAAACGTTTCTTATTTACTATTCCTGCAAAGAATTCACTTGCCGGAACTCTGGATGAAATATTATATTTCAGGTATTTTTTGTCATCCATCTGTGTAAATACGAGCGGTATCAGACCTTCTATATCATTGTTTGAAAGCATACCCAAGCTAAATTCGTCAAGTTCATCTGCATCTTCAATTTCAAATACAAGATATGAATAAATTCCCTGCGTTTCTTTTTTTGCAATCATTTTACTTCTCCATTTATAATTTCTTTATTTTTATCTATTCAAGCATATCGTTTTCATTTAATTAATTATCAAACCTATATAGCGATAGCACCATCCAGCCTTCATTATCACAAACAAGAGTTTCCCCATCTTGCGAGAATGGCTTGGCGTCTTTAAAAGAGTTTTCAATTACCATCTTTCCTCCCTCGTCTATATACCCCCACATCCCGTCTTTTTGAACTGCCGCCATTCCAATGCTGAAAGATTGTGCATCGTCAAAATGATCATCTATTTTAACTTTTCCACTATTATCCACAAAGGTCCATGTTCCTCCTATCTTAACAGCTGCTAGAGCTCCTTTTTCTTCAAAGCTTTTTGCATCCTCATATGTACTCTTTCCTATATTTTTACCATTTTTATCTACCAGATAGTAATAATCTTCTTTTTTTACAAACGCCCTCCCATTAGAAAATGCAACTTTTCTTTCATTAATTTTTACGTCATCATAGCTTTCATTACTAACTTTCTTGCCTTCCGTATTAATTAGATACCATTTTCCACTCTCTTTTACAGCTGCTATTCCTTCATTAAAATTGGTAGCATATTCATAGTCTCCAAATTGCTTTTTAAATTCATCATTATAATAGCTATATTTATCATTTTCCTTTATAACAATGAGCCCGTCACATATATCTCCCAAATATTCACACTTAATAGATTCCGGTGGAACTTTTCTTTTGTTTCCATCACTATCTACATAATACTTATTTCCATTAAGGCTGACTGATATTAGTTCATCATGATATCCTCCTATATATTCAAATTCCTCAAAAAGAATTCTATCAGTTCCCTGTAACAAACCCTTTTTTCCATCATTTCCTACTGCAAAATATCCATTTCCTAGAGCTTGTGCTTCTCCAAATCTATCAGTTGCAAGCTCATACTTATATTTTATTTTAGAATACAATTTCTTTATTTTATCTGTTACCAACTGTCTTTTTTCTATTTCACTAACCAATTGATAACTTTCATCAAATTGCTCAGTGTTAATATATTCTTCCAACAATTTCTCGTATATTTCCGGAGATGTTGGATATACATCTACGCATGTTTCCATCCATGAAACTGCCTCATCCAGATGGTCATTTTTTTCAAGCATATTTGCCACTTCTAACCTTAATGACACTGAATCAATCATTGAAATAGCCTGTTTGTAACAATCCAAAGCGTCTACAACTATTCCCTGTTTAGCATATTCCTGTGCCTGTTTTACATATTGATTGTACTTTTCCTTATTTTCTGCACTTGTGCTCACTAAACTATATGTTGAATAAACCATTAAAGCAGTTAACAATATAGGAATCAAAAATCTATATCCTTTCATAGTTCCTCCTTAATATCCTGAAGTAAATATTGATAGTACTGTTCCCATCAAAATGTACGGAGCGAATGGCAACATATCTTTTTTTGATTTTTTTTGAGCTATGAGCATTATAATTGCTACAATAAATATGACAATCATAGAAACAAAGACTGACGAAACAGCTCCGTCTATGCCTTCTATCAAGCCCATTAACATTAGTAGTTTAATATCTCCCATTCCAATGCCATTTTTCACTATAACTGCACACAGTACACACACAATGAGAAAAGCTAAACTAACTATTATTTCCGTAATCAAGTTTGCCAACCATACATCCTTACATGTAGCCATCTCGAATAATGTTATTCCTATCCACAATACAATACCCGGTATTATTAATTTATTAGGAATACGAAATTCCTTATAGTCATAGTAAGCTGCAATCATTAAAATCGAAGTAATAGTTATACTTCTAATATTTCTGTTGATTGCATTCTCAGGAAAAACATATACAAGCACTACTGCCATGGAAATTAAACAAACGCATACAAACAACATATATAATTTTGTTTTTAAATTTGTATCCAAAATACATTTTATTCTTCCTGATAATCCATTTTGCTTTCTAATATCTCTTTGTCTAATGCATAAAATAACAATCACTAGCATAAATGCTGTATATATATAATAACTGTACATTTTTATTCTCCACTGCTGTTTCCAAACCATCCATTTGTCTGTGCTCTCTGAGTAAAATTAAAATCCTTTTCAATTCCCAAAAGTTTGATAACACGTACTTTATATTTAACAACTAAATCAATTTTTGAATCTTTTCCATCTTTAAACACCTGAGACTGCTTGAAATTTAGACTATCTAAATACGAACCACCCGTTGGAACTACCCTCAACCATTTTAGGTACGCTTCATAATCTCCACCTTTTTCATCAACAAGATACTTTTTCATAAATGCCTTGCATAGTTCTGCTGCTACATCTGTTTTTATTCCTTCTATTCCTTCATTTGCAAAGAGCGCCACAATACTCAAAGCGAAACTTTTGGGATCGTTCGAAATACTCTTTATTGTATCCTTTATTTGAGAAACAGACTGCCCGGCCTGTTGTGCATTGTTTTTTATTGAATCATATGCACCTAACACACTAGAAAAATCAGAAGGATCTATCTTAGTTCCTGTATCGGCAATTCCGGAAATGGAACCATAAAGTTGTGACACACCTTCTTTAATATTTCCAACCTGTTGACTTGCCTCTTCTCCTTTTTCCGCCAACTCCTTCTGTTTAGCATTTAAATTTGTCAGTTTATACAAATACGAATATTCCGATATTTCCATTGCTGAACTATTCAACGCCGTTCCTATTTTTGATTGAGCCAGACAAATATTTGTAATTGATAAAATTATAAGCATGGCAAATACAAAAAATGATAAGCTTAAAGTTGCTTCAACAACAATTGCTCCTTTTTCTTCTTTTGGATTCATTCTTTACCTTTCTTCAAAATTGATATTATTATCCTTAGCATATTTTTCGGCTGTTGAACCTTTTGGTGCTATGATAGTAAGGTTTGAACACTCTGTAAATACAGTTTCATCTTCAAATTCTACATCCATATTGTTGAAGGTTACTTTTTTTAAATCTGTATCTCCCGTAAAAGCGCCCCCGGCAATATACTTGATTCCTGTTCCAAACTCAACACTATTTACTTTTGTTAACCCAAATGCACTTGTCCCAATAGTCTCAACGGAATCTGGAATTACCACATTCCCTGTAAGCCCCGAATGTAAAAACGCGAACTCTTTTATTTCCTTCAATTTATCGTCAAAAACAACTTCTTTTAAATTAGGATTTGATGAAAATGCATACTCGCCTATTATCTGCACATTACTTCCTAATTGAACTTTTTTCATCTGTGTATTAGAAAACGCATGGTTATCTACTTCAACAACTAACTTCTCTTCATATTCGTCGGGGATTACAACGCTCTCTTCACTTCCACTGTATATATGAATTTTATAATTTTCTCCGTCTATATCCGAAATTTCATACTCAAATTCGACATCCTTTTCACTTTCAGTGGTTACTTTGGAATCTGCTTTTCTAATTTCGTTATTATCTGTTTTCCCACATCCTACTATTACAACACATCCTATTAGCGCCAAAACTATACTTGCAACTTTTTTTCTCATTTTATCTCCTCCTAATATCCTGCAATATTCTTATATTCATAATCGCATAGTGTATTCAACTTATACGAATTTTCGCCTTGATTTATCTGCAAATTAAGCATCAATGGTGGAATACTAATATCTGATTTTATCTGGTAATATACAACTGTATTTTTTAACACAAAAGTTTTATTTTTTGTTATTTTTGCCATATTAACCTGCACCACATCTGCTATCCTTTTGTATACATCATTTTCCGATGATGATGCTAACTTCAGGAATAAAAATAATGATATATAATCACTATATCTTGGTTTAAAATCATTTTTTGAACCACTAGTACTTTTTGTCTTTTTACTTGGGAACTGTATTGAAATATCATCTTTGCCCTTTATTAGCTTAACACCTTCTCCTGAGCGCAAAGTCACCAAATCTGAAGTCGTTTCTAAAACATCCAACATTAGACATATGGCTATTTTAATCAATGTCTTTGGGATTACTCCATAAGTTGCCACGCTAATGCTAGCGGCAATTTCATCAACCAATGCACCATCAGGATCTTTGGGATCCATAAACTTTTGAAATACAGGAGCAATATTAAACGCGTACCTTAATAAAAAAATTCTTCCGTATGCATTTGCTTTGTTAATTGCATTAGTATTTCCATACAAAATGTATTCTACTTCTCCTTTATAAGCAAAATTATTTTCCTCATTTATGGGAACATTAGTCAACGTCTTATTATACTTAAAAGTCTTATCTTTGTTTTTTTCAAAATCCTCTGTTGATATTGTAGAATTTGTATCTTCTTTATATTTCTTTTTCCCCTCATTTACAAAAGTATCATAACTAAACATATTCATAACATAATCTGTCGTATATAAATCGTCACGAAAACTTATGCCTAAATTTTCCAAATTTTCAAATATACCATTACTGAACAAGTTTGTAAGAAAACTTGTGACCTTGGATATTTGTGCTGTTTTTTCATTTTTCTCACTTCCACTTCCTTTTGATGGAAGATTCTTTTGACTTTTTATTTCATTAGATGTTTTTCCTACTTCACCATCTTCATAGGAACTGTCTTCTGAATCTTTTTTATAATCTTTATATTTCTTTCTTGCATCATCTTCACTCATATTAGCTTTTTCATACTTAAATTTTTCTTTCATCCACTTGTATAATTTAGGCTCATTTACCTTCTCTATATCTGGATGATTATTGTTCTTTATATTTACAGATTTATTCCCTGTAGAAAACTCAAATGTTGTATCTGCATAACCTTTTAGTTCGCTGTAAATATGAGAAATCTTATCATTCTTGATTCCAGCCTTTGATTTTGCTATTTCTATACTATCTATGTCTTTTAACTGAGTGTTGTGATATTTTGTACTGTTAATATTGTCATCAATAGTTTTTATTAATGCTTTTACATTATCAATTCTGTTTAACAACTCTTTTAAACTTTCATCAGTAAGATTTTCTTCAATGAGTTTCTTTTCCTCTTCCAAGTCTTTTTCATTATCTGCTTTCATACTGCTTTCGTCGTCTAACTTAGCTGATTGTTTTTTCCAATCTTCATACGCATCAACAGTCTTTTTTATTAATCCGGAGTTTGAATCTCCAATTTTTTTCATATATTTTTTTGCATTTTTTAAATGATCATCTGCCTTTTGAAATTTATAATAATATTCCTTATATTTACTACATATATCATATATCTTTTCATTTGTTGCTGTAGTACCTATTGTTCCTATTTTACCGTTAGTACCTGCTGTTCCGATGTCTAAAGTTGACTTTCCCTGAACAGCTTCTTTAGATATCTGATTTAATAATTTAGCTGTACTCCCATAAAAACCACTATCTTTAAAATCTTCGGTTAACCCTATATATATATTTGCTAAACTCTGACTTGCATTTGAAATTGTTTTGTCTCCTGAGAACTGTCCATTCCCAATATACTTATTAATGTCAATATCATGTCTAATATTAATCGTTGCTGCCTGATTGGTGTTTTCACAGGCATTATTAAACAACCAATATTGTCTGCACATTTCTTTTGCTGCACTTATATATTCATTATATATATTTATATTTGCGTTTATTAACTCAATAGATTTTGTCCAATACTGTGTTCTATATATTGTATTGTCAAATGTATAATACTTCCAGATAGTGTCCTTTGCACTTTTCTTTTTTTGAATATATGTTGATATACTATCTAAAAATTTATTTGCTCTACCCTGTACATCGCTTGTCGTCGCTTTATTATCCGAGTCAAACTTTTTATCTTCTCCAAAATCTGAATCATTATATTCACTTACCTTATATCTAAATTTTTCAGGCTCAAAAGTAGATAATCCATCTGTATTACATAAATCAAAAACCATTTTGGTATGTATCTTTCTATAATCTGCTTTAAAGTTTTTTGTGATATCCGGTACTACCTGATCATTTATATAATTCTGATTTAAGTTTAATTTTCTAAACTCTCTAAGTTCATCATAAAGTTTTTTTAACATCTCCAATAATTCATTTTCGGCTTCATAGTAATCCTGTTTTTCTTCTGTTACTTTTGTTTCTTGTTTTGCAGTTTTAGATTTTTCTACCACATCCTTAATCATGGAAATAAGTCGAGAAGACAAATCTACAGGAGCACGATATTTCATAAATTCAACAATTTGTTGCTTTTCCAATGCGGGATTAGCTAAATTACCATTCTCTACAGGTGATATTTCCACATTAGCTGCATTTATATCTAACAAGTCTGCTATATTCTCATCAAATGCCTGATCTAGTTTTCCTACGATTTCTTCTGTCTCTGCATTTCCAATACCCTGTGACTTTAGTGACTCAACAAAATATTGTTTAACTGTTTCTTTTAAATCCTCCGTATCTTGGCAAGACCCCAAAAGTCCGTATATTTCATTCAACTGTTCATCATATTCCGTCAGCATAGTATTCAATGCCAAATTCCCTGCTGATTCTACAACTGGCTTAGCCAACTCCATTCTACTTGCGTCTACAAACATACTACATACCGTAATTGTTGGAACTAATATAATTACTAAAAAAACAGTTACTGCTCCGCTTTGCTTAGAAAATAACTTTAACACTTTTCACCTCATCACTACTTCAAAAAATCTTTTACCTTTTGTATTGCTTCTTGTATCTTTTTATTAGATTCAACGTAATTTTTAGCCATATTAATATTATTAATAAATTCAGCAGAATCAGATACCGGAACAGAATCATAAGACGACATTGTTGATAATTTTATTTCCTGCCCTAAAATAGTGATCGGCAAGTCAATATTATATTTTGCCTGCACGTCAAAAGTACTATACACAACAAAATTAGAAAATTTTGCATCTACAATCATACCTTTAGGTTGCATGCCCTTAAAAAAACCTACTCCCTTGCATTTATCCATTACCTGTGATTCAACCTGAGTGATTATTTCGCCCATGCTTCCAAAATATCTGTATGGTTTTACATCCACATTACTGGTATCAGATACTACGCTTCCATCTTTTAAAGTTTGCAAATATAATGGATCTGCACATTGCTGTGCTCCCCACTGAGCATACGTGGATACGTAATTGTCTATTTTTGATCTTTGATATAATACATTTCCATAAAATATTATTAGAAAAACAACACAAAACATAATCGGGAATACAATTGTGGCTTCAACAACCATAACTGCACCCTTTTCTTTTTTTGCAATCATATGTATATATTGGGAATTTATTTATCCCTTTTCCTCTCTTTTCCACTAAAGAAACTGTAAGGGACTTATGTCCCTTACCCCTTATTAATTAACTGACGGTTTTTTTATTGCATTCTGCACTTTTGAGTCGCCGTTTATTGCTCCGAACATCTTACCAACTAATTCTGCAAGTTTGTCTTTAAATACAAGTGCAATCGCAATTGCAACAGCTATTAACACAATAATAGCAACTACATTTACTTCTCCTGACTCTTTCTTAAAGAAGCCCTTTAATGATTCTTTCATTGCTTCTTTAGCAATCATTCCTTTGATTAATAACATATCCATTTGATATTTCCTCCTTTTTTTAATTGTTGTATATTAAACGCCTAAATTTCCAAAAATAGGCACTAATATCATAATTAAAATTCCTATAAACATAAGAAATATTGGTATCATCAACTGCGAGGCCGCTTTTTCAGCCTTATGCTTCACCAACGCCTGTTTCATCTGCCATACTTCTTTACTTTGCTGTTGAAGCATACTTACCAATTCTGCATTTCCCTTAGTTACCCCCTGAGTTATGGTAGATACAAAACGCTTAATTTCCGGTATTATACATCTGTTTCCAAATGAAAAATATGCCTCTACTTCCGAAGCACCATTATTCATTTCATCGACTGTTTTTTGCATTTCGATGTAAATATTTGTATCACCGGTATATGCGGTCTCAATCCAAGCATCTTTTAAAATCATTCCTGCATTGGTTAGTAATGCCAATTTAGATACTACATCAGAAAAGTCACTTAACATTTCATTTGAGCGCTTCCTGATTTTTTGATTTGTCGCATCTCCAAAGTAATAGTAGGCAAGTCCAGTCATCATCAACATTAACACTAATCCCATAAACGACGAACTAATACCATACATCACAAATGCAAACACAAACACTACTGATGATATTGACAACTTTTGGGCATATGCCACTCGTATATAGAAATCTGCATATTTCTTTCCATATAGCACTTCTATTTCTTTTCTTAATTTTCTGTCTTTTTTAGAACGGTATGAATAATGGATCATCTCCATCACACCATATCCCCATCCATATATTTCTTTTAGTGGATAGTCTTTTTCGCTTAATACTTCAAACATTTTATTATACTTCAGCCCTCTTACAAAAAAGAAAATCCATATTAGTAGAACCATATAGCCTAAGACAATTACCACATAATCTCCAACATTTAAAAACATATTACCTCCTATTACACTTTTATATCTAAAATAGATTTACCTAAAACATAGGAAATAATAAATATAACAACACCAATGGTTGTAGATATAATACCTATACCTGTAGCAAAGTTTGCTCCAAAATCACCACTCATAAGCTTTATCATTCCAACTATACCTACCGGCATAACTGTCATCATATTTTGTTCCATCTTGTTTGAAGAAACCATAGATTTGATATCTTCCTCTATTTCCATTTTTTCTGAGATAATACTGTGAGTATTTCTAATGATTTCCTTTAAGTTTCCGCCTTTTCGATATGATAGTTTAAATACATTTGCGAAACTCTTTATGTCATCAATTCCACTTCTTTCTCCTAAATCCATCAACACGTCTTCAATGTCTATATTGTTATGTATACCTGCTATAATCACTTCCAGTTCTTTAATGATAAATGCATTTTCATCATACTGAACTTTCATGTCTTCATACACGTTCAAAAACGAATCTGTAACATTCATTCCTGCATTTAATGATGTAGTCAATGAGTCAAGCATGTCTCTAAATTGAGTTCTTAACTTTTCAACATTCTTTTCCTGTAAAGTTTTCGTACGAATTGGTACAAAAAACTTTCCTGCAAATCCACCCACACCAACACATACAATAAAATCTAAAATATATGTGGCCATTGTGGCATTTCCATATTCATCCTTTGCCAAACCACCATAAAACAGATATCCTACTGCCGCTCCGACTAGAAAGGCCAACAAAAAGTATATGCTTTTTTCTAGTTTTGACATATAGTAAACCTTATAATTTAACACAGGCATATTTGTAGCTGATGTATAATATTGTGGCTCTTTCTCTTTTTTGTTTTTCTTAAAAAACATACTCCACTCCTTATTTATATTTCTTCTTTTATTCCTGTTAATTGAAGTTTATGGATGTTCACCATTTTGTTTTCTGTTCGTTGCAATCTTCCTGATACTTTTTCAAGAGTGCTATTTTCATCCTCCACAAATTCGTACAGCGGATTCAAAACAATATGACCGTTTTCGTATCCAACTACTTCTGTAATAGCCATAGTTTTCCTCGAATGGTCTCTTAGCCTTGACAAATGAATAATAATATCTACGGCCGATGCAATTTGTTGTCTGATCGCTTCAAGGGGAAGTCCTGCTGCTCCCTGAAGAACCATCGTTTCTAAACGGCTAAGCATATCTTCTGTTGAATTAGCGTGACCTGTAGACAGAGAACCATCATGTCCTGTATTCATGGCTTGAAGCATATCCAACGCTTCACCTCCACGAACCTCGCCTACCACAATTCGTTCCGGTCTCATTCTAAGGGAAGATTTTATTAAATCTGTTATCGTTATTGCCCCTGCTCCTGCCGAATTGGCATTTCTTGTTTCCATACTTACAAGGTTTTGTATTCCTGTAATCTGTAACTCTGCAGAATCTTCAATAGTAATAACTCTTTCGTCTTTTGGAATATAATTAGATAATGCATTTAAAAATGTTGTTTTGCCGGAACCGGTACCACCACTTATAAAAATGTTGTATTTCGCTTTTACCAACAGTTCTAATTTGTGTGCAATATCTTTTGTTAACGATCCATATTGTATTAATTTTTCTATGGTCATAGGAGTCTTTGAGAATTTTCTAATAGTCATCGTTGGACCACACAAAGCAATCGGGGGTAACACCACATTTACACGGGATCCATCCGGAAGTCTTGTATCACATATAGGATTTGCCTGATTTACTTCCCTTCCTGCAAGTCCAACTATTCTTTGTATAACATCTTCCAATCTTCTTTCGCTTTCAAACTGCTTATTCATTTTTTCTACACGTCCGTTTTTTTCAATAAATATATTATCAGCACCATTAATCATAACTTCTGTAATATTGTCGTCGCTAATAATACTGTCCAGTAATCCAAATCCTCTAATAGAACTATAAATCTGCCTTGCTATTTCAATTCGTTCCTCAATAGTGCAATATACATTTTGTAATTTATCTGACACCAGTCCTTCGACTCTTTCTTCCAGTTCTTCATCGGATAATTTATTTAATGGCAAATTGTCTGTGATATACTGCCTTATATCGCTTACTATTTTTTTTTGTACATCTTCCTGCATATCTTTCTCCTATAGGCAAACTTAAGAATTTATTTTTTCAAGCATCTCACTTCTACTTTGTAATTGTTCCACTACCTGTTTTATAGTCGCATGTTCAAACCTAGGAACTCCCCCCACCAATGTTATGTCTAAATTTTCCAACACCTTTCCAGTCTTATTACTAAATTTGTTGTATATTAATTTTGCTTTCGCTAATATTCTTTCATCTTTTTGCTGTTCAACTATTTTTAAATATTCACATAGTCTGAACAATTTTTTATTTGAAATTTCACTCCCATCTGAAGATATTACAATAATATTAGCTAAGTGATTAATTTCTCCAAATATTTCTTCAAGAGACAAATCTGCATCCAAAACAATAACATCATAATCAAAGGCTGTTTTTAATACGTTTATCAGCGTTTGAAAATCTTCTTTTTTCATTTCTGCTGTATCCATAGCCATACTACTTGCCTCATAAAAATTCACACCTGAATCATCAATTCTAACTGCGCTTTCAAGTTTAATGGACAAATTGGTTTTTTTGCTTTTAACAGCATATAAAACATCACTAAAAGTTTGATTTCCCGTTCCGGAAAAGAAATAATCTGTACTACCATATTTTTCACAATTGATAAACAAAACTTTTAATCCTTTTTGAGACATATTTTTTGCGTATGCCGTGGCAAGTGATGAGCTTCCGGTTCCACCACTGCACCCATAAAAAGCTACTATATTAGTATTTTTATTATCAAATTTTGCTCCTGTAATATTTGAACTTACATCTGCAAATATTTCCAATATTTGCTTATATATCAGTTCCACTTTTTGATATTTACAAATAGCTTTTTGTTCATATATTTCTTCAATCCCATTACTATTTACTAAATATGCAAATCCACATTTAGAAGGAATATCATCTACATTTAATTCAAAATTTTCACTGGCAAGAAATACATCAGGTCTTATAGTATGAATTTCTTCCATTGCCTTTTTTGCATCTGTAAAACTGTAAACTTCCAATTTATCCATGTATTTGTTTGTAAACACAGTTGTTATTCGACTTATGTAATTTTTGTCCAAATCTAATATCAGTATTTTAATCTTCATTTATTTTACCCTTCTTTTACTCTTTACATTTGAGTTATTTTGTCTGTATTTGTCATCCCATCTCCTATTGCATTATAAACTATGGTTTAAATTATATCAACTATAATTTAAACCATAGTTTAAGTAAATTTTAATAATAATTAAGGGCTAAACGGCTTTTTATGCCATTTAACCCTTTCTTTATATACAGAATGATAGATTTGTTAGTTGGCGCATCTCAATTTTTACTTACTTTGTTTCTTCTTTTTCATCATTATGAGTACCCATGCTCCACCTACCAAAATAATTAAGCCTGTAATCGTTCCCCAGAATGCCAATTTGTTTGCATACCAACGAACAAAGAAGTTTGTTGATATTGTTACGCTATTATTGAAATCATACTGTGGTTTAAACTCTTTTGAATCAGTATCTGTAATATTCCCCGCCATGTCCTCTGCCAATAATCTGACTTTTTGGTTTGAACCTTCTTTTAATTTAATTTCATCTGCACACTGAGATAAATCATCAAATTTGTTTATTGTTTTAACCACTTTACCATCTACATATACTTTTACAGATTTAAGTCCGATAGAGTCAAACATTTCAAATTTCACATTCCGGCTGTCTGCATTTACAATTGCCTTTTCAAGGCCTACAACGCTTGAGATATCAGGAGATGTTGTATCTACTCTAAATTTAATCTGACTATCTTTATAGTTTGTTGATTCAGGTTTATTTCCTGCCTTGTCCTTTGACGAAACGACAATTTTGTATATTCCATCGTTCTTAAAGTTTAATGCATCAATTTTATATTCATACTGATACCAGCCACTTTCTCCCTTTTTGACTTGATCGTTTGCCACCGGATTTACACTATATTTAACGTTTTTAATCGGAGAACCGTCCTTAGTTAACTGTACGTTAATAGAATTATTTTCCAATTTGTCAGGATTATACTCAGTTATTATTAAACTCTTATCAACACTCTTAATATATCCATCATTTATATCCGTTAAATAATCATCTAATTCATATACTGAACCATATCTGTTTACAGTGAACTTAACCTTATCATCTGATTTATTTCCCGCTTTGTCGACCATCTTCACTATTAATGTATATATGCCATCTACTCCGGCGTTGTTCTTAAAAGTATCACTTACAGATGTTCCTCCTTTTCCACTTGTTGAAACGGCTTTAATAAACTTCTTAGTAACATCTACATCTTTTTTTCCCATTCTTGTACATGTTAATTTAATTTCGTTTCCACTATAATTGGTATCATTGAATTTTATTTTAGGAATAACCTTTCCCCTATAAGATTTACCGTTTTCTACCCCTGTAATAGTTGGCTTGTCTATTTTTGTGTCAATAGTAAATTCTTTTGCAGCAACCGAACTTCCAAACCTAGCCTCACCTGACTGATTCCCTGCCCTGTCATTCATTGTTACATCGAACGTATAGTCTCAATCACTATTAAATGCAATCTTTGCAGTATGTGTATCGCCATTACTTGACCAGTTTACACTTGGAGTTGATTTTCTACTGCCTTTTAATGATGCTGTCTGCTTAAACTTAACACTGCTTGCATCAAAGTTATGTTCAGTTACAACCACCGTTGCTGTTCTATATTCCTTAAAATATTTTCCATTTTGTGCACTATTATTATCATAACTTACAGAAATTGAAGGCCTTGTTTTATCAATAGTAAATTTTCCAGTTGCTATTCCTTTATAATTTACTTTTCTGCATTTATTTCCTGCTAAGTCTTTATATGACGCATTAAATGTATAATCCCCGTCATGAGTATATTTAATTTTTGATATATACTTTTCGTTGTCTTTGTTTCCTTTTCCTTTTACTTTCTTCCACTTAAGTTTAATGTTCTGCTTTTTGCCATTCTTTGTTACTTTATATTTAAAATCTTCTTCATTAAAATTTCTTTCAGTAACAGTAATTGTAGCAATTCGATTATTCTTAAAGAACCTTCCATTATTAACACTGTTATTGTTATATGTAACATCTATAGTTGGAGCCGTTTTATCGATTCCAAATTTCACATAATCATAACTAACATTTCCTGCTCTATCAGTTAACTCAACAAGCAATACCATATTGTTATAATTGCCGCTTAATCGCATACTATTAGACATTTCAGTTACCACATTCTTATCTTTTGATGTAACTTTCCAACCTTTAACGTCATTTTTTAAATTTCCGGAATTGTCAATCTCTACTATAGATTGCGTTTTTTTATCACCTTCAGTTAATACATACTTAACACGCCTTACTCCTGAATACTTGTCTGATACAACTATTTCCGCTGTCGGCTCATAATTGTAAAGCGGTACATTTTTTTCTCTTTCACCATCCATATCGGCATCTTTTTTTGCTTTTCCTTTATAGTTGTAATTTAAAATTATATTCTCGCTTTTATTTGTGTTAGGCATTTTTATTTTTATAAATGAAGTTTCTTTATGTTTGCTAACACCTTCAACTATTGTTCCATCCGGGTGAACATACCCATTTTTATTTACCGATGGATATTTAGCATCCGCTTGCGTAGGTTTTTTACTTAATTTATTTAATGGTGAATTTCCTACTTTATCAGTTGCGTATGCATATATCTGGCCCTTGAAGTCTTTATTTATTACAAAGCTTATTTTTCCATCTTTGTCTACTGATACTGTTCTCTTAACTATCTTTCCTGATACATCTACGGTCTCATATGTTATAGTATCAACATCTGATTTACATTCATTGTTTTGTTTAAAATCTTGTGCAAACACTGTTACTTTTACATCGTCTTTAAAGTAGAAGCCGTAATCTGTAGGCTCTACTGCTTTATACAAGTTTCCGTCTTTTTCCACATCCATATTATTTTCAGGTGTAAATTCAAAACCTGTTATAATTGGGTATGCTGTATCTTTTGCTATTTTCAATTGTTTTTTCGTTATATTTCCTGCATTATCAGTTAATATTACATTTACTTTATATTCACCATTTTCATTTGGGATAATATTTTCTGTTGTAAACCCATACTCTTCCAATGCCGTATAGATTCCATTCTTAATTTTATTAACCGAATCACTCTTTGCTGTATCTATCTTTGCATTTACCTGAAAGATACCTGAGCCCATATCTCCAAATTCTTCATCAATATCTTCATCTGTAGCAGTGAAATGCATCTTTACATCACCATTGTATATATATTTTTCGTTGTCAAAATACTGACTTACATTATCGAATGGTATCACGCTAATATCTGAAACTATTGGTGCCTTGTTCTCTAAAATAATAAAACCTGTTTCATTATTTTCTATATTTGAATTTCCTTTATTGGGACCATTCACTTCACTTTCATGACCTACATTGTCTTCTACGGTAGCTCTGAGATAGCCTTTGAAGTTTGGTTCTACATTTATTTCAAATGTTGCCTCATACTGTGATTTTCCATCATCTGTTCTCACAACTTCTATATACTTACTTGCATCTTCTGTTAATACCGTTTTTGCGTCTGCGGCATATTTATACAAGTGTATTTGTTTAATTCCTGAAGATGTTCCCTCGTCTTTTACTGTTACCTTCACTTTCAAAGCTTCATTTATAAACAGTCCATATGTTTTATCATTTCCTTTTTCAAATTTAAACTGTGTAACTTCAGGGGATTTATTATCTATAGCAAATCTTTCAATTGTATATGGTGCTGTAATTTCTCCCTTGTCATTTTTAAATACCACTTGATATTCATTATATTTTTCAGCATCATTTAACTTAATTGTATTCGACCAATCTGATGATTCCTGCCAGTCTTTCCCTGTTGTTCCATTTTTAACAGAAATCATTGTCCATTTAGCCCCGCTTGGAACGCTTAATTCAACCGAATCGTTGTACCACTTATAACCATCGTCTTTATAATCTTCTTTTGGAAGTACATTATCTTTGTCAAAATCAATCTCTGCCCATACAATTTTTATTGATGTTTTTACTTCTGCTCTACTATAGTTTTCTGTTCCCTCAGTTGTTGCTATGACCTCAATTTCGCCAACGCCCGTAAATGTCAATTCTCCTGTTTTTTCATTAATTTCAGCAATTTTCTTTCCCTCATCACTGAGACTATATTTAATGTCTTCAATGCTAGTTAATTCATTTCCATCCTCGCCAATTGCTTTTACAGATATATCAATCGTTTTATTATCATTAAATACTACATCTTTCGTTGGTATATCTACAAACTCAATCTTTTGACTTGCCTGTCTGATATCAATCTTCAAACCTGTTATCTCCAGAATCTCATAATTATCATCATCCGTTCTCTTAATTTTTACTGCATATTCATAATTTCCTGTCTTAACTGCATCTATCTTAGGACATTCTGTTACATACTTATATTCATTTTCCCCTGGTTTCTTTACACCATAGCCGGCAATTTCATATGTACCGTTTTCAGGATATGTTATATCTTGTATGGCATTTTCACTCATACCTACTTTGTAACTGCCATTAAACATTTTTATTGCATTTTTGTCCATAGAAATGGTTCCCTTGTTCATAACAATAGTGTAGGGTATTCTCAGCGTGTTAAATCCTTCTCTACTTATCTCAACCTCTAACTTATACAAACCCGGTGCTTTTATTTTTATCTCTTTGTAGTCTGTTTTATTAACTTCATTATTAGATTTATCAGTTAATTTCCAATTTATTTTATATTTATCATCTTCCTTCAACTTAATGCCTTCTACAACATTTTGCTCAGAACCATCATATGTCAGTTGTTTCTTTATGGATATATTTACCTCTTCAATGTTTTTAGGTGTTATTTCTGCCTCAACCTCAAAATATCTGTCCAGATATCCTTCTCTGGATACCTTTACAATAATTTTTTTTACCTGAACCCTATTATCTATTGTTGGCATTTCACTTACATATTTTAGTTTTGTATTATCCAAATCTACATTTTTTATCTCCTCTTCCGTTTTCACATGATAACTAAATTTATATTTAGAAAAATCCTCTGCCTGATCATTTAATATAATAACCGGGTATGTTTCTCTTTCTTTGTCGGGATTATATTCCCTCTTTGTCCCCTGTATAATTTTTTTGTCTTCTACTAAATCCGGTATGTCCTTTGGTGCCTCTGTTGTTGTTTCCTCAACTGTAGTTGTTTCTTTAATCTGTGTTTCAGTTGGTTTGACAGTTGTTGTTTCGCTAACCTCTTCAGCTACAACATTACTTCTTAAATCTACCGGCATGATACCTGCGATTATCACTAATGTTATCAAGACCGCCATCATTCTTTTTGTTTTTTGACTCTTAATCATAATATTTTTCTCCCTCATTTTTATATAATTTCATTTGAATGAATCAAAACAATGCTGTCTACAATTTTTAAGCGTTCAATTTGACTATTATCTTCAACCAGAAATTCTGTTTCATTTTGTAACAGTTCTGTCCCCTCGCTATCATCATCATTACTGCTCAATGCCCCTATTCTTTCATACTCTGGCAACAATTCTGTTCCTTCATTACTAAAGTTTACCGCATCATTTTGTGTTGGTGCTGTTTCTATCTTTTCTGTTATACCTTGTCTGTTGCCAGCCATGTATGTCGCTCTGGGTCTATTCCCTGCTTCTTCATTTTTTTTGCGCATTTTTTCAATGCCTTTTTTTGCTGTTCTTCCGCTTAAATCTCCAACAATCTTATAAATATTAAATTTGAACCATAGAAAACAGGAAATTAACAGAAATACACCTGCTAAAACAAATGATACCATTGAAATGACTGTGTATATTTGTGCCATTTATATTCCTCCTAAGTGTTTTGATATGTACGATTTATATTCTCAATAAATTTTCTATAATTTTCTTCAATGTCTTGTTTCATTTCTATTGATGCCTCCTGCGTTACAAACATACTTTTTGTTTTATTTTCTATTTCATCAAATAAACCTAGAATTTTATTTTTATCAACACCTAACTGCGCAAAACCTTTTCTTTGGTCATTTAGTAAATCCATGATTTGTTTATATAAAACCAATTTTACATATGCGGAATCTTCGTCTTTATAGTTATCCAAACTTCCTACTGATTTATTTAGAGTATCAATTAAGTCGGTATAAACATTTTGCGTTGGTTCTTTTTTACTTGTATCACTTAATACGTATTCCGAATAAAACCTACACACTGTGAAATATCCATTACTGATATCATAATATTTAAAGTTTTTATTTTTTGAATTAACAATCAATTCAAAATATGGCTGACTTCTTTTTATTTTTTCTCTCAGACTTTCTTCACCATCGTTAGCATACATATAAAAATAGATTGTTCCTGCCTCATAATACAACTCTAATGCTTCTTCTGATTTTTGGTTAAACAAGCCTTTATTTGCATTATACTTAGCTTCAAACTGCTTACTCTCTTCGTTTCCAAACTTTCCATTATCTTTGTATGCCTGCAATAGTTTTATGTATGCCCTTGTATCATCTTTAAATAAATCTATTGCTTCTAAATAACTTTGTACTTTTGCCTTGTAGGGTGTTGATGTTGAAATGTTAATTTTTTGATTATAGTTTTTGTCATTTTCATATGATGTCATCACCTTTCCAAAAATACCGGTAATTATCATAATAATAGTCATAAATGCCGTTACTATGAATGATACTAACTTTCTTTTTTGCTTTTTCTTATAAGAGCCATCCTCCTCTTCATAATGTTCTAATGCATACATTAATTCATTACATGTCTGATATCTTTCATCTGGATTTAACGCTGTACACTTATCAATTATTCTTTCCAAACCACCTGACAATTCAGGATTCCACTGACGAATTGGTGCATACATATAGTCTGCCGGTCGTGGATCCGCTCCCGTGAGCAAGTGATGCATAGTCATTCCCAATGTATATATATCCGACCTTGCATCTGTTTGTCTGTTTCCATAATGTTCTGGAGATGCATAGCCCTTTGTCCCCAATACTTTTGTATCAGCTAGACTTTGTTCTTTATATTCTCTTGCGATTCCAAAGTCAATAATCTTTATGTTACCCTCTGGTTTTAGCATAATATTTGACGGTTTCATATCTCTATATATTATTGGAGGGTTTTGCGAATGAAGATACTGTAACTCATCACAAACCTGTTTTGCCCAGTCTATTACCAACTCCTGCGGCTGTGCACCATATTCACACAGAATTTTGTCCAATGATTCGCCTTCTATATAATCCATAATTACATAGATAGTTTCACCGTTGTCTATAATATCTACAATCCTTGGAAGTGCCGGATGGTCCAGTTTTTTCATTAAATTTGCTTCTGTTAGCAAACTATTTTCAATTATTTCGTCATTTTTTCCATTAGCAGTCTTTTTAATTTCTTTTACTGCCCACTGTTTATTTAGCCTTTTGTCCATTGCCAGATATACATATGACATACCACCGGTACCAATTAGCTTTAATATTTCGTATTTTCCTTCAATTACTGTTCCTATGTTTGTCGCCACTATTTACCACCTTATAAAACGCTCTTAATAATTCCTACCGTTATATTGTCCTTTTCATTTCTGCTCTTAACCATCTCAATTAATTGTCTACTGTTATATTCCATTACGTTTTTATCTATTAAAACATTCGGATTTAAATACATATATATTTCTGATTCTGACAAAACGTGTCTAAAACCGTCAGAACAAAGTACAAAAACAGTATTTTCTTTAAACTCACCTATTTCAATCTCAGGATTAACTTCAACAGACGCCCCTACACACTGTAACAAAATATTTTTCCGGGGGTCTCCTTCCGCTTCTTTATATGTCATATTCCCTCTATTTATTTCTCTTTGAACAAAAGTTTGATCCTCAGTTAATATTTCTAGTGAATTATCCAATTTATATATTCTCGAATCTCCTACATGTACAATTAAATATTTATTATGTATTAACAATATTCCGCTAAATGTAGTTCCAAGATTAATCCTCTCACTCTTTCCATACTGCATAATTTTATAATTTAAGTCTTTTAAAAGTTGTACCCATTCCATAGCTATAGTCTCCATATTAACGTGGTCAAGTGTTTTTGGTAATTCGTTTTGAAACCATTGTTCATATTTTTTTATTACTGTTGCACTGGCAACTTCCCCTTTTTCTAAACCTCCCATTCCATCACATATAATACCAATAGCTATTTGATTTTGATTTTTTGTTTGAGCAACTTTAATAAGCATACTGTCTTGATTAGTATGCTTACTTATTCCAATATCTGTTATACCTGCGCTAATAAACCTCACTATTTTCTCCTTATTTTCTTATTACTCATTTACAGTATGCTTATTTTTTTAAAGTAAGAATTATTTTTTAATTTTGCAAATACTACAATTCTCTATTTTTAAGCAGTAATATATACTCTCTTCCCCTGTATAAACAATAGCTGGAATGTAAATAAATTTATTGTAAACACTAATGTTGATACGTATTTTTCCTTTACCCTCTTGTTATCTTTTTATCGACATTTTTTGCAGTTTCACACTTGCATTATATAACTAAGGTTGTTTTTTTTCAACTATGGTTTGTTAATTTTATTTGTCTTTATTGCTAAACTATTAATTATCTTTGTGACAATAAAGCAGTGTGAAAAATTCATTTTTATTAAATTTTTTAACGGAGAGAATCATGGATAAAAATAAATTATATAAAGAAATGGGTTTACGCATACGCAACTGTAGAAAAAAGGCTCAGTTATCTCAAGAACAATTAGCTGAACTGATGAATGTAACACCCCAGATGATTAGCAGCGCTGAAAACGGTATAAAGGGCATCAGGCCTGAAAACATCATTAAATTTTGCGATGCATTAGATGTTAGTTGTGATTATCTTTTGACTGGAAAAGGCGGGCGATCTGATTATGATTTCATTAAGAAATATTCTGAAGCTTTGGGCAGTGATGATATAGAAACTGTAATCAAACTTCTCCGTGCTTTTCAACGTTTTACAGAACCAAGTTGTGACTAATATTAATTTTATACGGGAAGCAATTATTCCTTTTCCAATAAGTATATAAAAATAGTATCAAGCTAAGTAATCCTAAATGAACTAGCCTCTAAAAGCCATACAAAAAAGTCTGACAATTTGGAGGTCTGTTCATACACTACGTTAGTGTTACCTTTTTATATTTTAAATCTACCATATTTACTCTGAAATAAATTTATAATCATTTTCAATTACCCATGTTTCAGCATAAGAGCCTGCTTTGCCATTTACGGCTTTTAGCCCACTCCCCTCACAAACCGCCCTATTTTACCTATACTGGTTACTGGTTTTCCACTAATTTCACTTGGAATTACAATATTTTCACGCCTTCCACTATATCTGATAATTGTTATCCCATTATCATCTTCTTAATATTCCCACTTCTTATTTTCCTCTCATCGCTGTCTCTTCCATTGGCTTTATAACTGGTTGCGTTGTTAGTTTTATCAACTTTTCATAAGGTATTATACCGATTTATATAATAAATATGTATCCACAGGCAGTCTTGGAATTTACAGGGAAAAGCTTATAAAACTTCCAACACCACAGTATTACGTGCTTTATAATGGCAGTGCCAACATGCCTGACAAACAATTACTAAAGTTGTCATATGCATTTATGAAGCCACCACGGCAGGGGGAATTCGAGTGGACTGCCACTGTATTAAATATTAATTACGAACATAATGAAAAACTTCTGTCCAACTGTAAAACTTTATCTGAATATGCTATACTGATTAAAACAATGAATGAGTATAAGCAGAAATATGATGATATAAGGGATGCTATGGAAAATGCCATTGACTATTGTATTAGTCATGATATTTTAAAAGATTTTCTGCTGGAAATGAAGAATGAGGCTATGAACACACTTCTTACAGAATATGACGAACAGAAAACAATGGAATATTTAAGACAGGATGCTTATGATGACGGTAGAAATGATGGTTTTGCAGAAGGTGAGTCTTCCGGACTTGTCAAAGGTGAAAAACGTCATCTGGTTTCTTTAGTTTGCAAAAAGATGACCAAATCTAAATCCGTTGAACAGATTGCAGATGAACTTGAGGAAGATATTCCTCTCATTCAAAAAATCTATGATATAGCTACAGAATTTTCACCGGATTATGATGTAGATAAGATAATGGAAAAACTGGAACAGCAATAAATCCACTAGTACTTAAAACTTTAATGGGGCTTTTGTGATAGTCTGACATACGCCAGATTATCGCAAAAGCCCCAAAATAATCTAAAGTTAAAATGATTCTAATAAATAATACCTTTATATATAAAGAAAGAGAGGTATTAGCCCTGTGTGAATATTGGGCGATACCTCTTTTTCTTTTTCAATTGGTGTAAAATTGGTGTACTAGGGTAAAAATAAGGCTCTCCCACTACTGGGAAAGCCTTTAAAAATCATTGTTTTACTCTACTGTGTATGGCATTAATGCGATATTTCTAGCTCTCTTGATTGCTGTTGTAAGAGCTCTCTGATGTCTTGCACATGTACCAGTCATTCTTCTAGGAAGAATTTTTCCTCTTTCTGATACGTATCTCTTTAATGTTGCTACATCTTTATAATCAATCGCCTTATTTTCACTTGCGCAGAATGCACAAACTTTTTTTCTTCTACGACCGCCTCTTCTTCTCATTGGAGAATCCGGTCTTTCACTCTTATTATATGGCATAATTTGACCTCCTAATTCAATTAAAAGTTAAATGGTAATTCTGAATCATCAATGTTATCAGGGATATTCATAAATCCATCACCTGCCGGTGCAGTTGGTGCTGCAGCTGCCGGCTGTGGAACGAATCCTGCATTATTTTCTGATGCAGCCTTGCTTTCAGCAAATTCCTGATTTTCTACTACAACTTCTGTTGTGTAGACTGTCTTACCATCCTTGTCCTGATAGCTTCCTGTCTGAATACGACCTTCTGCTACTATTTTTGTTCCCTGATGGAAATATTTTTCTGCAAACTCGCCACTTCTTCCAAATGCTACGCATCTGATAAAGTCTGCTGTCTGCTCTCCATCTCTTCTAAATCTCCTGTCTACTGCTAATGTATATCTTGCAATAGCCAGCTGACTATCTCCGGATGTTGAATATCTTACTTCCGGATCTCTGGTCAATCGACCCATTAATATAACCTTGTTCATATTATATACCTCTCCTGTAATAGACTATGCTTCTACTGACACACACATAAATCTAAGGATGTTTTCCATAATACGAAGCTGGCTTCCTAATTCGCTTGTTGCGTTTGTGTTGTCAGTACCGAATGAAATGAAGTAGTAATAACCTTCTGACATCTTCTGGATTTCGTAAGCGAATTTCTTCTTTCCAGCGTCATCAACGTTAGTAATTGTTCCACCGAACTTTTCAACAAGTGCTTTTACCTTATCAAGTTCAGCAGTTCTTCCTTCTTCTTCAAGTTTTGCACTAACAACAACTGTCAATTCATATTTGTTCATGCTTTTACCTCCTTCTGGTCTCTGGCTTTTCCATTTACTAGAAAAGCAAGGATAATTTATATATCACGAAACATCATCATACCATAAAAATAAGTGCCCTGCAAGTTTTTCTTTACTGTAAATTCAATTTTTTTCTAAGTACTACATGTGTAATAATATCGCAGACAACACATTTTATTACAGTCAATACTAATGAGAAAATCATCAGATAATTAAAACTTTTATCTACCATCTGCACGTCATCCAACATTGTCATATTGCTTCCAAAAATAACTACCATGGCTGCAACTGAAATTATCTGTGTTACAAAATATATAACCACGTATGTAATTACAGCACCCAAAAGTTTATTTTTATTCCAAGTCTGACCCACGCTAAAACATGCGTAGCCTACTGATATATAAGAATATAATGATACCAGTATAACAATTATTAAAAGAATAACTCCACTCCATAATCCTGCGTTGCTTATTTTATCACAAGTTTCTACAATACCTTTTTTGATTATTATAAAAGCATCTGTATGACCTACAAACATAAGCAATCCCATTACCAAAATAGCCAGCCCGGAAATTATTATCCATAAATAACTCACCAATGCCTTTGCTGCTATAATTTTTCCTGTGGAAACCGGCAATGTAAATGTGAGATAGCCTTCATCTTTTACAACATTATCATAAAATCTTTTTAGAATCAGTATTATTGTACCAAACATTATTGCCAGAATTCCAAGAACAAATGCCGTTACCATTATTAACGACACAATATCCAGAATAATATTGTCTATTTTAAAACTTACCTCTATTTCTATAGCAACTTTTAACACAACGCCAATCAATAAAACAATCAAATACATTGCACAAAAGTTTTTGGCTGTGTCTTTAAATTCATGTTTAATTAATTTTCCTAACATCTGAATACCTCCCTAAATACTTCATCTACTGACATTTTGTATTCTTCTCTAATCTCATCAACCTTCTTGTGCATTACAAGTTCGCCATCTTTTATCATTACAACATCATCAAGCACTTTCTCAATATCTGAAATAAGATGTGTAGAAATGATTACTGTGGCCTCAGGATTGTAATTAGTAATAATTGTGTTAAGGATGTAATCTCTTGCTGCAGGATCTACACCTCCAATAGGTTCATCAAGGAAATATACCTGTGCATTTCTACTCATTACCAAAATCAACTGTACCTTTTCCCTTGTACCCTTTGACATAGTCTTCAACTTATCGTCGGGATTAATATTTAGTTTAGCCAACATGTCATAGGCCTTGTTTTCATCAAAGTCTTCATAGAAATCTCTGAAGTAACTGATAATATCCTTTACCTTCTTATGTACATCAAGATATGTTCTTTCGGGTAAATACGAAACCACCTTCTTAGTTTCAACTCCAATCTTATTTCCTGCTATTTTGATTTCACCGGCACTTGATGTTAACAATCCGTTAGCAATTTTGATTATAGTTGTCTTTCCACTTCCGTTAGGTCCCAAAAGACCTACAATCTGTCCGCTTTCCAGTTCAAAACTTATTCCCTTTAGAGCGGCTTTTTTTCCATAATTTTTTCTTAAATCCTTACATTCGAATAAAACGCTCATTTGATATCTCCTTCCCTTATCAAATCTATGATTTCTTCCCTTCTAAAATTCACTTCGGTCATCTTTTCAATATAATTAGCTGTATACTGATTTGCCCGTCCTTTCCGGATTTCATCAATAATATTGGCATCATCTGTTACGCATCTCCCTGCTGTTCTATTTGTAATAATTAATTTTCTATTTTCCAGTTCAGCCATTGCTCTCTGCATTGTATTAGGATTAACAGATGCTTCTGCAGCCAATTCTCTTACCGACGGCAATTTGCTTCCAAGAGGATATTCTCCTGTAATGATTTTCTGTTCTATCATTTCTAACAATTGTGTATATATAGGTCTGTCACTTTCCAACTTCCATGCCATTACTTTCTCTCCTTTCTGTATTATTGTATTAACTGCTTAATACAATAATACATGCATGTATGTTTTGTCAACTGTTTTTTACAAATAATAATGTATGTATAATTTTTTTATTTTATTTCATTTATAATAAAGTCAAAAGTTTTTTTGTATAAACACTAACAGCCAGACTATTCATAGCCTGACTGTTGATTTCTTTATTAAAGATACCTCTATCTTTTTTTTACGCTTTTTTCAAATGTCTTTCTGGGAATCATTATAATGTGATTGCAACCTCTGCATTTCAATTTAAAATCTGCTCCCACACGTATAATTTCCCATTCATTCGTTCCACAGGGATGACCCTTTTTTAATGTAACAATATCACCAATATTATAATCCATTAATATACAACCCTTCCTACTCCAACAATATGCTTTGTATTGTTATAGTTAATTGTCTGTCCGCCTTTCTCAACTACTTTTCCATTTCCAGCGTACATTGACACATGATATATGTCTAGCGTTCTTCCGGGCGTACTGTAATTTACTGCGCTGTCATAATCGCCATAGAAAATCAGGTCTCCCGGCTGCATATAGTCTACTCCTAAATATCCGAAATGAACAATCTGATTTTTTCTATATAGGTAGTCAAACAAATCTGCTGCACAATAAGCTGATGTTTTACTACCTAATTTTGTCTGGTAATTGTTGTATGCCTTGTATCCTTTCCAAACAAGAGATGAACAGTCATAGAACCCATCCTGCATTCTCTTTGGCTGACTGTATGTCCAATTGTTGACAATGTACGTTGCCCTGTTAATAATTATAGGCATTCCCGTAGCAGCCACCTCTATTCTGTAATAGAAGTTATAATTTCCAATTGTTACGTCAATATATGTGACCCCTGCTTTTACTGCTCTTATGTTACCCTTGTCATCTACCGTTGCAATATTTTTATTTCTTACAGTATATTCAGGTGTAATTGAGCCAATACCATCTATTACAATTGTTGCTGTTCTTCCCTTTTCAAGGACTGAATTTATCTTTCCAAATGCCGGATCAAAAACATTAAACTTTACCTTATACACTCTTCCATCAACAGTTACTTTTATTGTTCCTGATCCTGTTTTAGCTCCCATAACCTGAAGTTTGTTTTTTATTACTTTCGTAGAAATTTCGGAATTAGCAGGAACATTCCATTTAATATGACTGTATTTTTTTAAGCCCGAAAATGTTACGTACTGCTGTCTGTTACTACCAGCGCTTTCACCTAATAATAATAGATTTTTTGTATTTATTTTAGGTGCTGAAACATAAACCCTGCTGTTATATGTTTTTTTAGTTCCATTTTTAAATGTAACAACTGCACTTACCGATGTTGTTCCCTTTTTAACTGTTTTTGCCATTGCAATTATTTTGTTTGTTGTCTTTTTTGGCTTTGTAAGTATTTTTTTATTTTTTGTTTTCCAAACACATTTTCTTATCTGACTTTCATTAACACCTGCCAATTTAAATCTGATTTCTTTATTGTTTGCCCAACAGATTTTTTCATAAACAACTTTGTTCTTTTTAGTCGCTCTTCTAATACCTGCTTTTCTTCTACTTACTTTATAGTTGACTTTTGTTGAAGGACTTTCCTTTACAACAACAGTACACTTGGTCTGATTATCTCCTGTTGTTACCATTATATCCGCCGTACCGGGATTTACTCCCGTCACTTCACCTTTTTCATTAACAGTGGCAATATGTTCATTTCTTGAAAAGAATGTAACTTTCTGACCTGTAGAAACTATCAGTTTTGTCTTTTGTCCCTCTGCCAACGTTAAAGAATATGCATTTAAAGCTATGTAAGATGCATCCGGCACAGCTACAGTACACACATATTTCCTATTATTATACTGAGCTACAATCATTGCTTTTCCTGCATTTATTGCTGTTATATTTCCACTTCCGCCAACGGTAACTGAATATTTGTTAGATGTTGTCCATGTGACCTTGCCATTTTTTGGTACATTTAGTAGTTTTAAGTTGGTAGTCTTTCCTTTAAAAAGAGTTACCCATGTTGTGGAAAGTGCAATCCGCCTTTTCGCATTCACCTGATTAATGGTAATTGTTGAAAACAACAATGCCACGCATAAACACATTATTAAGTTCTTTGTAAATCTTTTCATTAGATACTTCATCTTCCTCTTCTGCTTTGTTTATTACTTCTTGTTGTTTTTCAAAACCACCCATTATTTCTTAAGTTTAACAGAAATTATTTTACTCCACTTTCCTGTAATTTTAATATTACCCTGTTTTATAACTCCACGGGCTCTGACATAATATTTTTTATTAGTTTTTAATTTCTTGAAAGTATAATTTAACTTCTTTGTGTTCTTAGTAACTGTATTTTTCTTTTTAAATTTCTTATTTTTACATATCTGAATTTCGTATGACTGTATACCTTTTACTTTTTTCAGATAAATTTTCGCTTTTGTGGCGCCTTTTTTCTTAACAGCTTTTTTTATTTTTGCCTGAGGTACTTTTACAGATTCACTATTTTTAGTAGTTATACTCTGTTTTGCTGCTACCGGTGTTATTACAGGTGCTGTTGTAGCCTGTGTACTTTCAGGTTCAGCCACTGTTGTTGGTGCCTCTGTTGTCGCTGGTTCTGTAACTGTTGTCGGTGTCTCTGTTGTTGCCGGTTCTGTAGCTGTTGTCGGTGTCTCTGTTGTTGCCGGTTCTGTAACTGTTGTCGGTGTCTCTGTTGTTGCCGGTTCTGTAGCTGTCGTTGGTGCTTCCGTTGTTATCGGTTCCGTAACTGTCGTTGGTTCTTCCGTTGTTGGCTCCTGTGTTGTTGGAGCTTCTGCCGTATATTCAAGCACTGCCGGTTCAGACGCAATGCTTTCATCACCAAGCATATGAATTGCTATTACCTGTATTTCATGCTTTCCCTTAGAGAGAATGTCTGCTTTTTCCGATGCATTGTATTTTGTTTCTTTAATCGGAGTGTCATTAATCTTCTGTCCGTCTATGTATAAATCAAATGTTACTGACAAATCAGAGCCCCATGACCATTCAAAATTATATTTCTTATTTGATTCTTTTAACTTAAGTGGTGCCAAAGGTACCCTTGTTATTCCTGAATCAGATACATAAAATTCTCTTGATACTTCCAGTGAGTCCTTACCTGCCTCTACCCAAAACTTTATTGTGTAACTGCCTTCCTTATTAAATGTTGCCTTTATGCTCTGGGTTAAGGATGTTTTTATTGTTATCTCTGTTTCAAATAAACTTATGTCGTTCCATTGGTCATTTTCCTTAAACTGAAAACCTGTAACCTGTTCAGGTCCTGTTATAGTTATATGCCTTGTTCCCTTTAACGGTTTTGTTGCTGCACTTGCCGGCCAATAACCAATTGTAAATTCCTTTTCAGTTCCTAATTTGTAATTAGTTGTCTCCAGAGAACTATTGCTTATTGATAAATTATATGGCCAGTCCGTGGAACCTGTTCCATCTCCACCCTGTCCAAAAGCCGGTATGATAACCGATACTGTTAAAGCCAGTGTCATTAATATTGAAATAATTTTCTTTCTGTTCATAATGTACCTCCATTCGTCTATAGCATAACATATTTATATTTCAAAATCCATAAAACTACACATCTTGCAAAATGTATACTTTTAGTTTTGTAAATACAAAAAACCGCTCACTAATGTGAGCGGATATCAGTTTAGAGGCGCCAATCAGATTTGAACTGATGATGAAGGTGTTGCAGACCTCTGCCTTACCACTTGGCTATGGCGCCATATATTAAGAACCCCTTTATTATAACAAGGGTTCCTGTTATCGTCAAGATTTGAAATCCGTTCTTTACATCCGGAATCTTAACGGAAGTGACTCCAAGGGGATTTGAACCCCTGTTACCGCCGTGAAAGGGCGGTGTCTTAACCGCTTGACCATGGAGCCATCACTTTTTAACAGCTTTTATAATGTATCAAAAGTATTATGTTTTGTCAACAACTAATTCATAATTTAATTCTTTTTTATTTTATGCACTATTTTATAATATGTTTTTATACGGAAAATATTCCTGTAATCAGATGTTGAATAGGATTGTTATCATATATAAGACTTAAAAATCCATTGGATGCTATAGCTTTACAAAGGTTCTGTCCCCAATCTGTTGCACTAAAGGCGGTAACCAAAATGCACAACAGCCATAAAACTATTACCGATTCTACAAGACCTATTATTCCACCACCTAAAGAATTAACACCATGAAGTACCGGCAGCTTTGTAATAATGTCCAATAGTCTTATTAATATTTTTACCAAAATCGTAATTATTATAAACAGTATTATAAAAGTTACTGCATTTATAACCATGTCAGCCAGCGCTTCTGCCATATAGTCAGAAAATGAACTGACTTTAAGGCTCTCATAACTTTTTTCATTATTATTCCGGTTTAACTGTTTTTTTACTTCCTTTGGAAGTGGCAGATTGTCAATTATTTTCTGCTGTGCTCCCGCACCGGTCTGTGTTATATTTTCAGTTGCCTCTGCAACATTTTTGTCAACATATTCCTGAATATTTGTTTTTATGTTTGTATATATTGGCGTTTCCTTTAATAGGGCTTTAGTTGGTGGAGTCAGTATATTAATTAATATAAGCACCACAAAAACAGACACAAGGGAGAACGCCATTCTAACCATTCCCTTTCTGAGTCCCAGCACTATCATTCCTACCATAAACAAGCCTACTATAATTAATAATATATTTTCCATTTTTTCTCCTGATATTGTATACCCATATCATTAGTATACTTACTTTAGTTTTACTTTCTGAATTTTTGAGTTTGTCATAAACAAAAATGTGTTTGATCCGTCAACAGGAATTATAGAGTTTATTTCACCTCTAAATGTGTGTTTGTATTTTTTTACTCCATCAAAAGAAATTATCTGACAATTCATGTCATCATACATAAGTACGTTTTTTCCTGCAAATGAAACATTATCATAACTCATTGCTATTTCTTTTTTCATAACGCGGCTTCCGCCCAAATTATAAACCTCAAGCCTGTATGGATTTCTGCTGTTTGAATTTTTCAACACAAATCCAACATATTCATCACTATAAAAAGCCTTCTGTATTTCATCTTTTATTTTAATATCTTCATTAAGACTTACTTTACTTCTCATTTCATAAATTGACAACACATTTTCACCTACAGCAATAACATCATTTTCAGAAGTAAATTTTACCATCGGTACTATAACATCCTTATACTGGTCAAATGTTCCCACAACTCTGTTTTCTGAATTTTTTCCCGCCTTTGAGAAATTGTAGAACACAATCTTGTTTGCCATGGCTCCATTATTTACTTTTATGTAAGAAACCGCCATCTTTTCTCCACTTTCCGACAGTGAAAAATCTACAGGGTAGCCGTTTTCATCTAAAAGTGTTTTATGGGAAACCAATTTATTTCCCTCACGGTCAAACACTTCGATATAATTAGCATTTCTATCCTCCAACAATGCTGCCACAACTCCCTGCTTTGCGATTTCCACTTTTATAATAGGGTAACTTGTAGTTACTTTGCCTTCATTTCCGTCCTTATCATATATATAAATATCATTTGTGTTTTTGTCCGCAACTGCAATATATTCATCACATATATCGATTATAGGGGATTTCATCTGATACGACGCATCCCATACCGTACCTTCACTGTCAATATAGGATATTCCGTCACTACTATATTTGACAACAAAATCACAGTATTGTAAATATTTACTGTTTGATCCACTTTCTATGTTCATTGAACTCAACACTTTGTAATCATCATAGCTTTTGTATTTTCTATACATGAATATTCCAACAATTGCAATTATTACAACTGCAGCAACAACTGCAATTATAATTGTCACACGCGTGATTTTTGTTCTTGCAGTTAAAATTATGTTTGAATTAACAACTTTCTTTTTTATTCCCTTTATTTTTTGTATATTAAATGTTGCCACTATTTCACTTCCTATTTTTAATCTATTAACGATTATACAATATCTTTTTAATAATGACACTACTTTTTTTATGGCAATAAAATTTTCTGACCCTCTATGATTGTGTAATCATCATCTATATCATTGTACTCCTTAATTTCATCTACCATTTTACTTGTTCCATATACTTTCATACTTATATCATAAAGTGTCTGACCGGCCTTTACTTTATAATATTTACCTGACGCTGAACTTTTTACGGCTTTATCAGATTTATTTTGAACATGACTCTGTTTTTGCTGGGAACTATTCTGATTTGTTTTTGCATTAGTCGTTCCGGTTGTAGATGGGGTAGGATTTGTAATCTGTTCCATTCCTTCCACCTTGTTTGCCCCGGTTTCAGTATTTTTTTCTGTTTCTGTACTTTTACCTGTCTGCGCATTATTCAGAGTAGTCTCCATTTCCCCCGCCAAAAGTTGATTTACTACTCTTGCCTCCTTGTCCATGCTATACTGTGACAGGGTCTGTTTTATATTTTTTAATTCTCCATAATTATTTAGCATTACGACAGTGGATAAAAGCAATGCTACAATAAGCAGTCCGCTTATTCCATATGCCACACGCCCCTGTCTGCTTCTTTGCCCTTCCTCTCTGATAACATCTCTAAGTCCTTTTGGGGACTTTTTTTCTTTTTCCGTTTTTTCAATTATTTTCTCAGAAGTTTTTATTGTTTCTTTGTGTTTTGCGGGCACTGTTTCATTTTTAATTTGATTTTTCTCTTCTCTATCAGAATTGTTTAAATCTTTAATATACTTTTTCATTTTCTCATTCTTTTCACAATAGATATAGTATCCGTTTTGCTTCTCAAGTTTTCCCTTTTTGTAAATATAGAAACTGTCTTCTTTTTCTGTTCGGTCACTCAAGAAACAAACCTTATCATTGCCGGCAAAATTATCGAGATGCACTTTTTTAATTCCATTTAAATCGCCGGTTGTTCTGTATGGCTCAGACACAAACCAACCTACAATATCGAGATTTTTAAAGTATTTATTTATATCTTTATATATTGCAGCCCATATATCATCATTGAATATTACCGTGTTTTCTATAATATCAACAACTTCCACGGATGCCTTAACAAAGATATAAGATACACCTTTGCTTCTGCTAATATTTCCCAGCAAAACACCATACTTAATACTCTCTTCTTTTTCGGGTGTTTTCTTTATCTGCACCATTACCGAATCCTCTATGTATATCTTTTGGTCTTTTCCTCCACCACCCATCTGGCGTATATTTTTTGGAATTCTTACTTCACCCTGCTCTCCTGATTCTTTGCCGTCATATACCATCTCTATCATGGGACACCTCCTTATTTTTTTTACCCGTAAATGATAGCACAGAGGTGCTGTATTAATTTGTCAAATCAGGGCTTAAATTCAATAAACTTTCCGACAAAAAAAGTGCCACAAAAACAGTAGCACTTCTTTACCTACAAATTGTTTTTTATAACTCCACAACCTGACTAAATACTTCACCAATTGGTTCATGTATAACTAAATTAGCTCTTGAATCTTTTGGTGTAGAACTTTTATTAATAAGTATAAGTTTGTTCCCTCTATAGTAATCAATAAGACCTGCTGCCGGATATACCGCAAGGGATGTTCCTCCTATAATAAGAACGTCTGCCTTAGCAATCGCCTCCACTGACCGGTTTATGGTCATTTGTTCAAGTCCCTCCTCATAGAGAACAACATCAGGCTTTATTATTCCTGAACATTGGCATCTTGGAATTCCCTGCATCTTATATACTTCGTCAAAGCCATAAAATTTGCCACAGGATTCACAATGATTTCTATATACGGAGCCATGTAATTCATATACAACTTTGCTTCCTGCCTTCTGATGTAATCCGTCAATATTCTGCGTTATTACTGCTTTTAGTTTTCCCATCTCTTCAAGCTTCGCCAGTGCTTTATGGGCATTATTTGGTTCAGCATTTGGGAAAAGCATTTTGTTTCTGTAAAATCTAAAGAATTCTTCCGGATTTCTTTTATAAAAAGTATGACTCAATATAGTTTCCGGCGGATACGCATATTCCTGATTGTAAAGTCCGTCAACGCTTCTAAAATCAGGCACGCCGCTTTCTGTTGATACTCCCGCTCCTCCAAAGAAAACTATATTATCACTTTTGTCAATTATTTCTTTTAATTGTTCTATACTTTCATTCATGACATTTCCCTCCTAAGTCCGGAATAGTGTATTTGTTATCTACAATTATATCATTACAAATACCTTTACTCTACTACAAATTCCAAATTTGCCAGGGAAATTCTGTCACCCTCTTTTATTGCCTGCACTTCGTGTTCCTTTAATTTTTCACCATTTAAAAAGGTTCCATTAGTTGAATTCAAATCTTCTATTGTATATCCGTCTATTTCTTCAGACAATCTTAAATGAACTCTGCTTATAACAGAACTGTCTATGCAGAAATCACAACTTGCTCTGCTTTTTCCAATTAAATAAGGATAATGATTCGGCACTATATTTATTGGAATTTCTGTTCCAATCGCCGTAAGCCTTATTGGTTTTAAAGGACATATCAATGATAATATGGTTGTTCCTTCCTCGGCGTCCTGCCTGTATACATTGCTCTCTTCTGCTACTACCATAGAATTTTCATTTTCATCTAAATAATCGAACTCTTTTAGGGCTTCCAATTCGTCTTCAGTTTTGTATTTACTCTTTTTCTTAAAAAACTTTTTCAGTATATTTATAATTCCCCGTTTTTCTATTTCATCCTCACATTTGTTTTCGTCTAAGTGTACAATGTTTTTTGTAACCTTCAGTTCTTCTTCTTTTTCTTTTTTGTATTCAAGAATGTTATCTCTTGCACACTGAAGAATATCTTCCATTGTAAAATCTCCACTTATAGTGAGCTGCTGAATTCCATAGGCGATCAATACTGCCTCTTTATCTTCATGATCAATATATTCAAGAAGCCTATCAAAGAGAGTTCGAATATTAATATATAAAGCTTCTTCACTTTTACCTCTATAACACATTTCATATTTTCCCGTCTTTCTATTAAAGAAAATATACTCTATATCAAACATAATATTGTCAATATCTATAAGATACTCCCTTAATTTATCAGAAATTATTTTTATATCTTTTATAAAACCATATAATTCTTTTCCCGTCATATGTTTTCTTGCATACATTGCAGCAAAACTTATTCTTGAAGACAAATCATATCTCAAAATACTGCTGTTATCTATGTATTCAATCGACAATGGCACCAGACCTTCTATTTTGTTGTTAATAATCATTTGAAACTTATAATCATTTTCATCTATATTTTCATCTTTTATTATCATAATATTTTGGTTTCCGTCTTTAATATATGATATTTCCATTTCTAATCCTTTCTTTTACTCTTATTTATAGTGGCAGCCTTACTATACAATATCTCTCGTGGCATTGTTTTCTGAATTGAAATTGTGTCTGTTTCCTTCTCTCCAATTATTCTATTAATAAAATTTCTGTTTCCATTAGCTGCATATGATATTTTTATTCTATAACTGTTCAGTTCTTCATTTATTGTAACTGTAGGATGTACTATAAAAAGATACCTCTCTATATTTTCCTTTACCTTTTCACTATCTCCTATTGCATATTCAATTCCAATCCCATAGGCTCTGCTTCTTATGGCTATAACATCATGTATGTAAAGAGCCATATAAATAAAAAAAGCAACTATCATTATTATCAGGGGAACTACTATGGATGCCTCCAAAGTTATCTGCCCACTGTTTTCATATTTATCTTTCTTACCCATTTACTTTCTCCAATATCATATTTGCCATATATCCCAAAAACATAAAAGGTACAAATGGTATTTTGGTCTCCATGGTAAGTTTCTTTGACGCAATTCCTACTATGGCAAAAGCCGCACATAATACCAGTGCCCAAATCAGCATTGCTAAAACCTCACTTATTCCTGCAAGAGTGGATAAAGAAATAATTATATACACATCCCCGAGTCCAATGGCTCCTCCTGTTACCATCCTGATAAGTAATACGACAATTCCTACTGCTACTATTAAAAATACATCCATTAGGTGAAGTTCCCCTGCCATGATTTTGATTATTCCTGCAGAAAAAAAATTAATTACACATATTTTCGTTTTTACAATCTGATATTTTATATCTATAATTCCACATACAAGTAAAAATATTATTGTCCAAATTTCATACATACCCTCACCCATTTCTTTTTTATTTATTTTGCACAACCACTACAGGGGGGCAAATCTTTTACTTTATTTTTATCTATTTCTATAATTGTTCTTATTAGTCCACTACACATAAGGCTGGTATGGTATTTATCTCCGTCCTCTGTGAGAAAAATTTCAGAAGCTCCGATTAATGCATCTGCAACGCATATACTACATTTATAATATTTCTGACCATAACAGTTTCTTTCTTCACCTAATTTGTCAAAATAGCTTTTCCTTATATTAATTGCAAGATGACTACATTCCCGTGTTGTATGATATACTTTTCCGTTTTTAGTTATGTAAACTATCTTTCCATTCATTGTTATGTCTGTTCCTGACCAGTCCTTTAACAGGCAACGTTGCGTTAAATGCATCTTTTTATTAATAAATGGAATGTTAACGGAATACGCCATAATCATATCTATTTCGTCATTTCGATTTTCTTCATCATTTCTAATTTCATTTTCAACAAACCGGGCTTTTGCAAGTCCCATTGCAATATTGTTATTTTTTATCTGATGCTTTAACTGGGTGTTTATCATTACTATAAATCCTAATACCATTATCATAACCAATGAGAATAATGTCATTGAAATTGCCGCTTCTATGGTAATACTTCCATAGGAGACAAATGGGTATGCCCTTTTTCTATTTTTATTTAATTTTATTTTTTTCTTTTCTGACTTTTGCACTTGGAGAGAAACACGTCTTTGTCGTATTTTTTGCTTTTTTACAGACTTGAAAAAGGGCATGCCCATTTGTCTCCTTTCTTAGTATTTTACATGGCAGTCAATCGAATATTTGTATGACTCTGGTCCTGATTTCTTATTTTGTGCCACCCACGGCATTGCCGCAAACAATGGGACAGTTTCATACACTGCATTAAATTTTATCTCCTGATAGCACTTAATCATTTTGAATTCAGGATTATATTTTTTTGAAATATTAAATTGTATAAGATCCATGATCCTATAAGATATTTCCTCTTCTTTTTTCTGCAATATTAATAATTTACATATTTGTTCATAATTGACAGTTTTTCCACCACTTGTTCCTTTACCACTGCTCTTTAATAAATTTTTAAGACTGGTATTCCAGTTGTTTTTCTTTTTTATAATGTCAATACTTTCCCCTTTAACCAGAAGCTTTGCATCATTTATGGCCTCCGCAAATGCCCATGCTTCATTTAGTACCACTTTAATTATAGGTTCCAACATTGGTAACCCTAAAACTGTAGACGCTGACAACGCTATCGCACTTATTTCTGCCTGCTTCTCCTTATCTGTTATTAAACAAGCTAAAGTCTCAACATTTCTAATTCCTACTATTTTTTCTATGGTTCCTGCAAAGTTACTTCTATCATCATCATTTCCACATATTATGTATTCCTGTTCGTAAGATAAATAATTACCTTTTTTACTGTGCATATAATTGCCAAACTTTTCTCCTGAATATAAACACAGCATTGTTTTATTTTTCAATGCATCTGTGACATCTTTTTTCTTATATTCGATAAAATCAGATGGCAGATTTGAATGTTGTATTTTTGTGTTGGAAATATTATCTGTCTCCTCAACCACCAGCGATAGTATTCCTTTGTCTAATAATTCTTTTGCACTTTCATATATGTTTTTATTACTCTCGTCTTCTTCTGAAGGAATATATACAGTAAGCTTTTCTATCTGCTTTTTTATTTTTTCCCTCAATAACTTAGCATCTGTATTATTTGTAGAATCATTAAGCTTTTCCCCTTCTATCATGTCCTTAATTTGTTCTAAAATAATCAGATTTTCGTCCATGTAATCGTCGCTATATGATATATTGTTTTCCATTAGGAATTCTTTTTTCTCTTCCCTGTAGTCTCTAATTAATTTAATAATCTGTTCTATTTTTTTCTGGAATTTTTCTTTATCCCTGACTGTAGATAACACTATTTTTTTCTTCTTTAGCTTCTCTATTTTCTCTGTAATTTGTTGAACTTTGTCACTCATAACATCTTTACTTCCGTTTGTATCAATCACTTCCGTAACGTGTTCGCTATTCTTATCCTTTTCTAGATTTTCTTTTTCAAACAAATTCATTAACTTTTCAGCCTGTTTAGCAACCTCGCTATATTTCATATATGATACTATCTGCTTTGTAAATAAATCTCCTCCCTCATCACACACGTATCCAACCTTATTAATTTGTATGTCTGTTAGTTTTGTAGTCATAAAATTAGTTCCGCTTTTATTCAAATCTGCCATATTTATATTAGCTTGTATGTATTTTTTTAACTGCTCTTTCAACGGTGTTGCTTCCCATACAAGTAATATTCCATATTCATCATAAACCTGCCTTGCATATCCGGCTAAAACAGAATCCCCTGCCATGTATGTATATCCTTTGCTTTCTGTTCTGACAACATTAAGTCTTGCTGATTCCGCCACAATGCTTATTAGCAGAAGCGTGCTTAAAAGTATCATGCTTAAATAAATTGTTATACTTCCCCTTCTCATATTATTAAAAAGAATTAACCTGTGATTTTATTGAATCATACACACCGTTTGCAACTCCACTGATTTGCGTTTTAAACGCAAATGCCAGCCCAACAAGTACTAATATTATAAGCACCACCTCAATAACTCCCATACCTTCTTTGTCATTAAATAATTCCTTTATTTTTCTTTTCATACCTTCTCCTTTCTACTACACCCCCATAGACATAAATGCCGGAACCATTATTATGGCTATTGCAATTATCAGCATAATAATCATGGGTCCCATTAATTTTGTTGAGATTTGCCCTCCCTTTTTTTGCATATTCACCTTTTTTTCTAGCAATGCTTCATTTAGTTCATTTCTTAATGCCACTGTCAGTTCTTTTGTGCCCCTTTTCATATTCTGTTCTATAAGTCCCGTAAACTTAGTATAACTGTGAAGATTACACCTTTTCCCAAACTCTGCTATTGCCACACTTTCCGAAACTCCGGTTTTCATTTTATTAAGGCTCATTTCCAGTTCTTCGTAGGCATATCTGAATTCGTTGTTTTCCCGCTTTCTTTCCTTATAGTTACTTACTATTTTTTCAAAAGCAGACTTCAATGATAGTCCCGCCTCATAATACAACATTACAGAGGTAACCAGTTCAGGATAGTCTGACATTAACTGTGCATTCCTTTTCTCTACATCTTTCTTTAAATCATTATCCTTTAGAAAATACATTACAAAAGCCACAGCTATTCCTATAATTAAAATCCTTATCCCATTATTTTCAACAGGATATCGATAGCTTACTTTTTTTCCGTTTATCATTGCCGGCAATAGTACTTTCTTCGTATATACATCCTCTTTATCAATTTTTTCCTGAACTTTTTCACCAATACTTTTTGGTTTGGATTCCGGAAATAAATTTATGCTAAAAACATAGGTTCTTGAAATTTTCTCCATTGTGAGAGTTGCCGTAAGTGTTACCAGTTCCCCTTTTTCCGATATCTTATCTGATAGTTTCCCATCGTAACTAAGCAATGTGGCATCGCTTATTTCCCAGTTTACCGTAATGTTGTTTTTTCCAACACTTCCGGGTAAATTCAGTGGTTTATCCACATGATTAAGCGTTTTATTTTTACCTAATATAATTTTCTGCAATTGTTTTGATGCCTTATTTAACAGTGAGAGTATCTCTTTTTCGCTATACTTCTTTTTAGGGATATTAATATTAATTTTGTCCTGCTTTCCATCTTCACTGCCTACAATAACGTCAATTTCTTTATCCGTTACTGTACTTCTGGTAAGGCTTTGTATTTCTCTCTGGTCATTCTGTTTTTCCGAAATTCCAACACATACTGCAATACCCCCCACTATAAACATTACCAAAATACATATGGTTATCTTTTTTACCGTATATAAGTACCTTTCACGCTCCGTATTATCCTTTACCACAAGACTGTCTATTAATGTATTTGTTTTTGCATTGTTACCAATTGCTTTCTTTACAATCCTGTCACATATAAACATTCCCATTCCATAGAATATCTTTAATGGATATTCTTTTGAATCCAGTGTTTTCTTAAGTTCTTTTTTGTATTTTATTGTAATAAGCCAAAAAGCTACTAAAATACTTATTACAATTATTGCAACCATCATGTTTCCTCCTCACTTACTATTTTTTCTCCCCACAAATATGCAAAGAAATATAATACTATACAAACCGTCATTATTAATTTTCCTGCAACACTTGTATACATTACATCTAAAAATCCCGGTGAAGCAAAACTTACGTAAATAATTAACAGCATTGGAATAATACTCATAATTTTCTGTTCCATTCGCTTTTCCGCTATAGCCGCCTCAATTTCCCGATTAACACTTTCCTTAAGCACAATTTCATCTGTTACACTTTTAATAATGTCGGGAATACTTCCACCTGTACGTTTTACAACAGAGAATGTATTTGCAAACAATATTGCATTATATATATTAATGTTTTTTGCCATTTCACTAATGGTGCTTTCAACATTCATATTAAGCTTAAGTTTTGAAATAACTTCTCTTAATTCTCTACTTATTTTACTGTCCTTTCCATACATTCCAATCATATCCTTATAAGCTTCCCGCAGGGCATTCTGCATTGAATAACCTGTTTTTATGCTATCCGACAGACAAATCAACATATCTTTAAACTGCTGCTCCAACCTTTTCTGTCTTTTTAAATATATCTGTTTTTTTCTTTGCTCATATAAAACCACCCCTATAGGTATCAGAATAAAACCATATAGAAAACTTCCATAAAACAATCTGCCCATAAAGAATACCATTATTCCTATAACTAGTATGTTAATAATATTTTCCTTTTTATTTACAATCTTTTCCATACAATTCCTCCGGCTTTATGCCTCCTGCCTCCAGTTTTTCTACATGAAGAAATGTATTGTCCGTTCTTTCCAATCTTCCGACTATTTTTCCGTTGTTTTCTCCAATTTCCTTAAATTCAAAAATCTTTCCTAACTGTATTTCTCCATCTATAATACCCTGTACTTCATCTATTTCCAGAACCCTTCTGCTCCTATCCCTAAGTCTTCCCAAATGAACAATTACGTCTATACCAGATGCAATCTGGGCTCTCACTGCTTTTAACGGCATTTCTATTCCCATAATTACCATTGTTTCAAGTCTTGAAAGCATATCCCCCGGACTGTTTGAATGCCCTGTACTCATAGAACCGTCGTGTCCGGTATTCATAGCCTGAAGCATATCTAGTGCCTCTTCTCCTCTAACCTCACCAACAATAATGCGATCCGGTCTCATTCTGAGAGATGTTTTAATCAAATCTCTTATTGTAATTGAATTTTCCCCGTCGCTGTTAGGGGCTCTCGCCTCCATTCTTATAATATTTTTAATGGATTTAATCTGCAGTTCAGCGGAATCTTCGATAGTGATTACCCTGCTGTCCTTTGGAATAAAATTAGAAAGCACATTTAGAAAGGTTGTCTTGCCGCTTCCCGTTCCTCCACTTATGAAAATGTTGTACCCTGTTTCCACCAGCTTTCTCAAGAATTCTGACGCCTCCCTTGATATTGACTGCCACCTTATAAGGTCCTCTATTTTTATCTCTTCCTTTGCAAACTTTCTTATTGTAAGTATCGTTCCATCTAAAGATATAGGTGGTAACACTACATTAACTCTGGATCCGTCCTTTAACCTTGTATCAACGATAGGCGTTGATTCATTTACCCTTCTATTGGTATCCCCTACAATTTGCTGTACAATATCATTTAATTTTTCTTCAGATTCTATCTCGCTGTCTATTTTTTCTATAGTTCCATATCGTTCTATAAATATGTTTTTTGCGCCATTAACCATTATTTCAGTAATGGTGTCGTCATCAAGTAATTCCTCTATTACTCCAAGTCCCTTTATTGCATTGTATATGTAACTATGTAGCTTCCAACGACTCTCTATAGGTATATACTTGCAATTAACACTCTCCCTTATAGTCTCGTCTATTATTCTGTGAAGTTCTTCCCTATTAACTTCCCTCGTCATATCAATAGATTCTAAAACCCTATTCTTTATATCTTTTTTATCGATTTTCATATTCCCTCTGTTCCTACGGACTTACCATGCAACATTCTTTGATATTTCCCTTGCATAGTCCCCGATTTTTCCCCATAACTGTTTTTCAAAAAACTCTCCCATATTTTCTGCTTCATCTATTGCAGGCAGTTTAATTTTTATGGTTTTCTGTAAAATACTATCATTATCATTTCTTAATAAAAACTCTTCGTAGTTGTCCATTTTTGCCTTTGAGATTATATCTTCCCTTATAACGGTATATATAGTGTCGCATATATCCAATATCTGAAATATATTCGAAAGAACACTTCCTAAATCGACAATAATAATTTCATACAATCCTGACAGTGCCATTTTTTCTATTAAATCTGCCCATTGCTTTGACTCGATATTTCTCAAATCCTGAAAAAACGTAAGTGGCGGAACATAATCCAACCCATGTATATTGTCTATTACTGCCTGCAATTTAATTGAAACAGATTGGGGATTTTGTCTATAGAAATACATTAAGTCTGACAAATCTCCCTGACTTCTTTCTCCCGTCAATTTATTTATTGCCGAAAACTCTTTCATACTGACATACAAAGTACGCTCCTTTTGTGCCAGAACTTCTCCTAGAGTAATGGCAAACGTTGTCTGTCCTGCTCCATTAATTGGAGAATATACTCCTATAATTTTCGCCCTGTCTCGCTCCGGCTCCAAAAAATCCTGCTTCTGACAGTCATCTGCCAAAATTTCTAATATACTTCTTATGATTGATTCCATTGACTGATATTTGTAAATAGATGTGTACTCAGAATAATCGAAAGGTATACTCCCCTTCGACAATATAATAATTTTCTTAGCACTGCTTTTATCTATTTCCATACTCATTTCTTCAGCTGCTATTAATAATATATCCGGATTATTATTTTCTAAATATTCCACCAACAATTCCCTATTTGTAAAACAGACAGTTTTGAATGGAATATTTTGTTTTCCATTAATATATTGCAATAAACCTTTTGCATACCCGCTTTCCGTATCATAAATAGCCAACGTTCTGCTATTCATTGTTTGTCCCCCTTTGTTGTTTGTTTGTGTTTGTTATCACATTATATATAATATATTTAGTTTTGTCTATACCTTTTTTGTGATTTTACTAATATTTTTTAAAACATTCATTTATTTTTTTATTTCGACATTTTATTTTAATTTATTAAGTCAGTTTAGTTTTTTCCTTTTTTATTTTTCTTGACATCCCAAAATAGTGTGTTATACTTCAATGTAGTATTGAAAACTACATTACATAGTTTTATCTATCATGGAGGTTTTTTATGAGTAAAAGAACGAAATTAGCTGACAGAACTTTACCTGACTATTCTAAGGGAGAGGAAATATTTAACATGGTTTCCCATATTGTAGGCGGGGCATTGGGAATAGTGGCTCTTGTGCTTTGCATTATAACAGCTGCAGAGGCAGGAAGCGCCATAGATGTTGTATCGAGTTGTATTTACGGCTCAACTCTTATCCTTCTATACACTATGTCCAGCGTATATCATGGCTTACATCCAAGCATGGGCAAAAAAGTCATGCAAGTGTTAGATCACTGTACGATTTACTTTTTAATTGCCGGCAGTTACACTCCAATTCTTTTAGTTGCCATGCGTTCTAAATACCCCACTCTTGCTTGGACTTTATTTGGAATTGTCTGGGGATGTGCCATAGTTGCATGTACATTAACAGCCATTGACCTTAGAAAATACAGAGTATTTTCTATGATATGTTATCTTGCCATGGGCTGGGTAATTATTTTCTTTATAAAGCAGACCTATGAAGTAATGAGATTAGGTGGAATCATATTGCTTATTACAGGTGGCATTGCCTACACAATTGGTTCAGTTCTTTACGGCCTTGGAAAAAAGAAAAAGTGGATGCACTCAATCTTCCACCTTTTCATCATAGCCGGAAGTGTACTCCACTTTTTTGCGATTATTTTCTATGCACTATAATTTTTTTAGTAAAGGCGCTTTCTTTTTTGGCGCCTTCTATACATTTCATTTAGAATAAGAACCATAATTATGTCTTTAAGCCATTGGTCGTCAGGATATTGTCTACAATTATCCCCCTCCCTGCAGTCTTCTTCCTCATGTCGTATATTTTTAAATATTCTATTAACAATCTGAAGTATTCCCAATTTATCGGGATATTCGTCGAACATCATACTTCCCGTATATTCCTGCATATCGCATTCCTTTTCGATTAATTCCTGAATTCTCGAAAAAGTCATCGGGTACATTTCCTTAACATAGTCAATGTCTCTGTCTTCTGCCATTTGCCATTGTCCATAACAAAGACCTGTAATAGCATTTCCCTGTACATAAAAAGGTATATATCTGTAATCCATAAATTGTTCCTTCTAGTTTATCATTTTATACTATTCAGAATATTCTATTTATGTTCTTACAAATATATACCTTTTATTTATAATTCTATTTCTATTTTTTTGCCCGACTTTGTGTAAGGAATAAATTCAACTCCTGCCGCTTTCATCATTCTCTTTGATGCCTTGACCGCAGATGTGTCGCCATATTTGTCATCTCCATATATAACCTTTTTTATTCCACACTGGATAATTGCCTTTGCACATTCATTGCATGGAAACAAAGTTACGTAAATCTTTGCTCCTTCGAGGCTTCCTCCACGATAATTCAAAATTGCATTCAACTCACTGTGGGTTGAATAAAAATATTTATTGTCATAGGGATCTTCGCTTTCCCTGTTCCACGGAAATTCATCATCGCTGCACCCTGTTGGTAATCCATTATAACCCATTGACAATATCTTATTATCCTGACTTACTATGCATGCTCCAACCTGAGTGTTAGGATCTTTTGAACGTTTTGCTGAAAGGCTTGCAACTCCCATAAAATATTCGTCCCAGGAAATATAATCTTGCCTTTTATTGCTCATATTGTGCCTCCTGATATCAAATGTAAATTATTCACAGGGTATTACTTTGTTCCGAAAATTCTGTCTCCGGCATCTCCAAGTCCCGGAATAATATACTTATGTTCATTTAACTTTTCATCTAAAGCTCCAATGTAAATGTCTACATCCGGATGAGCTTCCTGCATTGCCTTTAATCCTTCAGGAGCACCGATAATGCACATAAGAGTAATGTTCTTTACTCCTTTATCCTTTAACATCTGAATTGCTGCTATAGCTGAACCACCTGTTGCAAGCATAGGATCCACAACAAATACTTCTCTCTTGTCACAATCCTCCGGTAACTTACAGTAATACTCGTGAGGCAGTGCCGTCACAGGATCTCTGTACAATCCAATATGTCCTACCTTTGCTGATGGAATCATGGCAAGCATTCCGTCTACCATTCCAAGCCCTGCTCTAAGAATAGGAACAATTGCTAATTTCTTTCCACCTAATCTCTTTACAGTTGTTTTGCAGATAGGAGTATCGATTTCTTCGTCTACTAATTCTAAGTTTCTTGTTGCTTCATATGTGATTAACATAGCAATTTCACTTATTAACTGTCTGAAATCTTTAGTTCCTGTTTCCTTCTTTCTTATAATACCAATTTTGTGCTGAATCAATGGATGATCCATAATTACTGTTTTAGCCATTTGCTTTTTCCTCCGTTTTTTATATTTTACTTTGTTTAAGTTTATTCGCCAACTTAATAATAATCTCATCTAATGTGTCATATACTTTAGCATAATCTGCCAACTCTCCACCGTCCGGATTAATGATGCTCCCCGCTTCATTAATATACTCTTTCAAAGTATATACGTTAACTGCTTCTGAATAATCGTCATAGATACTCTGTTTTTTTGTTTCATCTAAAACAAATACTAAGGCATCAGTTCCAAAATCCTCTTCAACCAGCTGTTCAGATGTTCTGTCAAGCGTTAAACCCTTTGCAGATGCTATAGCCACCGTTTTAGGATTCATTGGTTCCGGAAAAAGAACTGCAAGACCTCTTGAATCAATCTCCACCGTCTTTTCCAACGGCAGATAATGTCTTAAAATCGCCGCCGCCAACGGTCCCGTCGATGTATCTGTATCTGTTACGAATAATATTTTTGAATATTCTAACATATTGCCTCCAACTGTTATACCTCTGTAATGTTATAACCTGCAGCCTTTGTTAACCGATTCATTATTGCAAGTCCAACATTATCCTCACTGAAAGCCTCTCCGAAAATAAACTCAACATCGTCCTTATCAAAATCTCTCAGTGCCTTGAATAACTTATTTGCTATTGTTTCAGGTTTGTCCAAATCCCCCAAAGATACAATCTCAATATCTTTATTAAGCTTTTTATATAAATCTAAGTGTTGATTTGCTGTAATAATCCCCGTTTTCTTACCTTCGTTAGATTTCTCATTTGCTAATTCAGTTATCACATCCGCGACTTTATCAGCTGTCCCTTTAAATATTCTGTAGTCTGCTTTTGGTGCATAATGTCTATATTTCATCCCCGGTGCTTTTGGTTTAAGGCCTTCACTTGGCTTTTTAAAAATAGTTTTATCAACAGTTACGTCACCTACTACTTTTTTCGCCATCTCTACTGTAATAAATCCCGGTCTTAAAATCATCGGCGGTTCTACTGTTACATCAATGATTGTTGATTCAAGCCCCATACCTACCATACCGCCGTCGATAATCATGTCGATTCGTCCATCCATGTCATCCACAACATGTTCTCCAAGAGTAGGACTTGGCTTTCCTGACAGGTTGGCACTAGGTGCCGCTATACTTACACCTGCTGCTTTTATCAGACTGCATGCAATCTTATTGTTTGGGAATCTCACCGCAACCGTATCAAGTCCTCCCGTAGTTCCCTTTGGAACTTTGTCGCTTTTGTTAAATATCAAAGTCATTGGTCCCGGCCAGAAAGCATCCATTAATTTCTTTGCAACTTCCGGTACTTCAGTAACTAAGTCTTCCAACATAGACACATCTGCTATATGGGCAATAAGCGGATTATCTGAAGGTCTTCCTTTCGCCTGATACACCTTGGCTGCCGCCTCAGCATCCATTGCATTTGCACCTAATCCATACACCGTTTCCGTAGGAAATGCAACCAGACCTCCGTCTCTGATAATCTGACCTGCCTGCCGAATTTCATCTAAATCAATATTATCTTCGCTCATCTTTACAACTTTTGTATCCATGTTCCGCCTCACGTATTTCATATCCGTACTATTTTATCATATGTATATTTAAAATACAATATTTCACCACTTTAACAGCCAATACCTTATTTTGTAAATTGTTATTTTTTGTCGAAATATTTCACTATTCCCCGACATAGAATTTTTGAGATTTCTTTCTGATATTTCTCATCCACAAGATTTGCCGCCTCTTTATTATTACTTAAGAAACCACACTCTACAATAATGCCCGGACATTTCGAATTAATAAGCATATAATAACTGTCATTTGGCTTTTCCTTTTTTTCTTTTTCTGTGTTAATCCCCACATTAAGTTCCTTTTGTACCAGCTCCGCCAGCCTTTTACTTTCCTCGGATCTTTGATAATAAAAACTTTGCGCCCCATGAACCGACTCCTGAGTAAAACTATTTTGATGAATACTGATTAAAACACAGTTATTGTTTTCAACATATGTATTGTTTATTATTTCACATCTTTTATTTAAATCTCCAACCTTTGAGAACCTATCTCCTGCTCCTAGACTTTTGTCATTCTCTCTTGTCATAACAACATCAAATCCAGCCTTAATCAGTACACTTCTCAGCTCCTTAGAGATTTCCAGATTAACGTCCTTCTCTTTAGCTTTATTTACTCCTACTTTTCCCGGGTCCTCCCCACCATGACCGGGATCTATAACTACTACTTTGTCCCTTTTTTCAGACTCTATACATTTTTTTCTTTCAACTTCTGCCACTTTGTCCATATTACATGCCACTAGAGTTACTGCCAAAAGCAATACCGCCGACATAAATATCTCCATTTTTTTGCTTTTAAATAGCGCTTCTATCAAATTATCAGTATCCCCGTTCTGAAGTCTCTCTACATTATATGCCAATGCAAAAAAATAATGAAAGCACTATTTATAATGCTTTCATTATCTTTTTATATTCTGTATTATTTTCCAAGGGCATTGCTTAATTTTGCAAACTCCTCAAGGGTTAATTTTTCACCACGAATATTTTCTTCTTTTCCAATTGACTTAATTGCCTCTGTAATCTCTTCCTTTGAGAAATCAAGTTCAGAAGAGTTCTTCAATCCGTTAACTAAAGTTTTTCGTCTCTGATTAAAGCTTGCCCTTATTATCCTAAACATTAAGCTTTCATCCTTTACCTCTACAGGTGATTCCTGATGTCTTGTCAGTTTAATCACTGCTGAATCCACATTAGGTCTTGGCATAAAACATGTTGCAGATACATTAAGCATTACTTTCGCTTCAGCGTAATACTGAACTGCCAACGACAATGCCCCATAGTCTTTTGATCCGGGACCGGTCTGCATACGGTCCGCCACTTCCTTCTGTACCATGATTGTTATACTTTCAATAGGCACTTTACTTTCAAACAATCCCATTATAATTGGCGTTGTAATGTAGTAAGGAAGATTTGCAACTACCTTTATAGGTCTGCCATTATTTTTCTCTTCTACCAAAGATTTTATGTCAACCTTTAATACATCCTGGTTAATAACTTCCACATTATCGTACTCTGAAAGTGTATCTTCAAGAATAGGTATCAGCATCTTGTCTATCTCTACAGCTAAAACCTGCCTTGCCGACTCGCACAGATATTGTGTCATTGTTCCTATTCCCGGACCAATTTCCAACACGAAATCATCTTTCGTTATACCTGCAGCTTCCACAATATTCTCAAGAACATTGCTGTCAATTAAAAAATTCTGTCCAAATTTTTTTTGAAATGCAAAACTATATTTATTTATAACTTCTTTTGTCGCACCGGGCGTGCCAAGATATGCCATTATTTAACCTCGTTAATAACAATACTGTTGTTTATATCTGTTTCATTCCAATTCCGTAAATTGACTTTGCGTTAGCTGTAGTTATATCAATTACCTCATCAGAACTGATTCCTTTTATTTCTGCAATTTTACTTACAACGTATGGCAGATTGAAAGAATCGTTTCTTTTTCCTCTATTTGGAACCGGTGTAAGATATGGACAATCTGTCTCTATTACCAGCCTGTCCATAGGCATGTACTCTACTACCTCTCTAAGTTTCTTTGCATTATCAAAAGTAACAACTCCACCAACTCCAAGATAAAATCCCATATCAAGGAACTTCTCTGCCATTTCCTTTGTATAAGAGAAACAATGAATAATACCACCGATATCCTGTGCATTATTTGATTTCATTGTATCAAAAGTATCCTGTGCAGCATCACGACTATGAACGATAATAGGTAGTTTTGCTTCCCTAGCAATATCCATCTGACGGGCAAAAGCCTCAATCTGCTGTTTTTTATTATCATTCCAATGATAATCCAGACCTATTTCTCCTACTGCAACAATTTTAGGCTTGTAAATATTCTTCTCAAGCCACTTGTAATCTTCCTCTGTCAGTTCAGCCACCTCATCAGGGTGAACTCCCAAGGCTCCATACACATATGGGAATCTTCTAATAAGACCTATTGTACTTTTGCTTGATGCCATAGATGCACCAACATTTACAATGTACTCAACACCTCTATTTCTCATGCGCTCTAAAAGCTGTTCTCTATCATCATCAAATGCAGCATCATCATAGTGCGCGTGTGTATCAAAAATCATTTCTTCCTCCTACGTTTACCTCTAACAGATTTCACTGCCTGAAATAATATCCTTATCAACTGTTACAACTGAAAGATTACCTTCGTCATCTCCTGCTGCAAGTATCATTCCCTGTGATTCAACTCCACAAAGCTTACATGGTTTAAGGTTTGTAATTACTGCAACCTTCTTTCCAACCATTTCTTCAGGCTTGTAATATTTTGCAATTCCTGAAACGATCTGTCTTGTTTCTGCACCAATCTTAATCTGTGAAACAAGTAACTTTTTAGCTTTCTTTACAGGCTCACATTTAATTACTTCACCAACCTGAATTTGAACCTTGTCAAAATCATCAATTGTAATTTCAGGCTTCTTCTCAACTTCAGGATACTTCTCCCCTTCAGCTTCAGACTTCTGCTTTGCCTTAATTTCTTCAACCTTTTCCATAACATCCTTTAAGTCTAATCTTGCGAAAAGAATTTCAGGTTTTTCCGTTACTTTGTTTCCTGAAGGATATTTTCCAAATTCCTTCATATCGTCAAAGGCTCTTGCTTCTGCATTAATCTGCTCTAAAATTTTCTTTGATGTTTCCGGCATAAATGGTTCAAGTAAGCTTGCTCCAATTGTAATACCTTCTATTAAATTATAAAGAACTGTTGCCAGTCTGTCCTGCTTAGCCTCATCTTTAGCCAATGCCCATGGCATTGTCTCATCAATGTATTTATTGCATCTCTTAAACAGTGTAAAGATCTCAGTAATGGCATCTGCCACTCTTAATTTCTCCATCTTTTCGGCAGCCTTAACCGGTGTTTCAAGAATAGTCTGTTTAAATTCAGCGTCAATGTCTTCATCTACACCCTTGTTGCTTACAACACCGTCAAAATACTTATTTGACATTGATATTGTCCTGTTAACAAGGTTTCCAAGAGTATTTGCAAGATCAGAGTTCATTCTCTCAACCATTAATTCCCATGTAATTGTTCCGTCATTCTCAAATGGCATTTCGTGTAAGACAAAGTATCTTACTGCATCAACTCCGAAAAGTCCTGCCAAATCATCTGCATATATTACATTGCCCTTTGATTTGCTCATTTTACCGTCACCCTGCAATAACCAAGGATGTCCAAAAATTTGCTTTGGTAAAGGAAGGTCCAATGCCATAAGCATAATTGGCCAGTAAATTGTGTGGAATCTTAAAATATCCTTTCCAATAAGGTGCAAATCTGCCGGCCAGTACTTGTCAAATTTAGGGTCATTATTTCCGTCTACATCATAGCCAAGTCCTGTAATGTAGTTTGATAAGGCATCAATCCAAACATAAATAACATGCTTAGGATCAAAGTCTACAGGAATTCCCCATTTAAATGATGTTCTTGAAACGCATAAATCCTGAAGTCCCGGAAGGAGGAAATTGTTCATCATTTCGTTCTTTCTTGACTCCGGCTGAATAAATTCAGGATGTGTATTAATATATTCAATTAATCTGTCAGCGTACTTACTCATTCTAAAGAAATATGCTTCTTCCTTCGCAGGTGTACATTCTCTTCCGCAGTCAGGGCATTTTCCGTCAACAAGCTGTGATGTTGTAAAGAAAGATTCACAAGGTGTACAATACATTCCTTCGTACTCTCCCTTGTAAATGTCTCCCTGATCATATAATTTCTTAAAAATCTTCTGAACCTGTTTTTCATGGTACTCATCAGTAGTTCTTATAAACTTATCATAAGAAGTTTCAACTAAATCCCAGATTTCTTTAATTTCACCTGAAACTCCATCTACGAATTCCTTTGGTGTAACCCCATTTTCTGCTGCCTTTAATTCTACTTTCTGGCCATGTTCGTCAGTTCCTGTCTGGAATCTTACGTCATATCCCTGCTGTCTTTTAAATCTAACAATACTGTCTGCTAAAATAGCTTCGTATGTGTTTCCTATATGTGGCTTTCCTGATGTATATGCAATAGCCGTTGTCAAATAATATGGTTTACTCATTTTATCTTCCTTTCTAACTAAAAAATCCCTATTCTCTCTAAAGAATTTTATTCTTTAATGGATATTTTGTCAAACTTATTTTATCATCTTTAGCCTTTTTATTGCATATTTTTAATATAGTTTGACATTACTATGTAAATTTTTGTAAAATAATGTTACGAGTAATATATTCTAATAAGGAAGAAAGGTGGTAAAATTTATGTTTTGTCCAAATTGTGGCAAAGAACTGAACCTGACCGGCAGATTCTGTGAACATTGCGGATACAATATGTCAAAGGATTTAGAAGAAGCAGCTGCTAATAAATCTGCTGCTGAATCTAATGCCAATGAATCCGCATCACAGACAAATCCTGCTTTTACGGGAAATACTCCTGTAAACGGATCTATGCCTACAGGATCAGCTCCAAAGAAACAACGTAACAACAAAGTACTAATTCCAATCATTGCTGCGGTAGCAGTTATTGCAATTCTTGCAGTAAGCATTATTACTTATGTTTTCTTTGTGCCAAAGAAAGTTAATTTAACAAACTATGTTGATAAGGTAACTTTCTTTGGCTTTGATACAAGGGGAACAGCTGATATCAAAGTTAACAAAAAGCAGTTAAAGAAGGACCTTGCAAAGAAATTAAAGGAACCTAAGGCTTCTGATTTCACAAAAGGCAAGAAAGACTACGACGACATTCTTGATGGACTACAGGGAATTTTTGACAGTGTAACTGATGAATCTTCTTATGCTGAGATTCTTATGGACAGTGTCTCGTTCTCTATTGATCCTTCATCAGACTTAAGCAACGGAGACACTGTAAAACTTGTTATTAAATACGATAACGAAGTTGCAAAGAAATTTGGAATTAAATTTACAAAGGATGAAAAAAGTTACAAGGTAAAGGGCTTAAAGGATTTACAGGAGGTTGATCCTTTTGACGGTGTATCTCTTAGTGTAGAAGGCGTATCCCCTTACCTTTCAGTAAGCATCGTTTCCAACAACTCTACATTCTCTGAATACGATTACAATATTGAGAATGAGGCTGAACATTATGCTAAAGGTGATAAAGTCACAGTTTACGTTAACAATGAGACTTTAGAATCTGCGGAAGAAGAATACGGATACAAATTCAAAACCAACAGTAAGGATTTTACTTTAGACAATGTTCCTGAATATGTCTCTTCTCTGTCACAGTTATCTGATGATGACAACAAGAAGCTTCAAAATCAGGCAAAGGATGTTGTCGAAGCATATCTGGCACAGGAAGATGAATACTTTGAAGCTTCAGACTTAAAGTACGTAGGTTCATACCTTTTATATTCTAAAGAAATCGGTAATGACTCATATTATGGAGACTCAAACGACTATTACTGCGTATTTAGTGCAAAAGTTACCAATAATAAACATTCCAAAACCGTATACTTCCCTGTGCTATTCAAAGACATTAATAAATGCGGCGAGGATGAAGTTATCTATGAAGAATATAATGAACGTATACCGGGATCTTCTGAAGTAGGGGATTACTACATAAGCGGTTATACAAAGATTAAGAAAATGTACAACGAACTTATTGGCTCTAATAAAGCAGGCTTTACAATTGATGCAACAGATGGTTTAAAATAAAATAATAAATATATTCAAATTAATAAGGAGGATTTAAAATGGCAAAATTTTGTATGTACTGTGGCAGACCTTTAGCGGAAGGTGAGGTATGTAACTGCCAGAACAACGCTAATACTCAGGAAACTGCACCACAGACAGCTGACACTAACACACAGGCTAACGCTCCGGCAGCTGAAGCTAATGTTCAACCTGATAACACTAATGCTCAGGCGCAAACTGCTGCTCAGAACGATTACAATCAGGGAGCAAACCCTAATCAGAACTTTAATCAGGGCGGTCCAATTCCTAATCAAAATTTCAATCAGGGATTCAACCAAAATTATAACGGAAATCAAGGAATGCCTTACGGTGCTGCTCCACAGCAGGCTCATTCAAGTGAATTAGGAAATAAAATTAAATTTGTATTTTCAAAAATTGCAGGTATGTTCAAGTCACCATCTGCAACAATAAAAGAATTTATAGCAAAAGATGATTTACATTATGGTGCAATTATGATGGCAATTAATATAATTGGCGTATTTATTATTTCACTTATTGAATTCCTTTATTTAAACAATAAGCTTTATGATATGTTACCTGTTGCAAAACTTTTACTTGTTACAGTAATAATAGCGGTAATTAACACATTTGGAGCTGCCGGACTGTTATATGCTTTTACTAATAAGACTTTCAAATCCAATACATCCATAGCTCACATTTTTGCAATAAAGGGTGTTACATCTGTTTTATCTGTTTGTTTACAGGTAGTTACAATTATATTTACACTTCTTAGTGCAAAGCTTGGATTAGTTTTATCTGTAGTTGCATTTATTTACACATCTGTAATATTTATTGCAAACTATGTTGAAACAGTTAAACTTGACACTGACAAAAAATCTTATGCTTTACTTATTACATACAGCATCGTATTTATAGTTGAAGTGATTATATTCTACTTATTCATCTCATCTATCGTATCAGGTGCTCTTGGCTCAGTTTCAAGTCTGTTCTCAAACATTGGCAGTCTTTACTAAAAAATACACTTTATAAAATGGGGAGGCAGATAAACAATGCCTCCCTCAAATAATTTTTTTCAATATAATAAAAGGTAGTTTTCAAAACATGTCGCATTTCTATCTTTACTGCGCCGCATATTAACAATTGCTTCCGCAAACTCAGCCACTTCGTGGCTTCAGACAATGCTCCGCAATTGTAGCTATGCTCGTAAAGATGACGAAATGCTTCCAATCGTTTTGAAAACTACCTTTTATTATATTGAAAAAAATTACTCGAGGGAGACCTTTTTATCTGCCTTATTTTAGGGTATTTTTAGCAATCTGCCATTGTTTTACCCTTACCTGTAATTGATTCAAAATCGTCGTTAAATGCGTCGATTGCTGCATCAATTGCTTTGTTTTTAATAAGACCTTCTATAACATCACATGCTACTGTAGATGCTCCGATGCCATACTTTGTAAGTTCAAGTACCTGCTGTGAATTCTTGAAACTTGCTGCAAGAACATCACACTGTAAATTGTTGTTTTCAAATATATCCTGAATATCCATTGCAACCTGAATACCGTTGTATCCAAAGTTATCAATTCTGTTAACGTATGGTGCTGTATATTTAGCTCCTGCTTTTGCTGCAAGGAATGCCTGCATAGGTGTGTAAATTGCTGTCGCTGTAATATTTACACCCTGTGGTGCTAATTCTTTCATTGCCTTAAGTCCCTGTGGTGTTGTTGGGATTTTAACAAATGTATTTGCACCAAGACGTTCTCTAATAACATTAGCTTCCTTAACCATGCCTTCTGCATCTTTTGATACTACCTGAACATGTAATTCGCCGTCTTTTCCTACGATTTCTCTTAATTCAGACAACACCTCATATGGTGGTCTTTTGCTCTTTGCAAGAATAGATGGATTTGTTGTAACACCATCGCATGGGTATAAATCCCAAATTTCTCTTACCTTCTCAATGTTTGCATCATCAATAATTAACTTCATTTTTAATACCTCCAACATTATTTTTTAAATTTCTAAAATAAGATTTTTTATTCCATTATCTGTAGCAATTTTTCCAAAAGCCCTCATTTGATCATCACTGTATACTGATGGGTTTTCTTCAAAACAAAACTCTTTATCCACCATTTTGTACTTAGCCTGAGCCAGTGGATTGTAATTAAGCAATTCATATTTCACATCCGGATATATGTTGCTTATATATTCAGCAATCATTGCAATATTGTCATTAGTTGCCGTCATGGTAGGAATCAGGGGAGTTCTTATAATCACATTTTCACGCTTTCTGGATGTTAACAGCCAATCCAGATTTTGTTTAATTAAATTGTTATCAACTCCTGTGTATTTCCTATGCAGCTCACTATCAAAAATCTTTAAGTCTGCATAAACGTAATCAATGTACTTCATTGCTTCCTGATATATTCTTGTTTGAATATTAGATGCCGTCTCTATTGTTGTTGTTATATTTCTATCTTTTAACCCTTTCAAAATCTCTATTGCAAACTCATGTTGCATAAGAGGCTCTCCACCGGAAAGTGTTACGCCTCCTCCATATTTAAAGAACGGCTCATCCTTACAGGCTTCTTCCACAACCTCATCTGCCGTCATATATCTGGAATCCATGGAAATAGCTTTCGAAGGGCAATTGTCAACTATGCGCTCCCAATCTTCCTTCTTTTTGACATCCAAAATTATTTGTCTGTCCGCTTCCCTTACTCCACCATTTTCGGCTAAACGAACACATGTGTTACAATGTATACATCTGTTTGGAAAATACAACGGCCTCTGTTTTAACGAAAGTCCTTCGGGATTCTGACACCAGGCACACCTTAATGTACATCCTTTTAAGAAAACCGTTGTTCTGATGCCTTCACCATCATGGACTGAAAATCTCTTGAAGTCAAAAACATATCCCTTCATAATCTCCATACCTCCATCAATGCCTTTTAGCGATGTTTATTAAATATCATTATAACTTGTTCTTGCTATGATTTCATCCTGTAATTCTCCGGCAAGTTCCACAAAATATGCAGTATATCCGGCAACTCTTACCGTAAGATTTCTATATCTTTCAGGATCCTTCTTTGCTGCTATAAGATCCTCTTTTCTAACTACGTTAAACTGAATATGTGGTATTTCAAGATCCACAAATGCTCTAAGCATTTTTGCAAATTTATTAATTCCCGTTTCAGTTTTGAAAAATTCAGGTAAGAACTTCATATTCAAGAGTCCACCATTTGTTGTCCAGCTCTTATCCAGTCTTGATACTGACTTAAGCACCGCCGTAGGACCATGCTCATCTCGTCCATAAACAGGAGACATACCACCGTCTGCCAATGGCGTTGTCGCATATCTTCCATCCGGTGTTGCCCCTACATTCTTGCCCATAGGCACATGTGCCGAAACTGTATACATTCCTGTGTGGTATTTACCACCTCTATAGTTTTTGAATTTTCCGATTCTTTCACGGAAATATCCTGCCCACTTTGCTCCAAGATTATCTACCCACTCAACATCATTTCCATATTTAGGTACTTTGTTAAGGAGCATTGTTCTTAATACTTCATCGCCTTCATAATTATTCTGAAGTGCTTTAAGCATTCTTTCTTTTGTTACTGTCTTTTTGTCATACACCATTTCTTTAAGTGCTGCAAGACTGTCGGCAAGATTTGCAACCTGTATCATCTGAATACCTGAAAGGTTGTATTTTGCGCCTCCTCTTGTAACATCAATTCCTTTGCTCATGCAGTTTCTTATAACTGATGACAAAAATGGTGTTGGGAGAAGATCCATATGAGCCTGTTCAACCTGCTCACATGCCAAAAGCATCTTGTCCATAAAATAATCAATATTTTCTTTAAATGCTTTTTCCAAATCTTCATATTTTTCAAACGTAGTCAGGTTTCCTCTATCAGGTGCTAATTGCTTTCCTGTCAGAAGACACTTTCCATTATTTAGTGTTAATTCTAATGCTTTATTTAAATTAAACATTGCTGCATCTGACCAGCCAAGGTTATCTCCCTGAGTTGTAAGTTCCACGCATCCTACAATAGCATAATCTCTTGCATCCTTTGGTTCAATCCCCAAATCATCAATCATTGCCGGAACAACTGCCTTGTCGTTAAAGAACTGTGGCATTCCACTTCCCAAGGATACAACTTTAATCGCAGCCTTTAATAATTTATCACTTGTTTCTTCACACAATCTTACTGAAAGGTTTGGCTGCGGAAGTCCCAAATGCTCCTGTGACTTAAGGAAAAGGTATGAAAGTTCATTTTCGTATGGATTTCCATCCTCATCCTGTCCACCTATTGCTATATTAAATCCAATTGGAAATCCTGCAAAAAACTTTGCACTGTTTGAATTTCTCATATATACTATTTCATTAAATTTAAGCCAGAGGTTCTCAATGATTTCCAAAACACTTTGATCAGTTTCAATCCCTGCATCAATGTCGTGTTTATAATATGGATACATATATACATCCATTCTTCCCGGTGAAAATGAAGATGCATTGGATTCCATCTGTAAAATTACGAACAAAAACCATAATGCCTGAGTTGCTTCATGGAATGTTTCAGGCGGTCTCTTTGATATGTTGTCACAAACATTTGCAACTTTTCTCATATTCTCGGCCCATTCATCATTATCCTTTGCCTGTTCATTGAGCTGGTCCCTGTATCTTAAGATAAAGTTGACTGCCCCCTCCATAACTATGCTTACACTCTTGTAAAATAGTTTTTTCTCTTCATCTGTTTCTTTTTCCAGATAGCTTTCTGCTTCTGCTTTCAATCCGGCAGGTCCCTTTTTAAGCCATCCTGCGCAATCAGGATTAATATGTCCCTGTGCGTGGTCCTTCTGGTTAATCTTAGCAACTTTTGAAATTTCATCAATTTCTTTACCATATCTCTTTTTAAGAACATCTTCCAGAGATTTTCCCTGCCAGTATGGGTATATAACCTCTCTAAAATATTTAATGTCTTCTTCTCTTACATTAAACTTGTCCTGTGGTCTTGTTGGAAGAGTTTCAAATTCCTTATCAACCCATGTACTTCCACTTTCAGGAAATACAACTCCGTATCTGACTCCTGCCGTTCTGTTTCCCACTATAAGTTCCTCCGGTTCAGCACTTATAGCAATTTTTTCAAGGCAAGCCTTAAGAGAATATGCTCTCTGCAAAATTCTCGGTTCATCTTCATGCTTCTTATATGTTTCAGTAATAATCTTCGCCTGCTCTATGGAAGCATATCTTGGAACCGAAAGCATTCTGTCTTTCAGGCTTTCAATTCTTTCTGTTTTAACTAACTTATCTACCATAGTAACATCCTCTCAATTTCTATATTTAAGGGATATCAACACTATAAATGTGATTCCTTACTCTGATTCTATATTACTATTAGTAGTACGCTAAGTCAATAGATTTTTTATTATTTTTTATTGTTTTTTATTATTTTTTATTGTTTTTAACTTTTATTTTTTACTTTTTAATTTTTTCTTATAAATATAATACATAAAGCGCCCTTGCATTTTCAACAAAAATGCTTTACCTGAATTATAATTTATTTAATTTTTATTTTTTTGACTTTTATGGTCTTCTTATTATTTATATTACCGGCATCCGGTTGTTCCTTCGGCGGTTCCTCATATTTAAGCAGGTTACTATAATCGTTTTTGCCCCAGCTATAAAGTGTATTATCTTTCTTTACTGCAAGAACATAATCGCTGCCACAGGATACGCTTCTGACATTATCCATTACTTTAACTGGGAGTTTTGCACCTTCCTTATTATTTCCAATTCCCAACTGTCCGTTTATGTTTGTTCCAAACATATATAATTCGTCATTTTTTGTAATAACTCCGGTGTTTCTGCTCCATGTTGAAAAATCCCTGAGCGATAACCATACCGGTATGTCAGATTCTATCTGATACATCAATCTGATTCTGCTCAAGGATTATGTTCTGTTATTAATGTTTTTCATAATACAATCGTTCTTTATTCTCTTTTATTAATTGTAACATTAGTCCATATTGTTTACAATGTTTTTCTTACTTACAGTTTGCCTCCAATTTTCCAAATTTTCTAAAATAGTTTTTTTAGTACAAATTATAAAAGTTTGAAAAGAATATTTATAATGCTAAAATAGAATAAAACATAGATAAAATAAGAGAGATACGATATGTACTATGATTTAACAAAGGGAAAAATTTCAAAAAGTCTTATAATGTTTACAATCCCCATGATAGCGGGAGACCTTTTGCAACAGTTCTATAATATAGCGGATACATTAATAGTGGGGCAGGTGCTTGGAAAAAATGCATTGGCAGCAGTTGGCTCAGCTTATACACTGATGATTTTTTTGACCTCCATATTTCTGGGGCTGAGCATGGGGGCCGGAGCATTATTTTCCATATACAGGGGAAATGACAGCGACGAAAATTTAAGAATCGCAGTGGGACAGGCTTTCAGCCTCATTATGTTAGTTACGATTGTCTTAAATATTGCAGTGTACATTTTAATTAACCCGATAATGATATTTCTACAGGTACCGGATGAAGTGTATAGGGGAATGAAAATATATCTTTTAATAATATTCATTGGGCTTATAGCAACATCGCTGTACAATTTTTTTTCATGCCTGTTAAGGGCTTTGGGAAATTCACTTGTGCCACTGATCTTTTTGGCAGTTTCCACGGTTTTAAATATTGGGCTTGATTTATTATTTGTGGTGGTTTTTCCATGGGGAATAAAAGGTGCTGCCATTGCTACGGTAATATCCCAATATGTATCGGCAATTGGAATTGTTATATATGTGGTTAAATCCTGTAGGGAATTATTACCAAAGAGAAGTGAATGGCGTCTGGATAAAAAAATATTCAAGGAAATAATAAATCTGTCATCCCTTACATGTCTGCAGCAGTCTGTAATGAACTTTGGGATTCTGATGGTTCAGGGGTTAGTTAACAGCTTTGGAACTACAATAATGGCAGCATTTACGGCAGGTGTAAAGATAGATACTTTTGCCTACCTGCCAGTACAGGATTTTGGAAATGCATTTTCAACATTTGTGGCACAAAATTATGGTGCAGAAAAGCATGATAGAATCAGAAAAGGAACAAGAGAAGCTTTCGCAATCAGCATAATATTCAGCATTATTATTTCGGCATTAGTATGTATATTCGCTGCACCTTTAATGAAAATATTTGTTAGTTCAAAAGATGTGGAGGTAATTGCAGCAGGCGTGAAGTATCTTAGAATAGAAGGTGCGTTCTACTGTGGAATAGGCTGCCTGTTTTTGCTGTATGGATATTACCGCGCAATTAATAAGGCTGAAATGTCCGTAGTACTTACGGTTATTTCCCTCGGAATGAGAGTAATTCTGGCATATATTCTGTCAGCCATAATAGGTGAAACGGGAATCTGGCTGGCAATTCCTATAGGCTGGGTGCTGGCAGATATTACGGGGATTGCATATATGAAAGCAAGAGAAAAAACTATTTTTTCAAAAAAAGGTTGACTTTTACTTTTTCAGATTGTATTATGACCCCGAAAAGAAAATATTGTACTACTTTATCGGTAGGTGAGGTTACCATAGGGATTTGGTTTTATCCTAAGATTGCTGCCGCGAGATTGTGGAGACACAATTAGTTGGTTAGCAGGCTATGTCGTTAAGGCATAACCTAATGCAATTAATATATGCCCTATGATGCTAAAGCTTGAACGGTGACTTAATTTGTGATTTATATCCTTCATTGCTCAGGCTTTGAAGGATTTTTTATTACATAAAAAAGAAAGGTGGTGAGGTTATGGATTCTGGAGCCCATTGTTTTATAAAACTTAAAAATTTAATTATCTGGAGGTATATGTATTATGAAAATGAGAAAAGAATTATTTATCAGACTTCTATCAGAACGTCGCTTCAAAGAATTAAAAGAAAATTTAATGACAATGAATGCAGTAGACATTGCCTCACTGCTTTCACAGTTAGATGACAAGGAAATCGCAATTGTTTTCAGACTTGTTCCTAAGGATAAGGCTGCTGAAGTTTTCTCCAACATGAACAGCTCCATGCAGTCTGCACTTGTAGAGATTTTCTCTGAAAAGGAATTACGTGAATTATTAGACAATCTTTATATGGATGATACCGTTGATATGTTAGAGGAACTTCCTGCTAACCTTGTTACACGTATATTAAATGTTACTCCACAGAACGAACGCAACATTATTAATCAGCTACTTAACTACCCTGACGATAGTGCAGGTAGCATTATGACAACTGAATATGTTGATTTGAGTCCTGAATGGACTGTTGCAAAAGCCATGGCTCATATTAAAAAAACAGGTATTCATAAAGAGACAATCTATACCTGCTACGTAACCTGGCAGCGTAAACTTATTGGCATTGTTTCAGCTAAAGACTTAATGACTTCAGATGACAACACTCTGATAAAAAATATTATGGAAACTGAACTTATTTCTGTTTCAACTCATACGGATCAGGAAGAAGTGCAGGACTTTTTAGAAAATACGACCTTCTTGCACTTCCTGTTATTGACACTGACAACAGACTTGTTGGCATAGTCACCGTTGACGATGCCATGGATGTTGTAATTGATGAAGCTACCGAAGATATTACAAAAATGGCTGCCGTTGCTCCAAGTGAGAAAACATATTTTGAAACCTCTTCTTTTGCCCACGCCAAAAGAAGAATTCCATGGTTACTTGTTCTTATGTTTTCATCCATTATAACAGGCAGTATTATTACAAAATACGAAAATGCTTTCGCCGCAATTCCACTTCTTGTTTCCTTCATTCCAATGCTTATGGACACAGGCGGAAACTGTGGTTCACAGAGTTCAACACTTATAATCCGTGGTCTTGCTTTGGACGAAGTTCGTTTCGGTGATTTCTTCCGTGTAGTTTTTAAAAAATTTCAGATATCTATTATTGTAGGAATTGTTCTTGCTACAGCCAACGGTCTTAGAATATTCATTGAATATCATAATTTAGGACTTGCCTTAGTGATTGCGCTTTCATTAATAGTAACTGTGACTCTTTCAAAAATCATAGGTTGTACTCTTCCGCTTTTTGCTAAGAAGATTGGTCTTGACCCTGCATTAATGGCTTCGCCATTAATTACAACATTAGTTGATACATGTTCTATTATTGTGTACTTTAATATTGCGACGACAATATTTAAAATATAGACATTTGGTTAACCCCACCAGTTCATTAGCCGATGGGGTTGACTTGTTTTATTTTGATTTAGCACATGAATTACACCAAAACTCGGTTCTTGATTATTGATTGTGTAATTGAGTGACCGCCTCACTGTATTTCTTATTATGTTCTGAATGTCTTTAATGCCTCAATAGTATTCTCAATTAATTCTTCTAAAGTCCAGTCAAGCATTTCTGCATGTTCCAAATGAAATTAGTCCTTATTATACTCTTTTAATAAATCCCAGGCTTCTTCTCTTGTCATAACTTGTGCTCCTCTCCCGGTGACTCTTCCTGCAATAAATACTCCGGCATCTGTTAATCCTGTCAAACGTCACCGCTACAATCAATCCATAGTATAGTCCAAACTATAAATATTTTCAAAACAAATCTTACGGTCTACTATCTGTAAAACTCTGCTGTCTCTGTCTATTTTTGCTACCATACCTGTAATTTTTTGATACTCATCCTTTTCAAAATATATTACGGTTGCTATTGTTCCCTTTTCGAGACTTCTCATTTTTCTGTCTAATTCTTCTTCCATGTCACCGGATAATTCTATTTTTTCCACTACTATTTTTTCTTTTGCCGCCATTGCCTCCGGCAAGCCTTTTAAAGCAGCAAAAGGCATAAACTGTTTAGCCCTGTTCTCTATAGTCATTTTCGTTTTTGGTCTGCCCGCCATTTCTACACACCTGCCTTATGTCCGCCGATTTGTCCGTTTCTTTCTATTGTTGTGGCTTTATCCTGTAAATCCATTCCCTTAACAATTGCATTTTTTCCGTATTTGTTTTTTATTTCAATCATGGCTTTCTGCATTTTGTTATTCCTTTCCAATGCACAGGTATCCACAAAAAAACTGTACTGTCTGCATTCTTCCTGAACAACATTATTACATGTAATATTAACCCGCTTTATAGGTACATTACGATTCACAATTCTCCGGTACAATTCAACTACCTTCGGGATTATCATAATATCCGAATTAGTTTCCATATCAAGTGCCACCGTACCGTGTGCCGGTTTCATATTAAATCTGTTAGAATATCCCACATGAAGGGTAATGGACTTTGTTACCAGATTCCTATCTACCATTTCCAGACATACCGTATCCGCCATTTCCTTTATAATAATTTCTCCATCCCTGAAATTGTAATCACAGGCAAGCACCTGTCCGCCGGAAATGCTATTATTGTCAGGCTTATATTCCTTAATCTGTTTTATTGTAGTAGTCTCTCTTCCCCATGCGTGATCTATTAACAGCTCCGCATCAATGCCAAAAATGCCATAGAGAAAATCTTCATCTGCCATGGCAATATCTTTCATAGTCATTATTCCATATGATGCCAGTTTTTTGGATATTCCACCTCCGATTCTCCAAAAATCCGTCAAAGGTCTGTGGTTCCACAAAAGCTGTCTGAACCCTTCTTCATCTAATTCACCTATAAAATCCTCAGAGTGCTTAGCCGTTATATCAAGGGCAATTTTCGCCAGATATAAATTAGTGCCTACGCCACAGGTGGCACGTATTCCCAGGGTATCATATATGTCCTTCATAATCATCTGCCCCAGTTCTCTTGCCGTAACATTATATAATTTCAAATACTCCGTCACATCCATAAATGCCTCATCAATGGAATAAACATGTATGTCATCCTTTGATATATATTTAAGGTAAATGGCATATATGTCCGCCGCATAATCTATATATCTCTGCATTCTTGGCTGGGCAACAAGGTAATCTACCCCCTTAGGTATTTCAAATATTCTGCATCTGTTCTTTATTCCCAGTTCCTTCATTGCCGGGGTAATGGCAAGACATATTGTTTTTTCAGTTCGCTCAATATCCGCCACTACCAACTTCGTTGTCATAGGATCAAGTCCACGCTCTACGCATTCTACTGATGCATAGAAGGATTTTAAATCTATACAAATATACATTCTCTCCATAATAGTTACCATTAAATTTATCTTTTGAAGAAATTATATCATTCGAACATATGTTTGTAAACTGTAAAAAACAGGCATAAAAAAAGAGACATATCATAATTTTTCTATGATTCGTCTCTTTTTTCTATGCATGTAGTTACCCTACATATACAATCTCAAATTATACTGTCCGATTTTGTTTATAATTTCGGAATCCGTTATTTCATCAACAATTACACCTGTAAAATCATCTGCATATGCATATCTGTAATTTCCCTCTCTTGAGAATTTACTATTTTCCATCATCATATATGTAGCATTGCTTGAATCCATAATTGCCTTCTTGGTAAGGGCGTCGTCCGTTGCATATGTGTAAACTTTATTTTTTTCTAAATCAACACCTACAACTCCCATAAACGCCTTATCAAAATTAAATTCCGAAATCTGTTTATTAGTGTATCCACCTACAAAGCCATCTCTTCCTCTATTGAGTTTTCCACCTACAAACAAAAGATTTACTTCTGATTCTGCAGTAAAATTAAGCATTATGTCTATCATGTTGGTTACAACTGTTATGTTCAAATTGGCCTCAACTATCAATTTTATTAATTCAATATTAATTGTTGATATATCAAGGAAGATAACATCCCCTTCCTCAATTAATTCAAATGCCTTTCTTGCAATATCCTGCTTCTCTTTGATATTCTTGCCCTTTCTTTGGGAAACATATCGCTCATGTGTGTTTACACGGTTTCTCATTGCTCCACCGTAAGTTTTTTTGAGCAGCCCTTTTTTTTCTAACAGTGACAGATCTTTTCTAATACTGTCTTCAGTTACCTCAAACTGTTCGCTTAATTCCTTCACCAAAACAGAACCATTTTCATTCACTAACTCAACAATCCTGTTTTGTCTCTCTTTAGCTAACATTTCTCCCTCCTTAGCAACTTCTTAACTTTATTTTCTTTTATTTTGGAGAATTTGTCAAATATTCTTTTATTGCCAATCCAACTCCACCTTCATTGTTTCCCACTTTTGTAATATTTTTGGCTGCATTTTTAGCTGCATCCTTTCCGGATAACAATGCGTAGGAAACCCCTGCATATTTAAGCATTGTTGCATCATTTAGGGAATCACCAAATGCCATAATACTTTCAGGTTGGATATTTAGTTTATCCACAATTCTTTTAATTGCACTCCCCTTATCTGAACCTTTCACAACAATCTCCATATTTCCATCAAAACCGGCTGAAAATACCAATGATGGAATGTCTTTAAGTTCTGCTGTAACGGACTCTATATATTCTTTTGGCACCTGATTTATATTTATTTTTTCAACATTATGACTTCTGACAAGTTCCAACACATCATCAGTAGTCTCCAGTATTTTTATATATTCAACCAGAAAATCATATGGAAGTGCCTTTATGTCAAAGTAATTGTCATTTGTGTATTGATTAACGTATCCTTTTCCATCAGCATATATTTCATAAATAATTGGATATTTTTCTATTATACTGATAACCTTCTCAATTGTATCTGTTGGGAAATAATTGCTGTAAATAATTTCATTAGTCCTTCCGTCCATTATAACCGCGCCATTGGATAAAATCAAATAGTCCACACCACCTAGTGCTTTACTTGCCTCTATGGTTGCCACATTTGTTCTTCCGGTACTTATGGCTGTAATAATGCCTTCTATCTTTGCCTGCTTTATAGCATCTATGTTAACCTGTGGAATAGTCATATGATCATCCATCACTAAAGTTCCATCCACGTCAGTTGCTATAAATTTTATTTCCATAACCAATCTCCAATACAATTAATGTTTATTTATCCAATAATGCCAATACTTCTTCCTGTGTACTACACTGCATTACCTTATCTGCAAGTTCCCTGCATTCATTAACATCGCATTCTGAAATTATTTTTCTTGTCTTTAATACGCTTGTAGCACTAACACTGAATTCATCAAGACCAAATGCAAGTAATAATGGTACAAGTTTAGCATCCGCTGCAGCTTCACCACACATACCTACCATTATACCTTCTTTTTTACCACATTCAATTATTTTCTTAATGGCTCTAAGAACTGCCGGCTGGTATGTTGAATACAAATATGCAACCTTTGCATTTCCACGGTCTACCGCCATAGTATATCCTGTTAAATCGTTAGTTCCTATACTAAAGAATGCTGCTTCTTTTGCAAGAAGATCTGCTATCATACATGCTGCCGGTGTTTCCATCATAACACCTATTTCAATATTTTTGTTGTACTTTATATTTTCGCTGTCCAAATCTTTCATGATATCCTTTACTAAAGCTTTTACACTACTTAATTCTTCGATACATGTAACAAGAGGAACCATTATTTTTATTTTGCCAAATGCACTTGCTCTTAATAATGCTCTTAACTGTACTTTATAAATATCATCTCTCTGAAGACAGAATCTAATTGCTCTAAATCCCAAAAACGGATTTTCTTCTTTATCTAATCCGAGATATGGAATTTCCTTATCTCCACCTATATCCAAAGTTCTAATTATAACCGGCTTGCCATTCATTTTCTCAGCAACACTCTTGTATGCCTCAAACTGTTCTTCTTCAGTAGGGATAGAATCTCTATCCATAAATAAGAATTCTGTTCTGAAGAGTCCAATGCCTTCGCCATCGCACTCTACCGCTTTCTTTGCATCTTCCGGCTTTCCAATATTGCAAACAAGTTCAACCTTAACACCGTCTTTTGTTACGGATGGCTTTCCTGCATATTTAACTAATAATTCTTTTTCTTTTCTTAATTCATCTATTTTTACTTTATATTCTTCTATTGTAGCTTCATCCGGTTTTAATATTATTTCTCCTGATGTACCGTCAACAATCACTTCATCACCATTGCTTACCAGACTACATACATTTTCAATGCTAAGAACTGCCGGAATTTCCATGGCTCTTGCAAGTATTGCTGAATGAGAAGTTCTTCCACCTAACTCTGTTATTATTCCTGCTATATTATCAGGATTAATTCCTGCTGTCATAGACGGTGTAAGATCCTTTGCCACCAATACTGTGTCCTTTGGAACCTGTGATATATCAACATCTTCGATTCCAAGAAGAAGTTTCAACATTCTTGTTTTAATATCTCTAAAATCCGTTGCTCTCTGTTGTAACAATTCATCAGGAATCTGAGCAAACATTTCTGCAGTCTGTTCGAGAACCTGATCCACTGCTACTTCCGCTGAAACTTTTTCTGCTACAATAAGCGCAGATATCTGTTCCTCAATCATTGGATCCTGTAACATCTGTATATGACCTCTGAGAATGTCCGCATCTTTCTTTCCTACTGTTTCATCCATTCTGTCAGCCATAGCATTTGTTGCCTCAACAAATTTTTCGATTCCTTCCTGAAGTCTGTTTAATTCTGCATCTGTATCTTCGATTTTTTTTGTCTCGATATTTATTTCTTTTTCTTCAATTATGACAACTTTTCCTATTCCTATACCTTCTGATCCTGCAATACCCTTATACATAAGCTTTACCTCTTACTCTCCAAAATTTGCTGCCTCAAGTTCCTCAATCTTAGCCATTGCAGCTTCTTCATCTTCTCCATCACATTCAAATGTAACTTCTGCACCTTTTTTAATACATGCTGAAATTATATTAATCAAACTCTTTGCATTTATTTTCTTATCTCCAAAAAGAATTGAAACATCACATACAAATTTTCCCATTTCTTTTGCTACAATACCTGCCGGTCTCATGTGTAATCCTTCATCATTGTTTATTGTTATTGTTTTACTTAACATATCTCTTCCTCCTATATAACTTCAAACTCTCTTTATTTCATTGATTTCTCAAAAATTTTTACTTTCGTTAATTTTTTTGTCTTTCTGTCAGAAAAAGGCAGGCGATTAGACCTGCCTTAGCTCAGTTATGCCTGAAGCATCTTTATCATTTTTTCAACAATAGAATCTGCCTGCTTAATTGCTGGGCTAATGCCAATTTTTACTTTTTTGAGATTGTCAAACCTCTCAACATTTTTGATTGGCATATCAGTTGTTAAAATAACTGCATCTGCTGTTTCAACATCCTCTTTTGTAATTTGGTTTTCGATTCCGATTGATCCCTGTGTTTCAACCTTACATTCTACACCAGCTTTTTCGCAAGCCTGCTGAATTGCTTCAGCTGCCATATAAGTATGTGCTACCCCTGATGGGCAAGCTGTAACTGCTAAAAATTTCATATCTAATCACTCTCTTTCACTTAATTCTTATATGAGAACCACCTTTAAAAGTGGTTCTCATTTATTTTTAATTTAAACTAAAACTCTCGATTCTATTCGAATGAAATGTCAACATCTTCAAGTACTTCTTCGTGTTTAACATAATCTTTCTTGAAGATTGCACAAAGTGCAACGTAGATTGCAACACCGATTAAGATACAAATAACGTAAAGTGGCCAACCTGACATGAAGCTTTCACCCTGAATAACTGGAGCTACGATTAAACCACCCCAACAAGCTGACATCTTAGCGCCAACGCCAAGGAATCCTGCGATACCACCGGCAATTGCTGATGAAACCATATTGATAGGAATCATTCTTGTAGGATCTGCTGCTGTATATGAAATAGCACCTTCTGTGATACCACAGAAGCCCATTGCTATAGCACCGATACCTGCATTCTGTTCTTCTTTTGAGAACTTCTTCTTTAAAAGTAATGATGCAACACCACATCCAATTGGAGGTACACAAATAGCAATACCAACTGGAGCTGCAAATGTATAAATACCTGTACCTACAAATGCTACCATTAAGATTGAGTAAGCAACTTTATTTACAGGACCACCAAGGTCTGTTGCAATCATAAGTGATGCTAATGCACTGATACCTGCAAGTGCTAAGTTTCCATGATCACCGTGAGCCATGTTTCTCATAACACCTTCTAACCATGTCATAAATGCTGCGATAGGTGTTCCACATAAGAACATAATAACACCGACAATTAATACACCAACTACTGGAATAATGATAATTGATTTAAGCGACTGCATTGATTTTGGAAGAGGAATCTTCTTTAAGTAATGTGCAATAATACCTGCAAGCAAACCAGCAATAGCTGCTCCGATAAATCCGGCTGATGCTGTACTTACTGATAAGCTCTTATCAACGTAATACTGAACATTGTCAATTGTTGTTAAAACTGCTCCATCCGGAACCTTTACGCCTTTTGTAATCTCAACTAAGTTCTGAACAGTACTTGCGCCTGTAGGAATGTTCAATGCCATAAATCCACCTGCCATACCTACTGCAATACCAGGTCTGTCAGCGATTGAATAAGCAATGTATGCTGCGAATACAGGACACATTAATCCAAGTGCATCAACTCCGATTGTCCATAACCAATAAGGAATACCTGAACCCCATCCTGGAGCTGCTCCTTCACCTGTCAATAAAACGGCGATTGCCATTAAGATACCACCACCAACAACAACTGGAATCATGTATGATACACCATTCATAAGATGTGTTTTGGTATGTTTTAAAATATCAACTAACTCTTTCATAACACTCTCCTTTTCTAACTTTTTTTATACAGCTCCGATTAAGTCTATAACTTCTTCTGCTGTTTTTGCTTTTGCAAGCTGTTCTCTGAAATCATCATGCATAACTTTTCTAAACAAGCCTGCCAAAATTTCGAGATGCCTATCACCATGTCCCGGTGATGGAACACCTATCTGGAACACAATATCAACTTCTTCTGAGTCATCCCATTTGATTGGATGGGCAAGACGAACAAATGCAAGTGATGGTTCCTTTACATGTACTGACTTAGCGTGAGGTGTTGCTACTGAAAAACCAACTGCTGTACTTGAACTTGCTTCTCTTGCCAAAACATCTTTGACATAGCCGTCCCTGTCAATAAGTCTGTCATCCTTATCCATGGAATCTGCAATAAGATTAATAACTTCTTCTGCACTATTTGCCTCTGCATCAAAAATTACCATTGCCGAACTCATAAGTTCCTTTGCCATGTTACTTTCCTCCTTCTTTTTAACTTATCACCATTGTGTAATTTTATTCTATATTGAGAATATATTTTTTTCAATTCTTCCCAAAAAAGAAAATTGCACTTAGGTTAGTGCAATTTTCAACAAACAACTTATTATTCTATTATTGTAACATTTTTATTTTTACTAAACTTTTTGCCAATTTAGTTCTTTTTTTAGAGTTTCAACCATCTTTTCAGGCGTATCAATCTTTTTAATGCCTTCTATCTTGTCTTCAGACCCTACCATTCTTCCAAAATCTGTAAAAAATGCTTTTGTTGTTGCCACATTATGGAAGTTCAGTGCCAACAGAAATATAACATTTACCATTTCTCCGCCCCAGTTTACCGGATATGTAAGATTTATTACAAACACCTTAGGCTTTATTACATTTTCCGGCATTCCATGCGGGATTGCCACATAGTTTCCAATTGTAGTAGGCTCAATATGCTCTCTGTCAATAACATCCTGATAAAAATCCTTTGTAACATATCCGTCTTTGCAGAGAATACTGCATGCATCTTTCAATACAGACTCTCTCTTTACCTTTTCATTCACAATCATTATATGCTCTTCATCAATCATTTTTGTAAAGGAATCCTTATCCATATGAGGATTAGACACAGCCTCAAAACATGCTGATTTTATTTTATTCTCATCTGTGGTGCTCACCATTGGTGATATATACACTACATTGTCATCATAATCTATGTTTGGAAGTAGTGACAATATAATGTCATAATCATAATCACCTATATTATCTATCTTTCCTGAAGATAATATAGCAACAATTTTTACTTCTTTTATTTTGTCTTCGATTTTTCTTGCTACTATATTGGCTGCTGCAATTCCGCTTGTTCCTATTAAGACTGCTTTTGCCTTTTTAATGTTTCGGTGTAATGCGCCTCCTAAAAATAATGCTATAAATGAAATTTCGTGTTCTGTTGGAATAGCCTTACTGTACACTTCGTAGAATTTTCCCAATGTAAAACAAATTGCAAATATTCCCGAATACATCTCCTTTATATCTTCTAGGAATGGATTTCTAACTTCAATTCCATACTGTGTTCTAATAAAAGATTCCGGAACAAATGACTCTAAGCTTGTTTTTAACAATTCATTTTCCGTTAAATCCACATTTAAAATTTCTGACAAATACTCAAGAATTTCATTACAGATTTCTTCACATCTTTCATTACCATATATTCTCGGCATATTAAAATCTGTTTTTGCCTGAACTACAGCTGACGCAAATAAAATATCAATGTATTGCTGCTCGTACTCATTTAATTCCATGTTACAGATTTCCATATATAAATCTGTTACAGTCTCCAAAACCTCTCTTTCGCAGATAGGGCTCTGTTCTAAACTGATTTTAGACTGCAATTCATTTCCTTTTTTTATTCTAAACAACTGTATAAGCATATACTCCGCCAACATTCTGAAACTATAATCCGTATATGCTACGTCATATTTTTTCTCTAATTTATGAATTATGTCTACTACTTTTCCTAAGTTATTTTCTCCAAAATTGTTTATCCATACTTCTACCTCCTCTTCATTCATCCGGTAGTCGTATTTTTCCTGAGTCTTTTTATTTTCAACAGGGTAAAGACAATAATTTTTCATTGCCTTTCTTATGGAAAATTCATCACCTGTTATAAAAACTCCGTGACCTGATACTCTGTTGATTTTTATTCCATATTTTCTAAGTTCATCGGAAATAGAATTAATATCCTCTCCAATCATCTTCTTACTTACATTTAATTCCTCAGAAAACAATGCTAATGTGTAATTATCCCATCCACTTAAAAGAATATACATAATATATCCCATTCTCTGTTTTTTTGACATTACCGTTTTCTTTTCTCTTTTTAGATTATTTATCAGTTCGATTTGTTCCTGTGAAAAGTTTGCAACAAAGCCTATCCCGGGCTTCCTATCCAGAATCATTCCTTTTTCTTTACAAAAATCTGATACTTCCTTAATGTATGTTTTAATACTTCTTTCCGATACTCCCAAATATAATGCTAATGTTCTTGATGTTATAGGGGTTTTATTGTTCTCTATTAACTTCTCAATTATTTGAAGTGCTCTCTCTGATAACATATCTCTTCCAACTTTCCTTTAACTTTAGCAGTATGACATAACTATAGTCATATTTCCAATGAATTCACATTTATCAACAACTGACGGAATAATAAAATTATCGCCTTTTTTGATTTCAATGTCATTTACACGACCCTCACCGTCAATTATCGTGACATTTACAAATGACTTGTCCATTTCATAAGTATATGAGTCCTTTATGTCCCATTTTTCCACTGTGTAATAAGGACATGTTACTAACCTTTCACAAGTTGTTTCACCATAATTATTGACAATCCTGTCCTGCTTATACTCAACAAACGGAGTCTCAATACAATCTATGCTCTGTTTAACGTGCAGTTCTCTCTTCTTTCCATTCTGTAATCTGTCGTAATCATAAACTCTATAGGTTACGTCACTACTTTGCTGTGTTTCAATAAGCAGAGTTCCGCCTTTAATTGCATGGAGGCATCCCGGATTTATCTGGAAGAAATCCCCTTTCTTAATCGGCACCTCTCTTATAAGTTCATTCCACATTGCATTGTTAATCATGTCTTTTAGCTCGTTTTTATCTTTAGCATTATGACCTATTACAATGGTGGCATCTTCCTTACAATCCAAAATATACCAGCATTCTGTTTTTCCCAGTGCTCCATTTTCATGTTCTTTTGCATATTCATTATTAGGATGTACCTGAATACTAAGATCTGCTTCTGCTCCGATGATCTTCACCAATAATGGAAACTGTTTTCCTTCTATGTTTCCAAATAATTCACGATGATTTTCAAAACACCATGACAACGTCTTTCCTGCATATTCTCCATTCTCAATTACACACTCACCACTTTTATGTGCACTGATTCCCCAGCACTCTCCTGCGTGACTTCCTGCTTCTTCATATCCAAAATCTGAAAGCATTTTCCCGCCCCAGATTGCATCTTTAAATACAGGTTTTAATTTTAGTATGTTCATTCTGTCCATCCTCCTATATATGATTCATTATTTTTCAACGCTCATTATTACCCCAATTGTAATATCTTTTATATATAAAATATCATAAATTTCATTTTTTTTCTATATCTTATAATAATAGACTTAAAGGATACATTATGAAAAAATTCATTATATCTTGGCTTCCTTATAAATTAAAAATTCATAAGTTATTTGTTATTATCGCCTTTTGCCTGATTGGAACTTTTTTGTTTTTCTCCTGCAATTCTCCACGGGATAATTACACCGTACACTACTCCAATAATGAACAGTTCAAATTTGACCTTTATGCCAATGATCTTTTTGTAAATGAACTGTCTTCTGACGCACTAAGTCTGCATTTTTATTTATCAAATCCCAAGGATTTTGGCATAGACAATGTTCCTCTAAGCCTTGGAACCTATTCCTACAAAAATATGGCAGACAGTCAGCAGTATTATATTGACCAGTTAAATTATCTTGAATCTCTTGAATATAAAAAACTGCTTCCAAACCAACAACTTACTTATGATGTTTTACAAAACTATTTTAAAATCGGTCTCGATTTTGGAGACTTGTGCCTGTGCTCTGAAGTTTTAAGTCCGACTACCGGCATTCAGTCACAATTTCCTGTTCTTTTTTCTGAATATTCTTTTGCAAATTCTAAAGATATTGACAATTATCTTACTCTGCTTTCAACGCTAAAAGATTATTATGGTCAAATCTGCAAATTTCAAACTTGTAAAGCCCAAAATAATTGTTTTATAAGCTCTTTTTGTTGTAAAAACATAATTTCCCAATGCAAAGATTTTATTGGAGATAAAAAGCCTTCTGAAAATCTCTTACATACTTCTTTTTTTAATCGGTTGAATGATTGCAAATTCTTGTCTGAAAATCAAAAGCAACAATATATAAACAAAAATTTGTCCGTTTTGGAAAAAGTTGTTTTTCCTGCCTACGAGGAGATTATTAATACTTTAGAAAAACTGTTAAAGAATGGTTATTGTAAAAATGAAAATGGTCTTTTTTACCTAAAGAACGGCAAGGACTATTACCAGTATCTTGCTACACTGTATACCGGAAGTTCAAAATCCGTTATGGAACTTAAGTCAGCTATTCAAAATGCTCTTTCTAAAGATGTACGCAAACTATACTCTTTACTTGATATAAATCCGGAACTTGAAAAGCAACTTAATTCTTTAGGCTCCGAAAACCTAAACCCAAAAGATATTTTAAGTCACCTGCAAAAGAAGGCTTCAAAAGATTTTCCCGAACTCTTCAATGCCCAATATCAGGTTAAATATGTTGATAAAAGTCTTGAAAATTATTTAAGCCCGGCATTTTATCTCACTCCGCCTATTGATGACCTTAACAAAAACACAATATATATTAACAACAATAAAAACAACACTGAAAATCTTTACACAATCCTCGCTCACGAAGGAATCCCGGGGCATATGCTTCAGGCTGACTTTTTTGCATCCACCTCACCTCTACCAATCCGCCATGTTATAAATTACGGTGGTTATTCCGAAGGGTGGGCCACTTACGCAGAACTTATGTCCTACCAATATGAATACGATAACCGGCAACTTGCCGACGTCCTTGCCTGCAACAGTTCCTACTCCCTTGCCCTTTACTCTCTCTGTGATATCGGTGTAAACTATGAAGGCTGGACTTTAAAAGACCTTACTAATTTTCTGAAAAATTATAATATAAAAGACAAAAAGGTCTGCACTTCTATTTTTCAGACTGTTGTTGAAGAACCTGCAAATTATCTGAAATATTATGGAGGATATTTAGAAATTTTAGAAATAAAAGATTCCTTGAAAAAAGAACTTGGAGACAAATTTAATCTAAAAAAATTTCATGCAGCCTTTCTTGCAATCGGTCCCGCCGACTTCGACACCGTAAGGAAATGGCTCCCTATAAAATATAATGAATACTAAATAAAGCAGGATTTGTTATTGATTTTGTATTCCCCTGTTGCTTTTTCTGCTTGAATCAGCGATGTTTCGGGCGGAAAAAGCAACATAAATTCTCCAAAACATAAAGAGATTGTGGAAACGTCAATTTCAAAATAACATTCACACAATCTCTTTTATCAATACTATTTCACCTGCAACAATAAACACTAAATTTAATTTTTCTATAATTGTGTATTACCTGACTAGGCTTCACTACAGAACACTTTTTCAAGTTCTTCCACTTCTTCCTTTGTAGCAAGGTTATCACTAAATGCGCTGGCACTTCCTGTAACCAGTCCCTTATTTAAAGCCTTTTTATAGTCGCCGCTCTCCAAATATCCTGCTATGAATCCCGCAACCATTGAATCTCCGGCACCTACAGAATTCTTTACCTTGCCTTCAGGACAAGGACTCTTATAAACCTGTCCATCTTCTGCTACCAGAACCGCACCTTCTCCTGCCATAGATACAAGGACATTTCTTGCCCCTTTCTCCTGCATCTTTTTAGCATATGGAACCACTTCGTCCCTTGTATTCAATTCCACGTCAAATATTTCTCCTAATTCATGGTTATTTGGCTTTATGAAAAATGGCTTGTACTTTAAAACGTTCAACAAAAGATCCTTTGTAGCATCAACTACAATTTTTACGTCCTTATCTTTCAGATGTTCCATAATATCGCTGTACATAGTTTCAGGCATAACAGCCGGAATACTTCCTGCCAGCACTAGAATATCTCCATCCTTTATGTTATCTAATTTTTCATATAATTTCTTAATGTCAGATTCCTTAATTGCAGGACCCATTCCGTTAATTTCACTTTCCTGCTGAGCTCTGATTTTTACATTGATTCTTGTTAATCCCTCTTCAACCTCAATAAAATCGGCATTTACACCATTAACTTCAAGCATTTTCTGAACACTTTTTCCTGTAAATCCTGCAAGGAAACCTAAAGCCGTGTTCTCAAATCCCAGGTTGCTAAGTACCATGGAAACGTTAATTCCTTTTCCCCCTGGAAACATTAACTCAGCTGATGTTCTGTTAACACTTCCCAATTCAAAATTTTTAACATCCACAATATAATCAATGGATGGATTAAACGTAACTGTATATATCATATTCTTCTTCCTCCATCTGTTACCTTAAAATCAATATAATTTATTTACATTAAATTTGCAAGCAGCACACTGGCAATTGTTCCGGCAATTGTTGACAAAATTGCACCAGCCAAAGTCCATCTGGTTCTCGTTACCTTTGCTGATATATAGTATACCGACATTGTGTAGAAAATAGTCTCCGTGCAACTCATCATAAGGGAAGTAACCATTCCCAGGTATGAATCGGGACCATATTTTTTAAAAATGTCCAAAACCATTCCAGTGGCTGCGGAAGACGAAAATACTTTTACGATGGTGACTGGCATAAGTTCCCCCGGAAATCCAATAGGATTTGTTAATTTACCAAGCCACCTGCCGAGAAAATCCATAAACCCGGACTCTCTTAGCACTCCCACTGCCACCATCAGACCAATTAAGGTAGGCATAACCTTGATTACCGTTTTTAATCCTCCTGTAGCACCCTCTACAAAATCATCATATATGTTCTCTTTCTTTATTACACCATAAATTACTATAAACAGCATAACTGCCGGTATTATAAACGAAGAAATTGTTACAATTATTGACATACCACTACTCCCTAATTTTACTATTCTATTTTATGGAATAAAAAAAGAACCTATGACAACTACAGGCTCTTTAAAAGAAAATATCACATTTTTAAAGGGGAACATACTCCCGGACAGGAATTAAAAACACTGTTAATTAAAACATGTTGTATTTCTATATTTGCTGCGCCGCATATTAACGATTACTTTCGCAAACTCAGTCGCTATGCGACTTCAGACAGTGCTACAGCAATCGTAGCTATGCTCGCAAATATTACGAAATACTGCCAATCGTTTTAATTAACAGTGTTTTTAATTCCTGTCCGGGAGAATATTTCCCCCCAATTTATATTTTTTATCTAAGTCTGTTGTAAGATTCTCTTTCTTCGTAGTTTTCTACAAGTTTGCTCTCTGCAGGTACATCGGCTCCACCCTTTGGACCCTTAATCATAAATACAGGCTTTAAGATAATTGGAGTAATTATTGTTGTAACAATAACTACAATAATTACAGGAGCTACTATACTTGCGCTCATAAGTCCTGCTTCAATTCCCTTATTAGCTACAATTAAGGCAACCTCTCCTCTTGAAATCATGCCAACACCGATTCTTAAGCACTGGTAATTCTTGTAGCCACAAACCTTAGCTCCAAGACCACAACCTACAATCTTTGTTAATACAGCAACAATGGTAAGTAAAACCGCATATAATACAATCATTCCACCCATATGGGTAATTGCATTTCCATCTACCTTAAGTCCTATACTTGCAAAGAAAATCGGGCTCAAAAACATATACGCCACTACATCAAATTTTGATGCAATAAACTGATCTTTCTGTGTCATTGAAATTATTACACCGGCAAAGAATGCACCTGTAATATCTGCAACTCCAAAAAAGTATTCAGCTGCAAATGACATTAATAAACAAATAACAAAAGCGATAATTGCATGTCTGTGCTTACCCTTTCCGTCATGCTCGCACCATTTCTTGTAAAATTTAAAAATAATATATCCAAAAACGACAACAAATACAAAGAACAACACTATCTTCACAAGAACTAACCAAAGCGGTTCACTGCTTCCTGCTGATGAAGAGCCACCTGTTCCAAGACTTATTACAATAGTAAGTGCAATAATTCCTAAAATATCATCAATAATTGCCGCACCTAAAATTGCATTTCCTGATGCTGTCTTAAGTTTGCCCATTTCCTGAAGTGTTTCAACGGTAATACTAACAGATGTAGCTGTAAGAATAACACCTACAAACACTGCCTGCATAAATAATGTACTTGTTTTATCAGGAGCTATCCAGCCTTCTGCCAAAAACCAGTATGTTAATGCTCCACCACCGATAAGCGGTACAATAACACCAATTATTGCAATTACAAAAGATGCAAGTCCGCATTTTTTAAGTTCATTAATATCTGTTTCCAAACCTGCGCAGAACATAAGAACAATAACACCTATTTCTGCTAAATGGTCAATAAATGGAGTCTGATATAAAGTAAGATTGACTAAATGATGTCCACCTATTACTGCACCTGATAAGAAATTTCCTAAAACTGCCGGTCCTAATAACAAACCTGCAAGCAAGGCACCAACTACCTGCGGCATGTTAAATCTTTTAGTTATTAATCCAAATAACTTTGTGCTGCCGAGTATTAATGCCAATTGCCACAAATATCCATATTCTTCCATTTGTAAATCCTCTTTTCTATTATCGTAACTACATTTATATTTACTCTTCTTTTGTAGCCCGATATATATTAACACTTTATTACACTGAATTCAATTTATTTTGTTTTCATTTTTTCTTATTAATTTTAATTAATTAAACATTCCATATTTAACTTTCAAACGCCTGATTTTGGAAAAGATGCTTTTTGAAAGAATCAAAAGAAAAATCAAAGTTGATAGTCCATGAATAATATTAAAATACAAGCCACTTAAGTAGGTTGCCATAAATGTTGAAAAACGCAACTTATCCGTATACATCAAAACTGTTGACGTGTCCATAATGAATCCATAGAGTAAAAATGTAATTAAGAATCCATAAATGCCCAGTAAAACTCTGTTATCTGCATAATATTCTCTTTTTCCATTAAAAATAATTGCCGATACTAATCCCACCAGACCAAATGCAATCATCTGCCATGGTGTCCAGGGTCCCTGCCCGAAAATAAAATTCGACACAAATGCCGTTAATACCCCGCAGAGAAATCCCGACTGCTTTCCAAACATTATTCCCGTAATTATTATAATGGCTGCGCAGGGTTTAAACTGTGGGGTTACAATAAATATGGCCCTTCCAACTACTGCCATTGCAGTCATTACAGCCAGCATAACAACTTCTCTTTCCTGTGGTTTTCTTCGCTCAAATGACCACATAAACCAGAGAATTGCAGCTATAATAATCACTATGGAAATAACATAATATTCTCTTATCATAGTAAATCCTCCGGTTTTACTGCATTTTCTATTACATCCCTTGTGATTTTCGAAACTGTTGTAGTATAAAATCTGTTGTTTGAGAAAAATTCTCTATAGTTATTAACACAGAGTATGTCTCCGGTTGCCAGTAATCCACATTTATCCACATATTCTCCACAAAAGTCTAAGTCATGGCTGACAATTATTATGGTTTTTCCCTTAGCACTTAAACTTCTTAACATTTTTCCTAAGGTTTCCTTATAAATGTTATCAATTGCCTTTGTAGGTTCGTCCAGCAAAAGTATGTCCGGATCTGCTGCCAATACTCTGGCTAATGCCACTTTCTGCTGCTCCCCGCCGCTAATGTCATAAGGGTGCCTTTCCAAAATACCTTTAAGCTCCATACTTTTAATAATATTTTCAGGAACATTCTCAAGCTCTTCCTTTACGGTTTCCTTTCTAAACAATGTCTGCACATCCTGAGGCAACATTCCAATTGTCCCCTTTGCCTTTACTTTTCCCCTTATGGGCCTTAAACTTCCACGCAAAACCTTTAGCAGAGTTGATTTTCCTGTTCCGTTTCCACCGAGAATGGCAAAAATTTCACCTTTGTTTACTGATATGTTAAGACCTTTCAAAATATCTTTTTCCTTCTTTTCATACCTTGCCCAGACATTCCTACATATAATTGCAGGATCTTCAATATTGTCCTTTTTTGTATCCGGTAAAATGCTAAAACTTTTATTTAAATATTTCATTTGTTTTCTGGCCTCTGAAACAGATAGCGGAATTACATCACTTTCGTCGAAGTTCTTAAATATTCTGGCTGACATAGGCATTATTTTTTCAAGGTCACAGTCCATGTCAGTTTTAATAACCTTCTCCGGTTTTCCTGCACTTAAAATCCTTCCCCTGTACATTAAGATAACCTGATCAGCCCTTTTAAATACACTGTCCGTTCTGTGTTCTGACAATATAATTGTTATACCCAACTCTTCATTAAGTTTTTTTATTACATCAAGAAACTGCTCTGCCGCAATGGGATCCAGCTGGGAAGTTGGTTCATCAAGCACAAGGACCTCCGGATCCATAACCATGACAGAAGCGAGATTTAATAACTGCTTCTGACCTCCTGATAATTTATCTGTCTTTTCAAAGTACCAGTCGGTTATTCCAAAATATTCTGCTATTTCACTAACTCTTGCCCTGATTTCATTAGTTTTTACTCCCAGATTTTCCAAGCCGAATGCCAATTCATGCCATACCTTATCTGTCACAATCTGATGCTCAGGATTTTGCATAACGTATCCTATTTTTGTTGCCTGATCCTTCTCATCTAATTTTCTTATGTCCTGTCTGTTATATAATATCTGTCCTTCTGATTTTCCCCGAGGTGCGATACAAGGCTTTAATTGTCTTAACAACGTAGTTTTTCCGCAACCGGATTTTCCACATATTAATATAAAGTCTCCCTGATTTATGCTTATTGAAATATTATCAAGACAGACTTTCCCATTAGTCTCGGGATAACTAAATGTCAAATTTTTTACTTCAATCTGTGCCATACTGCTGCCTCCTTTACATTAATAACCACCGGTGTCAAACATAACAAACCATACATCAGATAAACCGGAATACTGTTTTTTATCCGGATATATGGATAATAATACGTATTCGCTTTTCCAAGGAACAGTGCAAAACAAATCATCAGAAACAAAGACATAATCCATATCATTGCCACAAAATCCCGTCCGGAAATCCTATAGTTATTATAATTACTTCTTTTTGTCGCACCATATCCTCTGGCTCTCATGGAATCTGCCGTCTCCACTGATGTTTCCAATGCCCAGGTCATGGTAATACTAAAGACCTCTCCGCTTTTCTTTATTTTTTTTATAAATGTGTCAGGCTTTTCTCCTAAATCATTCCCTGCCTGCCTTACATTTTTTTGCTGTCTTATATACTTTGGAACAAATCTCGCCACCATAGTAATTAAAAGTGCCACGTGAGGCATTACTTTTCCAAGCACTGCCATTATTTTATCTTCACTTATTACCTGATTAAATGTTGCAAACCACAAAAATGCTGAACTTATTAAAAGTGCAGCACAAATACCATAAATTACTGATTCTAATGTAACGGGGTTTCCTGTAAACATATAAAAAATCAAGGTTGCTCCCCTATGGGAAAATACAGGATTAATAAGGGATGACACTACAAAAACAGCCATTATTGCGCCGAAATATTTAATTCCTGACATTCCCTTTAAATTAAAATAATAAATTGCACCGCAAATAAAGGATATTACTATCATTCCCATCTGCATTTGGAACATAGTCAATCCTAACACTGTAATATAAAATATTATGTTAACCATTGGATGATATCTGGAAAATCCGTCCATTGCTATTTCAAATCCTCTCCTAAATTACAGGTATAGTGCCACTCTATTACATCTTTATCTTTTACTTTATAATCACTGCATCCAACATTTGGATACTCACCATTTACTTCATACATCCATCCTGAAAGCTTTCCACATGAAAATTCGTAAATATTATTTATCCCCTCAACATATGCTGTTTTAGCGGCAAATGATGCCTCCATAAGAATGTTATTTTTTTTCAGTTCTCTTTTTAAAATGTCATATACGCTATCGTCCTTATATAAATCCACCTCCTGTTTTTTTAATATGACTCCGTCCTTTGGAACGTAATCCTCCACAGCCTTGTCCAAATCTTTTTTGTTATCAAAAATTGTTGAACATTCTATTAGAATAGTACATTTTCCGACAACTTTATTATTAGTGCTTTTGCCACATCCTGAAAATAAAACAGATATTACCAGAAACAATGACAAAAGTTTCTTATTCTTTTTAAGCAAATAAAACCCTATTCCAAGTAAAGTAGCAAATAAACCAAACATTACAAATATTTTTCTGGTATTACTTTTTTCTGCTATCTTTTTTTCCGTATTGTCTTTTGTTGTATCTCTAACAATATTCTCTGAAGTTTCTTCCGTGGATATGGTTGTTTCCCCTGATTTGCCATTAATCTTTTTTTTATTTTTTCTGTTATTTTTACTTTTCTTATTTTTATCCTGAACTTCTTTTTTTGTTGTAATACTTTCAGTTTTTCCTTCAGTCTGAATTACCTTTTTCTTATTCTTTTTCCCTGTCTGTCTTTCTGTCTTTTTATTTTTTACTTTATATGATACTGTCTTATTATTTCTTATATTTTTATTGTTGTCTTTCATATCATACAGCCCATTTTCATCTTTTAACTGTCTATAATAAGCCGTAAGGGCATACATAGCCTGCTCTGTTGCCATTTGGTTTACATAACTATTATGCGTATGTTTAAATCCGCCGTCTTTATAAAAACCAAGTAAACCATCAAGTACTGTATTATTATCCTTTATAAATCTCTCGTCAGACACTTCAATTCCCAATGCTGCCATAGCTGTAATTACCTGTGCAGTACTTTCACAATTTTCACTTTCATTGCTAATAAATGCTCCCGACTTCTGCTGTCTTTTAGAAAGTAACTCCACGCCTTTATCTACGGCTTTTTTTACATCTGCTTCTTTATAATATTTCGCCAGTGCCTGAATAACCATTGCTGTCATATCCACGTCTGACTTAGTTCCCATATATGCCCATCCCCCATCAGATAATTGGGTGTCAATCAGCATGTAAACAAGTTTTTCTCTCGTTGCCTTTTTCCCTTTGTAATCTTTTTTGGGGTCAGGAACATCATAATTTCCTGAATCAAAGGCAATTAGTGCAAAAGTTATTCCACTAATACCTGTCTTTACCACATTATCTAATTCTGAAAGAGGGCTTAACAAATCATATCCCGCAAAATCAGCCGGATTTTGCTCTATAGCTGTAAGTGCCAGAACTACCCTTGCATATTCCGTATATTTTTTGTCTGAAAGAATTCCTGACTTTTTTTTAACTTCAGTTTCCAGATTATTTACATACTTATCCAAATATGCCTGCGTAAGACTTCCATATCTTGCCAACCCTATAATAAGCCATTCTCCCCCTACGCTTCCATATATAGGATTAGTTACCTTTCCCATTTCATATTGTGAAATGTTATCCAGATATGTTTTCGTCTGTTCTTTATTTAATATTGTCTTTCCCATTACCGGCGTTACAGCCATTACAACGCAAATCAGCATTATGAGCGCTAAAACACTTTTTTTATAAGTTCTCTTCATCTTTATCCTTTACAATCCCATTAATTTAAATAAGGTTACCACAGAAATACCTTTCCATGGTAACCCCATACTTTAACTATTTCTTTATTTTAACTGATTTTACCTTACTCCATTTTCCATAGCTTTTTACTTTTCCAACAATAGCGTATGCTCTTACCTTAACATAGCATCTGCTGTTTTTCTTAAATTTCTTTGTTGTAAGTGTAAGCTTTGTAGTATTCTTTACTATACTCTTTTTAAATTTTTTGTTATCTGCATATTTGAACTGATAACCCTTTGCCTTTGCAACTTTCTTTATCTTAATTTTTGCTTTATATTTCTTTACGTTTGTTACTTTGCGGATTTTAGTATTTCCAAGTACAACTGTTGGTGCTTCAGTTGTTGGTACCTGAGTTGTTACAGCCGGTGTTGTTACTGCAGGTGTTGTTACTGCAGGTGTTGTTGTTTCATCTGTTACCTGTTCTGTTGTTTCATCTGTTGCCTGTAATTTTGCAAGAGCATCATCTACTTCCTGTTGCGTTGCATCATATTTTTCTAAAACACTAATTGCTTCAGTAAGGTCTTTGTCCTGATTTTCCTTTGCAGAAAGTTCAGCAACCTTCTTTATTAAACTATCCTTGTCAGCTAATTTTGCACTTTCAATTCCAGCATACCAGCTTTTAAATCCTATATCTGCACCTGCTGCATAAACGCTGAACTGAACTCTTACAACATCTCCGTCTGCTACAGGCTGTGCATCCATACCGTTGTCTGATTCCTTATTGTTAAGTGCATACATCCATCCTGCTAAATCTGTAAATGAACCGCCTCCTAATTTCTGTTCATCTTCGAAATGGCTGTTTACTGTTGTATTTGTTGGAGCATCATAGTGAACTGTGTAACCTCCACCATAATCAGCATCTATACCCGGCATACTTGAAATAGATTCAGGTATATTAACAACTCCTGTATCTGCATAACTGATACTGTCTAAATAATATCCATAAGAACTTGTTGTTGCATTTAACTTTATGTTATTCTCCTGTGCTACCTTTTCTAATACATCCTTTACTGAAGCATCCTTATCTACTTCTACTGATGTAGGCTTAAGCAAATACCCCTGTCCTATTGTAAATCTCTCAATTGTAACTGTTACTGTAACTTTATCATTGGCTTCTGCAAATGTAACTGTCATTGTAGAAACAACTAAAGCTAATGCTAATACTAATGATAAAATTTTCTTTGATACTTTGTTCATTTCTTTCTTCTCCTTCTATAATTATCGCTAATATTCTATTATAATCCCTCTTTAATGTCAAACAGGCACCGCCCGGAGGCGATGCCCATTCATCATTTATTTAGAAAGAAAAACTTATCAATTCTATGTTTTTTATCTAAAAGACCGTTATATTGTACCTTTGAATACTCTTCAATATACTTCGTATACTTTGATTTATCATCAGGATTATGGAACACTCCGTCATCTCCTGCATAATACATTCCCGTAAGTACAGGAACCTTCTTCTGTAAATCCAAAAGATATTTATTATATCCAGTCAAATCAGCTCCAATTAGTTTAAGAAGATTTGATGACAGATAGTTGGCACTCATATTATAATTTTCTTTTGCTTCAATATCATAATTAGCCCAGATTACATAAGGTGTAGAGTACCAGTCTGATGTCTGCTTTGGTGTAAATTTAGAAACTTTCGTTCCAAACAAATTAGAATAAAAATCTTCACTAAGCGGTGGCTGGTGATCACCAAACATTACTATAACCGTAGGTTCATCAACCTTCTCAAAGTATTCAATAAGCTTCTTAAATGCATCATCGGACTTCTTTGCCAATGTAAGATACTGGTCAACTTCATCATCATCCATTCCTGCACTCTTTGACCTTACATCAATGTCTACAAAACCTCTGTTTCCAACATATCCGCCATGGTTCTGTACTGTGACATTGAAAAGATAAAAAGGATCAGATGATGTTTTTCTGTTTTCTTCATAGTCCTTAATGATGTATTCCATATCCGTTTCATCAGATATAAAGTTTCTTATATATGTTGGATTCTCATAATGTTCTTCTGAAAAGAATTCATTGAATCCTAAACTGTTATATACGTTTTCTCTGTTCCAACCACTTCTCTTATATGGATGATATGAATTGTTTCCAACATATCCCTGAGCCTTAAGTGTCCTCGTAAGAGAAGGAACTTCACCCTTTACATAATTATTATAAGGAACTGCTCTTGGTGCAAAGAATGCAAGAGAATTTCCCGTCAAAAATTCAAATTCTGAGTTTGCCGTATTAGCACCCTCTATGGAAACATATAATTTACCCTTTATTGTATTTTTCTTCATACTTCTTATAAATGGTAAATAATCCTCTGATGTTTCTAATGTTCCGTCAAAGTTAAAGTCTGCCAGAGATTCATTCATTATAGCAATAACATTAGGCATCTTCTTTGATTTAGCATTTGTTTTGCTTGTCTTATCAGATTTATATTTTTCTGCTACTTTTTCCACATCCTTTACTGAATAACCTTCCGGTTTCTCAGTTTTTACATACTTCCATGATGTGGCAAATGAAAGCATTGTACCATTTACTTCGTATGTAAGTTGTGGCTTCCACTGGCTATCCTCTATTCCAAGTTTTGTAATTGTGTCTGTATTTACATAGAACTGAACCCCTGCAACTGCAAGAACCACTGCAACTACAGCCGTTACAATTCTGCCTTTTTTCTTAAATCCCTTGTATGGCAACATTCCAAGCATAGTGCATGTTGCCGCCGCGTACATACTTATGGACCATAATGCCGAAATATCAAAAGTATACTCAAAGCTGTCTGCAACGTTTAAAGCAGTACCTACAGACAGAATATCTGCTGCCAATACCGGAATGCCTCTGAAACTGAATACAAAATAGTTTGTAAGTCCCAGAACAACTGATACTGTCCACAGGATAATTGCTGCCCACTGCGTCCTGTTAGTTATGGCATAGAATATAATCAGAAGAATATAATAAATTGCTAAATTGAGTATTCCCTTTAATTCAAAGAAAAATCCCATGATTTCCCTTATTGAATATCCTGACAATACTTCCACCATAAAATATGCTGCTATTGGTGCTACAGCAAATAATACTCTTGAAATATATTTCTGAATGTTAACATTTTTGTTATATTTTTTATTGATAATTCCATCTAAACAATGAAATGGTACTGATATGATTATCATTGCAAAAATCATCATAAACAGCATAACAAAAAGCGAACGTGATGAATAATATTTAAATTCAAATGCCGGTCTTATATGTGCTCCGTCTTCTACTTTTTTCCCATCTACAATGGCACTACCTTCAAGATTTGGATTTTCTTTCAAAGAAGTATATATTCCAAATCCCTGCTCATTGTAGACATTATCACACTTCACTGACAGCGTATATTCTTCTCCGCCCTTCATTTCCGGCTCTGTAAGGAAATGAAATGGAATATATTTTCTCGTCTTTATATTTTTTGCTGCTTTTTTTGATGTTGCAATTACTTTGCCGTACTTGTTTTTTACTTCAAGTCTTACAATTCCGCTGGAATTTTCATTACCCTGATTGTCAAAATAAATTCTTATAACTTCCAGCTTACCGGCATGTGCCTTGAACTTCTGCTCACACACGCTGTTCTTTTGGAGTAAAACCACCTTCTGGCTTGGGTCCTTATATCTCGCTGTACTATAATCGTTGTAGCATAAAGAATTATTAATTGCTACAAAAACAATTCCTGCGATTAAAATTACCATTGCAATTGCCCATTTGACAATTGGCCACTTTCTAATTTTGTTCCTGTCATTTCTAAGAAATGATAACTTATCTTTCTGTTCCAACATTTTCTCTTTCCTTTGTGATTTTTTTCTAATACACTATAGCATTTTTTTATTAGATTTTACAACATTTTTATTTTCTTTTTACACATTATTTTACAAAAAATTATCCCCACTAATGTGCTAATTGTTGTTGCCAATATTGCCGGTGCCACTATTGACGCCGGATTGGCTGAATTGTACTGACTTCTATATGCGATCATATTTACCGGAATAAGTTGCAGTGACGAAATATTAAGAACCAAAAATGTACACATTTCATTAGTCGATATATGACTAGGTATAATCTCTCCATGCTGTGGTATTTTGTACTTGGACAATTCCTCCATTGCCTTAAGCCCTGCCGGTGTCGCCGCCCATCCCAGTCCCAATATATTTGCAATAATATTGGTAATTATATGCGGTCTTGCTTTATGCTCCACTGGAAGATTTGGAAAAAGCCAGTTAATTGCCGGATTTAATCCCTTTTCAGCTTTAGCTATAAGTCCGCTTCGCCTTGCTATTTCCATAAATCCCATCCACATACTCATAATTCCAAGCATTGTAATGCACATTTTTACAGCATCCTCTGCCGACTCAATGGCACCATTTCCTACCTGTTCAATATTTCCTGTTGCTGCTCCATAGATTACTCCAACAACGATCATAAATGCCCATATATAATTAAGCATATATTCCTCAAAAAAATCAAATTTTATTACATAATACGCTGAAAAATTTTAAATATTACAATCACGGCATAAACTATTCATTATTTATTAAATCATTGTATATTTCCCTTTTTGATACTCCCCTGTCCTTTGCTGCTGCTTTCATTGCCTCTTTTTTATCTTTTCCCATATTTATGTAATATTCCACATGCTCTTCGACGCTCATTTCTTCCCATTTTTGTCTTTCTTCCTTGATTAATTCCTCTTCCGGTTTTCCGGCAATAACTAAAACAAATTCCCCCTTAGGTTCCTTTTCACTATATTTCAATATTGCCTTGCTAATTGACATAGGGCATGCCTCTTCATACTTTTTAGTTAATTCCCTGCATATTGTAAGGGGTCTGTCACCTAAAATTCCTTCCAGTTCTCTTAAAGTTTTAAGAAGCCGGTGCGGTGCCTCATATATAATTATGGTTCTTGTTTCATTTTTTAATGACTCAAGTACCTTTGCTTTTTCTTTCTTATCCTTTGGCAAAAAAGCCTCAAATACAAATCTTCTTGTTTTCTGACCTGACATTGTAAGAGCCGTGATGCATGCTGCTGCCCCCGGCAATGACGTAACTTCTATTCCCGCTTCATAGCACTGCCTTACCAGTTCTTCTCCCGGATCAGAAATTCCAGGAGTACCTGCATCAGTTATTAAAGCAATATTCTTTCCCGCCAGCATGGATTCCACAAGACTCTTTGCCTTATCATACTTATTAAATTCATGATAACTCGTCATTGGTGTTTTTATGTCGAAATGATTAAGTAATTTTATACTGTTTCTTGTATCCTCAGCACCAATTAAATCCACTTCCTTTAACGTCCTTATAACTCTATAAGTAATATCCTCAAGATTTCCAATTGGAGTTGCACATAAATATAATTTTCCTGCCATTTTTTCCACCATCCCGTATAATTTTTACAGTTATTTTTTTCCATAAATTTTAAGAATTTCGTCAGTATATATGCCTTTTTCCCTGTAAACCACCAATGGTGCCTCAACCCTCATCATAGCCTTTCTGCCACGATGTCCTTCTATCAAAAGCATATTTGCTTTCCTGTCTGCAAAGGGGTGAACCATTCTCAAGCCTTTCGGCTGAATTTTATATTTGCTCATTAACTCTATTATTTCCACCAGACGCCTTGGTCTGTGAACCATATAAAATCTGCCTCCCGGTTTTAAAACCTTTGAAGCCTCTCTTATAACATCTTCCAGAGTACACTTAATTTCATGTCTGGCAATTGCCTTCGGTTCCTCAAAGTTTTTTATTCCGTGATTTTCCGTCATATAAGGTGGATTACATGTTACAACATCAAAAGTGGCTCCGCCAAAAATTTTCGAAGCCTCTTTTATATCCCCTTTTATAATTTTTACACATTCATTTAAGTCATTAAGACTTACACTTCTCTCAGCCATTAATGCACTTTCTTCCTGAATTTCCAAACCCACAAAATCTCTTCCATCTGTCTTTGCTGCAAGCAAAATCGGAATAATTCCGGTTCCTGTTCCCATATCGAGTACCCGCTCACCTTCCTTTACAGTGGCAAATCCCGATAACAGAACAGCATCCATCCCGAAACAAAATTTATCTTTATGCTGAATGATTTTATAACCATTCCGCTCTAAATCATCAATTCTCTCGCCTTCATTTAATTTAATATCCAAGACAAACCTCTTCTAATCTAATTTTGATTCTTCTGTATCTTCCAATCCCTTTAATTCCTTTAATTCCTCTGCTGCCAAATCAAACTTCTTTTTCTTTGGTCTGAATTTTAATTCATTTACAGAGTATTCCTTAACTTCACGCTCATCATTTTGTTCTATAACAATCTTGACTCTCTGACGAAGTACGTTAACACTTAAAACTTCACCTTTAAATCCGTCGAAAGTTTTTACTGTTTCTCCCACTGAAGGAAGATTTGAATTAAGATATTCATAAGCACTCTGTTCATTCTTCAGGCAACACATTAATCTTCCACAAATTCCTGATATCTTTGTAGGATTAAGTGAAAGATTCTGCTCCTTTGCCATCTTAATGGATACCGGAATAAATTCTGACAGATAAGTGTTACAGCAAAGAGGCCTTCCACAAATTCCTATACCTCCAAGCATCTTTGTCTCATCTCTTACTCCAACCTGTCTCAATTCAATTCTTGTTTTAAATACCGCTGCCAAATCCTTAACTAACTCTCTAAAATCAATTCTTCCGTCTGCTGTAAAATAGAACAACACCTTATTATTATCAAAAGTGTACTCTGTATCAATCAGTTTCATCTGCAGTCCATGTTTGGCAATCTTTTCCTTACATATTTTAAATGCCTTTTTTTCCTTCTCAACATTTTCTTCTGCCTTTTTGTCATCTTCCTTTGTTGCAATTCTAATAATAGGCTTTAATGGCATTACTACATCTTCGTCTCTTTTTTCTGTTATATTGCCAACTACATATCCGTATTCAATTCCCCTTGCTGTCTCCACAATTACATGGTCGCCTTTTTTTACAGGCAAATCCACCGGATCAAAATTATATATCTTTCCCGCCTGTCTGAATCTAACTCCTATAACTTTTATCATTTTCCTATCCTTCCTTTTATATCTAAAAACAAAACTTCCATTGTTATGTCAAAATTAGCATTTACCCTTATTCTATCCTGAGCGTTATCAATAGCCTTTTGTATATTGTCTAAATTATAATAGGAAATTTTGTCTGACATTTCTTCTATCATTTTATATTCATCCTGAAAAATAATCTTTTCAGAAATTCCTGTTGCTTTGTACATTAACACATCTCTAAACCAGATTCTCAAAAGATCAAAATATTCATCTAAATGTTTCTTATACTGACCTGCTTTTTTTATATTTTCAGAGATAATATCCATTCCTGCATGTTCCAATGACAAAATCATTCCTACAAGCTGGTCCTTCAACTCCTTAAAATCCTCTGACGCTGCAAATTTTACTGCCTTTCCTGGATTACCCTCTGAAAATGCTGCAGCAACACCTGCCTCATAGCTGCTTATATCATATTCCGACATTAGCTGATTCTTTATGATTTCTTCCCTCACAGGTCTTATATTAAGCAAAACACATCTAGACAATATTGTCTGTAAAAATGTATCTGCATTATTTGTCAGCAAAATAATAATGGCATACTCCGGCGGTTCCTCTATTGTTTTAAGCAATGCATTCTGTGCCTGTGCCGTCATCTTTTCGCTATTCGGAACAATGTATATTTTATATCTGCTACTGTAAGGCTTGATGTCAATGTCATCATTTATCTGTTCTCTTATTTCATCTACACCTATACCTGATTTTTCGTATGTTACATATTTAATATCCGGTTGATTTCCTGTATCCGTCTGATGACAGGATTTACACTGTCCACATGCTCTTCCTGTAATTTTCTCCCCGGCATCACCTTCCGCAAAATCAAATTGCAGATTTTTTTCTTTATAAAATTCAGGGTTATTCTTCTCGCACTGAAGGGCTTTAGCAAATTCCACAGCCAGCTTCATTTTCCCCGTGCCATCTTCTCCGTTAATAATATATGCATGAGAAATTTTTCCCATCTTTATGGCATTTTCAAAATGTTTTATTATATGATTTTGTCCAAGAATTCTCCCTGACTCCATAAAAACCCTTCTAAACTTCCGTAATTAAATAACAACTATAATTCTACTAATATAAAATGCTAATCGCACACCTTTCATAATATCATATTTTCCTGATTGTTTCCACGATCTCACTTATACATTTATCTAAATCGCCATTAATATAACGTTTATTAATTCCTGCTTTTCTAATATTTTCCTCTTTAAAATCCTCTTCATCTGCAATAAATCTTCTGCATAACTCCGTGTATTTTGGATTACTTTGCTCTCTTTCCCTCTTAACAGCTCTGGAAAGTCTTTCCCCTGTTTCAACCTCAATATATAAAGGAACTACAACATCATTTCCATAATATTTAGTCATTTCCATATAGGACTGCAATGTTCCTATATATAAATAGTTATCTTTCCCCAGATTAATCTGACCGTCATCAACAGTAAAATAACTCCAGATGCCATAAACCGTATCGTAATCCCTACATTCAATTATCTTTCCTTCAATTTTCAATTTTTCAAGTTCATCTCTGTCAACAAAGAAATATTCTTTCCCGTTTTCTTCCCCGACTCTCATAGGTCTTGTTGTATAACCTACTACTGTTTTAAGATTTAATTCTTTTTTTTCTTTTAAATAACGAAATATAGTATCTTTTCCGCTACAACTCTTTCCCAAAACAAAAAATATCCTTGACATATTACCACCTGTTTTTATGTAAACCTCGTTTTGCCACCTTTATTATATTTTCTTTTGCCCCTATCACATTTAATTTTCTTTCTTTATAATACTCTACAGCCTTAATAATTTCTGCAGTTATTACCTCTCCCGGTGTTATTATAGGGCTTCCCGGAGGATATAAATATATATATTCAAGGGATACCTTCCCTTCTGACTCATCAAACTTTATATACTCTCCCTCTGTTTTTTCGGCCTCTGCCAACAGAAGTTTTTGTTCCCTTTCCTTAATGAAAATGTCTTTAGGAATTTTTTTCAGCTGTTTTTCGTTTCCATAAATCAACTCTAATTCCTTATCAATATCAATTAGAGCTTCCGCTAATTTCATTATGGCTTTTTCGTCATCTACCATTGAAGTAATTGCCACCACATATTTTAAAGATGCCATTTCCATTTCGAAACAATACTTTTCTCTCAAAATATTCATTAGAATATTACCATCAATTATATTTGTTTTAATGCCAATTATAATTTTTGTTTTATCATAAGCAAAAATCGAATTCTTTCCTATATTATCTTCCGTAAAAATCTGTAAGTTTCTTAGCCCCTTTGTTTTTTGAAAAAATTTATCTATACATTCAAGCTGCCTGTTCTGTTTCACCACACCATTTTTTTTCAGATTTGCCACACAATTATAAAGACTTGCCATCAAAACATAGGACGGACTGCTTGTCTGAAAAACCGACAAATACTTTTCAATTTTTCTAATGTCAACTTTATCACCCATTACGTGCAAAAATGCTGTCTGTGTCATAGCACTTAATGTTTTATGTGCACTTTCAATCACAATATCTGCACCACACTGATAGGCTGCCACCGGCAATTTATCATTAAATCCAAGATGCGCTCCATGAGCCTCATCTACTATTAACACGCAGTTATTATCATGAGCAATATCAGCTATCTCTTTAATGTTAGAAATTACCCCTTCATATGTTGGCGATGTTAATAACACCACCTTAACTTCAGGTTTTTCTTCTAATATTTCTTTTATTTTATTGGGATCGTATCCACCAAACATATCATATTCTTCAATATAATCAGGATACAAATATTTAGTTTTTAGTCCTCTTATTTCAGCTGCATTATAAACAGATTTATGACAATTTCTTGCTATTAAAGCAGTATCTCCTACATTTGCAGATGCAAAAATAGCACACAAAATACCACTGGTACTTCCATTAACCAAATACCAGCTTTTCTTTGTTCCAAAAAAATCACTTACCTCATTCATTGCATCTTTAATCAAATATTCGGCATTATGCAGATTATCAAATCCATCTATTTCCGTAATATCAATTTCATATGGATCAATATTCATACCATGAAATAATCTATCTCTTCTCTTATGCCCCGGCATATGAAATGGGTAAATACCGCTGTCTCTATATTCAATTAATTTATCATATAAATTCTCTTTTTTCATAAAAACGATTATAACATAAATAATAGTATATTACGATAATAATAATCGGCCATAAAACATCGCATAACAAATACTTAAATGTATATGCTACATGTTTTAAGACCAAATTAGACAATAAAAAATGCCCAGTTCCGGAATCGAACCAGAGACACGAGGATTTTCAGTCCTCTGCTCTACCAACTGAGCTAACTGGGCGTCTCACAACAAAACTTATTTTAAAGGAAAATGGCTTTGCTGTCAAGCAGAAAATGCAAATTTTTTTAATAATATGAATTTTCGCAATAATTAGGAAAACATAGACGGGTCATTTTAGAGCAAGCATATGCCACATTGCCAGCGCAGCGCACAAAAATAAAAGTAACGTAAACCCAATTCGTTTAGTTTGAAACAGAATGGGCGAAAACTGCACATTACAAAGGGATTTCGTCCGGTTTTTACGGGAATATACTTCAATATGGGGTAGAATGGGTGAAATAGAGGTGAAATCAATCAGAATAACCCACAGAATCGGAAAAACCAGGCCGAAATGAGTAGAAAAAGGAAGATTTCGCCCAAAATCAATAGAAAGTCATTAAATAGTTAGAAAAAATGGGTGAAACCAGATTTAAATACCGAGGTTTCACCCATTGTGTGCATCAGTTAAATTGTAAAGTGATATGTTTTTTGACCTTGCTGTCGAGAGATTATGTTATACGGTAACGCATATCAGTACATTTGTATATCATGCGTATAGCAGGATAGCAGGACGGAAGTTACATATACGGCAGCACATCCTGCATATAAGCACGCAGTGTCTCGCCGACGCTCCATGCCTGCGCATAGCATCCTCTTGGATTGTGAGGTGCATCCCCGTCGAAGATTTCGGAGATCGAGCCGATGCAGCCGTTGTCGGTCAGATGATGACGTACCGGTTCAAGCAGGGAAAGCAGCTCTTTGGTACATTCCGGCGAGTGATCGTGGACTTTGGCATAGGCGGACAGAAAACCGCCGAGCAGAAATCCCCATGCCGTGCCCTGGTGGTAGGCGGCGTCGCGTTTTGGCAGGGAACCACAGTAAATGCCGTGGTAGTCTGAATGGTCGCTGGTGAGAGAACGAAGTCCGCAGCCGATGTAAAGATGTTCTTTGATAAATGCGACGATTTTTGCTTCCTGCTCCTTCGATAACATGGTAAAAGGCAGTGACACCGCATAGATCTGGTTTGGGCGAAGATGGTCATCCGGCTCATCCCCGTCCACGACATCGTAAAGACAGCCCTTTTCTTCCCACCAGAACTTCTGGCAGAAAGATGCTTTTACAAGTTCCGCAAGCGCAGCATAATTGTGGGAGGTCATAACATGACTGCCCAGACCCGTGGCGGAAACGCCAGTAACCGAAACATGACTGCCTAAACCCGTGGCGGAAACGCCAGTAACCGAAACTTCACTGCTGGAACTCGTGGCAGAACCGCCAGTAACCAAAACATCGTCTCCCTCATACAGCCGGGCAAGTTCCTCCATGACCTTCAGCGCATTATACCAGAGCGCATTGATCTCCACCGGTTTTCCGTGGCGCGGGGTGGCAACCCAGTCACCGACACGCACGTCCATCCAGGTGATCTGGTCAAGACCGCTTCCGGCATGGATGAGACCGTCCTCCTCCATATAAATACTGAAATCTGTGCCGTTTTTGTAAGCGGAAATGATTTCCTTCAAATGAGGATAAATATTTTCCTGTACAAACGCATTGGCAGCGGTATCCGGATAATACTGCAGATACTGCCATACCGCATAAAAATACCACAGGGAAGCGTCCGCTGTATTATAAAGCGGAGCGGCATTGTCATCCGGGAACATGTTTGGCACGATCCCGTGACGGATGTATTTGGAAAAAGTTAAAAGGATTTCCTCTGCATCTTTTCTGCGCCCGGTGCAGAGCGTCAGTCCGGTAAATGCGATCATCGTGTCACGGCCCCAATCCGTAAACCATGGAAGCCCGGCAAGCACGGTTTTATAGCCGGTAGAAGCACGGTCACAGAGAAACTGATCCGCAGCGAGAACCAGGCGATCTGCAAAATCATCGTGGATACCTGCCATTTCGTAGAGTGATTTTGTATACTCATCCCGTTCTTTTAAAATGTCAAAAGCGGTATCTGCCGTGATATCTGTAAATGTTTCATCGGCAGCGATCATGGAACAGAGCACGGAAATCTGTTTGTGGCTTTTCGCCGGAAGAAAAACAGTGACTTCATGTGGACAATAATGACAGTCGAGTCCGTCCGTCTCAAGATCGACCTCGGTCTGAAGCTGCATGTCAATATCGAACATAGGCGTATGGTCGGAAAAAATACCTTCACTGGTCTGGAACAAAATGGCAGTATCAGGATGGCTTTCCGGGATCAGGCAGAGTGAATTGTCGATCAGGGAAGTACGAAAATGAAAATCTTCCGGGCGGCTGGATGCGCTGTGTTCACGGAAATTAAAAAGCGGAACCAGCGTGAGAGAAGCATCCGGACCATTATTTTCGATTTCATAGGCAATGGCACACACATTGGCACCATGTTTTAAGCAGATATGTTTTTTCATCGTGATATCGCCCGCCTGGTATGTGTAGTGAACACTTCCGTCATAAGAAAAAGAGACGAGATATTCCTGCCCCTGTGTGTAACAGGTTTCGCCATTTTTCTTATGCTGTGAAGTCTCAAGGTTATACACTGCAGATACAGCTGGAACAGATCCTTTTTTTAACGTGTCCGTAATGGGATGAAATTTTTCATCAGAACTGCCGGTGTTTTCTGCTGCAAATACGGACAGGGATTCGTTGATCTTTGAAAAAACAAGATAACGCTCGATCGGCGGGTGCAGACTTGCGATCAGATAACCCTGATGCGTCCGGTTGTGAGCACCGATGAGGGAACTTCCGGCATAACCGCCGATGCCGTTGGTCAGTGCCCATTCACGGCGGATTCCTTCCTGAAATGTGGAAAATGCTTCTTTTTCATATTGATAATTAATCATTTTTTTGTTCTCCATGATAAAAAGTTATTGTTTGTAAAAAATGTGTTGCAAAACTGCGAAAAATTACGAAAAAACTATTTCTTTTTATTTTACACGATAACAGGTGCGATGTACAGAAAAATAAAAAATGTATAAAATTTCCTGTATTTATGCAGAGAATGGAGGGACAGCCCTTGCCTGACAAGTTGTTACATGATAATATAAGAGGTATGACCTGTGGCAGACTTGCAAAAGAGATGCTGATGTATGTGAAATAGAACCAGTTCCACGATGGTGGAAAAGGCAGCCTGCCCAAAAGAGTATGTCAAAAAACAGGTAAATATAAGAAAACAGGAGAAGATTATATGCATGAGAAATTAGTGATCGTTCCGAAAAAGAAAACAGGTTCCAAAAAAATGTTAACTACAGCATGGTTTATCCTTGCCTGCCTGATGTTTTTGCTGGCTACATTTGTGAATCCGTTTATTTTTCTGATCCCGGGAATCGCATTTGCACTGGTATGGTATTTTCAGGCATTTCGTTCGGATATAGAGTACGAATATACCTATTATGATGGAGAGCTCCGCTTTGCACGGATCAAGGCAAAAAGCAAACGTAAAGCCATCGGCAGCGTGCAGATGGATGATGTACTTGGATTTGCTCCAAGAGGTGACAGAAGCGTATACAAATACGAAAATGACAAGAATCTGGCATATAAAAATCTGACTTCCGGCGACCCGGAGGCAAAGGTGTATGAGCTGATCGCAAAGGGCGAAAAAGGACTTGTGCGTTATGAGTTTGAGCCGGATGATGAGATGCTCGATGAAGTTATGGTAAAATATCCGCGTTCCGTGGTAAGATAAGCGGCGAAACGCAGACGGAGGAAGAAATGTTAGAGTTAAGAAATATTACTTATGAGGTAGAGGACAATCAGGACAACAAAGAGATCTTAAAAGATGTCAGCCTTACGATCGATGAGCATTTTGTGGCGATCACCGGACCGAACGGTGGAGGAAAGTCCACACTTGCAAAGATCATTGCCGGAATCATCAAGCCGACATCCGGTCAGATCATTTTAGATGGAGAGGATATTACAGAACTTGATATTACCGAGCGTGCAAAACATGGCATCAGCTATGCATTTCAGCAGCCGGTACATTTTAAAGGACTGACAGTCAAAGATCTGATCACAATCGCAGCAGGAAGAACGATGACGGTGAATGAGATCTGTGAGATCTTATCGGAGGTTGGTCTGTGTGCGAGAGAGTATATTGACCGTGAGATCAATGGCAGTCTTTCAGGCGGTGAGTTAAAGCGTATTGAGATCGCGATGATCACGGCACGCGGAACAAAGCTTTCCATTTTTGATGAGCCTGAGGCGGGAATCGATCTCTGGAGTTTTAACAGTCTGATCAGGGTATTTGAAAAAATGCGTGATGAGATTCAGGGAACGATTCTTATCATTTCACATCAGGAGCGTATTTTAGACATTGCAGATAAGATCGTGGTGATCGCAAACGGACAGGTTAAGACAATCGGAACCAAGGAAGAAGTACTTCCGGAACTGCTTCATACAGCAGGGGCCTGTGAGACACTGACCAGCAAGCTGTAATGTATGAGTATGAGGAAGTGAGGATAAAAATGGATTTAATACAGAAAAATTTATTAGAGCAGGTGGCAGGACTGCACGAGATCCCGGAGGGTGCCTATAACATTCGTGCCAATGGAACCAAACTCGGAAGAAATACAACTGCAAATATTGATATTGTAACAAAGACTGATAAGGACGGAATCGATATTATCATCAAACCGGGAACGGTCAATGAGAGTGTACACATTCCGGTTCTTTTGAGTGAAAGTGGAATGCAGGAATGTGTTTACAATGATTTTTATATCGGTGAGGGTGCAGATGTCACGATCGTGGCAGGATGTGGGATCCATAACTGTGGTGTAGATACTTCCAAACATGACGGTGTGCATACGTTTTATCTGGAGAAAAATGCAAAAGTCCGCTACATTGAGCGCCATTACGGCGAGGGAGACGGCAACGGAGAGAATATCATGAATCCGCAGACCATCGTCCACTTAAAAGAGGGCGCACATATGGAGATGGAGACGACACAGATCAAAGGAATCGATTCCACGGTTCGTGTGACGAGAGGAGATCTGGCAGAAAACGCATCCTTAGAGATCCATGAGAAGATCATGACACACGGAAAACAGTACGCAAAGACAGATTTTCATGTGGATATTAACGGGGATAATTCCAGTGTGAATCTGGTGTCACGTTCTGTTGCAAAAGGGGAATCAAAACAGGAATTTTTCTCCGTTATGAATGGTAATGCAGCCTGTGCAGGACACAGTGAATGTGATGCCATCATTATGGATAACGCCTGTGTGACTGCAAGTCCGCAGCTGACTGCCAACAATATTGACGCAAATCTGATCCATGAAGCTGCTATCGGAAAAATAGCCGGAGAGCAGCTGATCAAGCTGATGACACTTGGACTTACAGAAAAAGAAGCGGAAGAGCAGATTATCAATGGATTTTTGAAATAGTCATTTAAAGTTTGTGGCCGGGAATGTCTTTATATTCGATCATCCCGTCATCAATCCATTCTTTAATGCGGCTGAGCGGCAGATGAAAATGTGTTGCAACATCATAAGCGGTGGCGTTGTTTGTCTGAATATATTCTTTTACCTGATGAAAAAGTTCCTGTTCTAAACAGCGGGGACACAATGTTCCCTCGTAGGATGTGGGAAGAAGACAGTGACATTCTTCGCAGTATCTCCGGTTTTCAAATAAAGGTGTTTCGGTCATATAAAGTCCTCCTGTCTGTTACGTTAGAACATTATTATAACATTATTATAACATAGATTATCATATGGAAAGAATTGTATTTATAAATAAAATATAAAAACAAAAATAAGGATTTTTATAAATCTTTTCGAAAATCGTCACACTTAAGACATATTTTTTCCGTATACTGTAACCATCGAAAGAAGTTAACAACGCTTACCCAGGCGGGTTGTTAAACAAGGTTGTATAGAATAAAGGCTGTACATCCCGACAATTCTTTCGACGCAATTTCCTTTATATAGATTAACATTTTCATAACTAAACTCCTCGGAGGAACCCCGGAACAGTGATGTTACCGGGGTTTCTTCATTTATGGGATTCGATTATCAAAAGGTGGATTTCATTTTTGGATAATCGAATCATATGATGTTGGGGTCAGATAGTGCATTTAAACTTCTTGATTGACAAATTGCACAAAGCCGTGTCTGTTT